>WPCG01033454.1_pt1 | contig 200226 bp, 164 predicted proteins | sample 5403311 | NCBI WGS metagenome assembly WPCG01 (sample SAMN12869467, study PRJNA574797) | sludge metagenome | isolation source: wastewater treatment of Control | place: China:Beijing | collected 2019-05-17
GCCGTGAGTTCCACGGTTTCAGCCTGTGGAGAGGAAGGCGCTGGCCGCGCTCGCAAGAGCGCGGTGAAACCGGCCTCGGTGAAGCAGGAAGTCAGCTTTGTTCCTGTTTAGGCAGGAATGAGCAAGTCTGACGGAACGGTTCTGAGGATGTGGGACGGGAAGGGCCGGAGACAGCAGACGCGTGAACACCTGATCCCGCTCGCACCGCATGCTGTCGGTCTGGTGCAGGCGCTTGTGAGCCGCGCAACTGCACAGGCTGCACACCAGGGCACCGACCCGGCTGCACAACTGCTTTTCTCGACGCATGGCCGGGTACAGATGCGACCCGAGACTGTGAGCGCACGTTGTGCCGACATCAGCGCCAGCATGGGCCGCGAGTCTTTCGACGTGCGAGACGTGCGCCGCACTGTGGAGACGATGCTTGCGAGCCTGGCCATCAGCAAGGACACACGCGCACAACTGCTCAGTCATGGCATCGGCGGGGTGCAGGATGCGCACTACGACCGGCACGACTATCTGACCGAGAAGCGCGCCGCGCTGGTGGCCTGGGAGGCAAGGCTTGAGGCCATCCGCCAAGCGGAGCGCACGCACTCGAATGTAGTTCGCCTGGGGCGACGCACGGCGGCCTGATTTGCTGGCGGATTGATTGTTTATAACATGCAAGCTATATTCAGGCCATGAGCTACCGTATCGAGTTCTTCAGTGAAGCCGTTCAAGCCGAAGTGATGGAGTGGCCCGGCGGCATCCTTGCCAGCTTCACCAGGATTGCCGAGCGCATCGCAGAGCATGGCCCGAACCTGGGTATGCCCTACACCCGCGCAATGGGTGATGGCCTGTTCGAGATTCGCGCCAAGGGGCAGGAAGGCATCGGACGCGCCCTATTCTGCACTGTCGTGGGCCGGCGCGTTGTCATCCTGCACGGCTTCATTAAAAAGACCGAGCAAACCCCGCAGCGCGCATTGGACACTGCACGCAGCCGCATGAAGGAGGTCCGCCCATGAGCGAGAAATACAACCCTGTCGCCTTCAACCCCCGCGCCTTCGCAGAGGAGGCCAGCAAGCGCGACCCGGCATTCCGTGAAGCCTACGACGGCATGGCCGATGAGTTCGCCGCCTTGGCCGAGCTGCTGCGCGCCCGCCAGCGTGCCGGCCTGACGCAGACCGAGCTTGCCGAGCGCATGGGTGTGTCACAGCCTGTCGTGGCCCGTATCGAGGGCAGCATCGGCAGCCGCAAGCACGCCCCCTCCCTGGCGACCCTGCGCAAGTACGCCGACGCCTGCGGGCAAAGGCTGGTGATTCGCTTCGAGCCGAAGCAAGAGCGAGCAGCCTGACCGAGCATGCCGCGCCTATCCCCCGGCTGATCCCCTGGGGAGAAAAGGGGGACCCCTGGCGCGGCACCTTTCCGATGGTGCGCAAGATGGAGCGCAAAGAATGAACTGTGTCATCAAGATTGGCGACCGCGAGGCGGTGCCTGTGCGGGCGATTCCGTTTGTTACGGGGTGGTCTATTTCGCCCGATGTGGTTGCGCGAGGATTGGCGGGGCTGGACTTCAACAGGCGCTTGAAGTCGCTGCGGGCGTATCACTTGGACTTGGACGGCAACTTCAGTCCAATGTTGTCGAAAGAGTGGGATGTTGTGCATGACGGGCTGCGTGCGCTGTCAGCCTCTCTGAGGGCCGGCGAGACGGCTGAAGGTTCTTCTTACCCGGACTGGGTGAGGCAATCAATTCCCGCCCTGCCTTCGCATTGTTTTGTGTGGCTGGATGAATTCGAGCCGGCAGCACGGCACGCGATGAATGCGCTGATGAGTCTCGACGAAGAACGCGATGATGAAAACGAGCTGAACTTTTCTCCGAGGATTCCGCCGGGGCTGGTCGATGCGGTATTCGAAGGACTCCCAAGGGCCGGGGCTGTTTTACCCCCGGATCAGGATCATGCGGGGAGTGCAGACAGCCCCCAGGCTGACAATGACGAAGAGCTTGCAGCCCTTTTCGACCCGGTGCATGCGCAAACCCTGGAGGCGCTATTTCCCGAAGGTGGGAAGTGGAAGAAGTATGCCGAGCGTGCCGCCCGGAATGGCCTGATGCAGGCGCGAGAAGAGCGCGGAAAATTCAACCCCTACAAAGCTGGGCGCTGGTGGATGGACACGCAAGCGCCCCCCGGCTGGAAGTGGGAGCGGTGCGCCCGAGTCCTGGCAAACAACCTGCCGCACCGTTCGCGTGATTCCCGGCACTTGCTGACTGGCGACTACGACTAAACCGCCACTTTCCCGCCAGTGAAAGGTGGCGACTGATGCACGGAGTCGCCACTTTTCCGCCATTTTTTCGCCCCCGAATCCCGCCGCATATCGTGGTCCCGTCATCACCGACGGAGAGCACGACATGCACACCAGCACCACCACCCCACAGCGCACGGACTATGCGTCCATCCTGCGGACATACAGCACCGAGGATGCCGCCCGCATCCTGCACCTCCGGCCGCAGACGCTGCGTGCCGCCCTGTGTCGTGATGGGCACTATGCGGGCATCCGCCCGGTCAAGCTGCCTTCCCGTTTTTTGGCGTGGCCCGCCGATCAGATCGACGCCCTGCTGACGGGGGGCTGAGAGATGACCACCAAAAAAACGGGGCACCCCACCAAGAGCACCCTGCACGACAGCATCATCATCGACACTGTACATTATGCCAGTAACAGCCAGCATGGGCGCATCGATGCCGGTCTGGCCGCGCTGCTGGCGCTGGGCGTGGTCGCCGTCATGATGTTGATGGGGGGGCGAGATGAGCATCAAAGTCATGGCGCACGTCTGGGAGCGGTATCCCGGTGGAGGCTCATCGTTGCTGCTTATGTTGGCGTTGGCGGATTGGTCCGACGATAACGGTCGGTGCTGGCCGTCGGTCGGTGCTCTTTCCGAGAAATGCCGGTTGTCCCGGTCGCAGATACAACGAACGATTCACGGCTTGATTGACGCGGGATATGTCGCCGTCGAAGGAAACGCCACTGGTGGCGCACCCGGCACTACCCGCCGATACCGGATCGATCTCGACACCCTAACGGGCCGCATGGATGCGACGGGACGGGTAGCGTGGATGCGACCCAATACACCATAGACACGTCAGTACACGTCAATAATACGCGTGCAGAACGACCAGCAAAAAAGTCTGGCAGACCAAAACCGAAGTTCGACCCACGTGCACATCTACTAGGCCTGGGTGTTGACTCACAGATTGTTGCCGACTTCACCGAGCTTCGAAGAGGCAAACGCGCACCAATCACACCGACGGTCATCAAGTCGCTGCAAAGCGAGTCTGAAAAAGCCGGCATCACCCTGGCTGACGCCCTGACTACCTGCTGCCTGCGCGGCTGGTCTGGCTTCCGGGCCGATTGGCTGCGCGACAACCCCCGACCTGCAAAACGAACCCCCACCCCCGAAAACTTCGACCGCGTTGATTACGGCGCTGGCGGCTTGATCTGAGGAACCCAAAATGAACCCGAAAACCGAATTTCCGACGCGCACCGCGACATGCGACAAGCACGGCGAGTACGCCTCGAAGAACTTCTTTGGCTCGATCTGGAGCACATGCCCTGCCTGCACAAACGAGGCCAGGCAAGAAGCCGAACGCGCAAGGGAAAAACAAGAACAGGAACGGCGCCTGAGCGCCTGGCGGCAAAAAATCGATCACTCTGGCATCCCCCCGCGCTTCTCGAAGCGCACGCTCGACAACTACCGGGCCGAGAGCGACGGCCAGCGCAAGGCATTGGACTTCGCAAGCGAGTACGCCAGCCAGTTCGATGAGGTGCTGCGGGCCGGTCGATCTGCCGTCTTCGTCGGCAAGCCGGGCACCGGCAAAACGCATCTTGCCGCTGGCATTGCCCTGGACCTGCTCGCCAAGGGCTATACGGCTTTATTCTCGACCACCTACGCCGCTATCCGGCGGGTCAAGGCCACATGGTCGCGTGAGGCCGACGAAACCGAACAGCAGGCGATTGATGCTCTTGTGGCGCCCGATCTGTTGATCCTCGACGAAGTGGGGGTGCAGTTCGGGAGCGAAACCGAAAAGCTGATCCTGTTCGACGTGCTGAACACGCGGTATGAATACCGCCTGCCCGTCCTGCTCTTGTCGAACCTGCCCGCCCCGGAAGTGATGCAGTACCTTGGGCAGCGGATCGCCGACCGCCTCCGCGAAGACGGCGGACGGGTCATCACATTCGACTGGCCGTCTGCTCGCGGCCAGATCGCCGAGACCGCGACGGCGCCGAGCGTACCCCCGGAGTTTCCCGGCCCGCTGACGACTCGCAATCTCTGTTTGGCCGCTACGAATGATGACGCCGAACACGCCCCGACAGCAAAAGGAGTCCGCTGACATGGAATTGGATTTGTACCGGGCCGTGACCGAAGCCCGCCGCCTGATCCGCAAATGCTGGCCTGCCGACGTGGCCGCTACGCAAGCAGTCGGTGACACCGATCTCGATCCGGCAGAAGTTGCACGACTGGCCAAAGAAGCTGAGGACGCGTGCATGGCCACCAGGGAACGCACCTGTTGAAAGATGTTAAGCACCACCACCGACCCGGCTGATGCCGGGTTTTTTGTGCCTGGCGACCGGCGGCACCGACCGGCACTTGTGCGCTGCATCATGCCATCGGGAACGGCAAGCAAGAATCGTGGGTTCGCATGCCCTGCATGGCATCTGTACAGACGGCACGAACACTGCATGCATCAATTCGCTGCTGCAATGCAGCAGGGCGACGGCGGAAAGAATCGGCGCAGTCAGTGCAGGGGATGCCCTGCTGGCGCAGCAGGACGGGCCGGGTGACGCGACCAGCGCCATGCCTGTGCTGCCCACATCCTGCTGGCGCTGACCATCCGCCCCGACAGGGCACCGACCACGCCTTCAGCCTGAGCAACGGCACGCACTAGGCCGAACCGTTCCATTGGATTATACTCAAACCATGCAAACCATCGCAGAACTGCCTGAGTACATCCGCACCGCCGATAAGCTCATGAGCGCGGACGAACGACAGGACATCATCCGCTATCTCGCTGCGCACCCGAAAGATGGCGACGTAATGGAGGGCACCGGAGGCGTGCGCAAATTGCGATGGAGGCGGGGCGGACAAGGCAAGAGCGGAGGCGTTCGGGTCATCTATTACTTCCATAGCGATGACATGCCGCTGTACCTGCTGACGCTCTTCGCCAAGGGCGACCGTGCCAACCTAACCAAGGCCGAACGAAACGAACTTGCTGACCTGACCGGCCTGCTTGTCAGGGCATGGAGGAACAGACGGACATGAGTACAGCATTCGAGAGCATCAAGCGTGGCCTGCAAGAGGCCATCGAGCACGCCGAAGGACACCCCGCACCGGATACCCGCATCCATCGCCCGCGCACGGTTGACGTGAAGGCCCTGCGTGCCAAGGTAGGCATGACACAAGAGCAGTTCGCCGCCCGCTTCGGGTTTTCGACGGCGACCCTTCGCCACTGGGAGAGAGGCGACCGCACGCCACACGGACCCGCGCTCGTACTGCTCAACGTCATCGAGCACAACCCCGCAGCAGTCATCGAAGCCCTGAGCGCCTGACCGACCGCGCCTACAGCCGCCTGCCGATGCAGGACAGTGGCCCCTGCTCGACGTGGGCCAGCGCCACCAGCCCCGACAGACCACCGGCACCGGACAGGCACCAGCCCCCGACAGGGCACCGACCGCACCTACAACCGCCTGTCGCCCGATCTGGCGCACCTGGCACACCCCCGCCAGCCGATCCACCCGACAGCCAGGTGATCCACATCCTGCTGGGCAGTGGCCAGCACCGAATCCACACACCGAGAGCTGCACCAGCCGGACGGCGAGCGGTGGTTACATGACTGCCCGACTTCAAGAATCGGGTTACAAAAGGCTTACATGGCGTCAGAAAGCAAAAAGCCCGGCTGTTCAAAACCGGGCTAAGTGCTTGATTTTACTGGTGGGGGCACAAGGACTCGAACCTTGGACCAATTGATTAAGAGTCAACTGCTCTACCAACTGAGCTATACCCCCCCGATTTCTGGTAGGCCGTGCAGGGCTCGAACCTGCGACCAACGGATTAAAAGTCCGCTGCTCTACCAACTGAGCTAACGACCCCCGAAAACGAAGGATTCGAATTCTAGAGACTGATGATGGGTTCGTCAAGTTTCGGGCGTATTTTTGTTCAGGCTTCGCGCATCATCAGCCAGTATTGGATCTTGAGGGTGACTGCCGAGCCGGCGATGATTGCGGCGGTGGTGAGGATGGAGCCCATCGCGAGGGTGGAAAAGCCGCTCACACCCTGGCCGATGGTGCAGCCGAAGGCGGTGACCCCGCCAAAACCCATCAGGATTGCACCGACCAGGTGGCGGCCCAGGTCGCCTGCGTTGGCAAAGGCTTCGATGCGGAAGCTGTGGCTGATCAGGGCGTAGAGCAGCGAGCCGGCAATCACGCCAAGGGTGCCGGCGATGCCGAAGGTGACAATGCGGCTGCTGTCGCTCCACAGCATCAGCAGTTCAAGTGTGTAGGCGATCGGGGCGACGAAGGTGAAGGATTCTGCGCTGCCGCTGTTGGTGCCGATGAAGGCGCGTTCCAGGGTGTTCGGGTGCTCCTCGACAAAGGCGAACACGCCGGTGAGATACCACGCGGCCACCGACAGCCCGCCGATGACCAGGCCGCCGAGCAGGACGTCGGTCTGCCAGGCATCGCGACGAGCCAGGGCGAAGGCCAGCAGGCCGCCGCCGATGAGGACGGTGGACAGCAGCAGGGCCGTGTGCGTGCCCATGCCCAGGCCACCGAGGATGGAGGGGATGTCCTGTGCGGTTTCCAGCGTCGTGGACACCGTGTCGATGTAATTGACCCGCCACACGCCGAACAGGCCGCGCATGGTCATGTAGGCGGAAATGCCGAGAAAGACGAACACCACCAGCGACTTGAGGTTGCCGCCGCCGATACGGATGAGGGTTTTGCTGCCACAGCCGGAGGCGAGCGTCATGCCGACGCCGAACAGCGCGCCGCCGAGGACGTTGGACAGCCAGATCAGCCTCGGGCTGGTATAGATGGTGTCGGCCACCGAGAACAGGCCGGTCAACTGCAGGGCGGTGGTGCCGAAGATGGCCACCGCCACGGCCAGTGCCCACATGCGCATGCGCGTCCAGTCGCCCATGTTCACGATGTCGGACACTGCGCCCATGGTGCAGAAGCTGGTCTTGTTGCCGACATAGCCAAACAGGGCGCCGAGGGCAAAGGTGATCCAGGCGACGGTGGAGGTGGCAACGATGGCTTCGTCAATCATGGCTGTGGGGGCGGTGTGTAAGAGACGGGAGCGGGGATTTTAACTCAGCGCCTGCCGGTCGATGCCTGATAGCGGGTAGGGTCTTCGACACCGGCTTCGACAAAGCCCGCCCGGCGCAGCCGGCAGGCGTCGCAGTGACCGCAGGCCTGTCCGGCATCGTCGGCCTGGTAGCAGGTCACGGTGAGGCTGTAATCCAGCCCCAGCGCGCTGCCGGTGCGGATGATTTCGGCCTTGCTCATGTGCATCAGGGGAGCATGGATGGTCAGGGCTTCGCCTTCCACGGCCCTCCGGGTGGCGAGGTTGGCCATGCGCTCGAAGGCGCTGATGTACTCTGGCCGGCAGTCCGGATAACCGGAGTAATCGACTGCGTTGACCCCTATGAATACGTCGTTGGCGCCCAGCACTTCAGCCCAGGCCAGGGCCATGGACAGCATGACCGTGTTGCGTGCGGGGACATAGGTGACCGGAATGCCCCCGCTTTCCTGGTCGGTGGGTACGCGGATGGAGGCGTCAGTCAGGGCGGAGCCGCCGAACTGGCCCAGGCTGACGCTGGCCAGACGGTGTTCGATCGCCCCCAGTTGCTCGGCGATGCGGCGGGAGGCGCTGAGCTCGGCCGCATGACGCTGGCCGTAGGCAACGGACAGGGCGTAGCAGTCGAAGCCCCGGTCACGTGCAATCGCGAGGCAGGTGCTGGAATCAAGGCCACCGGACAGCAGGATCACGGCGCGGGGGCGGATGGCGGGTGAGCTGGAGGAGAGGGGGGCAGGGGTCATGGTGGACGTGGGTCTGAGTAAAGGGTAACGGTCAGTGGCCCCCGGTCCTGCAACCGTTCGCGCTGAGCCCTCCGGTTTCGCTCAGGACAGGCTTGTCGAAGGGGGGCAGTTCGACAGGCCCGCCACGCACGAGGGGGCACGCCAAGGCAAGGGGTCATGGTCAGGGAGCCGGCGCGGGCGGACGTTTCAGCGGCCGCGGGCGTCGTGCCAGAGGATTTTGTGTAACTGTAGCTGAAAACGGACCGGCAGGCGGTCGCGCACGATCCATTCGGCCAGATCGGTGGCGGCCAACTGTCCGTGCACCGGGGAGAGCAGTACGGTGCAGCGTTGATGCAGGCGGTGCCGGGTGATCTGCTCCCGGGCCCAGGCATAGTCCTGCTCGCCGTTGAGCACGATCTTGATTTCATCGCGGGCGCACAGCAGGGGCAGGTTGTCCCAGCGATTGCGTTCGCATTCGCCGGAGCCCGGTGCCTTCAGGTCCATGATGCGCGACACGCGCGGGTCGACCGCTGCAATGTCGAGTGCACCGCTGGTTTCCAGCGAGACCGAGAACCCTTCGTCGCACAGGCGCTGCAGCAGGGGGAGACAGTCTTTCTGCGCCAGGGGCTCGCCGCCGGTGACGCAAACGGTGTTCAGGCCATGGCTGCGCACGGCGTCGACGATGTCGTCGAGCGAGCGCTGCTCGCCGCCCGAGAAGGCGTATTCGGTATCGCACCAGACACAGCGCAGGGGGCAGCCCGTAAGGCGCACGAACACGGTGGGCAGTCCGATGCGGGTGGACTCGCCCTGCACCGAGGCAAAAATCTCGCTCACCCGCAGGCGGGGGGCGCGGGTAGAGGTAGGGGACGACATCGCGCTTACTGGCCGAGGCGTTGCTTGGCCACCTGTGCGGCGGAGCTGTCGGGGTAGGTGGATACGACTCTGCGCAGGGTTTCCTGGGAGCCCCGGGCATCGCCCAGTGCCTGCTGGGTGTTGGCCAGGCCCAGCATGGCATCGGCTGCCACGCGATCCTGCGGCCAGTTGTCGAGGACGGTGTTGAAGTGCCGGCGCGCGGTGGCGATGTCGCGTGCCTGCAGTGCGGCATTGCCCGCCCAGAAATGGGCATTCGGCAAGGTACTGCTGCGCGGGTGCTGGGCGATGAACTGGTTGAAAGCGGCAAGCGCTTCGTTGTGCTTGCCTTCCTTGAGCAGATTCAGCGCAGCCTGGTAGGCGGCGGTTTCCGCGGCCGGATCGGCGCTCGGCTGTGCTGCAGTGGCCGGGCCGCTGGTGGCCGGCGTTGCTCCGCCCAGGCTGGCAATGCCGTCGACCGGGGCGCCACCCTCCAGGCGCTGGATGCGCTGATCCAGGTCCACGTAGAAGTCGCGCTGGCGCTGCTTGAGGGATTCGAGTTCGTGGCTGAGGACTTCGACCTGACCGCGCAGCCGGGCAACTTCGGCCCGCAGCGTTTCGTTCTGGTTGGTCAGGTCGAGCTGCGCCCGGCTGGTGGTCTCGATGCGGGAAGTCAGTTGCTCACGCAGTTCGATGATCTGGCGGCGGGCCTGATCGTCGCCCCCGAAGATCTGGGCGTGGGCGGATGTGACGGAAACCGAAAGGAGGGCAACAGCAACCAGGCGCAGCTTAGTCATCAGAATTCACCAGTGTAGAGCATGTCCGAACGCCGGTTTTCGGAGAAGCAGCTCTCGTTGCTGTCGTAGCAGCGGGGCTTTTCCTCGCCGAGACTGACAGCTTCGACCTGCGACTCGCGGGCACCGAGCAGCAACAGGGCCTGCTTCACGGCTTCCGCACGCTTCTGGCCCAGGGCGAGATTGTACTCGCGACTGCCACGTTCGTCGGTATTACCCTGGATCATCATGCGCATGTCGGGGTTCTGCGTCAGAAACCGGGCATGAGCCTCGACCAGCGGAGTGAATTCGGACTTGACGATGAAGCTGTCGAAGTCGAAATACACGCTGCGGCGCGACAGGATGTTGTTCGGGTCGGTCAGCGCAGCAATGCCGGAGCCGGACATGCCCGGCGCGGTGACCGTTGCCACGCCTGCGTCGGAGCGGTCTTCGACGCCGGCTGCGGAGTCCGTGGCCGGGCCGGTGCTGCCGCAAGCGACGAGCATGGCGGACAGAAGGGCGGGCAGGAGAAACTTCTTCATTTCACTATCCTTGATAGCAGTCGTTGAGGGGGTTGAAACACAAGCACATGTGGTAATCAGAAACGGGGCTGTGGCCCCCAGGCCGGCTCGCGCACGTCCGAGGCCTGGATCGTCAGCTTCTGGCGGATGCGTCCGTCAGCCGAAACGGCCGACAGCACGCCCATGCCGTTGCTTTCCGATGCGTACAGGATCATCCGGCCGTTCGGTGCGAAGCTGGGCGACTCGTCGCGTGCGGAGTTGGTGAGGACAGACACCTGACGCGAGACCAGATCCATGATCGCAACCTGGAAGCGGCCGCTGTTACGGGTGATGAAGGTCATGCTGCGACCGTCCGGCGAGATGCGCGGGGTGACGTTGTAGTTGCCTTCGAAGGTGACCCGCTGGGCGCTGCCGCCCTCGGCAGGCACCCGGTAGATCTGGGCGCCGCCGCCCCGGTCGGACGAGAAATACACCCATGCGCCGTCCGGCGACCAGGCCGGTTCGGTGTCAATGCCGGGCGAGGACATGATGCGGCGCGAGCCCGAGCCGTCGGCATTGATGACATACAATTGCGAGTTGCCGTCCTTGGTCAACACCACGGCCAATCGCTGCCCGTCCGGCGCCCAGGCCGGGGCGGAGTTGGAGCCACGGAAGTTGGCCACCACGTTGCGCTGGCCGGTGGGCAGGTTGTGTACGTACACAACCGGTTTCTTGGCTTCGAAGGAAACGTAGGCCAGGCGCTGACCATCCGGTGCCCACGCCGGGGAGATGATCGGTTCGCGCGAAACCAGGGCAGTCTGCGGATTCATGCCGTCGGCGTCGGCCACCTGCAGTTCGTAGCGCTCGCCGCTCTTTACCACATACGCGATCCGGCTGGAGAAGTAGCCCGGCTGGCCGGTGAGCTTTTCATACACGAAGTCGGCAATGCGGTGCCCTGTCACGCGGTACTGCGCCGGAGCCATGCGCATGGCCATGGCGCCCAGTTCGGTCTGGCGCTGGGTGTCGAACAGGCGGAAGCGCACATCCAGGCGGCCGTCGGACTGAGGCACGATGCTGCCGGTGAGCACCGCATCCGCGCCACGGCTGCGTACGCCGGCCAGATCGGGCATGACCGACTCGGGCAGGGCCACCAGTCCCATGTCGATCAGGCTGAACAGCCCGCTGCGCTCAAGGTCGGCCCGCACCACGTCGGTGACGCTGCGCGGCAGCGATCCTTCGTTCTCGAAAATCGGGATGGCCACCGGAAAGCGCGTGGCTCCGGCACCGGTGATCTCGATCGACAGCTGCGCCTGTGCGCCGACACTGGCGAACACCAGCAGTCCGGCGAGCAGCGCACGGCTGGCGGCATGGAAGGCGGCACGAAGGAGAGCGGGTCTTGAGTGCATGGCAGTGTGTTCTTTGCGTTGCAGCATTATAGCGATTCCTGAGAAGGTCAAGCGATTTTTGAAGATTATTAACCCTTGATTTTACAATTGTTTTATACAAATTTTGATGCTGCGAATCAATCCTCGTTGGGTCGGAACTTCAGCTCCAGCAAACGTTCGGTAGGGCCTGAGGTGGGCGTCGGCAACGGATTGGAGGCATTGATGGCCCGCTCGATCGCCGCATCCAGTTCCGGGATGCCGGAAGATTTGCGCAGTCTGACACTCAGGATCGTGCCGTCGGGCATTTGCTCGACGCTGAAGATCGCTTCCGGATTGCCGGTGATGCCGGGCGGGCGCACCAGCCGGGAGCGCACGCGGGCGGCAATCCGGTCGCTATAGCCCGGATCGGTTCCGGGCGTGCCGGCCTGACGGGCGTCTGCCCGCATCATGTTCTCGATGGCCAGCCGTTCGGACTCCTGCGCGAGCATCTGGGCCATGTAGTCATCCCTGGGCGGCGTGATTGGCTTGGGTTCCGGTTTGGGCTCAGGCTTGGCCTGTGGTTTGGGCTCAGGCTTGGGTTCTGGTTTGGATTGGGGTTTCGGCTCAGGCTTCGGCTCGGGTTTCGGTTCTGGTTTTGGCTCCGGCTTCGGTTCAGGCTTGGGCTCGGGCTTGGCCTGTGGCTTGGGTTCGGGCTTGGGCTCTGGTTTGGGCTGAGGTTTCGGCTCTGGCTTGGGTTCGGGCGCCTTGGTCGCAATATCCGGTTTCGGGGCTGGCTTGGGTTCGGGCTTCGGTTCAGGCTTTGGCGCGGGCTTGGGGGGCTCGGGCTCTGGCTTCGGTGCGGGCCTGGGTTCGGGTTTGGGTTCCGGTTTTGGGGCTGGGCGTGGGGGCGTGACCACGGCCGGGGCGGGTACAGGCGCGGCCACCAGTGCCACTTCCATGGCAGCCGGTGGCTGGCTCTGCCAGCGAACGCCGAAGAACAGGAAGGCTGCCAGCCCGAGGTGCACCGCCACCGTCAGGCTGAGCGAAAGCCATTTGCCCGGCAGTGGGCGGTGTTCGAGATACGGCTTGTCGGTCATGATCCGCTCTGGGTCTGCAGGCCCACTTTCTGTATGCCGGCCTGGCGCAGGCCGTTCAGGGTGTCCATCACCTTTTCGTAGGACACCCGCTTGTCGGCGGCGACCACCACGGCCTGCGCGGGGTCGCGGGCAATCGCGAGATTGAGCTCGCGCACCAGTTCGGTGTTGCCGATATCCACTGGTGTGGCTGCAGCGGTGGTCTTGAAGGCCAGGCTGCCGTCTTCCTTGACGATGACATACATCGCCTCGGAGGGGGGCTGAGGGACGTCGGCCACGGTGGGCAGGTCCACCGTGCCGGTCTGAATCATGGGGGCGGTGACCATGAAGATGACGAGCAGAACCAGCATCACATCGATGTAGGGCACAACGTTGATCTGGTTCATCAGGCGACGCGAGCGCATGGTGATGTCCTCGAATGCTCAGCGCAGATGGCGTTGCAGGATGTTGGAAAACTCTTCCATGAAGCTTTCGAAGCGGATGCCGATCCGGTCGATGTCATGGGTGTAGCGGTTGTAGGCCACGACGGCCGGAATCGCCGCAAACAGGCCGATGGCCGTGGCCACCAGTGCTTCGGCAATGCCCGGTGCGACAGTGGCCAGGGTGGCGGTGGTCATGCTGGACAGGCCGCGAAAGGCGTTCATGATGCCCCAGACGGTGCCGAGCAGGCCGATGTAGGGGGACACCGAGCCGACCGTGGCCAGAAAGGCGAGGTGTGCCTCCAGGTCGTCCATCTCGCGCTGGTGGGTGGCGCGCATGGCGCGGCGGGCGCCGTCGATGATTGCCGCGTTGTCGTGGCTTTTGGCGCGCAGCTTGGTGAACTCGCGGTAGCCGGCTTCAAAGATGCGTTCCATGCCGCCGGTTTCGTGACGTGCAGACGCGGCGGACTGGTACAGGGTGCTGAGGTCGCCCCCGCTCCAGAAGTCGCGTTCGAAGTCCTGCGTACTGCTGCGGGCGCTGCGGATCTGGAACCATTTGCGGAAGATCCAATACCAGGAAAGCAGCGAAAGTGCTACGAGCAGCGCCATGATGAGCTGGACAAGGACGCTGGCCTGGCTGATCAGGTAAAGAATCGAAAGGTCTTGGTTGACGGTCATGATGGATCGGGGGTGAGCAGTTGGGCACGCAGTGCCGGGGGCAGTGCGACCGGGCGGTTCCTCAGGGTGTCGATGCAGGCGATGCAGATTCTGGATTCGAAGATAAGTTCCTCATTTCGAAGGATGTTTTGTGCAAATAAAAGGCTTGCGCCACGCATCTCGGCGACCGTGCTGATGACCTGCAGTTGATCGTCCAGGCGTGCAGGGCGCCGATAGTGGGCCTGCACCGACGAGACCACGAAACCGGTGTGTGCCTCTTCGAGCATGCGTTGCTGCTCGAAGCCCAGGCTGCGCAGCCATTCGGTGCGCGCGCGCTCGCAGAAACGCAGATAGTTGGCGTAATACACGACGCCGGCCGCGTCGGTGTCTTCGTAATACACGCGCACCGGCCAGACAAAGGCGGGCGGGGTGGCGGAAGCGGGCCGGGTTAGGGGGAGGGACGATGCATGCATGCAGCGCATTCTAGCCGAGCGGGTCGTGTTGCGTGCCGTGACAGATGCGCCGGGGATTGCAAGAATTATTGACATGGCCCGGCCGTCGCAAGTTGGTTGTTGCCCGCACCACGGTAGAATATCTCGCTAAATGCTATGCTTGGGCCTTCCGGAGGCCTTGTTCTGGCTCCTTAACGTGGATTGTGCATATCGTGGCTTCGCCGATTTTTGGTAAGAAACCGGCTGCTGAAAAACCGACCGCTTCCCGGCGCAGGGAAGTCGCGCGTGCGTCCGCAGCCAAGAAACCACCCGCGCCTACCGAGTTGTCCACCATTGACTTCGGTGATGCATCCGTGGCGCTGTCCGATTGTGCCGGGCAGGTTGAAGTACAGGAAGTGGGCCCCGGCCTGGGCGCCGCTTTCGAGGAAGCCGCCGTGCTGTACGCCAACGGCGACGTGCGCGAGGCCGAGGCCGCGCTGGAGTCGGTGCTTGGCGAAGGGCATAGTGCGGCCGGTGAAGGGCTGTGGATGATGCTGCTGGATCTGTTCCGTCTGACCGGACAGAAGGATCGTTTCGAGTCTCGGGTGCTCGACTATGCGACCCGCTTCGAGCGTTCGCCGCCGCCGTGGACCGACCTGTCCAACAAGGTGCGGCGTGCCAAGGCCGATGTGGTGCCGCTGATCAATCTGGTAGGGGTGCTGTCGGCGAAGACGGCCGACCAGATCGGCCAGATCCGTGTCATTGGCGAGCGTTCCGGGTCGATCCGGGTCGATCTCAAGCGCCTGCGCGGCTGCGATGAGGAGGGCTGTCATCTGTTGTTGCAGCTCATCCGCGACCTGCGTGCCGAACGTGCCAAGCTCACCATCCTGAATGCCTCGCAGTTGGCCGAGCTGCTCGCGGCGCAGGTCAAGGTGGGCGAGGCAAGCAACAAGGAAGGCTGGCTGCTGCTGCTGGAAATGCTGCAGCACACCGACGAGTTCGAGCGCTTCGAGCAGATTGCGCTCGACTATGCCATTACCTTCGAGGAGTCGCCGCCTTCCTGGGAGGCGGTCGAACGCATCGCCACCGAGGAGCTGCGCGAGATCGAGGAAGAGCAGGCGCGCTCCGAGTCCACTTTCGTGTTCGAGGGCGAACTGATCAATGCCGGTGGCGACACCCTGCGCAATCTGGCTGCCTTTGCGTCAGAACGCAGTGCGGTGGAGGTCGATTGCACCGACCTGCGGCGCATGGACTTTGTCACCGCCGGCACACTGTTCAACATCCTGTCCACCCTGCGCACGCAGGGCAAGCAGATCAAGCTGCAGAACGTCAACGCGATGGTGGCGGCCTTGCTGCGGGTGATGGGGGTCGATCAGGTCGCGCAGGTCATGGTGCGCGCCTGAGCGGCGGCCGGCCTGCAGCATCAATCATTCAAGGAATTTCGGATGGAACAATATCACGGCACCACGATCCTGTCGGTGCGCCGGGGCCGGCATGTTGCGCTGGGGGGCGATGGGCAGGTCACGCTTGGCAACATTGTCGTCAAGGCTACCGCTCGCAAGGTGCGCACGCTCTATCATGGCCGGATACTGGCCGGTTTTGCCGGCGGTACGGCCGACGCCTTCACGCTGTTCGAGCGTTTCGAGGGCAAGCTTGAGAAGCACCAGGGCAACCTGCTGCGCAGCGCGGTCGAGCTTGCCAAGGACTGGCGCACCGACCGCATGCTGCGCCGGCTGGAGGCGATGCTGGCCGTGGCCGACGCCGAGCACTCGCTGATCATCACCGGCAATGGCGATGTGCTCGAACCCGAGCAGGGCATCGTGGCCATCGGCAGCGGCGGGGCCTATGCCCAGTCCGCCGCGCGGGCCCTGTGGGAAAATACCGATCTGGGGCCGGAAGAGATCGTGCGCAAGTCGCTGGCGATCGCCGGGGATCTGTGCATCTATACCAATCAAAGCCATGTCGTTGAGGTGCTGGAGGCATGACCATGCAGATGACGCCGCCGGAGATTGTCTCCGAACTGGACAAGCACATTGTCGGCCAGAACAGGGCCAAGAAGGCCGTGGCCATTGCGTTGCGCAACCGCTGGCGCCGTGCCCAGGTGGATGAACCGCTGCGCAGCGAGATCACGCCCAAGAACATCCTGATGATCGGCCCCACCGGGGTGGGCAAGACCGAGATCGCCCGTCGTCTGGCACGGCTGGCGAATGCGCCATTCATCAAGATCGAGGCGACCAAGTTCACCGAGGTCGGTTACGTGGGGCGCGATGTGGACACCATCATCCGCGATCTGGCTGAAATCGCGGTGAAGGATGTGCGCGAGCGGGCGATGCGTTCGGTGCGCGACCGCGCGATGGATGCCGCCGAGGACCGGGTGCTGGACGCCCTGCTGCCGCCGGCTCGTCCGGTGTCATTCGATGCCGAGCCCGTGGCCCATGATTCCGGCACACGGCAGAAGTTTCGCAAGAAACTGCGCGAGGGCGAGCTTGACGACAAGGAAATCGAGATCGAAGTGGCCATGCCCGGCATGTCCGCCGAAATCTTTGCACCTCCGGGCATGGAGGAGCTGACCCAGCAGATTCAGGGGATGTTCCAGAACATGGGGGGCGGGCGCAAGAAGCAGCGCAAGCTGCGCATCGCCGATGCGCTGAAGGTCTTGGCCGACGAAGAGGCCGCACGCCTGATCAATGACGAGGAAGTGAAGGGCGAGGCGGTGCGTGCAGTGGAGCAGAACGGCATCGTGTTCCTTGACGAGGTGGACAAGATTGCGGCGCGCTCCGATGTGGGCGGCGCCGACGTGTCGCGCCAGGGCGTGCAGCGCGACCTGCTGCCGCTGGTCGAAGGCACCACGGTGTCCACCAAGTACGGCATGATCAAGACCGACCACATCCTGTTCATTGCCAGTGGCGCCTTTCACCTGTCCAAGCCTTCCGACCTGATTCCCGAACTGCAGGGGCGTTTCCCGATCCGTGTGGAGCTGGAAAACCTGTCGGTGGAGGATTTCGAACGCATCCTGACGCAGACCGATGCCTGCCTCACCCGTCAGTACCAGGCCCTGCTGGGCACCGATGGGGTGGAGGTGGTGTTTGCGCCCGAAGGCATTCGCCGGCTGGCGGAGATTGCCTTCCATGTGAATGAAACCACCGAGAACATCGGCGCCCGTCGCCTGTATACGGTGATGGAGAAGCTGCTCGAAGAGGTTTCCTTCTCCGCCGGCAAGGCCGGGCTGGAGCGGGTGGACATCGATGCCGCCTACGTCGATGAGCGTCTCGAGGGTTTGTCGCAGCGCGAAGACCTGGCGCGTTACGTACTGTGAGTACTGTGAGGTACAGGCGGCTGTCCTGAACCTGTCTCGTGTGCTGCTGGAACGCCGGCCCCGGGCCGGCGTTCTGTTTGATGGGCGTTGTTTCGTTGTGTCCCGGCCATGCTGATCCGCATTCTTTCGATTCTTTTCCCCCTGTTTGCGATCACCGCGCTGGGCTATTTCATTGGCCGGCGCCTGAAGCCCGACTTGTCCCAGGTGAATCGCCTGAACATGGACGTGTTCGTGCCCGCGCTGGTGTTTGCAGCGCTGGCGAGCAAGGAGTTCCGGATTGCCGAATATCTGTCGCTGTCGCTGGCGACGCTGGTCATCGTGCTGGTGTCGGGGCTGGCGGGCTGGCTGCTGGCGCGAGCCACCGGTTTGCAGGTGAAGACGCTGGTGCCGCCGATGATGTTCAACAACTGTGGCAATCTGGGGGTGCCGCTGGCGGTGCTCGCGTTTGGCGATGTTGCACTGGCGCCGGCGGTGATGATGTTCATGGTGTCGAACCTGCTGCACTTTACCTACGGGGCCTGGCTGCTCGATCACAACATCCGGCTGTGGAATGTGTGGACCGTGCCGTCGGTGCTGGCCACCCTTGCCGGCATCGCGGTGGCGCTGCTGGGGGTCGAAATCTGGCCGCCGCTGATGGTGGCGATCAAAATGGTGGGAGACATCGCGATTCCGCTGATGCTGATTTCGCTGGGCGTGCGGATTGCCGATTCGCGCATTTCGGCCGTGGGGCTGGGTCTGATGGTCGCCGTGGTGCGCCCCCTGCTCGGCATGGCACTGGCCTGGGGGCTGATCGCGCTGATGGAACTGCCGCCCCTGCAGGAGGCTTTGCTGCTGGTGTTCGGGGCGCTGCCACCGGCGGTGCTGAACTTCATCTTTGCCGAACGTTACCGCCAGGAGCCGCAACTGGTGGCGTCCATGGTGTTGGTCGGCAATGTGATGTCGCTGGTGTTCCTGTCGATTGCACTGGCACTGGTGCTGCCCTGAGCGCGCGGGGCGGCCCCGGGCGCCTGACATGCGCCGCAGGGCCCCCTGTGCGGGGCTGCGGCGCATGGTGCTGCCGAAGGGGTAGAGCCTCTAGAAGGCGCTGCCCGGCAGGGCGATGCGGCCTTCGGTGCTGAACTGATAGTCCTTGAACACATGCTCGGCATCGAGCAGGCGGTAATTGCCGTCATCGCCCAGTACGCTGGTGTCCTTGAGCCGGTAGGTGTAGTGGCCGCAGGTCCAGCAGTCGAAATTGCGCATGTGGGTGCACAGACAGGTCTTGTCCATCACCTTCAGGCGCTTGGCCTCGGGGTGCAGGGCCAGCTCGCGGTTGTATGCCGCGATGTAGGCACAGTGGCCATTCGCGTCGAGCAGATAGCCGTAGGCTTCGCAGTTGGGGCGGATGCCGGAGCCGATCGCAGGGCTGCTCTTGAGCATGCGCATCGGGTAGCCGGTGGGCGAGATCATGTTGACCTCGATCTCTTCTTCCTGGGCCTTGAAGTAGTGCTGTTTTACATCGTCCGGCAGGCCGCATTCGCGGGTGACGGTGAAGCGGGTGGCCACCTGTACCGCTGCTGCGCCGTTTTCCATGAAGGATACTGCGTCGCTGCCGGTAAACACGCCGCCGGCAGCGATCAGCGGGATATCGAGCTGCTCGGACTTCAGCCAGGCGGCGATCTCGGCGACGATGACATGCAGATCGTACTTTGCCCAGTCCAGCCCGAATCCCAGGTGTCCGCCGGCCAGCGGGCCTTCAACCACCACGAAATCGGGCAGACGGCCGGTGCGTGCGGACTTGCGCAGGAACAGCTGCAGCGCGCGCAGCGAGGACACGATGATGCCCAGCTTCGCATCGTGGAAGCGCGGGTGGTCCTCGATCAGCGCGAACGAGCCCAGATGCAGGCCCGCCGCCAGGGTGATGCCATCGATGCCGGCATCCAGCGCCGAGCGCATGCGCACCCGAAGGGTTTCCTTCGGGCTGTTCATGGTCAGCTTTTCCATGCAGTTGATGAACACCAGCCCGTCGCCCTGCTTGCGCTCCATGGTGCGGCGCACATGGGTTTCGGTGGCTTCGGCAATCAGCCCGAGGTCGAACTGGACGTCGGACTTGTCGGTGTTGGCGACGTTGTACTTGTACTGCTTGAGCTTGTCGCGCACATATTTGGTGTCGTAACGCCGGTCGCTGACGGTGGGCAGCATTGCGTCGGAAATATGCCCGATTCCGCCCAGCTTTGCCGCGATCAGCGACAGGTCGGCCGTCGAGATATCGACGCCCATGCCGCCGATCATGATCGGCACGAGTTCCTGTTTACCCAGTTTCAGACGAAAGTCGTCTACACGCTTCATGATGTCCTGCTGATTATTATGAATTCACGGTGGAGGGCTCCGCGCAGACCAACGAAATGGTCGCCGGTGCCCGAAGATTCTCCTCTCCGGGGTGAAGGATACCCGTTCTGGGGGCAGTTTGCCCGAGTGGACTGCCCGATGAGGGGTGTGTGAGGGGTTGAAGGCAGGGTCGTGTGCCTGTGGCACGACTGTCAAACGTTCCGGGCCGGCGTGTTGCAGGGGCCGGCCCGGTGGGCGGTGTCAGCCGATCATGCCGGCGCCGACGGTGTTGTTGGTGCTCTCGTCGATGACGATGAAGGCGCCGGTGGCGCGGTTGTTGGCGTAGGGGTCGGCGACGATGGGCTGGGCGAGCTTGAGGGTGACCCGCGCGATGTCGTTCATCGCCAGCTGGCTGGCCTCTTCGTGCGCGAGGGTGTTCACGTCCAGGCGGTAATCGATCTTCGCCACCTTGGCCTTCACTTCGCGGGTGGTATGGCGCACGAGGTAGGTGCGCGCGGGCGACAGCGGAGTTTCCGACAGCCAGCACACGGTGGCGTCGATCTGCTTGACCGGCTCGGGCGCTTCGGTCGACTTGACGATGAGGTCGCCGCGCGAGATGTCGATCTCGTCTTCCAGCAGCAGGGTCACCGACTGCTCGTGGATGGCACGGTCCAGGCGCGAGCCGCCGAGCTCGATGGCCTTGACGCGGCTGGTCGCACCCGAGGGCAGCACGGTGACCGCATCGCCCACGGCGATTTCGCCGGATTCCACCCGACCCATGAAGCCACGATAGTCATGCAGTTCCGGGTTGGCGGAGTCCTGCGGGCGGCACACGAACTGCACCGGGAAGCGGAAGTCCTCGGCCTGCTCGGTATGTGCGGCGGGCGCAGCTTCGAGGATTTCGAGCAGGGTGGGGCCTTCATACCAGCCCAGGCGCTCGCCACGGTCGACGATCATGTCGCCGGCCAGTGCGGAGATCGGGATGAAACGCACGTCCTTGATGCCGAGCTTTCCGGCAAAGGCGAGGTAATCGGCCTTGATGCGCTCGAAGCTGGCTTGGTCGTAATCGACCAGGTCCATCTTGTTGACCGCTACCAGCAGGTGCGGGATGCCGACCAGGCTGGCGAGATAGGAGTGGCGCCGGGTCTGCACCTGCACGCCCTTGCGCGCATCGACCAGGATGATGGCCAGGTTGGCGGTGGATGCGGCGGTCACCATGTTGCGGGTGTACTGCTCGTGGCCGGGCGCGTCGGCGATGATGTACTTGCGCGTGCCGGTGGAGAAGTAGCGGTAGGCGACGTCGATGGTGATGCCCTGCTCGCGCTCGGCCTGCAGGCCGTCGGTGAGCAGCGACAGGTCGACCGCGCTCATGCCGCGCTTGGCCGAGGTCTTTTCGATGGCGTTGAGGGTGTCGGCGAGGATGGTCTTGCTGTCGAACAGCAGACGGCCGATCAGCGTGCTCTTGCCGTCATCCACGCTGCCGCAGGTGAGAAAGCGCAGCAGGCCGTTGTCGATTTCCGGCAGGTTTTCGGGTGCGGACATGGTCATGATTCCTGTAATGCTTTGAGTTCGGTAAGGGCTGGTGGCCCCGGATTGCGCTGCGCTTCATCCGGGCTACGGGGTGGTGTAGCCCGGATGCAGGCCGCAGGCCGGAATCCGGGAACGGCGGCCGATCAGAAGTAGCCTTCCTTCTTGCGCTGTTCCATCGACGCTTCCGAGGTCTGGTCGTCCAGCCGGGTGGCGCCGCGTTCGGTGATCGTGGTCGTCGCGGTTTCCACCACGATCTTCTCCACGGTGTCGGCGTCGGAGTCCACCGGTGCGGTGCAGGAGATGTCGCCTACCGTGCGGAAGCGCACCCGGCGCTCGACGATCTCTTCGCCGGGCCTGGGCAGGTTGGTCAGTTCGCCGGAGACCAGCGGCACGTTCACCGGCACGATCGCGCCCTGGCGGATCACCACCGGGCGGGTGTGGGCGAAGTAGATGGACGGCAGCTCCAGTTGCTCGCGGGCGATGTACTGCCACACGTCCATCTCGGTCCAGTTGCTGATCGGAAACGCGCGGATGTTCTCGCCCTTGTGGCTGCGCGCGTTGTACAGGTTCCACAGCTCGGGGCGCTGGTTCTTCGGGTCCCATTGGCCGAACTCGTCGCGGAAGCTCATGATGCGTTCCTTGGCGCGCGCCTTCTCCTCGTCGCGCCGCGCGCCGCCGATGCAGGCATCGAAGCCGAATTCCTCGATGGCTTCGAGCAGGGTCACCGACTGGTGCTTGTTGCGCGATTCACCCGGGTGCTTGAGCACCACGGTGCCGCGCGCCATCGAGTCTTCCACCGAACGCACGATCAGGCGCTCGCCCAGCTCGGCGGCGCGCTGGTCGCGGAAGGCGACCACTTCCGGGTAGTTGTGCCCGGTGTCGATGTGCATCAGCGGGAAGGGGAAGCGGCCCGGGCGGAAGGCCTTTTCGGCCAGGCGCAGCAGGCAGATGGAATCCTTGCCGCCGGAGAACAGCAGCACCGGGTTGGCGCACTGGCCGGCCACTTCGCGCAGGATGTGGATGGCTTCGGCTTCCAGCCAGTCGAGGTGGGAGAGGGTCTGTTTGGTCAGCGTGGACATGGTCGTATCCGTGTTCTGGTCTTCAATGCCCGTTCGCCCTGAGCTTGTCGAAGGGCCTGGGTGGGGCTTCGACGGGCTCAGCCCGAATGGGCTGGGGTTAATCGCGGGGCGCTGGTTTTGCCTGATGTGTCTTGAAAGCTCGCAGCGCGGCGCGCAGCCCGGCCTGCAGTGCCTTCAGGCGTTGTTGCAGGCTGCGTCGCGCGGCACCGACCGGAGCCGTGTGCGGCGCGCTGGCCGGATGCGGGTGATGCGGTTGAGTGTTCATGATGCTATCCCTTCCTGACGTGAAGTCCGCACTCTTTGGAGGCGGGGTCTTCCCACCACCAGCGCCCGGCGCGTACATCCTCGCCGAGCGCAATCGCGCGGGTACAGGGGGCGCAGCCGATGCTGGGATAGAACTGGTCGTGCAGTGCGTTGTAGGGCACGTCATGGCGGCGGATGTAGGCCCACACCTCGGCCTCGCTCCAGTCGGCCAGCGGATTGAGCTTTTCCAGCCCGTTGGCCTGGTCGAACTCGCGCAGCGCGACCCCGGTACGGGTGACCGACTGGGCGGCGCGCAGGCCGGTGATCCAGGCCTTCTTGCCGGCCAGTGCGCGGCGCAGCGGTTCCATCTTGCGCACGCCGCAGCAGGCCTTGCGCAGTTCCACCGAATCGTAGAAGGCGTTGATGCCGTGGCTGCGCACGAAGTTTTCCACTGCGCTGGCATCCGGGAAGTACACCTTGAGCTTCGTGTCGTAACGCTGTTCGACCTCGCCGATCAGGGTGTAGGTTTCGGCCGGCAGGCGGCCGGTGTCGAGCGAGAAAATCTCGATGGGCAGGCGATGGGTCAGGATCAGGTCGGTCAGCACCATGTCCTCGGCGCCGAAGCTGTTGGCGAAGGCGAGTTCGCCATCGTGGCCGAATTCGGCCACGGCGTCGCGCAACAGGGTGAGTGCAGCGGCAGCCTTGGCGTCGACCGTGGCGCGCAGGGCGTCGGTGAGTTCCGGGCGGGTGGCCGGGTTAGTGGCTGCAGGGCGCAGCAGGGAGACGGTGTTCATGCGCGCACCTCTCGGCCCACCCGGCGGAACAGTGGCTCGATGCGGTCCACTGCGCCTTGGTAGGGTTCGGAAAAGTCCTGCAGGCTGGCGAGCGCGGCCTGCAGTTGTGCCGTGGTGTAGCGGCCCGGTTGCGGCTGGATGACGTCGAAGCCGCAACGGCGGTAGAAGAAGAACTGGTCGCGCAGCACGTTGCCGATGGCGCGCAGTTCCCCGCCGTAACCCAGCCGGGTGCGCAGCAGGGTGGCGATGGAGTAGCCACGGCCGTCGGCGAACTTGGGGAAGTCCACCGCGATGAGCTGCAGGCGCACCAGATCGTCGGCAAGTTGCGCCGGGTCGTCGCCGCCTGCGAGCCACACGCCCAGCACGCCGGCCTCGGCGCGTGCGGCGAGGGTGTCGTGCTGGGCCTGCCATACCGCCAGTGGCACGATCCAGCGGCCATGCGGCACCTCCACCTTGGCCGCTTCGTCACCCTCGGCCAGACGCAGCACTTCCCAGTCGTCGGCGTGCAGCGCGCCGTGTTTGATGATCTCAGCCATTGACCACTTTCCTTTCTTCCTGACGGGCGGCGCGTTCGGCATACACCCGGGTCTTGAACGGTTCGGCGCCCACACGGCGCACGGTGTCGATGAAGCGCTCGTCGGCGTGGCGCAGTTCGAGGTAGACGCCGATGAGGGATTCGACCACGTCGGGCATCTCGTGTGCCGCAAACGACGGGCCGATGACCTTGCCCAGCGCGGTGTCGTTGCCCTGGCTGCCGCCGAGGGTGACCTGGTACCATTCCTCGCCGTTTTTATCGACGCCCAGCACGCCGATGTGGCCGACATGGTGGTGGCCGCAGGCGTTCATGCAGCCGGAGATGTTGAGCTCGATCTCGCCGATGTCGAAGAGGTGGTCGAGGTCGTCGAAGCGCGCCTGGATGGCGTTGGCGATGGGGATCGACTTGGCGTTGGCGAGGTTGCAGAAGTCCCCGCCCGGGCAGGCGATGATGTCGGTGAGCAGGCCGATGTTGGGGGTGGCCAGACGGGCGTCGCGGGCGCTCTGCCACACATCGAACAGGTCGGACTGGCGCACGTCGGCCAGCACCAGGTTCTGCTCATGGGTAACGCGCACCTCGCCGAAGCTGTAGCGTTCCGCCAGTTCGGCGGCCCGGTCGAGCTGGGCTGCGGTGATGTCGCCGGGCGCCACGCCGGGGCGCTTCAGCGACAGCACCACGCTGGCGTAGCCCGTGCGCTTGTGGGCGCGCACGTTGCGCTTCACCCAGGCGGCAAAAACGCTGTTTTCGGCTTTCTGCGCCTCGAAGCCGTCATCCGTTGCGGGCAGTTCGGCATACTCCGGATCGACGAAGTGACGCGCCACGCGGGCCACTTCCGCTTCGGTCAGGGTGGCTGGGCCGTCCTTCAGGTGGGCGAACTCTTCTTCCACCTGACGGCGGAATTCGACGATGCCGAGTGCCTTCACCAGAATCTTGATGCGTGCCTTGTACAGGTTGTCGCGCCGGCCGTGCAGGTTGTACACCCGCAGAATGGCTTCGCAGTAAGACAGGATGTGCTGCCAGGGCACGAAATCGGCGATCTCTTCGCCGATGATCGGCGTGCGCCCCAGACCGCCGCCCACCAGCACGCGAAAGCCGATGTGGCCGGTGGCATCGCGCTTCAGGTCGAGGCCGATGTCGTGCGCCTGGATCACTGCGCGGTCTTCGGCGGCGCCATTCACTGCGATCTTGAACTTGCGCGGCAGGAAGGCGAACTCGGGGTGAAAGGTGCTCCACTGGCGCACGACCTCGCCCCACGGGCGTGGGTCGATGTGCTCGTCGCCAGCCACGCCGGCAAAGGGGTCGGAGGTCACGTTGCGGATGCAGTTGCCCGAGGTCTGGATGGCATGCATCTGCACGGTGGCCAGTTGTGCGAGGATTTCCGGCACGTCTTCCAGCGCCGGCCAGTTGAACTGGATGTTCTGCCGGGTGGTGAAATGAGCGTAGCCACGGTCGTAGGTGCGTGCGATGTGTGCGAGCATGCGCACCTGGTCGGCACGCAGGTTGCCGTAGGGGATGGCCACCCGCAGCATCGGCGCATGGCGCTGGATGTACAGGCCGTTCTGTAGGCGCAGCGGGCGGAATTCGTCCTCGGACAGTTCGCCGGCCAGATAGCGGCGGGTCTGGTCGCGAAACTGCGCGACGCGTTCATCAACCAGAGCCTGATCGTAGGGGTCGTACTGGTACATCCGGTGTTCTCCGTTGGCGGCCCGCCAGTCCTTGGGGGCACGACTGAGGGCGAATCGTATCGGCTGTATATAGTCCATGGAAGGGCTTTTGCGTTAAACTTAAATAACTAATGGCTATATGTGAGACGGCATGAATCTGCAGCAACTGCGTTACGTGCATGAAGTGGCCCGGCGTGGCCTGAACGTATCGGAAGCGGCCGAAGCGCTGTTCACCTCCCAGCCTGGCGTGTCCAAGCAAATCCGCTTGTTCGAGAGCGAGTTGGGTATCGAAATCTTTGTGCGCCATGGCAAGCGGTTGGTGGGCATCACCGAGCCCGGACGCGAAGTGATTGCCATTGCCGAGCGCATGCTGCGCGATGTGAACAACCTGCGACAGGTGGGCGACGAGTTCAGCCGCGAGTCGAGCGGGCGATTGTCGATTGCCACCACGCACACCCAGGCTCGCTATGTGTTGCCGTCGGTGATCAAGGGGTTTGCCGCAGCGTGGCCGCAGGTCACGCTGGAGTTGCACCAGGGCAGTCCGCGCCAGGTGTGCGAGATGGTGCTGGCCGGAGAGGCCGATCTGGCCATCGCCACCGAGGCCATCACCGAGTACGACGACCTGGCGATGCTCCCCTGCTACCAGTGGAACCGCTGCATCGTGGCCACACCCCGCCACCCCATCCTGCAGGAGCGGCCGCTCACCCTCGAAGCCATCGCCCGCTATCCGCTCATCACCTATGATGACGCCTTCACCGGGCGCAGCCTCATCAACAAGGCCTTTCTGGGGCGCGGACTGAAACCCGGTGTGGTGCTCACCGCGATCGATTCGGACGTGATCAAGACCTATGTGGCGATGGATCTGGGGATCGGCATTCTGGCGCGCATGGCGTTCGACCCGGAGGAGGACAGGAAACTGGGCATGGCCGATGCCGCTCACCTGTTCGAGTCCAGCACCACCCGCATCGGCTTGCGGCGCAATGCGTGGCTGCGTGGCTATGTGTATGACTTCATCGAACGCTTTGCGCCGCATCTGAACCGGCGCATCGTGGAACTGGCGATGGCCGGCGGCGGGGCGGACTACTCGCTCTGAGCGGCCAGCGTCAGCATCAGGCGTACCCGTGCGCAGGCGGGACTGAGCCGGCCGGCGGGGCCGCTGCCCAGGCGTTGGTCGAGTGGTAGGGCGGCCACCGGGCCGGTGCCGCAGCGTGAAGCACGGATCACCGGAACACCGTGTGCGCTGGCCTCTGCAACCACGGTTTCCCAGGCGTCGGGCAGGCTGCCATGGCCGGGGAGGGCAAGCACCAGCCCCCGGGTGCCGGCGCCGAGCAGCAGGGGCACAATGTCCGGCGTGCTGCCTGCGCCGACCAGCAGCAGGTCCACTCTGGGGAGGGCGTTGCCGGGGGGCGGAAGCCGGTACTGCGCAGCGCGGGGAGCGGGGGGCGGGCTGAAGTAGTGCAACTGGCCGTGCTCGATGCGCCCGAGAACGTCGCCGGCAAACGCATCCGGCCGGTCGGTGTGCAACTTGCGCACCCCGAAAGCGGCGAACAGCGTCTGGGCAAAGCACACCAGCACGCCACGCCCGTGGCTGGCCGGGTGGGCTGCGGTGCGCACGGCATCGAGCAGGTTCATCGGTCCGTCGGCCGACAGGGCGCTGGCCGGGCGCATGGCGCCGGTGAGCACCACCGGCTTGTGTGTGGGCAACACTGCATCGAGCAGGCAGGCCGTCTCTTCCATCGTGTCGGTGCCGTGGGTGATCACCACCCCGTCGATGCGCTTGTCCGCCAGCAGGGTCTGTACGCGATGGGCCAGCGCCAGCCAGTGCGCCGGTCCCATGTCCTTGCTGTCGAGCCTGAATGGCTGTTCGGCGTGCACTTCGGCCAGGGCATGGGCTTGCGGGACGCTGGCGAGCAGTTGCGCTGCATCCTGTGTGCCTGCCGTGTAGCCGGTGACATCGGCGGCCGATGCGGCCGTGCCGGCAATCGTGCCGCCGGTGGCGAGCAGGGCGATGCGCGCTCGCGTATTCATTGGAAAGGCTTGTCGTTGGGCGCCTGATACAGCGCCCGCATGGTGTCGGAGAGCGGAAAGTTGAGGTTCAGTCCGCTGCCGGGCAGCGGGCTCATGAACCACTTCCGGTACAGGCGTTCGGCTTCGCCCGAGGTCATCACCTGCGTGAGCGTGCGGTCCACCAGGCGCTTGAAGGCGCTGTCTCCGTGCGGCAGCATGCAGGCATAGGCTTCGAAGGAGCGCGGCATGCCGGTCACCCGCCAGCGCGCGGGGTCGCCGGAACCGGCAATCTTCCCGTACAGCAGGGCATCGTCCATCATGAAGGCGTCGGCGTGCCCCTGCTGCAAGATCAGGAAGCTGGCGTCGTGGTCCTGGGCGGTGACGATGTCCACACCCAGCAGGCGCTCCTGGTTCAGGCGGTGCAACAGGCGTTCCGAGGTGGTGCCCGAGGTGGTCACCACGGTGCGGCCGGCCAGGTCGGGAAAGTCGTGGATGCCCGAATCACGCGCCGTGAGCAGGCGGGTACCGATGATGAAGAGGGTGTTCGAGAAGCCCACCTGTCGCGCGCGCAGGGTGTTGTGGGTGGTCGAGCCGCACTCCAGGTCGACATCGCCCGAGCGGATGCGCGCAATCCGGTCCTGAGAGGTGATCGACTGCAGACGCAACACCAGCAGGGGCTCGTTGATCTCGCGTCGCACGGCATCCACGACCCGCATGGCCAGATCGTGGGAATAGCCCATCACCTGGCCATCCGCACCCTGAAAGGAAAATGGCACGGAAGCCTCGCGGTACCCCACGGTGATGTAGCCGCGTTGCTTGATGCGTGACAAGGTGTCCGTTTCCGGCATGCCCTGCGCCGATGCCACCGATACCGCAGACATCGCCGACGCCAGCCAGGCGCACACGGCCAGCCCCAGGGTCAGGGCATGCCTGAGCGGGCCGGGGCGGCAGTGTGTGTTCATCATGCCTGTGCCTGCTGTTCCTGTTGCTGCAGAGCCCACATGCGTGCGTACTCGGCACCGTGCGCGAGCAGTTCGGCGTGCCGGCCGCGTTCCACGATGTGCCCCTGGTCGAGCACGATGATCTCGTCGGCATGCATCACGGTCGACAGGCGGTGGGCGATGACCAGCGCGGTGCGGCCTTCTGCGGCGCGTTCGATCTGCACCTGAATCGCTTTTTCGGTGCGCGAATCCAGCGCCGAGGTGGCTTCATCGAAAATCAGGATGGCCGGGTTCTTGAGCAGGGCGCGGGCAATCGCCACCCGCTGCTTCTCGCCGCCGGACAGCTTCAGTCCGCGCTCGCCGACGCGGGTGTCGTAGCCTTCGGGCAGGCGCGCAATGAATGCGCTCAACTGCGCCGCCGCCGCTGCGGCCTCCACCTCTTCACGGCTGGCTTCGGGGCGACCGTACTGGATGTTGTAGAACAGGGTGTCGTTGAACAGCACCGTATCCTGCGGCACGATGCCGATGACTGAACGCAGGCTGTGCTGGCTGAGCTGCCGGATGTTATGGCCGTTGACCCGGATCGCACCCTGCTGCACGTCGTAGAAGCGGTACAGCAGCCGTGCCAGTGTGGACTTGCCCGAGCCGGAATGACCGACGATGGCCACGGTTTTCCCTGCGGGCACCTCGAAATCCACTGCTTGCAGGATCGGGCGCTTGGGGTCGTAGGCGAACCCGACCTGCTCGAAGCGCACCGTGGCCGGTCCGGCGGGCAGGGCGAGCGCATCGGGGGCGTCGGCAATCTCGCGGTGTTCGTGCATCAGGCCGAACATGCGCTCGATGTCGGTGAGCGACTGGCGCAACTCGCGGTAGATCACACCGAGAAAATTGAGCGGAATGTACAGCTGGATCAGGAAGGCATTCACCAGCACGATGTCGCCAATGGTCATCTCGCCGCTGGCCACCCGGGTGGCCGCCTGCCACATCATCAGCGTGACGCCGACGGCGATGATTGCTGCCTGGCCGATGTTCAGCCCCGACAGCGACAACTGGTTCACGATCTGTGCCTGGGTGTATTTGCCCATCTGCTCGTCGTAGCGCCGTGCTTCGTAGTCCTCGTTGTTGAAGTACTTCACCGTTTCGAAGTTGAGCAGGCTGTCGATGGCGCGTGCATTGGCGGCCGAATCCAGCTCATTTGCGCGGCGGCGCAGGGTGGTCCGCCAGTTGGTGACCTTCACGGTAAACACGATGTAGATCGTCAGGGTCACCAGCGTGATGATGGCGAAGATGCTGTCGTACTGGTGCAGCAGGATGCCGATCACCAGACCGATTTCCACCAGGGTGGGCAGGATGGAGTACAGCGTGTAGCTGATCAGTGAATTGATCGAGCGGGTGCCGCGTTCGATGTCGCGGGTCAGGCCGCCTGTCTGGCGCTCCAGGTGAAAGCGCAGGCTGAGCGCATGCAGATGGCGGAATACCCTGAGTGCGATCTGTCGCACGGCCTGCTGGGTAACGCGGGCGAATACCAGCTCGCGCAACTCGGTGAGCAGCGAGGAGGAAAAGCGCAGCACCCCGTAGGCCAGCAGCAGCGCGGCCGGGACCACGATGAAGGCCTGCGCGGGTGTGATCGACAGCGCGTCGATCAACTCCTTGAAGATGATCGGCACGGTCACGTTGGCCGCCTTGGCGCCGATCAGGCACGTCAGGGCGAACAGCACCCGGCCCTTGTAGGCCCACAGATAGGGGAACAGGCTCTTCAGGGTCTGCCAGTCGCGGCGCTGGCTGGGCTCGGGGCCGGGGAGGGGGGTGGAGTGTGCACGTCTCATGGCGCGGATTCTACCCGCTGAAGCGGGGGTTGCCGCATCCGGGCGCGGTGTTCAGTTGCGCTCACCGCCCAGCACGAGGTTGGCGGCCAGGCCGATGAAGATGGCACCGGCCAGACGGTCCAGCCACAGGCCGCTTGCCGGCCTGCGCTGCAGGATTTGCCCCAGGCTGCCGGCGGCCAGGGCGATGGCGCCGAACACGCAGACGGTTTGCAGGGCGAACAGGGTGCCCAGCGCCACCATCTGCATGCCTGCGGTGCCCTGCGCCGGATGGACGAACTGGGGGAGGAAAGCGAGAAAGAACAGCGCTACCTTGGGGTTGATGGCGTTGGCGATGAAGCCCCGGGCGAGGTAACGGTGCCAGGGGAGGGGGGGCGTGCCGGCCGTGGTGTGCTGCCCGGCCGACAGGCCGCTGCTGCGCAGCGCCTGGATGCCCAGCCAGAGCAGATAACCCGCGCCCGCGAGCTTGAGCGCGAGAAAGGCGTTTGGCGAAGCGACCAGCACGGCGCTCACGCCCAGCGTGGCCCACAGGGTGTGTGTGAAGCAGCCCAGCGCACAGCCGAGCGCCAGCCCGAAGCCGGCCAGCCGGCCGCGCGACAGACTCTGGCCGAGCACCATCAGGTTGTCAGGGCCGGGCGCCAGAGTGACCAGCACCGACACCGCCAGAAAGGACAGCAGGACTTCAGGTGCGGGCATCGGGCGTCATGGGGTGTGCGGCAGACCCGCAGCAGGGCGGGCCGCTGGCCGGGGCACGCTCATTTGCGCCCGAAGAAGCGGCCCAGCGAGCGTGACAGCCAGCCGCCTTCGTGCTTTTCTTCGGTGAGCTGGCGCATGCTGGCCTTCACCGAATCGACGTAGGACGCATCGTCGTGACGAATATGGTTGAACAGCCAGCGTGCCAGCAACTGGTGCAGCGACTGGGCCACGTCTTCGCCGTTCTTGAAGCGCTCGTGAAACTCGCTGACCCGGCGCACGAACAGCTCGTGTACCTTCTTGTGAGGGCGCACGAATTCATATCCGGCGTCCTCCATCAGGGTTTCCTCGAACGCAAAGTGCGATACCGTGTATTCGATCAGACCGTCGATGACATCCGCCGTGGCATCGCGGTCACCCGCCAGCTGTGCTTCGTAGAGCTGATTGATGAAGGTGACGATCTGCCTGTGCTGCATGTCTATCGGCTCGATGCCGGTATTCAGGTCGTCGCTCCACACGAGTTCAGCCATTGTCAGACTCCTTGCGTCAGTGATGCGTGCGTCTCCGGGCGCGCATTCACCGGGATTGTATCCTCTGGACTGTCCAGTATCCGCCTAAAGATGCACAGTCCGACTGATTTAGGTCAAGAATGTGTGTCGGAGCGATGACATGGACGTGTCCGTGAGTGTAGCCGGAAACACCTCCGGGCTCATACTGCTTCACATCGTTTCAGCCCACCACAGCCGCAGCCGCAAACCCCAACTGCTGCTCAGCCCCACGCTGGCCGAGCGGATCGTGCCGTCGGGGGCAATGATCACAAAGCCTGGCACGGCATTGAGCCCGAAGCTGCGCGTCAGCGCACCGTCGAAATCCACCACCGCAGGCCAGTCGAGCGTGCGCTGTGCAAGATGCGCACGCACCGCCGGCGCGTCGCCGGACTGCATGGCGACGGTGAGGACCGGCCAGTCTTCGCGCAGCCGGGTGATGGTGGATTCCTGTGCCTTGCAGATCGGACACCACTCGGCCCAGAAGTATACGCCGACGGCCTGCCCGGGGTGGGTGGCCAGCCAGTCATGCAGCGCAATGGATTGGCCCGTGGCCAGCCGCGCCTCGAAGGCCGGCGCGGGGCCGTCGGGCACCGAACGGGTCTGAACCCAGTTCACCACGCCGAAAATGAGCGCCACGATGAGCAGGTCACGCAGCAGCCGCTGCCAGAGCGGTCGCTTGCGGGCGGGCACATCCGCTGCTGCTGTTGCTGCGGCAGGCGGTGAGGATGACCCGGCGGACGGGTCGGGGGGCGTGTGGGGTGAGGTCATGGGTGCAAGGTGGGGTGGGTGATGAAGGCTGTCTACGTCCTCAGTCATCTGCAACAAGCAGGTAGTGGAGGCTCAGGTCGCAGCTGTTGCCACCGGGAAACCAGCGGCCGGTAATCGTGATTTGTGTGCCGAACGGGATGTGGAACTCATCGGACACGGGTAGCCGGCGTTCGAACAGTGTGCCCGGTGTCCCGAGGTACGGGCTGAGCGAGGCTGCCAGATCGAGCGCGCGCTGTCGGCAGAGGCTGCGGGGGGCGTGCGGTGCATCGGAGGCGTCGGGCAGGGCGATGATTTCGCTGATCGTGCCAAGGGGCGTGGCCATCGCCATGACCGTCATGTGACGGCCTGCGACTGGCAGAACAACGGTGACCTGATCGCGGTCGTCGCAGCCCGGTCCGATGACCGCCGCCGCTGCGTCCCAAGGCAGGGCCTGTGCGGCGGCGCCGCTCAAGGATTCACCCAGAATGAATGGCCCGATGCCCCCGGTGCCGAGTGTCGAGGGTACGGGCCGGGTGTCACGGCCGAAATGCAGTGCGGCCAGGGCCAGAGCGAGTGTGAAGGTGAGTCCGAGTGCGGCCAGCCCCAGCCACCATGCCCCTCGATGGCGATGCCTGTTCGCCCTCAGTCGGTGACCTTCACCAGGGCGCATGCGATTCGGGCGCCTGCCCCGCCGATCGGCTGCGTGACATGGTCGTCGCGATTTTCGTGAATCACCAGGGCTGCGCCATCCTCGTCAAGCAGCGCCGGGCGGTTGCCTTGTCCGTTCAGGCTTGCCAGCATGGTGAACATTTCTGCTTCCACCGTGCCATCGGCATGCACGAAAAGGTTGGGCAGGTCGCCCGCGTCAGGACCCGCCGGGTTCATCAGGCCATGCTCCTTGCCGTGGGGGTTCAAGTGCCCCTTGGAGGCGACGAAGCCTTCGGCCGGATCATCGCAGGTCCCCACCGAGTGGATGTGAATGGCCTTGGGGCCGGGGGGCAGGCCCTTGGCCGAAACATGTACCAGCATGCCGTGCGGACCGTCGGTGAGCGTGGCGGTGCCGATCACCTGCCCCTGGCGGTCGATGATCTCTGCGCTGGCGCGGTCGGTGGCCTGGGCCGTGCCGATGAGAAACAGGGCAAGCAGGGCGGTGCTGCCACGTGCAAGGCGAGATGCGTTCATATTCGGGTCTCCTGTGTACATGATGAACATCGTTGTGAGCCGGCAGGATGTGCATGCGTGTGCCATCCGGGGTGACATCATAGTCGAATGCTCCGGCCTCATGTGACAGCCTTGGCTGTGCAGGGTTTCCGGCTGGACCGGACGATGCGGATGAGATAGCGTATGCCGTTCCTGTTTTCCTGACCTTCCTTCCGGTTGCTTGCCAATGAATGCCAACATGCCTGTCGACAAACCTGCCGAGCACCGTCTGAGCCTGCGCGAGGTGCTCGACATGCTGGTCGAGGGAGGCGTCATCTCGGACGAGGATCGCAAGATCGTGCTGTCGGGCGCGCACCCCCGCAGCGGACCGGAAAGCCATCCGCTGGTGGTGGTTGGCGAGCGCCGGCTGACGCGGGCGGACGATCCGCATGCGGTGCTCGCCACGGAAGGGCTCACCGAATGGGTGGCGCAGCGCACCGGGCTGCCGTTCCTGCACATCGACCCGCTGCGGGTGGATGTGGCCTCGGTGTGCACCGTCATGTCGCATGCCTACGCCGAGCGCTATCGCATCCTGCCGGTCGAGGTGAAGGCCGGGGAAATCACGGTGGCCACCGCCGAGCCGTTCGAGACCGAGTGGGTTGCGGTGCTGGAGCAGGCGCTCAAGCTGAGGGTGCGCAGGGTGCTGGCCAACCCGGCCGACATCGTGCGCTTTCTGGCCGAGTTCTACAGCCTTGCGCGCTCGATCAAGCAGGCGGTGGAACTGCATGCCTCGGTGCCCAGCGGGGTGGGCAATTTCGAGCAGCTCATCCAGTTGGGCAGCCGAAAGTCGCTGGATGCCAACGACCAGGCCATCGTGCACATCGTCGACTGGATGCTGCAATATGCCTTCGACCAGCGTGCCAGCGACATCCATATCGAACCCCGCCGCGAGACGGGCAATGTGCGCTTTCGCATCGACGGGGTGATGCATTCGGTGTACCAGGCGCCGGCGGCGGTGATGGCGGCGATGACCAGCCGCATCAAGCTGCTGGCGCGCATGGATGTGGTGGAGAAGCGCCGTCCGCAGGATGGCCGCATCAAGACCCGCTCGCCGGCCGGCGAGGAGATCGAGCTGCGCCTGTCCACCATGCCCACGGCCTTTGGCGAGAAGCTGGTGCTGCGCATCTTCGATCCGGAAGTGCTGTTGCGCCCCTTCTCGGAGCTGGGCTTCGGGCGCGATGACGAGCTGCGCTGGCGCAACCTGTTTTCCCAGCCGCACGGCATCATCCTGGTGACCGGCCCGACAGGGTCGGGCAAGACCACCACGCTGTATTCGACCTTGCGCGAGTTGGCCACGCCCGAAACGAATGTCTGCACGGTCGAAGACCCGATCGAGATGGTCTATCCCTATCTCAACCAGATGCAGGTGCAGCACGGTATCGGGCTGGATTTTGCGGCGGGGGTGCGCACCCTGCTGCGTCAGGATCCGGATGTGATCATGGTGGGCGAGATCCGTGACCTGGAAACGGCGGAGATGGCGGTGCAGGCCGCGCTCACCGGCCATCTGGTGCTGTCCACCCTGCACACCAACGATGCGCCGTCGGCCATCGTCCGCCTGCTCGACCTGGGCGTGCCGCCCTACCTGATTCGCAGCACCCTGCTGGGGGTGCTGGCCCAGCGTCTGGTGCGCACGCTGTGCCCGCACTGCAAGCGGCCGGTGACGATGGAAGAGGACACCTGGCGCGAGCTGGTGAAGCCCTGGTCGTCGCGCCTGCCCTCGCGGGTCTGCGAGCCGGTGGGCTGCATCGAATGCCGCATGACCGGCTATCTGGGGCGTACCGGCGTCTATGAGATGCTGGTGATGACGCCGGCGCTGCGCCGTCTGGTGATGAGCGAGACAGACGTGCCGCCCCTGCGCGAACAAGCGGTGCGCGAGGGCATGCAACCCCTGCGCCTGGCCGGGGCCCAGCGTGTGGCGGCCGGTTTCACCACGGCAGAGGAAATTGCCCGGACCACGCCCCCTGCGGCGGATAATGGGGCTTGAACAGCTTGGAAATCATCATGTTAAAACGCTTCATGCCGGGGCCGGTGCTGTTGGCGACGCTGCTTGCGCTTGCGCTGGTGCTGTGGATGGCTTCGGGCACCATGTATGCATTCGGGACGCAGGCGCCGGAGGCTGAGGTTCCGCCGGCAGCGGACGAGGAGGTGGAGGCTACCCTGCGCAGCGTCGAGACTTACTGGTCGCAGGCCCGGCCACATGCGCCACGCCTGACCCTGCAGGGGCAGGTGGAACCGTGGCAGCAGGTGGAGGTGGCGGCGCAGGTGGCGGCTACGGTGGAGGCCTGGACGGTGCCGCTGGGCGCACGCGTGGCGGCGGGGGCGGTGTTTGTCCGCCTGTCGGAGGATGCGCGCGGCGAGCAGGTGGCCCGCCATGAAGCCGATGTGCGCCGGCGCGAGCATGAACTGACCGCCATCGAGCGTCTGCGTGCCGGCAACATGCAGTCCGAGAGCGAAGCCTTCCGCCTGCGCAGCGAACTGGCCAGCGCCCGGGCCGAGCTGGCGGCTGCCCGTCTGGCCTTGGCGCACACCCGTCCGGGGGCGCCGTTCGAGGCGATTGTCGATCACCGTCTGGTGGATGTGGGCGATTTCGTGCAACCCGGTACGCCGCTGGCGCGGCTGGTGGCGGTGGATCGCCTGAAGGTCGTGGCGCAGGTGCCGCAGCAGCAGGTGGCCCGCCTGCAGCCCGGGCAACAGGCCGATGTGGTGCTGCTCGATGGACGTCGCCTGACGGGGCGGCTGGCCTTTGTGGCGAGCGCGGCCGAAGCGGGCACGCGCAGTTTCCGCATCGAGGTGCATGCGGACAACCCCGCGCTGTGGCGTGTCGCAGGCGGCAGTGCCACCGTGGAGGTGCATCTGGCGCCGGTGCAGGCGCATCGCATCACGCCCGCGCTGCTGGCGCTGGATGCAAGCGGGCAGCTGGGGGTGTATCGGGTGGATGAGGCGGGGCGGATGCGCTTTGCCGCCGTGCAACTGCTCAGTGTCACGGATGAAGGCGCCTGGGTATCGGGGCTGGATGAACGGGTCCGGCTGATCAGCCGGGGTGCCGGATTCATCGAACCGGGCGAGCGGGTGCACGCGGTGGATCGGGCGCAGGCAGGCGATCGTGAGGAGTGAAGCCGGAACATCCCTGGTGCGCGTCTTCATCGACCGGGGTCGGGCGACGCTGCTGACCCTGTTTTGCCTGGTGCTTGGCGGTCTGGCGGCCTACATGACGATTCCCAAGGAAGCCAGCCCGGACGTCACCATCCCGATCATCTATGTGTCGATGTCGCTTGAGGGCATCAGCCCCGAGGATGGCGAGCGTCTGCTGGTGCGCCCGATGGAGCAGGAGCTGCGTTCGCTGGCGGGGGTGCGCAAGATGAGCGCTCTGGCGGCCGAAGGCCATGCCTCGGTGACGCTCGAGTTCGACGCCGGCTTCAACCCGACCCGTGCCCTGCAGGATGTGCGCGAAAAGGTCGACACCGCCCGCACCAAGCTGCCGGCCGAGGCGGATGAGCCGGAGGTGCATGAGATCAACGTGGCCTTGCTGCCGGTGCTCACCGTGGGCCTGTCCGGGCCGTTTGCCGAACAGGAGCTGGTGTTCATTGCGCGGCGCATCAAGCAGGCGCTGGAAGGCATTCCGGAAGTGCTCGAGGTGGACATCGGTGGCGACCGCGAGGACTTGCTGGAGATCATCGTCTCGCCACAGGTGCTGGAAAGCTACGGGGTGGATTACGGACAGCTCGCCACGCTGGTGTCGCGCAACAACCGGCTGGTGGCCGCCGGCAGTCTGGATACCGGCGCCGGACGCATGACCATGAAGGTGCCCGGCGTCATCGAGACGCTGCAGGATGTGCTGGCGATGCCGGTGAAGGTCGAGGGCGATACCGTGATCACCTTCGGCGATGTGGCCATGCTGCGCCGTACGTTCAAGGACCCGGAAGGCTTTGCGCGCATCAACGGGCAGCCGGCCGTGGCGCTGGAGGTGTCCAAGCGCGCCGGCGCCAACATCATCGAGACCATTGCCCAGGTAAAGGCGGTCATCGAGCAGGCGCGCACGCAGCTGCCGGCCGGGCTGAAGGTGGATTACATCATGGACCAGTCGCGCCAGATCGAGGATCTGTTGCGCGACCTGCTCAACAACGTACTGACTGCCGTGGTGCTGGTGCTGATCCTGATCGTCGCCACCATGGGGGTGCGTTCGGCCCTGCTGGTCGGGCTGACCATTCCCGGCGCGTTCCTGACCGGTATCCTCGCGATCTGGGCGATGGGCTACACGCTCAACATCATCGTGCTGTTTTCGCTGATCCTGGTGGCCGGCATGCTGGTGGATGGGGCCATCGTGGTGAGCGAGCTGGCCGACCGCAACCTGGCCGCAGGCGCGACCCCGGCCGATGCCTGGGATGCGGCGGCGAGCCGCATGTCGTGGCCGATCATCGCTGCCACGGCGACCACCCTGGCGGTGTTCGTACCCCTGCTGTTCTGGCCGGGGGTGGTCGGTGAATTCATGAAGTACCTGCCGGCCACGGTGATCCTTTGCCTGCTGGCCTCGCTGGCCATGGCGCTGGTGTTCCTGCCCACGCTGGGCAGCGTCTCCGGCGGACGCCGCATGGCAGGCGCAGCGGGCGCCATCCATGTGGGCGAGTCGCTTGCCTACCGCCGGCTGCTGGCTGCCCTGTTGCGCCGGCCGGCCCTGACCCTGTGCGGCATGCTGGTGCTCATCGCGCTGATCTATGCGCTGTATGCACGTTTCAATCATGGGGTGGAGTTTTTCCCCGATGCCGAGCCGGATTCGGCCCAGGTGCAGGTGCGGGCGCGTGGTGACCTGTCGGTCCACGAGCGCGATGCCATTCTGCGCGAGGTCGAGGCCCGCCTGCTGGGCATGACCGAGGTGCAGGCCCTGTACGCACGCTCCCTGTCGCCGGCCAGTGCGAGCAGCCTGGGCGAGGATGTCATCGGCGTGTTGCAGTTCCAGTTGATCGACTGGTATCTGCGCCGGCCGGCGGCACGCATTCTCGACGAGATGCGCACGCGCACCGCCGACCTGCCCGGCGTGGTGCTGGAAATGCAGCAACAGCAGCAGGGACCGGGCACCGGCAAGCCGGTCGAACTGCAGATCGGCGCGGCCGACCCGGCGCTGGCCGCACAGGTCACCGAGCAATTGCGCGCGCGCATGCAGGCCCTGGGTGGTTTCATCGACATCGAGGATGACCGCAGCCTGCCCGGCATTGAATGGCGGGTACGGGTCGACCGCGAGGCGGCCACCCGCTTCGGGGCCGATGTGCTCAGCGTGGGCAGTGCCATACAGTTGGTCACGCATGGCCTGATGCTGGCCACCTACCGGCCCGAGGATGCCACCGACGAGGTGGATATCCGGGTACGCCTGCCGGATGCCTGGCGTTCGCTCGACCAGCTCGGCCGGCTCACGCTGAATACGCCACGCGGCCAGGTGCCGCTGTCCAATTTCGTCACGCTGGAGCCGGCCCCCAGAACGGGCACCGTGCGCCGCATCGATGGCCAGCGGGCCATCACCCTGCAGTCCGAACTGGCCGAAGGCTACCGGTTGGACGAACGCCTGCGGGCGTTGGGAGCGTACTTTGCCGAGTTGCCCGCCGGGGTCAGCGTGAAGGTGGCGGGCGAGGATGCCGACCAGCGCGAGGCCGCCGCTTTCCTGATCACTGCGTTCCTGGTGGCGGTGCTGCTCATGACGCTGATTCTGGTGATCCAGTTCAACAGCCTGTACCAGACTGCGCTGGTGCTGTCGGCCATCGTCTTTTCCACCGCCGGCGTACTGCTCGGGTTGCTGGTCAATGGCCAGTCCTTCGGCATCGTCATGGTGGGCATGGGGATCATCGCGCTGGCCGGCATCGTGGTAAACAACAACATTGTGCTCATCGATGCCTATAACCAGATGCGCGCCGAAGGCATGGCTGCCGCCGAGGCCGCGCTGGAAACCGGCTGCCTGCGCCTGCGGCCAGTGCTGCTGACTGCGATTACCACGATTCTGGGGTTGATGCCGATGGTGCTGGGGGTGAACATCAACCTGCTCGAACCCAGCCTGGGCCTGGGGGCGCCCTCGACCCAGTGGTGGACCCAGCTGTCCAGTGCGATTGCCGGCGGGCTGGCGTTTGCCACCGTGCTCACCTTGCTCGTCACGCCCTGCATGCTGGTGCTCGGCGAGCGCTGCGGGGCGCGCTGGCGCGCGCTGTGGGTGCGGTGCGGCGCCCGCTTACATGCCGAGTGACTTGAGCAGGTCGTCGGTGTCGCTGGCGTCGGCCGGGGCGGACAGGGGGTGCTGCGGGGTAGCCTGCTCGTTGCCGGCCTGGGCAATGATCTGGTCGGGATCGGCTTCCTCGCAAGGCTCGAACTCGTGCAGCTTGATGAACTCGGTACGGTCCACCGCCAACTCCAGATAAAAGATGTTGTTGCGCCCGGTGTAGAAGGTCACCCGGCGTGCTTCCGGGTGGTCCAGGTGGGTGTCCACGCTCAGGATCACCTGCTTGTTGAGCGCCAGCATCTTGGGCTGGTTCTGGGTGATGTGGGTCTGCAGTTCCCGCCCGACCTTGCTGGTGAAGTCGCCGACGATCTGGTTCATCAGTTCGCCCATCACGTTGCCGACCTCTTCCGAGGTGAATGACTGTGCCAGATCGGCCTGCGACATGCCCATCTGCAGCATGTAGCGCTGGTACAACTCCATTGCCGATTCGGCGGAAAAGTTGATCACCACCAGCCCGGAAAAACCGCCATCGAACAGCACGAAGCAGCCGATGTCCGGCTTCAGGCAGGTCTTGTGAATCCGTTGCACCATTGGTGAATAACGGATTTCGCTCTGGCTGGCCTTGGTGAGCACCTTGGTGACCGAGTTGCACAGGCTGATCAGCAGGTCTTCGGTGCCGAAAACGACTTGGGTTGCTTGCATGTCGGGCTCTGCTCGCGTGGGCCCCACAATGGGGCAGGAGCCGATATGTATAACACAGCCGGCTGCCGTGCATGGCTGCGCAAGTGCGCGTCCGGCTGTTATATTGGCCACCTGTACATACTTTGACCACATGGGATGATCCGCGACATGGCCAAGATTTTCATTGATGGTGAAGCCGGAACCACCGGCCTGCAGATCCGCGAGCGTCTGGAGCAGATGCCGGCAGTCGAGATGCTCAGCATTGCCCCCGAGCGCAGGAAGGACCCCGAGGCCAAGCGCGAGCTGATGGCCCAGGCCGATCTGGTGGTGCTGTGCCTGCATGACGATGCCGCCATCGAGTCGGTGGCCATGGTCGACGCCCTGCCGGGGCACCGGCCACGCATCATCGATGCCTCCACCGCGCATCGCTGCACACCCGGCTGGGTGTATGGCTTTCCTGAAATGTGTGCGGGGCAGCGCGAGGCGGTGCAGCAGGCCGCGCGCGTGGCCAACCCGGGATGCTACGCGACCGGCGCGATTGCGCTGCTGCGTCCGTTGGTCGAGGCCGGCCTGATCCCCGCCGATTTTCCGCTTGCCCTGCCGTCGGTGAGCGGTTATTCGGGCGGTGGTCGTGCCATGATCGAAGCCTACGAGAAAGGCGAGGCGCCGTTGTTCGAAACCTATGCGCTGGGCCTCTCCCACAAGCACCTGCCCGAAATCATGCGCTACACCGGCCTGAGTTGCCGGCCGCTGTTCACCCCTTCAGTGGGCAACTTCCGCCAGGGCATGCTGGTGCAATTGCCCCTGCATCTGGACGCCTTGCCCGGAAAGCCGCGTGCGGCCGACCTGCACGATGCCCTTGTGGCGCACTACGCACCGAGCCAGGCCGAGGGTGGTTGGGTGAGCGTGGAGCCGGCCACCGACAATGGCAAGCTCGATGCCACTGCCCTGAACGACACCAACAAGCTTGAGTTGCGGGTGTTTGCCAACGAGGCGCATCGCCATGCCGTGCTCATCGCCCGTCTGGATAACCTGGGCAAGGGGGCCAGTGGTGCGGCAGTGCAGAACCTGCAGCTGATGCTGGGGCTGTAAGCGCACCGCGCCTTCCGGTCCATGCAGCGCTTGCCTACGCCGCTGCATGGACTAGAGTGAAAGAAACTCGACGGTTCATGAGTTGCTGCTCCCGTGCGCGGGAGCGCCAGACTATCCGAGGAGGTCGCCATGAGTTTCTTTGATTCCCCCGTCGGGCGCTGTGATGAGGTGCATGAAATGGTCCTGCTGGATGAAACCCAGGAGGAGTGTGCCCGTGAGCATGGCTGCGCCCCCGATACCGATTGCCCGTTGGCAGGCTGTTTCACCACGGTAAGCGGCATGAGCGAAGAGCATGCCGAGGCCCTGAAACACTCCTGATTTCCGGGCGGACATGTTGTCCGGCCTGCTTGCCGGGTGTCCGGCAGCCCCGCGCAAGCGGGTCCGGTCGTTTCCCGTTCTGCCTGTTCCGTCGATGCAGGTCGTTTTCCCATGCCCCGCTACGCGAAGATCCGCTTTGCGTGGCGGGCGTCGTTCAAACAACCGAAGCCCGGTGCGTTTTCAATCTTGACAGGCGCAATTTCAGCTGTAAGATTCAAACAAACGTTTGACTTAAAAGCTGGCGGTTCGCGGTCTCCTGTTTCTACGGGTTTTCCCGAGAAGACAATTCGAATGTCCTGAACCATGCTCGACAGGGCGTGCGTCGGGGGTCGGTTTTCCGTCAAGCGTTTTGATCATAAAAACAATTATCCATTCATGCCTGCCGGCAGGGTCCGGTCAATGAAGGAGGAGTCAGATGAAACGGGGTCTCTCACCACGGGAGGGCGCGCGGCCGTGCCTTGCCAGAAACACCCTTGCCACGGCACTGGCCTTGGCACTTGCGGCGCCCGGAGCGGCGCTGGCCTTCGAGTTCAGGAGCGAAAGCGGCGAGCTGACAGGCAGCCTGGATACCACCGTCTCCTTTGGTGCATCCTGGCGCATGCAGGACCGGGACGCTTCGCTGATTGGCATCAGCAGCGGTGGCACGTCGCGCGATCCGAACTCGGACGACGGCAATCTGCGCTATGACAAGGGCGATCTGGTGTCGGCCGTGCTCAAGGCCACCCATGACCTTGAGCTGAACTACCGAAACTATGGCGCCTTTGTCCGTGCATCGTATTTCTACGATCATGCGGTCATGAACAAGGGGGGGCTGAGCCGCGCGGCACGGCATGAGGCGGGGCGGGATGCCGAGATCCTTGATGCCTTCGTGCGTGGCCGTTTCGATGTGGGCGGGCGCAACCTCAACCTGCGGCTGGGCAAGCAGGTGGTGAACTGGGGCGAGAGCACCTTCATCATCAACGGCATCAATGTGATCAACCCGGTGAATGTCACCCGCCTGCGCATGCCGGGCTCCGAACTGCGCGAGGGGTTGATTCCGACCACCATGGCCTGGGCGTCGCAGGAACTCACCGACAACCTCACGCTTGAGGCCGTGCTGCTCACCGAGTGGGAAAAGACCAAGATCGATCCGGTCGGCACCTTCTTCAGTACCAACGACTTTGTCGCCCGGGGTGGCCACCTGGCCTATACAGGCTTCGGGCGGCGCAACGATGCAAACGGGCCGGCCGGAGTCTTTCCGCTGAATGCCACTGCCGCGCTGTGGGCACCGCGCAACAGTGACCGGGAGGCGAGTGACAGCGGGCAGTATGGCATCGCGTTGCGCGCCTTTCTGCCCGAGCTGAACTACACCGAAGTGGGTTTCTTCCACGCCAACTACCACAGCCGCACCCCCTTTGTTTCGGGGTACAGGGGAGGGATCAGCGCAGCCGCGACGATTTCCGGCAACCTCACTGCGCAGCAGGCGGGTGCGCTGACGGCGGCCGGCATTCCGGCGGTGGCCACAGGTGTGCCGGGTTGCACGGCATTCGACGTGCCGACCTTCGGCGCACTGCACACGCCGGCAAACATCGGCGCGCTGGCCGGCGTGGTGGGCGATGTAGGCGCTGCCACCCAGCTTTCGGCGTTGAATGCGACAAATGCCGCCTGCGCGGCCAGCATTGGACGGGGCGGGCCGGGCAGCTACTTTGTGGAGTACCCGGAAGACATCAAGCTGTTCGGCATCAGCTTCAACACGGCCGGGCCGGCTGGCATCGCGTTGCAGGGCGAATACTCGTTCCGCAAGAATCAGCCGCTGCAGCTGCCTTCGGCCGAACTGCTCAACGCGGCCCTGGGGCTGGCCAACCAGCTCACCAGCACGAATCCGCTGGAAGCGGCCGGCGTGCCCTATGGCACCGAAATATCAGGCTATCGCCGGGTGAAGATGCATCAGGTGCAGATGACCGGCACCAAGGTGTTTGGCCCCACGCTGGGGGCGGAGCAGCTCACGCTGGTGGGCGAGGTGGGCTACACCCGCCTGAACCTGCCGTCCGACCTGAAGTTTGCGGCCCCGGGCTGCCATCTTCCGCAGCCCGGGTCGGCCGCCGCCTCTGCCTTTGGCTCGACCTCGTCAGGATGCTTTATGAGCAGCAGCTCATGGGGTTATCGCGTGCTGGGCCGGATGGACTTTCCGAATGCTTTCGCCGGGGCCACCGTGTCGCCACGCATCGGCTTTGCGCATGACGTGAATGGTTCCGGGCCGACCTTCAACGAGGGCGTGAAGGCGCTCACCCTGGGCGTGGGCTTCAATTATCGGCAGAACTGGCAGGCCGACATTGCCTACACCACCTACTTCGGTGGCAGGAAGTACGGTGGCAGCGACCCGCTCGCGACGCCGGCTGCGAATTTCCCGCCCGGTCAGGTGCCCGAGTATGCCAGCGGTTCCAATCCGCTGGCCGACCGCGATTTCCTGGCCGTCAGCCTGAGTTATTCCTTCTGAGCCTACACCGATAGCAGGAGACAAGACATGCGTAAAACAGCAAGTATTCTGGGGGCTGCGCTGGTGCTGGCCTTCGGGGCGGCGAGTGGGCATGCCGGGGTGTCTGCCGAGCAGGCAGCCGAACTCGGGCGTTCGCTTACCCCGATGGGGGCCGAGCGCGCCGGCAATGCAGCAGGCACCATCCCCGCCTGGGAAGGCGGTTTGGGCAGCGCACCGGCAGGCCATGTGCCCGGCAGTCATTATGCCGATCCGTTTGCCGACGACCGGCCGTTGTTCACGATCGACGCGTCCAATGTCGAGCAGTACGCCGACCGGCTCACCCCCGGTCAGGTGGCGATGCTCCGGACGTATCCGGACTGGAAGATGAATGTCTATCCCACCCGGCGCAGCGCGGCCTTTCCGCAAGGGCATTACGAGCAGACCATGGCCAACGCCACCCGGGTGACGCTGGTCGATGGGGGGCGCACGATTGCCGGTACCAAGGGGGGGATTCCCTTCCCGATTCCGCAAAACGGGGCCGAGGCGATCTGGAACCACCTGGCGCGCTACCGTGGCGAAGCCTATGCGATGAACTGGAGTCAGGCCGCCGTGACGCGCGATGGCAAATACACGCCGGTGCGCTTCGAGTATGAGTATGACTTTCACTACGGCAGCCTGAGCAAGTCGCCCGAACAGATCGAGCCGAACAAGCTGTTCAACTTCCTGCAGACCGTGACCGCGCCTGCACGGCTGGCCGGGCAGATCCTGCTGGTGCATGAGTTTCTCGACTCGCGCCAGGCCTGGACGTACAACCCCGGCCAGCGCCGTGTGCGGCTGGCGCCCAACGTGGCCTACGACAACCCCGGCACGGCAGCCGACGGCTTGCGCACCAACGATGACTTTCTGATGTTCAACGGTGCGATTGACCGCTATGACTGGACGCTGGTGGGCAAGCGCGAAGTGTTTGTGCCCTATAACTCTTACCGGCTGGTGGGCAATACGGTTTCCATGGCCGACGTGCTGCGCCCGGGGCATCTCAACCCCGAGCACGCACGCTATGAGCTGCATCGCGTGTGGGTGGTCGAGGCGCGCCTGAAGGACGGCACCAGCCATGTCTACAAGCGCCGCACCTTCTACATCGACGAGGATTCGTGGATGACGCTGGTGGTGGACAAGTACGACTCGCGTGACCAGCTGTGGCGGGTGTCGGAGCAGCACAACATCAATTTTTACGACATTCCGATGCAGTACCCGTCGCTGGAGGTGCATCACGACCTGCAGTCGGGACGCTACATTGCGATGGGGCTGCGCAATGACGAGGCACAGGTCTACAAGGTGATCGACGCACGGCCCGCCAGCTTCACCCCGGCCGGCCTGCGTGGGGTGGGCACGCGCTGAGCGCCTGCCTGCCGTCTCCATCCCGTCGTGCCATGCCGCTGCGCTGGATGAGCAGTGTGGCGCGACGGGCCTGAATGTCCGCTTTCATCCAGGTTTCGGCATGAATCGAATCATCGGAGTGTTGTTCATCGTCTTTGCGGCGGTGATGGTTTCGTACGCCTTTTCCGGACGCTCTACACCGTCCATGCCTGCCAGCGCAGTGAGCATGGAGATGCTGCAGATGCTCGATGCCGTGCGTACCCCGGGCGGGCAGATAGTTGCCGTCGGGGAGCGTGGCCATGTGTTTCGCTCCAGCGACGGGCGCGAGTGGCACAGGATGCCCACCCCGGGTACGCCCACCCTGACGGCGGTGACCGCGCTGGTTGGGGCGGTGGTGGCGGTGGGCCACGACGCGACGGTATGGCTGAGTGAGGATGAGGGGGGCAGCTGGCGGGAAGTGTTTGCGGCGCCTGAGGACGAGGCGCCCCTGCTGGATGTGCTGCTCGATGCAGACGGTCGGGGTTGGGCTGTGGGGGCCTACGGGTTGCTGCTGGAAACCCGGGATGGTGGCCGGCATTGGGCGGCGACCGAAATTCCGGCGAACGAGGAAGGGATGCATCTGAACGCCATCGCCCGACTGGATGCGCAGCGTCTGCTGATTGCCGGCGAGGCCGGCCTGCTGCTGCGCTCGGATGATGACGGGGCCAGCTGGCAGCGACTCGACAGTCCATATCAGGGCTCGTTCTTCGGGGTGCAGCGCATGCGCGATGGGGCGGTGCTGGTGTTCGGCATGCGCGGCCATGTGTTCCGCTCGGAAGATGGCGGTGAGCACTGGCAGGCGCTTGCCAACGAGGCGCAATCTTCGCTGTTTGGCGCGGGTCTGCTCGACGATGGCCGAGTGTTGCTCACGGGGCAGGGCGGGCAGGGGGTGGTTGTGGCGCAGGATGGCATGACGGCGACGGCGTTGCCCGGGCCGGATCGCCTGGTCCGGGCGGCCGTACTGCAAGTGGCTGAGGATGAAGTGCTGCTGTTCGGCGAGGAAGGGGTGGTGCGCATGCCCTTGCCGTCTGCCGGGGCGGGGAGGTCGTGATGCTGGGGCGTTGTGTTGAATTCATGGCCTTGCTGCTGTTCAGGCGGCGCAGGTTTTTCCTGGCCTTGTTCGTGCTGCTTACCGCGCTGCTTGGCCTGTCGGCCAGCCGCCTGCAGGTCGATGCCGGTTTCGAGAAGATGATTCCGCTCGAACATGAGTACATGCAGACCTTCATGGCCTACCGCAACACTTTTGGGGGCGCCAACCGGGTGCTGGTGGCGTTGCGTACGCACCGGGGCGACATCTACGACCCGGTGTTCATGGGCAAGCTGAAGGCGCTCACCGATGAGGTGTTCTTCATCCCGGGTGTGGACCGGGCCACGGTGACCTCGCTGTTTACTCCGAACGTGCGCTTCATCGAGGTGGTGGAGGCCGGGTTTGCGGGCGGCAACGTGATTCCGGCCGATTTTGAAGGTACGCCGGAAGACCTTGAGACGGTGCGCGAGAACGTGCTGAAGTCCGGTCGGGTCGGGCGGCTGGTGTCGAATGACCACCAGGCGGCGATGATCTCGGCGGAACTGCTGGAAATCGACCCGAACACCGGGGCGCGGCTGGACTATCTCGCAGTGGCCGCACAACTCGAAGCCCTGCGCGAGCGCTATGCGGATGAGCACACCAGCGTGCACATCATCGGCTTTGCAAAGGCCGTCGGGGACATTACCGAGGGCGCGCGCGGGGTGTTGCTATTCTTCCTGGTGGCTTTTGCGATCACGGCTGTGCTGCTGTACTTCTACTCCGGCTCGCTGAAGCTGGCCGCGCTCACCCTGCTGTGCGCAATGGTGCCGGTGGTGTGGCTGATGGGCCTGCTGCCGGTGCTGGGGTTCGGCATCGATCCGATGTCCATTCTCGTGCCCTTCCTGCTGTTTGCCATCGGGGTCAGCCATGCGGTGCAGATGACTCACGCCTGGCGGCTGGAGGTGATGCACGGAGCGGGGGCGCTGACCGCCGCGCAGAATGCGTTCCGCCGGCTGTTCCTGCCCGGCGCGATGGCGCTGACCACCACGGCGGTGGGGTTCCTGGTGATCATGCGCATCGAGATCGACATGGTGCGCGAGCTGGCGCTCACCGCCGGGCTGGGTGTGGCGCTGATTCTCGTCACCAACATGATGCTGCTCACCGTGCTGCTGTCCTGGACCCGCCTCAACCCCTTCGAGATGCGCCGCACGGTGGGGGCGGAAACCAAGGATGACTGGCTGTGGCGCCGCCTGCGCACGCTGGCCGAACCCCGGCGTGCCGTGGTGGTGCTGGTGATCACCGCGCTGTTGCTCGGCGCGGCCGCGTGGAAGTCGCGTGACCTGCGTACCGGCGACCTAGGGCATGGCATTCCGGAGCTGCATGAGGACTCACGCTACAACCAGGACGCGGCCGCCATTGTGGCGTCGTTCTCGATCGGTGTGGATGTGCTGTCGGTGATCGTGCAGACCCACGGTGTGGACGGGGCCTGCACCGACTTCGGAATTATGGACACCATCGACCGTTTCGAAACCACCCTGCGCGGCGTGCATGGGGTGCAGAGCGTGGTCGGCTTGCCCGGTGTGGCGAAGACCATCAACGCGGGCTGGAACGAGGGCAATCCCCGCTGGCGGGTGCTGTCGCGCAACCCGGCGGTGTTGGCGCAGTCGGTGACGCCGGTCGACACCGGCACCGGTCTGCTCAACACCGACTGCTCGGCCATGCAGGTGCTGATCTTCACCCGCGACCATGAAGGGCCCACCATCGCCCATGTCATTCGTGAAGTGAAAGCCTTCCGTGATGCGAACCGTGACGAACGGATCGACTTTCTGCTGGCCTCGGGCAATGTGGGGGTCATGGCGGCCACCAACGAAGCGGTGGACGAGGCCTCCATCACCATCCTGGTGCTGGTGTTCGGCGCCATTGCGTTGCTGTTCTTTCTCGAATTTCGCTCGTGGCGGGCCACCCTGTGCATTGTCCTGCCGCTGCTCATTGCGGCGGTGTTCTGCAATGCGCTGATGGCGATGCTGGGCATTGGCCTGAAGGTGTCCACGCTGCCGGTGGTGGCCATCGCAGTGGGCATCGGGGTGGATTACGGCATTTACTTCTACGAGCGCATGGCGCATCGCTTCAGCCAGGGCGATGCGCTGCCCGATGCCTTCTACGAGGCCCTGCGCCAGCGCGGCACGGCGGTGATGTTTACCGCCACCACGATGAGCGTGGGGGTGGGGACCTGGATTTTTTCGGCCCTCAAGTTCCAGGCCGACATGGGGTTGGTGATGGCCTTCATGTTCATCGTAAACATGCTCGGTGCGCTGCTGTTGCTGCCCTCCCTGGCGGCCCTGCTGCTGGGACGGCCGTCACAGGGCGTCCAGCCGCGGCACTGAAGCCGGGTGACTGGACGCACGAAAGGCTTGACACGCTGACATATCGCCTTAGAATTCAAACAAACGTTTGAATGAGTTTTTCGATGAGCCCATCAATGAGTGCTTCGATGAAGTTTTCCCATGACCCGCTGGCAGGAGCCTGGACAGCATGAACGCACCGCAGGGCAGACACGGACCGGAAACCCGTCACCGGATTCTCGATGCGGCCGAAAGCCTGTTCATGGAACATGGGCTGGATGCCACGTCGATGAGGATGATCACCGCCACCGCCGGGGTGAACCTGGCGGCGGTGAATTACCACTTCGGTTCGAAGGACAGCCTGATCCACGAGGTCTTCCAGCGTCGACTGTCGGAGCTCAACCGCCAGCGTCTGGCCGCGCTGGACCGGGTGGAGCGGGAGGCTGACGCCCGGGGCAGCAAGGTGAAGCCCAGTCAGGTGCTGGAGGCCTATTTCGCCCCCGCGTTGCAGTTGGCGACCGATACCGAGCATGGCGGGCGCACCTTCATGCAGTTGCTGGGGCGAACTTACACCGAGCCGAATGCCTTTGTGCGCAAATTTCTCGCCGAGGAGTATGCCGAAACCCTGGAACGCTTCCTGGCCGCGCTGTATGCCTCGTTGCCCGGTGTGCCGCGTGGCGAGATTCTGTGGCGCTTCCATTTCATGATGGGGGCGACCTCCTACGCGATTGCGGGGACCGATGCCTTGCAGCTGTTTGCGGGGCATTTCGACGATGAAGACCCGGCACGCATGCTGCCGCGACTGATGTCCTTCCTGCTGGGAGGGTTGCGGGCACCGCTGCCGGACTTTGACGACGCGGCCTGAACGGCCGTGACCGACCGCGAACCCGTCTCAGAACACGGGTCGCCAACACACACAATGCATGGACAGTCGTGCAGGAGACAACGATGAGCTGGTTCCTATTGCTTTCCCTCCCTCCCTTGGCAGGTGCGCTCGCCTACGGGCGAGCGCCATTTTTTGCCTGGGCACTGGCCGGCGCCGCCTGGCTGCTGGCGATGGGTTGGGCTGCGGCCTGGTCGTTCGCATTCACCCTGACGGGTGTGCTGCTGTGGGGGGCGGTGTGCGCCGTGTTCCTGTCCGCGAAGCTGCGCCGCGAGCGGGTCACCCGGCCCATCTTCGCGGCCTTCCGCAAGGCTCTGCCCTCCATGTCTCAGACCGAGCGCGAGGCGCTGGAAGCCGGCAGCGTATGGTGGGAGGGCGAGCTTTTTGCCGGTCGTCCCGACTGGAAGAAGCTGCAGGCCTACCCCTGGCCCCGGCTGAGTGCCGAGGAGCAGGCCTTTCTCGATAATGAAACCGAAGCGCTGTGCAGGCTCACCGATGACTGGGCGAGCACCCAGCAGCAGGACCTGCCCGAGTCGGTGTGGCGCTTCATCAAGGAGCAAGGCTTTCTCGGCATGATCATTCCCCGGGAGTATGGCGGCAAGGGCTTTTCCGCCTATGCGCACTCCGAGGTGATCACCCGGCTGTCCACCCGCTCTTCCGCACCGGCGGTGACCGTGATGGTGCCCAATTCACTGGGGCCGGCCGAACTGCTGCTGCATTACGGCACGCCCGAGCAGAAACAGCATTACCTGCCCCGTCTTGCGCGTGGCGAAGAGATTCCCGCCTTTGCGCTCACCAGCCCGTGGGCGGGTTCGGACGCGGCCTCGATTCCGGATGCGGGCGTGGTGTGCAAGGGCCTGTGGCAGGGGCAGGAAGTGCTCGGCATGCGGGTGAGCTTCGACAAGCGCTACATCACACTGGCACCGGTGTGCACCGTCTTCGGTCTGGCCTTCCGCCTGCTCGACCCCGAGCACTTGCTGGGTGACACCGAAGATCTCGGCATCACCTGCGCGCTGGTGCCGCACGACCACCCCGGTGTGGACATCGGTCGCCGCCATCTGCCGCTCAACGCCGTGTGGATGAACGGGCCGATTCGCGGCAAGGATGTGTTCATGCCGCTGGAGTTCATCATCGGTGGTCCGAAAATGGCCGGGCAGGGGTGGCGCATGTTGATGGAGTGCCTGGCGGCCGGGCGCAGCATCTCGCTGCCCGGCTCCAATACCGGCATGCAGAAGCTCACTGCCCGTGCGGTGGGGGCCTATGCGCGGGTGCGTTACCAGTTCAAGACCGCCATTGGCCGTTTCGAAGGGGTGGAAGAGGCGTTGACCCGCATCGGCGCGAACACTTACCTGTCCGACGCGGCACGCATCCTCACTGCCAGTGCCATCGATCTGGGGGAGAAGCCCTCGGTGGTGTCGGCCATCGTGAAATACCACGTCACCGAACGTGCCCGGCAGACGGTCAACGACGGCATGGACGTGATCGGCGGAAAGGGGATCTGCCTGGGGCCGCAGAACTTCCTCGGTCGCGCCTACCAGCAGATTCCGGTGGGCATCACCGTGGAGGGGGCGAACATTCTGACGCGCAGTCTGATTCTCTTCGGTCAGGGCGCGGTGCGCTGCCACCCTTATGTGCTCGACGAGATGAATGCCGCGCGCAACAACGATCTGGCCGCTTTCGACCGGGCGTTCTGGGGGCATGTGGGCTACACCGTGTCGAGTGCGGCGCGGGCGTTGGTGATGGGGCTGACCGGCTCGCATTTCGTGAAGGTGCCCGACGGCGTGGCACCGGAAACCCGCCGCTACTATCAGCAGCTCACCCGCTTTTCGGCGGCTTTTGCTTTTCTCGCCGATCTCTCCATGGGCTCCATGGGCGGGGCGCTGAAGCGCAAGGAAAAGCTCTCTGCCCGGTTGGGCGACATCCTGTCGCTGCTGTACCTGGCTTCGGCCACGCTGCGTCGCTACGAGGCCGAAGGCCGGCAGGCGGCCGATGCCCCGCTCATGCACTGGGCGATCTGGGACTGCATGTTCAAGGTGCAGAACGCCTTCGAGGGCGTGATTGCGAACTTCCCCAACCGTTTCTTCGCCTTTTTGCTGCGCCGGCTGGTGGTGTTTCCGCTCGGGCGTCCTTATGTGGTGCCGTCCGACCGGTTGGGGCATCAGGTGGCACGCCTGCTCATCGAGCCGTCCGCCACCCGCGATCGCCTGACCGCCGGGGTGCATCTGCCCGACGATGTCGAGCAACCGCTGGGGGCCCTGGAGGCCGCACTGGCGGCCACCGTTGCCGCCGAGCCGGTCGAGGCCAAGGTGAAGGCCGCGCAGAAGCAGGGCCGCTTCACGCCGGTGGCCGATCCCGGGGGCGACGTGGATGCCCCCTGGAAGCAGGCCCTGGCGGCCGGCATCATCGACGAGTCGGAGTACCGGTTGGTCGAAACCCGCAACCGGATGCGCGACAAGGTGATCCGGGTGGATGACTTTCCCTACGACTTCGGTCTGCGCGCAGCACTGTGCGAAACCGGGGCCCGTGCGGGCGAGCCGGGGGGCGAACAGGAACAGGGCGAGGCGGCACGGCCGCTGTCGGTGGCGGCCTGAGGAGGTGCGTGATGGGCAAGGTCTGCAAGGTGTATGTGGTCGACGGCGCGCGCACGCCCTTCCTGAAGGCGAGAAACGCCCCCGGGCCGTTCTCCGCTGCTGATCTGGCCACTGCGGCGGGCGTGAGCCTGCTGCTGCGCCAGCCCTTTGCGCCGGAGCAGCTCGATGAGGTGATTCTGGGCTGCGCCAGTCCGTCGCCCGATGAGGTCAACATTGGGCGGGTTGTCGCGCTGCGCATGGGGTGTGGTCACAAGGTGCCGGGCTGGACGGTGATGCGCAACTGCGCGAGTGGTTTGCAGGCGCTCGACTCGGCACTCATCAACATCCGCTCGGGGCGCTCGGAGCTGGTGCTGGCCGGTGGTGTGGATGCGCTGTCGCGTGCGCCGCTGCTATTTTCGGAGGCTTTCGTGCGCTGGCTGTCGGCTTGGAGCGCTGCACGCTCCCCTGCGCAGAAGCTTGCGGCGTTGCGCCGTTTCCGCCTGCGCGATCTCGCGCCGGTGATCGGCATCATGAAAGGGCTCACCGACCCGGTCGTGGGGCAGCTGATGGGACAGACCGCCGAGAATCTGGCACATCTGTTCGATATTTCACGGGAAGACATGGATGTGCATGCCGCGCGCAGTCATCGGCGCGTCCTGGCCGCTCGCGAGGCCGGTCGTCTGGCGGCAGAAATCGTGCCGCTGGTGGACCGGGACGGTGTGGTGTACCGGCACGACGATGGCGTGCGGGAGGATTCCACGCCCGAGCGGCTGGCGCGGCTGAAACCCTTTTTTGATCGCAAGTATGGCCGTGTCACCCCGGGCAACAGCTCGCAGATCACCGATGGCGCAGCCTGGCTGCTGCTGGCCTCCGAAGCTGCGGTGGCACGGCACGGGCTGAGTCCGCTGGCCGAGATCGTCGATAGCCACTGGGCAGCGCTCGACCCGGCCCGGATGGGCTTGGGGCCGGTGCATGCGGCTACGCCGCTGCTGCAGGCGCAGGGCCTGAGCCTGCAGGACGTCGACCTGCTGGAGATCAATGAAGCCTTTGCCGCGCAGGTGCTGGCCTGCCTGCGTGCCTGGGAGGACGAACAGTATTGCGTGACACAGTTGGGGCTGGAGGCATCGCCCGGGCGGGTGGATGAAGCGCGCCTGAATGTGGATGGCGGTGCGATTGCGCTTGGACATCCGGTGGGCGCGAGTGGTGCGCGCATCGTCCTGCACCTGGCGCATACCCTGCGGGCGCGGGGCTTGAAGCGGGGGCTGGCGAGCATCTGCATCGGCGGGGGGCAGGGCGGCGCAATGCTGCTGGAGGGGGTGCAATGAAACCGGAACTGAAACACTGGAACCTGATCCGCGAGCCGGACGGGCTGGCCTGCCTGCAGCTCGACCGGGCCGACAGCAGTACCAACACCCTGTCGCCCGAGGTGCTCGATGAGCTGGCCAATGTGCTGGCATGGCTTGAACAGCATCCGCCCGCCGGGCTGATCCTGAGCTCGGCCAAGACGTCCGGGTTCATCGCCGGTGCAGACATCGACAGCTTCACCCACCTCGATTCGGCCGAGGCGGTGCGGGCGCTGGTCGAACGCGGCAGCTCCCTGTTCGACTGGCTGGCCCGCCTGCGTTTTCCAACTCTGGCCCTGATCCGTGGTCACTGCCTGGGGGGCGGGCTGGAGCTGGCGCTGGCCTGCCGTTATCGCATCGTGGTCGATGAGCCGGGCACCCGGCTGGCCCTGCCGGAGGTGATGCTGGGCATCGTACCCGGCTGGGGCGGCATGAAACGCCTGCCCGAGGTGGTCGGGCCGGGTGTGGCGTTGGACATGATGCTCAGCGGCCGGAGTGTGGACGCGCGCAAGGCACGTCGCATCGGCCTGGCCGATGAATGTGTGCCGGTGCGGGTAATGGACAACGCCGCCCGCGTGCTGGTGCGCTCCGGGCAACCCGCACGGCGTCCGCCGCTGCTGCAGCGCATGCTGAACGGGCCGCTCAGGCCACTGGTGGCCATGCAGGCGCGCAGGCAGGTGGCACGCAAGGCGAGGCCGGAGCACTACCCCGCGCCCTACGCCATCCTCACCACCTGGGCACGTCATGGTGGCCATGCCCTGGCCGTGCCGGCCGGCAGCCCGGCTTCGCTGGAAAACCTGTTCCGTTCTCCCACGGCGAGAAACCTCCTGCGGGTGTATTTCCTGCAGGAGCGGCTGAAGGGCTTTGGCAAGCAGGTGGAGCGTGCCGTGCGCCATGTACATGTGGTGGGTGCCGGGGTGATGGGCGGTGACATTGCGGCCCTGTGTGCGCTGAGGGGCATGACGGTGAGCCTGCAGGACCAGTCGGTGGAGCGGATTGCCCCCGCCATCGCCCGCGCAGCCCGCTTTTTCGAGCGCAAGCTGAAAGGCGATGCCCGGCAGGTACGCTTTGCGCTGGATCGTCTGTGCCCGGATCCGGAGGGGCAGGGCGTGGCGCGGGCCGACCTGGTGATCGAGGCGATCTTTGAGGATGTGCACGCCAAGCGCAGCCTGTTTGCCGATATCGAGCGTCGCGCCCGGCCGGAGGCGCTACTGGCCACCAACACCTCCAGCCTGCGTCTGGAGGACATCGCCAGTGCGCTGCAGCAACCCGAGCGCCTGATCGGCATCCATTTCTTCAACCCGGTGGCCATGATGCCGCTGGTCGAAGTGGTTGCCGGCGAGCAGTCCGACAGCACGGCCCTGCAGGCTGCAGCGGCGTTCGTGCGTGCGCTCGACAAGCTCCCGCTGCCGGTGAAGTCGGCGCCGGGCTTTCTGGTGAATGCGGTGCTTGGTCCTTACATGCTGGAGGCCTTGCGCTGTGTGGATGAAGGCATTGAACCCGCAACCATCGATGCGGCACTGGTCGCCTTCGGCATGCCGATGGGGCCGGTGGAGTTGGTCGATACCGTCGGGCTGGATATTGCGCTGGCCGCCGGCAAGGCGCTGACCGGAGAGGCCACCGCGCCGCCCCGGCAACTGCTGGTGCGCGTCGAGGCCGGCAAACTGGGCAAGAAGAGCGGCGAAGGGTTTTACCGCTGGGAGCGGGGCAAGCCGGTCAGGTCGCGTGAGCAGGGCAAGGCACCGGCCGCAGTGCCCGGGCTGGCCGAACGCATCGTTGCGCCCTTGCTCGCAGCCGTGCAGCGTTGTGTGCGCGACGGCGTGGTGGCCGATGCCGATCTGGCCGACGCGGGGGTGATTTTCGGGACCGGCTTTGCGCCCTTCACCGGAGGGCCGATGCACTACCTTGCGAGCCGGGGCAGACTGCCTGCGGCGCAGCCGGATGGGGTGGAACGGGCAGAGGGTGCTACCGTTGTGCTTCGTTGAACCCCTCAAGGAGTCTGAAGTGAGCGACAAGCAAGATGAAACCGTTGGCCTCGTACGCCTGCCCGACAGCCGCCAGCCTGCATTGCGGGTGATGCCCATGCCGGCAGACCTGAACCCCGCCGGCGATGTGTTCGGTGGCTGGATCATGGCGATGGTCGACATTGCCGGTGCGATTCCCGCGCGCAGGCGTGCCAAATGCCGGGTGGCGACGGTGGCCGTGAATTCCTTCGTGTTCAAGCAACCGGTGTCGGTAGGCGATCTGGTGAGCTTTTATGCCGATGTGGCTTCGGTGGGGCGCACTTCGGTCACCGTCGATGTTGAGGTCTTTGCCGAGCGCGATCCGGAAAATCCGGTGGTGGTGAAGGTGACCGAGGCCACCCTGACCTATGTGGCTGTGGATGACAAGGGGCGCAAGCGCCCCATCCCCGAGGCTTGAGAGGGGCGCAACCGGGTTCAGGGCCGGGCGGCCCTGAACCCGATACAAGGAGGAGCATGTGAGTAGACTGACGATCCGCAAGGTGGCGGTGCTGGGAGCCGGTGTGATGGGGGCGCAGATCGCCGCGCACTGTGCCAATGCCGATGTGCCGGTGATGTTGTTCGACCTGCCGGGCGACGGCCCACCAAACGCCATTGTCGACAAGGCACTGGCTGCGCTGAAGAAGCTCGATCCAGCCCCGCTGGCCAGTCGGGAGCGGCTGGGGTTCATCGAGGCCGCCAACTATGGCAGCGACCTTGAACGGCTGCGCGAGGCCGACCTGATCATCGAGGCCATCGCCGAAAAGATGGCCTGGAAGCGCGACCTGTACGAGAAGGTGGCCCCGTACGTGCGTCGGGATGCGATTTTTGCCTCCAACACGTCCGGCCTGTCCATCGGGGCGTTGGGGCAGGCGATGCCGGCCGGGCTGCGCAGCCGCTTCTGCGGCGTGCATTTCTTCAACCCGCCGCGCTACATGCCGCTGGTGGAGCTGATTGCCACACCGCAAACCGATGTGGCCATGCTCGATGGGCTGGAAGGCTGGCTCACCACCCGGCTGGGCAAGGGCATCGTGCGGGCCAGGGATACCCCCAACTTTGTCGCCAACCGTGTGGGGGTGTTCTCGATTCTGGCCGTGATGCATCACACCGCGCGGCTCGGGCTGGGTTTTGACGAAGTGGATGCGCTCACCGGGCCACGCATCGGCCGGCCGAAGAGCGCGACCTACCGCACCGCAGACGTGGTGGGGCTGGATACGCTGGCGCATGTCGTAGGCACCATGCAGGCCACCTTGCCGGACGATCCGTGGCATGCCCTGTTCAGTCAGCCGGAGTGGTTGCAGGCGCTGATTGCCCGGGGCGCGCTGGGGCAGAAAACCCGTGCAGGAATCTACCGCAAGCAGGGCCGGCAGATCATGGTGCTCGATCCGGCCACGGGCGATTATCGTCCGAGCGGTGCCGAGGTGGCCACTGAGGTGGAGGAGGTGCTTGGCGTGCGCGATCCGTCCGAGCGGTTTGCCCGCCTGCGCGCCAGTACCCATCCGCAGGCGCAGTTTCTGTGGGCCATCTTCCGCGATGTGTTTCATTACTGCGCGGTGCATCTGGGCGACATTGCCGATAACGCACGCGATGTGGATCTGGCCATGCGCTGGGGCTTCGGCTGGGCGCAGGGGCCGTTCGAAACCTGGCAGGCTGCGGGCTGGCGGGATATTGCCGAGGCAATTCGCGCCGATGTCGAGGCGGGGCGCGCGCTGTGCAGTGCGCCGCTGCCCGAGTGGGTGTTTGCGCGGGCTGGTGTGCACGAGGCGGCCGGAGCCTACTCCGCTGCGGAGGCCGTGCTCAAGCCCCGTTCGGCGCTGCCGGTGTACCAGAGGCAGCTGTATCCGGACCGGCTGGTGGGCGAGGCGCCGGCAGAGCGTGGCGCCACCCTGTGGGAGTGCGGGGATGCACGCAATGGCGTGCGGCTGTGGTGCCGCCCGGATCAGGATGCCCGCATTGGCATCCTGTCGTTCAAGTCGAAAATGCATTCGATTGGCGACGAGGTGCTCGATGGGGTGCTTGAGGCGGTGGCGCGCGCCGAGCGTGAGCTGGACGGCCTGGTGATCTGGCACGAGGCGCCGTTTGCGGTGGGGGCCAACCTCCAGCAGGTGGCCGCAGCGTGTAAGGCCGGACAGTTCGATCTGCTCGAACGGATGGTCGCCCGCTTCCAGCAGGCGTCGATGCGGCTCAAGCATGCGCAGGTGCCGGTCGTGGCTGCGGTGCAGGGTCTGGCCTTGGGCGGTGGTTGCGAGTTCCTGATGCATGCCGGGCATCGTGTGATGGCGCTGGAGTCGTACGTGGGTCTGGTCGAGGCCGGGGTTGGCCTGATTCCCGCCGGGGGCGGCTGCAAGGAATTTGCCCTGCAGGCGCACCGGCTGGCGCAGCGTGCGGCCGGTGGCGACGTGTTCCTGTATGTGCAGAACGCCTTCCAGACGATTGCCATGGCTACGGTGGCAAAAAGTGCCCTTGAAGCCGTGTCGTTGGGCTTTGCCCGTCCATCGGACGATGTGCTGTTCAACCCTCACGAGCTGCTGTACGTGGCGATTCGCCGCGCGCGGGCCATGGCGGAAGCGGCGTATCGTCCGCCGATGGTCGAGCGCGATGTACGGGTGGCCGGCCGAAACGGCATTGCTACCTGCGAGATGCTGCTGGTGAACATGGCCGAGGGGGGATTCATTTCCGGACATGACTACACGGTGGCGCGGGCGGCGGCCAGCGCGTTGTGCGGTGGCGAGGTCGACACCGGGGCTCGGGTGTCCGAGCAGTGGCTGCTCGATGTCGAGCGGGCGCTGTTCGTCGATCTGCTGAAAACCGAAAAGACCCAGCAGCGCATCGTGCACATGCTGGAAACCGGCAAACCCTTGCGCAATTGATGGGGAAGGAAAGATGAGCAAACAGATTCAGGATGCCTACATCGTTGCGGCCACCCGCACACCGGTGGCCAAGCGCAACGGCATGTTCCGGAGCGTGCGGCCGGATGACTTGCTGGCCCATGTGCTGTCGGCGCTGGTCGACAAGGTGCCGCAACTGGAGCGCACGGATATCGGCGACGTGATCGTCGGCTGCGCCATGCCCGAGGCCGAGCAGGGCATGAATGTGGCCCGTATCGGACTACTGCTCGCCGGTCTGCCGGAAACCGTGCCGGGCATCACGATCAACCGCTTCTGCTCGTCCGGTCTGCAGGCCGTTGCCGATGCGGCTGCCCGCATCCGCCTGGGTGAGGCCGATGTGATGATCGCGGCCGGGACCGAGTCGATGAGCGCGATGCCCCAGATCATGGGCAACAAGGTGAGCCTCAACCCGGCGATCTTCGCAAAGCAGGAAAATGTCGGCATTGCCTTCGGCATGGGGCTGACGGCCGAGAAGGTGGCCGAGCAATGGCAGGTCAGCCGCGAGGCGCAGGACGCCTTTGCGCTGCAGTCCAATCAGCGTGCGTGTGCGGCGATGGCGGCGGGTCATTTTCGTGACGAAATCACGCCCTTCACGGTGCGCGCCCATGTGCCCGGCGAGGGGGGCGTGGTCCGGGTGGTCGAACGGGTGTGCGACAGCGACGAAGGGCCGCGCAACGACGCTTCGCTCGAAGGCCTGGCGAAACTGCGCCCGGTGTTTGCCGCACGGGGCTCGGTGACGGCCGGCAACAGTTCGCAGATGTCCGATGGGGCCGGAGCGGTCCTGTTGATGAGCGAGGCCGCCGTGCAGCGTTACGGCGTGACGCCGATTGCACGCTTTCGCAGTTATGCTGTAGCGGGTGTGCCGCCCCGCATCATGGGCATCGGTCCGGTGGAGGCGATTCCACGCGCGCTGAAGGCCGCCGGCGTGCCGCAGGCGGAAGTGGGCTGGGTTGAGCTGAACGAGGCGTTTGCCGCCCAAGCCATTGCGGTGATGCGCCAGCTCGATCTCGACCCGGCCCGGGTCAACCCGCTGGGGGGCGCGATTGCGCTGGGTCATCCGCTGGGAGCGACCGGGGCGGTCCGTGTGGCCACCCTGATGAGTGCCATGCAGCGCGACGAACAGTTGCGTTACGGCATGGTGAGCATGTGCATCGGCACCGGAATGGGCGCGGCCGGCGTGTTCGAGCGGGTGTGAGGGACAGGCGGGGGCTCAGGACATGCGACCCAGGCTGCTCGACCGAGTCTCTGCGCGCTATCGTGCGCGTCTGCTGCGTCTCGGTTTCAATCTCTATCCATCGTACCGGGCCAGTGGGGGGCGGGTCATTCATGTGTCGGACGATCTGCGCACCATCCGGATTCGCCTACGTCACTCCTGGCGTACGGTGAATCCGGCCGGAGCCTTGTTTGGCGGGGCCTTGTACGCGGCGACCGACCCGATGTTCGCGATGCTCCTGGCCATCGGACTGGGCGATGGCTATGTGGTCTGGGACAAGGCCGGCAGCATCCGCTACCGGAGGCCGGGGCGCACCCACCTGTATGCCGATTTTCATGTCAGCGAGCAGGATGTCGAGGCCGTGCGCAAGGCATTGGCGGTCTCGGGCGAGACCGAGCGCAGTTTTTCGGTGGTGTTGACCGATGCACAAGGCCGTTTGCATGTGGAGCTTGAAAAAACCGTCTACATCGCCACTCAGGCATGTTACAAGGCAAAACTCGAACAACGCAGTACCCGATGAAGGTGCGCACGGCAGTGCTGCCCTCATGCAAGCCCCGATGGAGACGACATGGCGAATACCGTATTGTTGGACGTTGCCGAAGGTGTGGCGACGCTGACGCTCAACCGACCCGAGGCGCTCAACGCGCTGTCGGTGGAGATGATGGAGGACCTCAACGTGGCGGTGCGCGCGCTGCGTGAGCGCAGGGATGTGGAGGTGGTGCTTGTGACCGGCGCGGGCGAGCATTTCATGGCGGGGGGTGACCTGAAGGATTTCGCCCGCCATTTCGATCAGACGCCTGCCGCCCGTCAGGTCACATTCAAGGCGATGATCGAGCGGCAGATCAATCCGACGGTGGAAATCCTGCAGGCCCTGCCGCAGCCGGTGGTTGCCAGGGTGCGCGGGGCCTGCGCGGGTTTCGGGCTGTCGCTGATGCTGGGTTGTGATCTGGTGGTGAGCGCGGACAACGCGAAGTTCACCACCGCGTATGCCACCATCGGCCTGCCGGCCGATGGTGGCATGTCCTATTTCCTGCCGCGTATGCTGGGCCGGCGCAAGGCCATGGAGTTGTTGTTGCTTGCCGAACGCTTCGATGCCGCGCAGGCTGAGCGGCTGGGGTTGGTGAATCGGGTGGTCCCGCTCGCCGAGCTGGACAGTGCGGTGGCCGATCTGGTGGCACGGCTGAAGGCCGGGCCGCGCCATGCCTATGGCGAGATCAAGCGCCTGCTTGCGGCCAACCCCCAGACCCAGCTCGAAAGCGCCTTGCAGGACGAGGCGGAGGCTTTCGCCCGTTGTGGCGCCAGTGCAGATTTCGTCGAGGGCGTGAGCGCCTTCCTCGAAAAGCGCAAACCCTCCTTCCGGGGGGACTGAGGAGGGAACGGCCGGCGGGGTCAGCTGCGCTCGCGCAAGGCGAGGGCGGTCACCCTGCGGATGAAGTCGGTTTTCGCGCGGGCGTAGGCCACCCGGTCGTTCGGATGTTCGGCGGCAATCTGCCGCTTCAGCCGGTCGTATTCACGGGCCGTTTCCGGGTGGGCAAGCAGATGGTCGCGGAAGGCCAGGCGGGCCCATTCCGCAGAGTCCCGGGTCAGGCAATGGATGTGATGGGTGCGTCGGCCCTGCGCATCACGCCGGATGAACCAGGTGTAGGCGGGGCGCGGATCGCTGTTCGAGCGGGCACGCCAGAAATACTCATAGCCCTGCGCCTGCAGCAGCGGTGCGATACGGCTGGCAACCTCTTCCAGCGAACGCACCTCCACCAGCATGTCCACGATGGGCTTGGCACTCAGGCCGGGTATGGCGGTGCTGCCGAAGTGCTCGATGCGCCCGATCAACTCGGGCGGCAGCAGGGCGCGCAGCCGGGCCGCCTCCTCCTCGAACAGACGCGCCCAGTGCGGATCGTGAGCCTGCAGTTCGATCTGCTCGTGCAGGGCGCGCTCGACGTGTCCGGGTTCGCCGACCATGTTCAGAAGGGCATGCGCAGGCCAACCGTTACCCGGGTGTCCTCCATGCCCTTGCGGCGGGGCTGGGCATCGATGTTGATGTCCAGCATGGCCTGTTGACCGATGTGCCACAGCGCGCCTGCATTCAGGCTGACATAGGTGTCGGGCGTGGCGCTCGTGCTCAGGCCGAAGAAGGCATCGCTGGCCGTGCCCCGCATGCGCAGGGTGCGCGTGCCGGCGTCAAAGTCGTGGTTGAGCAGCACGCTGCCGTAGGGCGTCCAGCGGCCGGCATGCAGCATCGCCTGCCAGCCGGCCGACACCACGGTGGATTCACGTTTCTGCGAGGTGTGGGTGAGATTGCTGGAGCGGCTGCCATCGGTGGCGTGCTCGTCAAAACCGTCCACCTTCACCCGTTGCCAGAGCAGGCTGGCAAGCGGTCCGTGGCGCAGACTGCCTTGTTCGAGGGCATAGGCCAGCTCCAGCCCGGCTGCCAGGCGTGAGCCGTCGGTGTCGCCACGCAGGCTGCGTGTGGCCGCCCCGAGTTGAATCTGGCGGTTGCTGCGGTAGGACAGGTCGGCATACGACAGGGCGGCACTCACTGACAGGGCGTCGGCCCGCCAGGCACCATACAGGCTCAGGCTGCGGTCGTTGAGCCGATAGTCGCCGGCCGTACCCCAGTCCGGCTTCATGCGGGAGAACGACAGGGCGGCGCCGCCGAGCAGCTGTTCGCTGAGGCGGCGCTCCACGCCCACCGAGAGGTTGAGGGCGGAGCCGTCGGCCTGTGCAATACCGGCATTGCCGCCTCCGGCACTTGCCCAGGCGCTGGACTGGCCGACCTGGGTGGTGCTCATGCCGATTTGCGCGCTGCGCCACAGCTGGCGCGACAGGGCACGCTGGTTGAGCACGGCCAGCTCGGGCAGCTGGCCGATGTAGTGGGCTGAGCCCAGCACGCCCTCGACATACTGCGCGAGGAGGGCGTGCGCTGTGGTACCGGGGTGTACGCCGTCCGCGAACACGAAGTCCTGATCGGCATCCGGTGCCACGAAATCCGCCTGGGTGCACAGCAGCGACGGCGTGCTGCCGCAGGCCGGGGCGGTGGCGTTGAGGAAGCCGTAGTGCAGTGGGCTGTTTTGTACTTCACCCAGCAGGCCGAAGGCATCCAGCGCAATCACTTCGATGCCTTCGGCGGCCAGCCCGGCGAACAACAGCTGGTTGTAGCCCGAAGCCAGCGCGGAGAGTCCGACCGCTGCCGTGGGCCCCTGGGCCTGCCCGAACGGCGTCGAGCCAATGTCGGGCAGGTTGAACACCATGATGTGCCGTGCGCCCGCTGCGCTCAGCCGGGCAATTTCGGTGACTGCTTCAGCAGCCGTCTGCTGGATGTAGGCAGGACCCTGAGCGGGGTTGCTGTTGGCAATGAAGAAGATGTCGTTGGCACCGGCCCACACCGAGTGCAGTGCACTGCTGCGCGCCTGCCCGCCGTTGAGGGCGAGGTAGCTGTCGATTTGCTGGCGCAGCGAAGGCGCCAGCGCCGTCGGCGGGTTGGCCGGAAAACCCGGTTGCTCGCTGATGCGGCTGCCGCCAGTGGCGAAGTTGAAACCCCCGATGCTGGCGGCCGTGGCATCCCAGCCTCGCCCTGCCGCGAACACTTCACTCCACACCGGGCCGGGGTTGGTGGTGAAGCGTCCGGTGCCGGGGGGGAGCAGCGGGGCGAAATTGCCGGCGTCGCTCAGGCTGTCACCAAAGAACACGGCCGCGCTGGCTTGGGTGGCTGCAGCATGAGGGGCGAACAGGCTGGCGGTACAGAGGCCGGTGAGCACGGCGAGCAGGCGGGGGCGGATCATGGTGTCTCCTCGTGAGGAATGAGTTATGCGCAGGCCATGATACAACGCTTGGCCGGCGACGGGAATTTGTCGGCTGTCTGCGTGGTCAGAGTCGCTTCGCGCCTTAGAATGCGTGCGTGAGTGTGAATTTTCCAGCAATCTGCCAGACACGATATCGAAATGGACTATAAGGATTTGCGCGACTTCATCGCGCAGCTCGAAGCCCGGGGTGAGTTGAAGCGGATCAGCGTGCCGGTCGACACCTATCTTGAAATGACCGAGATTGCCGACCGGGTGCTGCGAGCCGGCGGACCTGCGCTGCTGTTCGAGAAACCGGTGACCCGGGGGGTGCCGCAGGCCATTCCGGTGCTGGCAAACCTGTTCGGCACGCCGCAGCGGGTGGCGATGGGCATGGGTGAGGATGTGGCCGATGGCAACTGGAGTACCCCGCTGCGTGAGGTGGGCAAGTTGCTGGCCTATCTGAAGGAGCCTGAACCGCCCCGGGGGCTGAAGGATGCATGGGAAAAGCTGCCGGTGCTCCGGCAGGTGCTCAACATGGCCCCCAAGGAAATCCGTTCTGCGCCCTGTCAGCAGGTGGTGTGGGAAGGGGACGAGGTGGACCTTGCCCGGCTGCCGATCCAGCATTGCTGGCCGGGGGATGCCGCCCCGCTGATTACCTGGGGGTTGGTGGTGACCCGGGGGCCGCACAAGAAGCGCCAGAACCTGGGCATTTACCGGCAGCAGGTGCTGGGACGCAATCGCCTGATCATGCGCTGGCTGGCGCATCGCGGCGGTGCGCTGGACTTTCGTGACCATGGCAAGGCTCACCCCGGAGAGCCCTTTCCGGTGGCTGTGGTGCTGGGCTGCGATCCGGCCACCATCCTGGGCGCGGTGACACCGGTTCCGGACACCTTGTCGGAGTATCAGTTTGCCGGACTGTTGCGGGGTGCGAAGACCGAACTGGTGAAATGTCTCGGAAACGAGCTGCAGGTGCCGGCTTCGGCCGAAATCGTGCTGGAAGGGGCGATTCATCCGGGTGACACGGCCCCCGAGGGGCCGTATGGCGATCACACCGGTTATTACAATGAGGTGGCCGAATTCCCGGTCTTCACCGTGGAGCGCATTACCCTGCGTCGCAACCCGATCTACCACTCGACCTATACCGGCAAACCACCGGACGAGCCGGCCATGCTCGGGGTGGCGCTGAACGAGGTGTTCGTGCCGTTGCTGCAGCGGCAGTTTCCCGAGATCGTGGACTTTTATCTGCCACCTGAGGGCTGCTCCTACCGGCTGGCCGTGGTGAGCATCCGCAAGCAGTATCCGGGTCATGCCAAGCGCGTGATGTTCGGCATCTGGAGCTTTCTGCGCCAGTTCATGTACACCAAGTTCATCATCGTCGTCGATGAGGATGTGGATATCCGAGACTGGAAGGAAGTGATCTGGGCCATGACCACCCGGGTGGATGCGACCCGCGACACCACGCTGGTGGATAACACGCCGATCGATTATCTGGATTTTGCCAGTCCGGTGGTCGGCCTGGGCAGCAAGATGGGGCTGGACGCCACCAACAAGTGGCCGGGCGAAACCCAGCGCGAATGGGGGCGGCCGATCATGATGGATGAGGCGGTGAAGACCCGGGTGGATCAGCGCTGGAAAGACTATGGCCTGTGACGAACGGGGGCGTGCAGTTGCCCGGCCGGGGCGCAGCCTCAGCGCGGGCGGCTCCACACCCATTCGAGCAGGGCATCCTGGGCGGTCCGGCTGTCTGCGGCCCTGGGGTGATTGACCATCATCACCACGACATGGCGCCGTCCGTGGCGGTCGAGCAGGTAGCCGCCGATGGCCTGCACCCCATTGATGGTGCCGGTTTTGATGTGGGCTTGTCCCCGCGCGGGGCTGTCCTGCAGGCGTCGGCGGGCGGTGCCATCCTGTCCGGCTACTGGCAGGGCTGCGATGAATTCCGGCATGTAGGGGCTGCGCCAGACGACCTGCAGCACATGGCCCAGGGCTGCTGGCGCAATGCGTTCGATGCGCGACAACCCGGAGCCGTTCTCGATGACCAGTGTGCGGGTATCGATGCCGTCTTCGACCATCCTGGCCTTCACCACCTCGGCGCCTGCGCTGACTGCATCGAGCATGCCGCCGGCGCCGCCGTGCACCCGGCCCAGCGTGGCCAGCAGTTGCCGGGCGATCACGTTGCTCGACCATTTGTTCATTTCACGCACGACTTCGGCCAGCGCAGGCGAGGTGTCGGTGAGCATGCGACGCGCGGCAGTCGTGGCCTGTCCTTCGCGCACGCGGCCATCCAGCGTGCCGCCCAGTTCGGCCCACAGTCCGGCCACCAGTGCGCTGGCATAGGCCTCCGGTGGCAGCGGGGCGGTGGCCCATTCGCGCCGGCCGCAGGCTGCAGGCAGGTTGCCGGAAATGACCAGTTCGGGCGGAGCGCCGTTGGCCCCGGGCTGCAGGCTGGCGTCCAGATTTGTGTACCACCAGGCGCCGCAGTTTCCGGTTGACGTGACCAGCCGGTTATCGACCTTCAGGCCGGCCAGTGGTTGTTGTGGCTGCAGGGTAACAGCCTCTCCGGCCCGCGTGCCGGGCGTGAGGCTCAGCCCCAGGGTGTTGAAATGCAGCAGCAACCCGTAAGGTCCGCTGTTGTAGGGGCGCAGGCCCCGCCCGTCAAAGGCGTGGGGATCGTGGCCGGGGAGGTTCAGCGCCGAGGCGTCGAGCACGATGTCGCCGGTGACATGTCCAATGCCGCTGGCGCGGACCTGGCGCAGCAGCGACCACAGGCGCTTGAAGTCGAGCACCGGATCGCCACTGCCCCGCAGGTACAGGTTGCCCTGCAGCGTGCCGTTGCGGAGTTCGCCTTCGCTGAGCACTTCGGTGTTCCAGGTGTAATGACTGCCGAGCGCGTCGAGCACCGCATAGGCGGTGACCAGTTTCATCACCGAGGCCGGATTCATTGCTGTATGGGCATTGTGGGCCAGGCTGGGGTGGTCGCTGTCGACGCCCTGCACCCAGATGCCCACTGCGCTTTCCGGAATCTGCGCCTGGGCGAGGGCCTTGCTCACGGTTTCAGGCAGGGCGCTGGCCCCTGCAGGCAGCACAGTGGCGAGGGCGATGAGCAGGGCCAGCCTGGCAAGCAGGTCTGGCAGGGCGGCGGGGAGCAGGATGCGCGTGAAGAAGGGCATGGATCAGGTTTGTTGCGCTGCGCAATGATCGGTTAAAAGCGGTATTCTAGGCTACAGGAAGGACAGAATGTCTTACGGAACAAGGAGCAGGACGGATGAGCGGATTCGAACACTTTGCGCGTGATGCGGAAGATCTGGAGCGGGAGATCGTCAAGCGCGGCATTGCCTTGGGCATAGACTGGTCGGACCAGGCACGTTTGCGCGAGTATGCTCAAGAAGCGCTCAACTGCACGCCCGAATGCAATTGGGACATGCTGCACTCGCCCGACCGTCAGGAGCGCATGCGTGCGGAGCTGTATGCCTTGTCGGTGCTGATGCTCAGGACGATGACCGAAAGTGCGGAGTTGGGCATTCACACTCATGGCGGCCCGGCCTGGAAGGCATTCGGGCGCGCCTTGATCGAGGCGTCCGAGCGGGGCGCCGGGCGTGTGCAGCCGGCATCCGGGGCCGGCGTGCATTGATGGCATGGCGTCAGGGCAGAACGGTTTCCAGTGCGTACAGCTCTTCGACCCGTTCGCGGCGGCGTACGGTGATCGCCTGGCCATCGGCGATGATCAACTCTGCCGCGCGCGGTCGGGTGTTGTAGTTCGAACTCATGGTCATGCCGTAGGCCCCGGCAGAGAGAATCGCCAGCAGGTCGCCATCGGCGACGGCAAGCGGGCGATCGTGGGCGAGGAAGTCGCCGCTTTCGCAGATGGGGCCGACCACCTCGTACACCCGTGGGGCGACCTCGCGTGGCACGACCGGCACGACTTCGTGATGGGCGTCGTACAGCGCCGGACGGGCCAGATCGTTCATCGCAGCATCGACGATGGCGAAATTCTTTTCGTTGCCCGGCTTGAGGTATTCGATGCGGGTGAGCAGCAACCCGGCATTGCCGACCAGGGAGCGTCCGGGCTCGAAGCAGATTTCTTCAGGGCGCCCATCCAGGCGGGACAGCAGGGGGGCCAGATATTCTGCGGGCGTGGGTGGGGTTTCGTCACGGTAACGGATGCCCAGGCCGCCACCGAAGTCGAGGTGATCAAGGACGATGCCTTCCGCCGCGAGGCTGTCGACCAGCGCCAGCAGCTTGTCTGCGGCTTCGGCAATTGGGGCAGGGTCGAGCAGTTGTGAGCCGATATGGCAGGCCATGCCGCTGACCTGCAGATTGGGCAGGCTGGCGGCACGCCGGTACAGTTCAGCAGCGTCCTCAATGGCCACACCGAACTTGTTGCTCTTCAGGCCGGTGGAAATGTACGGATGGGTCTTGGGGTCGACATCGGGGTTGACCCGAAAGGCCACCGGAGCGCGTACGCCCAACGTGCCGGCAACCTCGTTGAGCCGGTCCAGTTCGGCGGCCGATTCGATGTTGAAGCAGCGGATGCCGGCCTGCAGCGCGGTGCGCATTTCGTCGCGGCGCTTGCCCACGCCGGAAAACACCACTTTGTCGGCGGTGCCGCCGGCTGCCAGCACCCGCTGCAGCTCACCGATGGAAACGATGTCGAAGCCGGCCCCCATGCGGGCAAAGGCTGACAGAATGCCGAGATTGGAGTTCGCCTTTACCGCATAGCACACCAGCGCACGGCGCCCTTGCAGGGCGATGCGGTAGGCATCGAAGGCCTGTTGCAGGGCTGCGAGCGAGTATACGTAGGTCGGTGTGCCGTGTGTGTCGGCAAGGCTGACCAGATCCACGCCATCGAGGCGCAGCCCATTGGGACCGGCTTGCAGGCCGGGCATGATTCGAGTGGGGTTCGTCATTGTCTTTCAGCCGTCGTTGCGGCTTTCGGCAGTGTTGCTATGATCGCCAGCAGCTTCCGGCGCGGCCGGATGGGCGGGTGGCGTGGGCAGGTAAAGCGGCCCCTTGATGCCGCAGCCGGACAGGAGCAGCAGCAGGACGGCCGGCAGGAGCAGGACAAGGGCGCGCATGACCGGGAAAGAAGTGTAAAGGATGAAATGCTAACAGAAGGAGCGATCATGGATGAGGCTGTATTCAATGCGCTGGCCGAAGCGGAGTTGGCCAGGATCGAGGCCGCGCTGGAAGGGCTTGGGCTCGATATCGACATCGAGCCCAAGCCCGGAGGGGTGCTCGAGATCACATGCGAGAATGACTCCAGGGTGATCATCAACCGTCATGGAGCCGCCCGGGAGATCTGGGTGGCTGCACGTTCGGGCGGGTATCACTTCGCCCCGGGCGAGCAGGGCTGGATTGCCGGGCGCGACGGTGCGGAGTTGTATGCGACCCTGTCGCGGGTGTTGTCCGAGCAGTGCGGTGAGGCCGTCACGCTCGAGCCCGGCGCCTGAGTTTCCCCTCAGGCGCCGGGGGCCTGCAGGCGATCAGGGGCGCAGCGGCGCCAGCATGCGCTCCTCGACCGGAGCGGGGGCCTGGTCCCGGGGCGCATTCACCGACGGGTCGTTCGACGGTGTGTAGTCAGGCATGAAGTAGCGCAACTCCGGGATGTCCGGCAGTTCGGGTTGCAGCGGAGCGGGAGGCGGGTTTTCCCGGTAGTAGTAGTCCGGCGTCTTCATGTCGGGATGCTGTACCGGCAGCAACCCGTCGGGGCGCGGCCGGTCACGCTGCGGGGCGCCTTCCAGGGCTACCTTCATGTAATCCATCCAGATTGGCAGGGCGGCCCGGCCACCGGTTTCGCCGCGCCCCATGTTGCGTGGCTGTCCGTAGCCCATCCAGCTCACGGCCACCAGGTCCGGGTTGTAGCCGGCAAACCAGGCGTCTACATAATCGTTGGTGGTACCGGTCTTGCCTGCGAGGTCATTGCGTCCGAGCGAACGCGCCCGACCGGCAGTGCCACGATTGACCACGTCGCGCATCATCGAGTCCATCAGCCAGGCATTGCGCGGGTCGAGCACGCGCGGTGCGGTTCGCCCGGCCACCGGGGGATCGACCTTGGCCACCGTGCGACCATTGCCGTCAATGATCTCGCTCACGATGTAGGGCTCGATCTTGTAGCCGCCATTCGCAAACACCGCATAACCGCCCGCCATTTGCCAGGGGGTGGCCGAGCCTGCGCCGAGCGCCATGGTCAGGTAAGCGGGGTGGTGCTGCGCCTCGAAACCGAAGCGGGTGATGTACTCCTGGGCGTAGCTGGGGGAAATCGACTGCAGCAACCGGATGGACACCATGTTCTTTGAACGCACCAGCGCATCGCGCATCGTCATCGGACCATCGAACTTGCCGTCGTAGTTCTTTGGCTCCCAAGCCTTGCTGCCGGTCACGCCCGCAGGGAAATACAAGGGCAGGTCGTCAACGTAGCTGGCTGGAGAAAAGCCTTTTTCGAGCGATGCGGAGTAGATGAAGGGCTTGAAGCTGGAGCCGGCCTGGCGCAGGGCCTGGGTGACATGGTTGAACTTGCTGCGATTGAAGTCGAACCCACCCACCAGCGCGCGCACTGCACCCGTGTTCGCATCCACGGCGACCAGTGCAGCCTCGACCTCGGGCAACTGGACGAGCTCCCAGGCCGGGTCGTCTCCCTTGCGGATGCGCACGACGGCACCGGGGCGGATGCGCCGCGCCTGTGGGGCGCGATCGGCCAGCATCGGGGCTGCGAACGCCAGCCCTTTGCCGCTGATGGCGATGGTTTCGCCATGACGGTAGACCTTCACCTCCTTGGCCGAGGCTTCGACCACCAGCGCAGCGAGCAGGTCACCAAAGTCGCGGTATTCGCCCATCAGCTCGTCCAGGCGGTCGGGATTCGTCGCAGCGCCACCGAGGTCCACAAAGGCTTCAGGGCCACGGTAGCCGCGCCGCTTGTCGAAGGCCAGCACACCATCGCGCAGGGCCTTGTAAGCGGCGGCCTGGTCGGCCATGGTGACCGTGGTGATGATGCGGATGCCCAGATTGTGTGCATCCTCGCCAAACTGTTCGACCGCAATCTGCCGGGCCATTTCGGCCACATACTCTCCATGCACCGGGTTTTCGACGGCGGGTGCGGCGGCCCTGCGTGCCGCACGGGCGAGCCGGATCGGGGTGTCGCGCGCCTCGTCAAACTGTGCCTGGCTGATGAAACCCGCATCCAGCATGCGCCTGAGCACATACTGCTGGCGCTGGACGGCACGCCGCTCATTGCTGACCGGGTTGTACAGCGAGGGGGCCTTGGGCAGGCCGGCGAGCATGGCCGCTTCGGCCAGGTTGATTTCGTCCAGCTCCTTGTCGTAGTAAATGCGGGCGGCCGAGGCAAAGCCGTAGGCGCGCTGACCCAGAAAGATCTGGTTGATGTACAGCTCCAGAATCTGATCCTTGCTCAGGTTCTGCTCGATTTTGAACGACAGCAGGACTTCGTAAAGCTTTCTGTTGTAAGTCTTTTCCCGAGAAAGGAAGAAATTTCGCGCTACCTGCATGGTGATCGTGGAGGCCCCTTGGCCACGTTCGCCCGATGCAAAGTTAGCGATTGCGGCACGTGCCAGGCCGATGAAATCAATGCCGGGGTGGTCGTAAAAGCGCTCGTCCTCGGCAGCCAGAATGGCCTGTCGCAGCATCACCGGAACCTGATTGATGCTGACCAGCGCGCGCCGCTCCTCGCCGAATTCACCGAGCAGATGCCCATCGGCTGTGTATACTCGTAAAGGGACCTTGGGTCGGTAGTCTGTGAGCGACTCCAGGGACGGCAATTTCGGCCAGGCCAGGATCACTGCCGTACCGAGCGCGGCGGCAGCGACGGCCGCGAGCACGAACAGCAGTATGAAGGGATAGACAATCCAGCGCATTGGGAATCCAGCAATCGTGTCGAGCCCGGATTATACGGAGGGGGGATGGCTGCCTCCAGTGCATTCTGTCAAGCTTTTGCTTTACACTCTGTATCGTTTGTTGCTAGCATTTAAAGTAAGCATGTATCATTTGCGCCTAACATAAAGAAATTACAGGACTTTCTTTGTGATCAACTTCCATTTGTTTGGTTCGAAGGTGCGTCCTCTGGTCGGTCTCGATATTTCATCTTCATCTGTCAAGATGGTTGAGTTGTCCGGTTCCGAGAAGGATGGCTACCGTATCGAACGTTTCTCCATCGAGCCATTGCCGCGCGACGCAGTAGTGGACGGAAACATCGCCAACCTCGAAGGGGTGGGCGATGCCGTCAAGCGCGCGGTCCGGCGGATGGGCGCGGGGGTCAAGCAGGTGGCGGTCGCGCTGCCTGCGTCAGCGGTCATCACCAAGAAAATCGTGCTCCCCGAGGGACTGCGCGAGCAGGACATGGAACTGCAGGTCGAGTCTGAGGCCAACCAGTACATTCCGTTCCCGCTGGACGAGGTGAATCTCGACTTTCAGGTTGTCGGCCCATCGCCTGCGAGCCTCGATGATGTCGAGGTGCTGATTGCAGCCTCGCGCAAGGAAAAGGTCGAAGACCGGGTGGCTGCAGCGGAGTCGGCCGGATTGAAGGTTTCGATTGTCGATGTCGAGTCCTTTGCGGCAGAGGCCGCCTTCGAGCTTGTTACCCGGCAGTTGCCCGATGAGGCACGGGATCGCATCGTCGCGCTGGTCGACATCGGTTCCACCGGAACGGGCGTCACCATCCTGCGCAACGGTCGCCAGTTGTATGCACGGGAGCAGCCCTTGGGTGGCAACCAGCTCACCCAGGACATTGCCAGGCAGTATGGCATGACCGCCGAAGAGGCCGAAGCAGCCAAACTTTCAGGCGATCTGCCGGAAGATTTCGAACGCGACCTGATGCGCCCCTTCCTGGACAGCGTCGCTCTGGAAATTTCCCGGGCGCTCCAGTTCTTCTTCACTTCCACCCAGTTCAATGAGGTTCATCACATCGTGCTGGCCGGGGGCTGTGCGGGCATGCCCGGGCTGGATGAAGTCGTGAAAGGGAGGACACAGGTCGAAACCACCGTGGCCAATCCGTTTGCCGAAATGGCCCTGTCGTCCAAGGTCAGGCCCAAGAGTCTCCTCGCCGCTGCGCCGTCGCTGATGGTTGCGTGTGGGCTCGCACTCCGGAGGTTCGATACATGATCCGTATCAACCTGCTCCCGCACCGGGAGCAAAAGCGCAAAGAGCGCAGAACGCAGTTTTATGTGGTGTCGGTACTGATGCTGGCGCTGGGGGCGGCGGTTGGGTTTGTGGTGCATACCATGATCGTCGGCCAGATTCAGCAGCAGCAGTCGCGTAATGACTTCCTGAAGGCCGAAATCAAGAAGCTGGACGACCAGATTGCAGAAATCCGTACCCTCAGGGAGCAGATCGATGCCTTGCTGGCGCGCAAGCAGGTGATCGAATCGCTGCAGGGCAACCGGGCGCAGACGGTACATTTGTTCAACGAGTTGGTGAGCAGCATGCCGGAGGGCGTGTATCTGAAGTCGGTACGCCAGAGTGGACAGATCGTGACGCTGTCCGGCTATGCGCAGACCAACTCGCGGGTGTCGCATCTGATGCGCAATCTCGATCAGTCTCCCTACCTTGCTTCGCCCGGTCTGATCGAGGTCAAGTCGGCTTCACTGAACAACCGCCGGGTGAGCGAGTTCCTGCTCAACATCACGATCACGCCCCCCAAAGCAGAGTCGCCTGAGGAGATCCGGCCATGAAATTCGGTAAGGGCTCCAGCGAGCGAAAGAGCATCGATTTCCAGCAGCTTGCAGCAGACTTCCAGGGGCTGGATCCGAACGATCCGGGGCAGTGGCCGATTGCGCCGCGTATCGCAGTGTTCATCGGGTTGCTTGCTGCGGCTGTGGCGGCTTTCTGGTGGTTCGACTGGCGCGAGCAGATCACCCAACTGGAACGTGTGCAGGGCGAGGAGCAGCAACTGCGTACCGACTGGACGTCGAAGAAGCGGTTGGCCGTGAACCTTGACCAGTATCGTCGCCAGCTTGATGAAATCGACCGTCAGTTCGGCACCCTGCTCAAGCAGTTGCCCAATCGTGCTGAAATGGACTCCTTGCTGGCCGAGATCAACCAGGCCGGCCTGGGCAGGGGTTTGCAGTTTGATTTGTTCAAGCCGGGCCCCGACCAGGTGAGGGACTTCTATGCGGAAATGCCGATCGATGTGACCATTCTTGGCGAATACCACGACTTGGGCGCGTTTGCGAGCGATGTGGCGAAGATGCCGCGGATCGTGACCCTGAACAACATCGCCATGGAAAACCAGCAGGATGGCGGACTCAAGTTCACCGCCAAGGCGGTTACCTATCGCTATCTCGATGAAGAAGAGCTTGCCTCAAGGCGGCAGGCCAGCAATGCTCAGCAGGGACGGAGGTGAGATGGTGAGGTCATTGATTGTCGTTGCGCTGAGCGCCTCGCTGCTGGTGGCATGCACGACGGAACAGGACGATCTGCGCAGTTGGATGACGCAGCAGGAAAGTGGCATGCGTGGACGGGTCGATCCTCTTCCGGAAATCAAACCTTTTCCGGTGGTCGAGTATGGCGCAGAGATGGAGGAAAGCCCCTTCTCCCTGAACCGGATCGAGCCTGAGTCCCGCGGCACGCAGGTGACAGGAGGGCCAGACCTGACCCGTCAGCGCGAACCGCTCGAAGCCTATCCCCTTGAGTCGCTTGCCATGGTGGGGGTGCTGATGCAGGAGGACAAGGTTGAAGCCCTGATCTCGGTCAGCGGTACTCTGCATCAGGTCAGGGTGGGCAATTACATGGGTCAGAACCATGGCGTCATTACCGGCATCAACGAAACCGAAGTGTCGCTGCTGGAACTGATCGAGGATATGAACGGAGACTGGGTGGAACAGCCCAGAACGCTGCAATTGCAGGAGCAGTAGGAGTCTAGAGATGAAACGTGAAACCATGATGGCATTGTTGGCGGCGTTTGCCGTGACCGGCGTGCCTGCCCCTGCAGTCCTGGCCCAGAGTGCCGCCGAAGTGGCCACTGCCTCCAACCAGATCGAGAGCCTTGATGTGGTTGAGCAGGCGGGCTCCATGTATGTCCGTGTTCGTCTCAAGGAGCCGCTCAGTTCTCCGCCGCCCAGCTTCAGCGTGGCCAATCCCGCACGCATTGCATTCGATTTCCCCTGGACGGCGAATGCGCTGGGGCGTACCCAGCAGAACATTGCCCAGGGTGACCTGCGCAGTGCCAACATCGTTCAGGTCGGTGACCGGACACGTCTGGTGCTGAACATGACCCGCGTCTCCCCTTATGAGACACGCATCGAAGGACGCGAGGTGATCATCGCGCTGACGCCGAACATGGCCGATGCGGTGTCAACGGCCCGTGTGACCGAGTCGACCGCGACCTTTGCCACCTCGCGTGCAGCCGACCCGGGATTGGGCGTAAAGAGCATTCAAGACATCACCTTCCGTCGTGGCAAGGAAGGGGAAGGCCGGATCGTGGTCCAGTTGTCCGATCCCGAGACCGGGATCGACATCCGGCCGGAGGGTGGCAATCTGGTGGTTGAGTTCATCAATGCCAGCCTGCCGGATCACCTGAAGCGACGCTCCGATGTGACTGACTTCGGTACGCCGATTACCTCCATGAGTGCGCAGGCGACGGCCGAAAATGTACGGCTGGTGGTCTCGCCTTCGGGCATGTGGGAGCACAATGCCTATCAGAGTGACCGCCAGTTCGTGCTCGAAGTGCGCAAGGTGGTGGAAGATCCCAACCGTCTGGTGCAGGGCTTGCGGCCGGGCGAGTTTGGTGGCGAGAAGCTCTCGCTCAACTTCCAGAACATCGATGTCCGTTCCGTGCTGCAAGTGATTGCGGACTTCACCAACTTCAATATCGTCACCAGCGATTCTGTGCAGGGCAACCTCACCCTGCGCTTGAAGGATGTGCCCTGGGACCAGGCGCTCGACATCATTCTTCAGGCCAAGGGTCTGGACATGCGCAAGAATGGCAATGTGATCTGGATTGCGCCGGGCGACGAGCTGGCGACCCGGGAAAAGATGCTGCTTGAGGCCCAGGCGCAGATTGGCGACCTCGAGCCGCTGCAGACCGAAAGCTTCCAGATCAATTATCACCGGGCGAAGGAAATACACGACTTCCTGAGCAACAAGGACCAGTCGGTGTTGTCTCCTCGCGGTAGCGTGGTGTTCGATGACCGCAGCAACAAGGTGTTTGCCACCGATGTGGGCAGCCGTCTGGCCGAAGTACGCCGCCTGATCAATGAGATCGACACCCCGCCGCGTCAGGTGCTGATTGAGGCACGGATCGTCGAGGCCAACAAGGACTTTGCGCGTGATCTAGGGGTGAGGTTGGGCGTTGGGGCGTCGGGTGGACGCATTATTGGCTATGATGCAAATGGCAATCCTGTGCGCAAGGGGACGATTGGCGGCGGGTTGGGGTCCACTCAGGCCAATGCGGGTCAGCTCCTGACGGTTGAAGACACCAATCCGGGAGGTTTGAATGTTAACCTGCCGGCCGGCGGCAATGCCGGTGCCTTGTCCATGGTCCTCTGGAACAACGCAGCTACTCGTTTTATCAATCTTGAGTTGAGTGCACTGGAGGCGGATGGTCGTGGTCGGGTGATTTCCAGTCCAAAGGTGCTGACTGCCAACCAAGTTGAAGCTTCCATTGAGCAGGGTACTGAAATTGCCTATCAGGAAGCGACCAGTTCGGGGGCGACCAGTGTTGCGTTCAAAAAGGCGGTGCTGTCTCTTAACGTACGTCCGCAGATCACTCCGGACGGGCGTGTTCAGTTGGCAGTGTCGGTCAATAAAGACAGGCCTGACTTTAGCCGTCAAGTGCTTGGTGTCCCACCCATCGATACTAAGAACGTAAAGACCGAAGTGCTGGTGGAGAATGGTGGGACCGTGGTTCTGGGGGGGATCTTCGAAGAAGAAGAGACCAACAATGTGACCCAGATTCCTTTGCTAGGTGATATTCCGGTGCTTGGTAATCTCTTCAAGAGCCGCTCGAGTCTGACATCGCAACGTGAGTTGCTCGTTTTCATCACACCGCGTATCGTCAGCGATGATTTGACCTTGCGCTAAGCAACCATGTCTCAACCGCTGGATGACCAGCGCCCGCTGATCATCCTGATCGGTTTGATGGGTGCCGGCAAGACAACCGTCGGGCGTGAATACGCCCGACGTCATGAACTGGACTTCATCGACTGTGACCACGAGCTCGAAGCGCGCTTGGGGGTGACGGTCGCAACCATTTTCGATGTAGAGGGTGAGATCGGTTTCAGGCGTCGTGAAACCGCCTTGCTCGATGAACTCACCACCCGCTCCGGGTTGGTGCTGGCCACCGGTGGTGGGGTGGTGCTGGCCGAGGAAAACCGCAAACTGCTGGGCGAACGTGGTATCGTCATCTACCTGAACGTGCCGCCCCGCATCCTTTGGGAAAGGACTCGCCACGACAAGTCCCGACCGCTCCTGCAAGTGCCCAACCCGCGAGAACGCATCGAGAGCCTGTTCCGGCAGCGTGATCCGCTGTATCGTGAAGTCGCCGATGTGACCATCGAAGGCGGCCGGGGCAACCCCGGTGGGATGGTGCGGCAGATCGAACATGCCGTAGAGGAATTTCTGTCCAGCCATGCGCACCCTGAATGTAGAGCTCGCTGAGCGCACTTATCCGATTCATGTCGGTCGTGACCTCATCGACCGACCTGAACTCATCACGCCTTTCCTGAAAAAGCCCCGTGCGGCCATCGTCACCAACGATGTGGTCGCGCCCCTGTATCTGGAGCGCCTGGCTGGGGCGCTGGAGCGTGCCGGGGTGCGATTGACACGGGTGGTGTTGCCTGACGGCGAAGCGCACAAGGACTGGCAGACCCTGAACCTGATTTTCGATGCCCTGTTGGCGGATCGCTGCGAGCGTTCGACCACACTGATTGCGCTGGGTGGGGGGGTGGTGGGCGACATGGCTGGCTTTGCAGCCTCAGCCTATCAGCGTGGAATGCCCTTCATCCAGATTCCCACCACCCTGCTGTCGCAGGTTGATTCCTCGGTGGGGGGCAAGACCGCGATCAACCATCCCCTGGGCAAGAACATGATCGGGGCTTTCTACCAGCCCAGGCTGGTGCTTGCCGATATTGCCACTCTCGACACCTTGCCGGATGCCGAACTAAAGGCCGGTCTGGCCGAAGTGATCAAATACGGCCTCATCCGGGACCTTGAGTTCCTGCTCTGGCTGGAAGAGCACATGGAACACTTGCTGGCACGCGACACGGAAGCGCTCGCCTTTGCCATCGAGCGTTCCTGTGCGAACAAGGCGGCGGTGGTGGCAGCAGACGAGACAGAGCAGGGCGAGCGCGCACAGCTCAATCTTGGCCACACCTTCGGTCACGCCATCGAGGCCGGCATGGGCTATGGCGCATGGCTGCACGGAGAGGGCGTGGCAGCGGGTACGATGATGGCCGCCGAACTGTCGCACCAACTCGGCTGGTTGTCGGCGCAGGATGTGGATCGGATCGAGGCCCTGTTCCTGCGTGCCGGTTTGCCAGTGACCGGGCCGGCTCTGCCGGTAGCGCGGTATCTTGAACTCATGGCGGGTGACAAGAAGGTCGAAGGCGGTCAGTTGCGGCTCATTTTGCTGCAATCCCTGGGCAAGGGCGTGATCCATGCGGGGGCGACCGAGGCGCAGATGAGTGACGCGATCCGGAAGCGCAGTCCATGAATGCCCTGGCTTCTTATGCAGTCAGCGAGGCCGTGTCGCGCGGGCGCACGCATGAGGAGCCCCATCCCGGAATTCGCAGCGAGTTCCAGCGCGACCGGGATCGCATCGTGCATTGCACCGCGTTCCGGCGGCTGGAGTACAAAACTCAGGTTTTCGTCAATCATGAGGGGGATCTGTTCCGTACCCGCCTGACGCACACCATCGAAGTGGCGCAGATCAGCCGTGGCATTGCACGCACCCTGGGGCTCAACGAGGACCTGACCGAGGCCATTGCACTCGCGCACGATCTTGGACACACCGCTTTTGGGCATGCAGGTCAAGATGCACTGAATCAGTGCATGAAGGGTCATGGCGGCTTCGAGCACAACCTTCAGTCACTGCGTATTGTTGATGAGTTGGAGGAGCGTTATGCCGCCTTCAACGGCCTGAACCTCACTTACGAGACCCGGGAAGGCATTCTCAAGCATTGTTCGCCAGTCAATGCACAAAAACTGGGCATGCTTGGGGAGCGTTTTCTGCTCGGACGGCAGCCTTCGCTGGAGGCGCAGTTGGCCAACCTGGCTGACGAAATCGCCTACAACAACCACGATATCGACGACGGCCTGCGTTCAGGCTTGATTACGCTGGATCAGCTCAATGAGGTGGACCTGTTTCGTGAGCAGCGCGAGCAGGTGGCACGGGATTGGCCGGGTCTGGAGGGGCGCAGGCAGGTACATGAAATCATCCGCCGGATGATCAACCTGATGGTGCGTGATCTGATTGAGCAGACGCGCACCAACATTGTGCGCTCCGGCGTTCGGATGCACCAGGATGTATCACGGGTGCCGCCCCTGGTGGGCTATTCCGATGCACTCAAGCCGCACCTTGTCGTGCTCAAGCGCTTTCTGCACCAGAATCTGTACCGCCACTATCAGGTACTCCGAATGACCAACAAGGCGCAACATATCATTGCCGACTTGTTTGACGCCTTCATGACCGAACCCCGTCTGTTGCCACCACGCTTCCAGCAACGGGCGCAGTCTGACAAGGCTCGGGCAATTGCAGACTATATCGCGGGGATGACCGATCGCTATGCGATCAGGGAGCATCGACGGCTGTTTGCCGTGGGCGAAGTGTCGTTGTAGGAAGCGTGCGCTTGGCTGTCCGCCGGGGCGGCGGAGGTGGTCTTGCGTCCTTCAAAAACTGGCCTGATATTTGCTTTCGTTTTTTGACCCCATTCCACCCCGGCGCCGCCCGGTTGTTGTTTTGTGTTGAGGATGAGCATGATGGATCTCCCCCAGAAGCAGGGTCTGTACGACCCGGTCAATGAACATGATGCCTGTGGTGTCGGCTTTGTCGCGCACATCAAGGGCAGGAAGCGTCACGAGATCATCAGTCAGGGGCTCGAAATCCTGAAGAATCTCGATCACCGGGGCGCGGTGGGGGCCGACCCCCTGCAGGGTGACGGAGCCGGCATTCTGATTCAGATACCGGACCGCCTGTACCGCGAAGAAATGGCCGCGCTCGGCGTGACCCTCCCTGCGCCGGGCGAATATGGTGTGGGCGTGGTGTTCATGCCCAAGGAACAGGCTTCGCGGCTGGCCTGCGAAGAAGAAATCGAGCGCGCGATCCGCGCCGAAGGGCAGGTCGTGCTGGGCTGGCGCGATGTGCCGGTAAACCGCGACATGCCGATGTCGCCCGCAGTGAAGGCGACCGAGCCGGTGATCCGTCAGGTTTTCGTTGGGCGTGGTCCGGACGTGATGGTGCCCGAGGCGCTGGAGCGCAAGCTGTATGTGGCCCGTCGCCGCGCAGCCAATGCGATCAATGCGCTCAAGCTCAAGCATGGGCGCGAGTTTTACATGGTGTCGATGTCCACCCGCACGGTGAACTACAAGGGGCTGCTGCTGGCCACCCAGGTGGGTGAGTACTACCCGGACCTGCGCGATCCGCGTGCGGTGTCCGCGCTGGCGCTGGTGCACCAGCGTTTTTCGACGAACACTTTCCCGAAGTGGAATCTGGCACACCCCTTCCGCTACATCGCCCACAACGGCGAGATCAACACCCTGCGCGGCAACTATAACTGGATGCGCGCACGCGAGAAGGGCGTATCGTCCCCGCTGCTGGGTGCCGACCTTGAAAAGATCTGGCCGCTGATCTATCCCGGTCAGTCCGATTCTGCCGCCTTTGACAATGCGCTCGAACTGCTGGTGATGAGCGGCTACTCACTGGCGCACGCGATGATGATGATGATTCCCGAAGCCTGGGAATCTCATACTCACATGGACGAAAAGCGTCGCGCCTTCTACGAGTACCATGCGGCAATGATGGAGCCGTGGGACGGTCCGGCCGCCGTGGCCTTCACCGATGGCCGCCAGATCGGCGCCACGCTGGACCGCAACGGTCTGCGTCCGGCACGCTATCTGGTCACGGACGATGATCTGGTGGTGATGGCGTCCGAGTCCGGCGTGTTGCCCATCCCCGACAGCAAGGTGGTGAAGAAGTGGCGTCTGCAGCCCGGCAAGATGTTCCTCATCGACATGGAGCAGGGACGCATCATCGATGACCGCGAGATCAAGGACTCGCTCGCCAACGCACGTCCTTACACCGACTGGCTGAACCGCATCAACGTCAAGCTCGACGAAGTGGCCGCTCCGGCCGACGCCACTTCGCCGAAGAGCGACACCGGGCTGCTGGATCGCCAGCAAGCCTTTGGCTACACCCAGGAAGACATCAAGTTCATCCTCGAGCCGATGGGCAAGGCCGGTGAGGAAGCCACCGGCTCGATGGGCAACGACTCCCCGCTGGCGGTGCTGTCGTCCCGTGAAAAGCCGCTCTACAACTACTTCCGGCAGCTTTTCGCACAGGTCACCAACCCGCCCATCGATCCGATCCGGGAACAGTTGGTGATGTCGCTGGTGTCCTTCATCGGGCCCAAGCCCAATTTGCTGGAAATCAACGAGATCAACCCGCCGTTCCGGCTGGAGATGACCCAGCCGGTGCTGGATTTCGCCGACATGGCGAAGATCCGCAACATCGCGCGCTATACCAAGGACAAGTTCAAGTCCACCGTGCTGGATATCTGCTATCCGGTGGCGTGGGGCAAGGAAGGGGTCGAGGCACGCCTTGCCTCGCTGTGCGCCGAGGCCGAGGATGCCGTGCAACTCGGCTACAGCATCCTCATCATCTCGGACCGCAATGTCGATGACGAGCATGTCGCGATTCCGGCCCTGCTCGCCCTGTCCGCCATCCACCAGCATCTGGTCACCAAGGGGCTGCGTACCCGTGCCGGGCTGGTCGTGGAAACCGGCAGTGCCCGCGAGGTCCATCACTTTGCCGTGCTCGCAGGCTATGGCGCCGAAGCGGTGCACCCGTACCTGGCGATGGAGACGCTGGCCGAGCTGGCCGGTGACGAAGACACCGCCAGCAAGTACATCAAGCACTTCGTGAAGGCGATCGGCAAGGGGCTGATGAAGGTGATGTCCAAGATGGGCATTTCCACCTACATGTCGTATACCGGTGCGCAGATCTTCGAGGCTGTGGGCCTGCAGAAGCGCTTCATCGACCGTTACTTCACCGGCACCACCAGCCAGGTGGAAGGCATGGGCGTGTTCGAGGTGATGGAAGAGGTGATGCGGCTCCACAAGAAGGCCTTCAGCCCCGACCCTGTGCTGGCCAGCATGCTCGATGCAGGCGGCGAGTACGCCTACCGTGCGCGCGGCGACGAGCACATGTGGACTCCGGATGCGATTGCCCGGTTGCAGCACGCTACCCGTTCCGGCAAGTACGACTCGTACAAGGAGTACGCCCGCATCATCAACGACCAGACCCGCCGTCACATGACGCTGCGTGGCCTGTTCGAACTCAAGCCGGCTGGCCCGGCTGTGCCGCTCGACGAAGTGGAACCGGCAAAAGAGATCGTGCGCCGTTTTGCCACGGGGGCGATGTCGCTCGGCTCGATCTCCACCGAGGCGCATACCACGCTGGCCGTTGCCATGAACCGCATCGGCGGGCGCTCCAATACCGGCGAGGGGGGCGAAGATCCGATGCGTTTCAAGCCGATCACCCAGGCCATGCGCCTGTCGCAGATCATCGGCGAAAAACGCATCGAGCGTGACCTCGAACTGCAACCCGGCGACAGCCTGCGCTCGTCGATCAAGCAGGTGGCCTCCGGCCGCTTCGGCGTCACGGCCGAATACCTGGCCAATGCCGACCAGATCCAGATCAAGATGGCGCAGGGCGCCAAGCCCGGCGAAGGTGGCCAGTTGCCCGGCCACAAGGTGAGCGAATACATCGGTTTCCTGCGCCATTCGGTGCCGGGGGTCGGTCTCATCTCGCCGCCGCCGCACCATGACATTTATTCGATCGAGGATCTGGCACAGCTGATCCACGATCTGAAGAACGTCAATCCGGCGGCCGATGTATCGGTGAAGCTGGTGTCCGAAGTTGGTGTCGGCACGGTGGCTGCCGGCGTGGCCAAGGCCAAGGCCGACCACCTGGTGATTGCCGGCCACGACGGCGGTACCGGTGCCAGCCCCTGGTCCTCGATCAAGCATGCTGGCTCGCCGTGGGAGCTGGGACTGGCCGAAACCCAGCAGACGCTGGTGCTCAACCGCTTGCGTGGCCGCATCCGGGTGCAGGTCGATGGTCAGATGAAGACCGGTCGCGACGTGCTCATCGGCGCCCTGCTCGGTGCGGACGAATTCGGCTTTGCCACTGCACCGCTGGTGGTCGAAGGCTGCATCATGATGCGTAAATGCCATCTGAACACCTGTCCGGTGGGCGTGGCCACGCAGGATCCGGTGCTGCGTCGCAAGTTCTCCGGGCAGCCCGAGCATGTGGTGAATTACTTCTTCTTTGTCGCCGAAGAGGTGCGCGAGCTGATGGCCGAACTGGGCATCCGTCGCTTTGACGACCTGATCGGTCGGGCCGATCTGCTCGACATGCGCAAGGGCATCGAGCACTGGAAAGCGAAGGGTCTGGATTACGCGCGTATCTTTTACCGTCCCGACGTGCCGGCCAGCGAACCGCGCCTGCATGTCGACACCCAGGATCACGGACTGGACCAGGCGCTCGATCAGGAACTCATTCGCCTTGCCGAGCCCGCGCTGGCCCGGCGCGAGAAGGTGCGCATTGACCTGCCGGTGCGCAACACCAACCGCACCGTGGGGGCCATGTTGTCCGGGGCCGTGGCGGGCCGCTACGGCCATGCAGGCCTGTCGGAAAACACCATTCACGTGTGTCTGAGTGGTACGGCTGGCCAAAGCTTTGGCGCCTTCCTGGCGCGGGGTGTGACCCTGGAGTTGGTGGGCGAGGGCAACGACTACGTGGGCAAGGGCCTCTCCGGCGGACGCATCGTCGTGCGCCCGGACCCCAGTTTCCGTGGCCTGACGGCCGAGAACATCATCATTGGCAACACCGTGCTGTACGGCGCGACCGAAGGCGAGGCCTATCTGGCCGGTGTCGGCGGGGAGCGCTTTGCGGTGCGCAACTCCGGCGCCACGGCTGTGGTGGAAGGCGTGGGCGACCATGGGTGCGAGTACATGACCGGCGGCACCGTGGTGGTGCTCGGGCAGACCGGACGCAACTTCGCTGCCGGCATGTCCGGTGGCGTGGCCTATGTGCTGGACGAGGACGGCCAGTTCGAGACGCGCTGCAACATGGCACAGGTGGCGCTCGAACCGCTGCCCGACGAAGTTGAGGCACGCAAGGGGTCGGAATCCGGTGACGAACTGGAATCGCATGGCCGGGTCGACATCGACCACCTCGAAATGGGCGACGAGTTCATTCTGAAGGGGCTGATCGAGCGTCACGCAAGACTCACCGGTAGCCCGCGCGCCCGTGAAATTCTGGATAACTGGAGCACCTGGCGCAAACAGTTCGTCAAGGTGATGCCGCATGAGTACCGTCGCGCACTCGCCGAGATGGCCGAGCAGCGCAAGAGCCAACTGGAGGCCGCTTAACATGGGTAAGCCAACCGGATTCCTTGAATATCAGCGCCTGTCGGAAGCCTATGAGCCGGCTTCCGAACGGGTGAAGAAGTATCGTGAGTTCGTTTTCCGCCTGGACGATGCACAGGCCGCCCAGCAGGGCGCGCGCTGCATGGACTGCGGCATTCCGTTCTGCAACAACGGTTGCCCGGTAAACAACATTATTCCCGACTGGAATGACCTGGTGTATCGCCATCAGTGGCAGGCCGCGCTCGATGTGCTGCACTCCACCAACAACTTCCCGGAGTTCACCGGCCGTATCTGCCCGGCGCCCTGTGAGGCGGCGTGCACGCTGAACATCAACAACGACCCGGTCGGCATCAAGTCGATCGAGCATGCGATCATCGACAAGGCTTGGGAAGAGGGTTGGGTCACCGCTCAGCCGCCAGCCACCCGAACCGGCCGCAAGGTGGCCGTGGTTGGCTCCGGCCCTGCCGGACTGGCGGCTGCGCAGCAGCTGGCGCGGGCCGGTCATGACGTGACGGTGTTCGAGAAGAACGACCGGATCGGTGGCTTGCTGCGTTATGGCATTCCCGACTTCAAGATGGAAAAGAGCCTCATCGACCGCCGCGTCGCACAGATGCAAGCCGAGGGAGTGACTTTCCGGACCCGTGTGATGGTGGGCGAATGCGACATGCCGGAGGGCATCATCAATGACGCCACCGAGGTGATCGGTGCCGAGCGCCTCCAGGCCGAGTTCGACGCCGTGGTGCTGGCCGGCGGCGCCGAGGTGCCGCGTGATTTGCCGGTGCCGGGGCGTGAGCTGGACGGTGTGCATTTCGCGCTTGAATTCCTGATTCCGCAGAACAAGGCCGTGGCAGGGGATCGCCCGAATCCGATTTCCGCCTCCGGCAAGCATGTGGTGGTGATCGGCGGTGGTGACACCGGTTCGGACTGCGTGGGCACCTCCAACCGCCATGGTGCGGCGTCCGTCACCCAGTTCGAGCTGATGCCGATGCCGCCTGAGCAGGAGGACAAGGCACTCACCTGGCCTTACTGGCCCACCAAGCTGCGCACCTCCAGCTCGCACGAGGAAGGTTGCACACGTGAATTTGCCGTCGCCACCAAGGCGTTCATTGGTGAAAACGGCAAGGTCAAGGCACTCAAGGCGGTGCGGCTGGACTGGACGGATGGCCGCATGAGCGAGGTGCCCGGCAGCGAGTTCGAGCTGAAGGCCGACCTGGTGCTGTTTGCCATGGGTTTCACCCGGCCGGTGGGTGGCGTGCTCGAGGCCTTCGGCGTGACCAGCGACAGTCGCGGCAATGCCAGCGCCACCACGGACGGCGCCGGTTGCTATGCCACCAATGTGCCCAAGGTGTTTGCTGCCGGTGACATGCGCCGGGGACAGTCGCTGGTGGTGTGGGCCATTCGCGAAGGTCGCCAGTGTGCCCGGGCCGTGGATGAGTTCCTGATGGGCGAAAGCGTTCTGCCGCGCTGAGTGTCGAAGCAAGACAGAAAGGAAGAAGGGCGACCGTGATGATTCACGGTCGCCCTTCTTGTTGGGGTGTCAGGCAGCGCGGTGGCGCGAGGTCAGGCTCAGGCCCCGAGCAGCTCCACCGTGTAGCGCGCGATCATGCGTTCCTCGTTGGTCGGCACCACCACCACGGCTACCTTGCTGTCGGCCGATTCGATGCGTTGCGCGTGCCGGGCGTTGGCCTGCGCATCCAGCGCCACGCCCAGCCAGCCCGACAGGGCCGCGACCTTCTCGCGCACCGGCGCTGCGTGCTCGCCGATGCCACCGGTGAACACCAGTGCGTCGAGCCCGCCAGCGGCGGCCGCGAGCGAACCCAGTTCGCGTGCAATGCGGTAGCAGAACAAATCCACCGCTTCCCGCGCTTCGGGTGCCTCGGAGTCGAGCAGGGTGCGCATGTCCTGGCTGATCCCGGAGACGCCGAGCAGGCCGGACTCCTTGTAGAGCAGGGTGGTCAGGGCCTTCGCATCCATGCCCTTCTCGTCCATCAGATAGAGCAGCACGCCAGGGTCGAGGCTGCCGGTGCGGGTACCCATCACCAGCCCTTCCACTGCGGTGAATCCCATTGTCGAGGCCACGCTCTTGCCGTCGCGCAGGGCACACATCGAGGCGCCGTTGCCCAGGTGGGCAATCACCACTGCGCCCCGGGCGCGCTCGCCCAGTATTTCGGGCAGTTGCCGGGCCACATAGTCGTACGACAGGCCATGAAAACCGTAGCGCTTGATGCCTTCGGCCGACAGTGCGCGGGGGAGCGCAAAGGCCTGGGCCACCGCCGGCTGGGTGCGGTGGAAGGCGGTGTCGAAGCAGGCAATCTGCGGAATGTCCGGCATCAACTGCGCCACCGCCCGCACTGCGCGCAGGTTGTGCGGCTGGTGCAGCGGGGCGAGCGGCACGAAGGCGTCCAACTCGGTGAGCAGGGCGTTGTCCAGACGGATCGGCGCGCTGTAGCGGTCGCCGCCGTGCACCACCCGATGGCCGGCGGCGACGATGTCGATTGCCGGGCTGTTGGTCTCCAGCCAGCGGAACAGGTGGCTGAGCGCATCGCGGTGCTGTGTGCCCAGTTCGCCGGAGGTCGCGACGGCTTCGGTCTGCTTGCGTCCATCACCATTGCGCACGCTGAAGGTCGGGCTGGCACCCAGCCCTTCTACCTGGCCCGACACGCACGGACTGTCGGCCAGGCCGTTCTCCATCGGAAACAAGGCAAACTTCAGGCTGCTGGAGCCTGCATTCAGAACGAGGACGGCTTTCATGCGAGGGTGGCTCCGCGTCGCTTGTGCGCCATCAGCTGCACGATTGCGCAGGAGGCGGCACGGGTTTCTGCGGTGTCGGCACGGCTGGTCAGCACGATGGGCACGCGTGCGCCCAGCACCACACCGGCCATCAGGGCATTGGCCAGATACTCAAGCTGCTTGGCCACCATGTTGCCGGACTCCAGATCGGGCACCACCAGAATGTCCGCATTGCCTGCCACGGCCGAGCGGATGCCCTTGGTCTTGGCGGCCACCAGTGACACCGCGTTGTCGAAGGCCAGCGGGCCGTCGAGCAGGCCGCCCTTGATCTGTCCGCGATCGGCCATCTTGCACAGCGCAGCCGCATCCAGCGTGGAGCGCATCTTGGAATTCACGGTTTCCACCGCCGCGAGGATGGCCACCTTGGGTTCCATCAACCCCAAATCGTGGGCCAGGTCGATGGCGTTGCGGATGATGTCGGCCTTCTCGTCCAGGGACGGTTCGATGTTGATTGCCGCATCGGTGATCATCAGCGGGTGCGGGTAAGTCGGCACGTCGGCCAGGAACACATGGCTGATGCGGCGCGCGGTACGCAGGCCGTGCGCCTTGGAAACCACCGCGCTCATCAGTTCATCGGTGTGCAGCGAACCCTTCATCAGGGCCTCCATGCCACCGTCGCGGCACAGCGCCACGGCCGTTTCGGCGGAGGCGTGGCTGTGCGGCACATCCACGATACGGAAACCCTTGATGTCGATGTTGTGCTCTTCGGCCACCGCACGAATCTTGCTCTCCGGGCCCACCAGCACCGGATCGACCAGCCCGGCACGAGCCGCCTGGATCGGGCCGCGCAGCGATTCCACGTCGCACGGATGGGCAACCGCGATCGGGATCGGCGACAGCCCCGAGGTGATCGACAGCAGATGGCGGTAGCGCAGTTCGCGGTCGGAGATGGTGATTTCCGGAAGATGGATGCGTGCGCGCTTGATCTTCTCGGTTGGCGCCTGGACTTCGGCCTGCCCGTCGATGACCTTCAGCCCGTCCTGATTCACCGCCAGGCAGTCGAACACAATATGGTGATTGTGATCGTACTTCTCGCGGCAGGTCACGGTGATGGTCAGCGTGTCGCCAATCGTGATCGGACGCCAGAAGTTGAGGTTCTGCGAAACGTACACCGTGCCCGGTCCGGGAAACTCGGTGCCCAGTACGGTGGAGATCAGCGTGCTGCCCCACATGCTGTGGCCCACCACCTCGCGGAACTGGCTGGAACGTGCGTATTCCGTATCGACATGGGTGGGGTTCACATCGCCCGACATCACCGCGAACAGGTGGATGTCGTCCGGGCGCAGGGTGCGCACCAACTGTGAATGATCTCCGACCTTGATCTCGTCGTACGTCCGGTTCTGGATGAACTCCTTGACTGCGCTATCCATGCTTGGCTCTCTCTATGTGTGCAATGCAACAAAGCCCATTCTAACGTTGTTTGTTAACCTGTGTGTGACCAGGGTCATGTTCGTCCAGGGTGGGGGTGGAAGCGGCTTGCAGTGTTGCAAAAAAGCCCACCGACAGGCCGTGCAGGGCACGCTGGGCGCCTGTCCGTTGCGCCCGTATCGGGTCGGGGTTGAGCTGCCTGCGTGCTAGAATCCGCCCTTTTCGGCAGGTGTTCACGAATGGCGTCTTCGGCTTTCATGGATGTGGTGATTCTGGCTGCCGGCAAGGGTACGCGCATGCGTTCCGCGTTGCCCAAGGTGCTGCAGCCGCTGGCCGGACGGCCATTGCTGGCCCATGTCATCGATACGGCCCGGGCGCTGTCGGCGCGGCGAATCTGCGTGGTGCATGGGCACGGCGCAGATGCGGTGCGCGAGGCCATGCAGGGCGACGACCTGCTGTGGGCGCTGCAGTCCCCGCAGCTCGGCACCGGGCACGCCGTGCAGCAGGCCATGCCGCTGCTCGATGGCGAAGGCACGGTGCTGGTGCTGTATGGCGATGTGCCGCTGATGGCTGAAACCAGCCTGCGCCGGCTGCTGGCCGTGTCCGGGCCGGAAGTGCTGGGCCTGCTGACCGTCACCCTGGACGATCCACAGGGATATGGCCGCATCGTGCGCGATGGCGCAGGGCGTGTGCTGCGCATCGTCGAACAGAAGGACGCCTCCGCCGATGAGCGCGCGATTCGCGAGGTGAACACCGGCATCCTCGCCGCGCCTGCTGCCCGCCTGCGGGCGTGGTTGGCCCGCCTGTCAAATGACAATGCCCAGGGCGAGTACTACCTGACCGACATCATCGCCATGGCGGTGGCCGACGGCGTGAGCGTCCAGACCGTGTCACCTGACTCGGCTACCGAAACGCTCGGCGTCAACGACAAGCAACAGCTCGCCGGGCTGGAGCGCGCGTACCAGTTGCAACAGGCCAACCGACTGCTCGAACAGGGCGTGACCCTGCTCGATCCGGCGCGTTTCGATCTGCGCGGCCAGCTCACCTGCGGGCAGGATGTGGAAATCGATGTGGGCTGCGTGTTCGAAGGGCAGGTCGAACTGGGCGACCGGGTGCGCATCGGTCCGCATTGCGTCATCCGTAATGCGCGCATTGGCGCAGGCACCCAGATCGCCGCGTTTTCGCATGTGGACCACAGCCAGATCGGCGAGGCTTGTGTGATTGGTCCGTATGCGCGCACCCGTCCTGGCACCGTGCTCGGGCGTGAAGTGCATGTCGGCAACTTTGTCGAGATCAAGAACAGCCACATCGACGACGCCTCCAAGGCCAATCATCTGGCCTATGTGGGCGATGCCGATGTCGGCAAGCGGGTGAACATCGGTGCCGGCACCATCACCTGCAATTACGACGGCGCCAACAAGTACCGCACCACTATCGGCGACGATGCCTTCATCGGCTCGGACACCCAGTTGGTGGCCCCGGTCAGCGTCGGCGCCGGTGCCACCCTGGGGGCGGGCACCACCCTGAGCAAGGACGCACCCGCCGGCCAGCTCACCGTTTCCCGCGCCCGCCAGATCAGCCTGCCCAACTGGAAGCGGCCGGTCAAGAAGACCACCCCCTGACCCGACCTGAACGGAGAGCCTCGCCATGTGCGGCATCGTAGCGGCCATTGCCACTCAAAACGTGGTGCAAGTCCTGATCGAAGGCTTGCGCAAGCTGGAATATCGCGGTTATGACTCTGCCGGTGTGGCCGTCATCGCCGATGGCCTGAAGCGCCTGCGCTCCACCGGACGGGTGGCCGAACTCGCGGCGCGCGCCGAAGCCGATGCCCTGTCCGCGACCGTCGGCATCGCGCACACCCGCTGGGCCACCCATGGCGTGCCCTGCGAGCGCAACGCCCACCCCCATGTATCGGCCGGGCTGGCCGTGGTGCACAACGGCATCATCGAAAACTTCGAACAAATCCGCGAGCGCCTGCAGGCCGAAGGCTATGTCTTCGAGTCCGAAACCGATACCGAGGCCATTGCCCATCTGGTGCACAGCATGTTGGCAGGGGGGGCGGATCTGTTCGAGGCCGTGCGGCGGGCCACCAACGAGCTGGTCGGGGCCTATGCGATTGCGGTGGTCATGGAGCACGACCCGTTTCGCGTCATCGTCGCCCGGCGCGGTTCGCCGCTGCTGCTCGGCGTGGGCGAGGAGGGGATGTATGCCGCCTCCGACACCGCTGCGCTGCTGCAGGTCACCCGCAAGGTGGTGTATCTGGAAGATGGCGACCTTGCCGAACTGCGTCGCGACGCCTGGCGCATCGTGCGCCCCGACGGCAGCCCGGTCGAACGCGACATGCATCTGTCCAGCCTGTCTGCCGACGCGGTCGAGTTGGGGCCGTATCGCCACTACATGCAGAAAGAAATCTTCGAACAACCCCAGGCGATTGCCAACACGCTGGAAATCATCGCCGGTGGCGCCGGCATCAGCCCCAACCTGTTCGGAAGCGAAGCCCGGCAGGGGCTGGACGGGGTCCGGCAGGTGCTGATCATCGCCTGTGGCACCAGCTACCATGCCGGCCTGGTGGCCCGTTACTGGCTGGAGTCGATTGCCGGCCTGCGTTGCACCGTGGAAATCGCCAGCGAATACCGCTACCGCGAATCGGTGTCCGACCCCGACACCCTGGTGGTGGCCATTTCCCAGTCCGGCGAAACTGCCGACACCCTGGCCGCGCTCAAGCACGCCCGTGCGCTCGGCATGACGCGCACGCTGGCGATCTGCAATGTGCCCGAGTCTGCCATCGTGCGCGAGGCGCGGCTGCGCTTCATCACCCGCGCCGGCCCCGAAATCGGTGTCGCCTCCACCAAGGCCTTCACCACCCAGCTCGCCGCGCTCGCGCTGCTCACCCTGACCCTGGCCCGGCAGCAGGGCCGGCTCAACGACGAGGCCGAAGCGCAGGCTCTCAATGCGCTGCGCCATCTGCCGGTGGCGGTGCAAAAAGTGCTTGAACTCGAACCCGAGATCGAACGCTGGGCGCAGCGCTTCGCAGCCAAGCAGCACGCGCTCTTCCTCGGCCGTGGCCGCCACTGGCCGATTGCCATGGAAGGTGCGCTGAAGCTCAAGGAAATTTCCTATATCCACGCCGAAGCCTACGCTGCCGGCGAACTCAAGCACGGCCCGCTGGCGCTGGTGGATAAGGACATGCCGGTCATCGCCGTCGCCCCGGCCGACGAACTGCTCGAAAAGCTCAAGTCCAACCTGCAGGAAGTCCGCGCGCGGGGTGGCGAGCTGTACGTGTTTGCCGATGCGGGCTGCGAGATTGTGGAAAGCGAAGGCGTGCACATCCTGCAACTGCCCGAACATTACGGCATGCTTTCCCCGGTGCTGCATGTGATCCCGCTGCAACTGCTGTCCTATCACGCCGCGCTGGTGAAAGGGACCGACGTGGACAAACCCCGGAATCTGGCAAAAAGCGTGACGGTGGAGTGATGGCCGGACAGGGGGCCTGCATCCCTTCATGTGCATCCCTCCCATCCTTGTGACAATATGTCGCCTGCCGTGACTGTGTGCCACGAAGGATTCGATGATCTGCTCCCTGCCCGAGAACGAGAATGAGCGCCTGGCGGCGTTGCATGGCCTGGGTATTCTCGATACGCCGGCCGAGGTGGCCTTTGACAACCTGACGCAGCTTGCGGCGGATCTGTTCGAGACGCCGATGGCGCTGGTGTCGCTGGTCGACCGGGAGCGGCAGTGGTTCAAGTCGCGTTTCGGATTGTGCGTGGCGCAGATGCCCAGGGAGGTGTCGTTCTGCACGCATGTGGTGCGTGACGACAGTGTGCTGGTGGTGGAGGATGCGGCGGCCGATCCGCGCTTTGCGGACAATCCGCTGGTGGTCGGTGAGCCATGTCTGCGTTTCTATGCCGGCGCACCGGTGCGCTCCGAGGCCGGTTTCGTGTTGGGTACCCTGTGCGTGCTCGACAGCCGTCCCCATGTGTTCGACGAGGCCGCGCGGCGGCGTCTGCAGTTGCTCGCCCGGCAGGTGGAGCAGCTCATCAGCCTGCACCGGCGTGGTCAACTGCTGGATCGTGAAACCCGCAACACCTTGCGCAGCAATGCGCGCTATCAGGCCATCATCCAGGGGGCTGCGGCCGGCATTGTGCGCATCAACGGACGCGGACGCATGCTGGAGGTGAATCGCTTTGCGCTGGACATGCTCGGTTACCGGGCCGATGAGCTGGTGGGGCGCAATGTCAGCATGCTGATGCCGGCGCGCTGGGGCGAGTCGCATGATGCCTATCTGGAGGCGTACCAGCGCACCGGTCAGGCGCGGGTGATCGGCAAGGGGCGAGAGGTGGAGGCGCTGCATCGGGACGGTCACGCGATTCCGGTGCATCTGGCGGTGAGCGAAGTGGTGTATGCCGACTGCGCGGACGCCGATGTGGAGGGGGCGCAGGGCGCGGCCCGTGAGTCGCGCGAATTCATCGGCATCCTGTCCGATCTGCGCGAGGTGCATGCAGCGCGGGCGCGCGAACAGCATGAGCGTGCGTTGCTGCAGGTGCTGCATCAGGGTCTCACCGATTATCGTGCCCTGCTGTCGGGCAATACCTTGTGGGGCTTCCTGAAGCAGGCCCTGTGCGAGCTGACCGGCAGCAATTATGGCCTGATTGGCGAAGTGGTCAGCCAGAATGGCGAGCCGGCGCTGAAGCTTCATGCCATCACCGACCTGTCGTGGAGCGACGAGTCGCAGCGCCTGATGGAGCGGCTGGTGCGGGGCGACATGATGCTCACCAACCCGCACAGCCTGCTCGGACGGGTGTTTGCCGGGGGCGAGGTGGTGCTGAGCAATGAGGTCGCAAGCGATCCACGCCGCAGCGGTTTGCCGCCCGGCCATCCGGCGCTGACCCGTTATCTGGGGGTGCCGATCATGGACGAAGGCGCGGTGATCGGCATGTATGCGATCGCCAACGCCCGCGATGACTACGATTCATCGCTGGTGAGCTGGCTGGAACCGTTCACGACCACCTGCGCGCTGCTGATCAACTTGTACCGCCAGCTCAACGAGCGAAGCGAACGCGCCCAGCTGCTGGAAAACCTGGTGGCCGAGCGCACCGCCGAACTGGCCTGGTTGTCGAATCAGGACCCCCTCACCGGCTTGCCCAACCGGCGGGCCATGCTGGCGCGCATCGGTGACCGGGTGCGGGCCGGGCAGGCAGCCGTGTATTTCCTGGCCTTCGACGGCGTGGGCGATATCGCCGGCATGTATGGGTATGCGATTGCCGATGCGCTGGGGCAGGCCGTGGCCCGCCGGCTCGGGGTGTTTGCCGACAGCCTGCCCGAGGGGGTGCTCGGGGTGTGGAACAGCGCCGAGTGGTTGCTGTTGTGCAGTGTGGTCGATGACGCTGCCCAGCAGGACATCGCACGGCAGGTGCTCGCGTTGTGCGCCCACCCCTTCGAGGTGGAAGGCATGTCGCTGTATGTGCATGCGCGCATCGGCGTGGGGCAGGCCGATGCGGGGTGCACGGCCGAGCAACTGGTGCGCCGTGCGGCCCTGGCGCTGCCTGTGCCGAGTGCTGCCGAAAGCTGGCAGGATTACAGCCCGGCGCTGGAAAGTGCGCTGGTGCGCCGCACCGAGTTGCGCGATGCGCTGCGCCATGCGATTGCCGGCAATGAGCTGTTCCTGTTGTTCCAGCCCAAGGTGGACCCGCGCAGCGGCGCGGTGATGGGGGCCGAGGCGCTGGTGCGCTGGGACAGCCCGTCGCTGGGTCGGGTGTCTCCGGCCGAGTTCATTCCGCTCGCCGAGGCCAGTGGCGAGATCGAGGCCATCGGCAACTGGGTGATCGACCGGGCGCTCGCCTGCCTGAAGCGCTGGCAGCAGCAGGGCGCGGTCGGGCCGGCGTTCACGCTCGCGGTGAACGTTGCCAGCGTGCAGTTGATGCGAGCGGACTTTGCGGCCAACCTGATCGAACGGGTACGGGCCAGCGGCGTGTCGCCCACCAATCTTGAGCTGGAAGTGACCGAGTCGGGGTTGATGCAGGACATGAAGCTGGCGATGCGCCAGTTGCAAGCCCTCTCCGCCGCCGGCATGCGGGTGGCGATAGACGACTTCGGCACCGGTTATTCCTCGCTGGCCTACCTGAAGTCGCTGCCGGTGTCGGTGCTGAAGATCGACAAGGCCTTTATCCAGGAACTGCACTGTAGCCCACAGGACCAGCGCCTCACCGGTACGGTGATCGACATGGCGCGGCACTTTGGCTTCACCACCGTGGCCGAAGGGGTGGAACTGCCCGAGCAGTTGCTGTGGTTGCTGGAAATGGGCTGCGATCTGGTGCAGGGCTTTTTGTATGCGCCGCCGCTGAAGGAGTCGGTGTTGCTCGACCGGGTGCGACGTGGTTTTGGCCGGGAGGAGGCGTGAGTTTCGTTCGGGGTGTGCTCCTGCTGCTGGGGGGGCTGATGAGCAGTCTGCCGGCCGGGGCAGGGCAGCAGCAGGTGATGGGGGTCGGGGCGTTCTGGCCGCTGGTCGAGTATCTGCGTGCCCATCCGGGGCAGGAGGCGCTGAGTGCCCGCCTGGCCCGCCGGGTGGCGGAGCCGGCCCGGCCTGTCACGCCGCGTCTGGAGCGGCCGCTGCGCATCGCGGTGGTGTATCCCGGCGTGCAGATTTCCGATTACTGGTGGCGCAGTCTGAGCGTGCTGCGCGCACGGCTCGATGAACTGGACCTGCCCTACCAGCTGGACACGTATTTGAGCGGTCCCGGCGTGAATGCGGTGGATCAGCAGCTCGATCAGGTGCGGCAGGCACTGGAGAGCGACCCCGACTACCTCATTTATACCTTGTCCACCGCCGCGCAGAAGGCGATTGTCGAGCGTTTGCTGGCGCGTGGGCGGCCCCGCGTGATCCTGCAGAACATCACCACTCCGGTGCGTGACTGGGCCGGCATGCAGCCTCTGCTGTATGTGGGTTTCGACCATGCGCAGGGCAGCCGCTTGCTGGCGGCCGAGCTGCGTGGCAGCAATGAAGCGGGGGGCTATGCGATGCTGCTGCCCGACCGTGCGCTGCTTGGTCGCATGCGCGGTGATCCTCTGGTCGAGGCCCTGAACGACAGTCGGCTGCAGTTGCGCGAGGTGTATGTGACCGGTTTCGATGCGCAGCGCATCGAGGCGGCCACCCGCGATGCGCTGACCCGCCATGCCGATCTGCGTCTGCTGGTGGCCACCACCACCGATCTGGCGCTGGGGGCGCTGAGGGTGCGCGACGAACCGGCTTACCGGCGGCGCAGCCTGCTGGTGAGTGCCTGGGGCGGCGGCGAGGCCGAATTGGCAGCGCTGATGCAGGGGCGGCTGGATCTGACGGTGATGCGTCACAATGATGACAACGGTGTGGCCATGGCCGAGGCCATCGCGCTGGATGCGCAGGGCCGGAGTCATGAGGTGCCGACCGTATTCGCGGGCGGCCTGTCGGTATTGACCCGCGAGACGGCCCGCGAAACCCTGCGGGCACTGGCGGCACACGCTTTCCGCTATTCGGGGGTGCCGGAGGGGCTGAAGTGAAGCTGCTCGGAACCTTGACTCGCCGGGTCGGGCTCGCGCTGGCAGCAGCCATGCTGTTGCTGGGGGCGCTGGCGCTGGGGCTGGCGCTCGATGGCGCACGTCATCTGGTGCAGCATGAAACTCGGCTGAGCTTTGACACCAGCGCTGCGCTGGCCAACCTGATCGTGGAGCAGGACTTGCACGGTGCCGAGCGTCTGCTCGCCGAGATGGCCGGCAACGCGGCCTTGCTGCAGGCGGTGGCCGGGCAGGACCGCCCCGAGGCGCTGGACCGGCTGCGTGCGTTGCGCGACCTCGATGAACGGGGGCTGTTCGATGTGCTGCTGCTGAGCCTGCCGGATGTGCCGCGCTGGGTGGAGGCCGGGCTGGCGCTGAGTTCGCCCGAGCTCTACGAAGCCGCCCGTGCCGCCGAAGTGCTGTCGCGGGAATGGACACTCTTTTCCGGGACGGATGGCGAGGGGATGCCGCGCGTGTTGCTGATGCACGCCCGGCCAATAACCGATGCTGCCACTGGACGGGTGATTGCGCACCTGCGTGGCGGGCTGGAGTTGAGCGGCAACCTGACCCTGCTCAACCGCATTCGCCAGGCGGCCGGACTGGAGGCAGTGGGCTTGCGCTTGGGCGAGGCGCTGATTGCAGTGAGCCCTCCGGCGTGGGCGGAGGCGCTGGGCAGTGCCGCGCCCTTGCCGTCCGGAGCGGAGCACGCCAACCGGGTGGCCGAGCGCGTGGCGGCGTTGCCGGGTCTGGACGAACCGCTGCATGTGGTGATGGCACTGCCGGAAGGCGCCGGGCTGACGGATGCATTCCGGGGGCGTGCCCTGCTGTTCGGTCTGGCGGTGGTGCTGTTGTTGTCCCTGCTGTTCATGGTGCTGGCCAGGCAAATCACCGTGCCGCTCAATAGCCTGGCGCGGCAGGCGCGCGAGATGGCGCGACACCCGGACGCCGGGTTGAGCGTGCCATCCGGGCATGCGGGCGACGAAATCGGTAGCCTGGTCGGATCCTTCAACCAGTTGGTGCGGTCGATTGTCGCCAGCGAGCAGCGCTTTCGGGCTGCGTTCGAGCAGGGCTTCCTGCTGGCCGGCATGGTGGACCGCAATGGTGTGTTGCTGTCGGTGAATCAGGCTGCGTTGAGCATGATTGCCGCGCGTGAGCAGGATGTGATTGGTCGGTCCTTTGTCGACACGCCCTGGTGGGCGGGTAACCCGGAGCAGCAGGCGCGCCTGCGGGCGGCACTGGAAGATGCGCTGCGCGGCCGGGTGACGTCCTTTGAAGCGACCCATCCCACTGCGGAAGGCGGGATTGCGACGGTGATCTTCAATGCCTCGCCGGTAGAGCTGGGAGGACAGCGGGGAGACCAGCGTCAGGTGCTGGTCACCGCGCTGGACATCACCGAGCGCAAGCAGGCCGAAGAGCGGATTCACATGCTTGCCTTTTACGACTCGCTTACCGGCCTGCCCAACCGGCGGCGACTGCTCGACCAGCTGGCCGATTTCCGGGCGCGCAAGGCAGCGGCCGGCGAGCATGGCGCATTGATCTTCATCGATCTGGATGACTTCAAGCTGCTCAACGACACGCGCGGTCACCATACCGGCGACCGTCTGCTGGTTGAGGTGAGCGACCGGCTGCGCGTGTTGCTCGACGGCCGTGCAACGGTGGCTCGTTTTGGTGGCGATGAGTTCGTGGTGCTGCTGGAAGCGCTGCCGGCCGAAAGCGCGGCAGCACACGCGCATGCGGCTGGGGTGGCCAGCGCGATTCATGCCCGGCTGGCCGAGCCTTACATGCTTGACGGGCGCGATTATCATGGCACGCCGAGCATCGGGGTGAGCGTGTTTCGTGGTGCCGAGGCGAGCATGGACGAGCTGCTCAAGCGGGCCGACATGGCCATGTACGAAGCCAAGGCGGGCGGGCGCAATGCGGTGCGCTTCTTCGATCCGCGCATGCAGGCGAACCTGAGCGCGCGCACGGAACTGGAGGCCGATATGCGCCAGGCATTGCGCGAGCGCCAGTTTCTGCTGCACTTTCAGCCGCTGGTGCGCGAGGGCGTGGTGGTGGGGGCCGAGGCGTTGCTGCGCTGGCCGCATCCGCGCCACGGGCTGGTTTCGCCGGTGCAGTTCATCCCGGTGGCCGAGGAAACCGGGCTCATCGTGCCGATTGGCGAGCATGTGCTGCGCGAGGCCTGCCGCTGGGCACGGCGCTGGCAGCTACGGGTGGCCGAACAACACGGGCGCCTGCCGGTGGTGGCGATCAATGTCAGCGCGCGCCAGTTTCGCAGCGTGGATTTTGTCGACCGGGTGGCACTGGCCCTGCGGCACAGCGAGGCCGACCCGGCTGGCATCAAGCTGGAGTTGACCGAAAGCGTGGTGCTGGAAAACTTCGACGATTCGATCGCCAAGATGCACGCGTTGCGTGGGCTGGGGGTGGGGCTGGCAATCGACGATTTTGGCACCGGCTATTCATCCCTGACCTACCTGAAGCGCCTGCCGGTCGACCAGATCAAGATCGACGCCAGCTTTGTGCGCGACCTGCCGGAAGACCAGAACGATGCGGTGATCGTACGCGCCATCATTGCGATGGCGGCAAGCCTCAGCCTGGATGTGGTGGCCGAGGGGGTGGAGACCGCCGAGCAACTCGATTTTTTGCGCCATGAGGGCTGCCCTGTGATGCAGGGCTACCTGTTCGGCCGGCCGATGCCGCCGGAAAGCTTCGAAGACGGTTTTCTGGACGCCGAGCTCAGTCCGCAGGCCAGTTGATTTCGGGCAGGCTTTCGTAAGCGGGGCGGGCCAGCAGGTAGCCCTGGAACAGGGATACCCCCGCCTTGCGCAGGTGTTGCAGCTCTCCCGGCGTTTCCACGCCTTCGGCCACGACGCCGATGCCCAGGCTGTTGCACACGCCCAGAATGCCGGAGACAATCGCCTGACGCACCGGATTGGTGTCGATATGGCGCACCAGCTCCATGTCCAGCTTGATGATGTCGGGTTGAAACTCCGCCAGCAGGTTCAGCCCCGAGTAGCCCGCGCCGAAATCGTCGATGGCGGTCATGAAGCCCTGCCGGCGATATTCGGTGATGATGCGCTTCAGGTGCTCGCGATCCACCACCCGTTCGTTTTCGGTGATTTCGAAGATCAGCCGATGGGTGGGAAAGTTGTACCGCTCGGCCGCCTGCAGTGTTGCCCGTATGCAGGTGGCGGCCTCGTACACGGCGTTGGGCAGAAAGTTGATGCTCACATGGGTGTCCATGCCCAGTCGTGCGGCCAGTTCGACGGCCTTCACCCGGCAGGCCTGGTCAAAGGCATAGCGGTTGTCATCGGTGACCGCCCCCAGCACCTCGGCCGCGCCCCCGCCTTGGGTGCCGCGCACCAGCGCTTCGTACGCGAAGATCATGCGTGAGTTCACATCGACGATGGGCTGGAAGGCCATGCTGAAGTCGAGCGGAAAGGCCTCACCGTTCTGGCAGGCACGGCAGGGCGGAAGACCGGATGGGGGCTGGATCATGAGAGTACCTGCACGCCTTTGCGTCGGGATGTTCTGCATGTTAGCGCAGCTCCGCGCGTTATGGGCAGCAAACGCGGCATTGAGGAATGCTATGGCCCGGTGTCGGCTGTGCATGAAAACGTGTCCCCGGAAAACAATTTTTCTGCCCGGGGCTTGACCCATGCCCGGCCTTTTCGGCTATACTTCGCGACCTTTCCAGCCTCGTGCGAAGCGCGCTGCATGCGTCGCACAGCTCTCCCGGCTGGCGGGCCTTGGTGGTGAAATTGGTAGACACGCTATCTTGAGGGGGTAGTGGCGCAAGCCGTGCGAGTTCGAGTCTCGCCCAAGGCACCAGACATCCAGGACGCTCCCACGCGTCCGTCGTTCTTCAGCCATTCCGGCACATTCATGCGACTTGCACAGCCCGCTCTTCAGCACTACGGGCACCCGTCCTTCGTCGTGCACCGCACACAAGCTGATTCCTCGTCAGACATGGCTGGCGTGCCTGGGTTGGGAGGCTGTGAAGCCCGCTGCCCGTACCATGCCAAGGCAACTGCCCACGGCCCGTGAGTATGCTGCGAGGCATGCCTGAACCGGGTGTTGCTGCCTCTGCGCACGTTGCCGTGCGGCCAGGGGCTTGAACGGCGTGTCACCTGGCCTGCGATTCGCGAGTGGCCGGTGTCTGGGTGCCTTCGCGTGCGCTGCCGGTTTGCTCGTGAGGGGCAGGAGGCGTACTGTCGGCTGCCTGTGTGGGCGCCGTGCCGGAGTGGGGTTCCGTGTTCGGACTTCGGAAACGCTCGCTGCGCGCGCCTTCCTTGCGGTCCAGCCTGTCCAGGCCGGGTGAGATTGCGTTTTGCGGAGCGGCGTCGTTGAGGCGTGCGTTCATCTCGGGTGGCTGGCCGGGAATCAGTACGGCGGGGGGGCGCTCGCCGGCAGGAGTCCCATCCTCGGAGGCGGCATCCTGACCCGTATTCAGGATCACCGGCAGACCGTCCTTGCCACCGATGATGATGATCTTGCTGTTGTGCGAGGTGGCCAGCGCCATGGTGGCGTCGATGCCGCGCAGTCGCAGGTACTCCTCGGTGATCGTTTTGGCCACGATGTCCTGGAATTCGCGTATCCCCTCGGCCTCGATGCGCTTGCGTTCGCGTTCCTTCTCTTCGCGGGCGATGCGGAAATCGTATTCCAGCATCACCTGATACTGCTCGGTCTTGCGTTCGATGGCTTCGGCCACCCGCTCGGGCAGGGCTACGCTGCGGATGAGCACATCCTCCACGCTGACCAGGCGCCCCTGAAAGCTCTGGTTGATGAGCGAGGAGCCCAGTTCATTGACCATTCGTTCCAGAATCTCGGCCTGTATGAAGGCGCGGGTTTCGGTGTACAGCTGCTCCGGGGTGTAGCGCGAGATCAACTCCCGGGCGTGTGAGCCAATCTCCGGATACACTAGGATTTCCGCGTAATTGGGCCCCACCAGCTTGTGCAGCATGCCCGATGTTTCGGGGTTGATGCGATAGCGCACGGCGATGTCGACCTGCATCGCCAGACCGTTGGAGGAAATGGTGTCGTAAATGCGGGCGTTGTTCTGCAGGCGCGCGTCATAGACGTACATTTCGTCCCACGGAAAGATCAGGTGCATGCCTTCGCCATAGGTTCGGTCGACCACCGTGCCGCCGAAAAAGCGCAGCCACAGCACACCGGTGTGACCGGCCGGAATGGTGATGAACATCTGTGGTGCCAGCGCGATCAGTGCCAGCACGATGAAGAACAGGAAGATGTACAACGAAGTGGCATTGCGCTTCAGCCAGCGTTTCACGGCCTGCCACGGGCGGCCCAGTGTGGCGGCCCAGCGCCGTTTTTCCATCGGCGCGATGGCTGCATCCATCGTGTCAGCCATCGCGATGCTCCTTGTGGGTCGTGCCTGCGCTCATCGGTGGCTTCAGTCCAGGTTCAGATCTTTCAGGCGTCTGCGGGCCTCGCGGGACGGACGCCCCACCAGTTGAATCAGGAAGTCGCCGACGGGTGTGATCAGCATCGCGACGATGAAGTGCCCCAGAAAGCCGAAGGCGGTATGCCGGCCGATCAGGCCGCACAGCAGGCAGGCGGTGACGTACAGAACCAGCGTGACGATAGGCATGGCATCTCCATCGGCGGACGGCGAATCGACTCGCCCGGACGGCTCATGGTGGGTGGATGAAAGCCGTGCGGCAAGCGAATGCGGCTCCCATTCCGGATATTCAGTTGTCCGGAATGGAACTGCGCACTGTAAACATTTGTATGCAGGCCTGCAATCGATGCTTGGCAGCATGCGCACTTGAAACCCCGCGCCATCGCTACAATGCGCGTTGGGGTGACGCCCCGGTGTGCCCGAACCGACAGCCGGATGGCAGGAGAGCCGTGAAACTATCCACAAAGATCGCTTGGGCGCTGGCCGTGGCGCTGGCTGCGGCGCTGTCGCTGGCGACGGTCCTGAACGTGCTGCGCTTCGAGGAGACGGTGCATCGCCTGCTCGGCCAACGTCTGGAGGTGATGCTGGTCGAGGTTGAGCGGGAGTTGCTGAGCGGGCTTGACCTGGGGTTGCGGCTGGCGAACATGGAAAGCCTGCCGCTGATGTTGCAGCGCCGGCTGCAGATGGATCCGGACTTGCTGGCGCTGGAGGTGTTTGCCTGCGACGGTCGGCCGCTGGCGCGTGCCGCGCGTGCGCAGGCGGGCGGGTCGCAGCCGCTTGCAGCGCTGCCTGCGGGACGTACGGTTCAGTACACGGAGACGTACGTGCAGGCGAGTGTGCCTTTGCTCGACGGCCTCAGCCAGTGTGCCGGCGCACTGCGCCTGACGCTGGATGCCGGCGCCCAGCATGCCTTGGTAGCGCGTGCCGGAGCGACGCTCTGGCGTGCTGCGGCATGGGGCATGCTGACCCTGCTGCCGGTGTGGGGTTTGCTGTTCTGGCAGATGCGCCAGCGCCAGCGCCTGTTCCGGCGCCTGCTCGACGATGTGCACAGTCTGGAGAACGGTGTGCCGGTGGCCTTCATTCTGGACGAGCGGGGGGCGCTCACCCAGGGCGAGCGGCACATGTTGTCCGCGTACCGGCAGGCGCGCGAACCGCTGCTGGCCGGTGAGGTACCGCCATGGGCCTCGATCCGGACGGAAGACTGGGCTTCGACAGGCTCGACCCGAACGGAGGACGGGCGGGCCGGGACGGCCGGTGAGCGCCCCCCGGGCAGCTTGAGGCGGTTGATGGTGGTGGGCGCGCTGGCGCTGGTGCTGGCGCTGGGGGGGATTTCCTGGCGGGCGATCCTGCTCGCCGAGCAGGATTTGTGGGCCGAGATGAACCGCAAGGCGGCGCTGGAAAGCCTGGTGCTGGGCGAGAAGCTGGAGCGGGCGCTGGGGTATGGCATTCCATTCGAGGGTCTGCTGGGTTTCGAGGCCGTGTTTGCCGGGCTGAAAGCGGGCGATGACGATCTGGCGTTCGCGGCGATTGTCGCGCGCGACGGTCGTCTGCTGCATGTTGCCGGCGCGATGCCCGGGGAGGTGGCTGCAGCGAGCGCGCATGACGAGGCTTTCAGGGCCGGGCTGGCGGAGGCCCACATATTGACCGAGCGCGTACTGCCGGAAGGGGCCCGTCTGCTGCTGGCGCACGACCGGGCTGCGCTGAGCCGGCCGGTTACCGACAATCTGGTCGATATCGGCATCATCCTGCTGGTGGCCCTGGCCTTGTCCTTCGAGTGGATGCTGCTGGTGACCATGCTCAATGTGGTGCTGCCGGTTCGGGTCGCCACCCGGGTGCTGGAGCGCACCGGACGAGGGCGCTTCGACCTGAGTTACGGACAGGGTCTGTCCTGCGAGGTGGGGCGCCTGATGGGGGGCGTCAACCGGTTGATCGCCCGTGCCGCGCACAGGGTGGGTGCGCGTCCGCAGGCGCACCGTGAGCCGAGGCTGGTGGGTGTGCGCCTGCTGGCGTTCATGTTCGTGTTCGCAGAGGAGTTGGCCCGGCCGGTGATGCCGGCGTTTTTTGCGGGCTTTGGCGGCGCCGGGCTGGACGGGCATATGGTTGCCGGCATGGTGATGGCGGTTCAGCTGCTCACGGTGGCGCTGGCCATGCCGCTGTGCAGTCTGCTGCAGGGGCGGATGGGCGCGCGGCGGATGTATCTGAGCGGGGCGGTGCTGGCCACTGCCGGACTGTTCGCCACGGCCTATGCGCCGGACCTGTTCTGGCTGCTGCTGTGCCGAATGCTGTCCGCGCTGGGGTATGCGACGGCTTTTGTGGCCTGCCAGGGGCATGTGCTCGGGGCCACCGACGACTCCAATCGCGCGCAGGGCACGGCGATGATGGTGGCGGGCATCATGCTGGCCGACATCTGCGGACCGGCCGTGGGTGGCATTGTGGCCAACCATGTGGGGCATGAGGCCACTTTCATGCTGGGGGGCGCGATGGCGGCGCTGTCGGTGGGGCTGGCCCTGCTGCTGATGGATCCGCCCCGGACGGATGCGCCGGCGCCTCCGCGCCCGACACGGGCCGCCTTCGTCGGCTTGTTGGGCAACCGGCCGTTGCTGGGGCTGCTGATGTTTGCGGCTGTGCCGGCGAAGCTGATCCTGAGTGGCTTCCTGTACTACCTGGTGCCGTTGAGTCTGTATGAGGCCGGGGCGAACATGGCCGAGGTCGGGCGGGTGATCATTCTGTATGGCTTGGGCGCGTTTGCGACCGGCTGGTTGATTGCACGCTGGAGCGATCGTCGGCAGGCCGAGTTGCGGGTGGTCGGCGCGGCTGCGACGGTGAGTGCGTTGGCGCTGCTGATGGCCGGTCTGCGCCCGGACATGCTGGTGATGGCCCTTGCGGTGGTGGTGCTGGGCGTGGCGCAGGGGGCGTCGATTCCGGCGCAGATGGCGGGGGCGATGCGTCTGGCCCAGCCATTGGTGGCGCAGCATGGCACGGGGCCGCTGCTGGCGGTGATGCGCCTGACCGAGCGGTTGGGCGCAGCGGCAGGCCCCTTGCTGGCGGCCGCACTGACCCTGTGGTTCGGGTTTGACCAGGCGGTACTGATGCTGGCGGCCCTGGCCTTGTTGTGCGTGCTCGGCCTGCGCTGGACACAGTCGGACGTTCGGGAGCGTGCGCATGAAACAAGGTGAGCAGGCGGGGCTCCGCAGTACGCGTCGCCGTCGGCTCCTGCAGGGGCTGGCCGGTCTCCTGGGGACGGTCTGGGGGGCGCTGCCCGGCACGGTGCGCGCGGTGGAGCCGCAAGCGGTCGTCCGGCCAGCGCGGCCGTTGCGTGTGGCGATGGTGCTGTGGCGTGGCGAAACCGAGGTCGAGCAGGGGTTTCGCGAGCGCATTGCCGAAGCGGGCCTGCCGTTGCGTATCGAAGTGCATGATCTGGCGCGCGACCTGTCTGCGCTGCCCGGCGTGCTGGCACGCCTGCGTGCCGACCCACCGGAGCTGGTGTACACCTGGGGCACCGGGGTGACGCTCGGGGTCGCGGGGCGCCACGAGGAGTCGTTGGCCGGGTTGGCCGGGCTGGACGGTGTGCCGGTGGTGTTCGTGATGGTGGCCGCTCCGGTGGATACCGGCCTGATTCCGGCGGATGGTCGCAGCCGGCGAAACCTGACCGGTGTCTCGCATATTGCGCCGATGGAGGCGCAGATCGCGGCGATCCGGGCGTATCTGCCGATGCGTCGGCTGGGCGTGGTGTACAACTTCGCCGAGCCGGCCTCGCGGGCCAGTCTGTCGGCTTTGAAGGCACTGGGTGGGCAACTGGGTTTCGAAGTCGAGGCGTGGGCGCTGGGGGAAGACGGCCCGGCGCGCGTGGAGGACATTGCGCCGGCGGTGGCGGAACTGGCCGGGCGTGGGGTGGAGGTGCTGTATATCGGCCCCGACAATTTCATCGGCAACCACCGGGATGTGCTGACCGAAGCCGGTTTCAGGCACCGTCTGCCGGCCTTCACGGCCACCGCGCTGGAGGTGCGGGACGGCCAGGCCCTGTTCGGGCTGGTCAGCCGCTATGAGTTGGTGGGCCGTCTGGCGGCAGAAAAGGCGTTGCAGATTCTGCGTGACGGGCGCTCCCCTGAGGACATTCCGATCGAAACGCTGGACCGCTTTGCCTATCTGATTCGCCTGTCGGCCGTGCACCGGCTTGGGCTGTATCCACCGTTGCCCTTGCTGGACTATGCGGAGGTGATCGAGTGAGTGAATGTCGCTGGCTGGACCACGGCCATCTGCCTGAGGTGATCGCCCTGCATGCCGAGGCGCTGCGGGGCGTGCCGGCCGGACGGGTGGCGCGTGAGAGCGATGCTTTCTTTGCCGCACACATGGCCGAGTGCGGCCGGATTGCCGGGGTGTTCGCGCACGGCCGGCTGGTGGCCTATGCGGTGCTTGGTCTGCCCGCTGAAGGGGCGCCGAATTTCGGCGAGGATCATGGCCTGAGTGCGGCAGAGCTGCGCCGGGTCGCGCATCTGGACGGGGTGGCAGTCAGCCCGTCGTGGCGCGGTCGGGGGTTGCAGCGCCAGCTGATCGAGCTGCGCCTGACTCTGGCGCGGGCGCAGGGCAGGGACATTGTGCTGGCGACGGCCGCGCCGGACAACCCGGCGAGTGTCCTGAACCTGCTGCAGGCCGGGCTTCGTGCGCGTGGCCTGCGGCAGCGTTTCGGGGGCTGGCGTTATCTGATGCGCCTCGACCTGCTGGCCGCGCCGCTGCGCTGGCAGGAGGCGGTTCGTTCGCTGTCGTGCGCCAACATCGAGGGCCAGCGGGCGCTGCTGGCGCAAGGCTGGCAGGGGTGTGCGCTCATTGCCGGCCGGGACGATGCGCCCCAGCCGGAGTGGGCAGGTGGGCCGGCGATGCTGTTTCGCCGGCCTGACCCGGTGAGTTGAGCGGGGCGTGCTTGTCATTCAGTGCGACGGGGCGTCCGGATGGGGCGCCGGCTCGGTGGCCAGCTCCGGGTAGGCTTCGCGCCATGCGCAGGCCTGCGCGCCGCCCTGCCAGTAGCAGGCGGCGCCGTCGTGAAAGGGCAGGAAATTGCCCTTCTGCACCATCTCCTGCGCATCCAGGCTATGCAGGCCGGGGTGCATCTCGCGCAGCCGGTCCACATTTTCGTGAATGATGCGGGTGAGCCAATACACCACGTAGGGGCTGGCGCGGGCATCTGCGATGAGTGAGGCCTTGAAACCGTAGGATTCGATGTCTGCCTGCTGGCCAGCGTAGGTGCCGGCCGGCAGGCGTTGGCGGAAGTAGTAGGGGCTGTCGGCAATCAGGCGGTCCACGCCTTCTCCGGTCATGCCCACCAGGCGTGCGTTGCAGCCCTTCAGGGCCTCATTCACCGGGCCCGCCGGGTGGCCGATCCACAGCCCGAAGGCATCGATGTAGTTCTGGCACAGGCCGATCACGTTGTAGTCCTGCGCCACCGAGTAGATGCGGCCCAGCGCGGCGGTGTCGATGTTGCTGGCCTCCAGCAGGGCGGTCCACAAGGCCTTCGAGGCAGAACTGTCCGGCCCCACATTGATGCGCTTGCCGCGCAGATCGGCGAGCGAGCGGATGCCCGAGTCTGGGCGGACCACGAGCAAGCCGGTTTCATCGTGGAAGGACATCACCGAACGGGCCTGGGTGGCCTGCCCGGGCGTGCGGGCAAGGTCCCAGTTGTTGTTGGACTGCACCAGCGCGACCTGTACCCGGCCTTCCTGCAGCAGCCGCAGGTTGCTGCCCGCGCCCTGCGAGCGCAGCGGTACGCAGCGGATGCGGTGCTGTTCGTGGGTGCGACGCATCAGGGCGCAGATGGTGCTGGCGGCGCGGAAATAGAAGCCGCTGGTGCTGCCGCTGTAGATCGCCAGAAAGTACTCATCGCTGGTCGGTGCGGTGCCACTGGGGCGAGCGTCGTTGCGCGATGCCTGGTACTGCTGCAGCGGAATGGCATCGGGCTTGAACAGCCCGGGTTGGGGGGGGCTGCCTTGTGCGCTGGCCGGCAAGGCGGTCAGGCAGGCGAGGGTGGCCAGCACCATGAGGCATCCGGCCCTGCGATGTACTACCCCCCGTTTGCTCTGCGCCCGGACGCAAGTCTGCGCGCGGCTGGCCTGTCGGGTTGCGCTGCGTGCCGGCGCGGGGGGGGAGGGCTGTGGGGCGATGGAGGGCAAGATGGCATAATCCTCTGACACAGGCTGAAACACTACCATACGTTTCGGCTCCCTTCACGGCCGCTCATCACACCGTTCGGCTTGCTCATGGAATGCCCATCATGTTCTTCCAGTCTGTCGATGTCCTGCCGTGTGGGCACGCGGGGGGCCTGCCCGAAACCCTGCTGGCCGATGCTGCACACACCCTCCGGGGCTGGCCGGAGTATCGTGCCACGCCTCTGCTCGGCATGCCCGGTCTTGCGCGTGCGCTGGGGTTGGGGCAGGTGTGGGTGAAGGATGAGAGCGCCCGCTTCGGCAAGGGGGGCGTCAAGGCGCTGGGGGCACCCTACGCCCTGCAACGTCTGCTGCGCACCCACGGCGGGGGGGAGGACTGGTGCGCGGTGGCGGCCACCGACGGGAATCATGGCCTGGCCCTGGCCTGGGCGGCACGTCGGTTGGGTGGGCGGGCACGCATTTTTGTCGGGCAAGGGGTCGATGCGTTGCGCGTGCAGCGCATCCGTGACGAAGGCGCCGAGGTGGTGGCGGTGGCAGGGACCTACGACGATGCGGTGCACGCTGCCGCGCACGCCGCCGGGGCTCCGGGATGCCTGCTGGTGAGCGATACCGATGACACGCCGGGCGATGCGGTGGTGGAGAGCATCATGGCCGGATACGCCCTGCTGGGCAGCGAGCTGGCCAGCCAGCTGGATGACCATCTGGCTATTATTAACCCGCTGGCCGGACCGTCTCCGGGTGAGGCGCCCACGCACTTCTTTCTGCAGTGCGGTGTGGGCGGGGTGGCGGCCGGGGTGTTGAGCGGCTTGTTTGCTGCCAGCACGTATCGGCCGAGGGTGATCACGGTGGAACCCGAGCGCGCAGCCTGTGTGCGCGACAGCCTGCGCGCCGGCCGGCGGGTGAGCGTCCCGGGCGGGCTGGAGACGCGCATGGTCGGCCTGTCCTGCGGGCGACCGAGCGCGTCGGCCTTTGCTCTGCTCCGGCGGTGGGCGAGTGCGGCATTGACCGTGCCGGAGGCGACCGCTGCGCAGTTGCAGGCACAGCTGTCTGCCGGGGCGTTCGGCGATGCACCGCTGGCCACGGGCGACACGGGCGTGGCCGGGCTGGCGGGGCTGTGGCAGGCTGCGAGCGACCGGCAACTGCGTGAGGCGCTGGGGCTCGATGCGTGCAGCCGGGTGTTGGCGATCAACAGCGAAGGGCCGTTGTGCGCCTGAGGGGGCCGGGGGGCAAGGCAGGGTGTGAGGGTGGCTCAGCCGCGCAGGCAGGCCAGACGTCCGTCGCGCATCTGATACAGGCGGTCCGCCTGGTGGAACCAGCGGTCGTCGTGGGTGACGCAGATGATGATCTTGCCCTGCGCCTTCAGCTCAGGCAGTAACTGCTCGTAGAACACTGTGCGGAAATGCGGGTCCTGGTCGGCGGCCCATTCGTCCAGCACCAGCACGGGCTTGTTTTCCAGCAGGGCCGCGATCAGCGCCACCCGCTTGCGCTGCCCCTGGGACAAGTCGAGGGTGGAGAAGGCATGACCTTCGAGCGTCACCTTGTGGTCGATTTCCATGGTTTTCAGCAGGGTGCGCACGCGCTCGGGGTCTGGCGTGTCCAGGCCGTGCAGTTCGCGAAACAGGTGGTAGTCCGCCAGCACGGTGGCGAACTGGTCGCGGTAGGCTTGCAGCTGTTCATGGCGTACCGGCGCTTGATTGACCGTGATGCAGCCCTCGTCAGGGGGGCGCAGCCCGGTGAGCAGGCTGATCAGGGTGGACTTGCCCGAACCGTTGCCGCCGGTGATGAAGCTGATTTCTCCCGCCCGGAAGCAGGCCTCCAGCGGTCCGATCGCAAAGCCTTGGCTGCCGCTGCCGTCCGGGTACGCGAAGCGCAGGCCGTTCAGGGCGATCTCATGCAGGGGGCTGGCCCCCTCCAGCGCCTGCATGGCCTCGTTGCTGGCGCTACCGTCCTGGCTCAGCCGGGCCTGCAGGCGCTGCTCCAGCGTGGCAATGCGCTGCAGCGAGGTGTTGGCCTCGCCGAGCGCGGGAATGGTCTGCAGGATCGCGCCAATCGGGCCGATCATGAACAGCGCGGCGGTGGTGGCCTGCACGGCCATGTCGTGAAAGTCGGTGGTAAACAGCGGCACCACGAACACCATCAGCGCCATGATGAGGTAGAAGGCCAGCTGCACCAGCGCCAGTTCCAGCGCCCACTGCCGCCGGATGGCCGACTTTGCGATGCGGGCCTCGGCGGAGTAGCCATCCAGCGCGTCGATCAGGGCCGTTTCGCGGGCGCGGCTCATGCGCACTTCCTTGAAGCCGTGCAGCAGGTCGGTGAGCCCGTCGAACAGCCGTCCTTCCTCCTCGCGGGCGCGCCGGTTCTTGTCCAGCACTTCATGCATGCGTTGCACATGCAGCAAGGTGGCGAGCACCGAGAAGGCCATCGTGAGCAGGAAGGCAATCAGCGACATCCAGGCCATGTACAGGCTCACGAAGACCAGCATCACGAGTTGCTGCACGCCCAGCAGGATCATTGGCAGGGTGTTGGAGATGCCCTGCATCTCCTGGGTGAGGGCCGATTGCAGCGCGCCCTGGCCGACGGCGGAGAGGGTGTCGGACCGGGCGTTGCGGGCGCTGCCGAAGAGGCGCAGCCGCATGTCGTGCAGCACCCGTTCGATTTCGCGTGCGGTGAGCAGGTTGGCCAGCCTTTGCGACCAGGCGAAGCCCAGCGTGGCGAGCGCCATCAACAGCAGCAGGTGCAGCTCCACCTCACCGTTGCCGGCCTGCTCGGCGGCGCTGTTGACCACCACCAGCACCAGCGTGGTGGAGACTGCGGACATCACCGACAGGGCGAGCACCGTGCCCGTGTTCAGCCTGGCTTCGTCGCGGATGAGCTTGAGCAACTGCATGGTCATTGTTCCTGCAGGCGACCGTTTTCAAAGTGAATGCGACGGTCGGCGGCGTCGAAGTAGTGGTCGTCGTGGGTGACGGCAATCACTGTGATGCCGCGTGCCTTGAGCATGGGCAGGATCTCGCGGTAGAACACGCGCCTGAAGTGCGGGTCCTGGTCGGCCGCCCACTCATCGAGCACGAGGATCGGACGTTGCTCCAGAATCGCCACTACCAGGGCCAGCCGCTTGCGCTGTCCCTGTGACAGCCGGGTGTTGCTGATCCGGCCGCTGTCGTCGATCGAGGTGACATGCTCGATGTGCAGCCGCTGGAGCCACTCGCCGGCTTCGTGCAGTTGGTCGGGGGGGCAGCCATGCAGTCGGGAAAACAGGTGAAAGTCGGAGAACACGGTGGCAATCAGATGCCGGTAGGACTGCAGGTTGCGCATGCCCAGTGGTTTGTCGTCGAGCATCATCCGGCCTTCGGTGGGGTGGTACAGCCCGGTGAGCAGCTTCACGAAGGTGGACTTCCCGGAGCCGTTGCCACCGGTCACGAACAGGATTTCGCCGCGCCGGATGGACAGGTCCAGCGGCCCGAGCTGAAAACCATGTGCCCGGTCGTCTCCGGCATAGCGATAGCCGACGCCCTCAAGGCGCAGGGTGGTGAAGTTGGTGGCAACGTCCAGCATCGTGGCGGGGTCGGTATCGACCGCCTCTCCCATGGTGGCGAGCTCATCGGCAAGCGAGAACATGCGCCGGGCGGCGCTCTCGGCCGCGTTCAGCACCGAGGCGGACTGCACCACCACACTGATTGGGCCGATCATGAACAGCACCGCAGTGGCTACCTTGCTGACCGAGCCGCTGAAGTCCGGTGAATGCACCGGCACCACGAACACCACCACCGCGAGCAGGATGTAAAAGGCCACCATGCCGACCACCGACTGCTGGAATACCAGTCCGTGCAGCGTGGTGCCGGCATCGCGCTTGTCGGCGGAAGCCGTCTCGAAGGCGTGGCCGAGCGCGGCGTTGCGGGCCGACCACATGCGCACCTCACGGATGCCGGCAAACAGGTCGGCCACCCGTTCGAACATGCGGTTCTCGATGCGCCCCAGGCGCAGGAAGGCTTCCACCAGGCCATGGTTGAGGCGCATGTAGATCCACGCCCCGCAGACCGTGGTGGCGATCACCAGCACGAAGGCCAGCGGCGACAGCCACAGCACATACAGCAGCACGGCGATCACCACCACCAGCGAGCGAAATGCCGAAGCCAGATACTGGGAGTGCTGGGAGATGGCCTGGCTGCTGTGGGTGATGCTCTCGAACAGCCGTGCCTGCCCGAAGCGTTCGATACGGGCATAGTCCGCGCGTGCCAGCATGGCCAGCAGGCGTGTGCGCAGTTGGTGGATGCCGTTCTCGATTTCCAGGCCGACCCGCCCGATGAGACGGGTCTCGGCCACGAAGAAGAGCGTGGCCACGCCGGCAAACGCGGCGGCCAGCCACAGGTCGACCTGATCCACTCCGTTGTCGACGATCTCTTGTGCCGCAGCGTTCACGATCGCCAGCAGCAATGCACTGCCGCCGCCTGACAGTGCGGCAAGTGCGATCAACTGCGAGATCAGCCTCCGGTCGCCAGAGGCCAGCAGGTCGAGAAGTTTCATCCGGGGGAAATCCATCGTGAGCCCATGCGGCCCAGCGACTGTAACCACGCATTCCGCATGTGTCCAGCGGCAGCGCTCAATGAGAGGCGCTCAATTCAGCCCGGCTGTCGGGCGGCCGGTGCGCGCGGACGGGATCCCCGCCGGACAGGCTCAGGGTTGCGGTGGACGGATGTCGGGGCGTCCTTCGGGGCGGATCGACAGGTCAAGCTCGTATTCCTCGCCGGACATCTGGTCGGGGTCATAGCCCGGGGGCGGGGTGCGTGGCTGGGCATTGAGGGCCTGCGCCACGAAGGGCGCCGTTTCGGCAACGGCCTCGGGCTTGAGGACATGCTGATGGATCACGAACAGGCAGGCAGCGCTGGCGAAAAAAAGGTGATTCGCGAGGCCGCGCCGCTTGCGTGGATCCAGGGCGTGGAGGCGGGGAAGTTTCATGATCGGGCCTTGGCTGCTTGAATACCTGCGGACGTATCGTAATGGACCCGCTGCGAACAGGTGAGTTCAGACACTTTGTGCAGATGGACGGACTATTTCAGCCCGGAGGCGCGCTGTCAAGCGCATGTTGTCCCTGTTGGCCGGCACGGCGCGTTAAACTCACGCCTTGCCCGGAGCGCGCGTCGGAGAAGGTGTCGAATGGGCGTCGAATGGGGCGTCGAATGGGGCGTGGCATGCGGGAGAGGGGACAGCATGGATGATCAGGGCATGAACCGGCAGCCGGCCGTTGCGCAGGCCTGTCGCCTGCGGGTGCACCCGGCCGGAGATATGTCCGGCCTGTGCGGGCGCGCCCTTCGTGGCCTGCAGGTGGTGCCTGCGTTCGATGCCGACGGTGCGCTGCTGCTGGAATATCGCCTGCAGGCCGACCTGTCGCAGCTGCGTGTGCCAGAGCCCGCTCAACCGCGTGCGTGCGAGGGACTGTGGCAGCATACCTGCATGGAGGCCTTCATTGGCAGCGGGGGCGGCGACTATGTCGAGTTCAACTTTTCGCCTTCCGGCGAGTGGGCCTGCTACCGGTTTGCCGCCTACCGGCAGGCGCTGGACGAGCCGTTCGGGGGCGGAAGCCCTTCGCGGTCGGGCCCGGTGCCGGAATGCTCGACTACCTGCGCTGTGGACGGCCTGCACCTGCGGGCGCGCATTCCGCCAGGCCTGCTACCCGTGGCATCGCCCGGAGGGGCGTGGGTGCTGGGCTTGAGTGCGGTGCTGGAGGGGCGGGCGGGTGAGCTGGCCTATCTGGCCTTGCACCACCCATGCGTCCGGCCCGATTTTCATCACCACGAGGGTTTTGTGCTGCGACTTGCGCCGCCTCGTGACGCCGTTGTGCAGCCGGGCGCTGCGCGTACCCTTCAATCCCTTCAGCCGATGCCGGAAGGCTCGAACTGCCCATGAAATTCGGAATTGACTGTTTTGTCGGCGATGCCGACCTGCGTGCCGGCCTGCGTGGACGGCGGGTGGCGTTGCTGGCGCATCCTGCGTCGCTGGATCGCGAGCTGCGCCATTCGCTCGATCTGATTGCTGCTCTCGATGACGTGCGCCTGACCGCAGCCTTCGGCCCCCAGCATGGCCTGCGGGGCGACAAGCAGGACAATATGGTGGAGTCGGAAGACTTCATCGATCCGCAGCTCGGCATCCCGGTGTTCAGCCTGTATGGCGAGGTGCGGCGGCCCACCGATGCGATGATGGACAGCTTCGATGTGTTGCTGGTCGATCTGCAGGATCTGGGCTGCCGCATCTACACCTTCATCACCACCTTGCGTTACGTGCTGGAGGCGGCTGCGGCGCATGGCAAGGCGGTGTGGGTGCTGGACCGCCCCAATCCGGCTGGCCGGCCGGTGGAGGGCACGCTGTTGCAGCCGGGTTGGGAGAGCTTTGTCGGTGCCGGTCCGATGCCCATGCGCCACGGCATGACCATGGGCGAGCTGGCCCGCTGGTTCGTGCGCTGGCTGGGGCTGGATGTGGAGTGTCAGGTGATCGCCATGCAGGGCTGGAAGCCGGCGCAGGCCCCGGGCCATGGTTGGCCGTTGCTGGAGCGCACCTGGGTGAACCCCAGCCCGAACGCGCCCAACCCGTGGATGGCACGCTGCTATGCTGGCACGGTGATGCTGGAGGGTACCTCCCTGTCCGAAGGGCGTGGCACCACCCGGCCGTTGGAGCTGTTCGGCGCGCCCGATCTGGATGCACGGGCCTTGCTGGCCGAAATGCAGACCCTTGCACCGCACTGGCTGCAGGGGTGCCGGCTGCGTGAATGCTGGTTTGAGCCCACGTTCCACAAGCACGCCGGCCAGTTGTGCGCGGGCGTGCACATCCATGTCGAAGATCCTGCGCATTACGACCATGCAGCTTTCCGTCCCTGGCGACTGCAGGCGCTGGCCTTCAAGGCGATTCGCCGCCTGCAGCCCGACTATCCGCTGTGGCGGGATTTTGCCTACGAATACGAGCACGGCCGGCTGGCGATCGACCTGATCAATGGCAGTGCGTTGCTGCGCGAATGGGTGGACGACCCGTCTGCCGGGGTCGAGGCACTGGAGGCGCAGGCGGCGGCCGACGAAGCCGCCTGGCTGCACACCCGGGCCCCTTTCCTGCTGTACTGAAGGCGCGCTGGGCTTCAGCGCCCGTCAGACGTTGCGCCCCCAGCGGTTGCGGCCTCTGCGGTCGCCTCTTCCACTGGCGCCGTGTGCGCTGCGCGCGCTGTGGGCGCTCCGCTCATGGGCGGTGTTGCCGACAGCGGGGTGGGAGGCTTGCGCGCCTTGTGGAGCAGGCTGCGCAGGTTGCCCAACCCCTGCCACAGGCCGCCGCGCACGGGCCGGGCCGGCCCGGGCTGGCGGGTGTCCTGATGAAAGGCCAGCCCCAGCTCGGTGAGGGTGCTGCCCTGAAACACCCGTCGCACCACCAGGTCGACACTGCCCAGCGCCACCCGGTCGCCCACCACCGGATGGGTGCCAAGCTCCTTGTGCATGAATTCCGCGATCGACATGTCTGCATGTGCGTGGGCCGGCAGCGGCAGATCGTAGGCGGTGGCCAGATCTCCCAGCCGTCCTTCCGGACTGACCCTGAACTGGCCGAAAAAGGCCTGATCGTCCACGCCCGGGCTTTGTGTTTTGGAGAACAGCCGGTCGAGCAGGTCGACATACTCCGGCGGCACGAACAGATACACCAGATCGCCGGGTTGCAGCGGGCCGGCGTTCTCGAAATGCAGTGAGCGTCCGTTGCGGACCACCAGCGAGGGCCTGGCCCAGCGCGGCAGGCGTGTGCCGGCAATCAGCGGGCTGTCTTCCAGCACGCGATAGATCAGAAATTCATGCTTGGGGTTGCCGGGCAGTTCGAGCTCGATGCGCTCCAGCGGACCGGACTGGGCCGGGACGATCAGCTTCAGCCAGCGCGCCGCCGGTTTGATCGTCCAGCCCTGCACCAGCAGCGAGGTGATCACCATGATGAACACCACGTTCAGATACAGGTCCGCGCCTTCCACGCCGCTCACGGCGGGCAGGATGCCGAGCAGGATGGAGACCGCGCCGCGTAGCCCCACCCAGGCATTGAAGGTCACCGTGTTGCGATCGAAGCGGAAGGGCAACAGGCACAGCACCACGGCCAGCGGTCGGCCCACGAACATCAGGAACAGCCCCAGGGCGATGGCCGGGAGGATCACCGGACCGAATTCGGACGGCGTCACGAACAGCCCCAGCACCAGGAACATGACGATCTGCGCCAGCCAGGTCATCCCCTGCTGGTGCCGGCGCAGGGCCGATGAACCAGGCATGTGACGGTTGCCGGCGACGATGCCTGCCACATAGATGGCGAGAAAGCCGCTGCCGCCAAAGTGACCGGTGACCGCGAACACGCACAGTGCGCAGGCCATCACCAGAATCGGATACAGCGCTTCCTCCAGCTGGATGCGCTTGACGATTTCGACAATCAGATACCCGCCTACCAGTCCGGTGAGCAGCCCCAGTCCCATCTGCAGGCCGAAACCCTGGAGGAAGCTGGCCGCCAGACTGGGGGTTTGTTCGGCCAGAATGAGTTCGATGAACAGGACGGTGAGGAAGATCGCCATCGGGTCGTTCGAGCCGGACTCCACTTCCAGCACCGAGCGCACGCGCTTGTAGATCTTGATGCCTCCGGCACGCAGCAGGAAGAACACGGCGGCCGCATCGGTGGAACTGATGATCGCCCCCATCAGAAACGCGTGATACCAGGGCAGGTCGAACAGGAAGCGTGCCGCGACCCCGACAATCAGCGTGGTCAGCAGCACCCCGACAGTGGCCAGCACCATGGCTGGCCCGGCCGCCCGCTTGAGGGTCTGGGTGCGGGTGCCGAAGCCCGAATCGAACAGGATTACCGCCAGCGCCAGACTGCCCAGAAAGTACGCCAGGCTGGCGCTGTTGAAGACCAGCCCGAAGCCGTCCTCGCCGGCAATCAGGCCAATGCCCAGAAACACCAGCAACAGGGGCGCCCCAAAGCGGAAGGCCAGCGCGCTGGTGAGCACGGAGACGGCAATCAGCCCCGCGCCAACGAGGATTACGGTAAACATCCAGTCCATGAAGTGCCTTGCGGGGTAATGAACGAACTCGAGCTGCAAACGGAAACCGGACTTTACCGCAAGCAGGGGCGAACGACTCACTGCATGCTGACCGGGCGCGGCAGGGATTCGTTCCCCTGCCGTTTTCGGCACGGGGTGCGCTGAGGCATGATCATGCGTGGAGCTTGGTGACTGGCAACAGGCGCTGTTTGTTCCGTCTGCCGGATGGGATTACCCGCGGACGGGGGGCTTCCGGAGCACGCCGGCGGCAAGTGCAAAGGTTGCGAGTGTCAGGGTCAGGACGGCAGGGTAGGTCTGATCCAGGAGCAGGGTGACCGATATTGCTGCCAGGTGTGCCAGCAGGGCCAGCAGGGCGCTCATCAGCAGCGCCTGGGTCAGGTTGTGCGCCCGCGACCAGGCGAGGCTTGCCGGGACCAGCACCATGGCCAGCGTTACGAACACGCCCAGTGCCAGAGCACCGGCGGCCAGAATCGTGATGACGCCTGCCTCTCGCAGAAGCAGGGTGCGCCGCAGCCGTGCCGGGCCGGGGCCAGGGAGCCAGGGCAGCCATTCGTGTGTGAGCCAGGCGCGCCCGGAGATCAGCACCAGCACCATGCCGGACAGGGCCAGCCCGGCATACCACGGCCAGTCCTGCCAGCGTATCAGCAGCAACTGCCCCTCGATTGCGGAGGCCGAGAGCAGGCGGGCCGAGGTGTGGTTGTCCGCGATCAGCATGGAGGCGGCCCAGGCGCCGAGCAGCAGCAACAGATGCCGGCTTGTGCCCTCCGCTGCCGGTGAGCGCAGTGTGCTGGCCATGCCCAGCCCGATGCACAGGGCGAATGTCCAGGCGCCCACCAGCGGGGGCAGGCTGGCGAGCATCGCCAGCATTGCACCGAGTACGGCAACCTGGGCGTGAGCCAGGGCGGCTACGGCCTCATTGCGCACCTTCAGGCTGATCCCCAGCGCTCCCAGCGTGGCAGCCAGCAGCATGCCCAGCAGGATGCCGGGCATGAAGAGCTGCCACGCCTCCAGCCATGCGGGCACACTCATGGCCGCCGGACCTCGATGGTGCGTGACACCACCCCGGGCGACAGGGGTTCGTCATCATGGCTCACCAGCAGCAGGCTGCGTGCCTGCATGAAATCGCTCAGGCTGGACAGTGCGGCGTGGAAGCTGCGGCGGGTGCTGGCGTCCAGATACTGGGTGGGTTCATCGAGCAGCAGCAGGTCACACGGCTGGGACAGCGCCATCGCGAGCACCAGCCGCTGGCGCTCGCCGCCGCTCAGGCAATCCACGCGCGTGTTGCGCTGTGCGGGCAGCCAGGGGTGATGGCAGTGTCTCAGGCCGGCAAGCGTGAGCAGGTCATTCACGCTGCAGGGGCCTGATGGAAGCCGCCCCGCGTGTTGTGGTAAATGCACGATGCGCAGGCCGCTTTGGCGCTTCAGTTGCCCGCCCAGGGGCGCTGCTTCACCGTGAAGGGTGCGCAGCAGCGTGCTCTTGCCCGTGCCATTGTCTCCACGGATCAACACCACTTCGCCAGCGTGCACTTGAAAGTCCAGCGCCTGCGCGACAGGGTGATGGTGACCGACCAACAAGCCCTCTGCGCGCAGGAGCGGTGGCGGGGGCACGAGAGGCGGGTGCAAGGGGCTGGCAGCGGCAGTCAGGGCGCGGTGCAGGTTGCATTCAGCGCGCATGGGCCAGTGCTTCGACCCAGTGTGTCACCAGCGCGAGATACGCAGCGGCTGTGGGGTGCTGTGGCTCAAGCGGCAGGCTGAGCACCGGCCAGCCGAGGCGCTTGCCCAGCGCCTCCGGGGCCGTTGCGGGCTGGTGATCTGCGTGCACGATGATGCCCTGTTGTCCGGCGAAACGGGTATTCAGCGTGGCGAGGTGGCCGGCACCGGGTGGAACACCGGGTCTGGGCTCAATGAAAGCCTCCACCGAAACCGGAAGCCATGAAGCGAAATAATCGAATTCCTCATGGTAGGCGATCAGTTGTACCGGGGCCGGAAGGCGATCATGCCATGTGGGCAAGTGATTGCGTAGCCGGAGTGAGAACAGGCGCGCGCGCAGCCGGAACGCCTCGGCCTGGGCCGGTCGTATTCCACCCATGCGCTCGGCGAGGGCTTCGGCCGCGTCGGCCATCAATGCCGGTGACAGGTTGAAGTGTGGGTTGCCTTCGGCATGGACATGGCCGCCGAGCGACGGATCGAAGCGGGTGTCATGCAGATGGAGGTGCTGTGCAACTGCGAAATGCCCCGGTTGGCCGGCCCGCAGTTGCGGGTTTGCTGCGCCGTCGAGTGCGGCAGGCAACCACCCTTCTTCCAGTTGGGCACCGACCGCAACCACCATATCCGCACGCCTGAGCTGCGAAATCATGCTGGGGCGTGCGCTCAGGTTGTGTGCGTCGCGCCCCGGTGGCACCAGGGTGTCCAATTGCACCGTGTGGCCACCGACGGCTTCAACCAGTGCGCCCATGCTCTGGGTTGTGGCCACGACCCGCAGCGGGGGGCTGCCGTGGGCCAACCCGAGCGGAAGGCCTGCGCTGCCCAGCAGGGCCGCCCCAAGGTGCAGAGCCCGGCGGCGGCCGAAGAGAAACGTGCTCACCGGGGACCTCTCAGAAACGATGTGCGGGATGGCTGCCGAACAGCGCATTGAGCTGCAGCATGAAGACCCAACTGTCCTTGCTGCTTTCGGCAGCCGAATGACCGTGGGCCCGGGCGCCGGCGAAGTCTTCGTAGGTCAGCTGGCCACGCACGAAAATCGTTTCGCGAGGGCGCCAGGTGGCCTGCAGGGCGTAGCGGTACGAGGTGTCTTCCGCGCTCGTGAGCGTGGGGTGGAACTTCACCTGACGGTTGCTCAGGCCCAGGGCTTCTGCCCTTGCCCCGACCTGCCAGCGGGGCGCGATTCCGTAGACGGCTTCCAGATAGAGGCCATCCTGACGCTCGGTGAAGTCCGCCGGGTTCTGTCGCCAGCCACGGGCTTCGGACCAACCTCGCGCATTCACCGAGCGTTGGGTGTAGTAATACTCGCCACCAATACGCCAGTTGCCTTCGCCGTAGGCTTTGCCGGATTCATGCCGGTACATCAGGTCCACGCCGCCAAACCAGGTGTCCCCTTCCAGCGTGTGCTTGTGGTCACCATGGTCATCCACACGGGAATACTGGCGTGACTTGCCTGCCGAAACCCCGATCTGCAGGGCATCGGAGGGGCCAAGGTCGGGACCGAACTTGGCAAATGCCGTCACCAGGCGGGGGCCGCTGCGGGTTTCATGGAAGGCGCCCTCGTCTTGACGGTTGATGCCCTCGCCATTGCCTTGCAGCACCTCAAGTCCGAAGTTCATATAGTTGCCGGTGGCCGGGGTGAGGCTCAACTGGACACCGGTTTCCTGCAGGCCGTGTTCGCCGAACAGGTGCTGATTGACCAGCGGGCGTTCGATGAAGTCCCAGTCGTGCGAGTGGCGGCTGTTCACATAGCCGATGTCGGAAAGAAACTTGCCTGCCTTGAGCCGGAGTCCGGCAGGGAGCGCACGGGTGCTGAGGTAGGCCTCTTCGACCTCCACATCCTTGTCATTGAAACCCACGGTCAGCACGCCGTCGACCAGATCGGTCCTGGCGCGGATTGCCAGTTCCGAGTGTCCCGCGTTGAAGCCTTCTTCCAGTCCGTGTGCGTGACCATGACCATGGTCGTGACCTTCATGGTGAGCATGGCCAAAGCCAGCTGGCTCACGCTCCTTGCCGGAAAGGCGGTTCTGGTAAATACCGTCCAGGGTCAGCGAAAGGTCGAGCTGCAACCCCTCCTGCTGTATCAGGGATTGGGCGCCGGCAGTCGGAGCAAGGGCGATGAGCGTGGCGGCAAGGGCCAGGCGCTGTGGGGTCTTCATGATGTGTTCTTTCTCCCGTGCATGAGAGCCTTCACCCGTCAGCAGACAGGATTGGCTTGGTTTTTTTCAGAATTGAGATGTTATAACATTGCAAATAAGACGGGAAGTCATCCTGACGATCAGCGCGGTACGGGTTCGTACCCGTGCAACCGCCTCGGGGCTTGCTGCTCCGAGGCGGCGGGTGTTTCAGTGTGCTGGCTGGCCTGTGCGGGCTGGAGGGGTCAGACCGTGATGGCTGGGGCGTTGTCTGTCCGTTCGCGGGCGAGCAACGCCTGCTTGCGGGCCACCCCCCAGCGATAGCCCGAAATGCCACCGTCGCTGCGCAGTACGCGATGGCAGGGGATCAGGATGGCCAGGGCGTTGGCAGCGCAGGCGCGGGCCACGGCACGGGCTGAGCGGGGGGCGCCGATGCGCTGCGCCAGCGCGGTGTAGCTGATGGTTTGCCCTGCCGGGATGCGCTGCAGGGCGGACCAGACCCGTAACTGGAACGGGGTGCCACAGGGGTCGAGCGGCAGACCGGACAGGGCGACCGGTTTGGCGGGATGCTCGATCAGTTGCTGCAGGGCCGGCAGCCAGTCGGCCAGCGCAGCCGGGTCCTCGTGCAGGGGGGCAGATGGGAAGCGCGTGCGCAGGGCATCCAGCATCGTGGCAGGGTCGTCCCCCAGGGTCACCGCACGCAGGCCACGCGGGCTGCAGGCCACCAGCACAGGGCCGAGGCTGCTGTGGCCGAAGGCATAGCGCAGCGCAGCGTCGGCCGCTGTGGGGGGGACTGTCGGGGCAAACGGGGGGGCGTCGGGGGGCTGGGCGGACATGGGGCGCTCCTGAGGTGAGTCACACAAATTGACCGGCGGCATGGGCCGATGCCCAGGCCCATTGGAAATTGTAGCCGCCCAGGTGGCCGGTGACGTCCATCACTTCGCCGATGAAGTACAGCCCCTTGCAGTGCTGGGCTTCCATGGTGCGCGATGACAGGGAACGGGTGTCGACCCCGCCCAGCGTGACCTCAGCCTTGGCGTGCCCCAGGGTGCCAGAGGGCTGGATGCGCCAGTCCGAGAGCGCAGCGGCAATCTGCGCCAGAGCCTTTGCGTGGAACTGGCATACCGGGCGATTCCAGTCGTGCAGGGTGCACCACGCCTGCGCGAAGCGGCGGGGCAGATGCTCGGCCAGCAGGTTCGGCAGCAGGGTGCGTGAGCTGGCCTGCGCCTGCAGCCAGGGCTCGGCATCCACGTCCGGGAGCAGGTTGATGCTGATCGGCTGGCGCGTACCCTCTTCGCCGGCCTGCGCCTGCCAGTAGCTGGACACCTGCAGGATGGCCGGACCGGACAGGCCGCGATGGGTGATCAGCATGGCTTCGCGGAAGTGTGCGCCATCGCAGGCAGCCACCACGTCCAGCGAGGCCCCGGCCAGCGGCTTGAAACGCTCCAGGGTGTCGGGGGGTAGGGTGAGGGGTACCAGCGCCGGGCGGGGCGTCACCACCGGCAGGCCGAACTGCTCGGCCAGCCGGTAGCCGAACGGGGTGGCGCCGATCTTGGGAATGGCCAGCCCCCCGGTGGCCACCACCAGGCTGTCGCAGGCGAGCGCGCCGCGTGAGGTGAGCAGCCGGAAGCCTCCGGTGTCATCCCGCCGCAGCACCGAGTCGATGCGGGTGGACAGTGCCCAGTGCACTTGCCCGGCGGCACATTCGTCCTGCAGCAGCCTGATGATGTCCTGCGCGCTGTCGTTGCAGAACAGCTGCCCGTGCTCCCGCTCGTGGTAGTCGATGCCGTGGCGCTCGACCAGCGCAATGAAGTCGGCGGGGCCGAAGCGGGCCAACGCCGAGCGCACGAAGTGCGGATTGCTGCACAGGTAGTTGTCCGGTCCGACCCGGCGATTGGTGAAATTGCAGCGCCCGCCGCCGGAAATGCGGATCTTCTCGCCCAACTTGTCGGCGTGGTCGAGCAGCAGCACGCGGCGGCCGCGTTGTCCGGCAGTGGCCGCGCACAGCATGCCGGCCGCGCCGGCGCCGATGATGATGACGTCAAAATGTTCAGGGGCAGGGGGCATCACGCACACTCCAGGGGCAGGGCGGGCAGCATACGCAGCCCGCCTGCGGGCGGCAAGCCGGCCCGCACAGACCGTTCAGACCAGGCCCAGGGCACCGGCTGCAGCGCCCAGTGCGATCAGCCAGATCGGGGCGAGTCCGGTGCGCAACATCGCCAGCACGGTGAGCGCGATGAGCGCCACGGCACCCAGGCCGTGCTGCAGGTCGCGCAGAAAGGGCTGCGCCAGAATCCAGCCGGTGGCCACGACCAGCCCCACCGTGACCGGCGCGAAACCGGCTGTGAAGGCACGCACCGGCAGGCTGTCGCGGTGCCGGTTGCCCAGGCGACTGGCCGCCAGCGAGAGCAGGGTGGATGGCAGGAGGATGCCCACCAGCGCTGCGGCGGCACCGATGTAGCCGGCCACCTGATAGCCGAGCAGGGGCACGAACAGCACGTTGGGGCCGGGGGCCGCCTGGGCCAGCGCGATGCTGGCGGTGAAGTCGGTGTCCGACAGCCAGCCGCGCTCCCCCACGAAGTAACGATGCATCTCGGGCGCGGTGGAGACGGCACCGCCGATGGAGAGCAGCGACAGCGCCAGAAAGCGTACGAACAGGTCGATCAGGTCGGCACTCGACAGGGCGCTGCTCATGGCCTCACCTGCCGCACCAGGCACACACTGGCAATCAGGCAGCCCACGGCACCCAGCCCGAGCACCACCCAGGCCAGCGGCAGGCGCAGCACGACGATGGCAAACAGGGTCAGCGTGCCGAGGGTGGCACACACCCACAACCCCATCGGATTGCGGCGCAGCCCCCCGGCCATGCGCAGGGCCATGGCGAACATCAGCCCGGCGGCCACCGAACCCATGCCGCGCAGCATGCCGGCCACCACCGGCTGTTCGGCGTAGCTGGCGTAGCCGGCAGCCAGTACCAGCACGATGACCAGCGGCGCTGCAATCATGCCGCCGATCGCCGCCAGCGCGCCGGGCAGGCCAAAGAAGCGGTCGCCCAGCATGAGTGACAGGTTCACCACGTTCGGACCGGGCAGCAACTGGGCCAGCGAATAGGCATCGAGAAACGCCTCCCGGCTCAGCCAGCGCTTGCGCTCCACCAGTTCGCGCTGCGCCACCGCCAGCACGCCGCCGAAACCTTGCAGGGCGAGGGCGGAAAAGGTGAGGAAGATATCGAGAAGGGAGCGGGGTCGGGCGTGCGGGTCGGGCGTCATGATTGATGCGCGGCGGACAAGATAGCTGCACCGCATGGAGGTTAGGCAGTATTATCGCCTCGGGATACCAACCGGTTGGTAAGTCCAGCGGCAAGCCGGGAGTTTAACAGCCAACATGAAGAAACTGTTCCGTCGCCTGGGTGGCAGGGTGGTCAGTCGTCTGGCCGAGTGGCTGCCGGGTCACGTGCGTGCGAGAGCCTACGCGCGCATGCTGCGCTGCGATCAGGCGCTGCCGGACAAGGTTGTGTTCAAGCTGGCGGAAACCCGGGAAGAGCTGGAAGCCTGTTTCCGGTTGCTGCACGATGCGTACGTGGAGGCCGGTTTCATGCTGCCCGACCCTTCGGGCATGCGTGTCACGGTCTATCACGCCTTGCCCACCACCTCCACGCTGCTTTGTCGTCATGGGGACAGGGTGGTGGGCACCCTGTCCCTGATTCGTGAGAGCGCACTGGGCTTTCCCATGCAGCGGGTGTTCGATATCTCGGCCATCCGGGGTGCGGGCGGACAGGTGGCCGAGGTTTCGGCGCTGGCGATAGACCGGCGCTTCCGGGCGGCAAGTGGCCGGATCCTGTTGCCGCTGATGAAGTTCATGTACGAGTATGCGACCCGTCAGTTTGACACCCGTCATCTGGTGATTGCAGTCAATCCACGGCATGTGGGGTTTTATGAGTCGGTGTTGTGCTTCCAGCGCCTGTCCCGGCACAAGGTGGCGCATTACGACTTCGTGAATGGCGCGCCGGCCGTGGGCGCACACCTCGATCTGGCGCAGGCCCCGTCCCGTTTCAGGCGCCGTTACGCGCACCAGTCGGCCGAACGCAACCTGCACCATTACTTCATCGAGCAGCATGTGCCGAACATCCAGCCCCCGGTACGGCGCTTTCACACCACTGCCGACCCGGTGATGACCCCCGAGCTGATCGAATATTTCTTCGTGCAGCGAACCGACATGTTTGCGCGTCTGAAGTCGCGTGAGTTGATGCTGCTGCATGCCATCTACGACTTGCCTGCGTACAAGCGCGTGTTGCCCCCGGTGCCCGAGGATGCCTCGCGCGCGCAGATGCGGCGCCGTTCGCACCGGCGCTTTCCGGTGTCGTGCCCTGGTGAGTTCGTGACGCATCAGGCCGGTTTGCGACGACGTTTCGTGCTGCGGGTGGTCGAGTGTTCGCTGGCCGGCTTCAGGGTACGGGCCGACCGGCCGCTGCCCCCGGGGGCGTGCGGCCGGGTGTCGGTGGAGTTGGGGGCTGCGGAGCGTGCCGTTTTGCAGGTCACCGTGCTGCGCCAGAGTGCTCGCGACCCCATGCTGGCACTGTTGCGGATCGAGAAGGCCGATGCCCTGTGGGCAAAATTCGTGGCCGCCCTCGGCAAGGCGCAGACCGGCAGCGAGCTGAGCGAGGCGACCCGCTTCATGTGAGCCGGGCCGCCCAGGTGGCTCAGGTTTCGAAACGGCGAATGCTTTTCAGCAGGTCGTCGGCCACGCTGTCCAGTGCTTCGGCCGAGCTGACCGATTGTGCGGTTGCGCCGCTGGTCTGCTCGGTATGGGCCGCGATTTCCTCCACCCGGCGCGCCACCTCGCTGGAGGCGGTGGACTGTTCGCGCAGCGCCAGATCGAGTTCGGCCACGATGTCGGCCACGCTGTGCGCGATCTGTTGCAGCCGGTGCATGGTCTGGCCGGTGTGTTCGGCCAGTTCGCGGCTCTCCGCCACCGAGCGCACCCCTTTGTCGATGCCGCTGACGGCTGCATCGGTGGAGTGCTTCACCGCTTCCACCATGCGCGCGATCTCGTGGGTGGACTGGGCGGTGCGTTCCGAGAGCTTGCGCACTTCGTCGGCGACCACCGCAAAGCCCCGGCCGGCCTCGCCCGCACGGGCGGCCTCGATGGCAGCATTCAGGGCCAGCAGGTTGGTCTGTTCGGCAATCTCGCGGATCACCGAGACAATGCGGGCGATTTGTTCCGACTGTTTTTCCAGCCCGGCAATCTGCCCTGCCGCATCGCTGACCACCTGGCTCATCTGACCCATGCCGTGTACCAGCCGGTCGACCGTGGCCTTGCCATCGCTGGCCTCCTTGTCGGAGTCGCCGGCCAGGCGGGCTGCATCGCCGGTGCGTTCGGCCACATGACCGATGGACACGGTCAGTTCCTCGATGCTGGCCGCAATGGCCGCCGCCGCGCTGCTCTGCACATTCGCGCTGTCATTCACCTGCTGGGCGCTCTCGCGTAGCTGGCGGGCCGATTCGGCCACCTGGTTGGCGCCCTGATGGGTGTGCGACATGGTGTGCTTGAGCGCATCCTGCATTTCGCCCAGTGCCCGTACCACCTCGCCCACTTCGTCGCGTGAGGCGGGGGGCAGGCGGGTGTTGAGCTTGCCGGCCGCGATTTGCTTGACGGCGACAATGGCGGCCTGCAACTGGTGCACGATGCGTGAGGACATCATCAGCGTGAGCGCGATTGCCAGCACGCCGCCCACCGCCGCCGCCAGCACGCCGCCCGTGAAGGCCTGGCGCACATCGCCGGCCGCACGTGCGGCAACCGCTTCGCCCTGCGCGCGGGTGTAGTCGGCGAGCGCATTGAGTTCGTCGCGCAGCGCATTCGCACGCTCCACCCAGACGGTGCGGCGCAGTTGCTGCGCGCGATGCTCGTCCCCCTGGCGCATCGCCTCGCGTGCCTGATTCACGGCGTCGGCATATCCCCGGGCCTCGCGCGCCACCTTCTCCAGCATCGCAGCCTCGGTGCGGTCGCTGATCGCGCGGCGGTACTGATCCAGTGCTTCCATGAGCTGGCGGTCCAGCCCGTCCAGAGAGCTACCCAGCTTGGCCCGGTCCTCGGGGCTTTCCGGCATCAGAAACTCCAGGCTGCGCACCCGGTAACGCAGCCTGAGCTGGCTGATCTGTGCATTGTGCTCCAGGCTGGTCATCACGCTGCCAGTGAGGCGTTCGACTTCCTGGTTGGCCTTGTTGATCGAGTACAGGATGAAGAAAATCGAGGCCACCAGAACAAAGCCGGTCAGACCGGACAGCAGGAACAGCTTTGCGCGAAGGGAAAGGTTGTCGAGAAACTGCATGATGGTCTCCGGTAGTCGCGTTCTTGTGTTGTTTGTGAGTGATGTCCGCCGTGGACGCAGCTCTGGAGCTAACGGCGAGCGACGGCGGAACTTTAACCTTTCCTCATGAAGGTGGGCAGTCCCCCGGCATGCGCCGGGGGGGCGTTTCGCATGCCCGTGTGCGCGCTCCCGGTGTAAGCTGGCGGTGTGAGCGGTGGCATGGGGACGCCCCGGGGAGTGCAGGTCATGAACACGAACAGCAGCACGGACAGTAATTCGAAAGGGGATAAAGGGCTCGGGGATGAAGGGCGCGCGGCTGGCGCGGGGCCGGCGGTGGCGGACAATGGGCTGTTGCTCAAGCGGGTGGCGATCGACACTTATCGGGAGAATGTGGCCTACCTGCACCGCGACTGTCCGGTGTATCGGGCCGAGGGCTTTCAGGCGCTGTCCAAGGTGGAGGTGCGGGCCAATGGGCGGCGCATTCTGGCGACACTGAATGTGGTCGATGACGAGTCCATCGTCGGCTGTCGTGAGCTGGGGGTGTCCGAGGATGCCTTTGCTCAGCTGGCGGTGCACGATGGTCATCCGGCCGAAGTGTCGCAGGCCGAGCCGCCCGGTTCGATTTCCGCCCTGCACCGCAAGATTGCCGGGGAGCGTCTGGGGCGGGAAGATTTTCGCGCCATCGTGCGCGACATTGCCGAGCATCGCTATTCCAAGATCGAGCTGACGGCGTTCGTGGTGGCTTCCAATCAGGGGGAACTGGACCGCGAGGAGGTGTATTTCCTGACCAGCGCGATGGTCGACAGCGGCCGGCGGCTGGACTGGCACGAGCAGGTGGTGGTCGACAAGCACTGCATCGGGGGCATTCCGGGCAACCGCACCTCCATGCTGGTGGTGCCGATTGCTGCGGCGCATGGCATGTTGTGCCCGAAGACCTCGTCACGGGCCATCACCTCGCCGGCCGGCACCGCCGACACCATGGAGGTGCTGGCCACGGTCGAGCTGCCGTTTGCAAAGCTCGCGGGGATCGTGCGCGAACATCGCGGCTGCCTGGCATGGGGGGGCACGGCCGACCTGTCGCCGGCCGACGATGTGCTCATTTCAGTGGAGCGACCGCTGTCCATCGATTCGCCCGGGCAGATGGTGGCGTCCATCCTGTCCAAGAAGATTGCCGCCGGCTCCACCCATCTGGTGCTCGACATTCCGGTGGGGCCGACGGCCAAGGTGCGTTCCATGCCCGAGGCGCAGCGCCTGCGCAAGCTCTTCGAGTATGTGGCCGGGGCGCTCAACCTGGGGCTGGATGTGGTGATCACCGACGGTCGCCAGCCCATCGGCAACGGCATCGGCCCGGTGCTGGAGGCTCGCGATGTGATGCGCGTGCTCGAGAACGATCCGCGCGCGCCCAACGACTTGCGGCAGAAAGCCCTGCGCCTGGCGGGCCGTCTGCTGGAGTTCGATCCGGATGTGCGGGGTGGCGATGGATTTGCGATTGCTCGCGACATTCTCGACTCCGGGCGGGCGCTGGCACGCATGCGCGCCATTATCAGAGCCCAGGGCGAAAAACCCTTCGATCACAACAGCCCGGCACTGGGGCGGCTCAGCTTTGAGGTGTGCGCCGAGCGGGATGGCGTGGTCACCGCGATAGACAACCTGCAGATTGCCCGCATCGCGCGGGTGGCCGGGGCGCCCAAGGTGGCCGGGGCCGGGGTCGATCTGTTTCGCAAGATGGGTGAGGCGGTGTGCGAGGGCGAACCCCTGTTCAGGGTACATGCCGAGTATCCGGCCGATCTGGAGTTTGCGCGGCAGGCTTGTGCCCGTGCCAGCGGCTACCGTATCGGGACTGCGGAAGAGTTGTCCCATGTGTTTGTGGAGTTCTGATGCCGACCCATGGATTGCCTGACGATACGGTGCTGCTGCACTTCGAGGACGAGGCGGCAGCGGCGCAGCGCCTGAGCGAGGCGGTGCACCAGGCGGGTGGCCGGGTGTGGCCGGCTTGCATCGAGCGCCACCGCTTTCCCGACGGAGAGCTCCGGCTGCGCCTGCCGCCAGCCCTGCCCGGACGGGTGCTGCTGCTGCGTTCGCTGGACGACCCGAACGAGAAGCTGCTTGAGCTGCTGATTGCCACCGAAACCGCGCGCACCCTGGGGGCGCAGCGTCTGACTCTGCTTGCCCCCTACCTGGCGTACATGCGCCAGGACATTGCGTTCAATCCGGGCGAGGCGGTCAGCCAGCGCATTGTCGGCGCGTTTCTCGGGCGCCTGTTCGATGACCTGATCACTTTCGACCCCCATCTGCACCGGGTGCCGTCTCTGTCGGCCATCATGCCGCACACGCGCTGCACGGTGCTCAGCGGTGCCCCCCTGCTGGCCGATCTGATCGCACGCCGTCGTGGCAAGGCGCTCCTGATCGGGCCGGATGCGGAGTCGGCGCAATGGGTGGCCGCCGCCGCTGCCAGCCAGGGGATGGAGCATGCCGTGTGCGAGAAGGTGCGCCATGGTGACCGGGCGGTGAGCATTTCCCTGCCTGACTGCGTGTTTGCCGGGCGTCCGGTGGTGTTGCTCGACGACATGGCCAGCACCGGCCACACCGCTGCCCGTGCCACACAACTGTTGCTCGCCGCAGGGGCTGCGTCGGTCGATCTGGCGGTCACCCATGCGCTGTTTGTGGGCGATGCCTGCGCCCAACTGCAGGCCGCGGGCATTGGCGAGGTGTGGAGCACCGACTGCATCCGTCATGCAAGCAATGCCGTGCCGGTGGCACCGGCACTGGCACAGGCGCTGCTTGAGGGTGGCGGGGCGGTTTGATGCAGGGTGGTTTTGTGTGAGAAGGGGCAATCCGTTCTGCATGAAAAGATTGACGATGTAATGGCGTGGCTGCATTATCTGTCTCTGGTTGAAACATTCCGTAGCATGTGGTCGCTGTGCTGCCGGGGTGGATGCCCCCCTATTTTTCCCAGAACGGAGGCTGATCGATGACAGGCCGTGCCCATGTCGTGCGCAGGATCTTGCTTGCCGCCGTCCTCGCGCTGCTTGCCGTGCTGCCGGTGCAGGCGGTTTCCGCCGAATCCGAAGTGGCCATTCCTGCGCGCTCAAGCTTCGTGGTGCGCCCGGCGACCGCCGAGCATGTTGCCCTGCTGCGTCAGGGCGGGCTGGTGCTGTACATGCGCCATGGCGCCACCGATGCACGCTTTCCCGACCGCATTCCGGTGAATCTCGATGATTGCGACAGCCAGCGACCGCTCACCGAGCAGGGACGGGTGCAGCTGAACATGATCGGACAATACTTTGCCCGGCTGAATGTCCCCTTCGACAGGGTCATCACCAGCCCCTTCTGCCGGGCGGTGGAGAGTGCCGGCCGAGTGTTTGGCGCGGACCGGGTGGAGGTCGATGTGGTGCTGCGCTACACCGCCGCCATGCCCGAGGAGGAGAAGCGGCCAGCGGTGGTGCGTACCCGGGAGTGGGTGTCGCGCGTGGTCGGCGAGGCGGGCCTGAACCGGGTGGTCGTGGCACATGGCCCGAACATGGCGGAACTGATGGATTACATGCCGCCGGAGGGCACGATGATCATTTTCCGACCGCTGGGCGAGCAGGCGGGTTTCGAGTACCTGGCCAGCATCGAGCCTCCGCACTGGCCGGCCCTGTTGCGCGAGCTGGGGCTGGAGTGAAGGCGCGGCGCAGTCTGCTCCTGTTGCTGCTGCTGCCCGTGTTGCTGGTCGGGCTGTTTGCCGTGGTGGTGATGTATGGTGCGCTGGTCAGCCTGTATGCCCAGTTCGACCGGGTGAGCGTCGAGCAGACCAGCGATCTGGCTGTCATCGAGGATGCAGCAGGCTTTTCACGGGACATTGGCCTGATCCAGAAGCGCATGGCGGTTGCCCTGCAAGGCGCCATGTCGGGCGAGCTCGACGAGTTGCAGCTGTATCGCATGCATACCGCCATCGTGAACGATCTGCACGCACTGTCCGCGCGCGTCGAGCAACTGGTCACCTCCGAACTGGTGATCGACGCCAACCACAACAGCGCACGCGGCCTGCGCGAGGAGTTCGAGGGGTATCGACGCTTCCTCATCATGACCACCGACGTGCTTGCGGTGGATGCCAGCGTGGCCGCTGACTTCATGGAACAGGCCCGCGTGCATTTCCGCGAGTTCTCCATCTTTTCCAGCCGCATCGTGACCTTGCTCGCGCACCGCTCGCAGGAGCGCAACCAGGTGCAGCAGGCGGCCTTCCATTCGGTGTTTGAAAAGGTGTTGTGGAGCGGGCTGCTGTCCCTGCTGGTGCTGCTGGTGGTGACCGCCTTCATTGCCCGTCATGCCAGTTCGCGCATGCTGGCGGTGGCCGATGCGCTGAGTGCGCTGTCCGGTTCTGCTGGCTCGCGCATTCCTCTGCCGCAGATCGAGGCCATGCACCGGGGCAGCCGGGGGGAGTTTGCGCGCATTGCGGCCACCCTGCTGGCCTTTCGGGACGAGATCGAACGACGGCGCAAGGCCGAGGAGGAGGCCTTTCAGCTGGCCTTTTACGACCCACTCACCCGTCTGCCCAATCGTCGCCTGCTGCTGGAGCGGCTCGACCATGCACTCAGCGTGGCCGAAAGCAGTGGCAACCACACCGCACTGGTGATGCTCGATCTGGACGACTTCAAAAGCGTCAACGATTCACGCGGCCATGGATTCGGTGACCGCCTGCTGATCGAGGTGGCCGCACGTTTGCTGGATTCGGTGCGTGAAAGCGACACGGTGGCCCGGCTGGGGGGGGACGAGTTCGCGATCATCATCGAGTCGCTGAGTGCCCGGCCGGAACGGGCGGTGGCAGAGATCGAGCGGCATGTCTCCCAAGTGATCCGGCGCATTGGTGACGCGCTCGAAATTGAGGGTGAAACCGTGTTCACCAGTGCCAGCATGGGGATCACCCTGTTTGGCCAGCGGCCGGAAAGCATGGACGATCCGCTCAAGCATGCTGAAACGGCGATGTACCAGGCGAAGGCCGACGGGCGCAACACTTTCCGCTTCTACGACCCCGCAGTGCAGGCCCGGCTGGAGGCACGCATCAGCCTCGAGCGTGAGCTGCGGCTGTCGGTCGAGCGCGAGGAACTGCGTCTTTATTATCAGGTGCAGGTCGATCAGCGCGACGAGGTGCGCGGGGTGGAGGCGCTGGTGCGCTGGATGCACCCCGAACGGGGGTTGGTGCCGCCCGGCGAATTCATCCCGCTGGCCGAGTCCTCCGACCTGATCCTGGGCATCGGTCACTGGGTGCTGCACACCGCCTGCCGCACGCTGAAGCGCTGGGAGGGTGATCCGCGCTGTGCCGGCATGAGCATGTCGGTGAACGTCAGTGCCCGCCAGTTCCGTCAGGAAGGCTTTGTGGACGAGGTGCTGACGGTGTTGCGCGAAACCGGCGCCAACCCGCAGCGGCTCAAGCTGGAGCTGACCGAGAGTACGGTGCTGGAGGATGTCGAGCTGACGATTGCACGGATGCAGCAGTTGCGCGAAGCGGGCGTGCGCTTCTCCATGGATGATTTCGGCACAGGGTATTCCTCGCTGCAGTATCTGAAGCGCTTGCCGCTGGATCAGTTGAAGATCGACCAGTCCTTTGTGCGCGACATCCTGCGCGACTCCGAAGATGCGGTGATCGTGCAGACGATCATTGCGATGAGTCACGCGCTGGGGCTGGAGGTGATTGCCGAAGGGGTGGAAACCCGAGAGCATCAGGACTTCCTGCAACGGCAGGGGTGCTGGTCGTATCAAGGCTATCTGTATGGCCGGCCGGTGCCGCTCGATGAGTTGGAGGCGGTGATTCGCACCCCCGCTGCGGCGTAACACTGCGGTGTGAGTGTGTCGGGCGAAGGGCCTGGCCTTGCTCTACAATCTGCGGCAGTTGAGCGGGAGCGGACGACAGGCGGATGGCGACAGGATCGGGAAGCGGGCAGACAGGGCAGAGCGGCCAGGGGCTGGCCTTCTGGCGTGCGCGCCTGGGCCAGGCGCCGCTGCCGCTGCTCAGCACGCCGGAGGCGCTGGAGGAAATGCTTTCTGCATCGGTGAGCCTGCAGCGCATGGCCGCGTTGTTACAGTCCGATCCGGTGCTGACGGTGGACCTGGTGCTCGCGGCGGCACGCTTGCCAGCGGTGGCCGGGGAGGTGGCCGGGGTCCAGCATGCGCTCAACCTGCTCGGGCTGAATCGTGTGCAGGCCTTGATACGGGCCCGGAGCGTGCGCCTGTTGCGTGAGGACAGTGCTGCCCACCGTGGCTTTGCACAAGCCGTCGTGACGAGTCATTTTGCGGCAAGCCTGGTGCTTGGCTGGAGCGATCCGCGCCAGCCGGGTGAGGCGGAAAGTCTGGCCTGCATGACCTTGTTGCTTGGTCTGGCTCGCTGGAAGCTTCCGCTGGCCGACCTTGCCACGCACCAGCGCATCGAGGCCAGGGTGGCGCAGGGCGAGCGTCGGGGCAGGGTGGAGGCCGACGCGCTGGGGTGCGATCCGGGCGAGCTGGCGCGGGCCCTGCTGCTTGACGCCGGCCTGCCTGAGCAAGGCACGCTGCTGGGCGTGATCCAGCCTGACAGGACGATGCTGGCGCGGGGCGCGCGCAAGGCGTGGACCGGCGCGCTGGCCGAGGAACTGTCGCCCGAGCTGGGCCGCTGGCTGTATCAGCGCACCGTGCCCTGTGTGCTTGCGCATCTGGTGGCCTGGGCGGGCTGCGATGCCTGGTATTCGCCTCGCAGCCGCTTTCTGCAGCGGGTGTTGTCGGCACGTGGCCGAAAACCCTTGAATGAAGTGGTCGCTGCGCTGCATCAACAGGCCGTGCGGGCCAGCCGTGCCATGCCACAGCTGGCGGGCTGGGTGCTGGCACCCGGCACACGCCTGTTCTGGGCGCCCCTGCCGCCGCGCAGCCTGCGCCCGGTCAGGCGGGCAGACGTGAGGGAGGCTTCCGGGCAGCATGTGCCACGCACGTCGCCCGGGGGTGAAAGGTCTCCGGTGCCTCCGGTGCGGCAGACTGCCGCCCGACCGGCCTCCGAACAGGGGCCGCGTCTGGTGCCGGTCAGCAATGGTGTACGGCCCGATACGGCTCAGGCAACGGGCAGCACGGTGGTCAGCCCCGCGCCTCGTCCAGCGGTCGGTGCGGCGGACCGTCCCGCTCCCGCGCGCCAGCCTGAGCCCTCCCCTCGACCTGAGCCGGCACGCAAGGTGTCACCCGCGCCGGACGGTGCCGCTGCTGCCGAGACGTCAGCCCGGAGTGTGGCGCAGAAGCCGGACCCCGCCAGGATTCAGGCGTTCGTTGCGCGCTGCCGTGACGATGCTTTTGCTGACATGGGCGAGTTGCTGCGCGAGGTGGGGGATGTGCTCGACCGGGGGTTGTTGCTCAGGCGTAGCCTGATCTTTCTGCGTGCGGTACGGGCCAGTGAGCTGAGTTGTTATCACAAGCACGGTTTGCCGGTGAGTGTGCTGGTGAGCACGCTGAAATGGCCGGACCGGCCGGATTCACCCTTGGGCCGCGTGCTGCATGAGGCGGGTCATCAGCATGTGCCAGCCGCCGAACTGGCCGCTCAGCAGGCCGGGCTGCCGGAGCGTCTGCAGGCGCTGGTGCAGCCAACGGGGTACTCGTTGTGCGCAATCAGTGTAAAAAACAAGGGGCTGGGGCTGGTGTGGGCCGACTGTGGCGTGCCCCCGCGCGAGGTGCATCCGCGCCAGCATGAGGCCTTCCGGGCGCTGGTCGGCCACTTCAGCCAGGCTTTCGTGCGTGTCGCGGCCCGACGGCGCCCGGCGTCAGGCTAGGGATGCGCTGATCGAATCAAAACCGAACGCTGCCAGCAAGACAGTCACAATCGCCCGCGATCACCACTCCAGCTCCCAGGCCATGTCGCTCTTGCCGCGTTCGATCAGCTCCCGCGCGCGGGCTTCCAGACTGTCCACCGGGTCGCTCATGTCCACCACGATCTCCACCCGACGGTTCAGCGCACGGCCCTCGGCGGTGCTGTTGTCGGCACGTGGGCTGGTGTCGGCATAGCCTTGTACGCGCAGGCGCCGGGGGTCGAGGTCAGGGGTGCGCAGCAGGGCGTTGGCCACGGATGAGGCTCGCGCGGCGGAGAGGTCCCAGTTGGAGCGGAAGCGGGCGGTGCTGATCGGGCGGTCGTCGGTGTGGCCTTCGATGGTGAGTTCGCCGGGCAGTGTGTGCAGCACCTCGCCGACGCGGTCGAGCAGGCTCTGGAACTGGCCGGTCATGTCTGCCGAGCCGGAGGGGAAGGAGCCGCGCTCCTCCACGCGAATCACGATGCGCTTGCGGTCATGATCGAGCTGCAGGCTGCCCTCGGCAATCTCGTTTTCAAGCACCTTGCGCAGTTGTTCCACGCTTTCGGCCATCTTTTGTGCGGACAGGGCCTCCACGCTGGCCTCGGTTTGCGCATCGGATGTGAAGGTGCGTAGTTGTGGGCGCTGTTCGGTGGTTTCCTGGCGCACGCTGTCGGTTTCGGTCGGGCGTGGAGTGCCGGGCGAAAACTTGTCGAACACCGGGCTGGTGCCCATCGGTGGCTGGATGGCGGCCACTTCGCGCTGCACGCCGAAGGCTTTGGCCATTTCGCTGGCAATCTCGCGAAACTTGATCGCATCCATTTCGGCGAAAGACAGCAGCAGCACGAAGAAGCACATGAGCAGCGACATCAGGTCCGCAAAGGTCATCACCCAGGGCGGTATGCCGGCTTTTTCCTCTTCCGGTTCTTCCATGGCGTGCCGTCCTCAGGCGCTGGCAGCTTCCGCCCCGCGCTTTTCCGGCGGCAGGTAGCTGGCCAGCAACTGCTCGATGATGCGCGGGTTGGTGCCTTGCTGGATCGCATTGAGTGCGTCGATGAGCAGGGCTTGCATGCGTGCCTCTTCGGTCATGCGCAGGTTGAGCTTGTCGGCGAGCGGAATGCACACCATGGTGGCGAGCATGGCACCGTACAGCGTGGTGAGCAGCGCGACCGCCATGGCCGGCCCGATCGACTTGGGGTCTTCCATGTTGGAGAGCATCTGCACCAGGCCGATCAGGGTCCCGATCATGCCCATGGCCGGAGCCACATCGCCCATCGCCGAGAAGATCTTTGCCCCCCAGCGGTGGCGGTCCAGGGTGAGCAGGCGTTCCTTTTCGAGCACAGCGCGGACCACCTCGGGTGGCTGGCCGTCGATCATCAGCTGGATGCCGGTTTTCAGGAAGGGGGTGCTGGTTTCGCGGCTTTCCAGCGCCAGCACGCCTTCCTTGCGGGCGATGGTGGCGATCTCGACCACTTCGCCAATCAGGGCCTCGGTATCGGGCAGGCGGAACTTGAACGCCCGCGCCACCACCTTGAACGCGCCGAGAAACTGATGCAGGCTGAACTTCGACAGCACCACGAACAGGCTGCCGCCGACCACGATCAGCAGCGACGGTACGTTGACGAAGATGAGGGCCGAGGCGCCGAGCAGGATCGACGCCACGATGATCACCATGGCCCCGATCAGGCCAACAAGGGTTGCGAGATCCAAATGCAGTACCTGTCCAGAAGAGCGCCGGGGCACACTGCCCGGCAGGAGACTTCATCCACGAGGGATGCAGTTTATCAGGCGGGTGGCTTCAGAATGTGGCCGTTTCGGGGCACACCGTTGCGGGCGCCGTGCGCAGGTCGCCCATGCGCTGGCCCATGCGCACCGCGCCGGCCGGCTGCCAGTCGGCGGCAAAGTCCAGGCAGTTGTTCGGGAACAGCATCACCACCGTGGAGCCCAGCAGGAAGCGACCCATTTCTGCGCCCCGTGCGAGGCTGATGTCCCGATCCTGATAGTGCCACTTGCACACCGTGGGCTGGCGTGGCGGGTTGACCACGCCGTGCCAGGCGGTCGCCATGCTACCGACGATGGTGGCGCCCACCAGGGTCATCACGAAGGGGCCAAAATCGGTATCGAACACGCACACCACCCGTTCGTTGCGGGCAAACAGGCCGGGTACCTCGCGGGCGGTGGCCGGGTTGACCGAGAACAGGTCGCCGGGCACATAGATCATCTCGCGCAGCCGGCCGTCGCATGGCATGTGAATGCGGTGGTAGTCGCGCGGGCTGAGGTACAGGGTGGCAAACTGGCCGTGCTCGAACTGCGCGGCCAGCGCCCGGTCGCCTCCGACCAGGGCACGGGTGCTGTAATGGTGACCCTTGGCCTGGAAAATCTGGTCCTGTTCGATGCTGCCAAACTGGCTGATCGCACCATCGACCGGGCAGAGCAGGCCGTCGGCCGACAGCGGGCGGGCATCCTCGCGCAGTGGCCGGGTGAAGAAGGCGTTGAAGGTGGGGTAGTGGCGCAGGTCCGGGTTGGCGGCTTCGCTCATGTTCACCCCATAGCGGCGCACGAACCAGCGTATGAAGGCTTGCGTGGCGGCCCCCCCCTCCCAGCCGGCCAGCCGGCCTGCTGCAAGGGTGAGCGCCCGCTTGGGCAGGAGGTATTGCAGGGCAACGGCAAGGCGATCGGACACGGTGATGGATAACAGCCGGTTGAAAACAGGGCGCATTATACGGGGCATCGTCCGGCGCTGCGCAGCAGCGGGCGCAGTGCGTGGGGCTGGGGCGCAACTTCGGCATGGGTTCTGCATCAAATGCCGCTGTGTGCCGATTTTCGGTTTGCACCCTCGGGGCAGGCTTGGGCAAGATTGAGGGTCGGGCGGAATGGTTGATTTGAGAGAGCGTGGCATGAAGAAAGGCATGGGCTGGGCGGGCTGGTTGCTGGGCGGGCTGGTGGTGGTGCTGTTGCTGCTGTTGATGGTGCAGATCGACCGTCAATGGCAGCGCATGAACGACATGACGCGCATCATGCAGGAGCAGGCGGAGGACATTCGCCGTACCCGGGGGGTGCTGCGCGATCTGGAGCAGAGCCTGCGTGCCGGGGTGCGCCTGGCCGGGCAGGATGGGCAGGATGGCCCGGCGCGGGTGGAAGCCCCGCGCGGCGACGCCTTCGATCGCGCCCGGCTGGCGAGCGAGCAGCCCGGTTATGCGTCGGGCGACTGGCTGATGCTCGCTTTTGGCACTGGCCTGCGCACGCTCACGCCGCTGGTGTCCTCCGATGCCTACGCCAGCGAGGTGCAGTCTTACGTGATCGAGCCGCTGATTGTCCGCGACCCGGACACGCTGGAGTGGAAGGGGCTGATCGCGGAAGACTGGCAGGTGTCCGGGGATGGCCTGACGATCACCTTCGACCTGCGCCGGGATGTGAGCTTTTCCGACGGCGTGCCGCTGACCGCGCGTGACGTGGCTTTCAGCTACGAGTTCATGATGAACGAGGCGATCGCCGCGCCGCGCCACCGCGCCTACTACGCGAAAATTGCCAGCGTCACCGCGCTCGATGAGCATCGGGTGCAGTTCGTGTTTGCCGAGCCGTACTTCAACAGCCTGTCGCTGGCGGGCAGCATGGACATTCTGGCCGAGCACTTTTACCGGCGATTTCTGGACAACCCGCGCGCCTTCAATGAAAGCCGGGGCCTGCTGCTGGGCACTGGCCCCTATCGTTTGTCCGACCCCGAGCGCTGGACGCCCGATCAGGGGCGGGTGGAACTGGAGCGCAATCCGCGTTACTGGGGGCCGGTGGATCCGCCCTTCGAGCGCATCGTGTGGCGGGTGATCGAAAACGACAGCGCACGCCTGACCACCTTCCGCAACCAGGACATCGATGTGTACAACGCCCGTCCGAGGGAGTACCAGCAACTGCTCGACGACGCGGGCCTGAGCGCACGGACCCACCACTTCGAGTACATGAGCCCCACGGCCAGCTATAGCTACATTGCCTGGAACCAGATGCGGGGCGGGCAGCCAAGCCGCTTTGCCGACCCCAGGGTGCGGCAGGCGATGAGCCATCTCACCGATGTGCCGCGCCTGATCGAGGAGGTCTTCCTGGGTTACGCCGAAGCGGCCGTGAGTCCGTTCAGTCCGCGTTCGCCGCAGCACGACCCGGCGCTCATGCCGGTGGCGTTCAATGTGGCGCGGGCGGTCGAGTTGCTGCGCGAGGCGGGCTATGCAGACCGCAACGGCGATGGGGTGCTTGAAGGCCCGGATGGCGTACCCTTTGAGTTCGAGCTGACCTTCTTTCAGGACAGCGAGGACACCCGCCGCATGGTGCTCTTCCTGCGCGACATCTATGCACGGGCGGGCGTGGTTCTGAAACCGAAGCCGACCGAATGGTCGGTGATGATCGAAAACCTCAAGCGCAAGGATTTCGATGCGATCACGCTGGCATGGACCTCCGGCGTGGAGGTGGACATCTTCCAGATGTTCCACTCCAGCCAGACCGTGGAGGGCGGCGACAACTTCATCCATTACCGGAACCCGGAGCTCGACCGCCTGATCGACGCGGCCCGCGCCGAGGTGTCCGAGGAGGCGCGGATGGCCTTGTGGCAGGCGGCCGAGCGCATCCTGGCCACCGATCAGCCCTATACCTTCCTGCTGCGGCGTCACACGCTGGCCTTTGTGGACCGGCGCATCAGCAACCTGCAGAACACTGCGCTGGGGCTGAACCTGATGGCGGTGCCGGTGGAGGTGTATGTGCCGGCAGAGTTGCAGCGGCGGCGCTGAACCATGCTCAGTTACCTGCTTCGTCGTGTTCTGCTGATGGTGCCGACGCTGTTCGGCATCACGCTGGTGGTGTTTGTGGTGATGGCGTCAGCGCCGGGAGGGCTCAGCGTGCAGTCGCTGGTCGGTGGCATGGAGCTGGAGCCCGAGTCCCGCCAGGCGCTGGAGGCGTATTACAACCGGCTGTACGGGCTGGATCAGCCCGCTCCGGTGCAATATCTGCGCTGGCTGAACACCATTTCCCCGGTGGGCTTCGAGCGCGAGGCGGATGGCAGCCTCGGGGCGTTTTCCTTTTTCAAGGGTTCGGACCTCGGGGTGAGCTTCCGCTATGGACGGCCGGTGATGGATTTGCTCGCCGAGCGCCTGCCGATCACGCTGCTGCTCAACCTGCTGTCGATTCCGCTCATCTACGCGCTGTCTATCGCCATCGGCGTGCAGGCCGCGCGCAGCCGTGGGCAGCGCTTCGACATGGCTTCCAACATTGTGCTGCTGGGCTTGTGGTCGGTGCCGACCATGCTCGCCGGGGTGCTGTTCATCGGCTTTTTCGCGTCGGAACAGTATTGGCACTGGTTCCCCACCGCAGGGCTGGTGCGGCGTGAGGCAGTGGATCAGACCTTTCTGCCCTGGCTGGCCGGGCCGGGCGATGTGGCGCTGATGTTGGGCATGGTGGCGCTGGTCACCACGCTGATGGTATGGGCCGCAGCGCAGGCGCCACGGCGTGCGCGCCAGGCCGGTGGCGCGCTGACCGGCGCGGCACTCGGCTATCTGATGGCGGCAGACCTGCAGGGGCTGTCCCCCGGCGGACTGCACGGGGTGCTGACCTTGATGGGTGCGGGGCTGGTGGCGCTGGTCGCGGGGTTGCCCGGTGCGGCCCTGCGCATTGCCTGCGCGGGGTTGCTCGGGCTGGGTGTGGGCGTGGGGCTTGCGGGTCTGGCCGGGGCCGAGGTGGTGCAGGGCGGTTATCTGTTTGACCGGGCCTGGCATCTGGTGCTGCCCGTGATCGCCCTGTCCTACGGCGGGCTGGCCTTTCTCGCCAAGCTCACCCGCTCGTCGCTGCTGGAAAACCTGGCGGCGGATTATGCGCGCACCGCGCGGGCGAAGGGCGTGGATGAGGAAGCCGTACTGTGGCGTCATGTGTTCCGTAACTCGCTGCTGCCCCTGATCACCGTGTCGGCCGCGCTGTTGCCCAGCCTGCTGGCCGGCTCGGTGATTGTCGAGAGCATCTTCAGCATCGATGGCATGGGCAAGCTCGCGGTCGAGGCGGTGCAGACCCGCGACCGCGAACTGGTGCTGTCGGTGACGCTGATCTCCGGCCTGCTCACGCTGGCGGGGTATCTGCTGGCCGACCTGGCCTATGCGATGGCCGACCCACGGGTGAGTTATGACTGAACGCACTGCTGACCACACGGCTGCCAGCCCTGCGGCCTTGTCCATGTCCTCCCGTGCCTGGGGCCGTCAGGTGCTCGCCGCGTTGTTGCGGCGACTGAGTGCGCGGCTGGGCCTGGCCTGGATCGGGCTCTTGACGGTGCTGGCCACCTTTGCCCCTTTCATCGCCAACACCCATCCGCTGTACATGGAAGTGGAGGGCGTCGGCAGCAGCCCCTTGTTGGCCCATCTGGCGCCGGAAGACTGGATCTGGCTCGCCGGCTTCGCCCTCGCGCTGCTGCTGTACTGTGTGCCGTGGCCGGCGTGGGCGCGGGCCGTGTGCTGGCTGGCCGGACTGGCCGGGGCGGCCATCGTTGCGCATGCCCTGGTGTCGCCGCCGGCGCTGGTGGTGTATGAGCAGTATCGCGAGCGTGAAGCGGCCGGCGAACTCCAGCGCGTGGTGCGCACGCCGATTCCGTATTCCGCCAAGGATTACCTGCGCGACTTCGGGGATACCGGCATGCAGGCCCCGCTCGATGGCGAGGGTCGCCGGCATTGGCTGGGCACCGAGGAAAACGGCGCCGATGTGGCTGCGCGCATGATCCACGCGGCGCGCATCGCGCTGGGCATCGGTTTCATCGCCACCGGCATCGCGCTGGCCATCGGCACGCTGGTCGGGGGGCTGATGGGGTACTTCTCCGGCGTGGTGGACATGATCGGCATGCGTCTGGTGGAAATCTTCGAGGCCATTCCCACCCTCTTCCTGCTGCTCACCTTCGTGGCCTTCTTTGGCCGCTCCATCTACATGATGATGGTGATCATCGGCATCACCTCGTGGTCGGGCTATGCGCGCTATGTACGGGCCGAATTTCTGAAGCTGCGCGAACAGGACTTCGTTCAGGCGGCGGTGGCCTGTGGTCTGCCGCTGCATTCCATCCTGTTCCGCCACATGCTGCCCAACGGGCTGGCGCCGCTGCTGGTGGCGGCCAGTTTTGGCGTGGCCTCGGCGATTCTGGCCGAAGCCACGCTGAGCTTTCTTGGCCTGGGCGTGCTCGACGATCCCTCATGGGGGCAGATGCTCAATCAGGCCGTACAGTCCTCCACCTTCAACTGGTGGCTGGCCGTGTTTCCCGGCGGGGCAATCTTTCTGACCGTGTTCGCCTACAACCTGATCGGTGAAGCCTTGCGCGATGCGGTCGATCCGCACACCCAGCGCAGTGCGGGAGGGGCGCGGTGAAGCTGCTCGAAATCGATGGACTGACGACCGAGCTCGGCAACGGGCGCGACTGGTCGCGCGTGCTCGAAGGCGTCGGCCTGAGCGTGAAGCGGGGCGAGACCTTTTGCCTGGTCGGTGAGTCGGGCAGCGGCAAGTCGGTGACGGCCCTGTCGGTTATGGGGCTGTTGCCAGCGGGGCGCCATCGTCACCCGGCCGGTCGCATCCGCCTGTACCCGGCCGCGCCCGGCGAGGGCGTCGCGGCCACGCCGCTCGACCTGCTCGGTGCTGATGAGGCCACCCTGACCGGGGTGCGCGGCGGGCGCATCGGCATGATCTTCCAGGAGCCGATGACCTCGCTCAACCCGGTGCTGACCATCGGCGAGCAGCTCGATGAGGCCCTGCGCCTGCATCGCCCCGGCCTGAGCGGGGCGATGCGTGCCGAGCGCATTGTGGCAGCCCTTGAGGAAGTGCGCATTCCGGAGGCTGCGCGGCGCGTGCGCGACTACCCGCACCGCATGTCGGGTGGCCAGCGCCAGCGGGTGATGATCGCCATGGCGCTGATCTGCGAGCCTGATCTGCTGATTGCCGATGAGCCCACCACCGCGCTGGATGTGACCGTGCAGGCCGAGATCCTGAAGCTGATGCGCGAGCTGCAGCAGCGGCGCGGCATGGGCATGCTGTTCATCACCCATGACTTTGGCGTGGTGTCGCGGATTGCGGACACGGTAGGCGTGATGAAGCAGGGCCGGCTGGTGGAGTGCGGGCCGGTCGAGCAGGTATTGCGGGAACCGACCCATGAGTACACCCGCAGCCTGATTGCCGCGCTGCCCGAGCGCCTGCCCAGGCCGCCCCGGGGTGGCGCGGATGTGCCGAAGGGACACGAGGCGAGCGGTGCCGCCGGAGCGTTGGTGGAGGTGCAGGCCTTGTCAGTGCATTTCCCGATACGCAAGGGGGTGTTGCGCCGGGTGGTGGATCAGGTGCGTGCGGTCGATCGGGTGTCGCTGAGCGTGCGGCCCGGTGAGGTGCTGGCGCTGGTGGGGGAGTCCGGTTGTGGCAAGACCACGCTGGGGCGGGCCCTGCTGCGCCTGCAGGCCACCAGCGCAGGGCGCATCCTGCTCGAAGGGCAGGACATTACCCACCTGACGCGCCGCGCCATGCAGCCCCTGCGCCGGCGCATGCAGGTGGTGTTTCAGGACCCCGGCTCCAGCCTCAACCCGCGACTGCCGATTGCCACCACCCTGGTGGAGCCGATGCGGGTGCATGGCATTGGCCGGGACGATGACGAACGGCGCACCCGTGCTGCCGCGCTGCTTGAGCGGGTGGGCATGCCCACCGACAGCCTGTGGCGTTATCCGCACGAGTTCTCGGGTGGCCAGCGCCAGCGCCTGGCCATCGCCCGGGCGCTGGTGCTGGAGCCGAGTTTCATCCTGTGCGACGAAATCACCTCCGCGCTGGATGTGTCGGTGCAGGCCGGCATCCTGCGCCTGCTGCGTCGCCTGGTGGATGAAGACGGGCTGGGCATGTTGTTCATCACCCACAACATGGGTGTGGTGTCCTACCTGGCCGATCGCATGGCGGTGATGCACGCCGGCCGCGTGGTGGAAACCGGCCCCACCGATCAGGTGCTCGCCACGCCCACCCATGACTACACCCGTACGCTGCTGGCGGCGGTGCCGAGGCTGGATGGGTGAGCGAGCCCGGGCCGCGCGGGTTGGAATCAGGTGGCGAACATCAGCTTGATCCCGAAGCCACCCAGGCATCCTGCGAAGAGGTAGTTCCGCAGGGTGCTCAAGGGGGTTCGGCCTGCGGTCCAGCGGCCGATGGCCTGCCCGGTGCAGGCATAGAGGACATCGAAAATCAGGCCCACAGCCACCAGAATGCCGCCTAGAAGAGTGAACTGCAGCAGCACCGGAGTAGTGTCTGCGCTGACGAACTGGGGTAGCAGGACTGAGCAGAACAACAGGGCCTTGGGGTTGAGCAGATTGGTCATCAGGCCACGCCGGAAGGCCTCCGAAAGAGGGCGATGCACCGCTGGTGCATGCCCGATTGCTGTGTGCTGCATTGAAATGTCATTGGTGCCGGCCGTTCCGGCAGGGTGGCCGGCGGGTTGATGTGCAATCCGGATGGCCAGATACAGCAGATAGGCGCCACCGATCAGGCGAGCCAACTCGAATGTCCAGGGCTGGAGTTTGAAGAGGGCGGCCAGGCCGAGGGCCGCCAGTGCGACATGGGTCGCCCGTGCCAGGGCGAGACCGGCGGCTGTCGCCAGAGCATGGCTGCGCCCGGCACGTGCACCAGTGTCCAGAATCAGGATCATGTCCGGACCCGGTACCAGATAGACCACCACCAGTGCGGCCACAAAAAAATCGAGTTCACTCATGTGCAGGCTCCCGTGCCGCTTGAAGCGTTTCATTCTAGGGAAGGTGTGGTGTCTGAAAGCTGCAATTTGGGGCCCTGGCGTGGCCTCGTTTGGCACAATATGCCAGTGCAGAGCAGCAGGGAGAGGATGAATGCCAAATCGACAGCTGGACGGTTTTGACCGGAAAATACTGGAAGCCCTGCAGCAGGATGGGCGGCTCAGCAATGTGGAGCTTGCAGAGCGTATTGGCCTGTCACCCTCACCATGTCTGAGACGGCTGCGCCAACTGGAGCGTTGGGGCGTGATTCGCAGTTATGAGGCGGTGCTTGACCGTGACGCGGTGGGCTTGGGCTTGACTGTTTTCGTGGGCATCAAGGTGGAGCGCCATCGCGATACGCAGGCGGAGGCCTTTTGCCGTCAGGTCTGCGCCATTCCTGAAGTGGTGTCGGCGCACCTGGTGTCAGGCGAATCCGATTTCCTGTTGCAGGTGGTGGTGCCGGACTTGCGGGCTTACGAACGCCTGCTGCTTGAAGTGTTGCTCAAACTGCCGGGGGTGAGCGATGTTCGCAGCAATTTTGCAATTCGTACGGTAAAACCCGCGACCCCGTTGCCTTTGGCCCACCTCGGCGATTCATGATGGGCTTACGGCTGCGTGCGTGCTTCCTCGATGGTGTGCGTCTTTTGCCACGCGTGCCCGCAACTCGGGCAGGCAGGAGCCACATGCCGTGCCGCAGCCGAGGCGCTGCTGCAGCATGTGGAGGCTGGCGCCCTTTGCCAGCAGTGCATCGACTTGGGCTGTGCTGATGTTCTTGCATGAGCAGAGTATCCGTCCCGCAGGCACCAGGGCCTTGTCACCAGGGGGGCTTGCGAGTGGTGCGAACAGCCAGGGCCTGAGGTCACCCACCGGCGCCCCCTCGACAATCAGCGTGCGCAGCCAGGGAAGGGCTGCGCGTTCGCCGAGCAGGCGTACGGCCACCAGGCGTTCGCCCGCGAGGAGTGCCCGCTTGCTGATGCCACGGCCGATATCGTCCAGGGTGAGAACATCCGCTCCGACGAGTCCGGCCGCTTCGTCGATCTCCGTCATGCGCTGCGGTTCGAGTGGACTTTCGCAGGCAATCTGCAGCATGAGCACCGGATGTGTGTGTCCGGTGAGCGACAGTGCGGCGTATTCAAAGCCCTGCAGCAGCGGGCGCAGTGCCCGGAGACGCTCGCTCAGGGCGTGCTCGTCGTCTGGCAGGGCGACCACCCATGCACCTTGCCAGGCGAGTGTGCTGGCGGTGCGCACCGCGACTGCTGCCGACTTCAGGGCAGGCTGGTGCGATACCGGATCGGTGAGTGAAGCGCACACGCGGTTGGCTGTGCCACCGGGCAGCCAGGCTTCGCCCCAGTGCATCGGAATCCAGACCTGGCCGGGTGCGAGCGCGTCATCCTCGGCCAGTGGCAGGACGATGTGTCCACGCGGGTTTTCGACGCGCACCAGTTGGCCGGCTTGCAGCCCGCGCCGCACGATGTCGACCGGGTTCATTGTCACCGTGGCCTCGGGCGTGTGTCCCCACAGGCGGGCGAGCTTGCCGGTGCGGCTCATGCCGTGCCACTGGTCGCGCAGTCGCCCGGTGAGCAGAATCAACGGATGGCGCGCCCCCGGCGTTTCTGCCAGCAGCGCATGCCGGCTTGGGTACCCGATTTCTGCGAAGCGGGCTCGACCGCTTGCGGTCAGGAACACCCGGTCAGCGTAGAGGCGTTCGACTCCGTGGCCGGCATCGGGGGGGTAGGGCCATTGTTGCGGTCCGTCACGTTCGAGTATGGCATGCGACAGCCCGCTCATGTCGCAGTCCCGGCCCGCCGTCAGTGCCACGTGTTCGGCGAAGATTTCGGCGGTCGAGGCGAACGCAAAACCACGGGTGTCACGTCCGAGGCGGGCGCCCAGGCGGTGTGCGAAGTCTGCCGCAATCCGCCAGTCTGCGCGGGCCTCGCCCGGTGGTGGCACTGCAGCCTGCACGCGGCTGACTCTTCTTTCCGAGTTCGTCACGCAGCCTTCCTTTTCGCCCCAGCTTGCAGCCGGCAGCAGAACGTCCGCGAAGTCGGCCGTTTCGGTGTCCGAGCAGGCCTCCTGCAACACCACAAACTCGGCTGCGCGCAGGGCCTCACGAACCCGCGCCTGATCGGGCAGCGAATGGGCCGGGTTGGTACATGCGATCCAGATCGCTTTGAGGCGCCCCTCGCGCAGCGCCTCGAACATCTGCACGGCTGGCAAGCCGGGGGCCTCCGGCAGTGTGGGCACTCCCCAGGCTTGCGCGAGCGCGGCCCGGTCCTGCGGGTGTGCGGGGTCGCGATGTCCGGGTAGCAGGGTTGCCATGGTGCCGGTTTCACGACCACCCATGGCATTGGGCTGACCGGTGAGCGAAAGCGGTCCGGCACCGGGGCGACCGATCTGGCCGGTTGCGAGGTGCAGGTGAATCAGTGCTGCGTTGGATGCCGTGCCGTGGTGTGACTGGTTCAGCCCCTGGCACCACATCGACAATGCCGCGCGGGCACTACCGAAGCGTCTTGCGGCACGCACGATTGCGTCTGCTGCGAGGCCGCAGGCTTGGGCGACGTTGCCCGGGGAGCACTCGGCGAGGCGGGTACGCAAGGCGTCGAAGCCCTCGGTGTGGTCACGAATGAAGTCGCGATCGACCAGATCCTCCCACAGCATCACATGCAGCATCGCATTGAACAGCAGGACATCCGAGCCCGGGGCGATCTGCAGGTGCTGATCGGCAAACTCGGCGGTTTCGGTGCGGCGCGGATCGACAACCGTGATCGTCAACGCTGGATTGCGCGCGCGTGCAGCCTCGATGCGACGGAAAACGATCGGGTGTGCCCAGGCCGGATTGGCGCCCGCAATCAGCAGATGATCGGCTTCGTCGATGTCGGCATAGCAGGCCGGCACGCTGTCTGCGCCCAGCGTGGCCTTGTAGCCGGCCACTGCGCTGGACATGCACAGGCGGGAGTTCGAGTCGATATTGTTGGTGCCGACCAGCGCGCGCGCGAGCTTGTTGAAGACGTAGTAGTCCTCGGTGAGCAATTGCCCTGACACATAGAAGCCGACTGAGTCCGGTCCGTGGCGGGCGATGATATCGGCGAAGCGTGCGGACACGGTGTCCAGCGCACGCTCCCACGAGATCGCGGCCAGCGCCCCGTCGCGCTGCTCGCGGAGCATTGGTCGCAATGCCCGTCCCCCCTCATGCGTGGTCATGTGCAGTGTTGAACCCTTGGTGCACAAGCGCCCGTGGTTGGCCGGGTGGGCCGGGTCGCCCCGCACCCCGACGATGCGCCCGCCGCCGTGCTGCACCAGCACACCACAGCCGGTGCCACAGTAGCAGCACACGCTGCGGGTTTCCGTGAGGTTGTTGAAAGCGTTGTCGCGCATGTTCATGGTGTCTCCTCTATCGGGGGCAGGCACTGTGTTGCATGGTGCTGCCTTTACAGCTCCAGCCACACCTCGCCTGAGGCAAGCCGAATGGGGTAATGCCGGGCACAGCCCTCGTCCGGTGCGCAGGCCTCGCCGTTGGCCAGGCCAATGTTCCAGCCGTGCAATGGGCAGGTGACCCGCGCGTGCTCGCCGCTGCCGCTGACGATGCCTTGGGACAAGGGCCCGCCCTGGTGCGGGCAGGCATCGCGCAGTGCAAACACGGCGTTACCCTCGGCGCGGAAGAGCGCGATGCGTTCGCCTTCGTGCTCGACGACACGTGCGCCGAGCAGCGGAATGTCGTCAAGCAGACACACTTTCTGCCAGGTCATGGCGGTTCTCCCCTGAAAGGTCATGGATATGGAGGGTCTGGTACTGGCGCACCAGCGGCTGGGCCTGCTGCTCTGCCCACGGATCCGGTGCATCCTTCAGCGCGTAGAGCAGGCGCTCGTGCAGGGCACGGCGGTTGTCGGCGTCGTCGACGACGAGGCGCTTCACGTGCTCGAGGCCGACCCGCTCGACGTAGTGGCAGGTGCGCTCGAGGTAGAAGGCCTCTTCGCGGTAGAGTTGGAGGAAGGCGCCGCTCATCTCCTTGACCTCCTCTTCGGTCGTGACCTTGCACAGGAACTGCGCGACCTCGGTCTTGATGCCGCCGTTGCCCGCGACATAGATCTCGAAACCGGAATCGACGCCGATGATGCCCACGTCCTTGATGCCGGATTCCGCGCAGTTGCGCGGGCAGCCGGACACCGCGAGCTTGACCTTGTGCGGCGACCACATGCCGAAGAGCATCTTCTCGAGCTTGACGCCCATGTCCATCGAGCGCTGGGTGCCGAAGCGGCAGTGCTCGGAGCCGACGCAGGTTTTCACGGTGCGCAGGCTCTTGCCGTAGGCATGGCCGGAGACCATGCCGGCCTTGCCGAGATCGGCCCAGATTGCGGGCAGGTCGTCCTTCTTCACGCCGAGCAGGTCGATGCGCTGGCCGCCGGTGACCTTGACCGTCGGCACCCGGTACTTCTCGGCGGCGTCGGCGATGGCGCGCAGTTCGGCCGGCGTGGTCAGCCCGCCCCACATGCGGGGCACCACCGAATAGGTGCCGTCCTTCTGAATGTTGGCGTGGGCGCGCTCGTTGATGAAGCGGCTCTGCGGATCGTCCTCGGCCTCGTGCGGCCAGGTGGACAACAGATAGTAGTTGAGCGCCGGCCGGCAGGACGCACAGCCGTTGGGGGTTTTCCAGTCCAGCGCCTTCATCACCGCCGGAATCGACAGCAGCTTGTGCTCGCGGATCGCGGCGCGGACCTCGGCATGGGTGTGATCGGTGCAGCCGCAGACCGGCTTGGCGTGCTTGTCCACCGCCTGGTAGGCGCCGCCCACGGTCGAGGCCAGAATCTGCTCGACCAGCCCGGTGCAGGAGCCGCACGAACTGGACGCCTTGGTGTGCTTGCGCACCTCGTCGAGCGAGAACAGGCCCTTTTCCTTGATCGCCTTGACGATGGTGCCCTTGCATACTCCGTTGCAACCGCATACCTCGGCGCTGTCGGGCAGCAGCGCCGCCTGGTTTTGCCCCTGGTGGCCTGCATCACCGAGTTGCGATTGGGCAAAGCTCTGGCCGAACATCAACTGATCGCGCATCGCGGTCACGTTGCGCCCCTCGCGCACCAGCTGGAAGTACCAGCTGCCGTCGGTGGTGTCGCCCACCATCACCGCGCCGATCAGCCGATCATCCTTGAGCACCAGTTTCTTGTAGCGTCCGCCGGCCCGGTCATGCAGCATGATCTCGTCGCAGCCTTCCGTGGCCATGAAGTCGCCCGCAGAGAACACATCGACACCAGTGACCTTGAGCTTGGTCGACGTCACCGAGCCTTCGTAGCGGCCAATGCCGAAGCCGGCCAGATGGTTGGCGCAGACGCGGGCCTGGTCGAACAGCGGGGCGACCAGACCGTAGGCCACCCCACGATGGCTGACGCATTCTCCAACCGCATAAATGCGCGGATCGGTCACCGTCTGCAGGGTGTCGGTCACGACGATGCCACGATCGCAGTGCAAGCGGGCAGATTCAGCCAGTGCCGTGTTTGGCCGGATGCCTGCGGACATCACGACCAGATCGGCGGGGAGTGTTTCGCCGCTGGCCAGTCGCACCCCAGCGATCCGACCGGACGGGGCGCCCGCGGCCGGCAGCAGCGATTCGGTGTGCGCGCCAAGCCGGAAGCGCATGCCCTTGGCCTCAAGCGAGGCCTGCAGCATTTCGGCGGCGGGCCTGTCGAGCTGACGGTCCATGATCCACTCGCCGAGATGGACGACGGTGACCTCCATGCCGCGCAGGATCAGGCCGTTGGCAGCCTCCAGTCCCAGCAGGCCGCCACCGATCACGGTGGCGTTGCGGTAGGTGCGTGCGGCGTCGATCATGGTCTCGGTGTCGGCGATATCGCGGTAGGCAATCACGCCTTCGAGGTCACGACCCGGCACGGGTGGAATGAAGGGGGTGGAACCGGTCGCCAGCAGCAGCCGGTCATAGCCGGCCTCGGTGCCGTCGTCGGCGCGTACCACACGGCGTACCCGGTCGATGGCTACCACCTTGCGCCCGGCGTGCAGGGTGATGCCGTTGGCGGTGTACCAGTCCAGATCGTTGAGCATGATGTCGGTGAGCGTCATCTCGCCGGCGAGTACCGGGGAAAGCAGGATTCGGTTGTAGTTGCCATGCGGTTCGGCACCGAATACCGTGATGTCGAACACATCCGGTGCGTGCTTGAGGATTTCCTCGACGGTCTTCATGCCGGCCATGCCGTTGCCGACCATCACCAGTCTTTGCTTGCGCATTGCTGTTCTCCTTCAGGCCACGCGGCGCGTGGCGAAGTCTTCCGGGGTGCCGGTCTGTGCCCGGGCCAGTCCGGCCACGGCACCGACGATGATCAGGGCTGGGCTGCTCAGGCCCTCGGCCGCGACTCGTGCGGGCAGTTCGCCGAGTGTGGCGACCACCTGGCGTTGCTCGGGAAGCGTGCCCGAGGCAATCGCGGCGGCGGGGGTCGAGGCTGGGAGGCCGCTGACAAGCAGCCGTGCCACGATGTTGAGCAAGTGCGCCAGGCCCATGTAGATCACCAGTGTCGTGCCGCTTCGTGCCAGCGCGGCCCAGTCCGGCCCCTTGCCATCGCGGGTGGTGGCCGTGACCAGGCTGACGCCGTGCGTGTGGTCGCGGTGGGTGACCGGAATGCCCAGCGTGGCCGGCACGCTGATGCCGGCGGTGAGACCCGGAACCACTTCGGCCTCGATGCCGGCGCTGGCCAGTGCCTCGATTTCCTCCCCGCCGCGGCCGAAAACGAAGGGGTCGCCTCCCTTCAGGCGCACTACGACCTTGTGTTGCCGCGCGTAACGCACCATCAGACGGTGGATGAAACCCTGTGATGTCGACGCTCGTCCGCCGCGCTTGCCGACCCGCAGCACCTTTGCTTGTGGGCGCACCATGGCCAGCACTTCTGGCGATACCAGCTCATCGGTGAGCACGATTTCGGCCTTTTCACCCAGCAATCGTGCTGCTCTGAGGGTGAGCAGATCCGCGGCGCCCGGTCCGGCACCGACGATGAATACCTTGTTCATGATTGTCTCCTGTCGCGTGGCCCGACCCGGCTCAGCCGGGCCGGTGCCTCAGGCGCGTGCCGCCACGGCGCTCTTCTCGGTGGCGTTCGCCCGGGTGCGCCGGCTGCCGATGTCCTCGACCTTGCGTTGCTTCTCGTAGAGAAAGCTCAGCACTTCGTGGCGGTAGTGGTTGTAGCGGGGGTCGTCAGCCAGCGCGATGCGGTTACGCGGGCGTGGCAGTTCGACGTCGAGGATCTGGCCGATGGTCGCCGAGGGACCGTTGGTCATCATCACGATGCGGTCCGACAGCAGCACTGCCTCATCCACGTCGTGGGTGATCATCATCACCGTGTTGTGCAATTCACCCTGGATGCGCATGACTTCGTCCTGGAGATGGGCCCGGGTGAGCGCATCGAGCGCACCGAAGGGCTCGTCGAGCAGCAACACCTTGGGCTCCATCGCCAGCGCCCGGGCAATGCCGACCCGCTGCTTCATGCCGCCCGAAATCTCCGACGGCAGGCGCTCCAGCGCATGGCTCATGTTCACCATCGCGAGGTTGTGCAGTATCCATTCGCGCCGTTCGGCGGCGGTCTTGGTGCGGCGAAAGGTCTTCTCGACCGCGATCTCGACGTTCTGATACACAGTGAGCCACGGCAGCAGCGAGTGGTTCTGGAACACCAGCGCCCGATCGGGCCCCGGCGAGTTGACCTCCTTGTCATCGACGATGACCCCGCCGGAGCTCGCCTTGAGCAGACCGGCGACGATGTTCAGCACGGTCGATTTGCCGCAGCCGGAGTGGCCGATCAGCGAGATGAACTCGCCACGCATCACATCGAGGTTGATGTCGCGCAGCACCGGATTGGTGACGCCGTTGCGGGTGAAGTCCATGTCGACCCGCGAGATGTTCAGGTATGCCTTGCTCATGATGATTCTCCTTCAGCCTGCCGCAGTGCCGCGAGTGACCCGGTTGCCGACCCAGGCGACCATGCGGTCGAGCAGGAAGCCGACGATGCCGACGTAGATGAGGGCGAGGATGATGTCGCTGATCAGTGACGAGTTCCATGCGTCCCAGATGAAGAAGCCGATGCCGACGCCGCCGATGAGCATCTCGGCCGCGACGATGGCCAGCCACGACAGGCCCACGCCGATGCGCAGCCCCGAGAAGATGTACGGCGCGGCGGCCGGCAGCATGATCTTCCAGAAGTACTCGAAGCCGTTGAGCCGGATCACGCGTGCGACGTTGCGGTAGTCCTCCGGGATGTTGCGGATGCCCACTGAGGTGTTGATGATGATCGGCCAGATCGCGGTGATGAAGATCACGAAGATCGCCGACGGGTTGCTGTCCTGGAAGCCCGCGAGCGAGATCGGCAGCCAGGCGAGCGGCGGCACGGTGCGCAGCACCTGGAACAGCGGGTCGAGCCCGCGCAGCGCCCAGGTCGATTGTCCGACGAGAACCCCGAGACTCACGCCGACCACCACCGCCAACGTGTAACCGTAGGCCACCCGCTCGAGGCTGGCGAGAATCTGCCAGGCCATGCCGACATCGTTGCCGCCGTTGTCGTAGAAGGGGTTGGTGATGAGATCCCAGGTTTCGCGGACCATCTGTGAGGCGCTGGGCAGGGCGGCGCCGGGGCGCGAGCACAATACCTCCCAAAGTATCACCAGCACCCCGAGGATGAGCAGCGGTGGCAGCACCCGTGAAAGCAGGACGGTCTTCACGGGTTCGAGTCGGGCGAGCAGGGGTACGCCTTTTTCTTCGGTGCCCGGCAGGCGGGCATGGTTGAGTGTTTGAGTCGAGTTCATGTTGCTCTCCTGTTTGGGAACGATGCTCAGGCGCCGCGCAGGGTCTTGATCTCGAGGCTGTCGAGATAGGCCTTGGGGTTGTCGGGGTCGAAGACCTTGCCGTCGAAGAAGGTTTCCAGGCCACGGGAGGTGCCCTCAGGGATGTCCGCAGAGGCCACGCCGAGGGCATGGGCCGCCTCGCGCCAGAGGTCCTCGCGATTGACCTTGTCCACCCAGCCCGAGATATCGAAGTCAGTCGGCAGGTAGCCCCAGCGAATGTTTTCGGTGATGAACCATTTGTCGTGGCTCTTGAAAGGGTAGGAGGCTTGCTCCTTCCAGTAGCGCATCTGGTAGGGGCTGTTCTCGACGACCCGGCCTGTACCGTAGTCGAAATCACCGCGCATGCGATCGACGATGTCCTCGAAGGGGGCGTTGATCCAGCGGCGGCGGGAACAGATGCGCGCGACCTCCTCGCGGTTGGCGGGGTCCTCGCAGAACATCTGGGCCTCCATGACCGCCATCAACAGTGCCCGGGTCGAGTTCGGGTTGGCCTCGACGTAGTCGGCACGCATTGCAAACGCTTTTTCCGGGTGGTTGAGCCACAATTCGCTGGTCGTGTTTGCTGTATAGCCGATGCCCTGATTAATGAGTTGGTGGTTCCACGGCTCGCATACGCAGAACGTGTCCATGCTGCCCACTCGCATGTTGGCGACCATTTGCGCTGGCGGTACCACGATGGTCGAAATGTGGCGTGTCGGATCGATGCCGCCAGCGGCCAGCCAGTAGCGGATCCACATGTCGTGGGTGCCGCCAGGAAAGGTCATTGCGGCATTGACGGGGCGGCCGGAGGCTGCCTTGGCTGCGAGAGCTTCCTTGAATGCCGAAGTATCGACCCCGACCTTCAGGTCCCTGTACTCGTTGCCAACCGAGATGCACTGTCCGCCAAGGTTCAGCCGGGCCAGGATATACATCGGCGTCGACATGTTGTTGGCTGTCATCGCACCGGTGCTGATGAGATAAGGCATGGGTGTCAGGATATGGGCGCCATCGATCCCGTTGCGTGCTGATCCCAGCACCAGATTGTCTCGGGTCGTACCCCAGGATGACTGTTTCAGAACCTCCACATTTGTCATGCCGTGCTTCTTGAAGAACCCCTTTTCGTCGGCGACGAACAGCGGCGCCGCGTCGGTCAAGGCAATGAACCCGAGCTTGGCGGAGCGGGTCTCGAGTGCGCCCGTGCTGGACGCGAAGGCATGCCCCGGCCACAGGCCACCCATCATGGCGGCACTGCCGAGAGCAGCGGTCTGCTTGATGAAGCCCCGGCGGGACAGGTGTGACGGGTTTTTTCGATCGATCATGGCGTATTCCTCGAACTGGCTGCTGCAAAACAAAAAACGGCGCCCATCTCCTGCGGGCGCGATGAATCGCACCGTGGGAAATGGACGCCGTTGTCCGTGCTGTCAGTCTTTGACCGCCGTTGGTCGGGCACTGACTGCCTGTGCATCATTAAGCAGGTGTCGTGCCAGTTTTGTTCGAGGGGTTCAACGCCGGAAGCTGCAAGGGTTTGGAGGAGGAGGGGAGCAGGTGTGGGCTGCAATGCATGGGGAATTTTTGCCCTGTTGCGGTGCGCAATAACAAGGCATGCACTCTATGAGGGCGTGCTGCCGGTCGGCCTCCTGGCTCGCCCGGCGCCAGCCGTTTCGCCCAGCAAGGGGCCGATCGCGAGCACTGACTGGGCCACGTCGACCAGCCGCCGCCCCTGATCCATCGCAGTTTGGCGCATCAGCCGATAAGCCTGATCCTCGGTCAGCCCTCGGTGCGTCATCAGCAAACCCTTGCCACGCTCGATCAGCTTGCGCTCTTCGAGTGCCGTGCGTGCTGCGTTCAATTCGTCGCCTATCTGCTCAATGCGTTGTGCCTGGGCAAGCACCAACTCGAGAACGGAGCGTCCGAGGCCAGACTGCAGCGCGACGCCTTCGGGCGGGGAGGCGCTGCCACCTCGTGCTGTGGGCGCTGCCAGGAAGACCGCTGTCGAGGCTCCATTCTGTGCATCCAGGTCGCACAAGGTATCGAGCACACTGCGATGACTCTTCAGATCCGCTTCGGCATCTGCGATGCGGCGCTTGCATAACTGGGCCAGACGGACGGTCAGGGCGTCCTCGATGCGCCGCATTGCGTCGATTCGCTCTGTCGTGAGTGCGAACCAACGCTCGCCCAGCCTTGTGTCACCGGAGCCGGAGTGAGCGATGGTGCGCAAACGCTTGAGCGCTGCCTCGTCTGTGGGGTCCAGCAGTTGTTGCCAGCGAAGCAGCAGGTCCGGGTCCGCAAACTCCACGAAGACCTCGAAGCAGCGTGCCTGCGACTCGATCAGGTGCTCGAGCCGTTGTCTGCGTGCTTCATCGAACGCGCCCAGCGCAAAGCCGGCGACGCCGGTGGCGCGTTCCTGCCCCGCCAGTTCCTTGCCCTGCATGAAGTTGAACAAGGCCACCAGTGCCCGTGAAACCTCCGGGTCGGCTGCCGCATCTGCCGCTTCGAACACCACTGCAAGCAATTCAGTGACGAGGCGTCCGAACAGGATCGCGGCGTCTCCCGGTGACAGTTCCTGCGTGTCGACGCGCGTGCGCAGTGCAGGCAGTGAGTCAAGTGCATGCAGCACGAATGCGACATGGCTGAAAAGCCTCACGCTGCTGGCGCTGCGCGCATCGTCCCTGTCAAGACGCCCAAGCGCTCCTCTGAAGGCGGCTTCGCACGGCGAGACCTGTACCCGAAACGTTGTCAGTTCGTCAGCAAACTTCACACCACTGGAGGCCAGAAACATGCTTGAGGCACCACGCTCCCGCTGGATCGCGTGCACCAGGGAAGAGACGGCTGTGACCAGTTCGCAGTTCAGGGCGAGTTGCTCCAGCAACCGTATTTCCGCGTGCTTGGCCGCGAGCAGGAATTCGCGTGCTCCCTCCATTACTGACTCTCCGCTGGATCATGTGGCGCGCCGCCCGTCGGCCGCCCTGGGAGAGAATCCGCAATTTGCGTGCCATGAAATTACGGCTCCGTGCGTGCTTCCTCGATGGCGTGGCAGGCGGCGGCGTGCCCGGGGGTGATCTGGCGCAGCAGTGGGGTTTCGCGTTTGCAGCGGTCATTGGCCAGGGGGCAGCGTGGGTGGAAGGTGCAACCCGGTGGCGGGGTGATCGGATTGGGGACTTCGCCGCGCACGGCGGCTTCGCGGGGGGCGCTCATGCTGATGTCCGGAATGGTGGCCAGCAGCATGCGGGTGTAGGGATGGGCGGGCTGTTCGAACAGCGTCCGGCTGTCGGCAATCTCGGCGATGCGTCCCAGATACATCACACCCACCCGGTCGGCCATGTGACGGACCACGGCGAGATCGTGACTGATGAAGAGATAGGTCAGACCGAACTCGTCCTGCAGGTCTTTCATCAGGTTCAGGATCTGCGCCTGCACCGACACGTCCAGCGCAGAGGTGGGTTCATCGCACACCAGAAACTCGGGGTTGTTGGCGAGCGCCCGGGCAATGCAGATGCGCTGGCGCTGTCCGCCGGAAAACTCGTGCGGAAACTTGTGCCCGTCGGCCGCCGAGAGTCCGACCAGAGTGAGCAGTTCGCCAACCCGGCGGGTGATTGCGGCTGCGTCGTGCAGCAGTCTGAACACGCGAATCGGTTCGGCAATGATGCGCTCCACCCGCCAGCGTGGGTTGAGGCTGGCATAGGGATCCTGGAAGATCATCTGGAAGCGGCGGCGCAGCTTCTGCAATTGCGCCGCGCTGCGTATCCGGGCCACATCCTGGCCGTCGAACACGATGCGTCCGTCGCTTGGCTCGTACAGCCCGACAATCAGCCGCGCCACGGTGGATTTGCCACAGCCGGACTCACCGACCAGTGCAAAGGTTTCGCCGCGTGCAATGTCGAAAGACACGCCATCGACGGCCTTCAGGAAGCACCGTGGCTGGCGTTCCAGCAGGCGGTTGAGGAAGGGGCGGGAGACGTCGAAGGCGCAGCGCAGGCCGTCTACCTGCAGCAGGGGCGTGGGGAGGGCGCTCATGCTGCGGTCTCCGGCGCGGAGGATGGGTCATGCAGCCAGCAGGCGGCCAGGGTGTCGCCTGCCGGCTGCAGTTCGGGGCGTGCCTCGCGGCAGCGTGCAAAGGCCTGCGGGCAGCGCGGGTTGAAGGCGCAGCCGGGGGGGATGGCGGTGAGGCGCGGCATGGCTCCGTCGATCTGCACCAGCCGCCGGACATCTGCCCCGAGCACTGGAATGGAGCCCATCAGGCCCTGGGTGTAGGGGTGCTGGGGGTGCTGCACCACCGCGCGCACCGGCCCGATCTCGACCAACCGGCCGGCGTACATCACGGCCACCCGGTCGGCGGTTTCGGCAATCACCCCCATGTCGTGGGTGACCAGCAGCACGGCGGTGTGGTGCTGGTGGCACAGTTTTCTGAGCAGCGCGATGATCTGCGCCTGCACCGATACGTCCAGCGCTGTGGTGGGCTCGTCTGCGATGATCAGTTCGGGCTCGGCACACAGTGCCAGCGCGATCACGACCCGCTGGCGCATGCCTCCGGAGAACTGGTGAGGATAGTGGTCGATGCGCTGTTCCGGGGCGGGAATACCGACTTCGTCGAGCAGGGCGACGGCCCGTTGACGGGCTTCCTGCGGGGTCACGTCGAGATGGGTAAGGATGGTTTCGGTGAGCTGTCGCCCGATGGTGAGCAGCGGGTTCAGACTGGTGAGCGGGTCCTGGAAGATCATCGCAATGCGGCGGCCGCGAATCCGGCGCATGCGCTCGGCGGACAGGGCGTGGATGGGCTCGCCATGCAGCAGGATTTCACCCCCGGCGATCCGCCCGGGCGGCTCCAGCAGTCCGATGATTGCTGCGCCGGTGAGCGACTTGCCTGCGCCCGATTCTCCCACCATGCCGAGCACTTCGCCTTTGGCGATATCGAAGGAGACGTCGTCGATCGCCACCAGCGTGCCGCGTCGGGTGGGAAATTCGATGCGCAGCCTGCGCACCGACAGCAGTGGGGTGGGGCTCATCAGCGCAGCCTCGGGTTGAGCGCATCGCGCAGCCAGTCACCGAGCAAATTGACGGCGAGCGCGAGCAGCAGCAGGGTGATGCCGGGAAACAGCACGATCCACCATTCGCCCGAGAACAGGAAGTCCTGCCCGACCCGGATCAGCGTGCCCAGGCTGGGCTGGGTGGGCGGGACGCCCACGCCCAGGAAGGACAAGGTGGATTCAAGAATGATTGCCAGTGCAAGGCCGATGGTGGCAATCACCAGCACTGGCCCCATTACGTTGGGCAGGATGTGGCGCAGCAGGATGAGCGGGGCGGGCACGCCGATGACCCGTGCGGCCTGCACGTATTCCTTGTTCTTTTCGGCAAGGGTGGAGCTGCGCACGGTGCGCGCGTACTGCACCCAGTCGGACAGCGCAATGGCGGCGATCAGCACATAGACTGCAACCCTGTCATGCAGGTCGGGGGGCACGATGCCCTTGAACACGCCAAAGATCAGCAGGGCGATGAGGATGGCCGGAAAGCTCAGTTGCACATCGGCAATGCGCATGATCAGGCTGTCCACCCAGCCGCCGACATAGCCTGAAACCAGCCCCAGGGTGATGCCGATCAACGCGGCCACGCCCACGGCAGCAAAGCCCACCAGCAGCGATACCCGCGAACCGTACAGGATGGCCGAGAAAATGTCGCGCCCCTGGGCATCGGTGCCCAGCCAGTACACATTGCCGGTGAAGGTGTTTGGCTGCATCGGCGGAGTGAAGCCGTCCATCAGGTTGAGGGTGGCCGGGTCGAAGGGGTTTTGCGGTGAAATGAGGGGCGCGCACAGCGCGGCGACCATGATCACCAGGGTGACGAGCGCCGACACCACCGTGACCGGCGAGCGGATGAAGCTGTGGAACAGGTCGCTGTCCGCGATGCGTGCCCACAGCGAGGGCGGTGGGGCGGCGGGGCGTTCGGTGCCGGCGTTCATGCGTGGGGTTCCTGCCTCATTGCCCGCGACTGCTGCGCTGCACGCGCAGGCGTGGGTCGACCGCGAAATAGAGCAGATCGACGATCAGGTTGATGACGACGAAGATCAGCGCGATCAGCACCAGATAGGCGGCCATCACCGGGACATCGACAAACTGCACCGCCGTGATGAACAGCAGGCCGACGCCCGGCCACTGGAACACCGTTTCGGTGATGATGGCAAAGGCGATGATCGAGCCGATCTGCAAGCCGGTGATGGTGATGACCGGCAGCAGCGTGTTCTTGAGCGCGTGGCCGAAATGCACTGCGCGGTTGCTCAGGCCACGGGCACGGGCGAACTTGATGTAGTCGGTGCGCAGCACCTCGAGCATTTCGGCGCGCACCAGTCGCATGATCAGGGTGAGCTGATACAGCCCCAGGGTGATGGCGGGCAGGATCAGCGATTTCAGACCGCTGCTGGTCAGGAGTCCGGTGCTCCATCCGCCAATCTGTACCACCTCGCCCCGTCCGAAGGCGGGCAGCACCTTGAGCTCCACGGAAAACACGTAGATCAGCAAAATGCCGATCAGGAAGGTCGGCAGGGACACGCCGATCAGCGACAGGCCCATGATGGTGTGGCTGAGCCAGCCGTCACGACGCAGCGCGGTATACACACCGAGCGCGATGCCCAGCACCAGCGCGGCGGTGCCCGAGATCAGGGCCAACTCCAGGGTGGCCGGCAGGCGTTCCAGGATGACATCGGTGACCGGCCGCGCCATGCGGTAGGAGATGCCGAACTCGCCGCGCAGGGCATTGCCCACGAAGCGGGCAAACTGCATGGGCACCGGGTCGTTCAGACCCAGGCTTTCGCGCAGTTGCTCGCGCTCCAGCAGGGTGGCCTCCTGGCCGACCATGTTATTGATCGGGTCGCCGATGTAGCGGAACAGGCCGAAGGCGACCAGTGCCACCGTGAGCATGACCAAAACCGACTGCAGCAGTCGGCGGAGGATGAAGGCGAACATGCGGGGGTGGGGCGTCAGCGTTGGCCGAACCGGCGCACGGGCAATCCGGGGAGGTCGCTCGTGCGCGGTGGGCTTACTTGCTGAACTTCACATGCGAGAAGTGCGGATAGTTCATCGAGTGCACCGGCAACTCGATGTTGCGCTTCATGGCCCAGTTGAGCATCTGGTGATGCAGCGGCAGGTAGAGGGTTTCATCCTGCACGATGTGCCACACCCGGGCGAGCATTTCGGCGCGCTTGTCCGCATCGGTTTCCTGGGTCATGGCTGTGACCAGAGCGTCCACTTCGGGGTTGGAGTATCCGGTGGCATTCCAGGAGCCGCCCTTGTCGGACTTGGTTTCGACCAGGTAATGGAAGACATAGTGCGAATCCATGGTCGGCACGCTCCAGCCGAGCATGTAGAAATCCATTTCGCCCTTGGGCAGTTCGGCAAAGTGAATGCTCTTCGAGCGGGCATCGAGGCGGGTCTTGATGCCGATCTGGCCGAGCATGCCGGTGACGGCCTGGCAGATGGCTTCGTCGTTCACATAGCGGTCATTGGGGCAGGACAGGGTCACCGAAAAACCGTTCGGGTAGCCGGCCTCGGCGAGCAGGGCCTTCGCGCGGGCGAGGTCTACCGCCGGCACCTGATCGAGCACCTTGTCGTAGCCATCCACGAAGGGGGGCGCGATCATGCCGGCCGGCACCGCCTGGCCGCGCATCACCACCTGACGGATGGCGTTGCGGTTGATCGAGATGTTCATCGCCTCACGTACCTTCTTTTCGGCAAAGGGGTTCTTGCCCTTCACATCGGAGGTGCGCAGTTCGGGCAGCGCCATCTGCATGCCCAGGAAGATGGTGCGGTTTTCCGGGCCTTCCCGCACCACCAGCCCCGCCGCCGACTTCAGGCGCTCCAGATCCTGCACCGGGGGGTCGAGCAGAAAGTCGATTTCCCCGGAAAGCAGGGCGGCCACCCGGGTGGCGGAGGACTTGATCGGAGTGTAGACGATGCGGCTGACTTCCATCGGGAAGTGGTCGCGGCCCCAGTATGCGTCATTGCGGATCAGCTCGGTACGCACGTCGGGCTCGCGCTTGACCAGCTTGTAGGGGCCGGTGCCGTTGGCGTTGCGCACGGCAAAGGTTTCCTCGCCGGCCTTGTAGTTCTGCGGTGTGGCGGTGTTGTTCGCCTCGGACCACTCCTGGTCCATGATGAACAGGTCGCTCAGGTTGTTGGGCAGCAGGGGGTTGGGGCCATCGGTGCGCATGCGTACCGTGTGTTCATCCACCTTGATCACCTCCACCACCGACGTGAGCAGGCCCTTCATGTCGGCATTCTCATGCTTGGCACGCATGATCGAGAACACGACATCGTCGGCGTTGAACGGGTTGCCGTTGTGGTAGGTCACGCCTTCGCGCAGCTTGAATTCCCAGACCGTCGGGTCGTCCGTGATGTACCACTCGGTGGCCAGGCGCGGGGCCAGCTTCATGTCCTGATCGCGATATACCAGCGGATCGTAGATCTGGTGGCTCATCGCATGGGTCGGGCCTTCGTTCTGGGCGTGGGGGTCCAGGGTCAGCGAATCTCCCGCGCTGGACCAGCGCAGGGTTTCGGCAAAAGCGACGCTGGTGAAAAGCGTGGTCGAGGCGCAGGTCAGGGCCAGCGCAAGGCGCGACAGTTTCATGGACGTCATCTCCCGTAGGGTTCGTAAATCGCTGCTGCAGGGATTGTTGCACTGCCCGGGGATGGCAGCAACTCAGTTGTTGCCCCGCTTGTGTGGCATGCCATTTTCGGATAAGACCCGAAGGGCAGGCAGACGAGGAGAGGTGGCGCGATGATGATGTGTCGTTGTGGCTGGGTCAGTGAGGACCCGTTGTATATCGATTACCACGATCATGAGTGGGGCGTGCCGGTATTCGAGGCGGACCGGTTGTTCGAGTTTCTGGTTCTGGAAGGGGCACAGGCCGGCTTGTCGTGGATCACTGTGCTGAAGAAGCGTGCCCGGTATCGCGAGGTGTTCGAGGGCTTCGATTCCGAGGTGATCGCGCGATGGGGTGTGGACAAGGTTGAGTGGCTGATGAAGGACCCGGGCATCATCCGCAATCGCGCGAAGATTGAATCGGCCATCGGCAACGCCCGGGCCTGGCGGGCGCTGGTCGAGGAGGGCGTGGATCCGGTGGCTTGGCTATGGTCCTTCAGCGGCGGGCAGGTGCGCCAGAATGCCTGGCGCACCTTGTCGGAAGTGCCGGCATCCACGGCCGAGTCGGAGGCGATGAGCCGGGCGTTGCGCAAGCGGGGCTTCCGTTTCGTTGGCCCCACGATTTGTTACGCCTTCATGCAGGCAGTGGGCATGGTCAATGACCATACAGTGGATTGCTTCCGCCACATGGAGGTCGCGCGCCTCGGACCCCCGCCGTCCGCCCCGCTCAGCGCAAGGGAATGACCAGCGGCGGAATGTCTACCCCGATCACGATGGCCGGATCGCGTGGATACACCGGACGGTGATGGCGCGGAGGGTAGTAGGCCGGGGTGTGATACACAGGTGCTGCGGGATGATAGTAGTGGTGGTATTCACGCACCACCGGCGGGCGCATCGGCACGGGGCGGTGCACGATGATCTTGCGCTCATGTGAGTACCGGTTGCTGTAGCCCGGACCGTGCCGGTCACGGTGGTCGTGGCGATAGTGAGGGTGACGCTGAGCCGAGCGGTGATCGCCCCGGTCGGCGCGTTCGTAGCGACCGTGTCGGTCATGTGCCGCAGCGGGCTCGGCAAGGGTCCAGCTACCGGCGGTGGCCAGTACCAGGGCCAGCAGGAAGGCGGATGTTTTCATGGCGGACTCCGTTTGTCACGATGAAGGTGCTGCGTGGTGTGCCGCGCCTGTTCGATATGAGTCCGATTAACGCGCAGAAGTGAGTGAAGGGTGACGCCGAGATGTAAGGGGATTTCTTCGGGCAGCGAGGTGGAGGCCTGCAGCCGGCCAGGCTGCAGGTGCCTGCGAGTTGATCAACCGACCAGCACCACATGCACCCGGCGCGGACCATGTGCCCCGAGTTGCACGGTCTGCTCCACATCGGCGGTGCGTGAGGGGCCGGACACGATGTTGACCGCGCGTGGCATGTCTGGGCGCGTGCGCAGTATCGACCAGGCGTCCTCGAACCATTTGACGATGTACCGGGTGTGCAGCACGGCGATTTGGTCGTCCGGCACAAAGTTGTGGGTGGTGGGGCTGTCGGGGCCGGAGGCAAACAGCAGGCTACCGGTTTCGGCGATACCGGCGAGGGCCAGCGATACCGACAGGGTTTCCTCGATGGGCGCTGCATCGTGATGCACCGTCCACTCTGCCGGCCACTGCAGACTGGCCAGGGCTGCGCCGACTGCGGCACGCCTGGGCAGTTGCCACTGTGCCCGGTGGGCCTCCACGGCGGCAGGTACTTCGTCCAACGTGCGAACACGACTGACGCTGCCGGCGCGGCTTTCGAATTTCCGGATGAAGCGCTCGACCGGTTCGTCATCGAAGGCCGGGCGGGTGTGGTGCGAGTCGCGGGCATCCAGTGCACTCCGGCTGGCCTCGTCGAGTGGGCCACGGCCCAAGGCGTCGCGGATGGCGCCCAGAATCGTTTCGCGTGCGCTGCTCATGGTGTCTTTCCCATCAAGATTGGCTCTTCCGTGCGTGCCATTGCTCAAGGAAGGTCTTGCCGGCCGGCGCGGGCAGGTCACGCGCATCGGTCCAGGCCGAGGCCAGTGGCAGCGAACGCAGCCGGCCCTTGCGCCGGCCGGCCAGTGCGAGCAGGCGTGCGGCAAGCCGCTCTCCGAAGTGATACAGGCTGGGGCGGGTGGCCACGAAGCGCCAGACGCTCAGCGCATGGCGTTGCACTGCGGGGGTGAGATGTTGCCGGTGTTGCAGGTGACGCAGCTCGCGCAGCAGATCGGGCAGAGGAATCTTCACCGGACACACTGAAGCGCAGCGACCGTTGAGGGTGCATGCGTTGGGCAGGTCGTAGGCGTTGTCCAGCCCCTTGATCAGCGGGGTGAGCACCGAGCCCATCGGCCCCGGATACACCCAACCGTAGGCATGCCCGCCCACCGAGCCGTACACCGGACAGTGATTCATGCAGGCGCCGCAGCGGATGCAGCGCAGCATCTCGCGGAAGCGGCCTCCGAGCATCTTCGAGCGACCATTGTCGACCAGCACCACATGGTATTCCTCGGGGCCATCCTTGTCGCCCGCGTGGCGTGGGCCGGTGGATACGGTGGTGTAGGTTTCTGTCTCCTGCCCGGTGGCGCTGCGCGCGAGCAGGCGCAGGAACAGCGTCACGTCATCGAGCCGGGGTACCACGCGCTCGATGCCGGAGGTGACAATGTGCACCCGGGCGAGGGTCTGTGTGAGGTCGCCATTGCCCTCGTTGGTGACGATGACCGATGAGCCTGTTTCGGCTACCAGATAGTTGCCACCGGTGATGCCGACATCGGCGCGAAAGTATTTTTCGCGTAGCACGTGGCGGGCCTCGTTCACCAGGTCGGGCACCGTGGTCTTGCGCTCGGTGCCGTGAGCCTCCTGAAAAAGGTCGGAAACCTGGTCCTTGGTCTTGTGCACCGCCGGGGCGATGATGTGCGACGGCGGCTCGTTGGCAAGCTGGATGATGTATTCGCCCAGATCGGTTTCGACCACTTCCATGCCGTTCTCGAGCAGTGCCTCGTTCAGCCCGATTTCCTCCGACACCATGGACTTGCCCTTGGTCACCGTCCTCGCGTTCACCCGCCGGCAGATGCCGAGGATGATCTCGCGCGCTTCGGCTGCGTCCCGTGCCCAGTGCACCTGCCCTCCCGCCGCCTTCACTGTGCTTTCGTAGCGGGTGAGGTAGTGGTCGAGGTGGTCGAGGATATGGTTCTTGAGCTGCCTGGCTTCCTCGCGCAAGGCTTCGAACTCGGGCAGGTCGGCGGCCTGCTGGGTGCGTTTGGCGACGAAACCGTCGCGCAGCAGGCCCATCGCCTTCTGCAGTGCGCCGTCGTGGATGTAATACACCGCACGCGACTTGAACTCCCGCGAGCGCATTTCCATCAGCGTGCCTCCTGTGGCCCTTGCCCGATGGCCGGCCCGTCGGCCATGCCGGCCAGCACCTCGGCGGTGTGATACACCTTCACCGGTGCATTGATGCGTGACAGCCGCCCGGCGATGTTCATCAGGCAACCCAGGTCGCCGCCGAGCAGGGTATCGGCCCCGCTGGCAATCACGTTGCGAACCTTGTCCTCGACCATTTTTTCGGAAATCTCGGGGTATTTGACACAGAATGTGCCACCAAAGCCGCAGCACACCTCGGTGTCCTGCATTTCCTTGAGCTGCAGCCCTTCGACGCTGGCGAGCAGGACTCGTGGCTGGCCCTTGATGCCGAGGCTGCGCAGGCCGGAACAAGCGTCGTGGTAGGTGACCTTGCCCTTGTAGCGTGCGCCCGTGCGTGTCATGCCGCGCACATCATGCAGGAAGGCCAGCAACTCGAAGCTTTTCTGGGCGAGTGCGCGGGCACGGGGCGCCCAGTCGGGGTCTTCGGCCAGCAGCTCGGGGTAGTCGTGGCGAATCGTGGCCATGCACGAGCCGGACGGCCCGACTACGTAGTCGAAGCCTTCGAACGCTTCGATGACCTGCCGTGCCAGTGCCCGGGCCGAGTCGAAGTCGCCGCTGTTGTAGCCTGGCTGCCCGCAACAGGTCTGGCTGGCCGGCACCTCCACGCTACAGCCCGCTTCCTCCAGCAGCTTGACCGCAGCAAAGCCGATGCCGGGGCGAAAAACGTTCATCAGGCAAGTGGCAAACAGACCAATGCGCACTTTGTCTGCTGGGGTCTGGGTCATGAAACGCACTCCGTGGGCGTGGGGAGTGAGGATCATAGCAAGCGGGAAGCCGGGCTGACAGACAGGGTTTCCCAGTATTCCCGTACGTCGTCTTCAGGCAGCAGGAAGGCGGTGGGCGTTTGCGCTGGGCACGCCGGGCGGCGGAACTTGTTGCATTGCGATCTGTCTTATTTGCGCAAATATATAAGTTGCCCTATAGTGCAGCACGCTCAAAAAGCAGACTGTCGAATCTGTTGTTGAAACCCGGTCGGCGGCGCCTTCACCCAGTCTTCTTTCGTCCGCATTTCAAGCCTCTCAGGCGCTGCCGCACACTCACCACACTCTTGCGACCGCATCCATTCGCCATCGGGCGCAGGGAGACGGATCGGTGCACAAGGGTCAGGAGGTCAGAACATGCAAGCCAATGCCCATACGCTGGTCGCGCACACGCCAGCGCAGCTCGCCGAGCGCTTCGAGAATCAACCGTTCAAGGTGTATACGCAGCGCGATCTTGACCGCATCGCAGCGCTGCAGCAACTCAGCCCCGAACAACGCTTTGAAATGAAGGTGGTGTCTTCGGTGCTGCCGTTCCGGGTGAACCAATATGTGATCGATGAACTGATCGACTGGCGTCGCGTGCCGGACGATCCGATGTTCCAGCTCACCTTTCCGCAGCGGGGCATGCTCGCGCCCGAACATTATGAGCGCATTGCCACGCTGATGCGGGAGGGCGCGGACAAGGCCGTGCTGGACGAGGCGGTGGGGGCGGTGCGCCAGGCGCTCAATCCGCACCCGGCCGATCAGATGGAAATGAACATGCCGCGCGATGAGCAGGGCAACCGCATCGAAGGGCTGCAGCACAAGTATCGCGAGACGGTGCTGTTCTTTCCCAGTCAGGGGCAGACCTGTCACAGCTACTGCACGTTCTGCTTTCGCTGGGCACAGTTTGTGGGCGACAAGGACTTGCGCATCGCCAGCAACGAGGCCGAGGCCCTGCACCAGTACCTGCGCCAGCATGGCGAAGTCACCGACCTGTTGTTTACCGGCGGCGACCCGATGGTGATGAAGACCAAGCATCTGAAGGCGTATCTGGAGCCTTTGCTGCGACCGGAGTTCGATCATGTCCAGACCATTCGTATCGGGACCAAAGCGTTGAGTTTCTGGCCGCATCGCTTTCTGGGGGCGGAGGATGCCGACGAACTGATTGCGTTGCTGGAAAGCCTGGTCGAGGCGGGCAAGCAGGTGGCGGTGATGGCGCATTACAACCACTGGAAGGAACTGGATACCGAAACCGCACAGGCGGCCATTCGCCGGGTGCGCGCCACCGGCGCGGTGATTCGTGCGCAGGGGCCGTTGCTGGCACACATCAACGACGACCCTGCGGTGTGGGCGCGGATGTGGAAGGATCAGGTGAGGTTGGGCATCGTGCCGTATTACATGTTTGCCGAGCGGGATACGGGCGCGCGACATTATTTCGAAGTGCCGCTGGTACGCGCCTGGGCCATTTATCGTGAGGCCATGCAGCGTGTGTCCGGCCTGGCGCGCACGGCGCGTGGTCCGAGCATGAGCGCCAGCCCTGGCAAGGTGGAGATTCAGGGGGTGACTGAAATCGCCGGAGAGAAGGTGATTGCGCTGCGCTTCATCCAGGGGCGCAATCCGGACTGGGTGCAACGGCCCTTCTTTGCCCGCTACGATGAGCAGGCCACCTGGCTGGATCACTTGCGGCCCGCCTTTGGCGAGGAGAAGTGGTTCTGGGAGGACGAGTACGCCGCGATTCGTCAGGACAAGTTGTCCAGCACTGCCTGACGGCGCAGGCGGACAAGCAGGCCGGCGGTAGACGATGCCCCCGTGCCCTGATAGGGGCGGGGGCATCGCTGTGTTCAGGGCCGGTGCAGCAAGGGCCAGGAGGCTTACGCTGCAGCGAGACGCCCGAAGGCTTCGACCACTTCCGGGGGGGCCTGCACGAGTTCCACCAGCACGCCCTCGCCGCCGATCGGAAAGTCTTCATTGCCTTTCGGGTGCAGGAAGGTGATGTCGTAACCGGCCGCACCACGGCGGATGCCACCGGGGGCAAAGCGCACACCATTGGCCGAAAGCCATTCAACGGCCTTGGGCAGGTCATCGACCCACAGGCCCACGTGGTTGAGCGGGGTGGTGTGTACGGCGGGTTTTTTCTCCGGGTCCAGCGGCTGCATCAGATCGACTTCGACCTTGAACGGACCGCTGCCGATGGCGCAGATGTCCTCATCGACGTTTTCCCGTTCACTGACAAAATTGCCGGTCACTTCCAGGCCCAGCATATCCACCCACAGGGTGCGCAGCTTGTCCTTGCTCGGGCCGCCGATGGCGATTTGCTGGATGCCGAGGATGCGGAAGGGGCGTTGGCTCATGGTGAACTCTCCGTGGTTAAGAATTCATAATTATGAATCGATGCGGGGCAGCGGTCGACTGCTGTGTCCCGCCGGAGCAGTGCGCCTGTGCTCCGGGCATCAGGACCAGCTCACCCGCGCGGAGAAGAGGTAGCCCGCGCCATACACCGTCTTGATCAGCCTGGGGTCATGCGGGTCGTCATCGAGCTTGCGGCGCAGCCGCGAGATGCGCACATCGATGCTGCGGTCGAAGGGGTCGAGTTCGCGCTCGCCGAGCAGTTGTTCACGGCTCAGGATGCGGTTGGGGCGCTCCAGCAGGGTGGTGAGCAGTCCGGCCTCGGCCGCAGACAGGTTGATCTGGCGACCGTCCGGGGCATGCAGGCAGTGCTGGCCACGGTCGAAGCGCCAGTCGGCAAAGTGTGCCATGTTGCGTTCGTTGCCGGGCGCTTCGGCGGGGGCGCTGCGCTGGTAGCGGCGCAGGATGGAGCGCACCCGGGCAACCAGTTCGCGCGGCTCGAACGGTTTCACGATGTAGTCGTCGGCGCCCAGCTCCAGGCCCAGCACCCGGTCGGTGACATCGTTGCGACCGGTCAGGATGAGCACTGCGCAGGGGCTGCCGTCCTGCAGTTCGCGTACCACCTGCATGCCATCCATGTCGGGCAGTCCAAGGTCAACGATGCACAGGTCCGGAACGGTGCGTGCGGCACGCTCCAGCAGCTGGCGGCCGGTGCAGACATGCTCACAGCGAAAGCCGTATTCGGCGAGACTGTTGCAGATCAGCCGGGCGATGTCGGGTTCGTCTTCCAGGACGAACACGGTAGGGGCGACGCTGGCGCTGGTCTGGGTCATGTCGTTCGGGGCTCCTCGTGTGCTTGCAGGGCGTTCAGGGCGTGTTGGAGTGCGGCGCGGTCAAAAGGTTTGCGCAGCACCGGGATGCCGCTGTCGTCGGGGGGCGGCATTGCGCTGTTGCTGGCGTAGCCGGTGATCAGCAGGATGGGCAGGTGTGGCCGCTGCGTGCGGGCATGGCTGGCCAGTTCGCGCCCATTGATGCCGCCCGGCATCACTGTGTCGGTGATCAGCAGGGCGATTTCCTCGACGTTGTCGAGCAGCATGCGTGCTTCCTGTCCGTCCGGCGCTTCGATCACCGGGTAGCCGAGTTCGGTGAGCTGCAGGCGGATGATGCGACGCACTTCGGCTTCGTCCTCCACCAACAGCACCGGGCCGTTGATCGGGTGGGCGTGTGCCGAAGAGGCGCTGGCCTTGCCGGGCACTTCGGCGGGGGCCTGGGTCATCGGCAGTACAAAGCGCACATTGGTACCTTGGCCGGGTGTGGACAGGATGCGGATGTTGCCGCCCGACTGGCGCACGAAGCCATACACCATCGACAGTCCCAGCCCGCTGCCACGGCCGAAGTCCTTGGTGGTGAAGAAGGGTTCGAACACCCGGCTGAGGGCTTCGGGTGCGATGCCGCAGCCCGAGTCGGTGACGTCGATCTGCACATAGCGGTCGGGGGGCACTTCGACCAGGCGGGCAATGCTGCCGTCGATTTCGCGCTCCGATACGGCAATCGTCAGCTCGCCGCCTTCCGGCATGGCATCGCGGGCGTTCAGCGCCAGGTTGAGCAGCGCGTTTTCCAGCTGGTGGGGGTCGACAAAGGCGTGCAGCGGCTGCTCGGGCAGGCGGGTGTGGATGCGCACATTCTCGGTGAGGGTGCGGGCGAGCAGCTGGGTCATGTTGTGCACCAGACTGCCGATTTCGACCGCCTGGGGCTCCAGCGTCTGGCGACGGGAAAAGGTGAGCAGGCGGCGGATCAGCTCGGCGCCACGCTGTGCGGCATGCAGTGCGGGGTTGATGTATTCGGCGCTGTCCGCCGTGGCGGGGGTGCGTTCCTTGAGGGTGGACAGGTTGCCGATGATGATCGACAGCAGGTTGTTGAAGTCATGCGCAAGCCCGCCGGTGAGCTGGCCGACGGCTTCCATTTTCTGGGCCTGTACCAGCGCGGCCTGGTTGGCCTTTTGCTCGGTGATGTCGATGGACATCACGAAGAAGCCCTGAACCACGCCTTCTCCATCGGTTTCCGGCACCACCACGCTGCGTGCATGCAGGGTACGATCCCGTGCGGTGCGCCGGGCGTATTCGTAGCTGACCCGCTGCCCCTGATGGGCGGTTTGCAGATGGTGGCTGATCTGGCTGTAGGTTTCCGCGCCGAACACATCCGCGATCGAGCGGCCGATGATCGCTTCCTTGTCCAGGCCAAACCAGTCGGCGTAGCCCCGGTTGATGAATTTATACACCTCGTCCCGATCGACATAGGCGATCAGTGCAGGGATGGAGTCCATGATCAGCCGCAGACGTTCTTCCGACCTGCGCAGCGCCTCGGCAATCTGGTCGATTTCGGCATTGGCATGTGCGAGCCGGGCGTTTGCGTCCTGCAGTTCGCGCGTGCGTGCGCTGACGCGGGCTTCGAGTTGGGTGTTCTGCTCCTGGATGAGCTCCTGATAACGCCGCTGGTCGGTGATGTCGGTCCACAGCGACACGAAGCCCAGATTCGGAATGGGCACGCCGCGAATCGCCAGCACCCGACCGTTGGGGCGGGTGCGCTCGGCGTAGTGCGGCTGGAAGGAGCGGGCCGCCGCCATGCGCTCGGACACCAGCCGCTCCAGGTCACCGTCGCCATACTCCCCCCGTTCGGCATTGAAGCGCACGAGTTCCTCGAAGGGCAGGCCGACCTTCAGCAGGGATTCGGGAAAGTCCAGGAGGCGGGTGACGGCCTTGTTCCAGGTGACCAGCCGGGGGGTATCGTCGAACACCGCAATGGCCTGGTCGAGCAGGTCCAGCCCGGCCAGCAGCAGGTCGTAGCGGCGGCGCTGTTCGACGGTCGGGTTGGCATGGTCGATGTGGTTCATGAGGCGATCGGGTCTCCGGTGTGCTCCGCGCCTTGTATCGGGCGGTAGGTGTGTTCGTACGGCATGTCGATGTTGTCACAATTCGATACAGCGGCAAAACAGTTGCGCAAAAGTCGGGCGCCAACATCATTGCTCTCAAGCTACGGGCGCCGGGCCATGCATTCCTGCCCGAAAGGACTATGCTGAAAGGCCGGGCGCAGCAAGGTTGCCACGCGCTGCACATGCCTGTGGGCAGGGGCGGCATGCGACATGTTGACGTTCACGTCAACGTTAACTAAAGTGCGTCCACGAATTCAGAAGAACGTGCCTGCGCACGTCCGGTGCCGATCCGTCGGGCACAGTCCAGAGCAAAGGAGATGAAGGATGACCGATCTGAGCGTCAGTAACAAGTTGATGCCTTACAAACCCAAAAACAAGGTGCGCTTTGTGACCGCAGCGGCGCTGTTCGACGGCCATGACGCCTCGATCAACATCATGCGCCGCATTCTGCAGTCGACCGGCGCGGAAGTCATCCACCTCGGTCACAACCGCTCGGTGGGCGAGATCGTCAAGGCGGCGCTGCAGGAGGATGTGCAGGGGATCGCCATCACTTCCTACCAGGGTGGGCACGTCGAGTTCTTCAAGTACATGATCGACCTGCTGAAGGCCAATGGCGGCGAGAACATCAAGGTGTTTGGCGGTGGTGGTGGCGTGATCGTGCCGGCCGAGATTCGCGAACTCCACGACTATGGCGTGACGCAGATCTTTTCGCCGGGCGATGGGGCCACCCTTGGCCTGCAGGGCATGATCAACAGTGTGGTCGAGCGCTCGGACGTGGATCTTTCGCACGATGCCCCGCAGAAGGCTGACGAACTGCTCAAGGCGTTGAAGGCAGGCGACCGTCGCGTGCTGGCGAAGGCCATCACCGCGCTGGAGAACGGTGCGTATGGCGACGATGTGAAGCAGGCCCTGAAGGAGGCCGCAGCCAAGCTGAAGGTGCCGACGCTGGGCATTACCGGTACCGGCGGGGCGGGCAAGAGTTCGCTCACTGACGAACTGGTGCGCCGCTTCCGTCTGGATCAGGACGACAAGTTGAAGGTCGCCATCGTCTCCATCGACCCCTCGCGCAAGCGTACCGGCGGCGCGCTGCTGGGCGACCGTATTCGCATGAACGCGATCGAGCACGACAACATCTTCATGCGCTCGCTCGCCACCCGCGACACCGGCTCGGAAGTGTCCATGGCCCTGCCCGAAGTGATTGCGGCCTGCAAGCTCACCGGCTTCGATCTGGTCATTGTGGAAACCTCCGGCATCGGTCAGGGCAACGCCGCCATCGTGCCCTTCGTCGATGTGTCGCTGTATGTGATGACGCCCGAATTCGGCGCGGCCAGTCAGCTCGAAAAGATCGACATGCTCGATTTTGCCGACTTCGTCGCGATCAACAAGTTCGACCGCAAGGGCGCGGAAGACGCGCTGCGCGATGTGCGCAAGCAGTATCAGCGCAACCGGGAATTGTTCAGCCAGAACACCGACGACATGCCGGTATTCGGCACCATGGCGGCGCGCTTCAACGACGATGGCGTCACCGCCCTGTATCAGGCCATCTTCCCGACGTTGGTGGGCAAGGGGCTGAAGGCGGCCAAGCAGGGCAAGCTGCCGCTGGTCGCGGTGAAGGCATCCTCGCGTGGTCGCGCCATCGTGCCGGCCGAGCGCACCCGCTATCTGGCCGAAATTGCCGACACGGTGCGCGACTACCACAAGCACGTACAGCAACAGGCTCGTGTGGCCCGCGAGCGCCAGTCGCTGAAGACGGCCAAGGCGCTGTTCGAGCAGTGTGGCAAGGACATTGGCTCGTTTGACGAGTTGATCAGCTGGAAAGACGGGGAGCTCACCGCCACCGCCAGGAAGCTGCTCGAACAATGGCCCACCGAGAAGGCGCTGTATGCCGCCGATGAGTATGTGGTGAAGATTCGCGACAAGGAAATCCGCACCAAACTGACCTCGGAATCGCTGTCCGGCACCCGCATTCGCAAGGTGGCGCTGCCCAACTTCGAGGATGACGGCGAAACGCTGAAATTCCTCATGAAGGAAAACGTCCCCGGCTCCTTCCCCTATACCGCCGGGGTGTTCGCGTTCAAGCGCGAGGGCGAGGACCCCACCCGCATGTTCGCTGGCGAGGGCGACGCCTTCCGCACCAACCGCCGCTTCAAGAAGGTGTCCGAGGGCATGCCCGCGCACCGCCTGTCGACCGCCTTCGATTCGGTGACGCTGTATGGCTGCGACCCCGACCTGCGCCCGGACATCTACGGCAAGATCGGCAACTCCGGCGTCAGCATCGCCACGCTCGACGACATGAAGGTGCTCTACGACGGTTTCGACCTGTGCGCGCCGACCACCTCGGTGTCGATGACCATCAACGGCCCGGCACCGATCATCCTCGCCTTCTTCTTCAACACCGCGCTGGATCAGCAGCTTGCCAAGTTCAAGGCCGACAATGGCCGCGACCCGACGGAGGACGAATACGCCAAGATCCGTGCATGGACGCTGTCCACGGTGCGCGGCACGGTGCAGGCCGACATCCTGAAGGAAGACCAGGGCCAGAACACCTGCATCTTCAGCACCGAGTTCGCGCTGAAGATGATGGGCGACATCCAGGAGTATTTCGTGCACCACAAGGTGCAGAACTTCTACTCGGTGTCGATCTCGGGCTATCACATCGCCGAGGCCGGGGCGAACCCGATCAGCCAGCTCGCCTTCACGCTGTCCAACGGCTTCACCTACGTCGAGTCGTATCTGGCGCGTGGCATGCACATCGACGACTTCGCGCCCAACCTCAGCTTCTTCTTCAGCAACGGCATGGACCCGGAGTACTCGGTGATCGGCCGGGTCGCCCGCCGCATCTGGGCGGTGGCGATGAAGAACAAGTACGGCGCGAACGAGCGCAGCCAGAAGCTGAAGTACCACGTGCAGACTTCGGGGCGTTCGCTGCACGCGCAGGAGATGGACTTCAACGACATCCGCACGACCTTGCAGGCGCTGATCGCCATCTACGACAACTGCAACAGCCTGCACACCAACGCCTACGACGAGGCGATCACCACGCCGACCGAGGAATCGGTGCGCCGCGCGATGGCCATCCAGCTCATCATCAACCGCGAGTGGGGCCTGGCGAAGAACGAGAACCCCAACCAGGGCGCCTTCATCATCGAGGAGCTCACCGACCTGGTCGAAGAGGCAGTGCTGAAGGAGTTCGAGGCCATCGCCAGCCGCGGCGGCGTGCTCGGTGCGATGGAAACGGGTTATCAGCGCGGCAAGATTCAGGAAGAGTCACTGTACTACGAGCACAAGAAGCACGACGGCTCTTACCCGATCATTGGCGTCAACACCTTCCTCAATCCGAAGGGGCATGTTCAGCAAGAAATCGAACTTGCGCGTTCAACCGAGGAGGAAAAGCAGTCGCAGCTCAAGCGCCTGCAGGACTTCCACGTCCGCAACAAGGCCGAAGCGCCCAAGTGGCAGGCCAAGCTGCAGCAGGCGGTCATCGAAAACACCAACGTGTTCGAGGTGTTGGTCGATGCCGTGCGCTACTGCTCGCTGGGCCAGATCACCGAAGCGCTGTACAAGGTGGGCGGACAATACCGGCGCAGCATGTAAGCGAAGGCACAAGCTGGACACAAAACGGCGCTTCGGCGCCGTTTTGCTTGTGTCGCGAGCGGAGGCGTTTCACGTAAACAAAAAAGGATGCCGCCCTTGTGGGGTTGGCATCCTTTTCGGGTAAGGGTGTGTGTTGCTCAGGCCTTGCGGCGTCCCAGTGCCACCAAGCCGATCAGGCCGATGCCGAGCAGGGCCAGCGGGGCGGGCTCGGGTACGGTGGTGGGGGTTTCGTAGGAGTAGGTGACTTCCAGCCTGGCGTGTGCCCAAGTGTCGATCTGTGAGCTCACGTTGCCCGCACCCGACACAAAGGAGTTGCCCCAGCCCGAAACCGCGATGGAGAAAATGCCGCTGCCGATCCAGCTGGCGAGATCGGCCGGGCTGGTGAAGAGGGTGCTCATGCTGTCCGAGGCGGTGATCATCGAGCTGGTGTACGTGGTGCCCGGAGCAATCAGCGGAGTCGTGAAGTTGCTGAATGGACTGACTGACACACCGAGCAGGCTGGTGGTGATGTCACCCTCAGCGTTGAGGGTGGCTCGGCGATCTCCCTGGTTGTGGCTGCTGACCTGGAAGATGGAGCCCACTTCACCCCACAGCGAGATGCTGACTTCGATCAGGGTGCCGAGCGAGGGGTCGAACTGGGCGACTTCGAAACTGCCTTCCCAGTCGGTACGGTTGGGTTCGTCCAGCAGGACGCCGGTCTGGCTGTTCGCCCAGTAAGTTTGGGTCGGCAGGGTGATGACGGCTGCGTGAGTGGATGCGGAGGCTGCGGAAACCAGCAGCAGCGCGAGGAGTTTTTTCTTCATCCGATGGCCTTGTCAAGGTGAGAGTGGCTGATATTTGCTTGATCCAAAAATTCAAAGCAATATTCGGGCCATGTATGAATTACCATTGCATGTCAGTGGTTTGCAGTTTTTGCTCGGCCGGTTTTTTGAATGAGTGTAAAAAAATCCGACACCTTCCATGAAGAGCCTTGCTGTGGGAGGGCTGTGAGCGTATCTGTTGGTTGGTCGTGAATGGCTTTCGCATTTTCAGCTATTCCGTAAGGATGGAAGCAGTTGTGGGGCTGATTTGTCAGGAGATGTCTGTGATGTCGATAAGCATATCAGTGGGGTATGATCGAGCCGGCGAGTCAGGGCGGTGAGCCGGCTGACTGTTTTGTGATGCCTTTTCGATAGCGGGGTTGAGTATGAATATGTCCAGACGGCACGGGCGACTGGACCGTGCGAATCTTGCGGCATGGCTGCTGACGGCCTGCGTGCTCCTGAGCGGGGCGGCGCATGCGCAGGAGGGCGGTAGTGCGTCGTCCGCGCAGCCGCTTCAGCCGCTGAAGATGGCGGTGAGCGAGGGGACTTCCGGTGGGATCGATGCCGAGACGGCCCGCAAGAAGTACCGCCCGCTGGCCGACCGGTTGTCGGCCGCACTGGACCGGCCGGTGGAGGTGTTGTTTGTGCGCGAGTTCTCGCTGCTCGAAAGGGGCATGCAGGAGCAGTTCTTCGATCTGGTGATTGCCCGTCCGTCCGACTACCCCGCCCGGGGCTTGCGTGATTATGGCTATCGTTACGTGGCCACTTCGGAGCCAGAAGGACATTGCCTGCTGGTGGTACCGGATGGCTCGCCCCTGCAGGGCATTGCTGATCTGAAGGGGCGCAGTTTCATCCTGCCCGAGGAGGTGGCCTACATGACGCGCTTCTGTCGCGCAGAGTTGCGTGACCATGGCATCGATCTGGCCTACGAGAATGTGCATTACGTGCGTGAGCAGGGGGCGATTCCGTTTGCGCTCGAGAACGGGATTGCCGAAGTGGGCGGGTTGGCGTCGTATTCGGGCGCGGCGCGACAGTGGCAGGCCAAAGGCCACAGGGTTTTGCATGAGTCGGTGGCTCAGCCGTACATGCCCGTGGTGGCTTCGCCCGTCCTGTCTGTGCAGCAGGTGACCAGGATTCAGGCGGTGCTGGCAGGTTTGCAGCAGGACGAGGCCGGACAGCAGTTTCTGAAGACCCTGAACATCACCGGTTTTACCGCCCGCACCGAGGACCGTTTACGCGCCTTGCTGCAATGGCTGGGCGTTTGAAGGCGCTGCTCGATGAATGCCGTGCGGGCGCTGCTGAGGGAGGGACTCGACTGGCTCGTGATCCTGGTTGTGGGGTGCGTGTCGGTGCCGGGTTTTTTGATGCTGCTGCTACGGGGGATGAAGTGGCCGCTGGTGCTGGGGGGGCTGACCTTTGCTGCCTATGTCTGGCGCGTGGTGAATCTGCCCGAGAGCCGGCGGGTCAAAAACCCGTGGGACCTGCGCTGGCATGTCCTGATGCTGTGCATGTGCTGCGTCGTCTGGGTGTTGCTGATCGGCCTGTTGCCGGTGCCGCTCGTTGCTTGGCTCAATGCCCGCTTGCCGTCCTGGTTGGCCGATCCGGCTTCGGCACAGCATGCCGTTCAGTTGGCCAATCATTTGACCGATTTGACGGAAGGCGTGCTGACCGTAGTGATGATTGGTCTGTTCTCCAAGTATGCGCCCTTCTTGCTGGGGCTGGCGCTGTTGGGGTGGGTGTCTTACCGCAGCATTTTTCGGCGCTGGGAGCAGATTGATGATCTGACCAAGGCGCTGCGCTGGCCTGTGATGGGGGTGCTGGCCCTGTATCTTGCTTCCCAGTTGGATGTTGGAGGCGTCAGTGCGGCGCTTGAAGCGTGGTTGATGCAGTATCTGGATCAGCTGACCGTGCTGGTGTCGATGGCTTGTCTGGGGTTTTTGCCCTGGCGAATCTGGCAGATCGTTTTTCGCCCTGTGCCTCGGCTGGAAGGGGAGCCGGGCGATGAGCGGGGTGGGGCGGCCGGGGCGAGTGCATCGGATTATGCGGGCATGTCGCTGATCACACCCCGCCGGGGCACGGGGCGTGCCACCCGCAAACCCTGATGCTGTTGGCTGTTGCGCTGCAAGGTGTGCCAACCGGTGCGGGCAGGTAGTATCCTGTCCAGGGTTGTGCGCGGTGTCTGCAAGGCAGGCCGGTGACATGACCGACCTGCCTGGAGCCGAGTGTCACCCGATGATGCAGATTTACCGCAAGCCCCCGCAAAGCCTGCCCTCGGAGAGCGCATTCTTCCGCTTGCCGGGGGCCTTGCTGATGATTCTGGACGAAGACTGGATCGTCCAGATGATGAGCGAGTCGTGGCGCGAGGTGCTGGGCGTGGGGCAGGAGGCGCTGCGCTGGCGCAGCTTCACCGGCCTGATCCATGAGCTTGATCGCAAGGATGTGGGCGAGCGGCTCCGGCGCCTGGCCGAAGGCTTGCCCACCGTCCGCTTTTCGTGTCGCTGTCGCAAGGTCGATGGTGCGTATGTCGGGTTGGCCTGGAGTGTCAGCCATGATGTCGATCAGCAACTGTATTACGCCACCGCGCATGAGACGGCGGTCAATCTGGATTATCACGATGCGCGCCTGCCCGAAGTGTTTCTGGATGGGCTGACCGGGTTGCCCAACCGAGGGCTGTTTCTTGACAGGGTGGCACATGCAATGCAGCGTGCCGCGCGGCGGCGCGATCTGCGCTTTGCGGTGGTGCATTGCGGGGTGGACCGTTTCAGCGTGATCAATCACAGTCTGGGCAACCGGGTGGGCGACATGTTGCTGATCGAGATGGCGCATCTGCTCAGGCGCACGATTCGCCCCACCGACATGGTGGCCAGGTTGGGGGGCGATGAGTTCGGCATCCTGCTCGAAGACGTGCGCGACGCCACGTCGCCGCTGCGGGTCATGCAGCGTCTGCAGGACAGGCTGGTGGTGCCCTTCATCCTGCATGAGCATGAGGTTTTTTCCAGCCTGTCTTCGGGGGTGACCCTGTCCGGCGATCAGTACGCCGATGCCGATGTGATGCTGCGCGATGCCAACATGGCCATGCGCCGGGCCAAGAGCCAGGGCGGAGGGGGTTATGTGCTGTTCGATCGCGGCATGCACGAGGAGGCGCTGCGCCGGCTGACGCTGGAACTGGACTTGCGCCGGGCGCTGGAGCATGGCCATCTGGAGGCGTATTACCAGCCCATTGTGCGGGTGAAGGATGAGCGCCTGATGGGTTTTGAGGCGCTGGTGCGCTGGCGTCATCCGGAGCAGGGGCTGATTTCGCCTGCAGAGTTCATTCCGCTGGCGGAGGAGAACGGCTTCATCGTGCAGATTGGTCGCTGGATGCTCTCGGAGGCCTGTCGGCAGATGCGTGCCTGGCAGCTGGCTTACCCGAGGCGGCCGGCGCTCACGGTGAGCGTGAATCTGTCGGCCAGGCAGTTGTTGCATCCTGAGTTGTTGCCCGAGATTCGGCGTACGCTGAGGGAAAGCGGCCTGTCTGCGCGCCACCTGAAGCTGGAAATCACCGAGAGCGCGATGATGGAGGACGCAGACCGCGCAATCGCGTTGCTCGAAGCGCTCAAGCGTACCCGGCTCAAGCTCATGCTGGACGATTTCGGCACCGGCTACTCATCCCTGTCTTACCTGCATCGCCTGCCGATCGATGCGCTCAAGGTGGATCGCTCCTTCGTGATGCATATGCACGAGCGCGAGAATGACCGCAGCTTTGTGGAAACCATCGTGAATCTTGCCCAGAAGCTGGGGCGCTCGGTGGTGTGCGAGGGGGTGGAGTTGCCCGAACAGGCCGCGCTGCTGCGCAATCTTGGCGTGGAGTATGCCCAGGGTTTCCTGTACTCCCGTCCGGTCACCGCCGCACAGGCCGAGATGCTGATCATCCAAGACGCTGCACGCTTCGGCGGCCGGCGCTGAACGGGCGCGACCTGTCCCGTACCCGCTTCTTTATCCCTGTTCTCCCCCGGTTTTCCTGTCCTGTGTCGCACCTGCGAACAATCTTCACAATTCGATACATTGCGCAAACAGTTGCGCAAACATGAGTTGCGACACTCCAGTCTTGAAAAGGCCTGATCCGGTGTCGGTACAGCCGGACAGCCACCCCGGAACCCATAACAGCAATACGGTCCGGGTAACAAGACAAGAATCAACCTAAGGAGGAATGGGTATGTCCGACTCTACCGGGCAAGCCGCGCTGGACACCTTTCCGCGTCTGCTGATGAATCACGCCAGGGTTAGACCCAATCGGCCGGCGATGCGCGAAAAGGAATACGGTATCTGGCAAACCTACACCTGGGCCGAAGTGGCCGAGAATGTGCGGGCCATTGCCTGCGGACTGGCGCAACTTGGCTTCAGGCGGGGCGACAGGCTGGCCATCATCGGTGACAACCGTCCGCGTCTGTACTGGTCGGTTGCGGCCTGCCAGTGCCTGGGCGGCATCCCGGTGATGCTGTACCAGGATGCGGTGGCCGAGGAAATGGCCTATGTGTTGCAGGATGCCGAGATCAAGTTTGCGGTGGTCGAGGATCAGGAACAGGTCGACAAGATGCTGGAAATCCAGCCTCAGGTGCCGTTCCTTGAGCATGTCGTGTATGACGACCCGCGCGGCATGCGCCACTACACCCAGACGCTGCTGATGGGGCTGGACGAGCTGCAGGAAATGGGCCGCATCCACGACCGCAACCAGAGCGACTTCCTGGACGGGGAGATTGCCAAGGGCGCGAGCGACGACATTTCGGTGATGTTGTACACCTCCGGCACCACCGGCAAGCCCAAGGGCGTGTGCCAGACGCACAACGCCTTCATCTCCGCCGCGCGCGGCGCGATGCAGGTCGATGGGCTGAGCGACCGTGAGGACATCCTGTCGTATCTGCCGATGGCCTGGGTTGGGGATCACCTGTTCTCGTTCGCACAGGCCATCGTTGCCGGCTTCACCATCAACTGCCCGGAGTCGGGCGAGACGGTGATGACCGACCTGCGCGAGATCGGACCGACCTACTACTTTGCCCCCCCCCGGGTGTTCGAGAACCTGCTCACCCAGTTGATGATCCGTATGGAAGACGCGGGTGCGATCAAGCGCAAGCTGTTCCACCACTTCATGGGGGTTGCGCGCCGCTGCGGGGCGGACATTCTCGACGGCAAGCCGGTGTCCGGCGGTGACCGCTTCCAGTACTGGCTGGGCAATCTTCTGGTGTACGGCCCGCTGAAGAATGTGCTCGGGCTGAGCCGCATTCGCGTGGCGTATACCGCCGGGGCTGCGATCGGGCCGGACCTGTTCCGTTTCTATCGATCCATCGGCATCAACCTGAAGCAGTTCTACGGCCAGACCGAGACCTGCGCCTATGTGTGCCTGCAGCCGGATGGACAGATCAAGCTCGATTCGGTGGGCAAGCCCGCGCCGTACGTGGAGGTGAAGCTGGCCGACAACGGCGAGATCCTGGTGAAGGGGCCAATGCTGCTGAAGGCCTATTACAAGCGGCCGGATGCTACCGCCGAGGCAATCAACGCCGATGGCTATTTCATGACTGGCGATGCCGGCTTCTTCGATGAAGAAGGGCACCTTAAGATCATCGACCGCGCCAAGGATGTGGGCAAGCTCACCGATGGTTCGATGTTTGCGCCCAACTACATCGAGAACAAGCTCAAGTTCTTCCAGCACATCAAGGAGGCTGTGGCTTTCGGCAACGGTCGCGATGGTGTCACCGCCTTCATCAACATCGATCTTGAGGCCGTGGGCAACTGGGCCGAGCGCAAGGGGCTGGCCTACTCCGGCTATACCGATCTGGCCCAGCAATCGACGGTGTATGACCTGATTCGCGAGGGCATCGAAGGCGTGAATGCCGAACTGGCTTCCGATCCGATGATGAGCGCCAGCCAGATCCGCCGTTTCCTGATCCTGCACAAGGAACTCGATGCCGACGATGGCGAACTGACCCGCACCCGCAAGGTGCGCCGCAACTTCATCTCGGAGCGCTATGCGGTGCTGATCGATGCGTTGTACAACGGCAGCAAGGAGCAGTACATCGAAACCCCGGTGAAATACGAAGACGGTCGCGAAGGCAAGATTGCCGCCACGCTGCGTATCGAGGATGTGAAGACCTTCCCGACGCAGACCGGACGCCAGGCCGCTTGAGGAGACAGGAATGACGACAATGGACATGGCGCAGGGTGCTGCCACGGCCGCTGGCGGCCGCCAGATCGGGGACGTGATTCTTGATCTGCAGAACATCTCGCTGAGCTTTGGTGGGGTGAAGGCACTGACCAACATCAGTTTCAACATCCGCGAGCACGAGGTACGCGCGATCATCGGCCCCAACGGGGCAGGCAAGAGCTCGATGCTGAACGTGATCAACGGTGTGTATCACCCGCAGGAGGGGAAGATCATCTTCCGCGGTGAAGAGCGCAAGGCAATGGAGCCGTACATGGCGTCCTCCCAGGGCATTGCCCGGACGTTCCAGAACATTGCGCTGTTCAAGGGCATGAGCGTGCTGGACAACATCATGACCGGGCGCCACATGAAGATGAAGTGTGGCCTGCTGTCGCACATGCTGTACTGGGGGCGGGCGCAGAAGGAAGAAATCGAGCACCGCAAGAAGGTGGAAGAAGTCATCGACTTTCTCGAGATTCAGAACATCCGCAAGACGCCCGTGGGGCGCCTGCCGTATGGCCTGCAAAAGCGCGTGGAGCTGGCGCGGGCGTTGGCGGCCGATCCCGAGTTGCTGTTGCTCGATGAGCCGATGGCCGGCATGAACGTTGAGGAAAAGCAGGACATGTGCCGCTTCATCCTCGATGTGAACGACCAGTTCGGCACCACCATCGTGCTCATCGAGCACGACATGGGGGTGGTGATGGACATCTCGGACCGTGTGGTGGTGCTCGACTACGGCAAGAAGATTGGTGATGGCACGCCGGACGAAGTGAAGAGCAATCCGGAAGTGATTGCCGCCTATCTGGGCACGTCGCACTGATCGCGGCCAACGGAAGAAGGATAAGGAGACAACGATGACGTTCTTTTTCGAAGTGCTGATCGGCGGCCTGCTGTCGGGCGTGCTGTATGCGCTGGTCGCGCTCGGCTTCGTGCTGATCTACAAGGCCTCGGGGGTGTTCAACTTCGCCCAGGGGGCGATGGTGTTCTTTGCCGCGCTGACCTTTGTCGGCTTTACCGAGGTGTTGCCGGGCTGGACCGGCCTGGAGGCCGGTAGCGGCGGGGTGTTCTGGCTGGCGTTTGTGCTGGCGCTGGTGTCGATGATCGTGCTGGGCATCGCCACCGAGAAGGTGGTGCTGCGTCCGCTGGTCAACCAGCCCGCGATCACCCTGTTCATGGCCACCATCGGTCTGACCTTCTTCATCGAGGGTCTGGCGCAGGCCTTCTGGGGCGCCAACGTGCGTGGCCTCAATCTGGGCATTCCGGACGAGCCGATCATGTGGTTGCTTGATGACTACAACATGATCATCTCCAAGTTCGACATGATCGCTGCCGGCATGGCGCTGGTGATGTTCGTGGCGCTTGCGCTGATGTTCCAATACACCAAGGTGGGCCGTGCGCTGCGCGCAGTGGCCGATGACCACCAGGCCGCGTTGTCGGTGGGCATTCCGCTCAAGCACATCTGGGCGATCGTGTGGGGTGTGGCCGGTTTCGTGGCGCTGATTGCCGGCCTGATCTGGGGGGCACGCAGCGGGGTGCAGTTCGCGCTGACCTTCACCGCACTGAAGGCCCTGCCGGTGCTGATCCTCGGCGGATTTACCTCGGTGCCGGGCGCCATCATCGGCGGGCTGATCATCGGGGCTTCGGAGAAGCTGGCCGAAGTGTATATCGGCCCCTTTGTCGGCGGCGGGATCGAGTCCTGGTTCCCCTACATCCTTGCCATGTTCTTCCTGCTGGTCCGGCCCGAAGGCCTGTTCGGCGAGAAGCATATCGACAGGGTGTAAGGCTCGGGTGGCGCCCGGCACAGGTCGGGCGCCCGCAAGCAGAACGAACAAATACAACGCATTCGGAGACAACGCATGCTTTATCGTGAAGCCGGCCAATTCAAGGCCAGTTACCAGGAAGATCAGCAGATCTTTCCGATTCGCCAGGACAGGATCGGGATCATCGCGCTGCTGGTCATCTTCTTTGTGCTGGTACCCATGGTGGCCAACCAATACTGGCTGCAGGCCATCCTGATTCCCACGCTGATTTTCTCGCTCGCCGCGCTGGGCCTGAACATCCTTACCGGCTACGCAGGCCAGCTCTCGCTGGGCTCGGCAGCCTTCATGGCCGTTGGTGCCTTTGCCACCTACAATTTCATGCTGCGCATCGATGGCATCCCGTTCATCATCGCAATCGTCCTGGGCGGATTGTGCGCCGCACTGGTGGGCATTCTGTTCGGTTTGCCCAGCCTGCGCATCAAGGGCTTCTATCTGGCGGTCGCCACACTTGCGGCGCAGTTCTTCATCATCTGGGCGCTGGTGAAGTTTCCGTGGTTTTCCAATTACTCCAGCTCCGGGGTGATTACCGCACAGGGCATCTCGATTCTGGGCTACAGCTTCACCACGCCAGAGTCCAAGTACCTGCTGACGCTGGTGATCGTGACCGTGATGGCGCTGATTGCCAAGAACATGGTGCGCTCGACCACCGGCCGCAAATGGATGGCTGTGCGTGACATGGACGTGGCCGCTGAGGTCATCGGCATCCGTCTGATGCGCACCAAGCTGCAGGCCTTTGCGGTGTCGTCCTTCTATTGCGGCGTGGCGGGCGCGCTGTATGCCTACACTTATCTGGGCACGGTCGAACCGGAAGGGTTCAACCTGGACCTGTCGTTCAAGATCCTGTTCATGATCATCATCGGTGGGGTGGGGTCGATCATGGGGTCCTTCCTGGGGGCGGCCTTTATCGTGCTGCTGCCGATTTTCCTGAACGTGGCGCTGCATTCCTTCGTCGGTAGTGCGCTGCCGGCCGGTTTCGGCTCCAGCCTGGAACTGATGATCTTCGGTGGCCTGATCATCTTCTTCCTGATTGTTGAGCCGCATGGCATGGCACGGCTGTGGCAGATCGCGAAGGAAAAGCTGCGCCTGTGGCCGTTCCCGCACTAAACTCGCATCAGACTTGAATTTCGTGCCGGGTCCTGCTCCCGGCACGATGGATGGATCAAAGCAGGGCATCAGACACGTAAAAGAGGAGGCAACCAAATGAAATTCAGTTTGCGCAATACCGCCATCATTGGCGCCGCGATCGGAGCCATGCTCGGCACCACCGGCTATGCCGTCGCACAGGAACAGTTCATCGGCCTGCCCAGCTACCGCGTGGGCGCCTATGCCGCAGGCGGTTCCGGCATTTTCGGTGGCTGGATTGATTACATGCAGATGATCAACCAGCGCGACGGTGGCATCAATGGCGTCAAACTCACCTGGGAAGAGTGCGAAACCGAGTACAACAACGCCCGGGGCGTGGAGTGCTACGAGCGCCTGAAGCGCCGTGGTGCCACCGGCAACTCGACCTTCCAGCCGCTGTCGACCGGCATCACCTACTCGGTGCTGGACAAGGTTGCCGAAGACAAGATTCCGATGGTCACCATTGGTTATGGCCGCACCGATGCTGCCGATGGCCGTGTGTTCCCGTGGGTCTTCCCGATGATCACCACTTACTGGTCGCAGGCTTCCGCGATCGTGAATTACATCGGTGAGAAAGAAGGCGGCATGGACAAGCTGAAGGGCAAGAAGATCGGCCTGCTGTTCCATGACTCGGCCTACGGCAAGGAGTCGCACGCGATCATGGATGCGCTGGCGGCCAAGCACGGTTTCACGGTCGACAAGATCGCCGTGGCGCACCCGGGTAACGAACAGCAGTCGCAGTGGCTGCAGATTCGCCAGCAGCGCCCTGACTATGTCGTGCTGTGGGGCTGGGGTGTGATGAACTCCACCGCACTGCGCACGGCCGCACGTACCGGTTTCCCGCGCGAGAAGATGATTGGTGTGTGGTGGTCCGGCGCCGAGGAAGATACCGTGCCGGCAGGCGATGCCGCGAAGGGCTTCACCGCAGCGGGCTTCAACGTGGCAGGCACTGACTACCAGGTGATCAAGGACATCAATGAGCATGTCTATGGCAAGAACCTGGGCAACATGGAGGACAAGTCCCGCGTGGGCAGCGTGTATTACAACCGGGGTGTGGTGCACGGCATCATCACCGTGGAAGCGATCCGCACCGCTCAGGAGAAGTTTGGCACTGGCCAGCCGATGACCGGCGAGCAGATGCGCTGGGGCTTCGAAAACCTGAAGATCGACAACGCCCGCCTGTCCGCCCTGGGTGCGGATGGTTTCATGCCTGAGCTGAACGTGACCTGCGAAGACCACGAAGGCGCAGGTGTGGTCAAGTTCCAGCAGTGGGATGGAAGCAAGTGGAACGTGGTGTCCGACTGGGTGTCCGGCGACCGCGAAATGGTGCGTGGCATGATCGAGGAGTCGGCCGCAGCCTATGCCAAGGAAAAGGGCATCACCCCGCGTGACTGCTCGGCAGAAAGCTGATAGCCGGTCGGTTTGACTGAACGGGGCATCCGTGAGGATGCCCACACCTGGCCCCCCTTTCGGGGGGTCTGCAGACCGGGTGCCCGCCGCCGGGTGTGCAGACCCTTTCCGGGATGTTCCGGGGAGGTGGACGGAGACAAGAGGCGACAAGACAGATGAATACAGCCAATACCACTGCCGCAGACAACGCGGCCCCCTACCTCAGCGTGAATAACATCGAGGTCATTTATGATCACGTGATTCTGGTGCTGAAGGGTGTGTCCTTCCAGGTGCCCAAGGGCGGCATTGTTGCGCTGCTGGGGGCCAACGGTGCCGGGAAATCGACCACGCTGAAGTCGATTTCCAACCTGCTGGGGGCCGAGCGGGGAGATGTCACCAAGGGCAGCATCGAGTTCAAGGGCGCACGTGTCGACCAGATGACACCGAACGAGTTGGTCAAGCGAGGCGTCATCCAGGTGATGGAGGGGCGTCACTGCTTCGGCCACCTCACCATCGAGGAAAACCTGCTCACCGGCGCCTACACCCGCAGCATCTCGCGGGCAGAACTGAAGGACAGCCTGGAAAAGGTGTATCACTACTTCCCGCGCCTGAAGACGCGCCGCACTTCGCAGGCCGGCTACACCTCGGGCGGCGAACAGCAGATGTGCGCCATTGGCCGCGCGATCATGGCCAAGCCCGAGATGGTGCTGCTCGACGAGCCCTCCATGGGGCTGGCACCGCAGATTGTGGAAGAGATCTTCGAGATCGTGAAGGATCTCAACACCAAGGAGCAGGTGAGCTTCCTGCTGGCCGAGCAGAACACCATGGTGGCCCTGCGCTATGCCGACTTTGGCTACATCCTGGAGAACGGTCGGGTGGTGATGGAAGGGGATGCCAAGTACCTGTCCACCAACGAGGATGTGAAGGAGTTCTATCTGGGGTTGTCGGGCGACGGGCGCAAGAGCTTCCGCGATGTGAAACACTATCGACGCCGCAAGCGCTGGTTGTCCTGAGCGGAGTCGTGGCAATCAGGCCAGACGCCCGCTGACCGGGAGTGGCACCGCGCCACTCCGTCCTGCAGGCCGGTTCCGTGCCGGCATGCACAAGCACCCAGGAATACGAACATGCACTACGATACCCGAGAGACACAGGCTCCGGCCGAGCGTGAAGCTGCCTTGCTGGCGCGTCTGCCGGAGCAGATTGAGCATGCCAGGCGCAATGCACCGGCCTTTGCCCGCCTGCTGGCCGACATCGATCCGTCTACGGTCACCAGCCGCGAGGCGCTGGCCCGCCTGCCGGTGGTCCGCAAGTCCGAACTGCTGGAGCTGCAGAAAGGGGCACGTCCCTTTGGCGGTTTTGCCACCGTGACATGGGGCCGCCAGTGCCATCGGGTGTTTGCTTCGCCCGGGCCGTTGTACGAACCTGAGGGCGCACGTCCGGATTATTATCGCCTGGCCCGTGCGCTGTTTGCCGCCGGTTTCCGCGAGGGCGATCTGGTGCACAACACCTTTTCCTATCATTTCACCCCGGCGGGTTCGATGATGGAGACCGCCGCCCATGCGCTGGGCTGCACGGTGTTTCCGGCCGGTGTAGGGCAGACCGAGCAGCAACTTGCCGCGATTGCCGATCTGCAACCGCAGGCGTATGTGGGCACGCCGTCCTTTTTGCGCATTCTGCTCGACAAGGCGACCGAACAGGGGCAGGCCCTGAGCTTCACCAAGGCGTTCGTGTCGGGTGAGGCCTTCCCGCCCAGTCTGCGCGATGCCTTCAAGGCACAGGGCATCAATGCCTTCCAGGCGTATGCGACTGCCGACATCGGCCTGATTGCCTTCGAAACCGAAGCCCGTGAAGGTCTGGTGCTCGATGAGGACATCCTGCTGGAAATCGTCCGCCCGGGCACGGGCGATCCCGTGGCGCCGGGCGAGGTGGGCGAGGTGGTGGTGACCAGCTTCAATCCGGACTATCCGCTGATCCGCTTTGGTACCGGCGACCTCTCGGCCATCCTGCCGGGGGCCTCTCCCTGTGGGCGCACCAATGTCCGCATCAAGGGCTGGATGGGGCGGGCCGACCAGACCACCAAGGTGAAGGGCATGTTTGTGCACCCGGGGCAGGTGGCTGCCGTGGCACGGCGTCACCCGGAACTGGGCAGGGTACGGCTGGTGGTGGACAATCCGGACTTGTCCGACCGCATGACCTTGCACTGCGAACTGAACGGGGCCGGGGCCGACAGTGCCGGACTGGCGGCTGGAGTGTCGGACAGCATTCGGGAATTGACCAAGCTGCGGGGCGAGGTGGTGTTCGTGGCTCCGGGCAGTCTGGCCAACGATGGCAAGATGATTGACGACATACGCAAGTATGAGTGAGCGGAGGATGGGTTGATGAACCGTCGGCCACCCCTTGAAGGCGTGCGTGCACTCGACCTCACCCGCCTGCTGCCCGGTCCGCTGGCCACTCAGCATCTGGCCGATTTCGGGGCGGAGGTGATCAAGGTCGAGGACACCGGCGCGGGAGACTATGCCCGGACGATGGGGGCGGGCGATGCGGCCGGGAGTTTTTTCTACCAGATCGTCAATCGCAATAAGAAAAGTCTGAGCCTGAACCTGAAGAGCGAAACCGGGCGCAGCATTTTCCTGCGTCTGGTGGAAAGCGCCGACGTGGTGGTCGAGGGGTTCAGGCCGGGCGTGATGGACAAGCTGGGTCTGGGGTACGAGGTGCTCGCCGAGCACAATCCGGCCGTGGTGCTGTGCAGCATCACCGGTTATGGCCAGACCGGACCGTATGCCGAGCGCGCCGGTCACGACATCAACTACATCGGCTATGCGGGTGTGCTCGATCAAACCGGGAGGGCGGGGCAGGCGCCAGCGCTCTCCAATCTTCAGATCGGCGATCTGCTGGGCGGTACGATGAGCGCATTCAGCGGCATCCTGCTGGCTTTGCTGGATGCCCGGTTGCATGGCCGTGGGCGGCATGTCGATGTGTCGATGAGCGATGCGGTGCTCGCGCATGCGATCTTTCCGCTGACCGAAGTGCTGGCACATGGCACGGTGCGGCCACGTGGTGAAGACCTGCTGACCGGAGGTGTGCCCTGCTATGGGGTGTATCGCACGGCCGACGACCGTTTCATGGCAGTGGGGGCATTGGAAGAGAAGTTCTGGACACTGCTCTGCGATACCCTTGATCTGCCCGAGCTCAAGCCCGCGCATCTGGATCAGGGCGAAACCGGTCAGGCGGCGCGCGCGCGTCTGGAGGCCTGCTTCGCGTCACGCACCCAGGCCGAGTGGGTGGCGCTGTTCGATCGGGTGGACTGCTGTGTCACCCCGGTGTTGCGTACCGAGGAGAGCCTGCGCGATCCGCAGTTTCTGGCACGTGGCATGGTGCAGGAGGTCGGGGGCGTGCGCCAGATCGCCGCGCCTTTCAAGATGGGGCCCTTTGCTGCTGCGGAGGCGACACGCGCACCCGAGCAGGGTGAGCATGGCCGGGAAATCCTGCGTGCGCTGGGGCTGGATGAAAGCTACATCGACGGTCTGCTGCAGGAAGGCGTCATTCGGCTCTGACCGTCCGGGCGCGTCATGCGGCGCGGCCGCCGCATGACGCGCCGGCATATTTACTTGTCTCCACCCGCCTTGCGTGGAGCCTTGGGTTTCGCTGGCGGAGGCGTTTCCGCTGCCGGGGTGGGGGGGCTGCCATCTTGCGGTGCATCCTGTCCCTGTGGGCTCATGAATGCCCATGGCCACATGGCGGCCGCGTTTGCAAAGGGATTGGCCTGTGCCTCCCCGCTCTGGGCGGCCTGGGCATTTTCGCTGTGCTGCTGCCCCATGGCGCGCACCGCTGCGAGCGTGGCGCGCTGCATCTCCAGCCCCTGAATGCTCATCTGCAGCATGCTCAGGTTCATTTTCAGCCAGCTCTCGACAGCTTTCATGTCGGTGATGCGCTTGTCCAGTTCGTCCACATCCAGTGTTGGCGTGATCATGCCGGGCAAGTTGAACCCCATGTTGTTCCACATGCCGCGTACGAATTCCAGTGGATCATTGGCGTTGTTCTGTTCGCTCATCGTGCCCTCCCGGTAAAGTGTGAACATCCGTGAATGCATCTTAACCCATGGTGCCGCGCAATGCGCCCTTCAATGCGGGTTTCATCGAATGTGGCTGGATACACCAATTGGGGCGCTCATTCGTGGCTGGCACCGACCCGGTTGAGAAAGGCACGCAGCCGGGCGGGGCGCAAGGGCTTGATCATCAGTGGCAGGGCTGCATCCTGTGCCAATCGGGTGATGTCGGGGCTGGTGTCGCCGGTGACCAGGGCCGCAGCGGGGGGCGGGCGGAACTGGGCGCGCACGCGGGAAATGGTCCGCACACCATCGAGTGCACCGGGCAGGCGCAGATCGCAAATGACTGCGTCGGGCGCCGGCAGGGAGCCGATGCCGCCGCAGCTGGCCGCCAGTTGATCGAGTGAGGCCGCCGTGCGTACCCGACAGCCCCAGGAGGTGAGCAACCCCTCCATGCTGCGCAAGGCCAGTGTGTCGCCATCGAACAACCATACTCGCAGGCCGGCAATGTCGCCGGGTGCGCGCTGGCTGGTATCGTCGCTTTCCTGCAACTCACTGGCGTGCAGTGGCAGGGTGCACGAAAAGATCGAACCGCGTTCGGGGCTGGAGCTCAGGCTCACCGGGTGGGTGAGCAGTTCGGCCAGCCGTGCCACGATCGCCAACCCCAGCCCCAACCCTTTGTCCTTGGCGCGCTCCGGGTTGTTGAGCTGCACGAACTCGCGAAAAATGATGCTTTGCGAAGCGCGCGGAATACCAATGCCATTGTCGCGCACTTGCAGAACGATCTGTCCTTGATGGCGCCGGCACCCCAGCAGTACGCTGCCCGATGGGGTGTAACGCAGCGCGTTCGATACCAGGTTGCCGAGAATGCGTTCGAGCAGCACCGGGTCGCTGCGCGTCCACAGGTGTGAAGGGTGAATTCGGAAGCGTATGCCACGGGTGATGGCTTCGGGCCGGAAGGCTGACTCGATGCGCTCGAACACGGACTGCAGCGGAAAAGGCCGGATGCGTGGCTGCACCATGCCGGCCTCCAGTCGTGACAGGTCGAGCAGACTGTCGAGCAGGTCGGCCATGGCGCTGGAGGAGGCGCTGATCTGCGTGACCAGGTGGCGTGATGCGGGTGCCAGGCGGTGCTGCGACAGCTCGGTGATGAACAGCCCGAGGGCGTGCATGGGCTGGCGCAAGTCGTGGCTGGCGGCGGCCAGAAAGCGGGTTTTCGCAATGCTGGCCTGCTCGGCCTCGTCCTTGCGGGCACGCAGTTCGGCCGTGGCCTGTTCGATCTGCTGGTTCAGATCGGCATGGGTGGCGGCAAGCTTGGTGGCCATCTGGTTCACCCCGTTGGCGAGTTCGCCAAGACTGCCACCGCCGATCAGCGGTACCCGCTCATCGAAGTTGCCCTGGCCGATGCGGGCCACCGTGCGGGCCACCTGGCGTATCGGTCGGCTCACCCCCTGACTGAGGGCTACGGCAAGCGCCAGCGCCCCGATGAACACCAGTGCCACCACCAGCAGGCCCTGCTGGATGAGGGCGGCGTGTTTCTGACGGATCGGCGCACGCGAGATGTCGACCACCACGTTGCCCAGAAAGGGCGCCTCATGGGTTTGCGGTGCAGGTTCGATGGCCAGCTCGGCCGGGTGCTCATCCAGAACCACCGAAGCGGGGCGGATCGGCTCGACGATCCGGATCAGCTCGTGGTCAACCCGCTGGAAGTTGCGCTGTCCCGGCAGGACCTCCAGCGGGGGCAGTGCGTGTTCAGGCAGGTGACTGCCGGCCAGTTCCAGCCCGGCAGCATCGACCACCCGGATGCTGGCCACCGCCTCTTCCTCAAGGGTGGCCAGTACCAGGCGCTGCAGGGCGTCGGTATTGCCGGAGAACACGGCGTACTCGCTGGCGGCTGCCAGTTGTCGTGCCAGTGCGGTGGCACGCCCGACATGCGTCTGCTCGATGTCATCGAGTTGGGCGTGGGTGTAGATGGTGGTCAGGATGGCGGCCAGAACGAGCATGGGTATGACCGCTGCAAAAATCACCCTTGCTCCGATGCCCGGGGGTTTCATGGTGTGCGTTGCTCCTGGCTGCGAACCCGGCTGTGCAGCTCGTCCTCATCGAGCGCCGGCAGGCCCAGCGAGCGTGCCACCCGAGGGTTGAGACTGATGTCGAAGGTGCTGCTGTATGCGGGGGTTGGCAGGGGGTGACCATTGAGTACGGGGGGGACTTTGCGGGCCACTTCGGAGGCGACTTGCTCGGGAGAGGAGTGCACCGACAGCAGTGCGCCCGCCCGGGTGTAGGCAGCAGAAAAGCCGAGTACCGGTGCGCGGTAGCGATAGGTGGTGAGCAGCACGTTCTGGATCGTGTGGCTGTTGTAGAGTGTGCTGTCAGGCACCATGATCAGGGCCACCGGGCCCGGCGTAAGGCTGTGTTGCAGTGCTTTGTACAGTTGACGCTCGTCGTCGATGAGGTGCTTGCGAACCTTCAGTCCGGCATCGTGTGCGGTACGGGCCAGCTCATCGGCGAGTACCTGGCTGTGCGGGCTGGCAATCAGGGCGATGGTGTCGATTCCTGGCAGGGCCGTACGCAGGGTGGCGATCTGCCGGGCCGGGGGTTGGTCGAGAAACACTGCCGTCATGCGCAGCTGCGGATGGGCCTGGCGCACCCGCTCGTAGCCTTCGCGTGGCAGAAATGTGGCGATGATCGGGACATCGGGTGCGAGTTCCGCCGTCTGCTCCAGGGCGCGCGTGCCGAGGGTGATGATCAGGCTGGCGGAGTGGGCGTCGGCGCGTACCAGAGAGGTGTGATCGAGGCTGCGCAGTGTGCCTGCAAGCTCGGGCAGGGTGTCGCGAAACAATTGCGTGGCCTGGGCGTGGGCCCGGTCGTCGGCGTTGAGCACGACAAGCAGTTGCGGCTGTTGTGTGCGACCGTCGTCTGCGTCTGCGGGCAGCGCGCACAGCACGAGCAGCATCAGCAACAGGAGGGGCAGCAGGCAACGGAACTGCATTGAACGGAGGGCCGGGGGCGATGCGGGTGCTTGAGTCGTTTCTCAATGACGAATAGGATTCATCTGCAAGGGAGCGGCATGATGATCGGATGGTTGCGCTGGCGCATTCCCGTATGATGGAGCGGTACGGGCAGGATGAAAAGGAAAATTCTGCCTGAGTGGCAACCGGGGAAAGGAATCATATCCATTTTCCGGTGCCGGCGCCGAACGCGTCGGGTTGCCGAGGCACGACTGGGGGAGGCTTGCAGATTGACGAAGATATTGATTGTGGAAGACCACGCGCTGGTGCGCGAGGCGATGGTGCAAACGCTTGCCAGACTGGATGCCGGAACCGAGTGCGTGGAAGCGCGCGATGCGGACGAGGCCTTGCGGTGCCTGGAGCACAGCCACGACTGGGATCTGGCGGTGGTCGACTTGATGTTGCCCGGTCTGAACGGTTTCTCGTTACTCGGGGTGCTGGCCAAGCGTTTTCCGGATGTGCCCGCCGTGGTGGTTTCGGCGCTGGATGACGCCGCGTCGGTGCGGCGGGCGATGAAGGCCGGGGCATCAGGTTTTGTGTCGAAGTCGAGCTCCGGGGATGAACTGCTGCAGGCTGTGCGCATCGTGCTCGATGGAGGCGTCAGCACGCCCGATGTGGCCTCCGGAGAGCGTAGCTCCCGCGCTCGTCAACCCCTGGATGAACGCTTCGGCCTGACCAATGGGCAAATGCGGGTGACCGAGTTGCTGGCACAGGGCAAGACCAATCGCGAGATTGCCGACCTGTTGGGGCTGTCCGAGGGCACGGTGAAGGTGCACATGTCGGCGATCTTTCGGGCGCTGAATGTGAAGAACCGCGCCCAGGCGCTGCTGGTGATCTCCGGCCGGCGTGGCGGGCGCCCGGTGTGAGCGACGCCGGCCCGCACATTCAGGCACCGCTGCGCGTGCCCTGACCGAAGCGCATCGGCATTTCGGAGGCTGAAAGGCGGCTGCCTTCATCCACCGTCACCAGGTCGGGAAGATCCTCTTCATCTTCTTCGTGATGCTCGATTTCCAGCACTTCCAGCATTTGCCGTGCAAACGCCCGGCAGGCATTCGCCAGCGGGGTCGGCAACTGATCCGGAATGTTCTTGTGCAGCAAAAGCTTGCTGGACGACAGGGCATTGACCGGATTCAGGATGCGATGCCGGTACGGGCGCATCAACTGTGCCACGTTGCGATCGGCGTTTTCCCTTTGCCAGGGGTTGTTCGGCCATTGCGATGGCACGGCATAGGCACGCGGGAACAGCTCAAGGTCCTGCGTGACGGTGCGAATGTCTTCGTGCGATTCTCGGAATGGCAGGAGTATCACGTCCGAGAGGCCATACAGCTTGCGGTCGATTTCGGTACGGTTGCCCCCGCCGTCGATGACGCCGATCCAGTGCTCCAGACCGCGCAGTTTGTCCACCACCTTGGTGAGGGCCTCGCGGGTGCGTGCGTCGGCCGTGATGTAGCGACGCCCCTCGGGCGCCAGTGGATGGCGGGAAACGTCGGTCAGCACGCAGGCCGACCGGTGACCGAGCAGACCAAAGCCCTGGCACAGCATGTGCGAAAGCGTGGTCTTGCCGGTTCCCCCCTTGTTCCCGATGATGCAGATGATCTGAGCCATGACGTGTCCTCTTGCAGCTTGCTGATCTGGCAGGGTTCATTATCCGCGCGGGACAAGGCAGGGGGAGGGTGGAAAAAAGCCTGCTTTGTGGCTTAATTCGATCCGTTGCCGGCCCGGACGCGTCTGCCCGGGTGGTAAATGAAGAGCCGGCTCCCGCGTCTGTCGGGCAAGCTCACGGTTTCATCCGCCTGTACTGACGGAACCGGAAAGCTGTTGCTGATGAGCACCGTGCCAGGACGCATTTCCCGGCACGCCTTGGCCCAGACTGCGGGCATGGGCACCGGTGACAGGAAGGCATATACCAGATCATGTTCTGACCATGGTTGTTCGAAAAAGTCGCCGGCGCGCCACTCGATGTTGTCCAGCCTGCGTGACAGGAGACGTGCGAGCAGGCGGGGGGCGGGCGCGCTTTCAATGCCGGTGAATTGCAGGTCGGGCCGTGCCCGGGCCAGGGCAATGAGCATGCGACCGGTGCCGCTGCCAATGTCCAACACTCGGGCTCCGGGCGTTTCGGGCAGGCGCTGGCGCACCGCATTGATGCTGGCGTGGCCCGACAGGTACAGCGGAACCTGAGTCCGGAATGTGCTCCAGTAGGTCAGGCACAGCATTGTGAACGCGGCCAGATACCATGCCGGATGCAGGTCGAGTCGGTGTGCGAGCACCAGCAGCGGGGTGAACAGCAGGTGGATGAGCAGCCACCAGGGGGCGCTGCGCAAGGCGGTGGCCAAAACCACCGCGAGCAGTGCCTGCGCTGCGACCAGTGCGAACAGACCGGGGGGCAGCAGTCCGCCCCGGGCGAGCAGCCAGACGCCCGTCCAGGCTCCGGTCTGGGCGAACAGGGCTTTCAGGGCAGGGGGCATGAGGCTGTACTGGATCGCATGATGTTGAGCATGGCCGACCGCAGGCCGGCAGGGGGCATCATACCGCGCCCCGGCTGAGCTTGCCGGGGCGCATCATGGCAAGGCACCCGTTCAGGCTTGGGGTACGGCAGCGGTGCCGGCCTGCTCAAGCAGTACGCGCCAGCGTGCCAGCGCATGTTCGCGCTCGACCTCGAACAGGGCGATGTTGCGTGCCTTGACCGGGCCGAAACCCCTGATCCGGCGTGGCATCTCTGCAATCTCGCAGGCCAGGGGCAGGGTGTGTTGGCCGAGACCTTCGAGCAGCATGCGTACATCCTGCTCATACTGCAGGATCAACGCTCGTTCCTGGCGGCGCTCGGCGGTGTGGCCGAAGGGGTCCCAGCGGGTGCCGCGCAGGCGCCGTAACCGGGCCAGCCAGCGAAACAGCGTGAGCATGCGTGGTCCGAAAGCCTTCTTGGGGATCCGCCCGGTTTGCGGGTCGGGGCGGGAGATGAGGGGCGGCGCAAGGTGGAAGCGTATCTCGAAGTCGCCCTCGAAGATTTCCCGGATGTGTTGCAGGAATGCGGGGTCTGCATGCAGTCGGGCTACCTCGTACTCGTCCTTGTATGTCAGCAGTTTGAAGTAGTTTTCGGCGACGGTCCGGGTGAGCCTGCCGGCCTCGCCGGTGAGCTGCCGTTCGAGTTGCCGGACTTGCTCCACCAGAGCACGGTGACGGGCGGCGTAGGCTTCGTCCTGATAGGCCACCAGATGCTCGTGATGGCGACGCAGGCGCTCGTCCAAGGACTCGTCGGTCGGATCGATGCTGGAGGGCGCGGGCACCAGTGCCTCGATTCGCCCCGGCCAGTAGGCCGCCCGTCGTCCCCACAGGAACGCTTTCCGGTTCATGTCCAGCGCGACGCCATTGAGCGTGATGGCCTGCATCAGTGCGTCATGGCTCACTGGCACCAGCCCTTGCTGCCAGGCAAAGCCGAGCAGAAACAGGTTGGCGGCCATGCCGTCGCCAAGCAGGGCGACTGCCAGCGTGTGCGCATCGACGAAGCGCACGCTCGCAGACTGCCCGGACGTGTCGCTGTCCGTGCCCGAGGTCGCGCCCAGGGCTTCGCGCAGGGCCTGCTCCATCCGGTCGAGTGGAAACTGCCAGTCCGGATTGTGGGTGAAGTCCGCCGTGGGGGTTTCCGCGCGATTCACCACCGCCCGGGTGCGTCCGGCGGCCATTCTGGCGAGCGCCTCGACGCTCGCGCTCACCACAATGTCGCCACCGATCACCGCATCGGCCTCGCCGGCCGCAATCCTGACAGCATGCAGGTCTGCGGGGTGGTCGGCGATGCGCACATGCGAGAACACCGAGCCGCCCTTCTGCGCCAGGCCTGTCATGTCGAGCACCGTTACACCCTTGCCGTCCAGATGGGCGGCCATGCCAATGAGGGCGCCGATGGTGATCACCCCGGTGCCGCCGACGCCGGTGACGAGCAGGTTGTAAGGCGACGAGGTGGTCGGAAGGATGGGGTCTGGCAGGCTGGCAAAGCGCGTTTCATCGATCTGCCGTGCGTGCCCCTTGCGCAGTTGCCCCCCTTCTATGGTGATGAAACTCGGGCAGAAACCGTTGAGGCACGCGTAATCCTTGTTGCAGGACGACTGATCGATCTGCCGTTTGCGTCCGAACGGTGTTTCCACCGGTAGTATGGACATGCAGTTGCTGACTTCGCCACAATCGCCACAGCCCTCGCAGACGCGTTCATTGATGAATACCCTGCGCGCAGGGTCGGGGTACAGGCCGCGCTTGCGGCGGCGGCGCTTTTCGGCCGCACAGGTCTGATCGTAGATCAGCGCCGTGACGCCGGGAGAGGCGCGCAGTTCGCGCTGGATCGCATCGAGTTCATCACGATGACGCACGGGCACATGCCCGAGATCGGCCGGGCCGTAGCCGCGCTCGGTACCGTCGGTGACCACCACGATGTTGCTGACGCCTTCGGCCTTCAACTGTCGCACAATGCGCGGCACATCCAGCGGGCCGTCGTGCGACTGCCCCCCTGTCATGGCCACCGCATCGTTGAACAGGATCTTGTAGGTGATGTTGACCCTGGCCGCCACGGCCTGGCGGATGGCCAGCAAGCCGGAGTGAAAGTAGGTGCCGTCGCCCAGGTTGGCGAAGATGTGCTGCTCCTGGGTAAAGGGCGCCTGACCCACCCAGGGCACGCCTTCGCCGCCCATCTGGGTGAAGGTGCTGGTCCGTCGCTCGGGCATCCAGGTCACCATGTAATGGCAGCCGATGCCCGCCAGCGCACGGCTGCCTTCGGGCACATGGGTGGAGGTGTTGTGTGGACAGCCCGAGCAGAATGTGGGTGTGCGGTCGATGCTGAAGGTGCGCTGAGCCAGTGCGTGTTCCTTGGCCTCTAGAAAGTCGAGCCGCGCCTGGATATGTGTCGAGGTGAAAAATCGTCCGATGCGCGCTGCGATGACCCGCGCAATCATGGCTGGGGTCAGTTCGCCGGCGGCCGGCAGCAGCCAGTCGCCGTGATCAACATGCCCATCCGGCGCGACGATGCGCGCCCATTCGCCCTTTTCGTCGAATTTGCCGATGACCCGGGGGCGGACATCTTCACGCCAGTTATAAAGCTCTTCCTTCAACTGGTATTCAATCAGCTGTCGTTTTTCCTCAACCACCAGAATCTCGTCAAGGCCTTCGGCAAAGTGACGCACCCCATCGGCTTCAAGTGGCCAGACCATGGCCACCTTGTACAGCCGAATGCCGATTTCGGCGGCCAGCGCCTCGTCTATGCCCAGATCGTCAAAGGCCTGCCGGACATCCAGGTAGGCCTTGCCGGAAGTGATGATGCCCAGGCGGGGAGCGGGGGAGTCGATAACGATGCGGTTGAGCCGGTTGGCCCGGCAATAGGCCAGTGCGGCGTAGAGCTTGTAATGCAGCAGGCGCTTTTCCTGCACCAGCGGTGGATCGGGCCAGCGGATGTTGAGTCCGTCGGCCGGCAAAGCGAAGTCCGTTGGAATGCGCACCTGCACCCGGTGCGGGTCGACTTCCACCGAAGCTGAAGTCTCGACCGTATCGGCCAGTGCCTTGAAGGCGACCCAGCAGCCCGAATAACGGGACAGCGCATAGCCATGCACGCCCAGGTCGATGTACTCCTGTACGCCGGCCGGAGCGAGTACCGGCATCATCATCGACTTGAAGAAGTGGTCGGTCTGATGGGGCAGCGTGGACGATTTGGCTGCATGGTCATCGCCGGCAATCACCAGCACCCCGCCGTGCCGGGCGCTGCCGGCCGCATTGGCGTGCCTGAACACATCGCCACAACGATCCACTCCGGGACCCTTGCCGTACCACATTGCAAAAACCCCGTCGTAGCGGGTGTGCGGAGAGAGCGACACCTGTTGGGATCCCCACACGGCGGTGGCCGCCAGGTCTTCATTGACTCCGGGCTGAAAGACGATGTCGTGGCTGGCCAGATGCGCGCGTGCCTTCCACAGGGTCTGGTCCAGCCCGCCCAGCGGGGAGCCACGATAGCCGGAAACAAAGCCGGCGGTATTGAGTCCCGCGCTCTGGTCGCGCTCCTTCTGGATCATGAGCAGGCGCACCAGCGCTTGATAGCCACTCAAAAATACCCGGCCCGACAAACGATAGCGATCATCGAGACTGGCAGGCGGTGCTGAGCTCGCTGAAGGGATGGTTGAAGGCTGCGAAGCGTTGTTCTGGGAAGGAAGGGGCGGGCGGTGAGGCATGGCGGGTATCTCCTTGCGCGAGAATCGTGTTCATGGCTTGTGAGCAAAGGCGGGAAGGGCGGAAAGCCTTGTGGGCGTACGCCATTCGGTTGCGCTTCCAAGCCTAGCCTGCCAGCCGGGACGGTCAATGAGAGCTTTCCCTGAGCACCAGGGAGAGGCAGTCGGGTGCGGGTTGCAGTGGCCTGTGAAAAAGACTGTTTTCCCCCTGGAGTTCTTGTGGCACAATGCGCGGCTATTGTTCGATGCCGCAGCAGTTCGACGCATCGTTCGGAAAGCAGTAAAAAAAGTTTGACAGTCCGACAAGAGACCTCTATACTGCGGGGCTTCTCGTTTGGAGGGATACCCAAGCGGTCAACGGGAGCAGACTGTAAATCTGCCGGCTCAGCCTTCGAAGGTTCGAATCCTTCTCCCTCCACCAAGTTTTCAAGCCGTGCGCCTTTGCTTGATATGAAAGGCGATGGCGCGGGTACAAGAAGTCGGCTGCGTTGTGTGCGGGTGTAGCTCAATGGTAGAGCAGAAGCCTTCCAAGCTTACGACGAGGGTTCGATTCCCTTCACCCGCTCCAGGTAAGACGATTTTGGAAAGCGGTTTCGGAGCCCATGTAGCTCAGTGGTAGAGCACTCCCTTGGTAAGGGAGAGGCCACGTGTTCAATCCACGTCATGGGCACCATTCTTCTTTCGTCTGCGGTGTCTTGCAAGGCTGTAGCGGCGCTTGGGCCGGATTTGAAATTCTGAACAAGGGGTGTTGACATGGCTAAAGGCAAGTTTGAGCGGACGAAACCGCACGTGAACGTTGGCACGATCGGCCACGTTGACCACGGCAAGACCACGCTGACCGCAGCGATCACGACCGTGCTGACCAAGAAGTTCGGTGGCGAAGCGAAAGACTATGCGTCG
>WPCG01102328.1_pt1 | contig 197992 bp, 175 predicted proteins | sample 5403311 | NCBI WGS metagenome assembly WPCG01 (sample SAMN12869467, study PRJNA574797) | sludge metagenome | isolation source: wastewater treatment of Control | place: China:Beijing | collected 2019-05-17
TCATAGCGTAAAATATTTTGTGTAAATGAAAAACTGAATGTAATTTAAAAAGGAATCTCACTTTAGTATAATAGAGTTGTCGAAAAACCACTATACAGAAGGAGATCCCTCATGAATGATTTTACAACAGAACTCTTAAAAACGCTACTCGAAGGTAAAGATATTACCGAAATATTTAGATATCATGTCGAATCTGCGGTCAATCAGCTGCTTCAATATGAGCTCAGAGAATTTCTTGACTATGATAAATATGATCGTAAAGGATTCAACTCTGGTAATAGCCGAAACGGCTATTATGAACGCACCTTGAAGACGGAGTATGGTGATCTATCGCTTAAGATTCCAAGAGATCGAAATGGTGAGTTTGAGAACCAAACACTTACGCCCTATAAGAGACAGAATGACACGGTTGAATCGATGATCATTCATCTCTATTCAAACGGGATGACCACTGAAGAAATATCACGCATCATCGAGAAGATGTACGGTCACCACTATACGAAACAGACGGTTTCTAACATCACAGCTGCTGTGGTTGGTGATATCCATGCATTTAATCATAGAGTATTATCTAAGCGCTATGCTGTAATTTATCTAGATGCTACGCACTTACCTGTAAGACGTGATACAGTCACTAAAGAGGCTTTATATTTTGCTTTAGGCATAACGCCTGAAGGCTATAAAGAAATCCTTTCCTACAGCCTATTTCCAACTGAGTCAGCCCATAACTGGGAGATTGTCTTATCCGATTTGAGAAGCCGTGGTGTTGAGGAGTCCTTGCTATTTGTCACCGATGGTCTCACAGGAATTAGGGACGCTATTGCCAATGTTTACCCTAAGGCTAGACATCAATCCTGCTGGGTTCATCTTGCTAGAAATGTCAGTCATGGTGTTAGAGTTAAAGATAGAACGGAAGTTTTAAGTGACCTTAAGACTGTATATACCAAAGATACATTAGATGAAGCTCAAGAGGCCTTGAATCAATTCATCAAAATCTGGGATAAGAGATATCCTAAAGTGACTGAAAAATTTAAGTATAACCCTTCATTATTTACCTTTTTGTCTTTCCCTAAAGAGATTAGGGCGTCCATTTATACGACCAATCTGATTGAGGGATTCAATAAACATTTGAAACGTTATACGAAGCGGAAAGAACAGTTTCCCAATGAAGATTCTCTGATCAGATTCATCGGCACCTATGCAGGAGATTATAACCAAAGATTTCAAATGAGGATACATAAAGGCTTTAAACTTGTCACTGCAGAACTAAATGAAATGTTCAATTAAGCGTCGCGCTCAAAAATCTAAAAGCACTAAAGAGAGTTCTTAATACTTTAATTCATTTCATTTACACAAAATTCTTGACACTACCAACTCACTAATTTGATAAAAGATATTTGATATGAAGTTTTAAAAAAAGAAGTTTATCTAAGCGATAATCTTCTTTTTTTCATGTTTAACGAGGATTAATACTAACAATGATGGAAACCGAATCATCAGTTTCTAATATCGGATTACTCAATTCAATCTCAATATTCATGGATCCACCCTGGTTCCATTGATAATTACTTAAATTAAAAATTCCTTGTGTCAAAACATCAGAAATATCAATTTGTTGTAAATCCCCTGGAATCGAATCATTATAATCAGCTTCAAGTATTTGCATGATGAAATCTGATGTACCGTCGTTATCTTTAGCAAAGTATCCTTGCCAAAAACCTGTATTACTTAACATACGCGCATCCACGTGATAAACGATGACTGCACTTTCATTTAACACATAGTCATAACCTTGGTGTGCTTCGTATAATCCTTCTGGTGTGTAAAATATGATTATTATAAATTCATCAAAGGCATTACCATCACTAAAATTTGTTGACAGATAAGGTATGATAATTGCTGAATTGATACCATCTTGATCTAAAGCATAAGACTCTAATTCAATCAAATGAGATCCTTCATATACAACAAGTGGTTGTAACCAACCAAATAAGAGTTTGTGCATGGGTTCATGATCACCGTTATTGTAGTCCATCATTCCCATACCGCCCATAGGTCCATATGTAGAGGTGTAAGAATAAAGATCGACTGCTCCCATTAAATGTCCTACTTCATGTATGTAAGTTTCAGCATTGACAACAAGTTGGTTTGCATTTGGAAGTCCATCTTCTAAGAAAGCATAACTTGCCCACATATAGTATTCAAAAGCTTTACCATCTAAATCATCTGCAACACTAGCTTCACCATATTTTGCTGCATAGACCCATGCCCACCATGGATCAGTATCATAATCATAATTTGTAGAATAGATAAATATGACTGAATCAATTAGACCATCATTATTTGAATCATATTGACTGAAGTCAATTGTTGGATCTTTAGCTAATAAGGTTTCTAAAATAGCATATTGATCACCTTGTTGACCCATGTTTTCATAATAAGATCGAGAATAGGTCGTTGTATATTTACTACTAATATCGAAAGTTAGGTTTAATAGTCCATAACTACTCTTTTGGTAATAGCTTGCTACACTTTCCCAACCAGTTGCTGATGAGGAGCCATTGAACACTAAATCTAATTTTGCAAAATAATCAATTGGAAATGGTACACCGTTAATTTCAACTGGAATCACTAATACATTAAATGTTCCAACAGATGGTAATCCAGATTGTCCAAAGGACATTTTTTCAAATTCATTAATTGAAATTCTTGGTGTAAGTACTGAAAGATTATCAATAGGCTCTCCTGTTTCTTCTTTTGAACCATAGATATAGATACTATAGACTTCCTCACCTGGATAAGATTCTGTATCGAGATAAATGTAGATATAATAATCACCTAAAATCCATGATTCTTCAATGTCATCATACACGAGTAGACTATCTAATCCATTGACAAACGTATTGGCATCACTTTCTATCCAATCAAATAAATCAATATAAACCGCATAATCTGTTGTTGTACTAAAATCATAGATGATCGTATCATCAGATATAATGTCTGGCATGAGTTGATAAATATCAAATCCAAAGATAGCATTTAGGTCATTTGGATTAAACGGGTTCGTAGGTTCGTTTGTTTCCTGTCTTTCCCCGTATATACCTACTCCATAGACTACTTCACCTTCATAAGTCTCTGTGTCTTCATACACATAAATGAAATAATTGCCAATCATCCATGATTCTTCGATTTCATCATAGGCTAACATGTCATCAAGTAAATTGATGTAAGTGATTGCTTCTGCTTCACTCCAATCAAAGAAATCAAGATAAACTTCATAATATTCTAAATCACTATAGTCTAAAACAAGATAATCACTTGTTACAATCTCTGGCATGAGTTGATAAATATCAAATCCAAAGATTGCATTCAGTTCTGTGGGGTCAAAAGACGGAACAACAACTTCTATCCATTTTGCATAAAGTGTTAAATTACCCGTTGAACCTATTTGAATGGATGTAACAAGTTCACCTGTAAAGTCACTGTTATGATACCAGCCAGCAAATTCATATCCCTCTTTGATAGGCTCGATGACATCAAACGTTATTGAATCTATACTATACACTAACGGAGGCGTAACAAGTTCAAAAGATCCACCATTTAACTCATAGTCGATTGTATAATAAATCATTTCATACGTTGCAACAAGGATTATATCTTCATCAATCATGACATCTAGACCAGTCCATAATTCATCTTGATAAAACCATCCTATAAATTCATAACCTTCTTTGATAGGTTCTTGAGGAATGGTTATGTTAGATAAATCAGCTCCGTAATTAAACGACTGGCTATCGATTACTAAATTTTCTTCAGTTATAAACGATATAACATAAGTATTGATAGTATAATTTGCTTCTAAAACAAGGTTACTTGCTGGCATCGTTATAGGTAGTGCTTCGCTCCAACCAGTAAATGTATATCCTACTCGTATTGGTTCTGTTGGATAATCATCAACCGTCAACTCTGTACCATAATCATAGGTTTCATTAGAAATGACTGATCCATCAAAGTCTAAAAAATGAATGTTGTATTGGTTAATACTATATAAAGCTTGGATTGTGACATCTGTAGCTGGCATTGTTGAAGGTATTTCTTTATTCCAACTGGAAAAAACATGACCTTCTTTTGAAGGTGCTTCAGGTATTACAACATTCGATAAATCTGAGTTAAATGGATATGTGAGTGTTGATATTAAAACACCTTGATCATCTATAAATATCAAATTAAATGTCTCAATTTCATAAACTGCTTGTAAAGTAATATGTTCTGCAGGCATGGTTTGAGGTAACGTTTTATCCCAAGTAATAAACTCATATCCTTCTTTGACAGGATGTTGTGGATAAGCTATATTAGCTAAATCTGCCTGATAGTCTAACAAAAGCGTACTAATAATCGTTTGATCATCATTAATGAACGTGATTTGGTATTGATTGATTGTCCACTTAGCATAAACAACAACATCATCACTAATTGTTCCATCGATGAGTAAATCTATAGTAAATGGGATTTCAAAAATATCATCGTCTAAAAACCACCCATTAAATGTAAAGCCTTCTTTTGTTATCTGTGTTGGAACTATAAATGTTTGCTCCCCATTGTATTCTACACTTTCAATGGTATCACCACCATTTGTGTCAAAGGAAATCGTAAAATTTATCGTTTCATCTCCACAAGCTGATAGTATCAAAATTGATGCAAATAAAAAAAATAAGTAAATCAACTTTTTCATCAAAATTCCCTCCGGAAATATTTCGTATTGTCATTATAGCACATTTGATATGAGTTGAGATAAATAAGAATTAAAATGTAATTAAAACCTATATGATTATATCATTTCTTTTATGATATAAAAAAATCTAATACAATCTTGTATTAGACTCAGTTATTCATAAGTAATTAATTTTATGATTTGAATGTAATTTTTATAAATGACACACATATTTTTCTACATCAAAGTCATCAAAATGACACCCTTTTGAAAGATTGAGTGGATGATGTGGATGACCATCTTTTGATTTTTTTCCAGCTGTTACCCAACGAACATTAAATGTTTTTGATATTGCTATCATATCTTTAAGACATTGAACTAAATAAGGTCTAATTTTGATAAGCGTTCCCCATGCTGCCCACAATATGGGATGAGGACCAGATCGTTCGAGTGCCCATTTAAATGCCTTCATGTTTTCTTCATGTAACTTAACATTAAAAATTTGATCCATATCACTAGGTTTCATCGCACGTTGCGTATATACATTGAACATAATAAACGAATCATATCCATTGTGATTTGACACTCGATTAACTGATTTTAATGTATGATCTAGAATGTCTGCTTGAGCAGTGGACGGATTGATACCAATAGTAATCATGGGATTATGTCCTATGGTACCAAGAATGTATCGATAGTCAGTATAGAAATCAGGATAATTAATCCATTTAGAATCATCATATGAAGCAGGATATTGACTTTTCTTTATGGCTTCGTCAAATGATAAACTATGTATGTTTGTAGTTTCATCTTTTGGAATGTGTCCAACGATCTTCCTCATCTGTTAGTTTATTTTAAGCTATGTTTTAATTATATGGATCTAAACTCTTAGCTGTCTATAGATTAGTTTAATAATACGATTATAATACCTTTTTACTAGGATTAAAAAGATACCTTATGACAATGGTTTTTGCTTTTTGTCTTTCTATTGTTAAAAAATATAAAAACTATTTCCAAGTGCGATATTGACAATTACAGTAAGGTGATTCTTTTGGTAACATTGCACCACAAATTTCGCATTTCACATATTCTGTTTTCGGTGAATCAGGCAGTTTTACAAAGGTGAATTTTTGATTTGCCATATCAAACAACAAAAACAAACCAAAAGCAATAGCGAAACCAATAATAAGTGCTGCAACGAGATAGATTAAAAAATAGGATAACATTGCATTCAAGGCTAATGACCAGACGATAAAAATGAGTGTATAGATTAAACCTAAATAGCCCTTATTATCATAATTGCACGCTTGAAAAATCATCATTGAGAATCCTAATTGCATGATGACAACCAATGCTAGTCCTATACCAAGTCCAGGAACATAATTCTTTAAAAACAAGCCTGAAAGAATAAATAACGGATATATGCCCATCGTTACCCTTATTAACTCATCTTGACCTGAATAATTAGGTAATTGCATTGAAAGTTGATAGTATGCATACGCTTGATTGACTAGTATGAACATGAATATAACAAAATTTAAGAGAAATAAACCAAAGCCAATCTCTGATATGTCAAAAAACCACTTTGTTTCTTGGTAATAGAACAAAAGGAATACTATTTCAACGATAGAAATTAATGTCGTTAAAATCATAACAGAAATATGAAATACATTCATATAATCATCATATTTTCTCCATAAGAGATTATATACAAAAAGTAGAGCAGATAGACCTATAATAACAAAAATAAATATGTTTGCATATGGCATTAATGATTTTAAGTCATTATTAAGTGAAACAATGATGTTTATAAAATGTTTATATAGATTTATAAAAAACATTTCCCAAGCTTTTGTGTATACCATATTTATTCCCCCTTTGATGTATGTTTAATTTAACTATAATATAAATCATTCATTTATACAATAAAAAATAAATTTTTGATCCTAGCAATCATGTAACAATTTCAACGACGACATTATTTTCTCAAAGAAACCGTCCACATATTCATATAAGCTTTTTGACGATTATATTGTGTACTAGTTTGTGGCTACATAAAGCGAAAAAAAGACCATCAATTTTGATGGTTCTTCTTCCAAAAAGGATCAACTGTTAAATTGACTGTTGTATTTACCCTATACAGTCTAGAATATGCTCTTTTATTAACTGAAGTGGAAACATGGAATCCTTGTATAGACGACTTGTTAAAGCAATCACCATACTATGCTTTGGTAATATGACCATAAATTGACCACCATATCCTAGTGCATAATGATACGGAGTACCTTTGTATTCATCAACCCAAATATGATAGCCATAATGTCCTAGTGAAGCATACGTCTTTAAATTTGGTGATGTCATTGTTTTGATCCAATCTTCAGGTATTATTTTTTGTCCATTTTTTAAGATGAGTTTGCCAAGCTTTAACATATCATCAATTTTTAATTTTAAGCCATCGGATGCCAATGATACGCCCTGTTTTTCGTGCCAATGGGATTCAATAATTCCTAATGGATGAAATAATTTTCCTTTTGCGTATTCATGCAATTTTTGGTTTGAAACCTTTTGAATAATTGCTCCAATCAGGTGTGAAGATCCAGAATTATAGTTCATTACAGTGCCTGGTGCATGCAACATTGGCCTTGATAAAATATATGCAATAATGTCTGATTGATAAACCATTGGAGCAAAAAAATTCCAACTACCAAATTCAGGCCAATCCATACCATCAGTCATTGATAAAAGATGTCTTAAAGTGATGTCTTGTTTTCTTGAATCATCGAATAGATTTATATACTCTGGAAAATATGTGCTGATAGGCATATCAATACTTTCTATTAATTTTTCTTCCAGTGCAATTCCAACAAGCAAACCTACAATTGTTTTTGTCACTGAGTTGATTGTATGAAGTTGATGTTCTGATTTTTTGTTTGAAAAATGTCTCAGGACCTCATTATCTCCATAATGAACAAGACAGGATAGTATTTTATGCTTGCTTATGGCTTTTTTAAAGGTTGTTAAATCAATTGTATTCATAAGAAAGTCCCTCTAACTAGTAATAACATTACTAAGAATTATTCTATCTTTTTCGTTTCAATCTAAAGTATTATTATGTGTTTGGGCGACTATTTTGATACAAATTCGTACCCTTCTTAGTTTTTTACGCACCCTATAAAAATGGCTTAACTAAGTGATGTTTAAAAAAATGTTGAATCTATTTATACAGTCGATTCCTTTAGTCTAGTTTTTTTTCAAAAGTGACAACTATGCCATAACCCATGACCATATTAGGTGAAACAGCAATAACCTTCCACCCTTCTTTAGCAAGTTGATTCATGGCAACTTCAGCATCTTTTACTTTAAAAGTTTCTACTTTATATGAATACATATTTAATTCTCCTCTCTTGAAGATTTTTACTAAATGACTTACTTAATCTTTTCATTCGGACTCATCGATCTTTTTTTCCCATAAACTATGAATACCATAATATATTAGAAAGATGGATACTGTGATCAAAAATGTTAGAGCAAATGCTACGATAATTCTTCTTATCTCACCATCAATAATAGTAACCAAAACCGCTGAAAGTATTGCTGAAGACAATGATACTGCTAAAATCATAAGTTTTCTTTCTTTTTTTGTGATATTTATCGGATATGACATTGGTATACCTCTTGAAGCACTTAATAGAAACGTTATCATGGATGATCCTATCCACAAAATAAAGACATCGATTGTTTCCATCAGTGATTGATCTAAATAAAACCACCGAAAAAGCAGTATTGCAAATAATCCAAACCAAAAAACATTATAACCTATCGTTTTAATTGCTTGTAATGTTTGAATCAATCGTTCATCATTTCTCATTTTTTCTTTCCTCCAAAATAAATAATTGATTGAGTGATTTGTTCAAAACACGTGAAAGTTGTAAGCATAAAGTGATTGTTGGATTATATTTTTGTTTTTCTATCAATCCAATGGTCTGTCTAGTAACCCCCACTTTTTCAGCTAAAACCTCTTGAGTCATATGAATCTCCTGTCTTGCTTCTTTTATATTATTCTTCAACATGACTGACTCCTTCCTATATTTCATGCAACATATATGTTACACCTATATTGTAAACTATATATTGCATTTTTGTCAAGTATATCTTTAGGTTTCTATGAAATTCGTTATTTAGTACAAAAAAATTGAAAACTAATCATCAAGAATATGTTTGCCTTAAATATAATGTAACCAACAAGAAAATCTAATTTCTGAAAAAATGATTCCTCTCTGTAGACGTTTGTTTTTTTTGACAAGTGCACTAATTGATCAAATCTATGCTTGTTATACGTTCGTTTATATTTGATTATGTACACGAACACTAAGTCTAAAGTAAGGCTTTTATGCTTTTTATTATGCTTTCGTGTTTTTATTGACCTTTTGTGTTTTTATACTAGCATTTTCGATAGCGCGTTTAAACTCACAAAGCTAAACCTAAAAGAGATCGGTATTATTATAAAGAAAAAAGGGATTATCTCCCTATTTTCCTATTCATTAAAGTCGATACTATTGTATCTACACTGTCGTGCTAATATGTGTGATGCTACCTATTTTAATACAAATTAGCACCCCATGATTTTTTTAGCACCCTTAACAGAATTTTAGCACCCCTATAAATATGGCTTAACAAAGGGAACTTACGAAAATGACTGTTGTATTTACCCTGTACAGTCCAGATTCAATCTATATCTTATTTAACATTACAGAATCACAATATGGTTTATATCCTATTTTCATATAAATACTATTTGATGTCGAGTTGGATAAACCGGTATATAATGTAGCAATCTTATGATCATTTAATACTTTTCTAGTGACCTCCTCAACAATTCTAGTCGCATAGCCATTTCTTCTATACTTACTTGTTGAATGCCATACCTTTTGGCCATAAAAGCACTTTGTAGAATCCAATAAAATGGACAAGCTATTATCACTTGTCTTGAGGATGCAGCTCTTGCAGTCAAAGGTAAAGCAGGTACGATTATTTACCCGAATAAATGTATTTCAATAAAAAGAAATCATCACATATTCATGATGATTTTTTTTGATGGAATGATCTTAACTTGCGTGTGAAAATAAAGATGTTTCAAAAGTAAAATAAGAACTAGCATTGCTCTTAAGATCCATGAAGAAACCATGAAACAAGATAATATCAATAGAGCATCTACGAAAATCATGAGTGACCATTTTTGCTTTCTTGTCATACTTTTTGTTTCAATAAAAGTTTTTAAATGCTTTTTATACAAACTCGTTTGTTCAAACCACTTCTTAAATCTTGTTGATCCTTTGCCATAGAAATAAACAGTTAAAAGTAAGAATGGGGTTGTAGGTAAAACCGGTAAAAAAACACCGATAGCACCAAGGAATAAAAATAAATGTCCTAAACCAATATAAATATATCTCATCTTACTTTGATACCAATCTTTTCTCGCCTTCAAGCTCAACAATTGGCTTAATATTTTGTGTGACCTCTAAGGTGCCTAAATAAACGCCTTCTTTATCTCTTACTGCAAAATATCTAATGTGAACAAACATATCTTTTAATCGAATCCAAAAATCTTCATGATCTTTTCTGCCAGATTTAAAACTTTCGACGATTTCTTCAACAATATGTACACTTGCTGGTGGATGACACATGGAGACGTGGCGACCAATGATTGTAATTGGACGATCAAAGATGCGCTCTTTTCCTTGCGTGAAATATTTCACATAGCCATCTTGATCAACAAATGTCATATCAAAAGGTAATGTGTTAAGTAAGGCATTAAGTACATGTGGATTCAAGGAACCTGCATCAAATGGGACTTCACCTTCCACGATTTTTTTCGTTGGTTTTGGTGTTTCTGTTGTCGGTGCTTTTTTATCAGTCCATTGATACTTAGGCGGTTCGATAAAATAACCAATCTCTTCAGTTGCTTGATCGACCATAATCCAATCAAAAAATGTGAGTGTTTCTAAAAGTAAAGGAATTAAGATATTATTTTCTTTGAAAATCATTTCTCTTACTTCGTTTATTGCTGCTAAAACTTTAACTTTGGTTTCACTTGGATCATGTTCAACAGATGATAAGGATGTAAGAACCGTTTTAATAAGTGCTCTTATTTCATCATCTTTTGCCCACATCACTTTAGGTGGCGCATCAATACCATTCTTTTCTAAATGAGGGAAGAAGAGGTATTCTTTTCGTGCATAATGTTTATGAATCTCTGACAATCTATCAAAACCTACACGAAGCATAAGTTCAGCTGTTTTACCGTTTTGCTCGATATAAGGTTCAATTTCCTCTTTAATGAGTTTTTCAATGCGTTCATTCTCTTCTAAAAAGACTTGAACAGGATGTCCTTTGATTTTTGCTTGATCTTTTTCTGGATGGATATCAGAAATAGAACCATCGAAAAGCGATGCATGGACATTACAAAGACTTTGAACCTCTTCAATAGCCATACCTTCTTTAATTAATGCTTGCTCCATCATTGAGATCTCTTGAGTTGAAACCTCATTAAAATGCTCTTTAAATGCTTTTTTAGCTTCTTCGATGTTCTTTCCATCGTGAAGACCTTTAATGATTTCTTTTAATAGTTTTTGTCTATATTCTATGTTATTAATAAATTCACTCATAATAACTCCTTTATGTTAAAACCCTGGGCTTTAAATGCTTCTTTAATGTTTTCCAGTGAGATGTCTTTGACTTTTGAACCCTTTGATAATGTCATGACTCTACCAACTGTTTGCAGCATTCCCGGTTTAACAATATCTATAAAACCTAAAGAAAATAAGATTTCTTTGATTTTTGGATACGTAGTAACCAGTTGAAAAATAGAATCATTAATACTAATGTCTTTCATAGCTTCACTCCTTACTTCTACATCATATCAAATGATAGAGATTAAATAAAGTAAAGTTATAAGAGATTATAATTAGAGATATAAACAAGAAAAAAACCTGTATATGAACAGATTTTTAACTGAATATTGCTCGAAAGTTGAGATATAAAATGCCAAATAGAATCGCACTTGAAATAAGAAAGTACAAGATGACTTGTCTTATGTTTTTGTGTCTACTAAACTATACTAACACCAATATAATTGTTGATTTATTGTGATGATAGAGTTAACATACTACAAAGGAGTCATATCGTGATGAAATACAGCCCTTTCATAAGAAAAGCTAGTAATGTTCATGAATTATATTTAATAGGTAGAAAATACTCTAAAAGATTACCATTATTTGAGATTAATGTTGTTAAAGAGATATTTCTTGATACCTCTTTATATGTTTTGTTTTCAAACAACCTGCTAGATGATTATAATTTTTTCATTGAGTTCTCAAATCTATCTTATTTTGACAAGTCTATTGCAAGGTGTATAAAAATTAGTTGTGAAGATAATACATACAAACCAGCAATTTATGTTGTTTTAGAAGGAACTACCTGTGCAAAATATACATTTTCATACTTTTCAATTGAATGATAATATATATAATCGTGTAAATTGACCTATAATCGTGTAAATCGAAGGCAAATCGTGTAATTTAATATTTAATCGTGTAAAGTTATATATATTTTGTATTAAAATAGTTCATTAAATATCAATATAGTTACACACTTTAGCACGTGTCCAAAAATATAAACGGCTTAACAAAGACAAAAAAAGTCCGATACAAATTGTATCAGACCAATTCTCGTCTAATGGCGGAGGAAAGGGGATTTGAACCCCTGCGCCTTTTACAACCTACAAGCTTTCCAAGCCTGCCTCTTCAGCCACTTGAGTATTCCTCCAATAATGGTGCACCCGACATGATTTGAACATGCGACCTTAACCTTCGGAGGGTTATGCTCTCATCCAACTGAGCTACGGGTGCACATGATGTCGCGATAATTATTTTAGCATGAAAGACATAAAATGTCTAATCTATTATTAAAAAAGAGTAAAATGGAAAAATGATATTCCACACTTCTAACATGTCCCATATTTTTAAAAAAATGTTATAATATGATAGATTCATCTTTAAGCATTCAAGATTGAGGAGTATTTATGTTAAAACCTGTCTTTAATCGATATGAAAGAAAGTATATCATCACATCCAAACAAAAAAATGACATGATTGAATTTATGAAAGGACATTTGGTTTTTGATCAATACTCTACACATAACCAGTCTTATACAATCTATAACATCTATTTCGATACACATGATTTTAATATTATTCGGAATTCGATAGCAAAACCTGTTTACAAAGAAAAGTTACGACTAAGATCCTATAAATATCCATTAGATCCTCATGATTTAGTATTTATTGAGATTAAAAAGAAGTTTGAGGGTCGTATTAATAAAAGAAGACTTTTTCTAACATATGAAGATGCTTTAAACTATTTTTATAAAAACATAAAACCAATTTTTACAAATTATCTTGATCAACAAGTTTTCAATGAAATCGATTATTTTATGAATTTGCATAAAGCAAAACCTGGTGCATTTATCTCATATAAAAGAATTGCTATGATTTCTGAGACAGATGATTTACGTGTAACGTTTGATTATGATATGAAGTTTAGAAATAAAAATGTTCACTTGGATTCAGATGCTGGCTCACTCATTATGGAATCTAGTGATTATTACTTAATGGAAGTAAAATCCAGCAATAATTTCCCTTATTGGCTTGCTCGACAATTATCCACCTATGAACTTTATAGTCAAAGCTTCTCCAAATATGGAAAAGCTTATCAAAAATATCTTGAAGGAGGAAACAATGATGACTATATTCTCTATTAATCTTGATTTCTTGATTTTAAATATGGATTTTCTAACATTAGAAAACATCTTGTATGTATTAATTGCTTCAACCATATTAGGTGGAGTGATTAGTGGAGTCTTTATCTTTACACATAGAAAGACCGTCTATGATCATTCGTTTAGTATGACTTTACTACTACTACCTCTTGTTATATCAATTATTATCATGCTTGTATCAAATAATCTAGCACGTGCATTTAGTTTAGCAGGTGTCTTTGCTTTAGTACGTTTTAGAACTGCCATAGCTGACTCTAGAGACATTACATATATTTTAGGATCTGTTGGTATTGGTTTATCATGTGCATTAGGATATTTTGGTTATGCGATTGTAATCACTTTATTTATCGGCTCACTTCTAATGCTTTTACATGTTTTTAAACTTGATAGAGATCGGACAAATCATGCAAAATTAAAAATTGTTATCCCTGAAAACTTAAACTATACACATGTTTTTACAGATATCTTTGAAAAATATTTATTAAGTTATCAACTTCAAAAGGTAAAAACAACCGATTTTGGTACGATGTTTGAACTTAGTTATTTTATTAAAATGAAAGATACTGTCGATCAAAAAGCTTTTCTTGATGAATTAAGAGTTAGAAACGGAAATCTTTCCATCTCACTTACATCAGATTATGTGTCACTCATGGGAGAATAAAAAAACATAAAACTCATCAAATGATGAGTTTTTTTTATAAAAAAAGCGATTGCTCGCTCAATAAACAATGGTCGGGACGACAAGATTTGAACTTGCGACCCCTTGCACCCCATGCAAGTGCGCTACCAAGCTGCGCCACGTCCCGGCATTAAGATTATATCAAATTCTATTCATAAAAAAAAGGGCATAGCCCTTTAATTTTTATTTTGCGAGAGAACCCATTGGATCCCAGGGTTTTAACTCGATTGGATCTAATTCCCAAGCTCTTTTTTGTTCTGCACTTAAATATTTTTGATGAATCACTGCCTGATAAACATATTGATCAAACCACGAATCCGAGCATAAGAAATATCCTTTATTACCAACAGCATCACCCCATGAATTCTCTATTTTCCAACGTGTGGGTTTTTCATTTTCTAAGTTAACTGCTGTAATAACCATCGCATGATTCATCGCTCCTTGACTATAGTCTAATTGGTCTTCTTTTGACATAAACAGACTCATACCAAGCATAGCTTCTTCATCAACTTGCATATCATCCCATACTCCAGTAGTTCGATCACCAAAACGTCCAACATCTGAACCAAACCAAACGAGTTCTTGATTCAAAAGCTGTTTAAGAACTAAGGCTTTTAAGTCCTTCATTTCAACGTTTAAATACTTAATCTCTCTACCACCAATGACATTACCTAAATATTGTACAGTGTATGTTTTCATGTAGGGCTTATCTTTGGTTGGTGCATGAATAATGGATACATAATCCTTTAACATGTCACCTAAGAAGACTTGATAGAATTTGACTGGAGTGAGGCCTTTTTCAATATGGTATGTATCGTTTGATACATATTCAAAATCAAATGTTTTAGGTGGAACACCAAAATTAGTTGATAAAAACGTGTATAATTCATCTAAAGTTTTTTCTTTTAAAGCTGAAATCTCTTTCTCTTTTCCTTCTTGATAAAGTCTTCGAGCTAAAGCTGCATAGCTACGTAACTTGATATTGATGAGTCGGTTCATAAAACCCGTTTGACTTGATGAGGATGTCTCAACCATCCATTCTTTAGGAACAACACCGTATTTTTCAATGAGACTTACAAACATATCCCATTGACCGCCATCTTGAATACCTGTTTTTAAGATATGTTGAAGTGTACGATCATCTTGATCTACTTCTAAAAAGTCATCAATAGATTCAATGAAATAATTAATCTTTTCAAGTTTGTCATAAAAGGCTGTATAGTTTTGAGAAAACTCAAAATCTTTTAGATTATATTTTTTAGCTACTATTTCTCTTAAAACATTTAAACCTGCAAAGATCCAGCATCTACCACTTTGTTTTTGAGCAGTAACCGGTAATGTTTTTATTTCATGCGAAAAGCGAAACTGTTGATAAGGCTTTTGTTCTTGTTTGTCAAAAAGATTACCTAATTCGTTTTTCATTAAAACACGACTTAATGCTTTTTGTACTGGTTTTTGCTCAAATTGGCTTTCAAATTGATTTAATTTTTTAAGTGTTAACTCTTTCATGTTTTCGCTCCTTTAGACACGCAATAAACGGTCATCTTTAAACGATTCTACAATCGCATAATCATTATCCTTAACAATGACTAGACTTGTGTTGACATAATGGATAATATTAGACACTCTTTGTGGTGGAACAGCAATGAGTAATTGAATAGACAAGCTATTATAGAACTTCATCATTGCATCAATTCTTGATTCGTCCATGTTATTAAATGCTTCATCAAATAAGACGATACATCCTGAATCAATTCTTCTGTTTTTAGTTAGAAGTTGCTGGAATGATGCAGCAATGACAATATAAAATGGAACTTGGGTTTCTCCACCACTTTTCTCTTTAGAAACCTTAGAGAAATAGGATTTATTACCATTTTTATTAGTGACCTCAATATCATATGACATGTAATTTCTATAGTCTAAGAATTTATAGGTCAATTGGTCATACTCAGGATCATTAGATGCTATTTTTTCAAATAGTTCCATTAAGATTGCTTCATTTTTCTTTGTTAAACCTTCAGTAAATAATGTATGCTTACTTATAGCATCATTACTCATAATTATCTGATAATAGAGCTTGTAATCTGGGTCTTCAGAAGCTTTATAAATGAGTTGATATGAATCTGAACCAAATGTTTTATCTTGAAGTGCAAAATTGAGTTCTTCAATTTGTTGTTGGGCATTTTCAATACTTGCTCTAAGTTTACCCACAAACTCTTCTTTAAAACCAATTTCAGAGTTTCTTCTAAGTTCAGTTGCTTCTTGTTCGTAACGAATTAAGTTATTGTTTCGAATCATTGATGCTTCTTGTTCATAAAGATAAAGTTGTTCAAAAGATGGTGCTGCACCAAAATGATATAACTGTATAAACAGTTTCATTTGATTGACCAAATCTGCTTCACTACGTGTGATTTGATTACCTAATGCTACATTAGAGTCTGCCAAGTATTTTGTAATCATATCATGATCTTGTTTAAATTTTTGTTTCATTGCATAAAATTGAGTATTCGCAAGACTTAACTTATCAGGCTGTCTTAGACTTAATTCTTTTTGTGCCTTCATGAAATCAACAAGTTTTGATGAGATGTCATCGATTAGATCTAATAAACGTTGTCGTTCATCACGGTTAGTAGCAATCTCTCCTACTAAACGATCTGATTCGATTCTTAACTCTTTTCTTATTTGTCGTGCTTTTTCAATTTGTTGATCTAGTTTTTGAATATTTTTATCAGTTCCAAGATTACGTATTGATTCTTCGATTTGTGTATATTCTCTTCTAGTTTGCTTAATGAGATCAAAGAACCTCATATATCCTTGATGAACAAGTTGATTAGCTCTAGATTGCATTAACAAACGGATAATTTTATCGTTTTTCTCAGTTAAATCATAAAGTTTATCCATTTTTTGCTCAAGCAATTGAAGGTGTTTACTTTCCAAATCTGTTTGCATTGTTGTTGCTGATTGTCCAATAAATGGAATTTCATAAGTTCTTGGGTTGATTTGTCTAGCTGTATGATTTGAATATGTCATACATGTTGGAGTAATTGCTCGATTGTAATTTTTCAAATCTTGAGCTTGATCCACACAATATGTGCCTGATAAAAGCATATTGACATAATTTTTAGCATACATATGATCAGTTGTTATTTTTTCAGCGAGTGTCCCTGGAGCAGGTTTTTCGAAAGAACCTAATTTTTGAGTGTTGACTAAACCAACACCATATATTTTTTGCTCAAATTTGACTCTATCATAAATCTCTAATGCATCATTAAAATAGGTTGGATCTACAATGATGTCAAATCGTTGGCCACCTAAGTATCCTTCTAATGCATTTCGCCATTTTTCATCGCTTACTTCAATTAGTTCACATAAAGGACGAACACGAATTTCTTTTTGATAGTGTTCTGTTAAACCTTCATTCAAAGCTTTAATAAGATTCTCAACATAAAAAGGATACGTTTTTACGTGACGTTTTAATTGGGATAAACGTTGTTGAGATTGTCTAATCTCTTCAGATAACGTTTGTTTTTCTTGTTCATTTTTTTCTTTTTCATTATAATATGCTTGCTGATATGCTTGAACCTCAGTAGCAAGATTAGCTAAATGATTGGTTAATTCGGTTGCATTAAGTCCATCTTCATTTCCTTGATAATATGAGACAAATGCTTTCATGGTTTGATTGGGTATGATATTGGTTAATTCTTTTATCGTGTCAAACTCTTTTTTTAGTTGCTCTCTTAATTGTGATAAGGCTTGCTTTTGTGTCTCATACTCGCTTGCTTTTTTCTCTAAAGCATCTTGATATTGTTGGAGTGTACGCGTTAAGTCATTATCATTTTTAGCACGTTCAAGACTTAAAATGGCACGTTCATTTTCTTCTAGTTGCTCATCTACTTGAGATTTAGCATCACGTAAATAATCTAAGCGCTTTTCCACTTGAACAATTTTTTCTTGATTTTCTTTGATAAATGCTTCTCTTTTTTCTATCCAGTTGAGCTGATCAATAAGTTTATTGACTTCGAGTTGCTCTTTATTTAATGTAATATCTTCTCCTGTTTGAGCTATAACATCAAGCTTTTCAAGTTTTTCTTTATCATGCTTAATTTGTTGTTCAACTTTCTTTAGTTGTGCCACATTATTTTTTAAAGATTGAATATCAATGGGGTCATCGTCTAATAGGAATTCAAAAACGAATGCTTGTAGATCAATGGAACGAAAAGCCAATGCTTTTGGTAAGATTTTTGCATACTTTGTCGCATCCATACCAAAAAAGCGTGCAAGCGCATCTCGATACTTTTTCTGAGACTCAAATGGTTGAAATTCGATATCAAGTGCTTTTAAATATGCTTTCATCGATTTATAGTCCCTTGGATATTTCTTTTCGAGAAATAAACCATCATGAATTGATACATTATCGAGTAAATAGAAGCGTTCTTTTAAAGATGCTTGTTTTGGAAGATCTAAAACACAACCAATGGTTGTATATTTTTTACTTTGTTCATCATAAAACTCGAGTGCTAAGTGAGTAACCACATCGCCATTTCTTAAATACTCTTTATTTTCAGCCCCAATTCGTCCGCGAATATAGCCTTCAAGTGTTCGTTTTGCATCATCGGTAGCTGCAATATTAAACTTTGCACCACTTCTTCCACCAACGAAAAGATACTGCATTGCATCTAATAGCGTTGACTTACCAGATCCATTTTCTCCAGAGATAAGTGTGTTGTCTTTAATATCAATGGTCTGATTGGAAAACAAATGCCAATTAACTAATTTAATCTTCGTCAGTTTCTTCATCTTCGTCTGCCCCTCCTTCCATGTAGCTATCTAATTTTTGAACCACTTCTTTCATCCCTTCAAGATTCGTGATAAATAAAATGGTTGGATATATTTTGATACGTGCATCATCGTGTAAACCACGATCAATATAATCAATAATGTTATAGTTTCTAAGGAAAGATAAAGCTGGTTTTAGACGATCTTTTGTTATACGCTTATGGTCTAAATAACCAATACGCATTAATTCAGCATGAATTTCATGTAAAAAGATTTCAACATTCTCATCAAGTGTCACATAATCTTTCTTGCGTTGATATAAGATACGAATAACTAAAATTAAAATACTTTCAGTCTTTCTTAATCTCATATGGTTGTAAAAATTATCATTAGTGATATAGACGACTTCTTCTTGTCGTTCGATATGGAGTGAGAAGTCAGCCATTTGAAAGAACGCTTCAAAGATTTCTTTATAAGCTAAAATAAAACGATAGTCATTGGTATCTCCAGGCTTTTTCTTCGTCAAGAAATTGACTTGAAACAGCTTATTAACAATACGTGAAAAGATGGTCTTTTCACCTTCTTTTAATAAGATATATGCTTCATTAAACTGTTTAGCTGCTTGTGTTTTGTTCATTTAGACACCTCTTTAATTCTAAAGTTTTGGAAACTTACAAAGTTGTTCTTAACTTCTTTACCTAAAAGTTCAATATCGTAATGCATACCTACTGATTTTGAGTAAAGGAAAATAAGTATCAGCTTTACGTAATCTTCAATTGTTTCAAGATGAACATGTGCAGCTTCAATCGAAGATTGACCAGAAAGTAAATGTTTGACATGCTCATCAATTTCTTTTTTACCAAAAATGTTATTTTTGAGTAGAGCTTGGATCTTTTCTTGTTTATACTCTTCTGTAATAAATGTATCATCAAAATTAATCTCTTCAGGAACAGTGTCTATGCGAAGTCTTCGCTGATTATATAAAGACTGTGTATCAAGATTTTTGATTTGTGATAAGTAGAAAAATTGATTATAATCGACTTGCTTATTCGATAAAATCAATTTAAAAATTCGGTTAAAAATACCTTCGATGTCATCCGATTGATTTGTAAAAAACAAGATTTTTGATGCAGCAGCGCTTATGTATTGCTCATTTTTGCGATCAATAGCCAAAATAAGGTGTTCTAAAGCTTGGAATGAATCGATGATATATCGCAAACGATCTTCGACATAGTGGAAGCCTTCGTTATAATCCGAATATCGTTTCACACGCATGACCATTTTAGCTAATGCATCCATAATCTCTTCATTATTTTGAATCTGATTAACAGATTCCAAGATGGAGCGCTTATATCGAGGTAGTGAGTCAGTCGTTTTTAAATTATAATATGCAGAATCAAAAAAGTTTTGTTTATACTCAACTAAAAGCTTTTCTAAAAGCATTTGTAAATCTTGTTTCGATTGTTTCTTGGTAATGTCATAATAATAACGATAAATATTCGCCTTTAATGATTTAAGTTTTCTTAAAATGTCATTTGTTTTTTGATACGCTTGTTCTAAAACACCAATACCTTCTTCAATCGTAAAGGAAGATAAAAGTGAATACACGGTGAAAATCTCACCTGTATACTCAGATTGAACACGATTTTGGATGTTATCTAGTGTATCAATAATTTGAATCGAATAGTCAAAAAGGTTGAGCGATGTTTTATAATCACCCAATTCTTCTTCTCCTAACCATCCATTCTTTTTTAAAACATTAATAACATGAAGTGCTTTTTGACGTGAAGTGCGTGCTGGTTCATCTTCTTCAACATCAACGAATTCTTCGTTTGGCTGATCATCAAAATAATCAATCAGCTTTGATATGATAAATTCTCTATCCCCTTGAAAAGCATCTTCTATACTATCAATTGCATTGTAAATGATAAAGATACAGTCGATATATGTCTTTTTGTTAGGGGAGGAAAGCACACTAAAAAAGTTTGGGTGAATGGTGTCAAACAAATGTGCCATTAGATCCTCCTTTATTTTATAAAATAAAAAAACATGAATTTCATATTAATTGTAACATGAATTAGACATATTTTTTCTTTTTTTTAGTTATTTACTTATTTAAAACAGTAATCTTAATCTTCTTACCATTATAGAACTTGTTATTGAGTTCACTTAAGCGCTTTAAACCAAGTGGATGGATTTGAAATTCGGTCTCTTTTGGATAGATGATAATATCACCAATATTTTTTGGATAAAGATCAATATTACTCTTGAAGAAATCGACTAATCGTGCAGGTTTAATGCCGTCTTCTTTCCCTAGATTAATGAGTGCTACCTTAAAACCACCTGGACGTTTACTCTCACGACGACTATCGTTAGTGTTAACTTTTCTGCCCATGTCTCTTTCTTTTTTCTTTGTTGCTGGAGCTTCAATTGCTTCGTATGTGCGTTTCTCTGGGGTTATTTTTGATAAAAGAGCAGCAATAATTTGGTTAGCTTCATATCCATCATGTAATAAGCGTTGAATAAGCTCATCATGCATATCATTATTTTCATCGATGATTGTTGATAAATCAAGATAATTTCTTTCTTTTCTTCTTAAATGAATATCATCTTCAGATGGTATTTGGAGTTCTTTCATCTCAGTTTTGATAAACTTTTCAATCATGTGAAGTTTACCTCTCATGCTAGGATAAACTAAAGAGATGGAAATACCCGATTTGCCTGCTCTACCTGTACGCCCTATGCGATGAACATAGACTTCATCTTCAAAAGGTAATTCATAATTGATGACCATGTCGACATGTGAAATATCAAGACCTCTAGCTGCTACATCTGTAGCAATTAAAAACTTGAGCTTTTTCGAACGGAATCGTGTCATCACATAATCTCTTTGACTTTGTTTTAAATCGCCGTGAATCGCGTCTGCTTCATAATGTTGTTTTTGCATAAATTGTGCGAGTGCATCAACATCCATTTTCGTGTTACAAAAAATTATAGCAGATGATGGCTCATAAAAATCAAGCAAACGAATGAGTAACTGATCACGATCTGATTTTTTTACCATATAGTAAAACTGATCTGTCTTAGATACTGTCAAAGTAGGTGTCTCAATTTTGATAATTTCTGGGGTTTTTTGATATTTTTTCGCTACTTTTTTAATAAAATCAGGCATAGTCGCAGAAAAAAGCGCTGTTTGTCTTGTTTGTGGTGTATCTTTTAACAACTTTTCTAAATCTTCTTGAAAGCCCATCTTAAGCATTTCATCGGCTTCGTCCATGACAAGAACTTTTAGATTAGAAAAATCAATCGTTTTACGCTCTAAATGGTCAATCGCACGTCCTGGAGTAGCGACAACAATTTGTGGCTTCATTGCAAGATTTTTAAATTGTTTTGTGTAAGACTCCCCACCATAAATGGATGTTATTTTGATCTCTTTATTGAACTTGACAAGTTTGATAAATTCTTTATAGACCTGCAAGGTTAGCTCACGTGTTGGACAAATAATCAATGCTTGAATGTTAGGATCTTGTGGATCAATTTTTTCTAAGATTGGAATAGCAAACGCGAACGTTTTTCCCGTTCCTGTTTGAGCTTGACCAATCATGTCTTTTCCTTCAAGCATCAATGGTATAGCATGATGTTGAATCGGTGTGGTTTCGATGAGACCTAACTGCTCAATCGCATCCTTTGTTGTTTGTAAAATAGGTAATTCGTTAAATAAAATATTCATGTTTTTCCTCAATTCTTTTAAACCTTTATTACTATACCATAAATAAAGAGTAAATACTATAAAAAACAACAAAAAAAGACATTATCGTGTCTTCTTTCGTTCACAATTTCCATCTTCACAATGTTCATGCTTATTTGAATGTGCTGACAAGAGCTTTATGTGTAAAAATAACTCATGTCGATCATGCATTCCAGCAAGTTTGATTTTACCATCAATACGCATATGAGGGAGTTCAAAAATTCCTTTTAATATGGCATTTTCACGGTTTTGATTAACTTGATCGCTAAATTGATGACTATCTAAAACATCCATCGCTTTTGATTCATCTAAACCTGCTTTTTTAGCCACTTCAAGTAAGACTTGATGGTCACTAATATCCTTTTGAAGAACATAATATGTATGAAGTAAAACTTGATGGTAAAGATAAGCACAATCTTCTTTTTTAGCCAAATGTGATAAGCGATGTGCATCATGTACCTTGACCGGTTTGAATGATGGGTTGATATCTTTATACATTTGTTTCACTTCGTCTATTGTTGCTACATAATGTTTACTCATTAATTCATAAAAACTGCAGCTTTCAGTAGGTTCAAAATGAGGTATCATTTCATAGTTTCGATAAAGAATCTCTAAATCTTCAATTAGATTCATTGCTAAAAAAGCTTCAAGTTCTTGATGCTGTTTATAACAAATCGGGTTATTGTAGTCAATCCAAAACTCTAATTTCAATATCATCACCCACTAAAAATAAACCTATATATACATATATAAGTGTATAATGTCTAACGCATTTTATCAAGTTAATTGCCTGATCAATTAGGATGCTTTATATACAATTTGCTCATCAATGACTGTCATATAGATTTGTGGTTCTTTAAATGCTTCTTGAGACAATTGATGAAGATCCTTTTTAAAGATGGTCAAATCAGCAATAAATCCTCTTTTTAACTTCCCACGATAAGGATCATATGTCGGATAGTTTGCACCAATCGTATAGAGTTCGATCGCTTCATCTAAGGTTAACTTTTCATCTTCTTCATATGTTTTACCATCATGATCAGAGATGCGATATACACTCGCATAAATACCTAAAAGAGGATTTGGTATTTCCACAGGTGCATCACTACTACCTGCTTGAATTAATCCATGATCTTTTAGTGTTTTCCAAGGGAAAATATATGTTGGTTTTTCATTTAAAAAGGTAAATGCCCAAGGTAGATCACTTGATAAAAACTGTGGTTGTATATCAAGTACACAAGGAATTTCTTTCATCAGCTTTAAACCTAGATCATCAACCCATGGTGTATGAATCAATCGATCATGAAATCCTTCTCTTGGAGGATTTTTTTTGAGTATTTCACATACATCAATAAGCCCTTGATCACCAATCACATGAACCGCAACAGGTAATCCATAGGAACGACACGTCTTCACCATCTTTTCAAAAACTTCATCTGTTTGAATTTTTAAACCATGATGGTTGGTTCCTTTATAAGTTGTCTTCATATATGCTGTCTTTGATGATAAGGTTCCATCGTAAAACATTTTGATTGCTCCAAGTGATAAATACTTGTTTTGGTCTAAAAATGGCTTAGAAGACTGAATATAGTCATTTAAAATATCATAGTGCATGAGTAGATGTGCTCGAAATGGCATCTTTTCTAATACATTTTCAAAAGCTTTCAGTGTATCTTTGAATCCAATAAAATAGGATAAATCATCACTATGTGCACCTGTAATCCCATATGTATATAGACTTTGAATCGATTTTGCAATCATTTTTTCTAATTGCTCAATCGTATAAGGTGGCCAGGTTCTCATCGCAAGTGTCGCATCTTCTTCAGTTAAAACACCTTGCGTATGTTCTAAATTGATCTTTTTCAAAACCGCTGAATTTGCAGTTAGACTATGATAATCATTATGTCTAAGCATGATTGGAATCTCATGACTAATCTGATCTAAATCTACTTTTGTAATTCCGTTTTCTCGATATCCTTCAACGAATAATGGCTCATGATGAAAGGCATCTTTAATAGATTGAAGTGCTTCCTCTTTTGTTTTCACATGAGAAAGATTAGGTCTTGTTAGTTTTTGTCCGTAACCAAGTAAATGCATATGTGCATCTACAAATCCAGGATAGACATGTGCTCCTTTTAAGTCAATGACTTCATCATATGATGGGTAAAAACAATCCTCATCAAAACAAATAATTTTCCCCTGATGTGTTGTCATTTTATGGTAAATCTTTCCATCATCTAAAGAATGAAAGATTCCATTTGTCCATAATTTCATATAAACCTCCCATAAAAAAATACTTACCATGATTTTACCATGATAAGCATTATTTATGATGTAGACATCATCTTTTTAATTTCAGAAAGTGAATATCCTTTTTGATAAAGTTTAGAGATGATTTTTTGTTCTTTATCGAATTTTTCTAAATGACTGAACTTAAACATAAGTTTTTCATATTCATTTTTGAGGTTTTTTTGATCATCTTGGTCATCTAAAACAAGACTTTGAATAGCACTATCTATTTCCTGTTGAGAAAAACCTTTAGCTAATAAATAACTTTTTAAATTTATCTTTTTTTGAAGATTCGATTTATGCTTTAATGTCTTCACCTTTTTATCCATAAGATCGCTGATAATGCTTTGTTCATCTATTTGACTCAAATGCCTTTCAATCCATTCAAAAGGAATACCTTTTTGACGAAGTTCATAGCTTAGCTTTTTAGGGCCAAATGTGTTTTTTTTAAGTGTAATGTATGTTTTTAAATAGAGCTCATCGTCTAGATATTTCTTAGTTTTGAGAACTTTAATGGTATGTGAGATGATGGTTTGTGAAGCTCCTTTGGACTCTAAAAAAACTTTCATTTCATAAGTTGTCATCATTTTCTTTAACTTTTTAATCGCTAACTTATAAAAGAAAATCCGTTCGTTTTCCTCACAAATTGTCTTCCAAAGTGATAATTCAATCAAATCATGTGGTTTAAGTTTATATTTAATCATAATCTCATCATCACATAAGATGATTTGATCATCTACGGTCACTTCAGCATATCCTCTTTTTTTGTTGATGCTTTCTATTTTTTTCATGCGCTTTTAATGATATGGATGAGTTGTTGAAGCTGATTATCGACACTGACTTCCTCTCGAGCAAGTCTTAAGAACATATACATACTCATCGCTGTTTCACGGTTGAGTGTACCTGTCATGGTTAACTCCTGTTCTATTTGATAGAGCTCGATGTATTGTTTCGTTGCTTCATCAAAATAACCATCAGTACGTAGTGGTGAAAGCATCACATCTTCAAAATAAATATTTAAAAATTTCTGATAATTGGATAAGTAAGTTGATACTTGATCAAGTTCTAAGCTACCTGGATATATCGGTGTTTCTAAACTCAAATAACCTATTTGAGTAATAAGCTCAACTGGAATGGGATGATCAACCACATTTTTATCTCCATCATAAAACCATTTACCTTCAGTAAAGGTTAATCCATATTCTATCCCTTTATAGGTAAATAAACTGACTGAACTCTGATATACGTTTTTACCGAATGTTGGCATACCATAAACGGTATATCCACCATTGGTGTAAAGAGTTGCTGCTAAAACCTCTGCTGCAGAGGCAGAATTTTCATTGACAAGTACTTTAATGTCATAGGGTTTCTTTTCAAGACGTGTGTTATGATAGTGAACAGCTAATGAGGAATCTCTAGGAATCATTGAAAAAATGGGTTTTTCAAGCGATCGTGGTATCAGATCTTGTATGATACCTGGAATGACACTATCTTGAGTCCCTTGATTGTGAAGTGCTGTTAAAGCACCCCCTGGATTATCTCTTAAATCTATAATAAGTGTTTTTGTTTCTGGATTTTGTAACAATATCATGGTTTCTAATTGTGACAATGCTTCTTTGAATAAAAAACTAGTTCCTGGATTAAACGTATCATCAGAAAACGCATTAAAACTGTTAATTCTTACATATGCAATATGGGGTTCATTTAAGTCTTTGACAACAACCGATGGAGTCAAAATCGTTTTAATTTGGATGGTTAATTTATCTTCTATCAAATCTTTCGTTAAGAAGATAATCGTTTTTTCTGTATCAAGACCTGGCGATAAATAACTAAATATCTCAGTTGAATCATCTAACTCATTAAAATAAACATCATTTCCTTGATATTCTACTCCAATAATATAATCTCCAGGTAAAAGTCTTCCAAAAGCATCACTTTGTGGATGAACTTCTAAAATCGCTATTTTATTCCCATCTTGTTGGACTTCAATACCCATTCCAATGTAATACTCATCAAAATAAGCTGAAGTTGTTTTAGGAATTTCATATAAACGTGTATATGGATCATTGTGTTGTCTACCATAGGATTCAACAATCGCATAAAGTGAATCGATATATGCTTGATCTATTTTTTTATCATCAAGTGGATAATAGTAGTTCTCATCTAAAAAATCGGTTAAAAAATCAAATGATTCTGAAGGTTTGCCAGAGAAAAAAGCAGGCATAATCTCCTTAGCGAAATATCCTGTAAGAAAAGATAAAACCACGGCTAATAAAAACAATAGTCCTAATTTTTTTCCTACCATACAGCTCCCTCTCTTGAAAATCCAGCACCTAACGTTTCTTTAGTTCGTGTCACAAACGTAAAGGCTTTTGGATCTGCTTCTTTGATAATACGTTTAAAATTGTAGAGTTGCGCACGATCAACTGTGCATACAATCATGTCTTTTTCTTCGTTAGTAAAACCACCGATAACTTTTATTTTAGTTATACCTCGATCTAAACGTTCATATATCATTTGTTGGATTTTTTTAGCTTCATGTGAAACGATAAATGCTGTATATCCAGGCTTGCCTTCAATCGAAATGCGATCAACAATCATACCAGATAATAGCATTGCAAATATAGCATATAACCCAAGTTGGAAATTAATCAATACAGCAATCCCAATGATGATACCATCTGAGATATACATCGCTGTTGAAAAAGGAATATGTAAGTACTTTTTCATCATATTTTGAACAATATCCATCCCACCTGTTGTGGCATTATTCCTTAAAACGATACCTAAACCACCACCAATGAATAAACCACCAAAGAGTGCTCCGATGAGTAAAGGACTTTCAGTCATTTTGGACATGAAATAATCATTACGAATAGTAAGTTCTAAAATCCAGATGATAGATGGTGATAATAAAGTAGCATATATGGTTTTGATAAAGAACTCTTTACCTAAGAAAATAAGTCCTAAAACAAGCAAAAATGAATTTGCGATATACATAAACATACTGACAGAAATATAGTCTTGTATAAGGACAGAAATCCCCATCACACCACCAATGACAAGATTGAGTGGTAATAAAAAGAAATAGAAACCTAAAGAAAGCAGGATAACACCTGCTGTAATCTCTAAGATCTCTCTAAGTTTTGCTGTATTCATTTACTCACCTGCTTTTAAATAAGCATTAATAAAACCATCTAAATCGCCATCCATCACTAAATCCACTTGAGCAACTTCATAATTGGTTCGATGATCTTTCACCATTTGATATGGATGAAAAACATATGAACGAATTTGAGATCCCCAAGCAATATCTTTTTGTTCACCTTTTATGGATTTTAAGGTTTCTTCTTGTTTTTTTATTTCTTCTTGAACAAGTTTTGCTTTTAGGACAGATAAAGCTTGTTCTTTATTTTTAAGCTGACTACGCTCATTTTGACATGTTACGACGATACCTGTTGGTAAATGGGTAATTCTGACAGCTGAATCGGTCGTATTGACAGATTGGCCACCAGCACCACCACTGCGATATACATCAATTTTTAAATCTTCATCTTTTAAATCAATATCAATTTCATCATTGATTTCTGGCATTACATCACATGAAGCAAATGAAGTATGTCGTCTTGCATTTGAATCAAAAGGAGATATTCTGACCAAGCGATGCACACCACGTTCTGCTTTTAAATATCCATAGGCATATGGACCTTTAATGAGTAAAGTGACAGATTTAATGCCTGCTTCTTCACCTGCTTGATAGTCAATGACTTCAACTTTAAAACGCTTTTTTTGTGCATATCTCGTATACATGCGATAAAGCATATCAGCCCAATCTTGTGATTCTGTACCGCCTGCGCCAGGATGAAGTTCTAAAATTGCATGATTGTGATCATAAGGCCCATTTAAGAGTGTTTTTAATTCGAAAAGCTTTAAATTTTTTTGTAATTCTTGAATATCATTTTCAAGAATCTCCCATTCTTCACTGCCTTCTTCACTAATTTGAAACCATTCTTCAATAGAGTGAAATGCTTTAACTAAGTCATCGTATTCATCTAGTTTTTCTCTAATCTCTGTTGCTTGCTTTGTGACTTTTTTCGCACTCAGTGTATCTGTCCAAAAATCAGGTTCTTGCATTCGTATATTGAGCGCTTTATACTCATCTTCAAGCTCATCAGGAGATAGTGCTTTTTTAAGGTCTTCTATGCTTTCCTTAAAATAAGCCAGTAATTTATTTACTTCATAGGTTTCCAAAGCACTCACTTCCTTTATCTCCAAGGTAAATTACGTTGTCCTCGATTTTTTCTAATCTTTGGTTTTTTAGGTCTAAGATCACTTCGGCCTTCATTTGTTTGTGTATTTTTAACAACAGCTTCACGTTCAACATTGTAATTGATTTGACCGCGAATTGCATAACGAGTCACATCCATCGCAATACTTTGTATCATTTCATTAAAGAGTCTTAAACCATCCTTTTGATAAATGACAAGTGGGCTTTGTTGTCCGTAAGCTTGAAGTGTTACAGCTTGTCTTAACTCACTCATCGTATCAATATGACGCATCCAATGTGTATCAATGATGCGCAGCATGATAACTTTTAAAAACTCATTATATATTTCTGGTGGAACTAAATCTTTCTTACGATTGAGTTCTTTCAAAGCTTGTTCAACAATGAAGTCAACAATCTCAATTTCATCAAATTGCTCAAGTGTTTCTTTTGTAAATGTTTCTGGTGGGAAGATGTTTCCGTTTAATTGAGCAATAATATTATCATCATCTATATCAAATTGATTTTTACCAACTTGGTGTATGAACTGATTCACTAAAGATCGTAAGCTTCCTTTAATCGTTTGAAGCACTTGGTCTTCAATGGATTCAAGTGTTAACACATCACGTCTTTCTTTATAAATGATTTCTCTTTGTTTACGAAGGACATCATCATACTTTAAGACATTTTTACGCATATCGTAGTTGTTACCTTCAATACGCTTTTGAGCACTTGTCACAAATCTTGAAAATAGTTTAGATGACAACGGTTCACCTGTTGTGTTTAATCGTTCTAGTAACTCAATACGACGCTTAAATGATTCGCCACCAAAACGTTGCATCAATTCATCTTCAGCAGATAAATAGAAACGCGAATATCCTGGGTCACCTTGACGACCTGAACGACCTCTTAACTGATTATCAATACGTCTAGATTCATGACGTTCACTACCTATGACAGCTAACCCACCGAGTTCAACGACACCTGGTCCAAGTTTAATATCGGTACCACGACCAGCCATATTGGTTGCTATTGTAACAGAAAACTTTAATCCTGCTTTAGCAACAATTTCAGCTTCTCTTTCATGATTTTTCGCGTTTAAAACTTCATGTGGAATACGTCTTGCTTTTAACATGCGAGAAAGCTCTTCAGATGTTTCAACAGCAATCGTACCAATTAAAAGTGGTTGACCGATTTTGTATCGCATTTCAACTTCATTACATAAAGCTTCAAACTTATCTTTTAAATTAGCATAGATATAATCAGGCTCATCTTTTCGAATGACAGGTGCATTGGTTGGAATTTCAATGACATCCATGTTATAAATGTCTCTAAATTCTTCTTCCTCTGTTTTAGCAGTACCAGTCATCCCTGATAATTTTTTATACATTCTAAAGAAATTTTGATAGGTAATGGTTGCTACTGTTACAGTTTCTTTCTTAATTTGGACGCCTTCTTTAGCTTCTAAAGCTTGATGTAATCCTTCAGAAAACTGACGACCACGTAAAATACGACCTGTAAATTGATCGACAATCAGTACTTCTCCACCATCAACCACATATTCTTTATCGCGTGCCATAATGTAATTTGCACGAAGTGCATTATTGATATGATGAACAAGTGTTACATATTTTAAATCATATAAGTTATCTATTTGAAAAATTTGTTCTGCTTTACGAATTCCAGATGGTGTTAAAGCGATACTTTTTGTTTCAATATCGATTTCGAAATCTTCATCACAAAGTGATTTAGCAAATCGGTCTGCAGAAGTATATAGATTAAAGTTATTCTTTTGACCACCAGAAATAATTAATGGAGTTCTTGCTTCATCAATTAAAATAGAGTCAACTTCATCGATGATCGCATAGTTAAGACCACGTTGAGCAACCATATCTTTTGCAAATAAAACCATATGATCACGTAAATAATCAAATCCGAGTTCAGAGTTTGTTGAATACATGATGTCACAATCATATGCTTCTCTTTTTTTATCACGATCGATATCTCTTAAGTTTAAACCTACCGTTAATCCTAAAAAGCGAAATAAATCTCCGATTTCGCCTTCAGCTTCACGTTTAGCCAAGTATTCGTTGACGGTAACAATATGAACCCCTTCACCATTAAGTGCGGATAAATAAGCTGGCATAACAGCTGTTAAGGTTTTACCTTCACCTGTTTTCATTTCAGCTATATTTCCATGAAATATGGCAACTGCACCTAAAACTTGAACATAATAGGGGATGAGTTTTGTGACACGTTTGGATGCTTCTCTAACCAATGCATACGCTTCAGGCATAATCGAGTCGAGCGATTCACCATTTTGATAGCGTAATTTAAAGCTTTCAGTCTTTTCTTTGATATCATCATCGGTTAATTTTATCATTTCATTTTCAAGAGCAAACACTTGATCAGCAACGATTTTAGCAAGTTTTAACTCTTTTTTAGATGGATCAAACCATTTTTTTAACATATGTCCACATCCTTTTCATTCTTTATTATATTACTATAATAAGGCCCTTTTTACAAGATATTTAGTGTATTACCAAAAGTTTTACATAATTAAAAAAAACGCCGAAGCGTTTTATGATTTAGAGGTTTCTTCCTGATAAATAGATTCCACTTCATAGAAAGGTTTCTTCTGGTATTTTTTCATCGATGCAATGAGATGGCTTGGAAAGACAACGACCTTTTGATTAAACTGTGAAACAAAGGTGTTATAGATACGTCTTGTTGCCTGAATGTGTTCATCATTTTCAATCGATAAATCAATTAATTTATTAATCTTTCCGTTATTTTTTAACTCTGCTTGTTGTTCAATCACTCGAAACAACATCTGAAAACCTTTTGTCAGTTGGTCAGAAAATGACTGCTTAAGATCAAATGTTGATTGGTTTTCTGGGATTTTCGTATCACACACTTGTTTTAAAAACTCATTTTCGAAAGACATGTATGTTTCAGATAGTGTATAGATGTTTTGAAAAAGCTGACAACGTTTTTGCAAAGATTGCTCGATTTGTCTTTCAGCTTCCTCAATATGCTTAATCATTTTTATAAATCCATTTATCGTTAAGATGGCCCAAATAAAAACCACTAAGATTAACCCTAATAGACTAAATAAGATAATTTCTAATATCATGTGTGCTCTCCCTTTAATATATAACCGATATAAGTATACTGTTTTACGTCGATGGATTTATTTTATAATAGATTCTTAAAAATATCAATTTTATCAAGTCTTTCCCATGTAAAGTCTTGATCTTCTCGACCAAAATGACCATAAGCTGACGTTTTTGCGAAGATAGGACGTTTTAAATCGAGTGTTTTAATAATACTTGATGGTCTTAAATCAAAATGCTTTAATACGGTTTGATAGATTTTGTCGAGTGAAACTCGTTCTGTTCCAAAGGTATCAATTAGGACACTGACAGGTTGAGAGACACCAATCGCATATGCAACTTGAATTTCACATTGATCTGCAATGCCTGATCCAACAATATTTTTTGCGATATATCTTGCCATATATGCAGCACTTCGATCGACTTTAGTGGCATCTTTCCCAGAAAAAGCTCCACCACCATGACGTGCATACCCACCATACGTATCAACAATGATTTTTCTTCCTGTTAGTCCAGCATCTCCATGTGGACCTCCCATGACAAATCGACCCGTTGGATTGATTTGATAAATCGTATCTGTTGTATCATAGTATTTTAAAATGGGATCAATGACATGTCGATGAAGTTCAATTTTTAACTCATCTTGTCGATCACTCCAATATTCATCATGTTGAGTCGATAAAACAACCGTATGAATACGTATGGGTTGATTTTTTTCATTATACTCTACAGTGACTTGAGTCTTTCCATCAGGTCTGAGACCTAAAATGAGTTGATGACGTCTTGCATATGTGAGTTGTTCAGCTAAACGGTGTGCTAAATATATCGGAAGTGGCATTAACGTGATGGTATCATTATTCGCATATCCAAACATCAAGCCTTGATCACCAGCACCTAAATCCTTATGTTCAGTTTTATTCACACCAATGGCTATATCTGGTGATTGTGGCTTAATGCGTAGATCAATAACGACATCATCTGCATTATAGCCATATTCTTTTTTATCATATCCAATATGTTTAATTGCTTGTCTTGCTACCTGTTCAAAATCGATGTTTGCTGTTGTTGAAATCTCTCCAAATAGAAGACAATAGTTCGTTGTAACAGCTGTTTCACATGCGACTCTTGCTTTAGGATCTTGTTTTAGTGCAGCATCCAAAATAGCATCTGAAATATAGTCAGCAACTTTATCAGGATGTCCCTCAGTGACAGATTCGCTACTAAATAATTTTTTCATGTTTATACCTCTTTCTCTTAAAAAAATACGCTTTCCCAAGGAAAGCGCACTTTTGGTTTTCCTTATTGATGGGTTATACCCCTCATGATGAGCACCTAATTAAATAGGTTGCTGCTACTTCGTCGGTCACTAGCCTCCATAGCTCTGAATAAGTTTCACTTATACAATATGAAATTGCGGATATATGATACCTTAAAAATAAACGATTGTCAACTCATATTCTCTATTTTAAAAATTGTTATACATTTCATTAAATTCATCATGAATTTTTAAAAATCTTTCCTTTAAATCATAGTCGAAATAGTTCCCTAACTCGGATTGAAAAAGTTTAACAACAAGATTATGAGCCATCGGTCTTTTGTATGATTTAAGACCACGCATCGTCATATATAAATCAGATAACAAGATGATTTGCGACTCAATTTCTGGTTGAATCACTAACATCTCTTTTAAAAATTTCTCATTTGCAGTATCTTCGATGTGTGCTCGAGCAATATCTTCACATTTTTGAGCTAGCTGCATCCGCTTAGCAATCTTTGATCCTAATTCCGTTTTTTCCTTTAGCACATCATAGTTTCTTTCATCAAAGGTGTTCATGTCATTCAATAAATTTTTAATTTCTTGATATTGAAGATGGATGATTGAGTATGCATTAAGCTGTTCCATTTTTTGTTGATTAAGTCCAACATAATCAGCTAGTTTATTAGCCATCATTTGAACTTGATAGGCATGTCTTTTATCCATTAATGTGTATGAACTTGAAAAGACTACTGAAAATAAATCACCAACGATATGGGAAAAATCACCTTGTACTTGTCTTCTTTTAATGAGTTCCTTTTTGCGTTCTTCTTGCATGAACTGACCCATTGACACAATCGCATAAACAACAAAGTAGAATAAGATGAAAAGTAGTGTGCGCAATAAGATGTCTGAAAACTCAGGTAATTTGATAAACATCGGTAAGAACGAAATAATGGTTTGTCCATTAACTAAACCATGAAAATTATATGTCCATAATAAATGAATGACTGTTAATAGAGCTAACAAGCCTTGAAAAGAACCAGCGAGTAATCGTTTTTCCTGATATAACGAAATAACAACAATGGCATAATACATTAAGATATATGCACCAGTCTCAAAATATTCGATATTATAAAGTCTTGCATATATTAATATCGATGAGAAAAAGATATAAAAGGCAGCGACATACATGGCAACCATTTGTTTCGTGCGATCATGAACATCCATATTAATCAGTTTTTTCAAAAGCTTGTTAATTACATAAGTAATTGGAAAAGCAAGAACAGTTAAAAACCAGTCTGAAATCTGACTTGAACTCGATAATGATAAGACAAAAAGAATCACTGAATACATGATGTTTGATAAGAAAATGATATTTTTGATTACCACATTCCGACGGTAAAGTACCATCACATCATTTGTGATATCGACGCCTTCTTCAAAACCAAAAAACTTAGCAAAAATACGTTTGCCAAGGGATCTAGTTTGAAATAGTTTGCGCTTTTTTGGTTTATCCACTGATGCTCATCCTTTTTTTATAAATCAAAAATTGAAAAACGTTTAACTCCAGAATCTTCATGTGCTAAATCTTCATTTAAGATTTGAGCAACTCTTGTCGATGCTGCTGCAGCAATCGCACCTACAATGTCGTCTAAAAACGTATGACAAATACCATCTTCTTTTCCTGCATCATTTAAACGTTTAACGATGCCATGCTTATTCACATCAATATCACCAAAATTGGTTTGTCCGATCGTACCATAGAGTCCAGCAACTTCAAGACCCATGGTTTCATCGATACCAAACATACCTAAATCTTCATATATGATGTCTTGAATAGGTCCTTGGAATAGTTTTTCTTCTGCTAATCGATCGATTTCTGCAGCAAGTTGGATATGATGAAACACATCACGGAGTGATATGATTTTTTCAACAGACTCCATACATATTTCTCTAGACACATTATCTGAGTACTTCGATTGTTGTTTGTAGCATATCTCTGCTATTGATTCAAGTGATACCCCACGTTTATTTAATGTCTTCTTATTAAACTCAAACATTTCTTGTCGTGTATAAACAAGTTTTTTCGCCTTTTTTTCAGCCACTTTAGTTCATCCCTTCTATAAACTGATCACCATCTTTGATGATGTTTTGACCATTCAGAAAATCACTTACTGCCATTTTTTTCTTTCCAGGTGCTTGAATTTCTCGTATTTCTATTGCTCCATCAATTGTTTTTATAATCAATTTTTTCCTAGATTGTAAAACTGTACCTGATGGTATACTGATATCACTTATTATATCACTTCTTACAGCTTTAAAGCATTTAAGTACGGTATCATTGATTGCCATTGATGCACCGATGTCTGGAGATAAACCACGAATACGATTAATGATTTTATCTGTCGTCCATTTAAAAGAAATCCATTCATCCTCAGCTTTAAGTGTTTTAGCAAATGTAACTTGAGCTGGATCTTGTGGGATTCGTTTATAAACTCCATGTGATAAATCATCTAATACTTCATCAAGTAGATAAACTCCTAATTGAGATAACTTTTCTGTTAATGATTTCGTATTATCATCATCATCAATCGTCATAGATTTCTGTTTGATGATATCACCACTATCCATGTGATAAGCCATGTACATAATGGTAATGCCTGTTTCTTTTAGACCATCAAAGAGTGCATATTGAATAGGTGCTCCACCTCGATATTTTGGTAAGAGTGATCCATGAACATTAATTGATTCAATGTGGTTAAGAAGTTCAAGTGGAAGCATTTGCCCATATGCCGCTGTTATAATATAATCAGGCTTTAAATCGATGATAAACTGATATTCTTTTCTTAAATTTATGGGTTGATAAATAGGTAGATTTAAATTTAGTGCTTTATTTTTTACAGGCGAAAAAGATATCGTTTGTTTACGACCTACTTTTTTATCGGGTTGTGTGACAACTGCTAACACTTCATGTTTTTGATGTAGCATTTCAAGGATGGGTACTGAAAAATCAGGTGTTCCCATAAAAATGAGTTTCATTTAATCACCTACACAAGATCAATAATTGGGTAAAACCTAATATCAACAGATGTTTGTTTTTTTAACACATCAATCGTATCAAAAACTTCTTTTGGATTGATTTGTTGATATTTCAATGTAATTGTAAATCGATGCATGTCTTTCAAACGCTTGATAAGGGCTAAAGAAGGACCTAAAATCATTATACCAAGAGCTTGAAGTTTTTTCTTTAATAAAAAGGCTGTTTGATACGCTTTTAAGAATCCCTGATCTTGGATGAGTATTTGAGCAGTTTTTTTGAATGGTTCGATATCTTGGATCTTTCGTTCGTAAAGAGCTTCTTTATAAAAGGTTTCATAAGGTTTATCAACCGCTTGAATAGCGAAATGAGATAAATTATAGCCTTGAATAATGGTTTCTCCAGGTAAAAAACGTCCTGATCTACCAGATGCTTGTGATAAAAGCATATATGTTTTTTCAGATGCATGATAAGAAGGCACCTTAAGTGATAGATCTGCCATCAATATACCCATTAATGTGACTTTAGGAAAATCCAGCCCTTTAGCAATCATTTGAGTACCCAAAAGAATATCTGCTTGTTCAGTAGCAAATGTATGCCATATTTTTTCATGACTATGCTTTGTCTTAGTAACATTTTGATCAAGTCTTAAAATTCTTGCATGAGGAATTGCTTTTTTTAGTGTCGATTCAATATATTCAATACCAACACCAACTTCTTTCACCTTATCTTCTTGACACTCATCACATGTTTTTGAGAAAGGTTTCTCATATCCACAATAATGGCATTTCAATATGTCTTTTTCTTTATAATAGGTTAAAGATATATCACAATGTGGGCATTTTGGTACTTCTCCACACGAACGACACATAACAAAAGGTGCATAACCTTTTCGATTATATAAGAGCATGACTTGCTCTTTTTTCTCTAAACGATCTAAAATACTAGATAAAAGCTTTCTAGAAAAGATGGTTGTATTCTTTTGTTTAAGTTCTTCTTTCATATCCACGTAATGGACGAAGGGAAGTTGTAATTCAAATGGTCTTTTTGTGAGTTCTAAGAGTTCATACGTCTTTTGCTCTGATAAATACATGGACATAATCGATGGTGTTGCAGAACCTAAGATGAGTGGCATATGATGATACTCTGCTCGAAGTTTTGCGATATCTCTGGCATGATACATCACACCTTCAGTTTGCTGATAAGATTCATCATGCTCTTCATCCATAATGATTAATCCTAAATGTTCCATGTTTAAAAAGATGGCTGATCGTGTACCAACAACAACACATGTTTCACTTTTTTGGATTTGACGATATTGATCAAATCTTTCTCCTTTTGATAAACCACTATGATAAGTAAAAAGGTTTAAGACATGAGGTTGTAAACGTTGAAGCATGGGTGCAATTAAAGTGATTTCAGGAACAAGAAGTAAAACTTGTTGATTGTTATGAATCACTTTCTTTATTGCTTCGATATATACTTCAGTTTTTCCAGATCCCGTTATCCCCTTTAGTAAAAAGGTTTTTCTTAAGTCAAGTGATGATTCTATTTTGGCAACAGCATCTTCTTGTTCATGTGTGAGTGTAATCTTTTTTTCTAGTTCATGAAAAATATGTTTCGGATCTCTAAAAACTTCTCTTTCATGAGGAATTAACACATGATGTTTTGTTAACGTATTTAATGTACTTGATGAGATTCCTTGTTCTAGTAAAGCCTTTTTCGAGCATTCTTGATGATGATGAAATAAGTCTTTTATATGTTCATATTGATTCATTCTAGGATATGTATGAAGTTGATTAAATGTATAATAGGTTTCTGTTTTTACATCACTTTTTTGTTTTGTTATCGTTCTAATCTCAATGATCTTAAGTCTTTTTAACCTTGCTAATTTATGCTGATAGATTTGATCCTTTGTTTTTAGTTTCCAAATGTTTTTTCGATTAAAAAAAGGTCTTAATTCTTCATCAATCAGCGTAAGATCTTTTGCATAAACTTCTTTCGAATAGGTGATGAATAACTCTGGATTAATCACCGTTTTTAAAAGCTCATGATATAGACTTGGACCTTGAAGTTTGAGATGTTCGATCATTAAAAAATGTTCATCATCTAGTGTTGGGACAATATCAAGACAACTGATAATCTCTTTAGTTGCTTCATCGCTTTTATCTGTGATTTCCATAACAAAACCCAATCGTTTTTGTGCACCAAATGGCACATAAACACGACTACCTTTTTCTAAAAAACCCTCCATTGCTGAAGGGATAATGTAATCAAATAATTGATTAACTTCGTGATGACTAATGTCAACGATTATTTTTGCATACATGAAATTCACCATCTATATTATAACATTTTCAATCTTAAAACATGAATCTTTAAGGTTTAATACTTCGTGTAGCAAAAAATGATTGAATATTTAAATCATGAAGTCTTCCTTGACCATTGGTATCATCATAGATATGTGTTAAGATAAATCCTGCTTCAAGTTGTCCACCAATTTGTTCTTCAAGTGTATGTGAAAAGGCAATACCCCAATCTAAATCAATACTTTGTTGAAAGAGTTTTTCATCTTTTAGCGGGTCAAAGGGTAGTTTATTAACAATGGTTGTTTCATCATCATTGACCATATAATTGACTTCATTACCTAAACCAGATAATAAAATGCCACCTTTTTTTAGCACACGAAAACACTCTTTAAAAATCGATTTAACGTCTTTAACATAGCAATTTGATACAGGGTGAAAGATGAGATCAAATGTATCATCTGGAAAAGGCAGTTTCTGAGTCATATCTGCTCTTATAAGTTGAACAGTATACCCTTCTCTTTCAGCCACTATTTTCTCATTTTCTAATTGTTTTAGAGAATAATCAAGAACCGTGATTTCTGCACCTAATGCTTTAAAAATAGGCATTTGTTGTCCACCACCTGATGCGAGTCCTAAGACTTTTTTGTATGATAAATGAGGAAACCATGCATGAGGAACTGGTTTTGTTGGTGTTAAAACAACATCCCAAATACCTTTTTTGGCATTAACAAAGACTTCATGTGAAATGGGTCTTCCCCATTCCCAATCTTTTTCTACCTATGAGTCTATTATTTTAGCATTTAAATCTTGATATTTTTTCATATAAACCTCTTAAAAAAGTGTTTTTTGTTATACAAAAAAAGTAACCGAGGTTACTTTAATGATTTTAGAATTTGATCAATATGATTGCCATGCGCTAATGCTTCGTCATACTTAAAAAGCAAATCAGGAATTTTGCGAATATTCTTAATCTTTTTAGCTAGTTCCATACGAATAGTCACTTTGGCATCTTCAATACCTTTTTTCGCACGTTCAATCACTTCTTTTTGATCACTTAAAATAGTGAAATAAATGGTTGCAAACGATAAATCCTTAGTTACTTTAACTTCGGTTAAGTTGATATAACCAAAACTCTTATCTTTAACTTCACGATTGACAATGGTTGCAAGTTCTCTTTGAATTAAACTTGCTAGACGTTCGGTAGTAATTGACATATTAGTCCACCTCTACTTCTTTCATTAGTGATGCTTCAATAATATCTCCAATTTTGAGATCATTAAAGTTTTCAATCGATAAACCACATTCATAACCTTGTTTAACTTCTTTGACATCGTCTTTAAACCGTTTAAGAGATGCTAATTTCCCTTCATAAACAACAATACCGTTACGAAGCAATCGGACAAGTGCATCACGTTTGATGACGCCATCAGTCACATAACAACCAGCAATTGTTCCAATGCGTGAGACTTTGAAAGTTTCTCTAACTTCAGCCTGTCCAGTAACAATTTCTTCAAATGTAGGTGCTAACATACCCTTTAAAGCGGCTTCAATATCTTCAGCAACTCGGTAAATAATGTTATATAAACGAATTTCTACGCCTTGATTATCTGCATCTTGTTTCACTGCTGCTGTAGGTCTTACATTAAAACCGATGATGATAGCTTTTGATGCATTTGCGAGTGTGACATCACTTTCGGTAATTGCTCCAACACTTGCACGAACAACATTGACATGGAATCCATCAATATTGATTTTTTCTAACATGTTCTTAAGTGCTTCAATCGATCCTTGAACATCACCTTTTATAATAATATTCAGTTCTTTTTCTGAAGATTCTATTTCACCAAACATACTATCTAAGGATGTTTTCTTAACTTGTTTAAGCTCTTGATCTTTTTGATTAGATTGTCTTTGTGATGCAATATCTTTTGTTAAACGCTCATCTTGAAAAGCCATAAAGATATCACCAGCTTGTGGTACCTCATTCAAACCCGTAACTTCAATTGGTTGAGAGGGTAGTGCTTCGTTGTAGCGTCGTTTAAGATCGTCTTGCATCGTACGTACTTTCCCATAGGTATTACCTACAACGATGTAATCACCTATCTTTAGTGTGCCTGTTTCAACGATCAGAGTTGCGACAGGTCCTCTACCTTTGTCAAGACTAGCTTCGATAACTGTTCCTTTTGCTAATCGGTTAGGGTTTGCTTTAAACTCTTCAATTTCACTGATGAGTTGAATGACATCAAGTAGTTCATCTATTCCCATTTTCTTTAATGCTGATACATTGACGAAAGGTGTTTTTCCACCCCATGCTTCAGGAATGAGTCCTTGTTCAGAAAGCTCAGTCATGACACGGTCAGGATTAGCTGATGCTTTATCCATTTTATTAACAGCAACAACAATCGGAACTTTAGCTGCTTTCGCATGATCGAGTGCCTCGATGGTTTGTGGCATAACGCCATCATCTGCAGCTACAACTAAGACAACAATATCGGTCACTTTGGCTCCACGAGCGCGCATTTCAGTAAATGCAGCGTGTCCAGGTGTATCAATAAACGTGATGGGATCTCCATGGCGGACGACTTGATACGCACCAATATGTTGAGTGATTCCACCTGCTTCACCTTCAACGACTCTTGATTTTCTAATGGCATCAAGTAGTGTTGTTTTACCATGGTCAACATGTCCCATAACTGTGACAATCGGTGGTCTTTTTTTCATATCTTTTGGATCATCTTCAATTTCCATTTCGTCATAACGAGTGACATCTGTAATGACTTCATTTTGAACCTTGAAACCTTCATCGATTGCGATAACTTCAATTGTGTCTCGATCGATAATCTGATTGACTGAAGCCATGAGTCCTAAGCCCATTAACTTTTTAATCATTGCAGCATTACTGATATGTAGTCCTTCAGCAACTTGTGCTACATTCATGTCATTTTTATAAATGAATATTTTCTCGCCCTGTTCTTTTGGATCACGACGAGGAATGTTTGATTTTCTATTTTCAAACTTTTTGTTTACAAATTTTTTATTGTTTTGATTTGCAGGCATATAATCACTTCTTTCTTTGATTCATCAATAATTGACTAAACCCCCTGTCGGTTATACCAATCACTTTGATGTCATGTTTGCCTATGGCGTGAGATAACTCATCTGATGAAAAATCAAGACATACCTCACATGGATAAAACGTTGCTTTATCTAATACTTTTTTTTGTGTATTTTGCGATGCGTCGTTAGCTAAGAAAATCAAATACACATGACTTTTTTTTAGTTCTTCTAAAGTCATTTCAGTCCCTATTGTTATTTTTCTTGCACGAAGTGCTAAACCAATCGTGTTAAGCATGGATTAACTTCATAAGCTCGTCATAAATGGTTTCAGGAACAGTTACTTCGAGTTTTTTGTCGAGTGCTTTTGTTTTTTTAGCAAGCATAATGACTTCTTTATCAAGTTTAATATAAGCACCACGACCTGGAGCTTTACCGATTAAATCAATGGATACAATGCCTTCTTTGGTTGCAGCAATACGAACTAATGATTTTTTAGGTAATACTTCTTTGGTTACAACACATGTGCGTAATGGAACTTTTTTAACTTTTGTCAAGTACGTCACCTACCTTTTATAGATTAATATAAAATACCTTCACCTTGTGCCATGTCTTCAGACTTAATGTCAATACTCCAACCACATGCTTGAACAGCTAATTTGACATTTTGACCTAGCTTACCAATGGCAAGTGATAGTTGATCATTAGGCACAATAGCAAGTGCATTTTTCTCTTTAGGATTTACTCTCGTTACAGCGATGACTTCAGCTGGTTGCAGTGCATTAGCGATAAGTTCTTTTTCATTATCACTCCAGCGGAACAAGTCAATCTTTTCATCACTTAAAGCTTTAACGATTTCACGAATGCGTGATCCACCTTCTCCAACACATGCTCCAATAGGGTCTACTTTTGGATCATTAGACTTAACACCAATCTTAGCACGATCGCCTGGATCTCTAGAAATACCCATGACCTCAATAATACCTTCTTTGATTTCAGGGATAAAGTTTTCTAATAGTCGAATAATCAGACTTGGATGTGAACGTGAAACGAATACTTTTGGCCATTTCGTCTTCATTTCAACATCTGATACATACACTCTTACATAATCACCCACATGGAAATTATCTTTAGGAAGTGCTTCTTTTTTAGGTAATAATGTTGTTAAATCTTTACCAATGTCTAAACGGTAATGATCATCAGTCACATCAATTACACGTGAACTAATCATTTCATGCTCAAAAGATTTGAAATGTTTGTATAGATTTTCTTTTTGATAATTGATGAGTGTTTCATTAAGTCTCGACTTAAAGTCACGCACAGCAAAATGACCAAAATCTTTAGGATCTATTTTTTGTTCAAGAATATCTCCAACTTTAGCTCTTGAGTTAATTTGACGTGCTTCATCAAGTAGCATTTGCGTATAGTTCTTATCTGCATCAATCGAGTACTCTTCAACAACCAAGTGTTGTTTATAAACTAAGATTTCATATTTATCTTCTTTAATTTCAACACGGCATGATCGCACATCGTGTGCTTTTTTACACCCAGCAATCATTCCTTGTGTGAATGCTTCTACTACTTGATCATGTGTGAGTTCTTTTTCTTCAGCTACAAGTTCAATGTTTTTAAAAAATTCTTTTGATATCATGTATAGACCTCCTAAAGTTTAATCGCAGTTCGCATTTTACTTGCGTCACTAAACTTGATTTCAATTTGTTTCATTTTACCTTTATCATTAATCTCTAAGATGATTATATCATCTTGAAACGAAATGAGTGTTCCATATCCTTTATATTTAGGTGAGGCTAAGAACATATAGTGCCCTATAAACCTGATTAAATCTTCTTTGGTTTTCAGTGGTCTTTCAGCTCCAACCGATGACAATTCTAAAAAGTAATCATCCTCTAAATCGTCATCTTGAAGTGAATTGACATAAGCAAGATGAATCTTTTCAAGTTCATCAAGATCAATCGTCTCCACATCAAGTAAGATTTCTACAATCTTTTGTCCATATTCTCTTTTTTGACGAATGCTATAAATCTCTATCGCTTTTTCTTCAAGAAATGGGATTAACTTTTCCTTTAATTTATCTAAATTCATTTTGACCTCAATAAAATGAGTGGAAATCATCATCCCACTCATGTTTAGGCTTTAATTATAACATTAAATATTTAAAAATTCAATTTTTCAATGTATTTTTGTTTAATATCATAAAATGAATAAAATTTAATGCAAATCGTTTGCAAGTATAGAAAGTTATGATATACTGTTAATGCAAATAATTCGCAATAAGGAGAAGGTTTATGAAAAAATTACTATTTGTGTTTATGCTGATTCCAACACTTTTTTTGATGATGAGTTGTAAGGAAGATAGTTATGCAGATATTATTGTTACGATGTATCCTCAATATGACTTTGCGCGTCAAATTGTTGGTGACAAAATGAGTGTTCGTTTATTAACACCACCAGGTGCTGAAATCCATGATTATGAACCAACAAGTAAGGATTTAGTGGCTATAAAAGAATCAAAACTATTTATCTTTACAAGTACTGAACTTAACACATGGGTTAATCCTCTAACTATAGGTGGAGAGCATACGATTGTTTTAGATTTGTCGACTGCGTACACACTTGCAGAGCATGATCATGAACATGAAGATGATCACGATCATGAAGCAACCATTCATCATCATCAACTAGATCTTGTAGAAGATGACCATGATCACGATCATGAGAATGACATTCATTATTGGACAGATCCTACGACAGTGATTCAACTCATTGAAGCCATACTTGAGAAAATTATTGAAATCGATCCAGACAACGAAGCTTTCTATGAAGAAAATGCACATGCATATATCGATACCATCTATCATTTACACGAAGAATTAGATTTGTTTTTTCAAGATAGTCATCATCGAGAAACACCAATTTATTTCGCAGGACATAATGCAATGGGTGCATTTGCAGAAAGATACCATATACAGATTGTATCATTATTTGAATCATTTAAACCTGATGCAGATTTAACTTCAGCTGAATTAATAGTGTTTGTTGAAGAGGTTAAAAACACTGGAACATCTTATATATTTATAGAAGAGCTTGTCAATCCAAAGACAGCTGAAAAGATTATTAATGAGCTTAGAAAATACAATATAACAGCCTTGGAACTACATGGCTATCATAATGTTTCCAAAGAAGATTTTAAACTTCAAGTATCTTACGCTGATTTGTTGGAAAGAAATATCAATTACTTAAAATTGGTTTTAGGAGAAAGTCTTATATGATCATATACGATGATGTATCAGTTTCTTTCGGTAAATTTAATGTTTTGAACCATATCACTTTTGACATTAAGCCAGGGGATTTTATGCACATCGTTGGTCCAAACGGATCAGGTAAAACGACACTTGTTAAACTTCTTGTTGGCTTATTGAAGCCAACAAGTGGTTCAATAAAAGTGAATACAACTCAAATGGGTTATTTGCCACAAAAGCTCAACACCAAACAAAACTTTCCTATGACTGTTAGAGAAGTCATTTATAGTGGTTTAAGAAAGCAATCTTTGATTCCTTCAAAAAAAGATTGTGAATTAATTAATACTTGGTTAGAAAAAATGGAGATTCCTAACCTAGGTAACCAGTCAATGCAATATCTTTCTGGGGGTCAACAACAACGTGTTTTTTTGATTAGAGCTTTAATCTCTGAACCTGACTTACTTATTTTAGACGAGCCTACTTCTGCACTTGATCCATCGTTTAGAGAAAAATTTTATCAATTATTATATGAACTTCAGCAAGATAAACAAACAACAATCGTTCACGTGACACATGATTTAACCGATGCTGTAAAAGATAATTGCCGTATTATGTATGTCGATCAAAATATTCGTTTTCAAGGAACTTATCAAGAGTTTAGTGAATTCGAGCATAGGGGGCATCATCATGCTTAATCTCTTACAATACGAATTCTTTAGAGATGCAGTTTTTATTGGTATTACACTTTCTATTTCTGCAGCTTTATTATCACCATTCTTAGTTTTAAACCAACAAGCAATGATTAGTGATGGATTAGCTCATGTCAGTTTTGCTGGTATCATATTGGGTGTCATCTTATCCTCTGAACCCTTGTGGGTTGCATTACCCTTTGTTATACTCGCTTCACTTTTAATTAAGTACTTATCTACACATAAGCGGATGAATGGTGATGCAGCTATTGGATTAGTATCCAGCTTGTCATTTGCTATTGGTCTCATTTTAGTGAAAAAAAGTCCTGGATTTTCGATATCGATTGAGTCAATGCTTGTAGGAAATATTTTTACAGCATCAAACATGGAACTCATTTTATCGATTATGATTACACTGGTGATAGGATTATTCATTGTATCTTATTATCGTCCTTTACTTCTGATGACGTATGATGAAAATTATGCGAAATTTTCTAAAGTGAAAGTCCAACTTCTTGGCTATATTCTGTCTGGGTTAACTGCATTCTTCATCGTTATCGGTGTTCGAACCATTGGTACATTACTCATCTCAGCATTAGTTGTATTTCCATCCATCATTTCAAGTCAATGGACAAAAAGTTTTAAAAACACTTTGCTAATTGGATTAGCATCATCTCTTTTCATTACGATTTTTGGTATTTTTATCGCTCACCCTCTTGAAATACCCGTTGGTTCAACGATTGTTGTTGTATATACCATCATTTTGTTAAGCTCTCTATTCATCAAATTTATATTAAGGAGAAATCTAACATGAGAATGACTAATCAACGAAAAGAAATTATTCAGATCTTAAAAAAATCATCTCAGCCAAAAAGCGCTGAAATGATTTACGATGAATTACCTAAAAAGACGATGAATTTATCGACGATTTATCGGACAATGGATGCATTTTTTCAAGCTGGTATGATTTCAAAAAGTACAATGAATCACACAGCGTTTTATTATTTAAATCAAAAACATCATCATCACTATCTCATCTGCTTAGGTTGTCAAAAAATGTATGAAATGGATTGTCATATAGATCATATCGCAGATGAAGTCGCAAAACATCACCATTTTAAAATCACCCATCACGACATGACTGTTTATGGTTATTGTGAGCATTGTCAAACACAAAATTAACAAAAAAGCCCAATGGGCTTTGTTTTTTTTAATTCCATTTTCTAGGGTCTTCTTTAATCGCATCTAGAATATCCATATCTGCTTTAGATATGGTGAAGTCGAGTTGAGCATTTTCGATGATACGTGATTCATGTGTTGATTTAGGAAGAGGTGCAGTACCTTTTTCAATACAATATCTAATACATATTTGTGCAGGTGTGCGATCATATTTTTTAGCCATATCTTTAATCACTTCATTAGATAATGCATAACCAATCGCTAATGGTGAATACGCTTCAACTAAAATGTGATGTTTTTTACAAAATGCGTCCACTTCAGCTTGATTGTTACCGATGAAAAAAGAGATTTGATTGACATGTGGAACAATCTCACAATGATCTAAAATATTTTGTAAGTCCTTAACAGAAAAGTTAGAGACACCAATTGCTTTTGCCTTTCCATCTTTATAGATCTTTTCTAATGCCTTGTATGCTAAGACATTCCCTTCACTGCAGTCTTTACCCATTTCACTCCATGGCCAAGGTGCATGAATAATAAATAAATCAACATAATCCATATTTAATTCTTGAAGCGATTTTTCGAAAGCTTCCAAAGCACCTTCATATGTTTTGATGTGTGATTGGAGTTTAGTTGTGACAAACACTTCAGAACGAGGAATTTTTGAATCTCTAATCGCTTGACCGACACTTTCCTCATTACGATAAGCAGCTGCTGTGTCAATGTGACGATAGCCATGTTTTAAAGCTAATGAAACGGATTGATAAGCTTCATTTCCATTTGGAATCTGCCATGTTCCAAATCCAACTTTTGGCATTTTGACACCATTAGATAATACATAAGTTTCTTGAATCGTTTTCATCTTTTTCTCCTTTTTTATTTATTTTATTTTAAGGATGCGATATTGAATAAATATACCGTAAACGGCAATAGCCATGAGTAATACACCTGTTGCAATCGCAAGCATTTCTTGATTAATTGAATCAACAGTACTTAAGAAGATTTCAAGGATATAGACCCCAAAATATCCATAAAGTAAGTATTTAATGGTTTTCATTTCTTTTTCTGTAATGACTGATACATCTTGGTTTCCCTTTTTATAAAAGTAAAATCCAAATATACCAAAGCTAATTAACACAGCTAGCAAAGCAATGCCTAACCATTGATTGTTACTCAGTAAATAATATTCAACAATCACATAAGCACCCATAATGAAAAAGACCATAAAAAGCATTAATTGAATAATCAAACTTTTACGATAAACCTTCATGTTTTAAATTCTCCTTTGTTTTTTTTATGTTATACTTAAATTGAAATGAGGTCATATAAATGAAGAAAGCTGTCTATCCTGGTACTTTTGATCCACTTACAATCGGTCATCTCGATATTATTAAACGGGCTTCACGATTTGTTGATGAACTACATGTAGTTGTTGCTGATAACTATAAGAAAACACCAACCTTTACAACTGAGGAACGAATCGATATGATCAAACGTGTTACATTAGATATCGAAAATATTGTTGTAACATCAACAACAGATTTAGTTGTTCGATATGCTCAACGTAACAATATTGATTTAATGATTCGTGGATTACGTAATATTCCTGATTATGAAAATGAATATGCACTTTATCAATTTAACAGAAATTTAAACAAGAATATTGAAACCATTATTTTATTCCCATCATCTAGAAACCATTTTGTGTCATCTTCAGCCATTAAGGAACTTATTGTCCATCATGCAGATATATCTCCTTATGTTCCTAAAGAAATCATAAAAGATGTACAAGACAAATTAAGACCTAAACAAGATTAAGTGATTTAAAAAAATCATATAGCTGATCAAGCTCGATATGTGGAGCGATATGATCGGCTTTTTCTTTTAACTCAAAGAAGCGAGAATTACCCATTGCAATTCCAATATCAGCCATTTCAATCATTTTGACATCATTTGCTCCATCACCTACACAAATTAGTTGTTTATGTGGTTCAACATCGAGAACTTTTTTAATTCCAAAAGCTTTATTAATGGAAGGATAGATGAAATCAGCTCCACCTTTATGCCATGGATAAACATCAAATTTTGTCATCTTTTTAGCAATTTCTAAGATTTTATCTTCAGAATCACCAAACATCCATAATTGATAAATATCATGTTCAAGATAAAAGAGTGGATTAACACTTGGAGATTTTCCTCTTAGCTCAAGCATCCCTATTTCAACACGCTCATCCCAATAGTTGACCGCTTCATCATGGAGTGCAACCATCCCTATGTTATAGTCATTACCTGAAGTGATGCTTAATACTTCTTCAATATCCTCTTTAACAATCGGTTGATGATAAATGATTTCATGATTTTTATAGACGACTGATCCATTAATAAGTACTTTATAGGTGAACAAATCTAAAACATCGCTGATGATATCAAGCTTAGATAAACCTCTACCAGTAGCAAGCCCTAAGATGACATCTGGATTTTTTGAAAGTTCTGTAATTAATTTTTTGGTTTGTATCGGAATGGTTCCAGATGCATTGTGATAGATGGTATTATCGACATCGAAAAAAATGATTGTTTTCATGCTACACCTCGAAGATATTATAACATAATATGTATTGTGCTATCATTTTTAAGATTTTTATTATAAAATAGTAAATGAAATAAAACGTTACTGGAGGATTTTATATGAAAAATCCATTGCTGAAAACGGGAGAACTCGGCATTTTTGCTTTAGGTGGTCTCGGAGAAGTTGGAAAAAATACATATATTTATGAAATTGAAGATCAGATATTTATCGTTGATGCTGGTATTCTTTTTCCTGATGAACATTTACTTGGTATTGATTATGTAATTCCAGACTATACCTATTTAGTTGAAAACCAAGAACGTATTGTTGGTTTATTTATAACACACGCACATGAGGATCATATTGGCGGTATTCCTTACTTACTAAAGAAGGTTGTTATACCTAAAATTTATGCAGCAGGTATTGCTGTCGATATGATTGAATATAAACTCATTGAACATCCTGATGTAAAAGCACCTAAAATTGAAGAATATAAAAGTCATTATACATACAAATTTAAACATGTGGAAATGTCTTTCATACGTATGAATCATTCTATTCCAGATATGTTTGGTTTCGTTTTTAGAACACCTCAAGGCATATTATTCCATACCGGAGATTTTAAAATTGATTTTACCCCTGTAGGACCACCTGCTGAATATGATAAACTTGCATCCATTGGAGCTGAAGGTGTTTTATGTATGTTATCTGATTCGACTAATGCTGAAAGAGATGAACTCATACAATCGGATTCTAAAATTGGTAAATCAATTAATGAACTATTTTCAAGAATAGATGGTCGTATCATTATCGCAACCTTCGCTTCAAATATGTATCGTATTCAACAAATCATTGAAGCATCTGTTTTTAATAATCGAAGAATTGCTGTCTTCGGACGAAGCATGGAGCGTGCAATCGAAGTAGGTATGCAAACAGGTTATATTAAAGCTCCTAAAGAATTTATACTAGCAGGAGATATGGTTAATCGCTATAAACCACATGAGTTAACCATTTTAGTAACTGGTTCACAGGGTGAACCATTAGCTGCCTTATCGCGGATTGCAAATGGTAATCATCGTCAATTAAAAGCAATAGCTGGAGATACCGTTATCTTTTCTTCTTCTCCTATTCCTGGTAATCAAGAAGGTGTCAATCGGACCATTAATAAACTTTTCAGATTAGATGTGGATGTCATTACACATGGCCCACTTGCTGACACACATACATCTGGACATGGTAGTCAAAATGATTTAAAACTGGTCTTATCCCTTGTCAAACCTAAAATGTTTATTCCAATGCATGGGGAACATCGTATGCTTAAACATCATAAAGAGTTAGCTGTGGATTGCGGTGTTGATCCTAAGAACATACTCATTATGGATAATGGAGATGTCGCAGCTTTGACGAATGATACCATTCGTTTAGCAGGTAGAGTCACATCCGGTGAAGTTTATATTGATGGAACAGGTATTGGTGATATTGGTAGTCAAGTGATTAAAGAACGTAAATTGCTAAGCGAAGAAGGATTGTTTGCTGTAGTATTATCTGTGAACACACAGACAAAGAAAATTATTAACGAACCTACCATTATTTCTCGTGGTTTCATTTATATGAAGGGAAATGAAGAGATTACTTCATCATTAGCAAATGAAGCAAAAAAGATTGCACAACAAGAATTAAGTAAAAAGCTATATAACGAGTTAAATTTAAAACAAGCTGTCATCGATCAATTAGGTAATCGCATCTTTGAAATGACACAAAGAAGACCCTTAGTCATTCCAATTTTAGTGGATATAAATAAAGCAGAAGCTACAAATTAGCTCCTGCTTTTTTTCTACATATAATCTAAGAATGCATCAAAGACGTATTTGGTGATTAATGCGTCATCTTTTGCATCATGAGTCTGTTTTGAATCCACATCATAATATGTCTTATATGCTTTAAACAATCCCAAATCATCTTTCAAATTATAGTAATCTTTATGCAGTTTTAATAAATCGATAAATTCCATATCATCTGTGATCTTGTCAACTTGATGAAGTTTGTATGAATCGTTTAACGCTGTGATATCATTCTTGCCCCAAACAACAAGTTTCGGTTGATAAGTTTCAATAATCTCTTTTAGTTGTGTGTAAAAATACATATACGGTTTTGATTGACTGAAAAACGTTTCATCATCTAAACCTAAAAACCGTTTAGTTCTTTTTGATAGTGTAGGTCTTAATATCGGTGTAACATAAAAATCATCTTGGATAATAATATCTTCTTTAGGTCGTGCAAGGACGTATCCGACTTGGATAATCTCTGGAACAAAGACCTTGTCTGTATATCCAGGCATTGTCATTTCAAAATCAATGAATAGATAATACTCATGATTGGTTAAAACATGGTACATATCTTCTCTTAATTTTTTTAAATCATAATGAATGAGATAAGGTGAAAGACGGATAATCTGATTAAAATAAGCGACTTGATAGTATATGTTATGACCGATTTTTTTTGTTTTAGGACTAATTTCAAAATCAACAAGAACACCTTTTTCTAGGTATGAAAAGAATGTTTTTGCAAGTTTATTTGTCAGATGAAAACCTATTTTACGTCCTTGATATAAGACGTAGAATGCTTGGTTTTTAATATCTATATCTTTTATGATTCGTCTCATGTAAGTTCCTCTTTTATTCGTGTAATGACATCATCTGGTATGCCCAATTCCTTTAAATCATCATAAGTTGCGTCTTTGATGGCTTGAATACTTGAAAAACGGCTTAATAAAAGCTTTTTCCTTGCTTGACCAACACCTTTTATCTGATCTAAAATAGAAGCGTTTGCTTTTTTATTTCGTGTCTTTCGATGGAAATCAATGGCAAACCTATGAACTTCTTCTGATATTTTTAAAAGTAATTTATATAAGTCGGTTTGTTTAAGTAATTGAATCACTTGGTCTTTATAGATTAATGCTTCAAGTGTATGTTTATGATTTTTCTTTAATCCCGCTATAGGAATGGTTAAACCTAGCTCATGAAGAATTTCCTCTGCTGCATGTAGTTGTCCTTTTCCTCCATCAACTAAAATAAGATCTGGCAATGGCTCGTTTTCAATAAGCATCCGTTGATATCTGCGATAAGTCACTTCTCGCATCGCTTGATAATCATCTTGAGTTGCTGTCTGCAAGTGATATTTTCGATACGATTTTTTCTCAAACTCACCTTCTTTAAAAACGACTAAAGCTGAGATAGGTGCTGTTCCAAAAAGCTGTGCATTATCAAATATTTCAATATGATTGATCTGATGTGCGATTAACTCACTGAGCTCATCCATTGCTTTTTGCTTCTTTTCAGCTTTGTGTCGATAAAGCATGAAATAATGCTCTAAATCGTAATCTGCATTTTTCGTTGCCATATCAACGATTTTTTTCTTATCACCTTTTTGCGGAATAAGTGCTTTTTTACCAAAAGCATTTTCGATTTCATCACTATTAAATCGTTCACTAAATAAAAGTTCGTCCGGAGAAAATGTCTCATAATATTGTTCAAGATAGGTAATCACAGATTCCATGTAATCACCCACATATTGGAATACAATTTGATGATTATCAACAATTTTTCCTTGTCTCATGATTAAAATCTGAATAGCGATATCATCGTTATTATAAGCAAAACTAATGACATCTCGATCTTTATAATCATTTAGATTAATAATTTGTTTTCCAGTCGTAGATTCAATGTATAAAATCATATCGCGATACTCAATCGCTTTCTCATAAGCCATTTGCTGACTTGCAAGATCCATTTCATTTTCTAATTTCTCTAAAACTTGTTTGGTATCTCCTTTTAGAAACATTGTGATATCTGAAATCGTCTTTGAAAAATCAACATCCTTGAATATGCAAGGAGCTAAACATTGACCTATATGATAATATAAGCATTCCTTTTTAGGTAATGTCTCACATTTTCTAAGTGGATATAAACGATTAAGCATACGTACCGTTTCTCTTGCTCCATATACATTAGGATAAGGACCAAATACTTTGCCTTTCACATCTTTTTGTCGCGTTACTTGTAGTCTTGGATATTTTTCATCAGTAATCTCTATGTATGGATAGGTTTTATCATCAATTAAGCGAATATTATATTTAGGTAAATATTGCTTAATCAAATTCATTTCTAAAATGAGTGATTCTCTTTCACTATTTGTTAAGACATAAGAAAAATCGCGAATTTCAGCTACGAGTCGCGTTGTTTTTTCATTATGAGCACCTGTAAAATAGGATTTTACACGATTCTTTAAGTGTTTTGCTTTACCAACATAAATCACCTCATCTTTGTCATTTTTCATTAAATAACAACCTGGTTCTGTTGGTAAAAGTGCAATTTTTGCTTTTAAATCCAAAATAATCACCATTCTTATTGTATCATAACAAAGCGATTCTATCGATAAAAAAAAAGCGTCATAGACGCTCTTATGATTCAAATTCGATGTCTACTTTTCCATCAAGAATTTCTTCAAGTGCGATCCCAACACTTTTTACGCATTGCTTTCCTTCAACTTTTAGTTTTTCACTTTCCAAAATGGTAGCTACCTTACTTGCTGCATAAACAAGTTTATATTTAGAATCAATTTTGTCTAATAATTTGTCAATCGATGGGTAACGCATTCCGTCTTTGTTTTTTGTCATGTTTATTCTCCTAACATCTTAATGTAATTGTGGATAGTTCTCTCAGTTCTTGCATGCTCTGCACGAATAATCGCCATAATTCGATCAGCAGCATTGTGTACTTCGTCGTTTACGACGATATAATCATATTTATGCGCAAGCAAAAACTCCGATTCTGCTTTTTGCATTCTTTTTTCAATCATTTCAGGTGTGTCTGTACCTCTTTCCCTTAATCGCTCATATAAAGCTTTCTTTCCAGGTGGAACGATAAAGATAAAGACAGCATCTTTCATTTGTTTTCGAACTTGAAGTGCACCTTCAACCTCGATTTCCAAAACAACTTCTTTTCCTTCTTCGAGTTGTGCTTCAACTTTGTCTCTAGGTGTTCCATAATAATTACCTACAAACTCAGCCCATTCGAGGAATTGATTGTTTTTGATGCGTTCAAGAAATACTTCTTTACTGACAAAATAATAATCAACACCATCGATTTCACCAGCTCTAGGAGCTCTTGTTGTCATGGAGACAGAATACACAAGATCGTGACCTGTCATCTGGAAAAGTGCACGACGAACGGTTCCTTTCCCTACACCTGAAGGGCCTGAAATAACAACTAATAATCCGCGTTCATTTAATTTCATGGTCTCCTCCTATGTGCTTGATGTTACCCTTTATTATATATGAATATATGATTTTAGTAAATAGATAATAACTTAAAATAAAAAGAATAACGCTTACAGTGTGAGATACGTTTTTGGTTATGTTACAATAATGGTGAGGTGCTCTATGATTTTCGACGGATTTTTTCTACACCATTTGATAAAAGAACTAAATCAACATATTCAAAAAGCGAGACTCGAAAAGATTCATCAAACGGGTGAGATGACGTTTGTTTTTATTTTTTACTTAAAAGGCAAACGGATGCAATTAAAGATTAATTTATCTCCTCATCAGTTTGGTATGCATATGACCGAGCAAAAAGCTGAACAAACTGTAAGTTCGCAATTTTTGATTACACTAAAAAAGCATTTAGAAGGAGCAATCTTAGAAGAAATTGTGCAATATGAGACCGATCGTGTCGCTAATTTCATTTTTACTGTTTATGATTATATTGATGGACCCATTGAGAAAAAACTTGTTTTTGAAGCAATGGGAAAACATTCAAATTTAATCTTGGTTAAGGACAACATCATTATTGAAACATTTAAGAAAATGTTTTTTGAAGAAGGAAGACAATTAATTCCACTTGCCCATTTCGCTTATTTCCCATCGCATAAAAAACCATTTACAGCAATTGATTATCGCAACATAGAAGGTCCAAAAGATATATTGAATCAATATATGGGAGTTTCTCCTACTCTTGCTAATTACTTATATGAACACAAGACTCAAGTCAATCAAATTTTGATGAAGCCAACCAAGAGTTTGAAGACAAACCGTGGTTATGTTGCTGATATTTTTGATGAGTCTATTAAAAAGTATTATGATTCTATTTCCTTATTAATGGATGATTATCAAAATGAAAGAAACGAATCAAAAACCAGTCATGAGCAATTTATCCAAAAACAATTGATGAAATATCAAAAGCGACTCATTCAATTAGAGGAACATGACGAAGAAGCTAATCATATGATTGAGTCACGACTATTTGGCGATATGATTTATCAATCTGGATTGCCTCTTGATGAAAAAAGAACAGACATTGTTGTTGAAGGAACTAAAGTAACTATAGATCCCTTGTTAACACTTAACGAAAATGCACAACAGTATTACGCACTCTATCAAAAAGGTAAGCGTACAAAAATACATGTTGAGAAACAAATTGAAGAAACAAAAGACTTAATTTCTCTCTTCGAGGAATATAAGACATTTATTGAAATTAGTGATCGTGAACATTTAAAAGATTTAGAATTTGATTTAATTGAATATGGCTACAAGCCAAAACAAAAATCTCAACCTAAAAAAGGTGTTTATAAGCCTAACATCACAAAAATCCTAGATGCTAAAGCAACTTACTATATCGGACGTAATAGTGTTCAAAATGCATATGTAACCCATACACTTGCACAAAAAGATGATTTTTTCTTCCATGTGAAGGATGCGACTGGAGCACATGTGATTGTTTCATGTCTATCATTAGATGAGGATATCATTCGCAAAGCTGCTATGCTTGCTGCTTACTTTTCAAGTATAAAACTTTCATCATCAATCCCGATTGATTATACGCAAGTTAAATATATTAAAAAGATACCTGGAACTCCAGGTTATCGTGTCACTTATACGAATCATAAGACCATTTATATGGATATTGATGAAGATAAAATCGCGATTTATTTAAAAAATGTCTAACTACTTGTTATTTAGACTTTTTTTAATCATTATAGGCAAATGATTTGAAAAGATGACTTAATCATAGTAAGATAAAGGTAGAAAACAAGGAGGTATAAAATATGAAATATGAATTACCACAACTAGGCTATGCATATGATGCATTAGAGCCATTTATTGATGCGAGAACGATGGAAATCCATTATACAAAACATCATCAAGCGTATATTACAAACTTAAATGCTGCGCTTGAAAAACATCCAGAAATTAAGCTTTCCTTAGAAGACATGCTAGTAGATTTGACAAAAGTCCCTGAAGATATTCGTGGTGCTGTACAAAATAATGGTGGTGGACACTTTAATCACAGTTTTTTCTGGCCATTACTAAAAGTTAACAATGGTGCAACTCCTAAAGGACAATTACTTGCAGCTATCAATGATGCATTTGGGTCATTTGATGCATTTAAAGAAGCATTCTCAAATGCTGCTAAGACACGTTTCGGTAGCGGTTGGGCTTGGTTAATTAAAACAACTGATGGAAAACTAAAAGTTGTTTCTACAGCAAACCAAGACACACCATTAGCTCAAGGAAAACCACTTTTAGGTCTTGATGTTTGGGAGCATGCATACTACCTAAACTATCAAAATAGACGTCCTGATTATGTCTCAGCATTCTTCTCAGTTATTAACTGGGATGTGGTTGAAAAGCTATTTGCTTAATAAGAAGAGGTTTGCAAACCTCTTTTTTTTTTCGCAAAAAAAGGAAGCAATTGCTTCCTTATACAGGTTGTGTTTCAATAATTGCATAATCTCCATCATCTCTTCTATAAACAACATTGGTTCTCGATGTATCTTGATCTAAATAAATATAGAAGTCATGACCAGATAATTCCATAGCTGCAATCGCTTCTTGAGCTGACATTGGCTTTAATTCAACCTTTTTATTTTTAACAAGTTGACTTGCAATAATCTCTTTTTCAAGTGATTCAGCATCGAATTCTTGACTATATGCTTGCTTAATACCTTCTTTTTCAAGATTGTTTTTTAATTTATCTTTATGTCTTCTTATTTGTGCAACGAGTTTATCATTTGCTTTATCAATGGCTGCATACATATCAGGATCTGACACTTCAGCACGTAAGACATTTCCTTTTGCTGGGATAGTGACCTCAATCTTATGATGGTCCTTATATACTTTGCAGACGACTCTCACCTCTTGAACAACATCTGGACCAAAGAATGAAACAACTTTATTGAATCTTTTTTCTGCGTATGCCTTAATGGCATCTGTTGGAGTAAATCCATTCTTACCTAAGACTTCGAACTTCATAGTTATTCTCCTTTTTTATCTATATTTTCATAAAGTGAGACAAGAAAAATATTGCCTAACTTTAGAGAATCCAACACATCAAATAGTTCCATGTTTGCTTCATCAACATATATGAAAAGGTATAAAGGATACACATTCATAAACATCCATAGATAGCTTTTTATAAATGACATGTATGCTAAAGGATAGTCTACCCTCTCTTTCAATAAGTTATACCATAAGATTTCCCCTTCTTCAATGGGAATGACTTGGTAGGTTGAATGAATGGGGATTTTCATATAGCATCTTTCACATATATGATGAGTTTCCATAGCAAATAAGTTTTTAAATGAACGAATAGGAATGATTTTTTTACGACAAGCCTCACAAAGCATAACAAGCCCTCCTAATTGATATTAGTTGGGCTTGTTAAAGTTTACTTTTTATAAGCTTCTACGATTTTATCAATTAGGTGATGTGGAACTTCTTCATATCTAATAAATTCACGAGTGAATTGACCACTACCTTGAGTCATTGCTTTTAAATCGATGGCATATTTAACGATTTCTGCTTCTGGTACTTCAGCAACGACAACTTGGAATCCTTCGGATTGATCCATACCTAAAACACGACCTCTACGTTTGTTCATATCACCCATAACATCACCAACAAATTGGTCTTTAACGGTAACTTGAACTTTAACGATTGGTTCTAGAATCGTTGGTTGTGCAGTCTTACATGCTTCTTTAAATGCTAATGCAGCTGCTAATTTGAATGAAATTTCATTTGAATCAACTGGATGGTAAGAACCATCATAAAGAGTTGCTTTGATGTTAATGACTGGGAATCCAGCTAATGGTCCATTTTCGAAAGATTCGACTAGACCCTTTTCAACTGCTGGGAAGTAGTTTCGTGGTACTGAGCCACCAAATACGTCTTCAGCAAATTCAAATATTTCTTGAGAGGGTTCAAACTTAATCCAAACATGACCAAATTGGCCTGCTCCACCGGATTGTTTCTTATGTTTACCTTCAGCTTGAACTAATTTTTTAATCGTTTCACGATAAACAATCTTTTGCTCATCGATTTCAACATCAACTTTAAACATGGTTTTCATTCTTTCAAGGACATAACCAAGATGCGTCATCCCTTGTCCGCCTAATAAAAGCTGTGCGGTTTCTTTATTTCGTCTAATCTCAAATGTAGGATCTTCTAGATTTAAACGATTTAATGCCATTGAGATTTTATCTTCATCATTTTTATTTTTTGGATGAACTGCGATATAAATAATTGGAGTGGGGATGGTTACAGGTTCATAAACGATTTGACTCTTAGGATCTGAAAGTGTATCACCTGTTTCAATACCGTCTATTTTCGCTACAGCTGCCATATCTCCTGCATGGAAAACATCAACTTGAATTTGTGATTTACCACGAATACCAAAGAGGTTTGAAATTTTCTTGTTTTCACCTTTATTTGATATCACAACTTCTTGGCCTAGTTTTAATGTACCTGAGTTAATCTTTAGTAAATTGATAGCTCCCATAAATGGATCAACAACAGTCTTAAATACATATGCTGAGAAAGGTTCGGTATCTAATGTATGACGTGTGATTGATTCATTCGTCTTTGCATCTTTTCCTTCAAGTGGACGCAATTCATTTGGTGCTGGTAAATAATCAATAAGCATATTTAGTAATGTGCGAACACCAATTGTTTTTGTTGCACTACCCACGATGACAGGTGTTAGTTCACCTTCCATAATACCTTGACGTAATGCTTCTTTTACTTTAGCTTCAGGAATTTCTTCTCCAGCTAAATATAAGTCAAGCAATTCTTCAGACGTTTCAGCAACGCTTTCTAAAATAAGGTCATGTAATTCATTAACCTTAGGCTTCTTTTCTTCCCAAATTTCTGCATCATGACTATCTGTACCATCATAAATGCGTGCTTTCATTTCGATGACATTGACAAATCCTTCAAAGTTTTCATCATGTCCAATTGGCCAACAAAATGGAACGGCTTTTTTACCAAGTTTTTCTCTAATATCGTCTAAGACTTTTTCAAACTTGACATTTTCTTTATCCATTTTGTTAATATAGATAATTGCAGGTATATGACGTTTACGAATTTCATTCCAAACGCGCTCAGTACCCACTTCAACCCCTTTGCTGGCATCAACCATAATAACTGCACCTTTAACAACATTTAGTGCTTGGGTTAAATCACCAACAAACTCATCACTACCAGGAACATCTATAAAATTTAACTTATAGTCTTTCCATTCAACAGGTAATAAAGATAATGAAAGGCTAGTAAGCTTATTTTGTTCTTCAACTAAATAGTCTGAAACAGTGTTTTTACGCTCAACTTCTCCCTTTTTTTCAATCGCTTTGCCTACAAAGAGTAGGGCTTCTGAAATACTTGTTTTACCAGAACCTTGGTGTCCTAATATGGCGATGTTGCGAATCTCTTTGGTGGTATATTCTTTCATGCTTAACCTCCTGTAATCGTTTACATTTTCTATAGTTATATTATAACATAATATTTATAACGATAAATCAGAAATTTGCTGAAATAAGGAAATTTCACACGATATGAATTACATGCTATAATATTTACGGTGAACCTATGAGAAAAATAGCAATTAAATTAATTGAATGGTATCAAAGAGACATATCTCCAAATAGCAATCATAAATGTCGACACAGTCCAACATGCTCTCAGTATGCCAAAGAGTGCTATATACGCTTTAACTTTTTTAAAGCATCTTTTTTGACAGCAAAAAGGATTCTCACATGTAATCCTTTGTTTAAGCCAAAGTATGATCCTGTCCCAGAAAAAAAGATCAGAAAAAAACGTCAGGTTATAGAGCATGTTCATAAAGAAGGTGAAACACATGAACATTAGAAAACTTCATGCAAACGATGCATTTTTATATCAAAGGATTCGCTTGAAAGCTTTAAAAGAAAATCCTGAATATTATAGTAGTAGCTATGAAGAAGAATCGGTTAGAAAACAACATGAAATTGAATCAAGATTAAGTCATGAGTATATGATGACATACGGTGCCTTTTATGAGGGTAAGTTAGTTGGCATAGTGACTTTATCAAAAGAAACAAGGCATAAAACAAAGCATATCGCTGATATTTTTGGTATGTATGTCGATTCACAATTCCGTCACCAGGGATTTGGAAAAGCACTGATGTCATATGTTATCGAACAAGCAAAAAGTTTCCCTGAGATAAAAAAAATAAGACTTTCGGTGACTGATACAAATCATATAGCTATTCAACTCTATGAATCATTTGGATTTGATCAATATGGTCTAGAAAAGCATGCAATCTTATATCAAAACATATTTTATCATAGTGTTGAGATGGAACTATTTCTATAAAAAAAGCCAATCATTCGATTGGCTATTTATTTAACAAATGATGGATAATGGAGGGTATTTGATTCACAATATGTGTCACTTCAATGTAGTTTAAACCATAGAGCATGACATCATCATATAGTTTAATGGATTCTTTAACTAAATAATCTGACAATTTGAGCAATTCTTGATCATTATAATGGCTATACCAACAGTTTTTGGTATGTTTTTTATGAGTGATGAGATCTTCTTTCTTTTGTTGAGGTGTCCAATCTTTATATCCCAAATAAATGATTTTTATATCGTTTGGATACTGAAGCATTAATTTCTTTGAAAACTTGGGTAGAAAATGAACGCCTTCAATGATAAAGTCGTCTTTATTTTCGATCATCGTCTCAATGAGTGATGAAAGATAGGGTTCTAATGCTTTTGATACTGAAGGATCTGATTGATTAGCATTTACTCCTAAACTTAAATCTGTTTTATGAAACATCATCATGAGATAATCGGTTGGTATAATGGAAAAACCGGTTTGTTTTGATAAAGCCTTTGCTAAGATTGATTTACCTGTTTTAGCCATACCTGTTAAGATATAAATCATATATTCACCTAATAAAAACAGAGTAAAAATACTCTGTTAATAGGCACGAGCAAACCAAATGGTTTGTTGTGCTTTTTCTTTTGTAACTGGACAAACATCTGTAATGAGTGTCTGGTCAAATGGAATGACTCGAGCGGTTGCAGTCGTATCTTTTTTAATTTGGATTTCTGCTTCTTCACCTGAAATGCTCATTGCAACATATCCACCTTGTTTGATGTATGCTTTAAACTCATCGTAGGTTTTAGCTTGATATGTATTTTTTTGAACATGGTTTAATGCATTTTGATAGAGTGTATCATGCATATCTTTAAAAATGGAAGCCATTTGGTTTGCTACATTGTGAATATGTAATGTGTGTTTCATGCGATTGTGTCTAGTCACTAAAGTGATTTCTTCTTTTTCTAAATCTCTAGGACCTATTTCAATTCGAACTGGAACACCTTTCATTTCATATTCAGCAAACTTCCATCCAGGAGATTTAGATGAATCATCAATCGAGACACGATATCCTTTTTGTTTAAGTTCTTGATAGAGTTGATCAGTAACTTGCTTAACAACTTCTTTTTGCGATTGAATAGGGATTATGACGATTTGTATAGGTGCAACATATGGAGGCATCACTAAGCCTTCATCATCACCATGGACCATAATGACTGCACCAATTAAACGAGTTGAAACACCCCATGATGTTTGATAAGCAAATTCAAGTTTATTTTGATCATTTTGGAATTTGATATCAAATGCTTTTGAGAATTCTTGTCCAAAATAATGGGTAGTTCCTGATTGTAGGGCTTGTCCATCATGCATCAAGGCTTCAATCGAATAGGTTTCAACTGCGCCTGCAAACTTTTCTTTTTCGGTTTTTCTGCCTGTAACAAAAGGAATAGCGAGTAATTCTTCACCCAGCTTACGATAGATTTCTAAAATATCTAAAGTTTCTTTTCTTGCTTCAGCCTCTGAAGCATGAACGGTATGTCCTTCTTGCCATAAAAACTCTTTCCCTCTTAAGAAAGGTCGAGTTGTTTTTTCCCAGCGAACTACTGAACACCATTGATTGTAAAGCTTTGGTAAGTCACGATAGGAGTTAACAATCTTTTGATAATGCGTACAAAAAAGTGTTTCAGAAGTTGGACGAATGATCAAACGTTCTGCCAAATCTTCTACTCCGGTGGTTGTGATCATTGCTGTTTCAGGAGCGAATCCTTCGACGTGTTCTTTTTCTTTTTGAAATAATGATTCAGGAATAACAAGTGGCATGTATACATTTTGATGACCTGTTTCTTTGAATCGATCATCTAAGTAGCGCTGTATATTTTCCCAAATTGCATATCCATATGGACGATAAATGATAAAACCTTTCACATCACTATAATCCATTAATTCAGCTTTAAGACATAAATCTGTATACCATTGTGCAAAATCGACATCTCTTGATGTAATCTGATCAACTAATTTTTTTTGATTACTCACGTTTTTCACCTTTATATGTTTTGTTCTGTTATTTTTGTTTAACTAAGACTGTTTTTTGATTAATAAATTCAATTTTTCGTTCACTATATAAATGGCCAATCGCACGTTTGAATGCTTTTTTACTCATTTGAAATGTGTGATAGATTTCTTCTGGTGAAGAGTCAGATGTTAGGCTTAAATCACCATAACGAATCAGATGGGTGAGTATGCGGTTTGCATCTTCAAACATCGTTACTTCTTTTTGTTCAATGAGTGAACCTGTGATACCTTTATCTGAGATATAAGTGATTTTAACTTCTTTTTCTTCACCTAAATGAATCGATTCTTTAATCATGGAATGATGAACAAAAATTGAATGGCCTTCTAGTGTTAATAGATTAACGCCTTCTTTTCCGATACGTTGAACATAAGCAACTGCTTTGTCCTTTAACGAAAGCGTTGTGGATGGTTTAAGTTGAATTTCTTCTGATGATGCAATTTTTGCAACTAGTTTCGATTTTACACGAAGTGTTACATAAAGTTTATCACCTTTTTGTGGCCATTGATCGATATTTAAAGGTAAGGTATCTTTGGATAATAAAACATCCTTTGCAATGCCCATGTGTAGAAATACACCTAATGAATGATTCACATCACTAACAGTTAAGAATCCCGGTCGTGAAACAGTAACAATTGGGGTTTTTAATGTAGCAGCTAATCGACCTTTTTGATCGAAATATAAAAATGCTTCAACATGATCGCCTGGTTTTAAAGCAGCAAAATTAGATTCATTGTTATGCAAAAAAATCTCTCCATCTGAAGAGTCTAGCATATATCCAATATCTGTTTTTCGATTAACTGTTAAGCGATTGATATCGCCTATTTGAATTCCCATACTATCACCTTTTATATTTTATCATACTTTATGTTAAAACATAAAAAAAAGAGTGCAAATGCACTCTATAAATCAAGTTCTTTTAAGATTTGTTCATATTGCTCAATCAGCAATGTTCTAAAGAAATCAACAAGTGGTGTCAAATCTTTTTCAGATTTAAACATTTCAAGTTTTTCAATATAAGTTTCTCTTAAATCAAGTGGTATTGAAATAGGGAGATAACCACCTAACATAAGGAAATAATTTAAAACTAATTTAGCTAATCTACCATTTGCATCGACAAATGGATGGATTTTAGCGATACTTGCGTGAGCATACGTAGCTTTTTCAATAATGTTACCTTCAAAATGCTCGATATCTCGAAAGAATCGACTCATGCGATCATACACTTTGACATAGTCAGGTGGTTGATGTGATGCACCAAAGATATTAATATTAACGTTTCGATAAACGCCACCTTGGAAAATACCATCAACTAATATCTCATGAATGTCCTTTAAAACTTCTTCAGTAAAGGGTTTGTTTTCTTTTGCTTCTTTTTTTACAAAATCAAATGCTTTTAGGTGATTAAGAATTTCTTTTTGTTCTCTTTCACTGTAGCCAAGTAGAGCTTTTGTATAACTAATTCGGGCAACTTCTTCATAAGGAATACGATTACTTCCTTCCATGCCCACAGCATCATAAGTATAGTCGAGTGCGAATTTCATTTCATAAGCTTCAATTGCCTTTAGTTCGCATTCTTTAACGACATTACTTAAGTGCTGACGCTCTACCTCTAATAGATCTTTCTCCATTTTATCAACGCTCCCATCTTTATAATGAAATTATAACATAAAAGCGCTATCACGACAATACATAAAAGAAAATCATGTTAGATGACACATAATTATAAAAAAAGAAGAGGGACTCACCTTAATGAGTCCCTAGCTTTAGAAGATTATATTTTGACTACGTTAGCCGCTTGTTGTCCGCGGTCGCCATTCTTAACGTCAAATTCTACTTGATCGCCTTCTGCTAAAGTCTTGTATCCTTCAGTTTGAATTGCACTGAAGTGTACGAAGATGTCCTTACCTTCTGCTGATGAGATAAAACCATATCCCTTGTCAGCGTCAAACCATTTTACTACGCCTTTCATTTAAATACTCCTTATAAATATACTTAGCACTTTTGTGCCTAACTACATTATACACACTTGTTGGCTTAATTACAAGAACAAAAGAAAAGAAATTGGAATTAACTGAATTGACTTTGATAAAGCTCGTTGTAAAAGCCTTTTTGGTCGATGAGTTCCTGATGAGTACCTTGTTCAACAATGTTTCCATCTTTAACAACAAGGATAAGATGGGCATTTTGAATCGTTGATAAGCGGTGAGCAATAACGAATGTTGTCTTATGTTCCATGAGGGTGAGCATCGCCTTTTGAATCTGAACTTCAGTGTGTGTATCCACATTTGAAGTTGCCTCATCTAAGATCAGCATTTTAGTTTTAGATAGCATTGCACGAGCAATGACTAAGAGTTGTTTTTGACCTTTAGAGATATTAAGTCCTTCATCCGTTAAGATGGTGTCATAACCTTCAGGTAAATGGATGATGAATGAATGGATACGTGCTTTCTTAGCTGCTTCTTCAACTTCCAGTCTCGAAACATCTCCATTGCCATATGCAATATTTTCAAAGACAGTCCCATGGAAAATCCATGTATCTTGTAGTACCATTGAAAAAGATCTTCTTAATGACTTTCTGGTCAGTGTTCTCGTTTCATGTTGATCAATGAAGATTTGACCTTGTTGTACATCATAAAACCGCATTAATAAATTAACTAAAGTTGTTTTTCCTGCACCTGTGGGTCCAACGATTGCTATAACTTTTCCTTTAGGTGCATCAAATGATACATGGTTTAACACGGTTTGATGTTCGACATAACCAAAAGAGACATCTTTAAAGGAGACATCACCTTTCACCTCTTGAAAATCGATGGCATCTAATACATCTTTAGGTTCTTCTTCCTCATCAATGACATGGAAGACTCTTTCTGCAGCAGCAAGTGCACTTTGTATATCGGCGATAATGTTTGACATTTGATTAATCGGTCCTGAAAAACGACGAGAATATAAGGTGAAACTTGTTAGTTTACCTAATGAAATGTTCCCAAAAAAGTATAATATACCACCAAACACACCAACTAATGCGACTGAAAGATTAGAAACAAAGTTGACGGAAGGACCGACTGTTGTGGAGTAGTATCCTGACTCATAGGATGCAGTGGAGGCTTCTTCATTAATGGCATCAAACTTTTTCAAAACAGAATCTTCTTGAACATATGATTGAATCGTTCGTTGTCCTGTAATCATTTCTTCTGCAAAACCATTAAGTTCTCCTAGTTTTTGATTACGTATGCGATACTTTTTCTTCACAATTTTTGATAACACACGTGTAATTGTCACTGAAATTGGAATTGTCAAAACAAAAACTAATACAAGGATAGGACTCATGATTAACATCATGATAAATGAGATGACGACTGTTATAACAGATGTAAAAATTTGTACAACATCGGTTGCAAGTGATGTATTGATCGTATCGATATCATAACTCATTTTAGAAATGATATCACCTGTTTGATTTTTATCAAAATAAGAAATCGATACTTTGTTTAATTTTTCAAATAAATCTTTTCTCATCTTATAAACGACAGATTGGGAGATGCGTACCATCGCAATTGATAATATATAAGATAGGAGTGAAGAGAGTAAATAAAAGACAATCATGAGTGCAGCAAAGAAAAAGACAAGTCTAAAATTGACACCATTTTCCATCGCTGAAATCGTACGTCCCGTAAGATAAGGTCCAACAAGTGATAAAATATTCGAAATGAGCGTTAAAAAGATGGCAAGTGCAAGTTTGGTTTTATAAAAATATAAATAATCCCAAAGTCTTTTTAAAACATATTTACGATTACTTGCTTTTTGCGAACCATCATTTCTACCTCGCCCTTGTTTTCCAGCATACATCATTTGCTCTCACCTCCTAACTGATAGAAGGCAATTTCTTGATAAACTTCTGATGTTTTCATAAGTTCATCATGTGTTCCTTGAGCTATGATTTTACCATCATCAATGAGTAAAATCAGATGAGAATCTTTTAAACTTGAAATGCGTTGAGCAATGACAATCATTGTCGTAGTTTGAAGTTCTTTTTTCAGTGATTTACGCATCTTCATATCGGTTTGATAATCAAGCGCAGATGATGCATCATCTAGCACGATAATTCCTGGTTTACCAGCAACTGCACGAGCAATTAAAACTCTTTGTTTCTGTCCACCTGATAAGTTCATCCCTCGTTGTGCCATTTGATGACTCATTTCATCTGTTTTATCATATATGAATTCAGCTTGTGCAACACGTGTTGCTGTTTCTATATCTTGATTTGTGATTTGATCACGATTAAACTGAATATTTCCATAAATGCTATCTGCAAAAATCAAATCGTTTTGAAATACAACCCCAATTTGGCTTCGTAAAGCGTTTTGCTTAATTCGTTTAATGTCTTTACCATAAATGAGAATTTGACCAGAGTCTACATCATAAAAACGCATTAACAGGTTAATAATGGTTGTCTTTCCTGATCCTGTTGCACCAATGATACCTAAGGTTTGCCCTTGATATAATTTAAAGGATACATTGGTCAAATTTGATTCCTTTTGATTATAAGAAAAGTAGACTTGTTTAAATTCAATAATTGGTTTTGAGGGATCAACGATTAAGTCTTCATCTCCATCTAACATATCTTCTTTCATATTTAGAACTTCATCAATTCTTTCTGCTGATGCAGTTGCTCTTGAAGCTAAAACAAAGACTCTTGTTATACTCATCATTGCAGTCAAAATAATCGTAAAATAGGTTACAAATGCCATGATTTGTCCCTTTTCTGTTTGTCCTTCATGTATACGATAAGCACCAACCACTAAAACTAAGACTAACCCCACATTCATGACAGCGTTCATCATCGGATTAATTTTAGCCATCGTGATATGGGCATGTAGTTCAGCATCAATTGTATTTTTATTAGCTTCGTCAAATTTATCAATTTCATGTTCACTCATCGATAATGCACGAACAACACGAGCACCAGAAACATATTCTCTTAATTTTCGAACAAGTTTATCAACAAAGCTTTGCGTTTTCTTATATAAAGGAATCCCTCTTTTTGAGAAAAAATAGACGATAACAATGATTAAGGGTAGCATTGCAACCATAATAAGTGTTAAGATTGGATCTAATAATAAAGACATTAAAATACCACCTAATAGTAAGACAGGTGCTCTTACGCCAAGACGTTGCATAGAGGCAGTGGCATTATACATATTATAGGTATCTGTTGTCATACGTGAAATGAGTGAAGGTCGGGTCAATTGATCGACTTGGTTTGCAGAAAGTTTTTCGATTTTCGCAAACAAATCATGTCTTAAGGTTTTAACCGACAAAGCTGCAATCAGTTCTGCTTTTCTGTTTGCTGCAACATTTAAATATAAACCTAAAAAAGCAATGATTACCATTAATCCACCAAGCATATAAAGAGAGGTTAAGGAATTACTTCCACTGTCTTGAAGTTTCGGAATCTCTTTATCAATCATATACGCAATAATCCATGGCAAAAACAAGTCGGCAAGAGCACCAGCCGACTTAAATGTTAAACTCATGGTTAGCATTTTCCAATAAGGCTTTACTAGTCTAAAAATCATCTTCATCAAAAACACATCCTTATATAAAAAATATAACACTTTTCGTGTTATTTTTCTATAAGAAAAGGACTTAATTTTATAAAACCTTGTTAATAATGATACTTAAATCTATGTCGAAATAGATTTGAAAGCATTTCATGTTCTCTAAACAGATAAACGTCCTATTAGGCTTCGATTTAATCGATAATGAAATAAAGATACATCCTCAACTTCTGGTTTCAATAAATCATCAATCGTTTTATTTTCCCAAATTAAGTGAACATATTCGGGTTTATCTATAAATGGATTACGATTGTTCTGATGTGTAAAAATAACTTCATTTCGTTGTCTTTCAAAAGCATCAACTGGGTCTTCCTTATGCCAATCCAAAAGAAGATTTAACATCCCCATTCGTGCGCCATCTAATGTATAGTGATCTGACTCATCTTGTAGCAACTCAAGATCACTAGTTAGAGTTAATATATCCTTATACATAATTGCCATATATAAAATGATTCGAGCGACATCTCCTTTATGATCATCTCCTGGATAATATCCTCCATTGGATGTAATGGTGTTTGAACCTCTACCATTTGAATAAAAGCGATCACTACGAGAGCTATTAACAGATGGTGTTGCAGCTCTTAAATTATGTAAATCTGTCGCTTGATTTCGTTGATACGGCAAAACAGTATCCATACCTAATCTCGAATTAGGCCATACATGTTCTCTATTCCAAGTGGTTCCACCATCCCAGGTAGCTAGAACAAGCTGTCCATCATAGATGTTCCATAGTTGTGTGGGATCATCAATACTCACATCTGATTCTTCTAATATATATCTGACTTCATTATATGTCCTCAAGTTAACATCAGTATTAATGATTTGATATAATTGATCGATGAGGTTAGTCCCGACTAAATCATTAGCTTCATAGTAATAGTCTTCACTACTCACATAATTATAATAATAAAAACCTGCTTCATTTTGATCCGTGCTATAAACAGGTGTGTATGGTTCTTCATCCTTGATGAAATAAACAATTAAAAACGCAACTAAAAAAATAGCAAATATAATGAGGAGATGATAGGTTTGTTTCTTTTTGATTTTCTCGATTTTGCGAATGGTTGTGCGTTTGTATGTGTTTGTCTTTTTACGTGCCATAGGTTACCTGCTTTTATGAGGATTAAAAAATATATGATTTGAAGAAGATCATGAAAGAATCATCTTTATTCGTGTATGCTATTGATTGACAAAATAACAATCACCTGTTAAAATTGTGGTTGCATGCCCCTATAGTTAAATGGTATAATACAGCAATGGTAATGCTGCGTTGCAAGTTCGATTCTCGCTGGGGGCACCATCAAACATTAAGCGATATCTTCGCTTTTTTTATTTTCTTTTTCTGTTTCTAACTGGACTTCACACACATAAGGTGTATATGGAAGTGGCTTGTGTGATTCACTTAAGTGCTCATATGGATCAATCAATCGATCAAATATCCAAATAATGCCTAAATATAAGTTTTCTTTATTGTCTAAAAATGCTTGATTATCTTCTAAATGGACAAGATGAAATGTCTTTTTACGCATATAATTAAAAAGCTTTTGATTGAGTTTAGGATAAGATTTTTGATAGGTCTGATGCAGAATTTGGTAAGCTAGTCCTACATCTTTATTGACATAGTGAAAATAAATCAAATCATTAACAAGCATAAATCCTTGTTCACTTCTTAAATAGGGTTGTATGTTTAAATGTCTTAGTTTGTGATCGATTTGTGGATCAATTGGATATTTATTGATAAGTATATCCTCAATGTATTGTGTTAATAAAAGCGTGTGGAAGAGAGAATGATTAAGTGATATCTTTTTGATGGTCTCTTCAATTTTATGAAACAAAAAATCATTGGTTGTTGTAGATTCATGCAATGAAAAAAGTGTATATTGAGAAATTTGAATAAGCTGAAAAACAGGGTCTTCTTTCATTTTCTTGAAAGCGACTAAGTCTCCATAGAACATCGGATTAGATAGCTTGAATGAATAAATATATAGCGAGCTTAAGAGAATAATAAAGATGGTGTTTATCATCAATATACCGATAAGACCGACATGATTTGAAAAGATTGTCACAAAAATGGTTATGATCGTGGTGATGATGAGAAAAATAATTGTCACAAGTGGGGCTACTAATAAACTATATGAAAATGATTTAACCGTCTTTTGATACGTCTCTTCATCATTCATTTCGCCTAAATCGGGGACGACTAAACCTCCAGCAAGTGCCCATAATTTAGGATTGATCGAAAATCGCCAACCTTTTTGATTTCGGTAGAAAACAAACATGGTAATGTAGAGTGCACGTATGTTAATACCCTTTTGTATAAAAGCAAAAAAATGACCTAATTCGTGTAACGATAGGGTTAAATAGAAACTGAAAAGAAGCCATAAAGGATACGCCCATATGGGAATTAAGCTTAATCCCTGTGTGATTTTTGCCCATATGCCTTGATAAACAAGGAGTGTGTAGATAAAACCGAGGAAAAAAGCAAAGATGAAAAAATACACAACATGAAGGATTTTTTTGTGTTTTTGTTTTTTCATAAGATACCATAGGTGTCTTTGACATCTTGGACAAAGATGATACCATTTCCTGGTTTATCGATTTCTAAGGTTTCACAGATGGTTTCTACAATATCTTTCACAATTTCATGCTTAGCAATCATTAAAACAATTTCTTTTTCAGGTTCAATTTCCATAGAAAATAGTTTCGATGTTTCATGAATCCCTGAGCCTCTTGCATTGATAATGGTTGCTCCTTTAGATCCTACTTCGGTTGCAGCCTCAACGACTGCTTCTCCTCTACCTTTATCGACAATCGTAAAGATGGCTGAATATGTATGCATATTTTTTTCTCCTGTCTCATGTGCTTCATAATAATCGTAATGACTAAGTCCTAAAAATGATGTGATATGTGTTGTAAAAGCAATCCCATGATTAGCTTTTTTTAAGTGGAAATGATGTCCTAGTTTGTCCATGGCGTGTTTCACTAAGTTTGTAGGTGCTATCATGAGTAGAACTTCTCTTCTTGAATCGCCTAGTTCAAAGAAATTTAACCATGATTTATGATAGGTTCCTCGACCAATAACTACTGTACCACCAGAAATACCTTCTTTTTTTGCTTCCTTAAGGACTTTACTTCCTAAACCAAACGGAACGATAACACAGATTAATGAAAAAGATAATTGATGTTCCATTTTATAGTCCTCCTTTTCGAGTTTTCACTTTATAGATAAAGCCAAGAATTTGTAGTGTGATAATCGGTGTTAATGCCACCATAGCAATCATGCCAAAGCCATCTGTGACCACATTAGCACCTTCATAGGCATTTGCAGCCCCTTGAGTAAATGCTAAGATGAAGGTTGCAGTGAGGGGTCCAGTAGCAACACCTCCTGCATCAAACGCAATCCCAACGAACAATTTAGGAACAATGAAGGTTAGTGAAATCGCAATGAGATAACCTGGCAAAAGGTAATGCCATAATTGAATATCTGGGATGAGAATGCGAAGGATTGATAATAAGATGGATATTCCTACACCAATCGATAATGGGATTAATACAGACGTACGTTTAATATAGCCTGCAGTGACGTCTTCAATTTGATGGGTTAAAACAGATACAGCAGGTTCAGCGATGATAGTTAATAATCCTAAGATAAATGCAAAGAGTAAAACAAAGAATTTATTCTCTCTTTGAGTTAAGACTTGACCAATTTTGTTTCCTACTTCCATAAATCCAGCATTTACACCTACTAAGAAAACAATTAAACCTAGTAAAGCATAAATAAAACCAATAATTAGTCGTCTGAACTGTCTTTTTGAGAGTTTGAAGGATAAGAGTTGCATGACAATCAGAACAACAATAAGAGGTGATAATGCAATGAGTGAATCAATCAAAACATGGGGGAGTTCACTTAAAAAAGGTTTTAATATAGCATTTGTATTGATAAATCCTTGATCAATTTCTGATGCAAATGTTAATTTAGGTGAAATAAAGTTTAGAAGTAAAACAGACATCACAGCACCAGCAGATGCGATAGCTACCAACCCAAATGAGTCTTTTTCAGATGATTTACTATCTTTTTTTAACTTAGAAATACCTGTTGATAAGGCAAGGATAAAAGGGACAGCTAAAGCTCCAGTAGTAGCTCCTGAAGCATCAAAAGCAATTGCTAAAAACTCAGGTGTTGCGAATAAAGCAATGATAAATATAATGCCATATGCAATAAGTAATATTTTATATAAAGGAAAATTAAAAACAATACGCATAAAACCAATACCAACAAAAATAGCTAAACCAATTGAAACGAAAATAACAATCGATGAGGCTGATATCTGATTTTCAGTGACTGTTTCCACCTGATTGGCAAAAACGATAAGACCTGGTTCTGCAATGGATATAATGAATCCTAAAATTAGTCCAACGATAATGACAATCCAAAGTTTATTGGTTTTCGTAAAACTTGTCCCTGTATAACCACCTAATGGTGTGATGCCTAGATCGACACCAATCAAAAAGAAAGTTAAACCAATGATGACAAATATTGTACCAAGTAAAAACCGAATAAGCTGTGGACTAGATAGAGGAACTAAGGTAACATGCAATATTAAAACAACAAGAGCAATAGGTATGACCGATGTAAGATTTTCTCTAAACTTATCTTTAAGCAATTGCATACTAATTCCCCTTTCGCATCTTTATAGTTATTATACTATAAATATTGCAATTCGATGAAACGGTTCATCGAGAAAATGCATCTCATATTTGGTTTTCCATCTCAATGAAAGATTGATGTCTATCTCGATATGATGTATATATATATTTACCTATTCATTTTTAATTCAAGGAAAAAAATGATAGATATCTTGACAACCCATTAAATATTTGTTATCATGAAAAAGCACGAAGACGTGGGCGTCGTATAATGGTTATTACACGTGCTTGCCAAGCATGAAATGGGGGTCCGATTCCCCTCGCCCGCTCCACATAAAAATTAACTGCTCATTTGGGCAGTTTTTTGTTATACTAGCACTGGGTGAGTATGATGAGAATTTATATGATCAAAGACAATATAACTATTCGATCGATGAAAAAATCAGATATTGCAAGCATCACTAACAATTTATTAAAACAAGGATGGCCATCAAATCAGGAGAAATTCGAGTCCTATTTTCTAAAGCAACAAACGAAAGAAAAGTATGTATTTATTGCAGACAATCAAAATGATATTTTAGGTTACGTTACCTTAGAACCACTTTCGATGTATGGACCCTTCAAAGATATGTCAATACCTATGATTGTTGATCTAAATGTTTTTAGAATTTATCAAAACCAAGGTATAGGTTCATTATTAATGGATGCTTGTGAAAAAATAGCTTTTACCCTTTCAAATCAGGTATGTTTAGGTGTAGGCCTTCATGCTGGTTATGGAAATGCACAACGTTTATATATTAAAAGAGGCTATATCCCTGATGGTTCTGGTGTTTGGTACCATGATCATCTAGCAACACCTTATCAAATCGTTGAAAACGATGATGAATTGAATCTATTTTTAATCAAAAATAAAGTTTAGAATCTTTCAATCATTTAGTATTGCATGTTCATTTTTGTTATGCTATAATCGTTACGTATGTATCTCCGAATCATGTGAGTGGGGGACCCAATCTTTTGGGGTGAATCTATTGAAGGGCAACTTGGAGCCCTAACCCGACAGCTAACCTCATAGGAGTAACCAAGCGTGTAATGTCATGTGACATGCGTGCTTTTTTTGTTTTAGAAGGGATTTGAATGATGTGAATATTTTATTAAAGTTAAGTATTATTTTGATTGTTGGTTTTATCTTTGGAAAAGGAGCAAAAGCGTTAAAGCTTCCTTCTGTTTCAGGATATTTGATTGCTGGTCTACTTTTAGGACCTTCTCTTTTTGATTTTGTATCGAAGGAAGAAAGTCATCAACTTGAAGTTATTAGTGAACTAACCTTATCTTTTATAGCCTTTGGTATTGGTAGTGAGTTCATGCTAAAAGATATTATGGCGATGGGTAAAAAAATAACCATCATTACGTTAGCTGAAGTCATTGGAGCGATATCTGTTGTTTTTTCGGTGATGTATTTTATTTTTAATATGGATTTTGCATTTTCGATTGTGATTGCATCTATGTCAGCTGCAACTGCGCCTGCAGCGACCATCATGGTCATTCGTCAATATAGAGCTTATGGACCTGTCACAAAAACGATTTTACCTGTCGTTGCATTAGATGATGTGTTTGGAATTATGGCTTTTGGGATTGCGATATCGATTGCTAAAATATTAGTCAGTAATCAAGAATTCACCCTACTTAAAATCATTAGTGTTCCACTTATAGAAATTATTGGTTCACTCTTATTAGGTTTTCTATTAGGTGTAGTACTATCTTTATTAACAAAAAGAGCTGATCCAAAAGATGAACTCCAAATTAAAACACTCTTTTTTATCGGATTAGGCATCGGTTTATCCATATGGCTTGATTTATCTCCACTTCTCGTTAATATCATGATGGGAGCAACCTTAGCTAATTATCGTAGTTATTCGAATCGTTCGTTCAGTGCTGTCAATGATTTTGTTCCTATTTTTTATGTTCTATTTTTCACACTTGCTGGAGCAAGCCTTGATTTAAGCATTCTATACACTGTTGGTTTAGTTGGAGCTTTATATATCGTCGCTCGAGCAACAGGTAAGATAGTAGGTGCCTACATTGGGGCACGTTCTGTCAAAGCTGAACCTACAGTTAGAAAGTACTTAGGCTTTGCCCTTCTTCCACAAGGTGGTATATCCATTGGATTATCTGTAATTGTGATGCAACAACTGCCACAATACAGTATAGAAATAACAACCATTATTATGGCAAGTGTTCTCTTTTATGAAACACTCGGACCAATCTTTGCTAAAATCTCTATCCAAAAAGCTGGAGAGATTAATTTATTACCTGAAATTGAAGACTATGTGAATGAATAAGGGACCTTGCGAGGTCCCTTATGTATTAATTTATTCATTTTGTTTTGGTTTCTTAAACTCTTTTAAGCCTTGAACCACAAGTAAATAAATGATGTAAATCGATGAAAAACCGATGAGCCATTGATAAATGCTTAAAAATTCTGAAACATCATCGATAATCGATTGAATAATGATGAGTGGCCAAATAATCACTGGAGCAAGTAATATAGCATATCCACCAAGTGCACACCCAAATCCAAAAATAATGAGTGAGGTTAATACGAAGACTAAAGCTGTATCAAAGCCGTAGCATAAATAAATCCAAATTGATGTGATTAACATGGTAAACACATGTGGTTTTCCAAATGATACTTTAAAGCCGTCATTTAGAATCATCGATATAATCATCATCAGTAAATAAACAGCAGCTATAAATCCTATAATCATCGATAAAGGAAAGTCATCAAACTGTTTAAAGAAGAAATCATAAGAACCTAATGCCTGAATCATGTTTAAAATAGAGTCAGAAAAAATAGCAATAAATAAGACGAAATGAGCTGCAAAATGCTCTTTTTTCATGTCCAGTAAAAACACAGCTAATAAGATTAAACCAATGGGTAATAATACACGTAAGAAATCAAACACATCTGATGTATTACCATCCAACTCAAAAATGAGGACAGTTAAACCGATAACAGCTAAGATGACACGTTGAATTTGAAGTGGTATCAGGTTTTTAAATCCTTTTAAAAAACCAACCATAACAATTACCTCTCTTTGTCTAATTTATAACCATTTTATAATATTTTCTTATGTTTGTAACCATTTTGAAAGAAAAAACCCCAAAATGAGGTTTAAATTCTACTTTTTACTTAGTAGTGCTTTAACTGCTCCAAAGATGAGATAAAAAGCAAACAAACTGAAGATAAAGAAACTAATAGGTTGCTCAAGGAGCGTACCTGCAATCAGATAATCAACAAACGTAAATGGGACATCAATAACACCAGCAAGTAAAAGTAAGATAGCAAAAAACTCACTACCAAACATTAAGGCGACCAGTGGTGGTAAAATTTTTAAAATTGCAACAGAAAACCCAGAACGGAAATAAAAGAATACAAATGCGATGACTGCAGATGTAATCACTTCTGATTTTCCAAGCTTCCCGTCAAACTTACCATCTAGAAGATAAGATAAAACATAAAGTAGTAAATATACAAAAACAATGAATGATAAAACCATGTTTAATGTGATATTTATACCAAATGACATCGATTCAAAATCATATGATGAGACTGCATTAATAAATCCACTACCTGCTTCACGATAGACTGTAAGTAAGATAATCAAATGTGCTGGTAATAGTTTCTTTTGATAGGTAAAACCTAAAACGACGATTAAAACCATAACGAGTGGAACAAAACCACTTAATAAAGGTAAAACATCTACATCTTGATAAGAAACATATAGTGCAATTAATGATAAGATGAGTAAAATCAATTGTCCAACTTGTGTCGACACTTTGTGTCTAAATTGTTTAATCCATGTGATCACTTATATCACTCCTTCCTTTTTATTCTATCAATCTACTATAGACACATTCAAAGGAAGTGCAAAAAAAAAGCATGCTAACTCGCATGCTTTAGTCCAAAATCAGGATAACTATGATGAAATTGTACTTTTACCATTAAAAGTGATTCGACTTCATTTAAAATTTGATATAAAATGGCACGAATCTCAAATTCTTCTCTCGTTTCAGGTAGTGTTGCATCTTTATATCTTTTTTGAATAAGATCCAAATTCTTTAATTGTAAAAATGCCTTATTATACATACCAATATCAAACGATAAATCTAAGATGAATGCTGCAATCTCAAGTGCATATGGATGCAGCCTTTTTATCTTTAAAGCTTGTTGATACATATGTCGAATATATGAGTTTTGCTCTTTTCTCATATGCAAGTAAGCTAGATAACTATGATCATTTTGAAAAAGCATATCTTTATCAACTAATTCTACAATGTCAATCGTCTTTTGAATTTTTTTATCAATTGCTACATAATGACGATAATATTCTTCATTATATGCTGGATCTTTTAGAAGTAAGTGTAACATAAATAAATGATCTCTAATCAGTTGATCAATCGATTCAACATGTTGATCCAATTCTTTTTCAGACGATGTGGGATATAAAATATTGAAAATAGATGCTACCCCAATAGATATGATGAGTAAATAAAACTCATTTAAAAGTAATGATAGCGAAAACGATTCATTTAAATAGAGATGCGACACTAAAACAATGGATAAGACAATGCCTTCTGAAATTTTAAAGACAAATGAAGTATAAACAAAGATAAAAATGAAAATACCAAACGCATAAAATTCATAACCTAAACCAATGAAGAGAATGGTTGCTAAAACAAGAGCAAATAAAGCATCAATCAATCGTTTAAATGAGTAAACGAGTGAATCTCTCTTCGTGAGATGTATCGATAAAATAGCAACAATCCCTGCAGTCATCCAATAATCAAGAGAAAACAAACGGGCTACTAAGCTCGCGATGATTCCAACTAATGTCATCTTGATTGTGGTATGAAATAGACGCATAGCTACCTCATTTTTTAATCATTTTTTTATAGAAGTCGTGATATCGATGAATATCGGATAAATCAAATGGTTTTTCTTTGTTTTCGATTTTCTTTTTTAGAACTTCCATTTGATCGTGTAAGATCTTTTGAATCTCTTCTGGATAGCACATAGTGTCTTGATGATGTGCATATTCTTTTTCATCCAAAATGGTATAACTACCATTAGGAAACACTTTAATATCTAAATCATAGTCAATGTATTTAATGGCTTCACCATCATATAAATACGGTGATGACATATTACAATAGAAATAAATGCCATCAGACTTAAGCATCCCAATAATATTAAACCAATACTCTGAAAAGAAATAACATATGGCAGGTTCGCGAGTAAACCATGATCTGCCATCATCTTCAATCACTTTTGTGCGATTATTTGCTGTGACCAAAACGTTTTGATCATGATACAAGACAACAGCTTTTCTCCAAATTCGATGCAGCTTTTTGTTATGTTTGTAGCTGTGGATTGGAACATTAAATCCAATTGATAGTTTCATAAAATCACCCCAAATGATGTCACTATTATAACATGTATTTGATATCTTATGATATGAAGAGTTTTGATAAATAAAAAAATCCCTACATCAAACCATATTTGAGTAAGGATACTTTTTATATAATAGGTACTTGATAAGGTTTTCTTTCTTTAAACTCTGTCACTGATGTAAATCTTGCTTCTTTAATTAGGTTAATGGCGTAATCGAACTCAAACCGATAATCTTTTAAATAATGTGCATCAGATCCCAATGTTAGAATTGTACCACCAAGACTATGATATAGCTTTAAGAGTTCTAATCTTGGATGAGTAACACCAAGACCATATCGAAATCCTGATGTATTAATTTCGATACCTTTACCTTTAGAAATGATGGTTTGAAGAATTTGTGTGATGATGGGCTTAAAATACTTAAAATCATACATGCGATTATTGAAACCACCATATCTAATAATATAGTCTATGTGACCATAAACATCATAATCATCAAAGTTTTCTACCGAATATAAGACGGTTTCAAAGTAGCGTTGATACGCTTCTATTTGTGTTTTCCCTTTAAAAAAATCACCATTATATAAGTCCAAGCCATCACACATATGCATCGATAAAATAACAAAATCAAAAGGGTATGCATGAAGATGATGTGTGATTCGCTCATTTAAATGAGGTTGATATCCCATTTCAACACCCATTCGAATATCAATGGGATATATTTTTTTCATCTTTATGATTTTTTCAGTATATATTTTATAATCAATTTGCTTATGAAAAATAGGGGCTGCAAAGTCAAAATCAACATGGTCAGTAAACATCACACCAGGGATGTTGAGCTCGATAGCTTTTCGATATAATCTTCCATCGCAAGACGTTGATCAGCATCTGGTGATGCTTGTGTATGCATATGATGGTCAATGAGTTGTTGCATCTTTTTTTCTCCATATTGGTTATGTTGTCCATAATAGAATCATTCAAATAGATAAACTTTTGATATAATAATAACATATAAATCAAGAAAAAGCGAAGTTAAAGAAGAGGTGTATCTCATGAATGAATACTTCTTTCAATCTAAAGAGGCGTTTCTTTCTTGGATGAAGGTTCATTTTTCTAGTGAACCCATTTGGATCATTTTTGACAAACGTGATATCAAAGGAAAATTAACCCAAGAAGAAGCATTAGATATTGCTTTATGTTATGGGTGGATTGATGGATTAGTTCATCGAATCGATGATATCTACTTTAAAAAATATTTTTCCAAAAGAAGACCCAAAAGTATATGGTCAGAAAAAAATAAAAGATCAGTCGAACGCTTGATTCAAGAACACAAAATGACTAAGCATGGACTAAAGATTCTAAAGATAGCAAAACAGAATGGATCCTATGATAAGGGTGACCAAGCTCCTGCAGATTATTCAATAGAAGTTTTTGATGAACTTATAAAACCTTTTGAAGTCGCATATCAAAATTATCAATGGATGAGTACTTCTATCAAAAAGATATATGCCCTGTCTTACTATACAGCTAAGAAAGATGAAACTCGTCAGAAAAGACTCAAAGAAATCATCAAAAGACTTGAAAAAAACTTAAAACCGATGGAAAGAGAATCATCAGGTGACTAAATAGATATCTGTATATTTTTTGACGAAGATATCATTTATTGCAAATAAAAAGGGTCGAGTTTGACCCTTTTTGCTTTCTATCCTATGATACATAAAAAAGATTATGTTTAGCCTAAGCAAGATAATGTCTGAGTATTTCATAAACTGAAGCCTGAAGATCATCACTGATGTATGTGCTTTTAGTATTTTGAATGGTTTCACTCAAATCATTGATATATATTACTTTCGTCTTACTAATAACTGCGAGTTTCGCTTTTTTTGAAAAAGCAACAATAGAATGATATGGAACGTCTATATTTTTTAGTCTTTCCTTCAATTTCTTAATATGATAATTATTTTGCTTGATAGGATTATAAAACTCTTTCTCTTCACCATAGATGTATTGTTTCCAGTAAAAATCAGTTTCTGTACCTTTAATTAAACCTGCATAGTTTTTTGTTTCAATAACGAAAACACCTTTACTGTTTATAAGGATATGATCAATTTGCGTTTTTTTATCTGTTCCTAAAACTAAATTGTATAAGATGTATTTTTCATGTCTTAAATGAAATCTAACATTATACTCACCTAAAAAACCTTTCACTTTAGGTTGTGCTAATACATTACGTTGATGTTTTTTAACTGCTTTTACTGCATACTTTAAAAAACCCATTCGTAGATCCCCACTTTATAAAATTCAGATTATCAATATATTTTTAAACAGAAGATAAAGACTAAAAATCTCCTTTTTCTTTTCTAAAGATGAGAATACATTTACTTGTTATGTTATCAGATTCAAAATGAAACAATTCCCATCCCTGTTGACTTAACTCATTACATTTGTCTTCAACAGCTTGTTCAATGGTTTTACTCGATTTGAAGAAAATTCCTATGGTCACTACTTTGTATTGATATTGGATCATCAATGATTCACTCCTCTTCTTTAACTAATGTCTTTTAAAAATGTATCATCTATAACTGATTGATAAAGGCTGTATAAATAGCTATTGTATCTTCAACAACCTGATGACTCACCTGATCAAGTGTATCGTTGGGTGTATGATAAACATGACTTCTTGATGAGTTTGTCCATGGCATACCAATAATCGTCGTAGCTGATACACCTTTTTTTGCAAGTTCAGCAGCATCTGTTCCACCTGTTAAGAATGCTAAAGGCTGTGTTTTGGTCTTAATGTTAAGTTTTTGACCATGTTCAACTAATTGATGTGCAAGACTTTCATCCAACTTAACGAAATTATTCAAATCTGAAGTTAAAAAGAATAATTCCTTTTCATCATATAAACAGTCCATATTCAGCATATACGTTTTAATGTCTTTAAACTCTTTCTCATGTTTTTTAGCATATGCTCTTGCTCCTCTGAGACCCTCTTCTTCCGCATCGAAGCTCATGAGTATCAGTCTTGTATGTTTTAATCCTTTCCCTTGATCTCTTAACGAACGATAATACTTACCTAGTGATAATGCAATTGAGGATGCAACAAGGTTGTCTCCTGCACCAGGAGCAACCTTTTTTGAACTAAAAAACCACATTTGAAAGACAAGAAGTGCACCTAATGTCATAATGATTTGAACTGATAAAGTGAGCACTGCTATATTTTTAATTAAAATTAATAAAGTTGATAAAACCGTTAATAAGATGACAAAGAAAATTGAACCAGTCGTTCTTAGATTATATAATTTCGGTTGATGGATGAAAAAATTAAACACATGTGCGCTATCATGATGTCCACTAATAATGACTTGTTGTTTGACCTCATCTGTCGGTTCTAATATCCCAAAAACATTTCTTGCATCTTTTTTTGGATAAAAGCGATCAAGTAATGGAAGATATAAGAAAAACTGAAGTGTTAGTACTAAAAGTGAACCTATGGCTAGAATGAGTGATACAATAGGTAGGTTTAACCATAGGAAAACTGTTCCTAAAAGATAAGAAAAAACTAAAATTCTAATCCAACCTAAAAAAGCTCCTTGATAAACTTTAAAATCTTCTTTAAATGCTTGATCTGAAATTGATTTTAACTCATCATATATATCATCAGCTGCATCTAAACATGCCTTTGAACCTGCTAGTCTTGGACCGTGTTTTTTAATCAGTTTTTCTACCCTTTGAAACACATCATTTCTAAGTTCGTCTTTTTTCATTTTTTGCTCTCCTGAAATCGTTTAATCTTATTATACTTTCTTTTCAGATAAAAAGAAATATCATCTTGATTTAACCGCTTTATAAAGGGATTTATTTTTTGAAAACTCTTTACGAAAATGTAGATTAAACACCGTCTAAAAAAAGTTAAAAAAAAGTTAAATAAAACTCTTTTCAAATCAAAAAAATGTTGCTATAATGTTCTCATGAAAAAAATAAAGATAAAGAGGTCATCTAAATGAAGCCAAACACTTTTGAGTCACCTGACGGTTATGATGGTGCAATCACACAGTCACAAAAAAGTAGTCCTGAAGGTAGAGCGATTGAAAAATCGATTATGCATCAAAAACAACCCTTTTATACCAATAAAACTTTTATCCATTATGCTGTTTTAACCGCTGTATTTGCAGTTATCACATTATTAACACCTGTGATTTTACCTAATTTCCCTTTATTCTCAGTTGTTCCTGCAGCATTCTTATTAATTTATATCTTTTTGACGAGACGTATCTTTGAATCACTGACTTTAGGTATTGTTCTCGCTTTTTTAATGGCCGTTTCCTCTGGTATGTATGTCACAGGATCTGCGATTTATGGATTTGAAGCTGGAGAAACATTAGGTTTCTTTGATGCGATTAATTACTCGCTCATAATGAATGTTGCTAATGAAGATACAGCTTGGCTATTTATCGTGTGTGGCTTAATGGGATCATTTGTTGCGATTATCGAACAAGCTGGTGGTGTTTACGCTTTTGGTCGTTGGGTAGCAAAACGTGCGAAGACGAAAAGATCGACATTACTATGGACTTGGATTTTAGGCTTAATTATCTTTGTTGATGATTATTTAAATGCATTAACTGTGGGCTCATCGATGGCACCTTTAACTGATAAACATAAGGTATCTAGAGAGTATTTGGCTTATATTGTTGACTCTACTGCAGCTCCTGATACCACGTTAATTCCTGTATCGACATGGGCAGTCTTTATTGCAGGTCTATATTCAACAACGATTACAGAATATGGACTCACTGATACTTACGGTGGTGGGATTAGAGTCTTTATATCAAGTATTCCATTTAACTTTTACGGTTGGTTCTCATTAGCAATTGTTCCATTAACCATCTTTGGAGTCATTCCTTTATTCGGAAAATTAAAAAGAGCAGAAAAAAGAGCTCAAGAAACAGGGGTATTAGCTCCTCCAGGATCTGAAAAGATTGATATTCGTGCAGGAGAGAAGATTGAAGAAAGACCTAATGCAAAAGTTATAAACTTCTTCTTACCGATTATTATGCTTATTGCAGCTACATTGTATTTCGATATCGATTTAATGTATGGTGTCATCTTTACGTTAGGATTTATGTTTGTCTTTTATTTAATTCAAGGTCTAACTGATGGGGAATCTTTCTTCGCTTTAGCTTTAAAGGGATTTAAGAATATGCTCACCCCTCTACTCATGGTTGTGCTTGCTTATATGTTTGCAGATGGTATTCATGCATTAGGATTCATGGACTATATCGTTGATGTGGTCTCAAATAATGTACCTATTTGGATGTTACCTGCCTTGATTTTCGTAGTCTTTGGTATTACTGAATTTATTATGGGTCTTTCCTGGGGTATGTATGCAATTGCTATACCTTTAGTCACAGTCTTAGCATTCACTTTAGGCATTCACCCAGGATTACTTATTGCAGCAGTTATTTCAGCAGGTGTTTGGGGCAGTCATGTGTGCTTCTACTCAGATGCAACTATTCTTTCATCAAGTGCTGCTGGATGTGATAATTTCGAACATGCAACTTCACAATTACCTTATGGTTTGATTGCAGCTGCATTGGCTTTAGTCGGTTTTATCGTTGCTGGAATTGTGATGGCATAAATTATAAATATATATGCTATAAAGTAAGTCTTCGGACTTACTTTATATTTTTTTTCATCATAAATTGCTTGAATTTGTTGTTTTTATTGATGAAATAGGAGTAATATACTAATATAGAGATACATTACTGTGGCAGCTAGAACTCTAGCTGTCACTTTTATTTAGGGGAGAATCATGAAAAAGATACTTTTTTTGCTTTTGATTATATTTCTATATGCTTGCGGTGAAAATGATGAAAAATCTATCATCATTTCATTTGAAACGAATGGTGGAAATTTAATTGAGCCGATCACTCTAGATGATTATTTAGAAAACGGCATTCCTATTCCAATTAAAGAGGGATATATATTTGTTTCATGGTATGTAGATGAAGCATTAACTGAACCTCTTGATTTGATGGGAACTTTTGAAAAATCAATCACTTTGTATGCGAAATGGGGATCAGCACCTATTCAAACATACTCGATCCATTTTATAACCAATGGTGGTTCATCAATAGAACCCATCACGGTTGGAAGAAATAACGCTCCTTCATCAGTCACTCCACCTGTAAAAGAAGGATATACTTTTGAGGGATGGTTTTTAAATAGTGATTTAACGATACCCGTCAATCTATCTTCTGCTATTACATCTAATCAAACATGGTATGCCAAATGGGAAACCGTTGTGATCAATACTTATACCATTACTTTTGAAGTTAATGGTGGTTCATCCATCAATGATGTGGTGGTTAACGAGGGTGCTTATGTTAACGAGCCCTCAGTTCCAGAAAAAGAAGGCTTTCTATTTATGGGATGGTTTGTTGATTCCAACTTAAGTGTAGAAGCACAATTTACACAACCTATTATTGAAAACATGACTTTATATGCCAAATGGGAAAAACAAGCATTTGTATTATCTTTTCAAACAACAGGTGGAACATCCATTCAATCGATTGACATTCTTTATGGGGATCCTATCAATCTACCTATAAATCCTGTTAAAGAAGGTTTCATCTTTGATGGATGGTACGTAGATCATAATTATGCTGTATCTTTTGAAGATACAAGCATGCCTGCTCATGATATTACACTTTATGCAAAGTGGGTAGTCCAAGGTGTCACCATTACCTTCGATAGTATGGGAGGAACAGATGTCAATCCATTAACTGGAATCTCTGGTGATGCACTTATAGAGCCTGATCAGCCCACACGTGAAGGGTATGTGTTTGCTGGATGGTTTTTAAATGTTTCTGATGAAGAGATTTATGATTTGACAATGTTTCCTTATGAATCTATAACTTTATATGCAGATTGGGGAACAGAAGGTTTATTCTTCCAACTTACTGAAGATGAGTTATCTTATGAGGTTGGTGCTGGTGATGCAATTGAAGAATCAACCATTATCATTCCAAAATTTCATTTAGGTTTACCTGTAACTGCAATCATGACTCAAGGATTTATGTATGCCGAATATATGAATGTGATTGAGCTTCCTGTGACACTTAAAGACATATCAGATCGTAGTTTTATGTACGCTTCAAGCTTGACTGAAATCCATTTTCCAAAACATGTTGAGAACATAGGTCAGAGTGCATTTAGATTTTGTTATAGCTTATCATCATTTACTGTCTCAACTGATAATCTCTTTTATACAACGATAGAAGGTGTATTGTTTAGTAAAGATTTAGAAATGCTTGTGAGATACCCTCAACAAAAGGAAGGAACATCGTATACTGTACCTCAATCTGTTCTTACGATTGGAGAGGATGCCTTCTCGGATGCAGATTATTTAGTATCACTTGATTTAGGTTCTGGTGTTCAAACGATAAAATCACATGCCTTCTTCCATATGAGCACTTTAGAGTCTATCATTATTCCAAATCAAGTACAAACCATGGAATTATATGCATTTAGAGATTGTGTATCGCTTGTATCTGTTACGATTGGTACTGGCTTATCAGCCATAGACTCTTATGTATTTAATGGATGTTCAAGTTTAGAAACAATCATTATTCCTTTCAACATTACGATGATCGGTTATGGTGCATTCTTTGATTGCTTTAGCTTGACTAAATTATATATCACTAGAACATCTCTTAATGGAATCATACAAGGAGCTAACTTCATGTTAGCAAATACGCCTAGTAGTTTAGTCATCTATTTACCTGATCAACAAACACTAAATGATTATAAAATAGCTAACTTTTGGAGTAGTTATTCAAGTAAGATGCAGATTGGACAACCTGAATAGTTAAAAAAGGTGTTTCTCACATGAGAACACCTTTTATTTCAAATCAAACAGATAATGATCTTTTAATATCTTTTCAGCTTTTTGAATCATGTTTAGCGTGGGTTTTTCAATATGTTCAAGCTCATAATTGAAGCCTAATTCCTTCCATTTACTAATCCCTGCTTTGTGATAAGGTAAAACTTCAATGGCTACCACATGATGAAGAGTATCTAGAAATGACCTTAATTCTTTTAAATCATCTTCATCATCCGTGAGTGTTGGTACTAAGACATGTCTAATGATCATCTTTATTTGATGTTTATCTAAAAACTCAGCAAAAGCTAAAACGTTTTTGTTTGAGCTTTTTGTAAGTGAATGATGTTTTTCTTCGTTGATGTGCTTAATATCAAGTAAAACGAGATCTGTATACTGAATTAATTCTTTAAATCGCTCATGATGTGTTGGATGATAGGTTCCACCTGATGTATCTAGGCATGTATGAATGCCTTTTTCTTTAGCCTTCTTAAATAGTTCGATTAAAAAGTTAATTTGCAGTAATGGTTCCCCACCACTTACAGTTAAACCACCTTTTTTATAAAATGTCCGATAGATGTCATAATCGTTTAATACATCATCAACGGTCATTGTTTTATTCACTTTGGTATCCCATGTGTCGCGATTATGACAATACTGACATTGAAAAGGACATCCTTGTAAAAATAAGACATAACGAATTCCAGGTCCATCAAACGCACCAAATGTTTCAATAGAATGGACGTTAGCAAAGACTTGATTAGATGGTTTCATGGAATGTACGACTGATGACTTCCTTCTTTTGTTCATTTGTCAAATTAGAGAAGTTAACCGCATAACCTGATACACGAATCGTCAAGTTTGGATATTTATCTGGATGATTGAATGCATCTATGAGCATGTCACGATTGAAAATATTAACGTTGAGGTGGTAGCCACCTGTTGTAAAATATCCATCAAGAATACCGACGAGATTTTCTACTTTAATATCTGTTTCATAGACAAAACTATCAAAGGATTCAATTTGTGTATCTTTACCTAAAGCATTAGGTATTAAAGTAAACGTATTTGAAATCCCATCTTGACATGATTCACAGGGTATTTTGGACACAGATAAAAGTGATTTTAATGCGCCTGATTGATCTCTTCCGTGCATTGGGTTCGCACCTGGTGCAAATGCCTCCCCTAGACGTCTACCATCAGGTGTATTTCCTGTTTTTTTACCATAAACAACATTGGACGTTATCGTTAGAACACTCATGGTAGGTACGGATTCACGATATGTATATTGTTTTCTAATTTTATCCATAAATTGTTCGACGACATAAACGGCTAATTGATCGACTCTATCATCGTTATTACCGTAATAAGGGAATTCTCCTGTTGTTTCAAAATCAACGATGAGATTTGATGCATTCATGATTGGTTTAACTTTTGCGTATTTAATCGCAGATAGAGAATCAGCAACAACGGATAATCCTGCGATACCAGTTGCAAAATGTCTTTTAACTTCAGCATCATGAAGTGCCATTTGTAATCTTTCATATGCATACTTATCATGCATATAATGAATGATGTTTAATGCACTGACGTATGTTTTAGCTAACCATTCAAGCGTTTGATCAAAACGTTCCATCACATCATCAAATTCCAAATAAGGGGATTTAACGATGCCCGTTTTTGGACCTACTTGATCGCCTGTAATTTCATCTTTTCCGTCGTTAATCGCGTAAAGAAGCGCTTTAGCAAGATTAGCTCTTGCTCCAAAAAACTGCATTTCTTTTCCTAAAGCCATCGGGGATACACAACATGCAATTGCATAGTCATCTGTGTGATTTGGTCTCATTTGATCATCATTTTCATATTGTATCGATGAGGTATCAATCGATACTTTCGCACAGAATTTTTTAAAGTTTTCAGGTAGTTTTTCACTCCAAAGAACTGTTAAATTAGGTTCAGCAGATGTCCCTAGGTTATATAGTGTTTGTAAGTATCTATAAGTGTTTTTTGTCACCCATGAACGACCATCATCATTCATACCAGCCAGTGACTCAGTCACCCATGTTGGATCTCCTGTGAAAAGTTCATTATATTCTGGTGTTCTTGCGAAACGAACCATTCTTAACTTCATGATGAAATGATCAATTAATTCTTGAGCTTCTACTTCGGTTAAGATGCCTTCTTTTAAATCTCTTTCAATATAGATGTCTAAGAAGGTTGCTGTTCTTCCTAAACTCATGGCAGCACCATTTTGTTCCTTAACTGCCGCTAAATAAGCAAAGTATAACCATTGAACAGCTTCAGTTGCGTTATGTGCTGGTTTAGATAAATCAAAGCCATAGAGTTGACCTAATGTTTTTAAATCGTTTAACGCATTGATTTGTTCTTGAATTTCTTCTCTTAAACGAATGTTTTTCTCATTCATTGGAAAACTGAATGTTGTTTTTTCTAACTTTTTTTGTTCGATTAAATAATCAACACCATAGAGTGCAACTCTACGGTAATCGCCTATAATTCTTCCTCTACCGTATCCATCAGGTAATCCTGTAATAATTCCAGAACGTCGTGCTTTTCTGATATCTCCACTATAGACATCAAATACACCTTGATTATGTGTTTTACGATATTCCGTAAACACATGCTTTAAGTGATCACTAATGTGATAACCATAAGCTTCTGCAGCTTTGGTTGCTACTTGAATTCCTCCGTAAGGATGAAAAGCTCTTTTAAAGGGTCTATCTGTCTGTAGACCAACAATTTTCTCTAAGTTTTTATCGATATATCCTGCTTGATGTGAAGTGATGGATGCAACAACATCAGTATCAAGTTCAATGACTCCACCTTTTTCTTTTTCTTCCTTTAGATAATTTAAAAACATATCGTTTAATGCAATACTACTTTGAGTGGGACCTACTAAAAAGTAAGAATTTCCGTGGTATTCTGTGTAGTTTTTATCGATAAAGTCACGTACATTGACTTCTGTTTTCCATTTTCCATCATTAAAATTTCTCCAATAAGACATAAAAAAGTCCTCCTTATTTATTGAGTTGTGTCTTGTGTTTTGCATAGCCATTATATATGATAAAAAGGAGATTTCAAAGTAAAGTTATAAGGATTTAAAATGAAAACGTTTTAATCATTCTTATCTATAAAATTGATAATTTTTAATTAGAAAATGAATAAATTTCATGTGCTATTTATTACAAATAAATAAAAAAACTTGGTATGAACCAAGTCTTAATGAATCAGTTAAATTTAAACATGTTAATGATTACAGATGAGTTTATCCATTTCCTCCATCATATCCCACACGTCATCATTGGTGTTTGTAACTAAATAATAAAATTTTTTTTCTGTGAATAACGATTTAAAACGAATACCGGCATCCACTCCTATCACATGAGGGATATAGTGATCATGACATTTCTTCAGCCACAAGCCATAACCGTAAAAAAGGGTTTCATTTTCATCAACTTGGATGTGTGGTGTTACAAAGTCTTTTACAAGTCTATCACTGACGATTTGACCCCTAAAAAAGTCTTTGATGAGACGATGAAAATCATAAGCATTCATATATGCTCCACCATCACCTCCAGCCATTTCAGGTATGTAACCGACATGAGGTATTTTTCTTTCTTGGTCTACATATCCAACAACTTTGTGCATCATTTTTGAGGATGTTTTAAATATCCCACTTTGATCAATATGTAATGGCTTAAAAATATATAGATTGATAAAATTTTGGTAACTCATATGTGATAATTTTTCAATGATAAGTGCTAAATAAACAAATGCACCATCGTTATATTTAAATCTTGATCCTGGTTTGAACTCCATGTCTGTATGTGGAAAATAGGCTAGATAATCTTTGGTTTCCAGCAGTTTTTTATTATCTATTTTTGATGTATCTTGAAGATTTTCATCTAGATAGTCTGGTATACCTGATGTATGTGATAAAAGATGTTTTATTTTTATATCATGCGCATAAGAAGTTATGCCTAAATCTAAGATGTCTTTTGCATAGGTATCTAATGTTATTTTTCCTTGGTCAATCAGTTTACCTATTGCAAGTGCTGTAAGAAACTTCGTTCCGGAAGCGATTGGAAAAACACTCTCATTCGAGATTGGTATTTGAGATGATTGGTCTTCATATCCTAAGCATAATTCAAATCTTTCATCTTCAGTGAGCACATAGATATGCCCACTAAAGTTTTTTTGTTTAGCTAAATTGTTTAATTGAAAAAAGCGATATGAGGATCTCTTTTTCATGATATTGATGATATGTTTAGTTTCAGTATTTCTTCATCATCATCCATCTCATGTGTGTCGATAAATCCATACTTTATATAAAATTGATATGGCATAGGATCGTGCATATGGCAAGAAACATATAAATAATTGATGTTGTCTTTCCTGCACATATCAACAAGCAAATCTAAAACGTTTTTTCCATAACCATGACCTTGAAATGGCTTAGCTATCATCAATCGCCATAAAAAATAGACGGGTTGATCTTCTTTGGGTACTTCATCATCCTTCAAGGCGACCATCACAAACCCAATCGGTTCTTCATCTAAATAAATGACTCTTGGCCATGCGATGTCTTGATTAACATAGGCTTGAGCAATGGATACTACATTGGGTGCGACACTTCTTTTTTCACTCTCATCAAGTGTATTCCATAAGTCAATGACTTTAAATAAATTTTCTTTGCTAACTTCCTTTAAATGTATCATAAATCTTCTCCCTGTTTCATTTTCTCTTTTATAGATAAATAGTTAATATTTTTAATGAGTAAAGATAATATATTTTGCACAATAATCAGTGGTAAAAAAATAATGACATAAAAGACATTTCTAAAATCTGTTTCTTTTGTTTGTGAAATCGTATATGAGATAGTATATGGAATCAGTTTGAGTAATCCTAAACCAATGAAGAGTAAATTAGCTTCTAATCCATGGATAATCATCAAACTGATCACAAACAAAAAGATTATAAGCATAAAGCCTGTTAGAAGATATTGCCAAATAGGTTTCGCTAATATAACTAAGGCTTGCATCAATGTGAAAAACATAACAATTTCAATAAAGTAAATATAGGTCATTATCTCGAAAGAAATATCAAGTAACTGATACACATAAGTAAATAAAATGGAACTTGCTAAAATTAAAAAGATATGAAATCGACCATCTAATCTAAACGTCTTATGTTGATATGAAAAAAAAGTAAGTAGATAAAATAATAGATAAAAAAGGATGGTATAGATAGGTATTAAACTTCCTGCAAAAAAGTAAACTAATACCATAAATAAAAAAATATAAGAACTGCTTGTTAAAAAAACATGTTGAAACTTAGTCAAAAATTTTTTCATATGAACCCCTGATTCTTTTCCTATCTTTATTATAAACGATAATTCATTCATTTTTACATATGAAAAAAACTCCGAGTTGGAGTTTTTATCTTAAGATCTTTGACATAGGTCTTCCTTTGGCTAGTTCATCAATGAGTTTGTCTAAGTATCTGATTTTTTTCATCAATGGGTCTTCAATCTCTTCAATTCGAACACCACAGATAACACCTGTTATCAGTGACGCATGCTCATGAAAATGAGGGGCATCATGAAAGAATGTTCTTACATCGATATCTGAGGATAAGATCACTTTTAATTGATGTTGTGAGTATCCTGTTAACCAAGATAAAATGACATCCACTTCATCTTTTGTGCGTTGTTTTTTTAGAGCTTTTGTCACATAGTTTGGATATAAATCCTTGAACTTCATGGTATATAATCTGTCATAGTTAGTCATATCAACGTTACCTGTGTTGATCAATTAAGATGGGATTACCATCAGGGTCTTTTAAAAGAAGATAACCAGGACCTTCTTCTGTTGATATATAAGCACTAACTTCAATGTGAGAATCTATTAGGTTTTTTTTGATGTGTCTCACATCATCAAATGGATCAACGCTTTTTCCTTCTTGACTCCATCCTGGATTAAAAGTTAACGTATTTTGATCGATCATATCTTGAAATAGACCAATAACTGCATCACCATGTTTTAAAATCACCCAAAATTGATTCAAATCTCCACCTATCTGTTTAAAACCTAACTTTTGATAAAATTCATAAGATTTATGAATGTCTTTTACATTTAAACTCATTGAAAACGCACCTAAGTTCATTATTTCATACCTACCTTTCATTATCGGTTACAAATGATATCTTTAATGTGTCTTTAATTGCATCACTGATGAGTGATTCTAACACATCAAGTTTAATATCAGATAGTTTTTTGATATATAAACAACTTTTACCCATTGTAAATTTTCCCAAATCATTTAACTGAGGATATTTATCAAGCGTATAGGATACATATAAAGTGATTGCCTGTTTCCGATTAGCTAATCCAAATAGGGGCATATCTCCCTCTACTCCTGTTTGATATTTATAATGAAGGTTACCAAAGCCAATAATTGTTCCCCAAAGTTTTGGTTCTTTTTTTGTAACTTTTTTGCCTAGTTCAATTAATGCTAAGATGTCTTTTTTTCTTGGTTCATCGATGCTTTCTACAAATTCATCTATTGAATCATGTGTTATATTCATATCATACACTTCTCCTTTAGTCGTTTCTGTGTAATAGATTACCCTATGTATAGTTTATTTCATCCTGCTCAATCGACTTTATCGATGACTCGATTAAGCATATAAGAATATTTAACTGTCCTACAATTATTATACCAAATGATTCAACAAGATGATTGAAAGTGGCTTATGTAGAATTTCATCAAATTTCTGTCACTTAAAAAAATCTAATAGGTGGCTTATACGAATTTCACACATATAAACGACCTTAATAAAAAATAAAAGGCTTTCGCCTTTTTTATGATCATAATATTCGGTTTCAAAAACATCACGAAATAAAAGTCAATAAAGATGTTTACAAAACTTAATTTAAGTGTTAAACTATGTTTGAAAACGCACACATTTCTAACTTATCCTAAGTGAACTTTATAGTTTTCTACATTTAAGAACCGTTGAATAAGGACATGTGTTAATCCTAAAACATTGGTCTTTGAATGGTAAGTTGACGTTGTTAATAATTCTAATGTCATAATTTGAGATCGAAGCTTATTTTTTAAAAGTGAAATGGTTTCAGGAATGCCTTCAACAATTCGGCTATTGATGACAATCGTCTTTGGATTAAATGTTAAAGAGATGTTATTGATTGCTATACTTAAAAAATCAATAAACTCTTTATAAATCTTAATCGCATACTCATCATGATGTTTATAAAGATCAATGAACTGATCAATAGTCACCTTTCGTTGAGTGAGTTGTTGATAAGATTCGATGATGGCAGGTTCAGATATATATTTTTCTAAACACCCATAATTGCCACAAACGCATTTTCTACCATTAGGAACAACAATCGTATGACCTATTTCACCCGCATACCCATCTTCACCTGTATAAAGTTTGTTATCGATAATGATACCCATACCAACACCAATACCGATATTTAATGAGATGAGGTTTTCATTATCTAAATACACTAAGCGCTCACCGAGTGCAGAGATATTCGCTTCATTTTCTACATATGTTTCAATACCTGTATAATCTTCAATAATTTTCTTTAAATCAATATCTTTCCAAGAGTTAAAAGTTGCAAACTTAATCTTCTTTGATTTAGAAAGAATACCATAGACGCCAATACCAATACCAATCAAACCATAAGTTGAATCATGCGTGTTTGCTTTAAGTTGATCAATTGATTCTAAAATCACCTCTAAATAAGGTTGAAATTCTGGATCTGCTACTGGTTTTCTGAGTTCATACATGATTTGTCCATAAAGGTTAGTCACGACACCATAAACCTGATCGTAGAGAAGTTCAATACTAATGATTCTCCCTGCATTTTTGTTTAAAGCGAAAATCTTAGCACTTCGACCGCTTGTTTTAATAATTCGATCTGTTTCTACAACAATGTTTTTGTCAACAAGATTAGAAACGATAGATGATATGGTTGCTTTATTTAAAGTTGTCATTCGTGATAAATCAATACGAGATGTTTCACGTAATTCTATTAATTTTTCAATAACTAGCTTAGCATTCTCATGTTTAATCGATTGTGAATTGGAAGTTTTCATCATATCCATCCTTTCGTTTATAGACATAATTATATACCAAAAAATAAATATTAGCAATTTGATATTATTTAACTAAAGGAGAACAAAATGAATTATCTAAACGCATTTAAAAAAGTAAGTTACGAAGGTTCTACAAGTAAAAATCCTTATGCATTTAAGTATTACAATCCTGAAGAAATGATTTTAGGAAAACCCATGAAAGATCATTTGAAATTTTCAATGGCTTACTGGCATACATTCACTTATCTAGGTTTAGATATGTTTGGAAAAGATACCATGGACCGCGATTGGGATTCATCTACTGATGATCCAATGGAAAAAGCGAAATTAAGAGTTAAAGTCGCTTTTGAATTCATGGAAAAACTAGGAATTGAATATTTCTGTTTCCATGACCGTGATATCGCTCCTGAAGGAAAAACACTTGAAGAAAGCAATCGTAATTTAGATATCATTGTTGATGTCATTGAAAAAGAAATGAAGCGCACAGGAATCAAATTATTATGGGGAACTGCTAATCTTTTTAGTAACAAGCGCTTTGTTAATGGCGCATCAACAAGTCCAAATGCTGATATTTTTGCATTCAGTGCTGCACAAGTAAAAAAGGCTATGGAAATCACTCATCGACTTAATGGACAAGGTTATACGTTTTGGGGAGGTAGAGAAGGTTATGAGACCTTACTTAATACAGATTTAGGTTTTGAACAACAAAATCTAGCTCGCTTCTTAAAGATGGCTGTTCAATATAAAAAAGAAATCGGATTTAAAGGTCAATTTTATATAGAACCAAAACCAAAAGAACCAACGAAACATCAATATGATTTTGATAGTGCAACTGTCATCGCATTCTTAAAGAACTATGATTTAATCAATGATTTTAAATTAAACATTGAAACCAATCATGCGACACTTTCTGGCCATACGATGCAACATGAAATTCGTGTCGCTGCAGACCAAAAACTTTTAGGAAGTGTCGATGCTAACCAAGGTGATATGCTTCTTGGATGGGATACCGATCAATTCCCAACCAATGTATACGATACCATCTTGACGATGTATGAAATCATTCGTGCAGGAGGATTTACATCAGGTGGCTTGAATTTTGATGCAAAGGTGCGTCGTAGTTCATTTACGACAGAAGATTTATTTCTAGCACATATTGCTGGAATGGATACATATGCTGCTGGCTTTCGTATTGCAGCAAAGATGTGGGAAGATGGAATCTTTGAAGGCTTTTTATCAAAACGTTACGCTTCTTACCAAGAGGGTATCGGAAAACAAATTATTGAAAATAAAGTAGGATTCAAAGATCTTGAAGCTTATGTGCTTAATAAATCAGAACTTAATCCTAATGAATCGGGTAGACAAGAATATTTAGAATCACTTATCAACCAATATATATTGAAGTAGGTATATCTATATGTACATAGGAATCGATCTTGGAACATCAGCTGTCAAATTAATCTTAGTCACTCAACAGGGAGAAGTTATACGCTCTGTTTCAAGATCATTTGAATTAATGATTCCGAAACCGATGTGGACTGAACAAGATCCTAATCAATGGTATGAACAAACCATATCTGGTCTTAAAGAACTCGTCGTAGGGTTTGAATCAAAGATTATAGGTATTGGTTTTTCAGGTCAAATGCATGGTCTTGTTTTACTTGATGAAAATGATCAGATCTTACGACCTGCTATCTTATGGAATGACCAAAGAACGATTCAAGAAAATGATTTCATTAACGAATATATTGGTGTTGATCAACTGCTTGAATATACTGGCAATATTTCATTAACAGGTTTAACAGCACCAAAGGTGCTATGGGTGAAACTTCACGAACCTCACGTTTTTAAAAACATTAAAAAGATGATGCTTCCAAAAGACTATCTTGCTTACCGTCTTTCTGGAATGTTTGCTTCTGATTTTTCAGATATATCAGGAACACTCTTCTATGATGTCAAACATCAATGCTATCAACAAAACATGCTCGACTTTTTAGAAATCTCTTTGGATCAACTTCCTAAGATATACCCCTCATATGAAAAAATAGGTTTATTAAATAAAACCATTTCTCATGATCTTCACATTCATCAGCCTGTTAACATCATTATTGGTGGTGGAGATCAAGCAGTAGGGGCTGTAGGTATCGGTGTTGTTGATCATGGTAGCATGAGCATTTCTTTAGGAACAAGCGGTGTTATATTCGTTTCATCAGATTATTTCTTGCTTGATCGACAAAGTTATATGCAGTCGTATAGACATGCTCAAGGTAAATATCACATGATGGGTGTCATTTTGAATGCCGGTGGTGCACTTAACTGGTGGAGTGAAAAAGTATTTAATAATTATAACTATACGGATTTCTTTGAAAAACTTGATAAAACACCAATCGATGATTCACTCTTCTTCTTGCCTTATTTGAATGGTGAACGTTCACCAATTAACGATCCACATGCGACAGGTTTATTTATAGGTATGCGTATTGAACACCGAAAAGAGCATTTAGATCGAGCAGTTATTGAAGGGATAAGCTTTGCGCTTAAGCAAACATATGACACGATTTCAAAACTAGGCATCCAAATGAAAGATACAAGAATCACTGGTGGTGGGGCTAAAAGTAAAGTTTGGGCTCAAATGATGGCTGATATATTAAATCTTAAAATTTCTACAATCGAAGTCGATGAAGGTCCAGCCTTTGGTGCAGCGATCTTGTCGATGGTAGGATCTAAAGCTTATGAGAGCGTTGAAAAAGCATGTGAAGTATTGATTAAAGTTAAAGAAACTTATGTTCCACAAGAAAAACGTGTTGATTTATATCAACAAAAATATCGAAAGTATCTCAACATATATCCTGCAGTAAAAAATCTCTATAAAAAAATGAAATAATTGATATCAAAACTTAGTTTATGTGTTAAACTATGTATAAAACATACATGAAAGCCCTTTCTCAAGTTGAAACTTACTGTATTGAGGTAAACAAATGAATAAAAACAAAATATTAGAAATGAGATCGATAACCAAATCATTTCCTGGTGTAGTCGCCTTAGATACAGTCGATTTGTATGTTGAAGAAGGTGAAATCCATTTTATTGTTGGTGAAAATGGAGCGGGAAAATCCACATTGATGAAAGTACTTAGTGGTATTCATCCTTATGGTTCATATACAGGTGACATCTTATTTGATAATGAAATTAAACACTTTCATCAAATTAAAGATTCTGTACATAACGGTATTATTATTATCAATCAAGAATTAGCTCTTTTTCCAGATTTATCGGTCTATGAAAATGTATTTGTAGGACATGAAATAAAAAAAGGTAAAGTCATTGACTGGAATGAAACGCGTCGTTTGGCAAAACACTATATTGATATGGTCGGATTAAAGGTCGATATCTATGATTTAGTTGGTACATTAGGTGTTGGTAAACAGCAACTAATTGAAATTGCTAAAGCATTAAGTCAAAATGTTCGACTTCTTATTCTGGATGAACCTACTGCTGCTTTAAATGAAGACGATAGTGAAAACTTACTGAATTTGCTTGTCTCATTAAAGAAAAAAGGCATAACTTCGATTATGATTTCTCATAAACTTAAAGAAGTTCAAAAAATAGCAGACTCGATTACGGTATTAAGAGATGGAAAAGTTATTTCAAGAATTGAGAAAAAAGATATTAACGAACAAGACATCATTAAAAAAATGGTGGGTAGAGAGATTGAAGATATCTTTCCAAAACGACCTAAATTTGAAGGCCAAGAAGTTGTTTTTGAAACAGTGCATCTCAATGCGTTCCATCGTGGAAAGAATCGATATATTGTCATCGATTCCAATATGAAAGTTCATAAAGGTGAAGTTGTAGGGATTGCGGGTCTCATGGGGGCAGGAAGAACTGAACTCGCACATGCTATCTTTGGCAACCCAGAAAACTATAAAATCACGGGTTCTATCATGTTATTTGGCAAAGTCGTTCACCTCAATTCACCTGAAGCAGCAATCAAACATGGGATAGCTTATGTCTCAGAGGATCGCAAGAGAGATGGTTTGATTTTATCTGAGGATATCGGACAAAATATCACATTAACAGCATTAAAAAAAATATCAAGATTTGGATTTCTTAACTTTTTAAATCAAGCATTGTTTGCTGAAAAATATGTCAAAGACTTAAGTATCAGAACCCCTTCTGTCCTTCAAAAAGTGAAAAACTTAAGTGGTGGTAATCAACAAAAAGTTCAAGTTGGAAAATGGTTATTCTCTGAACCAAAAATTCTTATCTTGGATGAACCTACACGAGGTATTGATGTTGGAGCGAAACATGAGATATATACCATTATCAATGAGCTTGTAGCTCAAGGTATGAGTATTGTTCTTATATCATCTGAATTACCTGAAATATTAGGTGTTTGTGATCGTGTGTATGTGATTGCTGAAGGTGTTCAAACTGCAGAATTTTTAATTGAAGATGCAACACCAGAAAAAATACTAGAGAAAGCAACTTTATAAGAGGTGTATCATGAAAAAAATAAACCCTATACTTAAATATTTCCTAACACTTCTATCGATGTTTCGAACAAACATTCGTGACTTCGGTATGTATATTGCTTTAGGTGTCATCTTCTTAATTTTTGCGATTATGACAAACGGTGTGTTTTTAGGACCTATCAACTTTACTAACCTCTTAAATCAAACAGCATATGTTTCTGTATTAGCTGTTGGTATGACACTTGTGATTGTCACAAGACAAATTGATTTATCCGTTGGATTCTTAGGCGCATTTCTTGGATCTTACGTTGTTGTTTCAGTTGAAAATAGTGGTTATCCTGTTATCTTAGCATTAGCTGCAGCATTGATTATTACGATTATTGTTGGTTTTATTAAAGGATATTTCATTGCACATATTCGTGTACCATCCTTTGTCGTAACTCTTGCTGGTATGTTTATCTTTAAAGGGTTTTTAATGATTCAAACGAACAATCGAACAGTTCCTACATCTAATGAGTTCTTTAATAAAGTTGGTATTGGTTATTTAACAGAAACAACGATTGGAAAACTTGATGTGTTAACTTTTGGTATTGGTATTTTCCTAGTTCTTCTTGTCATCATTTCTGGATTAGTTAAACGTCATAAAAATAATACATTAGGTATACCTGTTGAAAGATTTGAAATCTTTTCTACAAAACTCGTTTTCTTATCAGCTTTAGTGTTATTTATCTCTTATAATTTAGCATCATTTAGAGGTATTTCATATCAACTATTGATTACTGTAGTGGTGGTTGCAGTGTATTACTTCATCACTACACAAACCGTATTAGGTCGACGAATATACGCTGTTGGGGGTAATCCAGAAGCTTCTGAGTTATCTGGTATTAATGTAAAGAAAACGATTATTATTGTTTTCATCTCGATGGGTATCTTATCGTTAATTTCAGGTGTTATGTATGCATCTTATGTTCAAAACACTTCACCAAATCATGGACCTTTCTGGGAATTATATGCGATTGCTGCTGCATATATCGGTGGGACAAGCGCAAGTGGTGGAGTTGGTAAGGTTGTAAACGCAGTCGTTGGATCAATCGTTATGATGTCACTTAAAAATGGTATGGCACTTGCTGGAGTTAACTCCAATATAGAGCCAATCGTGTTAGGTTCAGTTTTACTTCTCGCAGTCGTCTTTGATATCTATACACGAAATGTAAGAGCAGTTGATTTAGTTGGTGTTCATTATGCAAGAAAGCAATACAAAGTTAATTATAAAGAAGCACTTTCTACATTTAAAAAAGCTAAAAAAGAATTATCTGTTGCTCTCAAGCAAAATAGTGATGAAGTGATTGCACTTGAATATGCATTTACAAATGCTCAAGCACAATTTAACCGTATCAGAGATCAAATTAGAAGTTCAAAAGAAACAGATTTTCAAGATTTAATTTGGTAATTATAGTGTGACTTTAGTATACACTATCAAAAATACAAAGGAGAAAGAAATGAAGAAATTTTTAGGATTAATATTTGTTTTAGTCGGTTCATTATTCTTAGCTTCTTGTGGTGCTAACCAAAAGATTAAGATTGGTGTTGTACTACCTGATGCATCTGAAGAACGTTGGGCTAACCAAGATGGTAAGTTCTTTGAAAAAGAACTAAAAGCATTAGGAAAAGGATATGAATATAAGATTCTTTTCTCTGATGGAGATGAAGCAAAAGAGAAACAAAACGTTGAATCTCTTATTGCTAATGGAGCTAAAGTAATCATCATCACAGTAGAAGGTTCAGGGGCTGGTGCTGTTCAAGCTGCTAAAGATGCTGGTGTCACTGTCATCGCTCATGACCGTATGGCTAAAAAAGATTTAACGACGATTGCTGACTACTATACAACTTTCAATAGTTGGAATGTTGGTAAAGCTCAAGGTAAACATTTAGTTGATATGGCAATTGCTCAAGGTTATTCTTCAACAAACAAAGCTGACTTAGCAATCTTTGCTGGTCGTGTTGCTGACTGGCCAAACGCTACTTATTTCTTTGGTGGGGCTATGGAAGAAATTCAACCACATTTCAACATGTTTAACATTATCAATGTTCAAGACACTTTCAGTAACTTAACAAGATATACAGAAGCTACTTTCAACACTGCTGCAAAAGATGCTTTACAAGCTGCTATGCTTCCTGTAGATACTGACTGGAATGCTGAAACTGCTGGTGTTAAAGCTGCTGCTTTAGTTGCTCAATTAGGAACTAAGAAATCATCAAATGATGTGTTTGTATTAGCACCAAATGATGACACTTCTGCTGCTATCCGTCAAGAATTTGCGAAAATGCAAACACCTTACACAGGATATTACACAACAGGTCAAGATGCTTCTGACGTCACATTAGCAAGCTTAATGGGAGATCCAGTTAAAGGTAAAGGCGTTCAAACCATGACCGTGTTTAAAGACACTTCTAAACTTGTTAAAGACTCCGTTAGAATTGCTAAGAATGTGATTGATGGTGTTGCTGGTTTAACTGGCGTTACTTCTGGTCCAAAAATCGATAACGTAGATACAGCTTATACACTTATTGACGTATTAGTCATTACTGACAAACAAAAGACTTATGATTTAATTTTCAAGACTGGTTATAAATCAGAAACAAGTGCTATATTTAGTAACATTAATTTTACTCCATATAAGAGCTAACATCTGACTTTCCCATAATCTTCTCCTATTTAGATTGTGGACTTCCCAAAAAAACAGACATACTCACTTGTATGCCTGTTTTTTTATCTTTATTCTTCATAGAGTTGGTGATGTATGAATGTTTCAGCAATGTCAGGATCAAACTGTGTTCCTTTACAACGTTCAATCTCTTTGATTGCATCTTCTAGTGACATGCCTTTACGATAAGGTCGATTGGCTGTCATCGCTTCAAAGGAGTCTGCAACACTAATAATTCGTGAGAAGAGTGGAATCTCATCACCTTTTAAACCTTTAGGATATCCTTTCCCATCCCATCTTTCATGATGGGATAACGCATATTCTGCGAGTCCTGAATATTCATCAGCTGCTTTTAAGATTTGATATCCAACTAACGTATGGGTTTTGATGATTTCATATTCTTCAGGTGTGAGTCGTGCTGGTTTATTCAAGATTGCATCTGGTATCGATATTTTTCCAATATCATGATACATACCTGCTAATTCTAGGATATTTATATCATCTTTAGGTAAGCCCATATGCAATCCAATTTTCTTACAGAAATAACTGACACGTTCTGAATGTATCTTTTCATCCTCATATTTATCAGTTAATGTGCTTAAAATGGCTTTAATTGCTCGATTTCTAACACTAGAACCCACAGCAATCTTATGTCTGTATAAATAGTTTTCAGCTGAACTAAGTAAATCATCAATATCCGTATGAGGATCAGAGATAACTTCATATCCGATGGCTAGTGAAAGTTCGATGTTACCAATGCTCATATGATTCGTTGTTTCAATAATCTTTTCTTTATAAGATAAAATCTCGTCTTCTGACTTACATGGAATAAGTATGGCGAACTCATCGCCACCGATACGCGCGACAATACTTGGTTCACGGAAAACTTCTCTTAAGACTTGAGCTACCGTTTTTATCGCGATATCACCTTGGATATGGCCATATGCATCATTAATGATTTTTAAACCATTGATGTCAATCATCATTAAACCTAAGGGGAATTCATCCTTTCTTAAAAATTGATGATATGCATTAACAAAATAACGACGATTATAAAGATCAGTCAAATAATCATGATAGCTTAAATATTCAATTTCTTTTTGTTCTCTTCTTTCAATAGTGATATCTTCTGAATGAAGAATATAGCCATTGACTTCATGATCTTTAACAATCGGAGTAATTGACAATTGTAAAATGATCTTTCCTGATTTCGTTGTTTGATAAAGCTTATATGTTTTTACTTTTTCAAAATCATACTCAATCTCTACAGACACCTGTTCAAAATGTTCTATTTTTCTAATAAGTTCTTCATTTAAGTGTGGATTATCAAACAGATTCTTATTTTTGAGTTCATCTGGATTTATAACTCCAAATAGCGATAGAGCTGCTTCATTTGAATATAAGTGATCTCCTTGTTTATTATAAAACTCGATAGCAACAGGAGATTGTTCAAAAATAGTCACAAATTTCTGGTTGGATTCACTTAAAGCTTCTTCGAGCTTCTTTCGTTCGGTGATATCTTGTGCAGCTCCAATAATAGATATGATGTTTCCATCCTCATCTTTTTCTGCTTCTCCTCTAACCCAAATCCATCCATTGGATTGATCGGTATGGATGGTTTCAAGCTCAAGCTCATAGGGTGTTCCATCTTTTCGTATGCGATATAGTGCATCTATCAAAAGATTCCAACTGGATTCCTTGAAATATTTCTTTTGTTCATCAAGCTGAGGTGGTGGTAACTCAGGGTTAATACTAAACATTTGATAAAGCTCACCTGACCAGGATACTTTACCTGTTTTCACATCAAATCGCCACGTTCCAAGATGTGCAATTTTTTGAGTTAGTAAGAGATCGTTAGTATGTTCTTTTTGTTTGATTTCCTGAATTTTCTTTTCGGAAACATCTTCTACAATGACTGCAAATTGTCCTTTTTTTGGTGAATACGCAGAGGTATGGAAGTGTTTACCTATCTCTTTCGAGTAGTTCTCATATTGAATGGATTCACCAGTTAACGCAACTTTACCAAATGTTTCAATCCAATAAGGTTCGACTTCAGGTAAAACTTCAGTTAGTTTCTTACCTAAAATATTTTCTTTCTTAAGTCCAGTTATCCGTTCATAACTATCATTTGCACTTAAAAATATATAATCAATGGGATGACCTTTTTCATCACACATGATCTCATGTAGAGCAAGTCCTAATTGCATCTCAGTTGTTAGCAATCTATACTGTTCTTCACGCTCTCTAAGGTTTTGAGTCAACACTTGATTTTCTGCATACATCTTTTTAAGATGAAGATTTTCATCAATTGATTTTTGAAGTTGTTCTAACTGTTTGTTTTTCTCATGATATTCTTTCAAAAGTGTCTGATTAGCTTGATGGAGCTCTAATGTTCTTTGATACTGCATCCGATTCATTTTTTCTAAGTTATATGATCCTACAGTACCAATGATATTCGCTCCTAAGAAGAATAATGAACTATATAAGAAATGGTCATTAATGGTTTGATTGGTTAGGATATAGCCAAGGACATAAGTTAAAAAGATTGAGTATCCAGCAATGACTGCATATTCAAAGCGAAGCTTAATCAAAAGATACCCTGAGAAAAACACCATAAATAAACCACCATAATAGACGATGTTATCTATATTGACTAAAAGCATATAGACAATCCCTAATCCACCTATAAAAAAGCTGATGGAAATTCCTAGTTGATTCCATTTTAAAAATGCTTTGGTATAGGTTAAGATAATGACTGAGATTAAAATAGGTATGACAATCACAAACCGTATGATGATTAAATGATTGATGATTTCTGGAAAATAGGTTAAATCGATAATGCCAAACAAACCATAAAGAATGGTAAATAGTAAAAAGACACCTCTGATATATAAAGGATCATTAAAATGCTTCGATTGTAGAAATGCTTTCTCATCCGTTGGTTTTAGCTTATACTTAGGGTTCATACATACTTACCTCAAAAGATTATCTAACGACATGTGAAGCTTTATGAATTAACTAACTCAATTATAACATTTAGATTGATGCACTTTAAAAATGTAAGATAATCTTAATAATTTTTTATAAACAAAAAAGAGGGTCTCAAAACGTGAAACCCTCTTTGTTAAACAACGGTTTAATTTAAATCAAATTCAATCATTTGATAATGCATATGTGAACCCAATTTGATCATCATCCATGAATATGTCATTAACTGTAAAGCAACATGACTCGATTCTGATAAATCAACGACAAATTCAAACATAAACGGATTAGGTGTCGAGATGATATCTGTGATGATGAGTTCATCATAATACTCATTAAAAATGACTAATGATTCAAGATCAGAAGGATCAAATAGATGTGAAAACTCTAAAACAAATCCCGTTGTTGTATAACTGATTAATCGTGTTGGATTCATTACTTTCACTGTGCTCCATGAAATCATTTGAACAAATCCATCGGCTGATATACCATCACCTTTGATACGTGATAAGATGTAATATCCAACATCATCAAATGTTGTGATATATAAAGATTCATCTGCTCCTTCAATTAATGTCATCTCATATGTGTATGGATTAACACGATACCATTCATAGATAAGTGCATTTTCTAAATAAATGTCAAGATCGTGATCATAAATAGATGCTGATACCTCAAGTCCATAACCATATTCTGGCATCATCACTCCTGTTATATACATAGATTCATCCATACTCCAACTTGTAAATTGTGTATGAAATAAAGAGTTGGAAACATATACTTCGTTCGAATATAAAGGTTCTGGTGTACCAAATGCGAAAAGACGATAGTAGGTGTTTATGGGTAGATTTAAACTAAAGTTCGTACCATTCATCCAACGTTCTTCCCATGTATTGTAATACCATGTTGTAAGTGGCTCATCTTGATAGATAAAAGTCTTCCAAGTCTCTTCTATATCTGAATAGTATTCTAAAATGAAATAATCAGCACCTATACTTTCAGGTGATGGAAATTCAAGATGAACATTGAAGACTGTTCCACCCATATAGTGTGAGCGATAATCCATACTGTGAATGATGAGTCCTGGGAATAATCCTTCAATCATGGTGTTTTCATAATTAGGGATATTTAAAACGACAAATGGGGTCACTTCAAGTATGAAATCATGATACTGAGTCAATGATCCAATCGTTACTGTCGCTCTTAGGGTTATAAAAGTACTTTCTAAAACATCACTTAGATATTTCGTCATAGGATCAAATATCATGACTCCATCAACTTGAGACCAAACAAGGGTTGCTTCTAAAAGAGTGACTTCATCGGGAAGTTCAAGATAAACTTTCCCACTTACAGGTCCTTGTATAGCATATTCTGCTAAAGCAAATAAAGCATCCATCTTTTCTTGATCTGTTTCATAAATGAGTTCAGGCATCGCTTGAGTAGCAGAGAAGAACATGAATCCATCAATGATATCATCTGTCATGAAAGGTAGTAAATATCCTTTGAGTTTCACTTCAAACATGAGTTGGTCATATAACACTGATAATTGGTCATAATCATGTGAATTGATACGTACTCGTGATGTGCTTCCATATGCATCAGTAAAATAGATATGTCCATCTGAACCATCAACGATTAAACCAGTTAATTCAATAGGTAGACCCCAGTTTTCGGAATCCTCAGGATCATATAATGCGATTAAATCATCGATAGTAACTGGTGTGTAATAGAGAGGATCTGGCATGTGTTCTGATAACAATTGAATCACAGTAATCGTTCCTTCTTTCATTGTTTTGACACCCATCACTGTATCGATTTCTGCTTCTATTAAATATTCACTACCATCAGTTAATCCTAAATCAACAGGAACAATCAAGTAATCTGTATGATCAGCAAAGATGAAGAAACCACCTTCAAAACCTGAAAATTCTTGATAAACAACTACACCTCTAACGGTATATAATGTATCCACATTTCCAAGTTTAAATTGACTAATCGAAACAGATTCAACTGGAACAATATGAAGATATATATAAAATGAATTGGAATAACTTTGTACAGTCAATATGACATTGATTTGAATATATAGTTCTTCAGTGACATCTGATGAGATATATCCAGTTGATAGATTATAATATGCTCCATTTGTACCTAAACCATAATCATATGTAATAATACCTGGAGTACCTTTAGGGAGTTGATGAAAAATGCCTTGAGCAAATGTTTCCGATGCATAATAACTAATCATTTGATTGGATAAAGCTGTAAAGACTTCTTGATCTGTTCCACCTAATGAGATACTGCCTGGTGTTCCTAAAAAGACGAGCATCATAAAAGGCATATCACCCATGGGTAGACTCAATCCTGATACACTCACGTAATATCCTAAGTAACTGTTTAATGCCGCATAACCTTCAGAAACAGGGGCGTAGATCGCTACTTGTCTAACACCATCATCAAGCATAAAGAAGTGATCAAATTCGAGTTTCGATAAAATACCTTTCAGTGAGTAATACCCTAAAACGTGTGATGGATTTTCGATATCTAATGCCATGAAATCTTCTAGTGATAATGCAAGTGGGGTCATGGGCATCATTTGATCGAATGCTATGATGTCTATGACAGCATCTGTATACGAATGAATATAGGGGGTGACATCCGATTGATCATAGAATCCATATAATAAAACTTCTGTGCCCACATCAAAATTCCAAGTGGAAATCAAATAAATAATACCTGTTTCATCAGCTATCATATAAGATGTGAAAAAATCTTCAAGTTTATAGATTACAACGCCTTGGATATAATATTCATTTACCCCATCAGTTAATTTAAAGTCATGAATGGATATCACATCAAGAGGTTCAATTTGGAGTGTGATTAAGACAATATGTGTATAAATACCCATTGTTATAGTCGCTTCTAAAGTAATTTCAACAGGTTCAATAATATCAGGTGACACTTCAAAGGTAGTTATATTAAATAATGCAGGAGCATTTGTATAATAACTTACAGTTAAATCAAAGAATGGATGTTCGGTTGGTAAATCAAGTATTTGACCTGGATAATATGTTTTACTTTCAATATGCGATTTTAGCATCATCCCCATCTCTTCGATTAGTTCTTCTTCGCTCATGGCCATCTGGATTTCTTGAGGTTCTCCACTAAAAACAAACATGAGTTGTACAAATACTTCATCAAAATTAGGGAAGATTATACCTCTAATCTTCACTTCAAATCCATCATAGACACCAAGTAAATCATTTACTTCTTTACTCAAGGCTAAAATCATCAAAGCACCTGATTCATCTTCGATATAATAGGAGTGATTAGCTTCTTCAAAATAGACCGTTCCAGTGATTTCAACATATTGAATCCAATGGCTTGATAACTCTGGGTTTAAAGTAAGGTATTCTGTAATGCTCATTTCAATGGGACTATAAGGAATGTTTTGATCATGTGATACAATCTCAAGAAGTGTATGTCCATCCTCATCAGCCATGATGATGAGTCCATCCATGGATTGATGATATCCACCAGCAATCACTAAATCACCATAATTTGGAGTAGTATTTGTGATTGCTGCTAAAATACCTGTTTCATCAGCTATGATCATGATTCCAATCTCAATGGATGCAAAAATGACCACACCTGATACCGTACCATAATCCATATCAGAAAGTAACTTAAACTCAGCAATTGTAAGTGTTTCAAGTGGTGTTACATGGATGGTGATGTCCACATAATCACTTGCAATTCCTATGGTGACTGTAAGTCTAATGGTGATAGATAGGTTTTCTTCGATATCGATAAATTCGCCTGTAGCCATGTTAACATGACTTGCATTGATACCAATAGGTTCCCATGAAATAGTTGAACTATAGTAAGGATCAGTTGAAGGTATATAAAGCGTTTGTGCACTACTAAAAGTCTTATCATCAAGTTCTTCAACACCTTTAGCAAGTATTTCAGCTACTTTTTCTTCATCAGTTAAAACAACATCAACAATCGATCCAGAAGGTTGATATAAGATATGCCATGCATTTTGCATAGGGCTATAGCCATGAATAATAGCATGTATTTCAATTCGTGTTCCTACTTTAGATAAGAAGGGATCACCAAGTCCTTGAATGGATTTGTAATTGATGAATACTTCTTGATCTGAGAAGTTAGGAACTAAGACATATTCCATCCCATATTTTTCAACATAACCATTGATTATAACTGTTTGTCCATGGAATGTAGCTGTATTAGGATTTGCATGAGCAATGGTTTCAAGTGGCATATCGATATAAGTTGGCATCGTTGTAAAAGTATCATTTAAGACAAGGTTTGTCACATCTGTAAGTTGTGGAGTGAATTCAAAGATGGAGTAAGTTGCTTCAAATTCAACACCTTGACCTACTGAATATTCAGTTGATCCTAAAACGAATATGTAACCTGTGCCATCATATAGATAGAATCCGGGGTTCATCGCAAGCGGAAATTTATAATAGATGACTCCACGTACTCTTACTGCAGTTGCTTCTTCAAAGTGCATATCACCAATCATATCATAGACAACTATGAGATTCCATTTCGCATAAAGGGTGATACTTTGTGATGGCATGGTTGAAAAGACATAAGGCGTTGTAAGTTCTAAATCTGTATACCAACCATCAAATGTATATCCTGTTCTTGTTGGAGGAGTTGGAGCTAAGACTTCAGTTCCAAAGTTTTGTGTGATTGGAGAGATGATTGAACCTTCATTTGAATCAAATGTGATGATATACTGATTGATTAACCATTTTGCATAAAGTGTGATGTTTTGTCCTGGCATGACTCCAAAGGTGTATACTGTGGTCAGTTCTTGATTTGAATACCATCCATCGAAAGTATGTCCTTCTTTGGTTGGTGCAGTTGGGGTAGCGACTGAAGTATGATAGTTTTGAGTGATTTCAGTGACTAAAGAACCACCATTAGAGTTAAATGTGATGGTATATGTGTTAATATTCCATTTAGCATAAAGTGTGATGTTTTGTGCTGGAATGGTTGTAAAGGTATATGAGGTGGTTAATGTTTCATTCGAATACCATCCAGCAAACGAATGACCTTCTTTGGTTGGTGCAGTTGGGCTTACTAATGTAGTCCCATAGTTTTGTGTGATTGGAGCAACCGATGAACCACCATTAGAATTAAATGTAACTGTGTATGAATTGATTGTCCATTTCGCATAAAGTGTGACATTTTCTGCAGGCATTGTCGTAAAGATATAAGACGTTGTAAGGCTAGTATCACTATACCATCCAGCAAATGTATGTCCTTCTTTCGAAGGAGAAACAGGTGCAGATGTGCTTGTTAGATAATCATATTGAACAGGATTGACTGGAGAACCACCATTTGTCTCATAACTCATCGTATATGAATTAACTGTCCATTTCGCATAAAGTGTAGTGTCTGTTGCTGGCATAGTTGTAAAAATGAATGTTGTAGAAAGTCCACTATCAGCAAACCAACCAGCAAATGTATGTCCTAACTTAGTAGGGTTAGAAGGAGCAGAAATTGATGAACCTACATCAGCTGTGATAGGAGCAATCGTTCCACCACCATAGGTTTCAAAAGTGATCGTTGATTGAACAATGACAGCATTCCATTTCGCATAAAGTGTGATGTCTTCTGCAGGCATGGTTGTAAAGGTGTAAGCTGTTGTGAGTCCTATATCCAAATACCAACCACCAAACGTAAATCCTTCTTTGGTTGGAGCTGTTGGAGAGGTCACTGTAGTCCCTGATTCTTGTGTGATAGGTGCTAAAGTTGTTCCTCCATTTGAGTTAAAAGTGATCGTTGATTGAAGGATGATAGCATTCCATTTCGCATAGAGTGTGAGCGTTTCATTTGTGAGCAAAGCACCGATTGTAAATGGCTCTGTTAAAGCTTCATCTAAATACCATCCATCAAATGTATATCCTGTTTTAGTTGGTGTTGGTAGATTGAGTGATGTTTGGTCTGTACCCACTTCCATATCTTCAACTTCACTACCACCATTGGACTCAAATGTAATGGTAATTTTTTTATCACCTGTACAGGAAATGAGTCCAAAAGTTATACTAAAGACAAAGATTAAGAACAATATTTTCTTCATAAAGTCCTCCTATATTTTTAAGCTTAAAAAGACAAAAATGCAACCAGAGATCTATCTGGTTGCCTTTATATTCTTTTGTATCGCTCTTTACCTTTATATTACATCTATTTATTAGATATAACAATATAGGATGTGCATTATCCTTTTATTATTTCTATTTTTAATACATATTGGGTTACTTTTATTTAGGATTTTTAACTTCAATGACTTTCCCTAATAAGTCTTTGTAAGACACGTATTTTGAATAATTTTCTTGATGATTTGTAAGTGTAATCCGATATTGATCGTATGTTATTGACTCGATGGCTTCCATATGTGTGATTCGCATCGCTACATGATATGTTATGCAATCCATACGATCTCCTCCACAAAACAACTCTTCAATCACAACGATATCTCCAATAGCTAGATTATGTAAATCTATATCTTCAGTCACAACCACTGCATGTTTTTTAATGTATGGTGACATCATATCCGATTGAATTAAATAATGACCTTCTGGTAAAGGTTCGTTGACTGAAGTGTTGTCCTTACAACCCCATATTATCAAAAACATGCATAAAAAGAAAATTGCTTTTATGTTTTTCATTTCATTACACCCTTAAAAATGATGATGAGTGATGTCATTATCTCGTAAATCTGATGCTTATTGAAAACGCATCACCTAATATATGATTGTATGCTTCATGGTCCCAACCTTCAATCCATATTCTAATGATTAAAGAACCATAATACATTTTTCCGCTATGTTCTATTTGATTTGAAAGCATGTCAACTACTAAAACTTTTGATGATAGTGGTGTTGTCTCTACAACAGAAACTTGATCAATGCCAATAGGAAGCATGGTTGTCACTTGTCTATAATAGTCCATAGCTCCTTGTTGTGATGATAAATCTGCTTGTTCAAGTTTACCTAATACTGTATTGGTATCACTTTCTGGTGCCTCATAGGCAAACATGAATGAACCACTTTCCATGGATATTCGAACTGCATCTGTTACTTGTGTAAACATGGTGCTCTGTGTTGTCATTAAAACCCCTTTTGAATTTGTAAAAGAAACATCAGGAGTCCAACTTTTCCTTTCAGAGTTCATCATGATCTGCTCAACATATATTTTATCCTCTGAATTTGATCTAAAATGAATGGGAATTTCGATAAATCCACTTGTCACAGGAATATCACCTAAAGCATAAAAATCTTTTCCATTAGGTGAAGTGACTTGTAAGAGCATTAACTCACCATATTTGTTTAACAAATAACGATTGATGCCTTGTTCTGTAAGTGTAGATAACCAATTTAGTGATTTAGGACTATTTGATACATCCCCGATAGCTATTTCTATGCCAGGATCAACAGTCATGCTAAATTGAACAGGTAATTTTTTCTCCGTTTTACATGCCTCTATAAAAAATAGACAAAAAAGAAGTATCACACATAGACTAACTTTTTCTATGATATATCCCCCTTTATGGTTTTTGAAATGTTTTATTATGGTTAGTTTAACATATTTTATATGCAAAATATATAAATGAAAAAGAGATTATAAAAAAAGAACTTGATAACGTCCTATCAAGTTCAATGAATCATTCATTATTTCTTCTTCTTATGTTTCTGGATTTCTTCTAGAACACCTGCGTAAGCCATAAAGATCACTCCTACAATTGGCCAAATAATCCATGTAATGTCCCATCTTTTCGTGATAAAACTTGAAGCAAGATAAATAAGTAATGCAATCGGGAAGACAACACCAGCTACTAAATCTTGTTTGCGTTCAACTTCTCTCATTTCAGGTGTATATTGACCTTTTTTAAGTAGTTTTGAATAACTGGTTTGGATCATACCTCTTCGAATTAAAATGAAAACTCCAATACCTACAATAAATAGTCCTAATGAGATGAAAAGTGCTTGTCCTCTTTCAATAAACGCGCTTGATACAAATAAGACGACTGAAGAGATGATGATCAAAACACCAAATAAGATACCTTGATGATAGGTCTTTTGAAAATCATTAGATTGTTTTTCAACATGAAATCTTTCTTTAATGTCTAATTCATAATCACCTTCAAAAAGATGATGATATGAAGACATCTCTAACCCTGCTGCAATAAACAGACCAACAGCTGGGATAATATGAAGAACAATTAAAAGAGTTGCGATTATACTTCTTCTAGGTACTAAATTTAATGCTTCAGCATTTCTTAAGACAATCAGTCCTAAAGCAACTCCAAAGATGATGAGAAACACACCTAAAGCGACACGAAAACTTTGTTTCTTATAAACCTTTAAAAAAGGTTCATAATCTTCTTTTACAATAATTGAAGTGTTTTTTTCATCTGTTTTAATATCTAGTTCTTCTAATAACTCATCAATATTACCAAACTCTGAAATAACTAAACCAACAGCTTCATTTTCTGATTTACCACTTTTTTTGTAATCTTCATATTTTTCAACCATGGTTTGATATAAATCTTCTTTTACTTTTAAAATATGTGCTGTCTTAGGTAATGCTGCAAACATGTTTTCTAAAAACGTATAAATCGTATTCATTGTTATCCTCCTCAATTAGATAAATTTATTCATAACATCTTGTGTGGTTGACCACTCATCTTTTTTCTCATTTAAATAAGCTAATCCTTCTTCTGTAATTTGATAATATGTTCGCCTACTCTCATTTTGATCTGTCATGGTTATAGGCTTGATGAAGTTATTTTTTTCTAGTCGTGCAAATGCTGAGTAAAGTGTCGTCTCTTTAATGATGTATTTTCCTTCTGTGTATTCTTTAATTGTCTTAGATATTTCATATGCATAGGATGGCTCTTTACTTAGTATGGCTAAGATAATCGTATCGTTATATCCTCGAATCACATCACTTGAAATCATAGTTACCTCCTACTCTATCTGTCGTAGTATCTTCATTTTATCACAACTACTACGACAGGTAAAGTAGTTTTGTGTATTTTCTTTCATTTTTTACATAAAAAAAACTGGGATTCCTTAGAATCCCTTTATGTGATACTTTTAATTATTATCTATGAAGTGTTAATCTAATTTCATCAAGTGCATAGTTTTCCATGACTTTAACACTTTTAGTTTTTCCATCTTTTATAAATCCATATCGTTCATACCAATCAATCGATGGTTGATTGGTGGAAAGCACCCAAACAATGATTTTTTGATATGCATTCAATCTTAATAAGCATTCATCCATTAAAGCTTTTCCAATACCTTTTCTTTGATAGGCTTTTAAAACATAGATTGCAATAACTTCTCCAGTGTCTTCATCTTCATCTCTTGCTTTTCCATATGTAGCAAATCCAACAATGTGTTGATCAACTTCAGCAACGATATTATGCTCAGGATATTTAATCGCCATTTGAACACACTTATCTAGTGTGTGCTTGGATAAAAAGGATGCATCCATGAGTCCTGTGTATGTTTCAATCCAAGACTTATAGTGAACATATCCTTTTTCTTCATAATCTCTTTCTTCTATGGATCTAATGACCATTTAATCTACCTACTTATCAATCATTTATGTTCTCATTTTATCATAATAAATTAATCTATTCATAAAGAAAAAGACCAACTTGGTCTTTATTCTTCTTCCTCTTGAATTTCTTCTTCTTTGTTATTTTTTACAAGTTCTCTAAAGATTTCTTTGATTTTATCTGAATCTAGAAAAGGAATTAGTCTAGATGTATCAAAACCTGGTAAATCTCCCTTTTCAGCTTTTTGATAGATTTCTAACACTTTATCTCTACTAATAAATGGAATTGTTTTACGAAGTGTATCCACATCTTTCTTTTCAATCAATCCATCAACGATTTCATGTAGATTATCTCTTCCTAAAAAAGGAAACAATGTTTCTAATCTAACACCTTTTAATTCACCACTCATAATCTCATGAGCAATCTTCATTAATTCTTCTCTTTCCATAAATGGTAATAATTGAGTATATTTCATAACTTAACTCTTTTCTCCTTTTTTCAATTTTTTAGTCGCTTTATACACATGTCTGTCCTCGATGTTGACCATCATCTTTTCTTCGGTAGACATCATATCATATAATGTTTTAATATCTTCATCCATTTCCTTTGAAACAAGATTGGCTAAAAGATATTTTCTTTCTGCCATACTCATGTATGGCCATAGTAGTTGAGTATCTAAATTTATCTTTCGATTAAGTACTCGATCAATCATCTGTTTCCGCTCCTTTGGTTGTAGGAGGTAAAAAATGTCTTTGATATTCTCATTGATGTGAGTTGAGTTTAGAAAACGATGGATGACTGATTCTCTGGGATATTGCATAAACATGGATTGATAATCATCGTCTTTTAGATCTGACCCATCTAGCATATAGTCTATTGTGACATCAAAGAGTTCTGTCATTTCTAGGAGAACCTCGAGGCTGGGTAATGATTTACCCATCTCCCATTTACTGACAGCTTGTCTTGAGACATATAAAGCATCTGCAAGTTCATCTTGAGTCATTCCGATTTGTTTTCTTTTCTCAAAGATTTTTTTACTTATAACATCTAAATTAAGCATGTCTAACCTCCTTACACTTTTAGTATACGACTGATTACTAGTGATTACAAGCAACCGTTAGTTGCAAAAAAAGCTAGAACACATAGATTCTAACCTATTATTTGATAGAGTGATTTTGTTTTACTTTATCACCGAACGAACATCATCTAATATGATCCAATCATCCATATTTTTCTCTCGATGATAATAAAATGGTTCTAGAACTTCCAGTGGATGCACTTCAACTAAACATAGAAACTTTTTTCCTGCCCATCTTTCGATTTGATGACTAGCAAGTTTTAACTTATCTTGATAAAATGCTACAAAACGTACGGATTCATCTTCAGTCATTTTATCTGTTTCAATGACTTGTTTCACCATGGCACGATGCGTAATCATTAGATTGCTACCTGTTTCAACAAAGTATAACATATCGCCTTCTTTAACGCGTCCACCTAAAGGCACCTTTTTACCTGCAGCACCTCGAATAATCATTGTTTTTTCTTGACTTATTAACTTTTGTAGTTCTTTTGCTTTTTTATCGAGATAAACGATATGGTCAGCATGACCACTTCTTTTTTGATACCATGAGGTTTGTGGCATAGCATTCTCCTTATTAATCTAATCAAAACTATATTCACATGAATGAAGTTTTTTTAATATTGATAGTTGTCTTAATCCTTAGTTTGAAAATAAATCTGAATACGTTCTTGATATGTGTTTATCTCAATATGATCAAATAGCTCATCATTGATGAGTATATGGTTTAAATCCAGTTGACTTAAATCAATGACAACATCATCAGGATTTAATACATATAGATATTCCATAAAATCTTCTATCGTAAATATTTGATCTATGGGTAATTGTTCATAGCGATATGTCACTTCAAGATTATCAATATAAATATAGATATATGTGTATTTAAGTATGGGATTATGAATCAATGGTGTCACATATAAAGTGGTCGAATTATTCTCATTTACCGTTACATAATCATATGCTTGGATGTGATACCTATGATCATCAATGTGTGGTGGATGAATGGTATCAAAATGATTTACTCTTTCTTGAACGAGTGATAAAGACACATATTCATTTTTAACCATCTGTTTGTTTATATGGTCATAAACATAATATGTGTCATCTTTCATCCAAAAACCATTGATAAATGTATAAGATGAGACTAAGTCTGTCATATCAAAAAAACTATAGACACCTTCATACGCATCATAATAATGATTATCTTCAGAAACAAATATAGGACCTATATGAATATATGTTTGATCTAGACTAAAAACACCGACAAGCAATTCTTTTAATATACTAGGTATTTCTAATTGAAGATAGTTATTTGGTTCATAATAAATACGATTTTGATTAGAGATAGGAATATTAGCAAATAACGTAAATGTTTCATCTTGATGTGGATTTAAATCATATATGTTTAATTCATGTGTGTTATGTATATAAGTATGGATAATGATTTGATTTTCAGTTAATACATATAGATGGTATTGATGATCAAATACGATTGTATAGACATCTATATAGGTTTGTTCATGAAGATCATTAATATCGATGTATACCTTATCATGTGATAATAAAGATGGTTGATTCATCATAATTGCAGCTATTGATGTTGGTATAAAGGTTCTTTTGTTTGTTTTTAAGGTGAGTTCCTGGTTTCCAGATATAGCTAATAACTCATCATGTGGTATAAAATACTCATCTTCATCCAGTTCAAATTCATCTGTTATATTTAGTGGGGTATCAAAAGTATGAATGATTTCGCCATCTATTTCTAGCACGCCTGCTAGAAAGACTTTGTTTTTGGTTGTATATGCATAGAAAAAACGACCTACATGATACATTTGAGCAATCTGTTCATCTGGATCAAGATTTAATAAGAGATCGATTGATATAAGTTCATGTACGACACCTAAAAAATCACCTGTTGCATATGGCCCCATTTCAATACCAAACCATTCTCCAGTTTCCACTTTGATAAGATAAACAGGTTCATAAACGATGACATCAACGATGTTTAAATGACTAAGTTGTGGATGTTTTGAGATGGGTAGTTCCATAAAGACATAATCCATTTGATACGTCAATTGATTGTATATTTCTATTCTTTCATAAAGTCTACCTTCAGATGATAGAAATAAAAACGTTCGATCAGAATCTTGATTAACCTTGGTGATTGGTAAGACTTTAGCAATCTGTATGGTATCTAATTCATAATAGGATAACGTGAAATGATTTAAAACAATTGTTTGCCATTTTGCATAGAGTGTGATATTTTGATCTAGTGTGATTGGCCATGTCACTGGTTCTTCGAGTGTTTCATCATAGTACCAACCTAAAAAGATGAATCCTTCTCGAATGGGTTCATTAGGTTCTAATAGGCTTGAATCACTTAAGGCATATATCGGTTGAAGTGAACTACCTCCATTGGATATAAAGGTGATGTGATAATTAATCTGTTGTGGCTCATCTTCTTTGTCTTGACATGCCATTAAAAAAAGCATAGCTATACATAAAAGGCTAAGTCTAATCATAAAATGGATAAATCTCATCAGAATGTACCCCTCGTCTTCTTTTTTGAGTTTAAGTGAGTTTCTATTTATTTATATTATAACATGTGTTCTATATTTAGAGATAGTTAGTTCTTACTAGGTTTACTATCTTTGTTATGAGCATTGAAATCTGCTTTTTATGTCAATAAAGTAGACAGTAAATAAGAGACCATTTAGCGTGTGTATGAGAAAACATGCGATAATGCGTTTAAGATAAAAGTGGTTAAGGACATCATTTTTGAGTTTGCAACAGTAAATCAAGTATCCAATAGTTTGGAATTACTAGACCCATGTTTCATGATGGTTAGCGGAATATAAACGCTATAAAAACAAAGTTTTACAAGACGTGGAAAACGACTTCCATATAAAGCTAAACTGAACACCTTAGAACAAAAAAAGCAACTGAATCATCATTAAAATGTTCTATACACAAACAATACGATAGATGTAATGATCATCACGAGAATTAGAGATTTTTCTAATAAGTTGAACTTCTTTTTGTACTCAGCAGTATCCTTTTTTATAGAGGTTTTTAATAAGTAACCTAATAAGTAAATGATGATTGTGCCTAATATGAGGATCATACCTAAATAGATAACTATTGTAGATATCATTTGCTCTCTTGAGGCATAATCAGACAATAATCTGAGTGGACTAAAGGGCAAACTAACGACATGGCTGAAAAACAAAGCTGTAGCATTGTATACAAAATGTAGAACTGTACATACCATAATTGATATTCCTTTAAGCATTAAATGGATGAGAAGTATTCCCAAAACACATGCTATAAAAGATGTAATCATTCCAGTGTGAGCAAAAACAAACATTGTGGTAGGTATTAAATAAATGAACACCTTGTTTTCTGATTTAAATGTATCATAATACATACCGCGATATAGCAATTCTTCAAAGCAGGCTGGTAAAAGAGCGAATGTGAGTACAGCCAATAGAAACTGATTGATATCAAATGTTGGCATTATACTAATAATCGTGTATTCATGTGTAATCAATATATATATGATTTCGATAACATATATTGAATAAGTTACAACTATACTTAATAAGAGTCCTATGGGCAATGAAATGAACAAACTTTTCTTTATGAATGGTTGCTTATATAGCAGATCTACTTGAAAAGTAAAAGACTTTTTTTGATGCTCATCATCGCGCGAGGAAACAACTAAAATGATAAGAATAGGTAGAATAAATGATAAAATTTGTGCAAATAAATCTACAACTAATCCTTGTTCTTCAAATAAATAACTGATGAATAAGGGTGTTATCAAATGAGTCATAAAAAGATGAATGATTAACAGTAGAAACAAATACCTAAGTTTCAAACTCCTGTAATTAATTGATTCTATCATAAGATATCCTCACTTTTCATTTGTGTTTTTAAAATGAAATAAGTGATCATAACGATAACAAAAGCAAGAGAGAACAAATATAACAAGATTAATATGGGATCAATAATAAACAAAAATCGATTGATGGTACTCATTTGGCGGTAACTATCAACAAAAATCATGTCTATGAATAACGTTAAAAGAAATGAAATACCTATTGATATGACCATTGCTTTATAGAAAACAATCATACTATCTACGATATAAATGGCAAAAATATCTTTTTTACTATATCCCATATTGCGCATCATTTGAGTTAATTTTTTTTGTGCATCTATCTTTATCATGAGTACATTTGCAATACTAACTAAAGATACAACAAGGATTGAAATTGAAATGACAAGTACAAGAAGACTCATATCATTGATTGCTTTCGTTCGTTGTTCAATTGCTGCAACATCACTATATACCCAATTGTTTGTTATGTTGGACAACTTCTCAGAAATTAAAGCGACATGATCAGCTGAATCTGCAAAAACAACAATATTTCTTTTACCTCTTAGATCGGTTCTTATCTCACTACTACTGTCCCAAAAATGTTCTATGACATCATGAGAAACAATAATTGGTTGTGTATGAGTTTGATTAACATAGCTCAAACGTTCAAAATCATTTAGACTGTTTAAATTTCTAGGAAAACCACCTAAACTCCAATGATATATGCCAACAATGATTAGGTGACTTAGTTCAACATCATCAACTTGAATGTTAATTATTTGTCCAATCATATCTTCTGGATGTTCATAACCTAAAATGTAGGTCATATTTTCATCGATAATTACAGCGTTTTTATCCAAACTATTAAAGCTTCTTCCATATACTATTGGATTAATATTGGTCCCATCATTTCGATCCATGACAAACCTAGGAGCAAATGTTGCATGGTTAACATGTGACCCATCAATGCGATAACTATGTATATATTGACTTCCTATTTGGATAGTCATCTGAGTCGATGATATTAATGGATATCCAACATATAATTCTTCAACAGATGGTATCAATCTCATATTCATTAATTGCTCATCCGTAATATGATCAGGTGATGTTGCTATTAATATCTCTCGTAAATTCACATTTTGATAATTATAATTTGCAAACAATTTTGTTGAACTGAGCCCAAAAGATACCATCACTAAAAACAATATGGAACTAACAACCATATTAGTGATACTATTATGCGTTAATTGTTTATAGTTTTTATAGTTTAGTTTTGCCATCCAAAGGTATTTTTTCATTGTTCACTCTCCTTCAATATCCCTACAACATCACAATTTCGCAACATTCTAATAGGCTGAATTGCTATGGTAGTTAATGTAAAAATGGAGCATATAACTGTTAATAGCACTACTGAAGGTCTAAAAGAAAATAGATTGACAAACTCTATAGGAATAAATCTAGTGCTGATTACTTTAGGCAAATACATCAAAGAAATTGCATATAAAATAAACCCTATTATAAAAGAAGCGCATGTTAGGATAAGGATTTCAACTAAAACAACTAAAGATACCTTTTTATGAGTGTAACCTAGTGATCTAAGCATTGCTATAAATGGATATTTGGCTTTAACCGATACACGAAGTGTTGTTCTAAGAATTGCTGTACTCGTCAACAAAAGAAGTATGCCAACAAAGACAAAACCAATCGTTGTTAACCTATTAGCATTTTTTAAGTCATTGATAGTTTGTAAATGACTTGTTGGTATCAGATCGAATTGTTTAATGTACTCTTCAATAAAATGTATCGAATGGATTGAATCTACTTCAATGAGTAAATTCGACATTGTATTGTTATCATCTATATGTTGCATAATAACTAACGGTGAAGAAAAATCTTCTATATTGCTGTCAAATGTACCAGAGACAATTCTTTCAATTTGATTCGTTCCATCTTCTAAGATGACGATATGTCCAATGATCTGGTTAGGATCAATAGATTCAAGTTTTAAAAACTGTATTGAGATCATGATATCTTGGCTTGATACCAAATAGTCTCCACTTAAGCGATTAGCAATTAGATCATGATTTGAATCAATTTGAGTGACAAATACAGGGTTTGAAATGCTTTTATCTCCAATACGTGTCACAACAAAATGACTTTCTAACTCTACTTGAACTTTCTTTATATTCTCATGATTTTGCAAATTTTCTATGTGTATGGAGTTAAATTCTTGTTCTTTAATGCTAATGTGCTTTAAATAAGTCAAATCATTCATGATATGTACGTTATTTTTTTCGATATTTACACCTAGTGTGATAATTAATGAAAACAAGAAAATACCAATCGAAAAATTGATTATCATGAGTATAAGTCTAAATCTATTTTTCATTATTTTACTTATAATCATCTGGTTAAAACTTTTCATTGTATGTTCTCCAAAATACCATCGTTTATTTGGTATACTATGTCACCTGTTCTTACATATCGATGATTATGTGTAACCATCACTACTGATCGAACTGCAGAAACTTGATTTCGAAGTAATTCGACAATAGCATCACCACTCGTTGAATCTAGGTTACCCGTAGGCTCATCGGCTATAATGTACTTAGGATTATTAACCAGTGCACGGGCTATTGCTACTCTTTGACACTGGCCACCTGATAACTGAGTTGGTTTATTATTGATTTTGTCCAGCAAACCCACTTGTGTTAATGCATCTTTTGCTCTACGATGTTGATCTTCTATCGATACATTCTTATGTAAAAAAAGAGGTACTTTGACATTATCAAGAGCACTAAAATTGTTATCTAGAAAATAGTTTTGAAAAACAAAACCGATATGATCTCTTCGAAATGCAGAAAGATCTTTATCACTTAATTCAAAAATGTTATATCCCTCATGCTCTACGATACCTTTTGTAGGTTTTAAAAGACCTGCCATTACGTTAAGTAATGTTGTCTTTCCAGAACCCGATTGCCCAAGTATGATGATAAACTTATTGAGTGGTATAGTAATATCTATATGATGAAGTGCTTTACATTCTATCTGGGAGTTCACACTATATATGTGACTAACTTCTTTCAGTTTTAACATGAGATATATACTCCTTAATTTCAAAATAGTTCATGCCTAGTTCGTGTTTAGTAGCTAACATGGGTGTAAAAAAGTGCTCTTCATCATGATTTATCAAGTTGATACTCAAAACAGGACGTAAGACAAATATGTCAAATGTATGAATTTCAAAATCAATGATGATGTTAACAGTCAATGCTGTTTGACTCGTATAACTTATGGGTAGTTCAAGTTCTAAATCATATTTCTTAATCATATCATGTTGAAACATTACTTTTTTGATTTCAAATGATTGTGAATTCAATTCACCTAATCCTAATGAATATAGGTTATCAAATACAAAAATATCTCTCACAGCATGACTTGTTATGATCTGTGAGTTATTCACTCGTAATAGATTGATGATACCTATTTCAAAAGTCTCCGTAGGAGATACAAGATGAGTGATTTGTGCTGATTCGATATGCATATCAATGTTTATAATGATATGTAAATAATCAACTTCTCGAAATGTGTTTAGGTTTTCTATGTGTATATGCGTAACATCAATACCCTCCATACCAAAACTTAAATGATTTGTATCCATTAGGAAATCAGTGTTTTGTTTCCCAACATTAAAGGCTTTGAGTTCTAAAACAGAACTGTTATCAGACCTCATGCCTAAAAATCCATAGATTCGTCTAAAATAAATACCTGACTCTATCCTATCGCTATGACTTGAATACATCATTGAACCTGTAATTAATAAAATTAAACCGAGTAGTGAGATTATCACATAAATCAAATGTTTCTTGACTACAACCATTTTTACACTCCTATTCAACTTCTTTGAACAAACAATCGTTTATTTCTTATAAGAAATCCTACTCTATTAGCTTGATTGATATGAAACCAAAAGAGACATCTTTGTATCAGCATTTATTTGCTAAAAACATATAAATTTAATATTGTGAATGTGTCATATATATCGTTATTTAATGACATTACTTCCTTATTTAACTTTACTATCAAAGATAGACTTCCCTATCACCATAATCTACTATGATGATAGGGATATCTGTCCTTAACATATGACAAATTGTATGTGCAATTTAATATATAAACTTTAAATGATTAGATTGAGTATTCTAAAAACTCTACCCAATTACCATTATATTCACGAATAACTTCATCTTCAAACCAAGATAAACCTGTATCTTTCCATTTAGTTGCAAAAATATTTGTAGCTCTCTGTTGATAGACATCAACCCAAACCCATTGTTGTTTCACTCTAACATCAGATTCATAAATCTGTAGGTGTTTTCTTGGAGCGATAACACCAGTAGTTGTTCTAGTTGTTGTTTTTTCATAACTAAATGTATATCCAACTTCAATTTGTAACCATTTAAATCTTTTTTGCCCTGTGACACTAACTTCGTGTCCAACTCTTTCTGACACACTATAACTAATTTCTTGATTTACGACATAGGAGTAGTTAGATCCACCACCTATAAAACGTCTATTCTCATGAATGAGTGATGTATTAGGTATTCTTCCATCTGCTTCAAAACGTCTTCTAAGTTGCCAAAATCCATCACCAAAAAATGCTTCATTGAATGTTTGTTCTGTCCACGTTGTCACTGCAACTGATCTAGGTTTTGCTAAATCATGATTATTAGTGTTAGATGATGACCCATAAACACGAATCGTAACGATAGATGCAATAGTTAATGTAGCTATTAGAATCATTAATTTTACTATTTTCATATTTTTATCCTTTCATTTTTAAATATTTCTTCACATTAAACTCAAATTTTTTAAGATGAAACAATGATATGCAACATACAATTTAATCGCTTATTGAAACTTTGATTTGTTTATTGTGTTCCATTAAACACCAAAAAATCCCCCCCCATTTTTTTAGTTTTTCATCTTTTCTATGATAAAAAATCTAAAAACTACAATTAGATTTTTTATCTATGCCTATTATATAATTTTAAAAAAAACTAAAACAGGGCGTATATGTCCTATTATTAACTTTTTTATGATTCTATTTTGTCGTTTAATAACATATAAAAACATAATGACTAAAAATGTCTCTACTCTATCAACAGATTTATATCTTGTGATGGATTTTGAATATTTACAGTCAATAAAAGACATAGCATTTATTAAAAATATAGACTAGCTTTGTGCTTTTATGTCAATAAAGTAGACACAAAGAGTAAGAATCCTTCTTATGATAAAGTATAAAGAGGGGGTTAATCTCAAGTCTTCAACAGGTAATCGTTTTTCAAACGAATTTAAACAACAAATCATTGAACTATTTCAAAGTGATGAAGAAAGTCTCTTATGGATTTAGAAATTTCAATAGATTTAGATCACGTATCTTGTTACTTTACAACAAACAGTACGCTATGATGGGTTAATGAAAAAAGGCATTCAACATTGTATGTTGAACACCTTATTGATAGATTGACTTATACTATATCATTATCCTTGACTAAGTACTGCTAATCTTGTTTTTGCCTTCAAATGAATCAAGATAACTAACCATCTTTTAATTTTCTATATTTTATAGGATAAGAGATGGTCTTTTTCTTGTTGTGTTAGTCTTCTACTTTCTCTACATTTTTGAATACCTTTGTTAACGATTTTTTTATTCAATTTTTTAGTAGAAGCCATAAAGTCTAATGTCTTATCTTTATATAAAATGATACATTCACTTAGTAACCAACCAGCCATCATGATGACATAATATTCATTTTCTTGATCAAGTGTATGTAGTCGATCGAAAATGATGGGGAGCATGGTTTCATCTTTCACCATCTGAAATAGAATCATTAATCCAAGTCTTCGAATAAATGTTTGATTACTTTGAAGATATTCGTAAGATAATTTTACAAATTTCTCTTGATTAGATGGATTGATGTGAAATGAGAGTAAATCCACATGAGCCCAATTTTCCATGACATGGATGTATGAAGATAGATAGGTTAACATTTCATCGAAATCCTTAATGAGTGAAAGGATTTTACCGTAAATCGCAATAGACTCATAGTTGTTAAATATCTTCAGTTCTAAAAAGGACTGATAATGGCCATTATATATTTCGGTAGCAATATGATAGATTGTTTTCGTTGGAATACATAAAAGTTCGAGTTTCGTATTTAGGATGTTTCTACTCCATGTTTCTTTATCTTTACGTTCAAAAGATTTAAGATAGGATAAAAAGATTGAACGATCTGATTCAAACCATTGTGTTTTATTTAAATCCAAATAAATCACTCCCTTTAATCACTTTTTTCTCTATGTATAATTTATCAGATCACATTTCTTTGATGGTCAAGATAAATTTGATAGCGATTAAAATATATCTCTTTGATTTTGGCAAGTACAGCTTACAAAATTCATCATCTAGATTGATTAACCTACCGATGTATTTTTCGGGATTAGATCCTCCGGATACGGTAAAACCACCAAATGCAACGATTACTTCTACATCTTTGTTTATGAGTTCATGTAACATGTTTTTTGTATACTCAACATTTCATTCATGTGTGAGTATGACTCCTTTCTATGTTTTTTGTTAGTTATTACCTATGATGGATATGACAAATATCATACATATGACAGCAAATATGTAGTCTTCACTACTAAAAGATAAGCCTGATTGAAGTATAATCTTTAATTTTTTCCCTTCTTTAACAATTTCTAGTTAAACTAAAGCATCATAGACAGCTTTAATAGCAAAGGCAATCAACATTAATAAAAACGCTATAACGATGGTTGCGCCAATGATGATTGAGTATCCCCAATGTGTATGTATAAAGCTATAAACTGTAGTAGCAATAGCTATTGATGACGTAGCAATCGTAAAATAAAACCATTCATCTTTCAACCATTCAAAAAAATCTGAAAGCTCATAATCATTGATGAATATCAAGATAAAAGACATAATCATTATGAGCATCAATGCGATAATGGCTATAATCAATGATACATCATATGTACCAAAAAATGTATCATAAGATGCGCTCCAAACAACTAATCTAATCTCATCTATCTCACCTTCAGTATAACCGCTTAGATTAGGAATAAGTGATGTCCCATGTTCAATAAACACATCAAATAATTGTTCAATATCCTTAATAAAAATGCCCTGATGATATAACCTAAAATGTAAAGCTATGGACTCTATGTTGTACATAGAATGATTTATGATTCTGCCTTGCCAAAAAATATAGGTCTGGTCACTTGATTCATCATATGTAACTTCATATTTAGTTTCAAATTATGCTCTTTGGTTCGAACAACTAGAAAGAAATAGTATCAATTATAGAAATGAAACAATTCAGATTATTTTCATTATATTCCCCCATTGAAATATACATGAAAATTATATCATTGATTGTTATATGATACAATATCATTTCTTATAGTATTGTGTTACTACTGTTAATTTGTTAATCTATTTTCTTCTGAGTCAAGGATTAAATTCATATGAAAATCAGTTAACCCGATATCTTTTATATCATTAAATCGATTATTTTGTAACAAGAGCTAAGTGTATGGCACTATATACTATAGATTAGTTGCTATATGTGCATTAAAATGCTGGTAAATCGAATAGAGCTTAAGATTGGTCAAAACATTATCACGAAGAGAAACTGAGACATTTTGTGATTTAAATATAAAAGTGCGTAATCCATGCAGTCCTTTGCATGTTTACGCACTTTACTTATGAACATTTTTGATGTTTAAATATTGATAAGATTTAAATCGACTTATTAATACATAGGCACATTAGGCACTGAAGCTTCTTTTTCTTTAATCTCCACAACAGCAGCTTCTGAAGTAATCATAAGTGCTCCAATACTTGATGCATTTAATATAGCATTTCGTGTTACTTTAGTGGGGTCAATGATACCTTCTTTCATCATATTAACCCATTTACCTTCTTTAGCATCAAAACCAATGTCTTTATGTTGTCTACGTTGTTCCTCTAGAATGTCTTGTCCATCATGTCCAGCATTTTCAGCTATTTGATAAAGCGGTTGAGATAATGAATCAAGTACAGCTAAGATACCTTTGTAAACATCAGTATTTTTATCTTTTAAAGTTTCTTTAAGTTCTGTTTGAATATTGACAAGGATAGATCCTCCACCTGTTACAATGCCTTCAAGAATGGCTGCTTTAGTTGCATTAAGTGCATCTTCGATACGTAATTTCTTTTCTTTGAGTTCTGATTCTGTAGCTGCACCTACTTTAATAATAGCAACACCACCAGCAAGTTTAGCTAAACGTTCTTGTAGTCGTTTTTTATCATACTCTGCAGATGATACGTTGATTTGTGCTTGGATTTCGTTAATGCGTTCATCAAGAGATTCCTTATCTCCTTGACCACCAATTAATGTCGTTGTATCTTTTTTGACAATTGCCTTATGAACTAACCCGAGATCTTCAAGTTTTAATTCTTGTAGTTTCATTTGTAAGTCTTTTGCATAGAAGGTTGCTCCAGTTAAAATAGCAATATCATTTAACATATCTTTTTGGTTGTCACCAAAGCCTGGGGCTTTAGTCGCAACGACATTAAAAGTTCCTCTAAGTTTATTTAAAATTAAAGTTGAAGTAACTTCATTTTCGATATCATCAGCAATAATTAATAATGGTTTATTAGCTTTAACAACTTGTTCAAGGATTGGCAAAATATCTTGAATGGTTGATACTTTTTGATCTGTTACTAAAACATATGGGTTTTCAAGTTCAACTGTCATGGTTTCACGGTCATTAACAAAGTATGGAGAAATATAACCTTTGTCATATTGCATACCTTCAACCACTTCGAGTTCAGTTTCAAATCCTTTAGATTCATCAACAGAAATCACACCGTTTTTTGAAACCTTATCCATTGCTTCTGCAATGATTTTTCCGATTTCTCTTGATGATGCACTAATGCTTGCCACATTTTCAATATCTTCTCTTGTTTCTACAGGTCTGGATTTTTCTAAAAGTTTTTTAGCAACTTCTTTTCCTGCTCGTTCGATACCTTCTCTAACAAGAACAGGATTTGCGCCATTATCAACGGCTTTAAATCCTTTATGAATAATGGATTGTGCAAGGAGTGTTGCTGTGGTTGTCCCATCTCCTGCAACATCATTTGTTTTAGATGCCACTTCATAAAGCAATTTAGCTCCCATGTTTTCATAAGGATCTTTAAGTTCGATTTCTTTAGCGATGGATACACCATCATTTGTAATTAAAGGTGAACCATATCCTTTATCTAGTACAACATTTCTACCTTTTGGTCCTAGGGTGATCTTCACTGCATCAGCAAGTAAGTCGACCCCTTTTAGTAAAGAAGATTTTGCATCTTTACCGTAACGAATTTCTTTACTCATTGTAAGTACCCTCCTTTAAGATGATTTATTTTTCTAGTATAGCAAGAATGTTTTTGGATTGAACAAGTAGATATTCTGTTTGTTCAATCTTCACTTTTGTCCCAGCATAAGATTGATAAATAACTTCGTCCTCTGCTTTGATGGTTTCAACTTTAGGACCTACTGAAATCACTTTACCAATCGCTGGTCTGTCTTTGTCTTCAGTGGCAAGAATGATACCACTTGCTGTGGTTTTCTCTTCTTTTTTCACTGAAAGAACGACATAGTCTTCTAATGGTTTAATCACAATAATCCCTCCATTTCTGGCACTCTTTTATGTGTTGTGCCAATCCAATTATTATTATATTCAAATGAAAAAAGTTGTCAAGTATTTAAATTTTAAAAATTGATGATTTTATTTGACTATTCATTATTTTATAATGCTCTTTTTATAATATGATAAAATAAAACCAAAAATAGTTATTTATTCTAGTTTTCTGTAAATGGGGGTTAATGAATGAGGATTAAAGTTAGAAATTCATCTGTTTCTCACATGATTGACTTCTTCGAGTCACTTAGTGCTATTAATGATGATCAAATCAGTCAAAAAATTGATAGACTTTTAGATCATCCTGATTACCAAATGGAGTTCGAAAGATATGGTAAGATGATATGTCAATCTGATTTTAAGAATTTTTTGCTTCATCTTGATGATTATAGCGAAGACATGATCTCAAACACGCATCTTAAGATGCGATTACCTTACTTTAAGAGATTGAAGAGTAATATTCAATACTATCGTGACAAACTTTATTTATTGAACATACCAGATCATGTATTATTGAAGCAAGCTAAGATTGCATCAAATGGATTACCACAAGATATTCACATTGATGAAGTTCATTTTGTCTTTACCATAGGTATTGGAGCAAGTTTTGGTTATGTCCACAATCATCAAACACATTTTGATTTTTTGCAACTTGTTGATGAAAAGACTGAAGATGAGTTTTATGCTACACTTGCTCATGAAGTTCATCATGTTGGATTTAATCACTTGATTAAGCCTGACATAATGAATCAATTACCATTAGATCAATTATTGTTTTTAATCTTTTCGGGTGAAGGATTAGCTGTTAAGTATTGTAATAATGCACAAGGATATCTTTCAAAGAGCATCTATTCAGGTGCTAAAAACATAGGATTAGACGAAAAATCATGGAATTATTTAAATGCACAATTTGAGGTTAATTTTGATTATTTCATAGAAACATTAGATAGGATTAAGAATGGAACATACTCATATGAATTGCTCCAGAAAGATTTAAACGAATTTTGGATGAATCCCTATTCGAATGCACTTAATAAACACGATGAACCTGATTTAAAACAAACAAGGTTATATAGCTTTGGCAATGATATATGGGGTGTCATCCATGATGCATTTGGTAAAGATAGAGTATATCATACATTGTCAAATCTAGGATCTTTTATAGAAACATTTAATGCATCTGTTGAAAGATTGGGGTTTTGCAAATATAAGATAATATGTTAGTTCTTTAAGATCAAATAAGTATTTCATATGGTGTTTATAGCTTGCGTATACATTCCAATGAAATCGGTTAACAGAAATTAAGTTCAACAATAAAGAAATGGCTGAAGTTCAAAATATAGCATTAAGTAATACTTATTATTGTGTATTATACCTTTACTTTGGTCTAAACATTTTTATGAAATGCTTAGGGATGAAAAGAACAAAAAAGATGGTTGTTCAGGTTTTGAACGACCATCTTATTATACTAGGAATTAAAATAATTGTATGGTAGCTGATGACCTTTCTTTTATTGTATGGTGAACCCTATGATTTTTGAAAAGCTTGTTTTTTTTCGATTTCTGGAATCTCCACCCTAATAATAGAAAAACTCAGAAATAGAGCCGTTGTCAATAAAAAAAATTCTTACGTTTATTTCATCTGCTACTGTTTATACAATTTGAAAACTAACTATATCAACTTATTAACATTATATAAAATAACAAATTCATTAGCATAATCCTTGTCAATGATTTGTGGTGTGTTATCTATTTATTTATATAAAGCTCCAAAGTGCTTACATGCCAAAAAGTCAGCACTCATAGAATCCTGTGTGCCAAATGATGACCATACTTTAGGTCTAAATATCTTCTCCTCATCAACGTTATGCATTGAAACAGGTATACGTAACATCGATGCTAAAGTAATCAAATCTGCACCAATATGACCATAGGTAATCGAACCATGATTAGACCCCCAATGGTTCATAACATCATAAACCGATTTAAATGCTCCTTGACCCGTTAGTTTTGGCACGAACCAAGTCGTTGGCCATGTCGGATCAGTTCTTAAATCGAGTGTATCATGTACCTCTTGTGGTAAATCAATGGTATACCCTTCAGCGATTTGAAGCACAGGGCCTAAGCGATGAACGAGATTGATTCGTGACATCGTCACGGGCATGTGACCTTTCGTGAGGAAATCAGTTGAATATCCGCCACCTCTAAAATACTCTCTATTTGCTGGACAAAACTTGGTTGCTTTTAGACAGTTTTTAACATCTTCTTCTGTGACGTCCCAATAATGTTTCATCACTGGGTTTCCATGTTGATCCTGCATTTCTCCTGTACCATCGAGTGTCGTTGAACCTGAATTGATTAAATGGATAAATCCATCTTTAGCTATCCCAGAGACTTCATATCCGGTAGCTTGTTTCACGGCTTTTGGACTCCAGTAAGTTCTCACATCAGAAAAAATCGATGCAGTACCGGTTAAAAGATGACCAAATAACATGGGAATGGCATTGAGTGCATCATTTTCTGTAGCAACAATATAAGCTTCTCTGATTCCATTCCAATCAAACGATGAATTTAAAATCGTTTCTAAGAAATCACCATTCGGTAAGAAGTCTGTCCATGCTCTTTGTCCTTGAAAACCTGATGCGATCGCGTTATGACCTTCAGCTTCTTCGGCATAACCCATTTCTTTAAGTTTAGGATTACCAATCATCAAATCACGGACAATGAGCGTCATTTTAACGACTGTTTCCCAATCACTTTGTATTTTTTCTTGAGTATACTTTAAATCAATTCGATTTCGGTCTTCACCGAGTTTACAGTTGGCTAATACCCATGTGAGTGCTTTTTCATATTCGACTTGATCATAGATTTTTAAATCAATTCTTCGTTTAACTTCACTCATATCAACAAATTCATTTCTCATTCCTAAATAGTTTATAAAAACTTCAGGTTGAATGATTGAGCCCGCAATCCCCATCGATACACTACCAATTGATAGATACGATTTATCTTTCATTGTTGCTACTGCAAGTCCTGCTTTTACGAAACGAAGCATTTTTTCTTGAACATCTTCAGGGATACGGTAATCATCTAAGTCCTGAACATGTGAACCATATATTCCAAAAGCGGGGATGCCTAATTGAGCGTGAGCTGATAAAGCTGCTGCTAAATAAACCGCACCAGGTCTTTCTGAGCCATTAAATCCCCAAATAGCTTTGGGACGACTTGGATGAGTATCAATGGTTTCTGTTCCATAACACCACGCTGGAGTAACGGTAAGTGAGACACCGACGTTTTCTAATTGAAAATAATCTTCACAGCGTGCCGCTTCAGCGACTCCACCAATCGTTGATGGCGCAATGACCACTTCCACTTTCTCGCCACTGGGATGTCTTAAATACAGTTCTAAAAAGCGTTTTGTTTCTAACGCAAGTTGCATCGTTTTATCTTCTAAAGATTCACGAATACCTAATCTTCTACCATCGATGGTGGGGCGTATCCCTACCTTAGGTAGTCTTCCATTTAATCGATTCATACGATATACCTTCCTATTTTACTTTTCTTAATGTCATCAGTTTTTCCATGAACTCTTTATGATGGATACCAAAATCATCATGAAGCTTTTTATAAAGCATAAACAATTCCTGATAAATCTGATGATGTTGTGGATTGGGGTTATAGACTTTATCTTCAATTTTACCCATGATATGCGCAGCTTCAGTCAATGAATCATAACCGCCTTCATCACTACCTGCAGCGACACTTGCGAGTATCGCTGATCCTAAAGCGACTGCTTGATCTGAGTGTCCAATATAAATCTTTCTTCCTGTGACATCAGCATAGATTTGCATAAACAAGGAACTTTTCTTCGAAATGCCCCCAGTCGCGTAAAGCTCATCGATCTGGATGCCGTTTGCTTCAAATTGTTCGATAATGACTCTTGCACCAAATGCTGTGGATTCAATGAGTGCACGGTAAATATCTTCTGGTTTCGTGAGTAAATTTAAACCAACAATCACTGACGTTAAGTCTGAATTGGATAAAATCGATCGATTGCCATTCAGCCAATCAAGGGCAATTAATCCTGATTCCCCAGGTTTTAATTGAGATGCTTTTTCATTTAATAAATCATAGATGGATTGATGGTTTCTTTTTGCTTCTTGCATATAACTTTGAGGAATGAAATGTTCAACCCACCATTCTAACCCATTACCCACACACGATTGTCCTGCTTCATAACCGAAAAATCCGGGTATAATGCCATCTTCAACAACACCAGATATCCCTTTGATATTAATTTCTTTTTGACTTAATACCATATGACATGTCGATGTTCCTATTATCATGAGTAGTTTGTTAGCTTCAGTGATACCTAACGCAGGCACTGCACTATGAGCATCAATATAACTGACCGCGACAGGAATTCCTTCTTTTAGACCTAATAAGTTCGCATAGGTTTTTGAGAGTACTCCTGCCTTTTCACCGATAGACTTCACTTCACCAGTAATCTTCTCTTCATATAAATGCTCTAATTTCGGATGTAATGACTTTAAATACTCTTTTGAGGGATAACCTTCTTTTTTGTGCCATAAGGCTTTATAACCCGCTTGACATGAAGACCTTGACTCTTTTCCAATTAATTGGGTGACGATAAAATCCCCACCTTCCATATACCGGTAAGTATTCTCATAAATCAAGGGATCTTCATAAAGGATTTCCATTACTTTAGGGAGTAACCATTCAGAAGAGATTTGATGACCATATCTTGAGATAAAGGGTTCATTGCGGTTAATCGCTAGATTGGTCGCTATGGTTGCGTATGGTTGTGCAGCATGATGTTTCCATAACTTGACGTACGCATGGGCGTTATGTTGATATCTTTTATGTAAACTTAAAGGTAGATACTTATCATCTACGGGTACAATCGTTGAAGCCGTAAAATCAACACCTAAACCAATGATATCTTCTGGATTCACTTTTGCTTGCTTAAGAAGCTGTTTGACACCAGTACTTAGTGAATCCAAATAATCTTTAGCATCTTGTAAAGCATAGTTAATCGGTAGTTTTGCACCCTTTAGATCTTCTTCCATCACTCCACTAGCATAAGAAACGATTTCATGGGCGATTTCTTCACCACTTTTAGCATCTACGAGTAGAAAACGGCTTGATAAGGTCCCAAAATCCATTCCTATCACATATTTTGGCATGTTTTATACGTCTCCTTTTTATTCATAACTATGAAGAAATAGATACTAAGAATGTCATGCATTCCTAGCATCTAATCCTCATCATATGTTTATTTTAATAAAACTTCTAATAAGACTGTTTGATATTTTGGCAACCATAAAGACACTTGAATATAGAACTTGCGTCCCATAAATGCGGTATAAGCACTATGAACAAAGCCTCCATATAAACCTGGATGTTGCATTTGTGAAGTAAGTGGAATAGATTTACCCCATGGTCCTGTTAAATTATCAGCTAATTGCATAATGATTTGTGATCCTTTTAAATAGACTGCCATCCATTGACCAAGATACTCATTAAACATTAAGCTTAATTCACTTACAGGTCCTAAAATAACAGGATAAGGATTTGCTAAAAGCATTTGAAGTCCTTCATCACCTTGAACCCAGTTGTTTTGTCCAACAAGATATTCATAGGCATCTCTATCTTCAAAATCATCTTTATCCACTCTAAATAAGACTGCACTACCACTACGTCCACCAGGTATACCCATGAAATATATGCGATCTGGATCATCTGGATTTTCAAATGGATTGATTTGTCCAAAATTAGGTGCTTCACTCTGACGCCAAATCAAGCTATCTACATCTGTCCAAGATGTTAAGTCTCCACTCGATTTTACTGCTTGATTATAAGTGACTAACCATTCACCTGGGACACCCCAATAACGGATAGACATATAAAAGATATAGGTTATATCACCGATGGTGATACCACCGGTAGGTATTTTTGTTACTTCCCGATTAGGATTATTAGATAATTCATCTGAGATATTTTGGAAATGATCACCTTGTCTAAAAGGTAGAGCTATACCATGAGGTGTCGTGATGACTGAATCAATGATTAAGCCATCTGATAGGTCAAAGTTCGAGTTAGTCGCAATAAAATTAGAAAACCAAAATCCTCCATGCGAACCGACATTACTAAAACTATCGCCATAGAGTAATAACATTTGATTACCTCTAAGGACTGGAATACCTAAATCTGTTCCACCAATACCTGAATTTATTAAAATATCATGATTGGGACTAAGTGGTCCTGTAACATCAGCAACTTCATACACATACTCAATCTCATCGGATAAAGTGAAACTACCAATAGGAGCTTTTGAAACGTGGATGTCAATACGTTTATTTTTATTGAATTTATCTCCAGGCATCATATCGTTCCCATAAGAAATAACTGTATTGGGTATATATTTATTGGTGTGAATGTAAACTTCATTGACTAAAAACTCTCCATTGATCGTTAATTTGGCTTCTATAATATGCATATCCAAAATATCAGGTAAAATCACTTCTTCTGCCTGATTTTGACATGCTAGGAGTAGAAAACTACATCCCATCATTACCATGAAATTTAATGTTTTTTTAAAATACTTCAATGTCTCAAACCTTTCTTTTCATCTTAATAAAGACGACAGAACCTACAGCAGCAACAATCACTAATGGAACGATGACATAGATTAAAACATTATTGTTCTCTTCAACTGCATCTGCTAAAACGGTAATGACGACTTCATCAAAGACGGTATTATCTTGATTTTGAACTCGAATAACTGCTGCACCTTTACCAACCGCTTCAATCACTCCATTTTGATTGACTGTAACGACAGATGTATTACTTGATGACCATGTAATAGGCAAGTTTGCTGCTTCAGTTGGTGAAATTTGAGCTGTTAGAGTCATTTTATCGCCAATTTCAAGTTCTTGATCTGCTTGAGTAATCGTTAATTGTGTAATTGAAACAACAAATTCTTCATCTGATAATGGGAATAAACTCACATTATCAATGTATAAATAATCGGTATCAGCTACTGGCGTAAATAAGAAACGAATACTATTAGTTTTAACTAAAAGTTGAGCATCCACTTGAAGGTCAAGTGTCACATTATACCAATCATTACCAAGACTTGTAATGACTAAAGGCATTTTTAACAATTCTGCGCCTGATGTTAAACTTTCATCAACAACATTTCTTAAGTCGATTTCATAATATTGTTCATTAGATGCACCAACAAATGAAGAGTTGATTGCTGTATATGTATTTCTTGGGTTAGCTGTGACAAGTTTATAATCATAACTTAAGCGAATTAAATCACCAACAGCTAAATCAGGAGGTGACATAACAAATGCACTTGAATATGTTTTCCCTGTTGTTTTACCGATTGCTAAAACTTTAGAACCATCAACACTTAATATTTTCCCTGGACCATCAAGAGGAATTGAACCCCATGCGCCTTCAAGTTGTTGATCAGCGAAAACAGTATTCACTGGGAAAGCTTCAAAATCACCATTTACGATCATATCAGATCCAGTGAAATACTCTGTATCTGGGTCAAAAGGATTATCTGGAATAACTAATACTTCTTTTAAAGATAAGTTATCAATCACCAGTGTTTCAGTACCTTCATAAACGATGGTTATTGCATTAAAAGCTAGATCAGTAATTCGATAGCTTACTTGATAAACACCACTGCTTAGTGTGACAAAATCAGATAAAACACCTGCGTTAACGAGTGAGTAATTACCTACTTCTAATGCACCTTGGTATAACACTAAATCAAGATTAGATCCTACGATACTATCGACTTCAAAATTAAATGTAGTAACGAAAGTTCCATCAAGATCATCTAATTTATAACCTAAGATGCCATTATTATTTAAGACAGCTTCGCCATTACCAACGATACCATTTTGTCCATAAAAACCATAAAGATTAGGTGTTTCATTTAAAACAGCTTGTGGTGCATACTCGAGGAAACCTTCGAAATCTCCACCAACAACAATATTTTCACCTTCGCCATTTAAACGAATATCAATATTATCAATTAAAGCGTAATTAGCAGCACTTGCTCCTGTATTAAACCACATCGCGATACTATCATAAGAACCCGTTGTTGTATTAAATTCAAATTGAACATTATACCAGCCTTCTTTTCCTTCAATAGCGGTTTTAGACTCGTGATTTAAAAAGACGATTTCTAAAGCTGGAGCACCCGCAAATCTCATCCCTAAGTTGTCTGTTGTTCCTTCAACTTTAAAATCGATTGAGATTGTATAAGTACTATTTGTTAGAATTGGAGTGAATCTAAAGAAACTAGACCATCCTTTTCCTTCAACAGTATAACTTAATTTCATAACTGTGTTTTCAGCATCTAGTGGATCAACAACAGCTTTCGCATATGAATCCCAGACACCGCTTCCCCAATTATGAGCTACACCAAAATCTGAGCTGAAAACGGGGTCAGGAAAGTTTATTTCTGTTCCTGTACTAAAATCAAAATCACCATTACTGATTAACTCATCGCCTAAAGTTTCAGCAGCAAAAACAAAGCTTGTTGAAACAGCTAGCATAATCGTTAATAATAAGAATAACGTTACTTTTTTCATATTTTCTCCTCTATTTTAAGGTCTTAATTTGACCTGTTTGCAAATAATAAATTTCATCGATAGGTAATCGATCTTCAACCTTAGGTAAATCAAAAGGTTTATGTGGTTCTGTTTGATACCAATAAGCGGTTGTACTCCAATCATCTGAGCGGTGATTGTTATGTCCGTGTTCAATCGTGACTTTAATCGATTTTTCAAACATGATCGGATCTTGGATGTGATATCTGTAATAGGTAATTCTACCCTTCCAATTTTGATCGCCACCAAGAATTAACCCATGATATGGTGCATGATATTCTTGTCTTGGACACCATGCCATGTTGACATAGTCTTCTGTTCCTGTTCCATGAATATTAGGTGGCCATTTTTCGCCATCGATGAAAATCATGTCATCACCTTCACCTGGCCAGTCCCATAATGCGCTTTTATTCAAATTATGTATATTGATGTTAGCACCGACATAATGACCTTTACCTTCAGCTTCTAAGACCACATAGTTTTCATCACCTGTGGTGTTACTTTTGCCAAAACACCACTCATGATGATCTTTAAGTGTCTCTTCATCAACACCTTGTGTTGGAAATTCTCTTCTAAATTGTGCATGGAAGTAAAGTAGATCTTCAGGTAATGATTCATGTTCTTCATAGTCAATATAGAAATATAAAATCAGTGTTGTTTCACATTCGTTTTTAACTTCAATGCGTGCTGATTTTTTAAATGGCATCAACCACCATGCATTCAGTCCTTTTCCATCTTCAGGACTCATTTGTAGTGGTGCAGAGACGAAATTTTTCGTCATCGCATGTCCCATACCAAAGAAATCTCCAAGTGGTGCTTGAACGGATGCATTTTTTTCATCATCCCAGAAACAGGATAAAACGACTTTTCTTAAACTGTTGGTTTCGGGCTTAAAGCCATCATTCATATGAGTCATCCATATATGGGTAATGATTCCTGGTTTATTTAACTCAGCGATGACTTTAGTTTCACCAGGTTTAATGTAGATACGATCATCATTACCGCCTGTTTTGTCATATGATGATACTCTTTTTCTTTTACTGTTTCTTGGAAAAATTAAATTATCCAATCTGCTTGCTATATTATTGCTCATGATTTCTCCTATTTTATTCCAGAGAGTTGAATACCCTCACGAATATATTTTTGTACAAAGATAAATATAATAAGTGGCACAATGAGTGTGACAAATGAAGCTGCAAGTACCGATCCATACCCAATAACGGTTGAATCACTAAATAGCATACGAATCACTGACATAATTTGATATAAGTCTTTTCGATTTGATGAGATTGTCAGTGTTGGCCATAAATAACTGTTGTAGTAACCCATAAAAATGCTTGCTCCAATGATGACCATTGGTGTTTTTGACATGGGTAGATAAATCATTGTAAACATTTGATAAGTTTTTGCACCATCGATTTTCGCTGCATCATCAATTTCTTTAGGAAATCCTAAATAGAACTGTCTAAAAAAGAAAATGTTATAGGCAGATACAAGACCTGGAATGATTAAGACTCCCATCGTATCAAGCATTTGAAGTCTATTAACGACCCAAATGGATGTTAATAAAATCGTAATCGATGGAATAAACATCGTGGAAATAATCATGACCCATATCGCTTTTTTAAACTTAAAGTGAAGTCTTGCAAATGCAAATGCAGCAAGCATATTTAATGCAAGTGATAAAACAACAGCGATGGATGCGACTAAGGTTGTGATTAACATCGACTTGATAAACTTTATACCAAGTGTTGTATGTTGCAAGTAGAGTAAGCGACTGAAATTATCAATCGTTGGATTTTTAGGAATAAAGCGCCAAGGATATGACCATATTTCAAACTTATCTTTAAACATCGATGGAATCATTAAGAAAATCGGTAAAAAGATAATAATGATAACGAATAAACTAACGGATATGAGGATGATTTTCTGTGTTTTCTTTGACATAGTTACATCTCCCACGCATCTCTTTTTTTTGTTCTCATGAAATAGAAAACTAAAGAGTTGATTAATAAAATCATGATCATAATCAAAATGGATGCTGCTGTGATTTCAGAATCAGAGATGTTTCCATTGGCTCGACTATGAATAAGATAAAGTACCGGTGTCATCGTTTTATTTGCTGGTTGACCGTTAGTCATAATCATCGGTATTTCAAACATTTGAAGATTTCCAACAATTTGAGTCACAATCATCAAGATGAAATAATTTTTCATACATGGAATGGTGATAAACAGTGTAGATTGAAACATATTCGCTCCATCAACTTTAGCTGCTTCAAAATAATCCTTTGGAATATTAATAATCCCTGCATACATGACTAATGTATAATATCCAAAACCAATCCAAATTGATGGGACAATGATGCTAATCGGTGACCAAAATGGATCATTATTAAATGGGATAGGATCAATATCCATACTTCCAAGTAAAGAGTTAATGATTCCACCATTATAGGTTGTCATAAGTGTAAAGATGACAGCTACAACAATCCCTGAAATTAAATGGGGTAAATAAATGATTGTTCTTGAAAATACACCTATTTTTCCTGTTAGCTTAGTTAAAAGATTAGCAAACAAAAACGATAGTATAATTTGTAAAAAGGTAATAATAAATGAGAAAACTAAAACATTTCTAAAACTTTGAAAAAAGATTTCATTTCTTAATATGGATATATAATTATTGAACATGACGAAATCATTTGCTTGACCATATCGATAATCGAAGAAACTTCGATAAACTGCTAATAGCAAAGGTAAAATCACAAAGATAAAAAGTAATATGAGCGAAGGGAGTATAAATAAATATGCTGAACGGGATTCATATTTGTTAAACGTTTTTTTCATGGATTAAGAACCTAATTTCTAGGGTTATTGTTTGCTAATTTTGAATTTGTGATAATCCCCATAATCGTGCTATTGGCTTTGTTAATTTCACTTGAAACAGTATTACCTAAAGCAACATTCTCTAACATGGAGGAAACCGATATAGAAATATCCCAAGGATAAATAGGCTCTAGGGGAGCTATAGCTGCTACTTCAGATAATACTTGAATCCATGCTGATGGCACTTCTGTTTGTGATTGCAGCTCGCTTAAAATTCGATTTTGAACTGAAATCCTTGGTGATGTTTTAGAGTAATTTGCACCACGGAAATATTCGAGTGGTACTTCAGCATCACCTGCAACTAAGTATTCTAATACTTTTGCTGCTGCTTCTTTGTTTGTTGATGATTCTGATATGACATAAGTCCATCCACCATTCGTTGCTGTTGGTGTGTTTGGATTTCCATTAAATGTTGGAAGTGTTGTTACACCTACTTGATCGATTAAATGTGGATATTCTTTAATGATTGTAGCAATTGACCAGCTACCTGCTGTGGTCATAACAAGTTTATTAAGCATAAGGTCATTAATAATCTCTGTATATTCACCTGAACTTAGTGGAACATAGAGATTACCATAAAGTGTTTTAAAGAGATTAGCAAGGTCAGTGTAACCACTATGTGTTAATCTTGACTCTGTCCAATCATCACTAATAGCAAAACCACCTGATGCAGCATATTGCATACCCCATGATCCCCATCCAAGTCCAATACCTTTTGGAACATCAAATGGGAAAATACCTCGAACATTATTAGATGTGAGATTTGACTTAATGGTTTGTAGTAAGACAATAAATTCACTCCAAGTATTTGGAACGACAGTCGTTTGTCCATATTGTTGTAATAAGTCTTTTCGATAAAATAATAAAGACGATGGTTCAGTTAAAATAGGATATGCATAAAATTTATTATCATATCTAACACCAGGAATCACAGATTCTTGTAAATCAAGAAAGGCGGATGGCTCGAGGAGTTCAGTTAAATCTGCGACATATCCATTTTGAATTTCTTTATAGAGGTTTCCATATGAAACCATATAAATATCTGGCTCATTATTGGTTTCTCTTGCAGTACGTATTAAATCTTCAAATGATGTTCCTTCAATATAGACTTGTTCTAGTTGAATACCATCATCTAAGATATCATTAAAGTCCATACGTTGTTTTATGTTGAGTTGATTATTCCATTCTTCAAAATCGTTGACCCACATCGTTACTTTTGTTGCACCTTCTTCAAATTTCTCGACACGATCATTGATGAATATATCTGATGGTGGTTTACATGCGAATGCAGAAAGAGCGAGTAGTACTGAGGTTAAGAGATAAACTGTTTTTTTCATAAATTTATTCCTCCTTGTTATGTAAAATTTATCATAAAAACGCTTTCAAAAAAATCGTAAAAAAATTGATGCACTTAACAAATATTGTGATGCACCAATTTTGATATGATTATTTATCTTGTTTAACAGTTGCTCGTTTGTGATAGATAATCGGTGAGTTCCCGTCTATTTTTTTAAACCATCTAGAAAATGATTGAGGAGAGTCAAAATTCATCTGGTAAGCGATTTCTTTAATGGATTTGGTTGTATAAAGTAAGTATTTTTTAGCATGATTGTACTTTAATCGATGAAAATAACTGATCGGTGTATATCCAAAACGTTCATTAAAAAGTCGATTTAAGTTCCATTTTCCCATTTGAGCTTGATTTGCTAAATCATCTAGGCTTAAATTTTCATCGACATTTCTTTCCATAAAAATGATTAACTCATTCAATTTGTTTGCATATATTGAGAATTCATCCACTTTTCCTAAGTGATAATCTCTCAGAATCGCTCCTATGAGTTGTGTCATTAAACCTTTTAAAATGTATCCCGAATGATTAACTTTATAGGTGTATTCTTCAATGATTTGATAGAGGATATCTTTGACAATATATGGTTTTTGTAAATGGATGACATCTGGTAAATCGATATTATTTTCTTTAAAATAATCGGAACGAAAATATGATATTTCTTTGCTTGACATGTGTTCTCTTTGTTTCATAGATATTTGAACTAGCTCATTATCTGGATGTTGGAAAAAGTCAAAATGCACATGAGGTTGTTCACAATCTTCTTCATGCCACTCGATTTTGTGGTAAACATTGGGTCTTAAAATCACGCAATCATTTTCTTTAACAATGTAAACATTATCTTTTATTGTTATCTTCATCTGTCCACTATTAATAAATATGATTTCATGGTCCCATATCGATCTTTCAATATAATATCCTTTTATATATCGATGAAACATTGCAAATCTTACATAAGGACTTATTGGACTTAGCATATAAACCTACTTTCTGCTTTCTATTTAAGAACTCAATTTAATTGAATATTATTTTGTAAAATTGACACTACCTCCAAAAATGCTATTTTCATGAGATTTTTTAAGTTTAATTAAGATTGTTATGACATTATTCTATCGACTATAAAATGAGTCACCTTTCAGCAAATAACAAAATAATCCAATGATTACATTAAAAATTTGTTAGGATTAAAAAGATTCAATTGACTTTTGCTGGAATCTCATCATCAGATTTTTATACTCATAAATTCTTTTAACAACCATTCAGATTTCTGATGATAATAAATTAGTTCTATGATCTTCTAAATTTCAACATTAAAAACTTGACAACATAGTTGATGGTAATAAGAAAAGATAACAATAACATTAAAAAACCCAAAATAGAAACTACTATCTGACCCTTGTTTATATTATTCGTGATTTGAGATAATATATAGCATACAATCATTATTATATTGGCATAAAATCGTATTTTTTTCATCATTATCTACCTCGAATTTTGTTCGATTAGACTCAACTGATGATTGATATTATGATATGCATCATTTGCTTGCTTTGAGAGGTCTGAGGAACTCTTGGTCATCGCAAACCTTAATCCTTCAATTGCATCAATTTTTTCTTGATTTAGTACTGTGAGTTGCGACTCCATCAAATCTAAACGATGGTTTATAAACTGACCCATATAATTTACTCTTTGTTCAATAGTGTTCAAACGATTATTTATATGCTGTTCTAGTCGTCTAAATCCTTGTCTTAATGCTTGCTCTATTTGATTTCCCATTTGATTGATTGTTGTAATCAATTGATTATGGCGAACCCAATGATCTATCTCGTTTAGTGCTTCTTTGATTTCATTTGCACGGCCTGTCTCAAATAAATATACGATTAAATCTAGATATTGCCAATCCAAGGGATGTATAAAACTATCATACTGGGAATGTGTTTGTTTATAAATCTCTTTTTTAAGAATAATGAGTTCTTTTATTCTCTTTGCTAATCTATCTGTTTTAAGATATAGATCTTTGATTTGTCTTTCTGAATTTTCTTTACCTTTCTTGACTAACTCCAAATACTTTGCACTCGATCGAATCATAGAAATCTTTTCATTATATTCACTCTGCAATTCGCCCTTTTTCATCTCATATTTACGCTTATATTCAATTTCCGATTGATGTATGTACTTGAAATTTAGCTTCAAAATTGTTGAAACTATAATTTGGATGCTAACTACTACATACATAAATAGAATTATCATAGCACTTGTAAAATACTCTTGATTAATCATCGAACTAAGTAGTGTAATCATGTTATATCCTGATTGAGAACCTGACATGAGCATTGACATAAACAGAAAAAGCAACAAAAAACTCATGAGAAGAAAAATAAGAATGGCTAATATAATTTTGTAAATCATTTTTCGCTTTTTTTGATTATTTTCAATGTATCTCTCTTCATACATAACTTTTTGAAAAGCATTATTAGCTATTCGTTCCTGGCTCATCATTGAATTCAAATATGCATTTTTAATATTATCCAAATAATTCTCAGCTTCTTCATGACTTCTACTAGAAATTCTTGAAGCTTCTATTCTCTCGTTTTCTTTTAAATACTTGAACTCTTTTTGATTTGTTTCAATTTGCTGATTTATCAAAACAATCATACCTAATCTTGATTTCAAATTGTAAATTTTTGATAATGTCTCATTTTTGTCCATTTGCACGCCCCTCAAATCGTGGTAATTATAACTTATTGATATTAATTATAGCATGTATTATACATAAGTAGATAGTATGGTTATATAAATCAATGCTCTATTTTCAACACTTCGGATGAAAAATCCATCTTGGAAGAATGAGTATGATTGAGTATATGATACATTGTCAAATCTAGAATCCTTTATAGAAACATTTAATGCATCTGTTGAAAGATTGGGGTTTTGCAAATACAAGATAATATGTTAGTTCTTTAAGATCAAATAAGTATTTCATATGGTGTTTATAGATTGCATAAACATTCCAATGAAATCAGTTAACAGAAATTAAGTTCAACACAAAGAAATGCTTAAGGATATAATTAACAAAAAAGATGGTCGTTCAGGTTTTGAACGACCATCTTATGATACTTCTATCTAAGTGCAAGATTTTTTATATGCATTCGATTAATCTCTACATAAACTGACATCACTATTCAAACTTTTATATGAATAAAGACACTTCAATTATTGCTTTCTATTAGATGCTAATTTATATACAACAAATTCAATAATCATACCATAAACTATGCCAGCAATAAAGCCAATGATATCACTAAAACCAGTCGCACTATAAAAAGCAAATGAAACGATGGTTCCAATGATAAGACCTCTTATTAAGGCTTTTCTTAATGATATCGTACTTAATAATCCGATAATGATACCCATTAAGAATCGATTATACCAAAAAGCAAATAAATATACTGAATCTTTTTCAAATCCTGATCTTAGTTGTGCTCCTATAATGCATACTAAACCTAAAATAGAACCCATCATGACACTGATAATGAAACGCTTTTTATTTATCATATAAGGATGTCCTTTCTCTTACAATCGAGATATAATTGCTTTGGCACACTTATAGCCTGTTGATAAAGCTAATGTTATATTAAATCCACCAATAGGTCCATGTATATCGACAGTCTCTCCAATAAAATAAATCCCCTTAACTTTTTTAGATTCCATTGAAGAGGGATTAAGCTCACTTGTAAGTATTCCTCCACGATTGACATATGCTTTCTCTTTATCTTCAACTCGATCAATGGATATGGTGAAATTGAGAAGCATATCTATGATTGAGTTTATATCCTTTTTTGAGACTTCGTTAATGTTTTTAGGTGATATACCTCGTTTTTCTAAAATAATTTTTGCTAGTCTTTTTGTAGCTAAGTCTTCTAGTATTTTATAGATTTGTGAGTTATCTTTTTTTGCTTTTTCGAATATCTTTATGATTTCTTGTTCAGAAAATTGAGTTAATCCAAATGACAAATATGTGTCTCCTTTTAGTAACTGGTCATAGATAAACTCTGATAGATGTAAAATAACAGGACCACTTAACCCAAAGTGTGTAAAGAGTAAATCTCCTTGGTAAGAGATTTTAGTGTCTTTGATTGTTACTTTAGTATTTTTTATTGATACGCCTTGAAGTAGAGCATATTCCTTTGAGACTTGTTTCGAATAAACAACTGTTTCAGCTGGTGTAAAGGGAGTCGATGCAATTTCTAAATATTTAGCAAAAATGAGTCCGTCACCGTTACTACCTGTTGATGGATAACTATTTGATCCAGTAGCAACGACCACATGTTTTGTTTGAAATGTGCTCTGATTTGTTTTAATCAAAAATCCATACTCCGCTTGATGAATCTCTTTTACAAACTGTCTACATAATAAATGCTCTTTGTTAATGTTACTTAATAATGCGTCAAGAACACTCGAACTTTTTTCTGTTTCAGGAAAATACTTAAACTGGTCTTCTAAGATAAGATTTAATCCTCTTTGTTTGAAAAAATCGATAACTTCTTTTGGTCCAAACTCAGATAGTGTAGTGCACAAAAAGCTTTTATGAGGTATGGTCAAATGAGCTATAAACTCATCAACATTGTAGAGGTTAGTGACATTACATCTTCTTCCACCTGTGATGAGAAGTTTTTTCCCTGGTTTTTCATTTTTTTCAAGCAACACATAATTGATATGATGTTGTTCAAATATATTAGCTGCCATGAGCCCAGCAGGACCACCACCGATTACTATCACATCATATATCATACTTATCTCCCTGTTTATATCTAATTCTATTATACACATTTGTCTATATGATTGTGGCTTACATCTTGATTAGTTTTTATCAATATAAAAAATCAAATTTTAAATAAGTTTCATATTAATCGTAACACTTTTATTAGCTGTTTAGGTGTTCTTAGGTATATTAATGATTTATTTAAAAAATAGCTATATATATAACTAATAGGTCTGATACAAGTGCAAAGTTGTATCAAACCTATGCTTCTTATATATCTAAGGTAAAGAGTTATAATACAAGGTATTTAAATAATTGAATGGCAGTTGATGATTTACTAACTACAAGATAACATATGTGATACCATCATTCATTTTTCTATAGTCTGAATCATCTTTCAGCAAATGGTTATATAGTCGAATAATTTCATCAAAACCCATGGGAGATTCAAAGGCTTCTCCAGGTATATAGGCTTTAATTTCACTTTTGGATGTTCAATCTCTTAAAGACTTTCTAACAGCAACTCTGATTGATCCACCAATACCTGTTGATCCATAACCATGAAGTATTTTAATGACTTTATATTTTTGTTGTTTTGCCTCTCTAATGGCATCAGCAAGCCTTTTAACTGCTTCTAGAACAGTAGGCATATCGCTTTTTATATCATATGTTTTCACAAACAGGATACCTCATCTCTTCTATTGAATTATTATTGATATAGTCGATTATATTCTTGTTTCATTATACCATTCTTCATATAAAAATCTATCCAAAGTTTGCTAAAAACATATCTAGAAAAATTAGTATTTAATGATTATTTCATATCCTTGATATGTGGTAAATTGCCATATTGAATCATAGTTTTGTAATTAGAAATTTTTATATATTTTATATTCTGAAACTTAGCATGTGCTAAAAAAGGCAGTTTAGAATTATCCATAGAATTTACTACTTATAACTGCATACAAATTGTTAATAATTAAATACAAATATTTGTTTTATCATTGTAATCAATTTATAAAATCTTTCTCTATCATCTTCACTGAAAACCTTTATGATATCTGATTTTCTCTTATACTCTCCACGAGCGAATTTTTTTAGTTTATAAATGATGCTAAAAACAGTATACCTTTCACCCTCATGGGTATTAATGTACCACTCAAGGTATTGATCTAAGTGTTCAAAAATGTACTTTTCTCCATATAAATAACTTGAAATTGATTTATATAAGATTAACAAATCTGTATCTCTTATGAGTTCATTTTCAATAATCATATCGATATATTTGACTGTCTGATCATAATAACCAGCAATAATCGATCTTTCTATACAATCTTCAATCATGATTGGTAATTTCTTCTCAATAATAATATAGAGATTAATGTTAGCTTGTTCCTTATATTTATGCATTTCATTGGCAAAAAATTCTAAACCTTTTTTTGAAACAACCCATCCGCCATTCATAATCATATATGATGATACTATAAATTTGAAGCTAGGTTCTAAATTTTCATAATAATAATCAAAGAATTTAACTGCTTTTTGTAAGTTTTTACTTAATCCCCTTAAATCAAAAATGTTATCTACATAATTGTTTAATATGTTTGCAAAAAAATGAACTATTTCAAAAGGTGTATTAACAGATTTACATTCATAATCACTCATCCATATAAGTCTTTCAGTTATTCGCTCATCAGTCGTAATTAAAACATCATATTTTCTCATTAATCTATCTATAGCTTCTTGATAATATTTAACATTGTAGTCACAGTAAGCTATTGATAGATACAATCCTTTTAGTATCTGATCAGCAATCTGTGGATTTTTTAAGTAACCATCTTGTTTGGCAGTATTTAATTCTCTTATTGAGATACCACATAATGAAGCAAAATATTTATCATTTGGTGAGTGCTCAATTATATGAAAGGTTATCCATTTTTGAATGTAATTGTCATTAATCAAATCCAATACTCTTATGTCAAAATATTTGATACTAACACCTCGCTTGGTTATTTTTAAATATCAAGTTGAATTACATCAGTTTGTCCAAAATATTTAATTTTCAAAGATCACTGATTTTTTATTTCTTTTTCTTATTGTATTTTTCTTCTATTTTTTCTTTCCAATTATCATTTATCTTGTTTTCAAATCTAAACTGTTTGATGGTTTCGTCAATCACTTCGAAATTATGTCTCGTATTTAACATGCTTGGAATATAGTTTGATGCTCTAGTTTTATGTATACCCATTTGTTCAGCAACACTGATCGCATCCATGTTTGCACCTAAGAAAATAAACTCCCATCCAAAATCATTTTTTTCGAGTTCAATCATTCGTTTAATACTTGCATAATCGTATTCCTTACTTGCATTTTCCATCCCATCAGTAATGATAACAAATAGTGTTTTTTCTGGCTTTTCACTTGTATCAAGTTTACGATGTATCGTTGATATCTTTTGAATGGATCTACCAATCGCATCTAGTAAAGCTGTTGTTCCTCTCACATAGTAATCATTTTTATTCATTTCTTTGATTTCACATAAATTCATTCTATTATGAAGAACTTCAAATTGATCATCAAATAAAACTGTTGAAACAACACATGGAGATTCGATCTTTTTTTGTTTTTCAATCATCTCATTAAACCCACCAATCGTATCTGTTTCAAGACCTCTCATCGAACCACTTCGATCTAAAATAAAAACCAATTCTGTATCATATTTCATAACATTCACCCTTTCTTTGGTTTCATGTTATCAAACTTAGAATTGGTTTAGGTCAACTGCTAGGCGACAATTAAATGGTTCCTAATTGTTTTTGATCGTATTCGTATAGAACAAGATTGATTTCATAAATATCATACATTTCAACTTCGATAAAGTATTTAATAATTAAGTCAAAGTAGTTACTTTGGGATAGAGCATAACCACAAGATTGCAAAAGATCATTGGTTTCATCTAGATTGAGTTTTAGACCTATAGCAAGTGCTATGGCTGTTTCTTTTTTAGGTTGATATTGATCATCACTTCTAATCTTTGAAAAATGTTGTCTTGTCATATTAGCATTCTTGTAGACTTCAACTTCATCGAGTCTTTTTTGTTTAATAAATCTAAAAAGCTTTTGAGTAAATGTTTCTTTTATTTCTTTTAATGTGTCATTTAAATCGCGTGCTTTCCGTCTTACAGCATAATTTACATCTGGTTCAAAGTAACTTGCACTTATAGAATTTTCTTCATAGAAATTGTAATTAATGTAAGATTTGACATCTTTAAAAAGCTTTGTTGAATATGCAAATGATTCATCATCATATACAACAAGATATATGGTCATTTCATGTTCATTTAGGAAGTTCTTTATGGTTGATATGGCTATATCAAGTGCTTTATCCTTTGGATAACCAAAATGACCAGATGAAATGAGAGGAAATGCTAATGATAAAAGATCATGAGAAAAAGCTATATCAAGACATGCTTTATAGGTGTTTATTAGTTCTCTTCTTTCATGGTGTTTCCCATCAATATATTTGGGACCAACCGTGTGAATAACATACTTTGATGCAAGATTATAACCTTTTGTTAAAACAGCATGTGAGGTTTTTATAAACCCAAAAGCCTTCCGTTCTTCTAGAAGTTTTTCACCAGCTACTTCATGAATATAATAGTCAGTTGATCCACCTATGATTGGTTCAGATTGGGTTGGATTGACAATCGCATCTACTTCCATTTTTGTTATATCTTGTCTAATAATATAAAATGGCATTTATTAGTCTCCTAATATAATAAATAGTAATCTAATTAATTATTTGTTACTAAAGAAATCATCTAGTAACTTAGAAAAAGCTAAAAGTATATTTTCTTTGTCTCTAGCATGCTTTTTAATATATTGAATATCATTTTTTAAAGAAAGTATGTCCTCAAGCATGTTTTCTTCTGACTCATTTAATCGTAAAATCATGCGTTCTTGAATACTAGAAATCTTATTTTCCGCAATTTGGTCACATTTCTTGTATAATTCTTCAAGAATATATGATAGTTTATCTTTGTTTATCATTATTTTATCCTGCGAAATTTGATTTCTCAACATATTCAAATTGTCACCATCAATTGTCTCCCATTCAATTCTACCATTAGTAATTGAACCTAGTACAATTGATGATGCAGGTGAAGGCTTATCAAATTTATAGTCAGTTGTGAATTTGAAATCTTGTATGATTCCCTTAGACATTAGAGAATTTCGTAAATTGTCATACTTAGTATTTTTGAAATGAGTTTTCACTGTTTGTGAAATGCATGATCCTTTTTTTACTGTTACAGAACCACTACTAATGTCATATACCCCTTTAGAATTCAAATTATTGCGTTTTATAAAAACTTCAATCATTACAATTACACCTCTTTTCACTATCATTATACTACAATAATACTATATGTCAACTATATTTTACACTAATATACTATATAGTGAACCAATAGTAGATGAAAGGGGCTCGTTTTCTAGTATTTAATAATAACCGTTCTTTACTTGAGTGATTTTCCACCATTGGATTTTTGACTTGATGAATTTGTTGATTGCTTAATCCGATATTTCGGCTGTTCTAGAAGCTCTTTTTTACCTTTTAAAAATTGAAGTATCTGGTTATTCTCTTTTGTAATTTTCAACAAATCTTCATATTTTTCAATTTCTATAGTTGCTGCAAATAATTGACTTGCTTGCGAAAACCTCTTTTGTGCAGTTTGTTGGTTCTTCTCAGCTTCTTTAATTAGTTTCAATAATTTTTCGTCTAATTTCTGTAGTGTAGTTCTTGTTGATTGAATTGTATTCTCAAAATTATTCATTTTCACTTGAAAATTACTAATATTTTCACTTAACTGATGTTCAACTATGTCATAATTTGATAAAGCTTTGTCAATAGATGATATATCTTCAATCATTTTTTGAAGACTTTTTTTACTATTCTCTCTTAGATCAGCCATTTTGCTAGACCCAATTGTTGACATGTATTTATCAATTATCTCTTGTGTATTCGATTTAAACTGATCCACTATTCCAGTTAATGAGGTAAGTTTATCAATGGTGCGATTTAAAGCCTCGTATGCCTCTTCAATATTCTTAGCTAATACTTCGATATTCATATAATAACTCCTCTATTTTCTTATTTACTGCTTTTTCTTTAATTCTAGTGCTGATTCGTATTGTTCTAGATAACAAATCATCATAATTGTTATCATCCTTGAATTCATTGACCAAATCAATCATTGAACGTTTATTCAATAATAGCTCAATTTGTGTTTCATCTAGAAATTTATATTGAAATCCTATGAGAATATGATGCAATAATGATTCTTTTGGATTAGTGAATTTAAATGCATATTGTCGATGTTCATTAAAGCGATAAAGAATTTTCACTCCATCAAAAAATTTTCCTAGTTTAATAAGTTGGTACCCAAAGCAGATTAAAGCATTTTTTCGATCGCTAATTCGTAGGTAGTTATAACGAGCTCTTTCATAATCTTCCATTTGAAAGAACTCTTCTGCTTGTTCAATAATTTGCTCTTTAGATATCGATTCATCTGGATCCAATACTCTAATAATTTCAGAATTAACCATATCAAAATATGGAAAAAGCTGTTTTAGAATTAATAAATCTTTATTATCTTCAAATAAATATAAATTTCTTTTAGCACGTGTAATAGCAACATATAACAAATTGAAATAATATTGAAAATGAATTGACGCATCTTTTTTCGTAGATTTCATAATAATTTGCCACTCATCACTAAAATCTGAAAGAATATTATATATAACAACTTTGTCAAATTCCTGTCCTTTTGCTTCTTGAACAGTAAATATGTGATATGTTTCTTCTTTTTTAAGATTCATTTTTCTAATAAGAGCTTTTTTTGATTCGTCATTGGAAACAATAATAGCAACCTTTACAGCGTTTTTCCATGAGCTTAACGCTTCAAATAATAAGTTTTCTGATGTATCAATGTATGCAGGTAAACCTTCAGATGATTCTAATCTTCTGCTTATTTCTACAATATCGTCTGTGTAAGTTCCTAAAATAGTCTGTCTAATGTCAATGATTTTATTAGCTATTTCAACAATACTTTGACTATTTCTATAATTTTCGTTGAGTGTTAAAACATTATCTCTATCCCATGGTATATTCTTTCTGTTTCTGAGCATAAGTCCTATTCTACCTTTGTGAAAAAAGGTAGGATTAATAACTTGTGAAACATCACCACTTAAAAAAACATTATCTTTATACCGGACAAGACTAACTAACATATATATCTGCATTTCTGACAAATCTTGAACTTCATCAACTAACACATAATCTAATAGATAGGGATTTAGAGTATAGTTTTTTAAAATACAAAGTCTTGATAAGTCATTATCATCAAAGAGATGAGATGAATCTAAATGTTTTTGATAGACATTAGCAACAAACTCATAGATTTTATTTCTTTGATCTTTAGAAAACCGAGAATATTCATCTTTTAAGTTCAAATATGTGTATTTATCGATCATAGGATGATCAAAATCATGATGAAAAAACTTATTCACTAATTCTGGATAATGATTTACATAATCAAATAATTCTTTACTTTTAACTATATAAAGTGTGTTTTTAAAATGTTTGTCTGGCTCAACATAACCTTTTTTTATTACTTCTTCAAATTGTTTATTATTAAAGATTTGATCAGCATTTTTAATCTCTAGGATTCTATAAAATTCATTTCCTATGAAGCCTTTGAGTAAACCTCGAATCTCAATCCACAAATTGATAATACCTATTTCTTCGATCCACTTAAATCTTTGTTTTATTTTATCTTCCCTTATCCACTCTTTATATCTTTCAAAATTAAAATAATCTGTCATTTTTAATGATAAAAAGTTTAAGCAAAACTCATGTATGGTATAAAATGATGTTTTACCTTTTATTAATGGTGATGAACTATACTTACTAAATATATTTTCTGCTATTGTTCTTAATGGATTAGTAAATGTGAAGTATCCCTGGTTTATACTAGAATGGGCGTTATAAAGAGATTTGCTAATCTCAACTAAAGTCTTTCCACTACCAGCACAACCTAATAGTAAAACTGGTTTCTTTTGATGAATGGCTTGATATTGTTTTTCACTTGGTTTATATACATATCTACTATCATCATCTAACAAAAGTTTTAAGAAATCTTGATCTGCTATTTCTGGATAAACATATATTGTTCTCATATATTCTTGACCCAATATATCATCAATATGTGTGTCATCTGCAGTTGCATCATCAAGTTCCAAAAATTTAGTGTAGTCTATGAAGGCTTTATCCAATCTTCTTCCTATTTCGCCTTGTTCATCATGAGAAGCAATTTGTAGTAAAACAATGCCTGGTTCATTAAGAAATATCTGATCATCATTTTCTTCATATTTTATAAGACATCGTGCAGCATCAGAGGTGTTGAGATCAAATTTGAATATAGATTTTGTTCCATTCATTTTTTTAATTGAGTATTTTTGAATGATATATGGTGATAAAATGTTCTTTTCTTTAAGAACATCTTTAGCAAAATCTAGAACTCGCATGTAATAAACATCGTGTTTATTTTTAGGAATACCTTTAAATAAATAATCTCTATTGTATATTAGTCTCAAAAAATTCTCTCCTTAAGAAAAAATGAAATAAATATGTAAACTAAGTATAAAACGAATAAAACTTTGCAGTCATTAGTGTTGGAATCTTGATAATTTTAATACATGTTTGATATTAGCTCTTTAACCAGGTTTTTTGCTCTGACTTCAATAAAGCGAATATATTCATCATATTCAATGTTTTTTAAATCTTTTGCTATTTCATTTGCAGTTGGATAAAAATAGATGTTTTCCATAGGAACCTTAGTATTAAATAGATAGGAATTTTTATAATCTGAATACTCTTTAAGTATAAAATAAACATTACCGATATGTCCCACTGGAACATTATTATTTGATTTAGGAATATTATCTTTCGGAACTACATAAGTTGGTATAAAATTTTGAGGATATTCAGGATTTAAATAGCCTGATAAAATAAAAGACATGACAAGTTTCGTATCAGATGAAATTGTTTTGGATGATTTGTTGAGTTGAGTCTCAACCCAATCTAAAAGTTGCAATTCTAACATGTCTTGGTTAACTGGTAGAATATATCTATTGTTCTCTAAATCTGAAGTAATAACTTCATATAATTTGCCATCTCCAGAACCAGCCCAATAGTTTCTTAGAATATCAAACAAGAAACGATATGGCATGAACTTAATAAATTTACCTTGATAATCTTTTGTTTCTGGATTATCAATTACTTCCAGTGTTCTTATGTCTATTGTATAGTGAATCTTGAACCACGTGTATACTATGGATAGAACTTGTGACTCAATATATTTAGTAAAGTTCATTATATACGGTGATAAAATTTTTTCAACGTCTGTAAAACAAGATTCAATTATTGAAGTAAATCTAGACAAATATGATGGTTTTGTTTTCTCATTGATATACTGGTTTAAATCTTTTACGTCCTTAAGATGCAAACCCAAAAAAGTTGCTAAAGCTGAAAATCCAATTGACTCAGTATTATCGTATTTAACACTTGTCTTACCCATTAATTGATCAGAGTTTTTAGTTATTATTTTTCCAATTGCATAAGCATATTCATACAATGTTACTGTTCTTTTAGCTTCAATCTCGCCTTCAACATAGTTTTCTATAGAAAGATCTGTTTTTTCTATTAACGTTTGATACTTTTTCTCTACTTCCTTAGCAATTTTTAGATTTACATTTTGTAGCAAAATAGAGTTCCAACTTGAAGAAAACACTTCATATTTTGTTAATTTAGTTCCCCCTGTATTAAGTTTTTGGAATATTTCTGGAAGTTCTGATGTATCTCCATCAAAAATAATAGCAGGAACATTTAAGTATTCAATAGATATTTCATCTTTGAATTTTGTCCAAAAAGATACGAGTAATCGATATATTTGATAACTTTCTTGTGTATTTGCTAATAAAGGATATATTTTTTCAATACTTTTTAGCACACTATCTTCAAACACACTATTTCTATGTAATTGATCTTTGTTTTCCTTAACTGCTATAAGTATTATCTCATCTAGTTGATTATACAAGTGTTCTTTAGATGAGTCAGAATATTCTGTAGAAATGATTTCAACAACCTTTTGTAGTTCTTCATGATCTTCACATGAAATGGATCGATATTGAAAAGGATCTTCATAGAAACTTCTTAAAGTAGTGAAACGTTGAAGTCCATCAATGATGATTAACTTTTTTGATTTTATATCATCATGCAATAAAAGGACACCAAAAGGATTACCCTCAAGTGCACTATCAATGAATTTTTCTTTCTGCTCTCTTTTCCATACTAAGCTTCTTTGAAATTGAGGAATTGAAACTGTATCTTTTAATTGTGAAAATGTATACTCTTTGAACCTGTATTTACTGCTTCTCATATAATACCTCCATTGTATTTACTATAGATAAAAGTAAGTTGTTTAGATTATTAACTATCTGTGAAGTCAAACAAGTCATATGATTTACTCATCAAAAATTTATAAACATCTTTAAAGCTATCAATATCATGCATGTATTCATCTAACAAATTCATTCTATGGAGAAGAACAAACAATGCACATGACCTTGCTTGTGAACTAATTTGCTTTGTTTGATTGAACTCAATATCAGTAAAACAATCATAATTGAGTAGTTTGCTTGATAACATTTCATTACCTTTCAAAGCACCTATGTAGAGATAATCATAAAACATGGATTTTGGATTTAAATCAACTATCTTTCCGAAAAAATTAAAATGTGTTAATGTAACATTATTATTGTGCTGATATTCTCTAATTACCTTTTTCGCTTCTAATGGTGATTTATGAAGGAGCTCGGGAAATTGTATATTATGATTAAAAACTTTTGAGGATTGATATAATGACTCAACACTATACTTTCCGTTGAATTTTAAGTTAAAAGCAGATAAATCATTACCTAGTGTATTATTTGACTTTCGTGATACTTCTAAAATTTTGACTTTTTCACTCTCTAGATCAGAGATTTTTCTATGAAATGACTCAATAGTTTTTTGCTTTTGATGTAAAGAAAATCCTGAATAAAAATCAAATTCAGCAATTTTTTCATATATCAACTGATTTTTTATAAGGAAGTACAATCTCCTTGCTTGAGGTGTTTTTTTATTCATACTCTTCATCCTTTATAGATCTTGTCATTTCTTCATCGAGAAATATATACTTAGGTGGAATCGAATCAAATATAATAACTTCTGCTTGAGGAGATGTGGTTTGAAACACGGATTTCCCAACCCTATCAAAATATTGTGGTAGATATTCATTAAATTGACGGTTATATGTTTCTATTCTCAAACTTTCTTTAAACATTATCTCTATATCAAAAGTACTACTACTCGATTGATTAGCAGCTGCATTATGATCAAAATATATTCTAAATTTAGGAATATCTGGAAACAAATCATACAATATAGCTGGGTTTATATAAAGTACTTCATATTCACTATATACTCTACCATATGAATATGCAGAAATTAGTCTTCTATTTGGATTTTCTAAAGTACAACAAATTCCATCTTTGTAATTATCTAATCTCTGGTCATCGTTATTATGGTAAGGTATATTTCGTCTTATTAACTCTGCAATACTTAACAAACCATATCTTTTAATATTTCTCAAATTATTCGAGTTAGTAAAATGTACTAATCTTCTAACTCGAAACGAAGTGTTTGCTTTGAAAAATGCGTGTGTGAATTGATCTATTGAACACTTCCCAAGATATCTATTATCTGAATTAAAAAATAAATTATCCCCTAGTTCAACATTAGTTGAAACCGGAATTCTTCTTGATAAATTATCTTTATTTACCACTATATTAATACCTTCACATCCAGGTATATTATTGTATATTTTACTTACAACAAATCTATGTATTGCCATGTTATCCTCCCCGATTAATGGACTTCAAGTATATATTACTACAACATAGTCATGTTTTTAGTATTATTCTAAATATGTAACACTATACAAAATTCTAAAGACATATAAATATCTTATTCTTATCATGATGCCATCAAATTCATAATTTTTAATCAATTAATGTACTTTATTCAATCTTTCTTAACTTACTAAGTATCTTAACCATAGCCCAAGTATCTTGCTTACAATACTCCAACATATTGTAATAAGTTTTCAGTCTTTCTGATTCAGTTTGGTATGGTATTAGGAAATAAGCTATTTGTGCTTGTTGACCATTTTGAACTTCCTTTAATTTTTTATAATCTAATTCTGGAACAAATATTGGCAAGACTTGTTTTATAGAATATGATCTTTGTAGTGATTCATCATAAAAAACAAGCGTATCAATTCTATCCTTATCAAAATCTAAGTCTTTATAAAAATCTTCGTTACCCCTAACTAAATATAATAAATCAAAAATTCTTCTCTTTATATCTGATAAGTGTTTTTCGTATTGGGGAAAAAGTTCTATCAATTCACTGATTCTTCCTGATTCGAATCCTTTATTATATACAATGACATTCCCATTATCCATTGGTATGGCATCAATTAACTTTTTTACAAGTTCTTCTCGATGATCTTTGTGATCATCTGCTAGAAAACTGATATTATCATTTTTATCTATCATCTGATGTTTATGTTCAATATGAAGAGAAAATTGAAATAACGATTGCTGATATGGCTTTTCACCTTTGTATCGGGGTAGGGGACTTGCAAAAGATTCAAAATCTAAATGATACAAAGGATATTTTAGTTTTTCTATTCCTTTTTTAATCATATCTTTCTCGATATGAGGAATTTTTGTATTGATGACATCATATTGGATTTGTTGCTTTTTTGATAACCATTCTCTCGGAATATCTAAAGACTCTGTCATGCCTTCATTAATCAAATCATATATGTCATGTTTTGGAGAATTTTTTACTGCTCTATTTTCTGTAAACCCGTGATGTGAGTTTCTATACACAAATAAAGAGTTTTTCTCTGGAACATGCTTATCTTTCAAACAAACACTTAGAAAAGGACATTCTCTATGCGCTTTATCTTTTTGGCAATGTTTACCAATGGGAACTGGTTGAGCTTGCATTGTATTAAGCCTGTTTATGATTGTTTTAATCTCTTCTTTAATGATTGGTTGTAACATTCCAGTAACAGAGGTTAAATCAATTAAAGTCATGATCTCATTCGGATCATAGATAGGTTTACTATCTTTATCTAATTGACCGTTGAAAACAAAGTTCCTATTTAAAACTGCAAGATAATACTCTAGCTCTTTACTTGTTTGTTTGCTGTTTTCTAAGACATATCTTTGATATGCTAAATCATAAACATATTTACCAACATCATCATATTTATTAAACATCTTTTGAATGTTTTTTTGATATTTTTCTTCATTTACATCAATTTGAAGCTCTTGTTTTAGCTTCAATATACCATTTTCTTGTTCTTTGAATATAGAAATGTGTTCCCCTTTATCTTTATATCCTAACTTATAAAACTTATTAGAGGTAGAAGCTTTTGTCTCAATGATACGAACTACTTTTTCATCTTCTTGAAAAGTATCTAGAAATGCAAAAAAAACAAATCCATCCATCTCAGTTTGAATATATTTTTGACGAAATGTGTCTTTTTCATGAATGACTTGTCCATCAAATAGAGTTTTTACTTTTTTAGCTGACATTTCTTCAATTAAATCATACTGTGGCTGTAATAAGTTTATGAGTTTTGTTGATTCATCATCACTTAAAGGATCAAACTCTTGATCTTCTTCAAAATCCTGTTCTGAATAATCCAAATTCTCATATAAACTCTCAAGAAGCTCTTTTTTCTTTAATTTGATTTCTTGTGTATACAAATCTTCTAGTGATTCATCGAATGAGATAACCGCTTTATCTCTTTGATAAGTTATTTCTTCTAATGCAGGGTATCGATTGCATCGAACGTATTCAAAAAATTTTGTTTTAGAAATTTTCATAGAATGCTACCTGTGTATATACAAAAAAGATATATCAAAATATCTACTATCTCTATCGATATCATCTTAACCCCTCCCTTTAATATGGCTATATAGTTATTACCATTATTTTATCATAAATCAAAAAAATAAAAAGTGGTTCATTTTATTCACTATTCTTTGCTTAATAAAAACATAAGTAGTTTGTATTGAATATTGGTATATTTCTTCCAGTCATAAGATAAAATAATGGTTAAATCCTGATGAATCTTGTCGATTTTATCATTATTTATAAAGTGTGTGACATCATAAAAAGTATCTTTATACCAAACTCTAATGACTTCATTTATTATTTGTTGATACAAATATGTTTCTTTAAACTCAAAAGGGATAGCAACTAATTGATTTTCCTCTCTCATGATATCAATAAGAAAAGATAATGCTTGTTTTAGATGTTTCACTTTTTGACCTGTCTTTTCAAATACATCCTGTGCGGGTTTGTGATTGGATAGAAAATCACGTTTATATGTTGGATGTAAGGAATTTAAATTTATGGACTGTAGATTATAAGTAATATCAAAATGGTGAGTTCTTTGATATGCTATAAATCCATCAATCATATATGTTTTATCAGCGAATTTATTTCTATTGTTATACATATCATCATTGATACAATACTCATAAAATCTGTCATTGTTTTTCATGACATTTCTAGACCAATGAAACAAAGCATAATACTTATGAAAATCCTTTTTGTTTAGTCCTTGAATAATGGATTGCGTTTCAACATCATATGAAATCATTAGAGTTCTCCTTTATAGTAAAAAACTAAATACATATCATAAGATAGATTCAAATATTTCCTATAATCTTCTTTCATAAATAAATCTTTAATTACTTTTACTGTATCGACCCAAAAATATTTTGTTGTTCTTACAACATAAAATGAATTATGTGCAATTGCAAACAACTTAATCGTTTTAATACATTGTGAATCCAAGGCATCAATCACTCTATTCCTTAATTCAATATCTTCTGGAAATGCTCTAAATATGAGATGACTGAGTGCAATTTCATTGACCATATATCCTGTGATTTGACTCAATAAATAATAATCATTCTCACAGTAAAATGGTCTTTGAAAAACTAATTCATGATTTGAGTAAACATATAAAGATTTATCAGATAAAACTGTCATTTGATATTTACCATCAGAAAACCTAAGTATGTTATCTAGATTTTTCTTCAGTTGATAAATGCACACCATTAAATTATCTTCATTTATGATTTGGGTTCGTAGTGTTTCTTTTTCATATAGTATATCTTTTATATTTTGATTAACGTCTTCAAGAATGGAGTCAACTTTTTTATCTTCGTGTGTTATGAATAAAATACCAATATCATGACTGTTCATGTCTTGATAATATTGAATCAACTTTAATGTATTTTCTCTAATAAAATGATAGGGGACATACTTTGTTTTAGTATATTTTTTACTTTCAGTGAAATGATATAACCAATGATAAAAAAGCAAATCATCTGAATCAAATACAAAGATATTACTACTTAATTCACCTTTATGAATGACTCCTTGGTGTTGTAAATCAAATTGAGATTTATACATTATTTTCTCCTAAAACAAATTTAATCGTTCTATATGATAAATGAATAAGATTTTGCAACTGAGGACTATTAAATAATGCTGTAAATGCTTTATTTGCTTCAAACACGTTCAAGTTATTCAAGTCAAATACAAGAGATTTTATAAATTTTGTATTTGCATATGTTATAGCATTAGCATTTTTCTCTGCCTTTAATTGATGATATAACATAAAGAACATTAATTCTTCAAGTGTGATATCTTTGTAGATTTCAAGTAGTTTATAAAATGCTAAATATTCCATATGATGTGTTCGAGCAATGACTTGAAAGTATCCTTTTGTAAAGTATGAAATACTTTGATTCGATATATGAATAATATCTACTCTAAGTGTTGATAAGGCGTTAAGTTGCTGCCAATACTCTTCAAATCGATAATCAATCTCACAAGAGGAATACATGTGCTGATCATCGCTGACTATTTCTTTGACTTCTCTGTTATGTTGGTTTAGTATGTCTATAGCCTTTTTGTGGTCATAACCAAAAAAATAGATACTACTTTGACTAAGGCTTCGATATGAATCAAATGTCTCTGACATTATTTTTAATCTTTCAATGTCAAAATCAACATTGTAATTAAACACAACACGGTGTTTCTTTATACTTATGAATACCCCAAGAAGTAAGATGATTAAAGAGTAATGTTTCTCAATGTCTAGTCTGATACCTATATTATCAAATTGCAATGTTTTGTTGAGTTCTACATTATGGTCGATAAATGATTTCACACGAACAATATCCAAAAAGATTATCCTCCTTATATATAAATTATTTTTCCATATGGTGGTACTTCCTCTTGATTGTTAATTGCCCATATGATGGGTATTTTAGGAACACTTGTTTTTTCAGGATATTCCGAATGACCATCTGTCATGACGATCATCGCAATCGGTTTTTTACTCCGATAAAATGAATTGTAACCTTTAAATATACATTGAAAACTTGTTCCACCCGATGATTTTATTTTCTTAAAATTTTCTTGTAATTCATTTTTATTCCTAAAGACTTGGGGTTTCGTTATTTCAGTCGAAAAAAAGGATATATCACATGCCATAGATGGATACATCGATATGATATTTGAAATGATTTGATATTGCTGTCCTATGTCTTCTATAGACATGGATCCAGATACATCAACACAAAACCAGATTTTGTCTAGCGCTTCTTTATGCTTATTGAAATCTGGAAGTAAAATATCTGAATAACGATAATCAAGTTTATCGAATGTATAATCAGATTCTTTGTAGATAAGATATTGATTTAATACATATCTCCATTGTGTCGTATTTGCTTTCTTTTCATATAGAGCAATGTTCCTATTTATCATTCGATGTGAGCATCGGTATCCTTTCTTAAGGGCTCTTTGAATGTAATCTTTTACTTGCTCATTTGAAGTCGTATAATCTTCCCATAATTGGTGACTATCAATGGTTTCGCCTAGAAAGTCTTTAGGTAGTTTTTGATATACATATTCTGCAGAAAAGTAAGAACCTTTAAGTTTACAAATCTTATAACCATCTAAAACATTGAGTTTACCACAACTGATTTTCATACTCGATAAGATGGAGTTAATAACAATATCACATGCTACATTAAATAGCATATGGTCTCTATCCTTTTTTCTATTTAAATGGTCAAGAATGATATGTAGGACTTCGTGACAAAGAATAAACATCGTTTCTTCAAGACTTAAACTTTTTAGAAACTCTTGATTAAAGATAATCTTATAACCATCAGTTGCTGCAGTTTTTATAGAGTTGTCAAAGAAAATCGGATATTGTTGCAAAATATAACCTAAAAAAGGTTCTTGAGTAAAAACCATGAATCTTGCTTTGGTCAATTTATCAATGAGGTATTGCTCATTCATTTTTAAATGACTCTCCGACTTTTTCAATATACTCATTAAAGGCTTCAATTTTTGATAAATCGAATTTAATTTGAGAAGATTGTGCGATTTTTTTGAAAACTCGTAAACCATAATCAATTGGAACAATATTTATATAATTCAAGAGGTTAGTTATTTTTTCTTCACTATCTATCACATCATCAACGATAACTTCAATCTTATCAATGATTTGCTGGAGTTGTGAAATGTTTTGAGGAGGTTCAGTTACTTTGCCTTGCAAAATATCTTTTATGCTTATACTATCATGGCTTCCTATGATTAATTCAGTCAAACTATTACCTAAAAAAGATGATACGATATACTTGTTTTCCTCAAGTGTTCCACCTAGTTTATCTAAAACATTTGATAACATTTCATAAGTCCTTGGAGTAATGATGATGTTTGATTCTGTTTGAAAATTATCGGTATTTAGTTTCTTAGGATTATCGATTAAAAAACGAATAAGTTCATCATGAATATAATTTTTTTTAGCCCAGTTAAGCCAATCTTCAAAATCATTAATAATTTCAAAATGCATGAATCGATTTTTTAATGCTGATGGCATTTCATATGTAACTGCATAATCATCTGCTCGATTCCCAGCAGCTATAACAAATGTATTATCTGGTAACTTGTGTTCGCCTAATTGTTTATCAAGTGCAATTTGATAGGCTGCTGCTTGAATACTTGAAGGTGCAGACGTGAGTTCATCAAGAAATAAAACATTGATAATATCATCACTTGGGTTTAATTTAAAGATATGTGGCTTTAACCAAATTGCTGTCTTTTCTTGATAATCTGCAATAGGTATTCCTCTTAAATCAATAGGATTAAATAAGAGTAATCGAACATCAGTAACAACAACTTCTTTTTCAGATAGAATCTCAAGTTCGTCCTTGATACGTTTTATCGATTGACTTTTTCCTATACCTGGCTGTCCTATTACAAAAATAGCAGGGTGTTGTTTAATGCTCCCTGCTTTTACAAATGAAAACAATGATTTAGTGACACATTGAATAAATGCTCCTGCTGATAATTGTAGAACTTCATTTGGCTTTATGCTATTGCTCATTATTACCTCCGTCATAGCAATTAAAGACTCTTGATTCTCATAGAATCCCGAACATTAATTTAAAAACTAAATGACTCCTTTCTTCTTTAAGATCTCCTTTAATTTTTTAATCGCAATGATTTCAATTTGTCTAATTCTTACTGGGGAGAGCTTTAGTTTTTTTCCTATCTCAATATAGTTATGTGTTTTAATATCTTTTAATCCATAATGAAAAAAAAGTATAGCTTTTTCTCGTGGATTTAATAACTCAACATGTTTCAATATTTCGTATTCAAATTCTTCATAATTGTGATTCACATCAGGGTACATTATGTTTTTATCTGCAATTAGTTCAATGAGTTGTTTTCTCTTATGATGAATGTTTACTTCTTGATTAAGAGATGTAAATGTCATTGAGTTGATTTCATTCATGAGTATTGATTGATCTTTGTCATATCCACAATTGATTGCATGTTCGATAAATGAATCAGAACAATTTGAATTATACTTGATTGACTTCTTTATAAACTGTATTTTATCTTGTAAATTAAAAGGTATATGTATTAGACTTGAAGTTTTTTGAATAGCACGATAAATGTGTTGCTCAATCCAATAAGTTGCATAAGTTGAAAAACGGAATCCTTTTTTATAATCAAATTGATCAATGGCTTTTATAAGACCAAGATTACCTTCTTGGATAAGATCCATAAAATCTAATGTGTTTGAATAGAATTTTTTTGCTATAGCTATTACGAGTCGAAGATTCGAATATATGATTTTTTCCTTAATTTTTCTTGCTTCTTCCATAAAAAAAGAATACTCCTCAGAGCATTCAATATGTCTAGTTATTGATTCTTTACAGTGATGATATTGTTTAAAAAGTTTGTATTCTACTGTTTGACTTAGTAATGGATAACTCATGATTTCCTGCATATAACTTTGGGTTTTATTTATCATTATTCCTCCAATTTTATGGATTAAAAAATGTATCCATAATATAGTATGCGAATTTTTTCACTCTTTTTCTTCAAAAATGTAAAAATCATCAATATTAACGTTTTTCTTTGAGTTTTTCGTCCCTTCGCTTAATATATATCCTTTGACATCAATAATATGATCCTTTGACATGTTGAGTGCATCAGCGATTTCATAATATTCCGGAAATCTTTTTTCAGTTTTAATGAAATATTTTTGAAACTTTCTAATCTTATGTATACGTGTTTGAACATGTTCTGGTAGCACGACTTCATATCCCATATTTCTGACTTCATCATCTAGAGCTTTTGTCACATAACGAGTTATAAAAGTGGTTAATTCGCCTTTTTCATAATCATATTTAGATAAAACATCCCATGCTACTGTTCTAGATACTTGTAATAAATCTTCAATGGGTATATGAACATACTTTTTCTTATCATAGACAATCTTGTTAAGCCAATTAATGATTTTATGAAAAAATTCGGTTTTTAATTTCTTTTCAATTTCTGATTGTATAAGTGTCTTACTATAATTGGGGTCGTTCCTCTCTATATGAGACAGTTTGGAAGTTGAGCCTTTAACAGCATTAAAAACATGACCTTGTAGTTCCTTTTTTGATCCTCTAAAGGGTATTTTCTCTTCTTTATCAATATTATTTTTCATTGTTTTCACCTATTAAGATACAATATTTATCCATCTAATTATTGCATACTAATGATTCATTTACAAAATATTCATTTCTTTTGCTTTTTCCTTTATATTATTAAGAAATATCTCTTTTTCACTTTTTGTAAATCGAGCATTTTGTATATATTGGTTTGATCCAATAACAAAGCAATCATTAATATACCCAGTAAATAAATATGTATTCCTAATTGAACCTATAATATGCTTTTCAAAATTCAGTATATGATTTTGTAGATATTTCAAAACGCTTTTACCATTTATATAAAGGATTTTGATATTGCTGTTCTTTATAATATTAATAGCAATATCACTACCTAAAGTAATTAAAAGCTTTTTTTCGTTATCATTGTATTCTTTCCACTTCTTTGAAGTAGCCCATGGTGTAATGTCTAGATGAATAGCTGTATCATTATAATAAGAATATGAATTATTGAATATCTTCAGTATTCTTTCCATATTCCCAGTATTTTTTTCACCAAACCATGGTTTATATGGGTTTTTTTTGAAATACTTTGTTTTACTATCATAAATTTCTCTTGCTTCATCCATACTCAGCTCATCATTATCGCTCTTATTCAGATCTTGTCTATCTATTAATCTTTTTTCATTTTTTTCTAATATAATTTTATCGATATTCAAAAATTCTTTGTCACTTGGATTAATTCCTATGGTGGCAATATGTGCTTTTTCTATTTGACCAAAAAAAATAATTGGTACTGATTGACTGACAATATCCATATTCTCTGGAATTGGCTGTTTAATATACTCAAGTATAGTATTTTTCAAATCCATAACAATATCCTTTCTTTAAGCTTTTGGTATTAACTACTTTATATCAAATTATAATAATCATTATAGTGGAACATAAATAAAGCAAAGTTGTGAAAACATGGTTAATTCAAAACATTTATTCTCGAATAACTTTTAATCTATCAATTTAGTGTAATCCATAATTCTCTTGAAAAGAACGATGGTTGACTTAATGAACCATATTGAATCTGATAAAAGAGAATGACTTGATCATAATGTTGATACGAAAGATAATTTGGAAGTTCAATACTAAATGATCCATTTTGTGTAAATGTTGTAACTTCCACTAAATCTAATTGAATAAAATCAGTTCCATAGAATAAAATGAATGTTATAAAATTAATCGAATCCACACCTTCAATAACCTGTCCATATAAGTAACCATCTTCGATTCGATTAACGATAATTCTCGGTGCTGGTTCTTCAATAAATGTTTCAGTTAAGATGATATCATCTCTATCAGTAACGATTCTTATCTTATTTCCAATCTGAGCATAAATATTTGGTAAAAATAGCATATCAACTGTTTCATCAAGTGGTCTATGATAAATCAATTGATTTTCATCATTAAAGACTTGAAGTATAAAACTATAAGGTTGTTGATCAATAGCAGATACAATTCTTCCTGTATTAACAGAGATATAGGTGATCATCGTTACAGTATCAAGTGGTTTAATATCAGTCACTACAGCAAAAAATCCATGTTTTCTAAATCCATTGTAATCGGTAATACTTTGAGAGGTAAAATAACTATTTAAAATATGTACGTTAGTAAATGGTTCAATACCATTATGTCCGCTAATATATACTTTGATGTGATAATCTGTATGAGGAGCTAAATTGGGAATCGCATAGTTTTCAATAATGAGTTTTTCATTATTCCATTTTAAGTAATTTATTTCAATCGTATATGTCTGAAGTAAAAGGTTCGTTTCAGGTTCATAAAGCTCTAAAACAACTTGATTGATAATCTCATGTGGATCACCTATTGTCATATCTAAAGATACATAGGGGATACTATCATAAGTGTAGGTCGTAGATGGATCATAGCTTAAGTTCATTGATCCTATCTTATGTCTTTCATGATAATTATGGTCAATAAATTCTATAATAGCAACCGGTTCAATCGATGAAGATGGGTTTAAATCATCTAGATCTCTTTTTCCAATAAGAATTTGGTAAGTCGTTTCTTTAAGCATAAAGTTGAAACAACCTCCATGCTCACCCTCTTGATTTGACTTAATATAGGAGAGTTGCTGTAATGTACGGTGTGTTCCTTTTTCTAGCCCTATCATATAATACGTTGCTTGTTCATAATCCTCATCGTGATAATCAAAACGAATACATAGTTCATTAAGCATCGGTTGATAGATGATTTCTTTGAAATCAATATAAAAGTACTTATCTTTAATGAGTGAAATATGGGTCATTGCATATAAACTAAACTCAAAACCATTAGTGATTACTTTTGATTCCAGTGTGTTTTGATCAATGCTTACTAAAGTATTGGTTAAAACCTCAGTTGGATCTGATTCAACAGGTAGCTCAGGTGTTTCTATGGGTTCAGATGGTTCTTCAATCTGAGTTTCTGGTTCATTGAATGGTTTGTTTTGTGCACATGCTCCTATAAATAAAACACATATTATAAAGCATAGGATGCGTAATCTCTTCTGAATCTTCATATAATCCCCCTTAAAATTGCTAAATGAAATGTCATATTGATTATATTTTATCATACTATTTTTGAGTAGTAATACTTCTTTTAATATAAAAATCTCTAGATTAATCCAGAGATTTTTGTAGCAAACATCAATTAAATCATCTATGTTAACTCATATAGTATATAAGTAACTAATTAATAAGTAAACTCATGATTGAAAATAAATGTGATAAACTCTACACCTTGATGCCATAACCATGCATTCCATGTTTCTAAAAGAGTTTCACCTTCAACATAAACGGTATACCCACCAGTAATACCTGAATTATAAAACGCATTTCGTCCTATACTAACAACAGTATCTGGTATATATACTCTTTTAAGACTAAAAGATCCTGAAAAAGCTCCATCACCAATATGTGTGACACCACGAGGGATGCGTACTTCTTCTAAAGATTCTAGTTCAGAAAACATATCACCATTGATTTGGGTCAACAACGGAGGTAATCCAAGATACTTCAAATCATAAGCTCTATAAAAAACGGCTACTCCAACATGTGTAACAAGACTCGGAAAATCAAAGCTTAACAAAAAAGTATGTGCAAATGCATGTGATCCCACTAACCATAGTTTTGAGTCTTCTTCAAAAATGATTTCTTCTAAAGGTGAACCATCAAAAGCTGCATCATGAATCTCTTCGATACTTTTTGGTAAAAAGAGATGTCTGGTTTTTACTGCATAAAAAGCAGCTTCAGAAATGGTTTTTAATGAGGAAGGTAACTGAAATTCAATCTGCTCAAGTTGTGTACCAGCAAACGCATAAGGTTCAATAGTATGTACAAAACGTGGAATGACAATACTTTTAATAAACGTCCCAGCAAATGCATGTTGACCAATGATCTCTAAACGACTTTCTTCTGGAAAGATGACTTCAATGTCTTTTGCATATTTAAATGCTTCTGCTTCAATGATACGAACAGACTCAGAAAAGATAATCTTTAATCGATCTGCATGTTGAAAAGCTAAAGATTCAACTACTTCTATATGGTTACCAAGAGTTATTGTACGAATACTTATAATACCTAACGCTTTAGGGCGAATACGCTTTACAGGATAACCTTCATATTCATCAGCTATGATTGCATCGACATCATATGTTATATCGGGAACTACATCTTCACCAAATTCAAGGTGAAAACCTGTAACAGCAGCATACGAATCATCAACGATCTCATATGTAAAATACCAATCAACCCAATCATCAGATGGTTTGTTTGTACAAGAGATTATCAAAAGTGAACATAAGAAAACAATGATATATGAGAATACTTTTTTCATTTGATTGACCTCTTTATTTTCTAAGAGTTTTTTTTATTATATATCAATTACGATTTTTTTACATATGCTCTAGAAATATTTAGGGTTGATGTTTTAATTGGTGATTATAGATACATAAGTAAATTTCATATTAAAGGTAAAAACACATTTTAGATAAAGAGTCTACTCATGCAGAAGTAATAATTCGAAAAACATTTAGGAATGATTGAAAGCATTCATGTGATATGTTTGACAAAAACAATAGATAATTCATCTCTTTTATGGATTTTTTATCACAATGACGCGACCAATGATTGATGTAAAACCAACCTTTGCTATGTGATTCATATTGTCATGTTCTAAGTCTAGTAAGTAATGTGTGTCCATACCTATAACCATCGATCCAATTTTTTTGATACGACCTGTCGTTGTTATCCATATTTGTTTCGGATAATCTCCCATACCATCATCATTAGGATCAAGTATAGGAGTATCGTATGCAATAATATCACCTATATTTATCTCTTGTATATCTGTAACAATTTCAACTGTAATTATGGCATCCTTATTGATTGCAGGTGACATGCGGTCATCACCAATTAAATATTGATTATCACCTAATTTAGTTTTTTCTTCACAACCAAATAATCCTATTGAAGTTAAACATAATAAAGTTAAAAAAACTATTCGCATATAACTCTCCTTGAACTCTATCATTTGTCATTATTGTACCATATTTGACAATTGTTAAATCCAATAGATTTGATTTTTGTATGTTTATAACTCTCGGTTGAGTTTATATTTTTAAGATGGTTATAGTTATTAATGTAACTCTATTTTGTGATTATACATTTTTTCATCAAAAAAGTCTGATACGATTGTATCAAACTTATGCTTTTTATATGTCTAAGGTAACCGATGCTAATACATTTTAGCACCCTTTCATGATTTTTAGCACCTAAGAATTAATGAGTTTTCAAAAGCGAGTATATACATTGGTTAAATTGTGTATTTAAAGTGCCTATTTATCTGAATCCGAAATGCTTATTAGTACATTTTCTAATTTTTTCACAGCTGTTTTTATTTCAGACACGTCAATTCTATTCTCTATTTCTTTTTTAAAAATTAAGTACTCATTTTTGCTATAATCGAAACCAATTTTAACATCTCTATAATGTGCAAAACTACTTTCCCCTTCTGCTCTGAATCCCTGATACTGTAATCCTTTAATGCATACTTTTAAAGCCATCAATGGGATGTCATATTTTATTGAGCTAAATCTTTTTACATTCCATTGAATGCCAAAAATCCCACTATCTCCAAAATAATTAATCCTTATAGCTCCAATAGTTTTTAATATTTCTGGATAATATATGAGCCACTGTCTCCATCTTTCATTAGGCAATTCAACTTCATTTTGATTAATGTAATCTCGTAATAAACTCACATCTTGCATTGATGCAATTGTTTTTTTGTAACCATATCCCCTAAAATATTTTTTCCATGAGTAATCTCTTAGTAAGTTATCTACTGCATATCCTAAATTTTTTGGAAACAGATTATTATTATCTCTAATGTCTATGTATTTTAAAATTCTTGCTATTTCTTTTAGATCTTTTATCCCGTTATGATCAAATTTTTCCAATACTATAGATGAGAATTTTTTAAATTCTTCAAGGTCTTCATTAGACACTCTTAACAACCATCCAACTGTACCATTAAGTAAAGGGTGACTCTCAACTTTATAAATAATCTCTTCCCATCTAGAATCCCTCAATATTAATTTTGACTTTACAATTTCTTCTTCCAATTGCTCATCAGAATGAGAACCTAAATTGATTGATTTAGAGTCTAATGTTTCAAAGAAATTAAGAATTCCCTTTGGGCTTAGAATTGCATATCTAATCGAGTCTATAAATACATATTCGATTGAAAATTGTTTTCTATACGTCTCTTCAAAGTTTGATATAATCCGAACAACTTGTTTTAATTCACAAATCTCTTCTTCTGTAATTTCACTAATTGATGAATAGTCTTTTGCTCTTTTATTTATAAATAATTTATATGCATAAAATAAATCTATATCAGCTTGAAACCTATTTAAATCCGTTTTTGCAAAAATATCAAACAATTCATCTATTCTTAGCCCATCATTTGGAAATCTCTTAAAGGAAATTCCTTTTATGGCTTCTCTATTTTTGACAATGTATTCTACAAAGTATCTGATTTCGAGTAAGACTTCAACCGTTATTACTGACTTCCAATCTTTACCAATGATGCGAATAACCTCCTCATGACTACTAAATATATGTGAGTCTCTATTCTCCAAAATTCGGAAATATATGAATAAATAAAACAGCCTTAGCATCCTAATCTCGGTTAATTTTGATTTGTCTTTCGAATCTTTTCCGATTGTCCAAAAAAAATCTATAAATCTTCCATCAATCCATTTTTCATATTCATGTGCATTAAAGGTATCATTTGAAATATCTTCAATCAACTCAAACAATTCCGCTTTGAATTCGTCCCAATCAGAAAGCTCTCTTCCTCTAGAATTCATTTTGATATAAAGTTCTTCTGAATTCCCTAAATTATCAATATTTAAAAATGTAAATGTAATGTTGTTGGTTCTTAAATCATTAATTCTCTTTCGATTAATACATCTATGTATCTCTTCCAAAACAATAATCATCCCTGTAATTGAAGGGTCATGTCTCCACGAATTGAAAAACCATTTACAATTATAGAAGTACTCAATAACTTGTGATTTTTCGATTGAAATATTATTTAGTTTCCAATTTTTTGTTAATAATGCTCTACAAAATTCACGAGTACTTGTTCTCGTATCATAAGAGAATCTATCAAGATATGAACTATCCAAATCGGTTTTAATGTTTTTAGATATATATACTTCAATTAACCATAATGTAGTAATTCTTTGCTGTCCATCTAATGGTATAAAACTATTATCATTTATCAATCCATATACAAAATCAAGATGTACAGGACTATTGTGAATAAGCGAATTGACCATATTACCAATAAACTTTTCTCTTTTACTAGTATTTTGAACTCCAGTACGTCCAAATGCATAATCTCTTTGAATTGCAGGAATATACACCCTGTATGTTTCAAGTAACTTTTTAATTGTAAATCTACTTTCACTATGCATTTTTGCCACTTCCAATCGCAAAATACTCCTCAATCATCGAAATTAGGTTTTTTTCATATTTATCAGCATCATCGTTTGTCCATACATAATTATTTATATTTAATCCTGAATAATATTTTAGGAAAACATTTTTTGTACATGGAAGCACATACTGATTTTCTAATGATTTTGCATCTAGTTCCGTAATCTCTCTAACTTTATTGGGAAAAGGCTTGTTTCCATACCCACGATTTGTTTTAGAATCTAACAAACATAAATTACCTAATCTATTAGTCATCGAAATTATATCGTTTTTAGATAATCCATTGGTTATTATGGTGTTGTATATCTGCTTAAATTTATCATCATCATCAATTTTGCTTGTAATACTTGATTTATTCTCTTGAAGACTTCCCTTGCTTCCATCAAACTCAATAATCAAATTCGTAAACAAATCAGATGAAATGATTGATTCAAGCCATTCAATTCTTTCTTTGTTTGTTCTAAGATTATCTATTTCACTTTGAGGAAAAATATGTTCAACATCATATAATGACATTCGATATAAATCGAAAGGAAATTTTACCTTGTTTTTGATAGATGTAACTATATTAAACAGCAACAATATATTAGCAATTTCACTTGAATCATATTCTAAAGTCCCTAAATCAACATTCTTCAAATATTTTCTAATTATATTTTTGAAGGAAAAATTATCATCGTTATTGTAATCAAAATATAGTGTAAATAGTTTTTTATTGATTTTGTTATTTAGATTAATATAGCCCACTAGGTTATATATTTCTATGCTTTCATACCAATCCTCTAAAGTCATAAAGCATGTTTTGATATCATTCCATAATGTAAAAATAGTATTGTTTTCTTGATCCAAAAAATGTTGAAACACCAAGTAACTAAAACTCGGCGACTCTGAGTTAAAACGATAATGAAGTTTATCATTTATATTTCTAGCTACAATATTCAAAACAACATCAATATGTGGTTGATCTGTAAAAGGCTCGCCTAACCAAGACCAAAATTGTCTATCTCTTAATCTTTTTTCAATTCGATCCCATTCCTGAGCAATTTCAATAAATTCATTTTGATATGAGTTTGCTTTATTAAAATTTTGTTTGCGTAATATCATTGCTTTAACTAACTCTGAATTTGTCAATGGGATTTTACCTGCATTTAGACCAGAGAATATTTGTTCACAACTTCTACTATCTATGTCTTTGCTTATGATATATTCTATAAAAAATGCTCCCGAAGATGAATCCACCAATTTTTCGTACCAAATATCAGAATCATACTGGTTATCAATAAAAAACTTATTGACAGTTTGATATGCGTTGAACATATGATAATAATCAATATTTTTATCACTATCTACAAGGTTTCCACCTATCTTATCAAGATATTCTGAACTACCTTCTCTTGTAGCATAATTGATACTAAACTTTACTTCCTTATTTATTGCCTTTAAGATAATAAATAGTGTTGTTAATCTTTGCTGTCCATCAATCACATCATAATCATAATCTGGGTCACTACTTTCAATAATAACTAGTGGTTGTAAGCAATATTTATATTGTTTATTTTGTTCTTTTGCGTTCCAGTCCCAAATATCCTTCAATAAATCTAATACTTGCTTTTCTTCCCATCTATAACCTCTTTGAAAAGAAGGGATGCAATACTTGGTTTTTACCGATATTACATCAACAACATCCTTCGGGTTAAATATTGTCATCGGGAGTAACTTTCCTATAATTTTACCCTCTCTTAACAAAGTATACTCATTCGAGTTATCAATACTTTTTTCCCAATTTTCCACACTTACGTCTATCGTACGGTCCCTCATTTTTTAACCTCGTATTCCTGTCTCTTGACATCAAATTTAATGATTAATATCGCTTATTCCCTCTAATACAACATCACCGGTGATTATAAACTCATCAGAAACATTCACATCAATTTTAAAATCTCTTTTTACATTAAACCAACCCATATCATTGATATATCTGTTACTGACATGGTAAAAAGTCTGATTAGTAGACCCAACCAAGTTTCTTTGTTTATCAATTTTACTTTCAATGAACTGACCATCAATAATTAGATCAACTGATGATACCAACACTTCTTTAAGATGTTTTATCTTATAACCCGTGAACAAAATTACTCCAAGATCGACTTTTTGGAATTCATATGATAGTTCCGTCAAATGTTTTTGAAGCGAAGGTTCTCCGCCTAAGTATGTAACTCCCTCAATACCATTTTTTTCTTTAGATTTTAAGGCTACACCAATAATCTCTTCCAAAGACATAATATGAGCTGTTTTCATCTCTTGCAATTCGGGATTGCAGCATCCAGGACAACCTATCGTGCAACCTTGAAACCAAATGGCCATTCGTTTATGAGGACCTTCTGCTTCTGTACATAAGTTGATTCTTGCAATATTAAATAACATCTCACTCGACTTCAAAACTAAATTCCAATCCTTTGTTATTTGTCTTAACTAGTATTGATTGACCTTTAAGTGCGGCTAGTTCTTGTTTGTTTTTAAATAGATACATTGCAAGTTCATCTAGTAACTTATCATTGATAGCATTTAGAATATCACGACCGCCTTTGGTAATATCTGCATCACTAAGAATATAGTTTACAAATTTCAACTCATCATCAAATACAAGATCGATTCGATACTTTTCTAATATACCCATTTGGATAGGTCTAAGTTTTGAACGTGCAATCTTCACCATGAATTCCTTGTCTTGAATGAAGTTAAAAGGCACGATATTGTTGTATCCTATACGACCAAGTAATTCTGGTCTTTTAATTTCATTGTCAAAATAATTTTTAACGATTGTGATGAATTCTTTAGCAACCTCTTCATGATTAGATGAGGGTTTGACTTCACTTGCACCTAGGTTAGATGTGAAAATGATAATGCTCTCACTGAAATAGACAGTTTCACCTTTACTGTCTGTTAAACGTCCATCTTCTAAGATTTGTAAGAATATATCTAGGATTCTTGGATTAGGCTTGGCTGCTTTTTCTATTTCATCAAAAAGAATGACACTAAAAGGTTTCTCCTTGATAGCATTTGTAAGTCTACCGCCTTCTTCATATCCAACATATCCTGGAGGAGCTCCAATTAATTTTTGATCAGAGTTGTCAGTTCCATATTCACTCATATCAAAACGAATACATGCTTGATCATCCCCGAATAAAAATTGTGCTAAAGTTTTTGATAGCTCTGTTTTCCCTACCCCAGTAGGACCCACAAAGAATAAGATTCCTTTAGGCATCGAACGACTTGATGATTTATGTAATCCTGTTAATCCCATGTATGCTTTAACGATAATCTTTTCAATCTTTTCGATTGCTTCATCTTGACCAACAACACGTTCGGATAACTTTTTCTTAATGCTTTTAACATCGTTATAATCTAATTTTTCCCAAGGATTGTCTTTTTCACCATATTTAAACAGGTAAAAAAGCTTATTGAAGGTCATTTTACCTTCTTTTCGTGATAGTTTTGAGAGTTGAATAATCTCGCGATTTGTGAAATCATCGAGCATGTCAATATACTCACTTTTTTTCTCACTAGTAAGAAGTGTCTCGCCTGGTTTTAGCTTAACGTCAAAAGCAGTTTCAATTTTAGCTAGGATTTCTTCTCTTTCTATACGATCAGGCTTTTGTAGGGTAATCGTTGTCACTTCTGGGTTAGATTGGTAGAAAGAGATAGGAAACATCGATAATCTATTGGCGATTAGAATAACTACACTTCCATTAGTATCTTCTGATAGATAATCAACTTTACGGTCTTTGATCGCTTTACCTAATAAGGTTAAATACTCTCTTTCATCATCCATCAACTGATTAGTATTTCCAAATAGATAATCCGCCCAATTTAAGACAAAAGCTACTTTTCTTTTAGGATTAATCATATTCTTGAAGACAAGATTAAAGATTTCAGCAGGCTTCTTAAATAATCCTGACCCTGTTTTTTTATCGTCTTCTTCATCTTCAAATTCATAGGTATCGCCTTTAACTTCAACATCATCAATGAGATCAAGTTTCGTTAAGTCTCCATCAACGCCATCTACTCTATCCCAATAGATGACATCTTCATATGCCATATCTTTAAGCATATCCATCAAATACTCTTTCAGCGTGACAATACGTTTTTTCTCGTTTAAAAATACATCTCCTACATTGCCTTCGATAACAACAGCTCTTTTTATCCCAGTTTCACGTTTGATGCGGTTAAAACTTGTTTGTATTGACATTTTACCCCTCATAATTCGTTCCTTTATTTTTATTAACCGTTTGATACTTCATCGATTGATTTTTATCTGGATTACTCCAATTATCTACTTGTTTAACCACTTTAATATCATAAATATCTGCTAAATCCTTCATGAAGGGCTCAATGTCTTTTTGACATGCTTGACCTTCGTAGCCATCAAACTTATATATAAATTTGCCATCTAGATAAATACGGAATTCTGCTCTTTCTCCACTTACCTTTTGTGCAATAAACCTAACTTCATTCTTCTCACGGTCTATTTTAATATTCTTCTTATCGACAATAAACCCCCGTGTTTCTACTGTCTTCATAATCACTTTCAAGGTTTCTTTGCGAACAGATTCTCCAATAATTTCTGAAGTCGCTTTATTACGAATGGCTTCTATATCAGATATATTGTTGATTTTTGATGAAGAGATGTTTTCTATCACTTGATCATCTACTTTAGCATCTTTAAGTTCTTTTTGGATCTCCAACATGATTTTATCTTTATGTTTTTCAAGTGATGTTTTTAGTTCTGCATCCAATCGGTTTTTACCTAAATTTTGTAATTCTGTCCACAATTTATTTGCATTTTCTCTTTGCAATGCAACTTGATAGATGCTTTCTCTTAACATGAAGTCTTCAATTGTTTCAAGTTTTTTTAAAATATCTTGACTAATACTGATAATTCCTAGTCCTTGATTGTTTAGGTTTTGCTGATGTCTATTTGTGGCATTGATCAGTTCATCATCAATCAAATCTTCCATCGCATTTAAGCGATATGAAGTTAAATTATCGACTATTTTTGATAAGTTATTCGCGTTATTTGCTATGCTAGCATCTCTAGTTTTCGCGTTTGCTTTGGATATGATTTGATTGAGCTCTGATGTAATATTCGCTTGTTCTTTTTTCAAAAATGATTCATAAGAACGAACTCTATCCGTGATAAGCATACTAGCTTTATCTTTAATTCTCGCTAATAGTTCATCAATTTTGCATAATTGTTTAAGTGCCTGTTCACAAGTTGCTCTTGCTGCAATGGATAACGCTTCATAATTAATCGTTGCTGCATGACTCATGCTTTCAATACCTCCTTGAATACAATATTTGACCATTTGGTTAAATCACTAGAATCGATAACAACCTCAGCACTTGTTGGATGAATCAAACTATTTCTCGTTTTTCTTAGTTGATGCAATTCAGGAACGAACTTTATCAATTCTTCCGTATCTTTGAGTTCATTAATCATAGATTCAGTGTTACCACTTAACTTATACTGATTTTTAAGTATCCACTCGAGTTTCGCAAAAAGATATACAATGGCAGTGAAGTACTCTTTTTTGTTAATTTTAGATGTGATAAATGATTGATCAATACCTTTGGGATTATTAGTTGCATTTTTCTCTTCTATAAACACACGACTTAAATACTTGAAATGCTTATCAAATTCTTTAAGTTCTGTGAATGCACTGACGTCAAATTTCTCATACTTGAGTAATTCATCAAGTTTAGTAGAAAATCCGCTGTAAACTTCTTGAAATTTTGTTCGGTCGACATCTTCCTTAATAACGAACTCGTGAGGTTTTCTAATACCTGTTAATCCCATCAGTTGATTCAAACTGAACTGAATTGTCTTGATCAAATTTGAAAAGTTACCTATTGCATTTATTTTATCATTATTGATGATTTTTTGGGTGAACTCTTTCAAAACATTGATTTGAGAAAAAATATCATTGAGTGAATAACTGAGTGATTCTAATAATTCAAACAGTTTCTCAAACTCTACGTTGGGATTACTTTCGATAATTTTATGAATCATCGTGATATTTTGTATGTTAAGGTGTTTAATTAACCAACCACCTATAGCGATCTGATGCTCAATCGTTTTTATCGGTAGTGTGTTGAAGTATTCATCAAAAAGCTTCAGTGCCTTTCGGTTAAACCAATCCTTGATAAAACTGATGTCAGATGTATCTTTAATCTCTTTTAGAATGTTAATACTTCCTTCGATATCTTTGTTAATGTATTTATCCATCATTAATTCTAGAGATTGTCTATCATTTAGTATTTTGAAGATATGTAGACATTCTTTTGAATTTTCAATGGAGTAAGTCTTAAAAAACTCCATAAGACCATTTGTCATCGCTTTTCTCTCATCATCGGTAAATGTGACTTCAACTAACAGATTAATGTTTATTATACCTTTTGTTGACTTGTTGATTAGAGGTATTTGGACAGGCATGTATGCATTTATTTTCTCTTGACTGTTGATGTGAATTGTCTCAATATTCGAGTCAATCCTTGATATCAACGAGCTAGCTTGGATGACATGTGTTGTTTGTTTAGGTATGTAATTTGATTTTGTGATTATTACTGATGCTGTTTTATTTAGGATTTCTTCATAATCTTCAGGAAGCATAAGAACACCATCACTAATGGTTTCAGCTTTAGATAGTGAAGGTTGATTACCTTTAAATTTGAATTTTCTCTTTACACCAAGGCCATCTGATATTAATTGATTGTCGTAGTACTTATCAAAAAATGATTGTAGTTTATCATCACTAAGTGTAAAGTCAATCATATGGTTCGAGTTATTGATGGATAAAGTAATAGGGAATGTTGTGTAAAAGTATTCGTTATTTATAATTGAAACCTCGGTAATGATTTCATCTTTTTTGACGATAATGCCTTTACCTTTGGCACTATTAAGATACTCTTCTAATTCACTTACGTTATTATACTCAAATCTTTCTGCCAATTTATTCGGTAGTATGGAACTGTCAATCTTACCTACTTTCCAATCTGAAGGAATTTTATCCATTAATTGATTATGAGCTGGATCATGAAATAACTCTTGTTTAGACTCTATCGTTTTACTGGCTGGAATGAGTTCATCTCTAAACACTTTTTTGCCTTTTTCAGTAAACACAAAATTGCCTACTAAATATTCAGCAAAGTAAGCTCTATTGTAATCATAAGGTGTGCACTTAATAATTTCCAACTCATTGATTAAGTTGTAAATTTCATCAGCGAAAATACCATGTAAATCGTTAGGTACTCCAAATTGAATAAGTAGATTACTCAATTTTGTTCTTTTGTTTGCTGATTCATTAATTAAAACTAAGATGATATAGCTTATCCCTGTTGGCTTCGATACTTCAGTATGATGGATAAGTGTTGTCAATTTCACAATCGGAAATGGGAAAGAAGTTTCAAATTTGTAAATACTCATTTGCTAGTCCCCCTATCTTTGATGATATCGACATCATCTAATACTTTACCGTATGTTTTAATCGTATCTATAACTCTCTCATAGACTCTGAAATTCTTTTGATCATTATTAGAATCACCCATGACATCGGGTAGATCTATGACACCTTTTTTCATCAAGTAATCTTTGTTACCAACGATGATCAGTAATCTACGCGCTCTAGAAAATGCGACGTTTATTCTTTGGTATGCTGTGATAAATCCTGGATTACTCTTGCCCGGTTCTCTTGGATTTCTAACCATAGAGACAATGATAATATCCCGTTCATCCCCTTGAAAATCATCCACTGTACTCACAATCAACCTTGAGTCACTGTTTTCATTAAAGGATTTAAAATTGGTTAAGTTATTTGATTTACGCTTCTGCTTGATGAGTTGTGCTTGATCACCATATGTACAAATAACACCAATACTCATGCGTTCATCAATACGCAAGTTTTTATTCACTCTTGGATTAAAGTCTTTATTTTTTTGATATGCTTCGTCTATTTTCTTAAGAAGTTCGATCACTAGATCAGCTTCACCCTTGTTTTGAATCGATGTGGAATCTTCAGAGCGACTTTCATAATCTTTACTATCAATAAAATAGATATGCTTATCTTGCTCAATGATTAATCTTTGATTGCCTTCAACATTTAAGTAGTGTTTCTTATGACTGTTTTGGGCAACATCACCTAATTCAAGATTTTTATTATAGAAATGATTAAACACATTCATAATATGTTCATGACTTCTATATTGTTTTGTCAGCATAATCTTATAATCATTGGGAACCTTTTCAAACAGCAATTTGAAGAAGCTATTCTCATACATTTCGGTATAACGCTTGTTGATTGTCGGATTGATTACGTCTGGGTCTAGCCCTTCGTAATCTTCATCTCTAAAATTACGATATTCATACATTGGAGGTAACTGACGATGATCGCCGACTAGTATGACTGTTTTCCCATAAAATATTGGAATCAATAATTCGATAAAGCTCGACTTACTAACTTCATCAATGATGACAACATCAATGCCTTGTTTTCTTAAGTCTAGTTCCCCTAAATCGTAATCTGCAAGTTCAGACATTGATTTTTCATCAAATCTATCACGACTACTTGTGGTAGTCCCAAATAAATTAACTGTATCAAATAATGGTTTTGTGTAGTATTTCCTGTCTTCAAGGATAATATCTTCTCTTTGAATGTATTCACTTATCTTTTTATAGACGGGTATCTTAGTGCGATTTTCTATCTCTTTTTCGTTAAAGTTCAATTCCAAATCTTCCCATTCACTTTGAATGAGTTGAATGGCTTCATCTACAGTTTTGTAATTGGCAACAATATCAAATTGTTTTAAGAAACCTTCAATCTTTATTTCTAATTTGTTTTTGCTTTCTTGAAAATCGTGATAAGATTGATTCTCACGTAATTCTGTGATTGTATTCGAAATATCTTTTAATTTAGAGTCAATTTCAGTTATTTGAATATTAATATTGGCTATTTTTTCCTCTTGTTTTTGGGCTTGGCTGTTCAGTTTTTTTGTATGCTCATTTTTAACTAATATCAAGTTTGTTTGGAGTTTATTAAAATATGAAATTGCATCCTGCTGATGGATACTTAACCAGACACCATTGTATATCTTGCCAATGGTCATGCCAGATATATCAAGATTATCACCCAAGTTATCTAATTTAATCTTCACATCTTTTAGTTGCTTTTGTTTATCTTTTATTAAATTGGTGACTTCTCCATCACTCATGTCTAGCATTTCTTGAATTTGTTTTATGAGTACTTGTTTTTGCTCCTGTAGTACATAGGAATCTTTATTGGATTGAATATCTCTTAATTCATCAATGATTTCTTGAGGTTTCGTCGTAAAGATAGAGCGAATAAATTCATCAAGATTACTCACATCAAAAATGGAATTATCAATTTGACTTTTGATTAATTGTTTATATTCATCGATGGTTTGCATATCTAGATCTTCATCATAGGCAAATTGATGGTTTTGAATTCTCTTATACGTGTTTACAATTTTGTCTTTGTCGTAGACATATGATTCTTTCTTATCAACAAGTGAACCTCTCGCTTCCTTAAGTTCATCAAAAGAACGTTCATAGCTAACTATGCTTTTAGATATCTCATCGCTTTTAGTTTTATTTTTAATAAGTAATTGATTAAGAAGTTTTAGTTCTTTAAATTCTTGATCAAACTTATCTCTATAGTCTGAAAAGTTTTCATATGATTTAATTGTCTTCTTCATTTGGTCAGCAATATTTAAATAGAGATTATCGACTAAATTTTCAGGACTAAAATCACTGTCTTTGCCAGACTGTGAAGTCATCAATCGAATCGGTCTAATCTCAGCAATTTTTGGTAATCGTTCAAATACATTATCTATTGCCTTATGTGTCTCACTTGAAATCAAGACTTTCTTACCATCTTTAATCAAATGACCAACAATCTCTGAAATAACTTGTGTCTTACCTGTGCCAGGAGGACCTTGCAGCAAGAAAACACCGTTACTGGTAACAGCTCTTTTTACTGCTTCTTTTTGCTTGTCATTTAGTTTTTCTAAAAACCAGTTCCACTCACGATTTTGATGTATGTTTGGATTCAGATCTTCTGGAGAAAAGAGGAAAGTTGATAAATACGGATTTTTTACATTACCTTCAAAAAATGATTCAAGCGCATTTCTTTGTCGGTCAATTTTCGCTTGTTCAGCTCGATTATTATAAATAAGATAACTATATTTCTTATTGTAAAGCGCACCAATCACCCCAGATTGATTTTCTGGATCAGTTTTAAAATAGAGAGAAAATCGAACAATTGTATCATCATGAATACGTTTTTCTATTAAAATTTTTAATTCTTCCTCAAGTGCCTGTTTCTTAGTAATCTTATCTTTTCTGATTGTGTCTTGGTAATCTATCTCTAACTGCTTTTTCTTTTGGCTTATATACTCACTGAGGCTTTTCTTAAGTTCGCTTTGTAATTCAGCACCTCTTGTTTGAATTAATCTTTCATTTCGATCAACAAACATTTGTCTAAGATTTATATTATGATGAGCATTTTTGATTTTATTATCAAACGCTTCTTTAAATTCATTAGTTTGCTTTTTTAGCATTTCTTGTTTGTCTTTATTTTTCTCGTTTTTTAGTCTTTGGTTAATTGAGTTAATCTGTTGGTCATAATCTTTTTTAAGCTGTTTTTTTATGTTTTCGATAGCATTGCTGTACTTTTGCTTAATCGAATTATCATTCATCTCCTTGATATCATCATCAAGCTTGCCATTAATCGAATCGATGTACTGACTTAGTTCTTGATTTAAAGCTACAATCAATTCTTGTTCTTTGATTTTCAAAGCAGCAGATGTTTCTTTTTCAATTTTTTGTTGATATAAAGTGTCTATTGCAGCAAGTTGATCTTTGATCATTTTAGTATATTTTTGATCAAGGTCTGTACAATCTGGTTCAATCTCACTTTTAATTATCTTAAATCTCTGTTCCAGTTGAAAACTACTTTTAAGTTGTTCGTTATACTTATCATTTCTTGGTGGAGTTTCTGATAAAGCTAAGTTATCACGAGCAAAAGATCGAATGCTCGTTTCGATTTTGTTAGTTTTGCGATTCCCTTTTTCAATTGACTCTTCTAAAAACCTCAGACGATTGTATTCAATATCTACTCTGATTAAATGGAAGTGTTCAGTATCATCAAGTTCTTTTTCTAAGACAATGAGCTCGCCTTTTGAAAACTCATTGTGTGAATCTAAAAGATTTGCATCATATAATTCCGAATTCTTTTGATATCTTCTTCTATTGATTGAGAAAGCCTCTTTATACTCTACATTCGAAATTGTGAAATGTCTTTGGGTTTGAGTTTGTAGGTAGTATTCTCTAAACTTCAAATACTGATTCCATGTTTGGTAGAACTTAGTGACAGAGTCAAAATTTCTCACTGGATAACTTGTTTGAATTAGGTTTAGTATTGTGTTTGGTGTAAAATATGTTTCATTGTAGTCGACGTGTTGTATGGACCATGTGTTTCTTTGAAATGCAGAACAAGCGTATGAGCTCATAATCAATGTTTCGCCATGCTTTGTAAAACCTTCATCAATGAGTTCTATCCCTTTCACTGATAGCATCTTAAGTTTGCCACCTTCAATGATGTCTCCAATCAAGATAACACTCATATTGTTTGGTAATCTTTTTGAGAACTCATTCCCATCTGCTCTAAGTACTACATTCCTTAAAAAATTAGCGGTTGCACCTTTTACGACTTCTCTTTTGTAGTTCGGACATGAAATGTAATATCGCTTAGGTAATCCTGAAGGAAATGCATTCTCAATAAAAGACCTGATATCACTGAATCTCATATTTAAAGGCAATCTGTTGTTGATGAGTTCATACTGTTCCAGCAAAGGTGTGCTGTATATATTTTTATTTTTATAGTTGTTGTTCTCTTTTTTTTCTAAACTCGAATAAAAATCTAAAAAAATAACCGGCACAAATGTTCACCTACTTCCTTAAGGCATTTTTAGAAAATACTGCATAAACTTGCAGATAATCTAAAAAGTTCTTAATCTCTAAGGAGTTCATTTCGCGGGTAATTTCAGAAATCTTTTCGATGATCACTTTTTTGGTAATGTCATCTAAATGTTCTAATTTCGAAGTAATTGCTGTAATATTCTTAAATGATTCCAATTGTTGAGTTGCCTCATTCAATCTTTTTTGAAGTGTTTCAATAGCAATTGTGTCTTGAGAAGCTTTTTCTTCTTTATCCTGAAAAATACTATCAATTCTTTCTGTGTATTTGACTAATACGTTTTTATCGTTTTCATCCAAAAGACGAGATAACTCATTAACGTTTTCTTTTCCAAACAAATAAAAAATCTTGTATTGCTTGTCGTTCGGAATTTGATCAAAGGTATCAAAATTACGATAATTATATATCGTTGCCTTGCTGACTTCTAGATATCTTGCTAAATCATTGACCTTAATAGAAAATTTAGTTACAAGACGTTCAAATACTTTTGATTGAATCATCATAGACACCTCTTCTTATCATTATAACCTCATTATACTATTAGAATGTTTTAGAAACAATAGTTTTGTTATAATTTTATCTTTATTTTCTAATTTAGACGATATTATACTATTTTATACGATATTTCATCTGATTGAGATAAGACTACTGCTATATTGATATACCTATTTCGTTTTTATTTCATTCCCGTTGTTTAGTTTAAAGGTTATGCTTTTATCTCGATGCATAACTGCACTTTTAACCAATAGCATCCATATCGGTTCATTCCACTCTGAAAGTTTATCATCGACACGCTTTAAGTTTGATATAAAGGCTTTCAAATTGAGTGCTTGTACTTTCTTATTATCTCTCGCTTTGATGAGTTCATGATGTTTTTTTTGAGTTCGTTCATAACGATTTGAGAGTTCAGCATACTTCTTGTTGTATTCATCCTGGCTCATGCTGGACTTCGAGTTTTCTTTAATCAACTTGTTTAAGAGTTCTGAAATTACAAGCAATTCATCATTTAGATTCTCAATGTCTTTATCTAATTGTGTTGTATCCGTTAATAATTTTATAATCTCTTGTGAATCGCGAATGATTCTCTTTTTATCTTTCATCGTCAAATTGTAAGCTTCGATGAACTTCATCTTGATATCTTCTTCCATGATATGAGGTGTACGACATGTCTCTTTCCATTTGTCAAACTTACGGTTACATTGATAAACGAACCTGGAGTACTTGCTGTTGGAATGCCATTTCTTCTTACCATAGAAACCACCACAGTCTTCACAGATGAGTTTGGATGCGAATATATCGTTTGATGAATACTTAGCTCCCAGCTCTTCTCTTCTTGCTAGTTCAATCTGGACTTGCTCCCACATGTCTGGATCAATGATGGCTGGATGATTGTTTTCGACATAGTATTGTGGAAACTGTCCTGTATTCTTGACTAAGGTATGGTTTAGATAATTGATTGTATATTTCTTTTGTAATAAGGCATCCCCTTTATACTTTTCATTTCTAAGGATGGAGTCTATGGTGTTTTTCGTCCATTTGGTTGATTTTCCCATTGGTGTTTTGATATGAAGTGAAGTTAGATGACTTGCAATGCCCGATGGTGTCTTTCCTTCAACAAGAAACATACGATAAATCATCTTGACGATTACAGCTTCATCTTCATCAATAACGAGCTTATCATTTTCCTTTTTGTAACCAAGAAACGATTTATAAGCAAACGATACCTTACCTGATTGAAAGCTTACTCTCTTACCCCATGTCACATTCTGGCTAATTGACCGTGACTCTTCCTGAGCTATGGATGCCATGATGGTCAAGATGAGTTCGCTCTTGGGATCCAGTGTCCACAAATTTTCCTTTTCAAAGAATACTTCGATACCCTTGTCTTTGAGCTTTCTAACAAATGAGATCGTATCCAATGTGTTACGTGCAAAGCGTGAGATGGACTTGGTAATGATGAGGTCAATCTTGCCTTCTAAGGCATCAGAAATCATTCGATTAAACTCTGTCCGTCTTTTCGTATTCGTGCCACTGATGCCTTCGTCAGCGTAGACATTTATATACTCCCAGTCACTTTTTTCTTGGATAAACTTCTTGTAATAATTCACTTGAGCCTCATAGCTTGTGTATTGCTCATCGGTATTTGTGGATACTCTCGCATATGCAGCCACTTTCCTTAAACTGATGGAACCTAGTGGTAACTGCGTATGTTGATTCTTAGTGGATGGAATGACTGTAATCTTAGCCATGTTGAACACATCCTTTCACTTGTTTGATTCTTCTTATTCGAGCCTGTTCTCTCATATCTTCTGTCCATGACTCGCTTCTGGATGCATTCCACTTATAGTCTTTACTAGTTCCATCCTTCAAATGAAAAATCAGTCTCCTCTCAGGCATCACCTCGATGGATTCAACTTTTGATTTAAAGTAGTTTTCATCAAACTCTGTTCTATGAAAAATGTGATTGGATGCTTCTTTGATTTGACTGTCTGGGACTTGTTTTGATGCACAAGCTTCTTTACCTTTAGTAACTGAAAGGGAACATTTCCATATGTGTTTTGAAGGTCTTGTTTTTCGAACATAGGCTCTCCCACACATCCCACATCTCACCATCCCTTTGAAAGTGTAATACTTTTGAATGGATGGTGATACTGATCGCTTTCTTTTCTCTTTTCTAACCCTCTGTGCTTCATCAAACAATTCATGACTGATGATGGCTTCATGGTTGTTCTCAACGATATATTGATCGAGTTCACCTTTATTCATGACTTTCCTTTTGGTTAAGTGGTTATCTCTAAATGTCTTTTGAAGGATCAAATCCCCTGTGTAATTGTAGTTTGAGATGATTTGCATGATGGTTGAACGACTCCACTTGGATGCGTATTCAGGTTTTATGTCTTTGCTATCGAGTATCTTACCTATCGTATCAGCACCATGTCCTTCAATATATAACTGAAAAATCAATCGTACAACTTCAGCTTCTTCAGGAATCATTTCTAACTTTTTGTTTTTAAGTTTATAACCCAAACAAGATTTACCACCCCATATGATACCTTCATTGAAACCTTTTTGGATTCTCCATTTCATATTCTCAGAAGCACTTCTCGATTCTTCTTGTGCGAATGTAGCGAGAAACGATAAAATCATCTCACCATCACCACTAATGGAGTGAATGTTCTGTTCTTCAAAGAAAACATCAACGTTGATCGCTTTGAGCTCTCTTACCGTTTCAAGTAAGGTAACTGTGTTTCTTGCAAACCTAGAGATGGATTTGGTAATCACCATATCAATCTTGCCTGCTCTACAATCTTTTAGTAATTGTTGAAACTCTGTTCTTGAATCCTTAGTACCTGTGAGTGCTTCATCTGAATAAATGCCAACGAAATCCCACATATGGTTTTCACTGATCAGTTTCTTGTAGTAATTCACTTGTGCGGATAAGGATTGAAGCATCGCTTCTTTTCCATCAGACACCCTAGCATATGCTGCAACTCTAACTTTCTTTGCTAACTTTGGTAATGTGCTTATACTTGTGACTTTCCTCTTCATCTTTGACCTCCTTGAATGATACTCTATCTATCACTCTACTAGAGGGAATAGTCAAGTCATTCAGGCGATAAAGGTTACCCTTTTTGATACAATACTTGTCAGCCAAATAGTGCTCTGCTTGGTTGTATTCTTGTTTTGTCAAAAGTCCCATATTAAACATTGTCTTTACAGGTACTACCGATAATAAATATTTCTCTACATTACTGCGATCCATTTTGAATTTCTCCTTTGCCTAATTTGAACTTGATATAACAATCATGGCTGCAATAAACCCTCCTGTTGTTTCCATAAGACGTGAATTCTTGATTGCACCATTTACATACATGCGTATAAAACGCCTTTTTGTCAACTTCTTTCTGGTGTTTGTTCCACCAGTCCCATCTGCACCGATCAGAACAAAATCGTTTTCTCTTCTTACCTTTGATGGATTTGATTTTGATACCGCACTGTTCACAATGACCTTCTAGTAAATCCTCATCACTTATTTTGTTCACTGCATACCTAACGACACTTAGAGTTAGGTCTAATGTTTTCGCTATTTTCTTATAGCCATATCCTTCACTTCTTAACTCTCTGATTCTGGTTTTAATTTCTGCTTTCATGGTTTAATACCTCCTATATCTTAGTCCGCAGAAATCATCTATTAGTTCGGGTTTTCAATTAAAATATCTTTCTGCTCACTGGTTAAATGGCGAGGTATCACACATTTTGCCGGTATTTCCCCAACGATTTGTTTATTTTGTTTGAACAAGTATGAATTCGAGGTATAGAGAAAAAGGCCACATATTAAATCGTTGAGGCCTTATAAAACAAAAAACACACCCATCTAACTGAAATAATGGAATGTGTGTGTAATTGAAATTGATGAAGTTGAGTTGTATAGATTGTATTGGTAATTCTTTGAAGTGTGTTAAAGGCTCAACGATTTGCTTGAATATTAAACCCTAGTTTCTATTCAATAGAGTAGTTAAAAGCCGACAAATCAAATCGTTGAGGGTTTATCAAGTAGATTAAACGTTGTTACGAGACCATCTATACTTATAGCTGAACGAAATTGGAATTATTAGATAATTCTTGAAATCAATTCGTTATTTCTCACTATTTCCAAGTAATTATCAAAATTCAGAACTAATTTCCAGATTTTCAAAAAATTGGTCTCGTGTAAATGAAATGCCCTCCCGACGGTACCCCTCAAGGCTGGGTACTAAGTCAACCCGGGGGAGTCATTTATCCAAAAATAGTTCTAAATACTCTCTTAACTTTTCTTTTGGATAATAACAGACTTTATAATTGTCTTCACAAACGAGTAACTCATTACAAAACAAACTCGCATGTCTTTGTTCAATGGAGTCCGCGTGATATCCTTTACTTCCTAATATATGATCTGCCATTTCGACTGCTTTATTTAACCTAGCAACCAATGTTCTATTCTTAGTCTTGCTAAATGATAGTGATTCAGGTCGTCTATCAACATAGGCTCCTATTGCATCTAATGGTATACCAGCATCCATCATAGCGTTCATTACACCAACACTGATCATTGGATAGAGTTCTTTAATATGACTTTTCTTTACACCAAAAAAGACAACTGTAAATCTAGATAGGTCATGCATTAATACGAGTAGATTCTTCCCGCTTCTTTTTAAAAAGTGCGCATGCCAAGCATATATATGATTATCGGTGTTTGTCTCAGTTAATTCTGGTTTGACATAATCTAGCATTGCCTTAGTACATTGTATGTGCATCGTCTCATTCCTCGCTTAGTTTCATTATACCAAAATAGTGAATACCTAATTCGAATTATTAAGTGTCAAAACCCTTCAAAATAACTGTAATAACTTACCACTTTTTTTAGTTTTTAGTGAAGATAGGCAAGTGCTGACGTTGATGCATTTGTTTGGGATAGGGCAAGGCTATAAGCCCTATCCTACAAACGATGCGTCAGCGTGTTGGAAACAACAACATATATATAAGCCCTATTTTCCAACTTTTTTTCCATTAGGAAGAAAGGAAAGTTTTCTCTATTTTCCAAAATGCCATTTTGAAATTGGAAATAGTTGCTTTTCCTATTTTCCGGATTATTATTTTTGTATAGCAGTACTACTTGTAATATCACTTTCAGTAAGTAAGACTTCTTTTTTTTAATTTTTTTTATTGAAGAAAGGTAGTTCTGACGTTGATGCATTTGTTTGGGATAGGGCAAGGCTATAAGCCCTATCCTACAAACGATGCGTCAGCGAGTAGCGAAGCGAAACATATATATAAGACCTTTCGTCACATTGCGAAGATATGGTTATTTTCCTATGTTCGTCGTTTTGCGAATATTAGATATTTCATTCCTTTATTCGTTTTGAGTCAGACTATATTTATTAATTTTTTATCGTTTTTATTTTTGAAGAAAGGCAAGTGCTGACGATGATGTATTTGTTTGGGATAGGGCGCACAAAATGCCCTATCCTACAAACGATGCGTCAGCGTGTTGTTGCAACACCTATATATATAAGGCCTTTCTGCAACATTCTGCAGATAGGAATTTTCACCCTATATGTTGCATTTTTATGCAGATAGGGAGTTCATCCTTTCTGCAGTGTTTGATGACAATATTTTTTAACTTTTCAGGATCTTAATAATTTATGCATGTGTGGTTAATGTATTCTTAAATTTGGCTCAACCTTTCTAGACTATAACTTGGGAACAGTGTGAACTGGGACAATTAATATCTAAAGGCGGTTCTGGTGGCACACCAACTTCGACGAATCCTAGCTACTATAATGGAAGCATACCGTTTCTAAGTATTACAGATATTACTAACTCTAATGGTTATATTTATAGTACCGAAAAGAGCATTACTGAACTGGGGTTAAACAACTCTGCTGCTTGGTTAGTACCAAAAGAAGCCATATCATTAGCTATGTATGCCTCAGTTGGAAAAGTGGCCATATTAAAAGAAAATGTGGCGACATCTCAAGCTTTCTACAACTTGGTTATTGATGATTTGAGTACAAGAGATTATATATTTCATTTCCTAAAGAAAATGGATATGAACAGAGCTTGGGATAGTCTTATTTCAACTGGAACACAGGCTAATCTTAACGCAGAGAAAGTTAAAAAGTTAACAATAACTATCCCCGCAAAAATTGATGAGCAATCAAGGTTAGGAACGCTATTCAACAGCATTGATTCTCTTATCACCCTTCATCAGCGTAAGGTGAAATTGATTAATTCAGTCCTGATAGCAATCGCATTACTTGGTCTATATCTTTATTCTCAAGTTCATGAATAATGTGTAGGTAAGTTTTCTGAGTTGTCGTCATACTTGCATGGCCTAATCTTCTAGCTACACTTGCAATCGAAACACCTGAAAATAATAATAAGGATGCGTGTGTATGTCGCAAGCCATGTATTGTTATCTGGGGAAGCTTCAATCTCTTGCAGTGTCTATTAAGTGAATGATTAATAGTTGAATTATAGGTTTTGCCTTCTACAAAAATGGGTTTGTTTATATCCAAGTCTTTTAGCAATCCTGAAAACTGAGTCACAGTTCTCCAATCTATTTGTATTTTTCTCATAGAGGATCTGTTTTTGGTTTCTTGGAAACCACCATTGCCTTTATAATCCCAGGTTTTATTTATAGAAATGGTTTGATTTGCATAATCAAAATCCTTAGGTGTTAGTCCGAGTGCTTCAGAAAATCTCATACCTGTTTTTGCGATAACAAGGATTAACCAATCAGAATTAATCTCGTTTGATAGGTCCAAATTTGATAGTAGTGTTTGAACTTGAAATTGATTCAAATACTTAATTTTCTTTTCTTTAGGCTTTCTACCTTTTATGATAACCTTTCTAGTTGGATCAGTTGTGATTAATCCTTCATCAACCGCATCTAAAATTGACCCCTTTAATTGATGGTGAAAATCCATTGTGGTCTGCTTTTCATGAAATTCAGCATAGTCGTTTAGTAACTGTTGATATATAGTCCTAGATAATTCATTTGTCTTCAAAGCTGGTGCTAACCTTTTTAACCATGTTAGAGCAAGATGATATTTTTTTAGTGTTACATTTCTAATTGCTCCTTCTTTATACATTTTTATCCAATTTTCGTAATAATCAATGAATAGTTTGCTTCTTTTTTGCATTGTATTTTCCTCTTCTATAGTTTTACTTACGCTGATGAAGGGTGATAAGAGAATCTAAATTTTCAAATAAAGTACCAATTTTAGATTGTTCCTGAAAAACAGGATACAACGATTCAAATTTTTCAACATCACTCTTTGAAAGATTAGTTTGTTTTGCACCATCATCAAATGAAAGAAAATATTTATTACGGTTCATTAATATGCTCAAAAAGTATGGATGAGTAGATTCATTTGGTGTGATGCCTGCAATTCGCTGATTAAGGCTGTACTTATCATTGTCTTTTATTAAAAATGTACGTGCGATTGCTTTTCCATTAGGTACATCACTTAATACAAATGCAAGTTCATTTTCATATAAAGGTTCAATCATATTATTTGTAAACTTCTTAATCTCACCATCTGTAGATACGAACTTTGAGTTGACAACAATGTATTGTCCTAATTCATCAATTTCGTTTTCGTGAGCTTTTCCATTTCTATATCTTGCAACCTGTAACAAATCACGCTGTTCCCAAGTAATAGAAAAAAAGAACCCCTAAAGGTTCTTCTAGTCACTAAATTTATCGCTAGTTTTCATTAGATTCTACTGGGAGTTTAACTTCAAATCCACCTTCATATATAAATCTTCTTAAGAATTCATCGACCCTCATGTGGACTTTAGGAATCGTTAATTTGGTTTTTTCTTTCCATTCGAAATAATATCTTGCTTTTATTATGTCGACGGTGTTTTTCAGATCATCAAATCTTCCAAACTCATTCATTGTATCTATTGTCACTTTAATACTTAAGAACTGTCTAAGTTTCGATTCATCCAAACCAAATAAAACTGCACATTTGGAAATTTGGTCATTCTTAGCTCTAACTTGATATTCAGTGATATAATCTCGTAATGATTTACCTTCTACAATTGTTGCATCCCCGCGTTCAATATCACGTAAAAATATAGAAGCGTATTTCTGCTCGTCCTGGGTTAATGTTGCAAAAGTACTATGAAGTTCATTTAGTGTTTTCTCTTGATCTTCTAGGTTTCCACTATTCAGTGCTTTTAGGTACTTATCAAACTTGGAATTCATGTAGTTGGTATCAATTAATCCGGTATTAATTTCAGTTAAATATCCGTCGATTTCATAAGGTACATCATCCGATTTTGTTTTTTCTGATGTCGGTAACTCTTTGTATCTTAATGCCAAGGTTAAATAATCATTCTCACCAAACTTGATTTCTAACTCTTCTTCAATAAGAAAATCAACCTCTTCTACGTCCTCCCATTTAAACCCTTGAATTTTCGCTGCTTCCAATGATTCATTAAGCTGTCTAAATAGTTTTGAGAATTTAGCCTTTGTTGCTGGATCTTCGGGTAGTTTCGTAAAATCAGTGGTTTCACGCACCTTAAATAGATTTTCAATCTCTTTGTAAATCACATTCATTCGATTCAAATTATCTTTAATTTTAGGTACAAAAAGCCCTAGTGGTCTGTCACCTGAATAAAGTTTTATCGCAATTTCAATATTCTTCTCCATTGTATGAGGTTTACGATAATATTTAACTGTTCCAAATGGTTTATCAGGACCAAATAGTCGATTCGTTCTGGAGAAGGCTTGAATCACATGCTCGTATTTTAATACTTTGTCAGCATAAAGTGTATTAATCCATTTCGAATCAAATCCAGTTAGCATTTGATCCACTACTATTAATAGATCAATTTGTTTTTCTGGTGTTTTCTCCAAATTGATATAAGGTTCTTTATGTGCTAATCGGGATGCAACATTCTTCTTGTACATATCCCAATTACCAAGATTATATGACATGCCATATCGAGCATTATAATCTTCTAGTAATTCTACTAACCCTTCCTCTTTGAATGCAGTACCACCATTATTATCGATACTTGGATCAAATAAGCCAACCACTTTTAAAGTAGGTCCATGTGTTTTAAACAGTCTATAGTACTCAATGGCTTCCTTAATACTACTTGTTGCAAAAATCGCATGGAATTTGGAGTTTCTGCTTAAAGTTGTCCAATTTGATAAAATATCTTCGACAACCATTTGATGGTGTTTTAGATTATCATATTGTGAATTTGGAATATGGTCTTCAATACCTTTAATGTAATTGCCGTTATCATCATGAAATCCAGCCATCGGCACACTATTAATATATTCATAGTATTTAGCACTTTTATCAGGATCTGCAATGGCTTCTGCTTCACTCGATGATTTTGCCTTTTCTAAGGCGACTATTTTTCTCAAGTCTATATCTTTATATGTTAATACTTTGTATGGATCGAAACCGAGCACATTTTTATCTCGGATACCATCAGCTATACTATAGCGATGTAATTCATTACCAAAAATATCTGCTGTTGTTGAATCATTTCGTTCATTTTCTTTATGTATTGGAGTACCCGTAAATCCAAAGAAAATAGCTTGGGGGAATGTTTTTTTAATGGTATAAAGCATTTCTCCAAAAGTAGAGCGATGCGCTTCATCCACGATAAAAACAATACGTTTCGATTTCATTAACTCTATATCTTTTGCTTTTAATCCTTCTTCATCTTCACTGATTCTGCTCATCTTTTGAATCGATGTAACAATCAATGTGTTTGATGGATCTGTGCTTTTAAGTTTAGTCACTAAAACGTTTGTGTTCTCAGTAGCTTGTACATCTTCGTTTTCATTGGCAAAATTCTTATATTCGCTTAATGATTGTGTACCAAGTTCAATACGATCGACTAAAAAGATCACTTTATCAGCATCTTTTGAAGTAGCAATCAGTTGTGCTGACTTAAAGCTAGTCATGGTCTTACCAGAACCTGTGGTATGCCATATATAGCCGCCTAGATTGTTTTTTGCACTCCAATCTGTTTTTGATACTTTATCAGAAATTGCATATGCTGCATAATATTGATAACTTCTCATGACCTTAAGCAGTCCATCTGTATTATCAGCAACTGTATAAAAACCTATTAATTGATGAGCCATAGGAATGGATAGCAATTTTGCTGTGAACTCTTTCCAATCATTAATGGGTTCGTTGTTAAAATCTGCCCAATGAAAATAGAAGTTCGGATTAAACTTGTTATCTTCTCCAGGATTTGAGAAATATAATGATTCTTCTGGATTCATTGCAACAAAAATTTGCACTAGGGAAAAAATACCCCTAAAAGTTCCTTCTCTTGAATACTTTTCGATTTGATTTGCAGCTTGTGATACTGGTATCCCTGATTTCTTTAGTTCGATGTGAATAACAGGCATTCCATTAATCAGAAGCAATAAATCTCCTCTACGGTCATTGAGTATCCCTTGAGATTTAAATTTAGGTTGACTGACAATTTGATACTTACTGCTTCCAGCAGCAATTTCCATTCGATCATAGATTTTTAAGCTGATTTCTTTACCGTAATGTAGTTTATCGTTTGGGTTATCTCTTTTGATGGATACTGTTTTACCATTAATAAATCCATTGAGTTTTAAAGGTGTTCTTAAAGACTTGATTTGCTCAAGAATTTGTTGCATCTCTGAATCTGTTAATGGCTGGTTATTCAGTCTATCAATTTCACGATTATTCGTAAATAAAATGTTTGCCCAGTTTTTAAGCAAATCTTCTTCAGTTGGGTTTTTAATGACTTCTTTTTCCCATCCATATTGAGATAAGACTGAAATCAGTTCTTTTTCAAAGACTAATTCATTATCATATGCCATAAATTAACCACCTTTCTAGACAAACATCTTTTGAAGCAATGCTTTTTTAATATTTATGAGTTTTTCATACTTACGCTGATGAAGGGTGATAAGGTTGTCTATTTTTTCGAAATAAGCACCAATTTTCTTTTGTTCTTCAATATCAGGGACTTTTATCGGCATTTTTGCAAGTTGCTTGCCCGAAATCTCAATGAAAGTAGATCCAGCCCCAACCGTTTCACTATATCTTTTTAACTCTTCTGATCTGGAATAAATGAAATAGGTATTTAGTCTACCTTGTTTAGGCAATATTGATTGAAACCCTTGATTTGTAGAGCCTTGTTTAGCCAAAATCGCAACTTTTCCAATTCCTGCACGTGATGTAAATAGAACTGTCCCAACTGGTAGAATCTTAGCTGAGCTATTTTCTAACCCTAATTTTGTGATCTTATTCTGACTGCCATCGACATAGATTTTGTCACCAATTTCTACAGGTGAATACCAATCGATGTCACCATCCCAATAATTGGAGACTGCTGTGCTTGGAGTTCCTCCACCGATTATGTCGGCTATCACTCCAAGTTCACACTGTTCCCAAGCGTCAGTAAATCCTTTAAAACGTATTTTTGGAACTAATTCACCATTTTTTGGAAACATTTTATCTAATAGAGCTTTCTTTGTATTGACTAACTTATCATACTTACGCTGATGAAGGGTGATAAGGGAATCTAACTTCATGAAATACTGACTTATTTTCAATTGCTCTTCTTTTTTGGGGAAGCTTAGTATTACTTTTTTTAGGTCTGAATTATGTAGATGAACTACTGACTTTCCTTGTGC